>FWPV01000141.1_pt1 | contig 255898 bp, 253 predicted proteins | sample 2228371 | NCBI WGS metagenome assembly FWPV01 (sample SAMEA103939776, study PRJEB20133) | metagenome
GTGGCGATGTCGCTCGCACCCTTCGCCAGCTGGTTGGCCTGCTTGGCATTCTCGGCGTTCTGCTTCACTGTCGAGGTCAGCTCTTCCATGCTGGAAGCGGTCTCCTCCAGACTGGACGCTTGTTCCTCGGTGCGTTGTGAAAGATCGGTATTGCCGGCGGCAATTTCCTTGGCTGCGGTGTTGATGGTATCGGTCGCCTCCTTGATGCGGCCGACGATTTCCTTCAGCTGTTCGGCGGTGGCGTTGGCGTCATCCTTCAACTTGCCAAACGTGCCACTGTAGTCCGCGGTGATGCGCTGCGTGAGATCCCCCTGCGCCAGCGCCCCCAGCATGCGCGCGACGTCGTTCATCCCATTGGCACACACTTCGAGAAACTGGTTGATGCCCTCGCCCAGCTGGCGGAAGAAGCCGTCCTTGCCCTCGAGCGACATGCGTTGCGAGAAATCGCCCTGGCCGGCCGCCTTGACGATGGCCGCCACCTCGTTTTCCACCGCCACCTCGGCGGTGCGGTCGGCCCATTCCACCACGGTGCCCAGCCGCTCGCCCCGGTCGTTGACCACGGGGCTGGCGATGAGACAGAAGGTACGCCCGCCTACGGTGATCTGGGTCCTGTAGGGGCCCGTCAGACGTTCCAGCAACTGGCGCTGATGGCTGGGATTACGGTGGAACAAATCCATGCTCTCGCCAATGAGCTTGTTCACGTTGAAATTGGGCAACACCTTCTTCAGGTCCGCCTCGGCTGCGGCCAGCATGTCCTTCTGGGACTGGTTCATGTAGATGATGTTGTAATCCTTATCGGCAATCATCACGTTGGTAGTGACATTGTCCAGAGCATTGCGGATGCGCAGATTCTCGTTTGCGAGGCGCCGGGTCTCGCTCACATCGGCGTCAAGTTTCGCCTGCATCGCCTGGAGGGCCTTGAGCACCTGACCCACCTCGTCTTCGCGTGCGATTTCGATCGCATTGTCGTATTTGCCCTGGGCAATCCGATCGAACACCGCGATCGCATGTCCGAGCGGCCGCGTGATGGCGCGCATGGCGGCGAAGCCCGCCCACAAGGCAAGCCCCACGCCCGCGAGGATGAGCGCGCTCATCAGCATCAGCAGGCGCTCGTAGCGCGTCTCCGCAGTCGTGTATTCTTGCTGCGCCACGTCGATCTGGAGCTTGACGAGAGCATCCACTGCATCGCGCACCGGCGGATACAGCTCTGCCATGCGGCTCTCATACAGACGCTTGGCCTGCTCCACCTGCCCCGCACGCAGCGCCTCGATGGTGGGCCTGAGACCTTCCTGCACGAAACGACTGCGCACCTGGGCGAAGGTGTCGGCAAGCCGTTTCTCTTCGGGTGTCAGGTAGCTGTTCAGGTATTTTTGCCACAGGTCGGTGATTTCCTGGATGTTCGCTTCCACCTGGGCGGTGCGGCGCTGCACGGCCTCCGGGGTGGGGCTCAACAGTGCGTTGTCCAACTCGACCCGGTTGCGCAGGATCAGGCGCCCGATGCGGGTGACCTGATCCAGCGCCACCGTGCGGTCCTCGTAGACGGTACGCAGACTGGCATTGGTCTGGTTCAGGCTGATCAGCCCCGCGGCGCCAATGATGATCATCAGCACTGACATCAGGCCAATGAGGCCCATGAGCCGTCCCTTGATGGTGATGTGTTTAAACATGCTCTGCCCTCCTTGTTCAGGCACTGAAAGGATGAAAAACCAAGCGTTCGGTTGCCATGCGCCCTCGCCTCAGGCCGCGGCCTGCTCCATGAGCGCCATCTCCTCGCTGGTCATGAGCTTCTCGATATCCATGACGATGACCATGCGCTCATCCAGGGTGGCAAGCCCGAGGATGTAGCGCGTATCCACCGCGGCACCCAGATCAGGGGCGGGCTTGATCTGCTCGCTGCTGAGGGTGATCACGTCGGAGACCCCATCGACCACCATGCCGACGACACGGCCGCCCAGGTTGAGGATGATCACCACGGTGAACTGGTCGTAGCTGGGCGTCCCAAGATCGAACTTGATGCGCATGTCGATGATGGGGACGATGATGCCGCGCAGGTTGATCACGCCCTTGATGAAGGGCGGGGCGTTGACCAGGCGCGTGACGGCGTCGTAGCCGCGGATCTCCTGCACTTTCAGAATATCGATACCGTATTCCTCCGGCCCGAGGGTGAAGGTGAGGTATTCACGTACCCCTTCCGCCAAGCTGGTACCGGATGCCGTGTTGATGCTTTCCATGGCTTCTCCTTAAGCAGCGACCGCGGCCGGGGTTTGCATCAGCCTTGCCACCCCGGCGACGTCCAGAATGAGGGCGACGCGACCGTCGCCCATGATGGTGGCGCCGGCGATGCCCGCCACACGCCGGTAATTGGCTTCCAGGCTCTTGATCACCACCTGGTGCTCGCCCAGCAATTCGTCCACCAGGAGCGCCGCACGCCCGCCCCCGGTCTCGACGATGACCAGGACCCCGCCGGTGGGATCGGTCGCCCGCGCGCGCAGGTTGAACAACCGATAAAGCGGCAGCAGGGGCAGATATTCCCCACGCACGTGTACCACCTGACCCTCGCCAGCGATGGTGCGGAGATCGTCCGCGTTCGGCTGCAGCGATTCGACGATATAGGTGAGGGGCACGATGAAGGTCTCCTCGCCCACCGCCACCGACATGCCATCCAGAATGGCGAGCGTCAGCGGCAGCTGGATCGCCACCCGCGTGCCCCGGCCGGCCTCGCTCGATACCTCGACCCGGCCGCCCAGTGCATCGATGTTGCGTTTCACCACATCCATGCCGACCCCACGGCCGGACACGTCGGTGACCTGATCGGCAGTGGAAAAGCCAGGCATGAAAATGAGCTGCCAGACTTCCGCATCGCTCATGCCTTCATGCACCGGCAGGCCGCGCTCGCGTGCCTTGGCCAGAATTTTGTCGCGCTTCAGGCCGGCACCATCGTCGGCGACCTCGATGACGATGTTGCCCCCCTGGTGGGAGGCGCGCAGGGTCAGCGTGCCCTTGGCCGGCTTGCCGGCCGCCAGCCGCGTCTCCGGCGTTTCGATGCCGTGATCGAGACTGTTGCGCACCAGATGGGTAAGGGGGTCGGTGATCTTTTCGATCAGGCTCTTGTCGAGCTCCGTGTTCTCGCCCACCGTCACCAGCTCCACCTGCTTGCCGAACTTGTGCGCCAGGTCGCGCACCACGCGCGGGAAGCGGTTGAACACCATGCTCATGGGCAGCATGCGGATCGACATGACGGATTCCTGCAGGTCGCGCGTGTTGCGCGCCAGAAGGTCGATGCCCGCGAGCAGCCGTTCTGCCGCGACCGGATCCAGGTGACTTGCCGACTGAGCGAGCATGGCCTGGGTGATGACGAGTTCACCGACCAGATTGATGAGCTGGTCGACCTTTTCCACCGCGACGCGGATGCTGGAAGACTCGGCGGAGGCGCTGATGGCGATCTTGTCCGTTTCGCGCCGCCCGGTACGAACGGTCTCGACTGCCGGATCGTCGCTGGCGCGGCGGCCGGCATTGGGCCGCGGTGCCGGGGCGCCCGGTGCATCGTCGAAGAATCCAAAACCGTCGTCCACCTGCGTCGCTGCGGCCGGCACGCCCGGCGCGTCGTCGAAAAAGCCGAAGCCCTCGTCTTCTGCCGGCGCCTCCGCGGCCCGCGCTTCATCCAGATCGCGTACGCTCAAGGTGGCGGGATCCACGTGGAAGCCCAGGGCATCGAGAAGCTCGTCTTGCCCCTGTGCAGTAGTGATCTCGCAGGCGAGCCGCGGCGAGCGGGCGGTGGGCTTGTGGCGGTACTGGATCTCGCCCAGTTCTCCCAGCGCAGCCAGCAGCGCCCTGCGCCGTGTCGCGTCGCGCGCCAGTTCATCCGGCAGCGTACACTCGATGACGTAGCGGCGCGGCGGTGCCGATGGCGCAGCGCGCCCATCCTCGGAGAGCGCGGCAAGCCGCGCGCAGACGGCGGCCACGTCCTCCCCATCGGCCTCCGGTCCACCCTGATGGTGGGCGAGTTGCACCCGCAACACGTCCCCGGCCGCCAGGAAAGCGTCGACCATCTCCGGCCGCAATGCCAGCTCTTCCTTGCGCAGGCGGTCCAGCAGGGTTTCCAGGACGTGCGTCACCTCGGTCATGTCCGTGAAACCGAAGGTGCCGGCACCGCCCTTGATCGAATGGGCAGCGCGGAATATGGCATTGAGATCTTCGAGCGACGGTGCCTGGACGTCGAGCCCGAGCAACAGCCGCTCCATGGTCGCCAGGTGCTCTTCCGCCTCTTCGAAGAACACCTGATAGAACTGGCTCATGTCCACGCTCATGCCTGGCCTCCCGCCCTGCTTGGTGCCGCGCTCATCCAATGACCTTCTTGACCACGTCGAGCAGCTTCTGCGGATCGAAGGGCTTGACCAGCCAGCCGGTGGCGCCGGCACTCTTGCCCGCGGCCTTCATGGCATCCGAGGATTCCGTGGTCAGCATCAACACCGGGGTGCTGCGGTATTGCGGCAGGCCGCGCAGGGTCTTCACCAGCGTGAGTCCGTCCATCTTGGGCATGTTCTGGTCGGTCAGCACCAGGTCGGCCTGGCGCCCCTTGGCCTTTGCCAGGCCATCTTCGCCATCGACCGCCTCCACCACTTCGTAGCCGGCACCCTTCAGGGTGAATGCCACCATCTGCCGGATCGAGGCGGAGTCATCGACGGTCAGTACGAGTTTGCCCATGTCCCTTGTCCTCCACTAAAACAGTTCCACATCACCAGACGTCACGTCCTGCTGCGCCACCGCACTGCGGCGCGCGTCCTCGCGTTCGAGCTGCGCGGCCGCCCGGGCGTTGGCACGTGCCACGCCATCACGCAGCGTCGCCGCGGCATTCAATTCAGCGGCATAACCCTCCAACACGCCTGACACCGCGGACAGACGCCCGCGCACGTGCTCGATCAGCTGATTGCTCATGTCCTGGAACTGCAGGGCGGTGACCGCCTGGTTCACCTGCTCGGCCACATGGCGTGCATGCACATCGATCCCCTGGGCTGCGTTCGCCATCTGCTGGTTGAGCCGGTCGATGCGCGTCATGGTCTCCTGCACCCGTGACTTGGATTGCAGCGCCATGTTCATGTCGATGCTCGCCACCGCGTGCACGGCCTGATTGGCCTCACCGAGGCAGCCGTACACCGCGTGCATGCGCTCGCGGATCTGGCGGCTGAACGCGTCGGTGCGCAGCGACAGGGCACGCACCTCCTCCGCCACCACCGCGAAACCCCGTCCGGCTTCGCCGGCCCGCGCCGCCTCGATCGCCGCATTCAGCGCGAGCAGGTTGGTCTGCTTGGCAATGCCCTCGATCTGTTGCAGGATGCCCAGGGCTGCTTGGGATTCCTGATCGATGCGCTCCATCGTCTCCACCAGACTCATGGCGACCTTGCTGGTGTGAACCGTGTTTTCCACGAAGGCTTCCAGGGTGCGTGAGGTGTCCGTCACGAATTCGGCGAAACGCAGCCCATCGGTCTCGCCCTGGAGACTGTGCGTGATCGAGAGTGCGAGATCATGCTGAGCCTGAACCGATTCGTTGACGCGGTTGAAACTGAGGACCAGTTTTTCGATCGCGTCGCGGAGCAGGCCCTGGACCCGCTCGAGGTCCTCGGCCCCGGCCCCGCACAGGGCGGCGCCCTGCCCGGATGTCGCGGCCAGTCCTGCACGCAGGTCCGCGTCTTCCTCGCCCTGTGGGGGAGCGGTTTGCGCGTCGCCTGACCGGGTCGCCCCCCGGCGCGGCAGCGCGGCCGCAAGCATCGCCAGCAGCGCGAGCCCGACGCCCACCCAGGGCAGGTCGAGAAAGGCCGTTGCGGCGGCGATGCCGCAGCCGGCAGCAAATGCCACCGCTTGCCCGCGCCAACGGTCCTGCGCCACGGCCCTACCCTGACCCCATGCGTCGTTCATGCAGCCTCGCCCTCCTGTTGTGCCGCGTGCCGCAGCAGCGCCAGCAACTCGGGAAAATCCATGGACTTGTCGAAAAACCAGTCGGCGCCCTGCTTGAGGAAACGCTCGCGATATTCGGGGTGGTTGGAGAAGACCGCGACCTTGGGATCACCGGCTGCCTTGAGCTCGGCCAGCAGCTCCACGCCATTGCCGTCCGGGAGCTTGGCATCCAGCACCACGAAATCGGGCACGAAGCGTTTGAGGAGCGCACGCGCTTCGGCGAGGCTGGTGACTTGTGTGATGTGTTCGGCGGCGGGGCGCTCGCCCAGCATCGCGAAGAGCCGCTCCCACACCGCCACGCTGTCATCGACCACCAGGAGTTTCACTGCATCCCCAATCCGTCCCTGTTGGCCCGAGTTGCGGACGGTGGCGCCGGTTTATTGATCGGAATTTAATGCAATTTGTGTTCGGATCATGCCGACGAGGCTATCGGGGTTTTCTGACACTGCGACCAAGCGCCCAGACGCCTACGCAATCAGGCCATGGGTGAGGGCATAGCGGACGATGTCGGCGGTGGAGGATAGGGCCATTTTCTGCATCAGGCGCGTTTTGTGCGTGCTGACGGTCTTGGCCGACAGGTGGAGCAGTGCCGCGATGTCGTTGACACTGCGGCCTTGCGCGATGAGCAGGAATACCTGGTATTCCCGCTGGGACAGCTTCTCATGGGGTTTCAAGTCCCCGTCCACGCCCTCGAAGACCAGTTTTTCCGCCAGCGCGGCATCGAGGTAGCGTCCACCGGCGGCGACCTTGCGCGCCGCGGCGACGATCACGGACGGTTCGCTGTCCTTCGTCACGTAACCGGCTGCCCCAGCCTTGAGCGCACGTGCGGCGATCTGGCTCTCACCGTGCATGCTGAGGATGAGCACCGGTGTCTTGGGGGATTCGTTTTTCACGCGCTTGATGAGTTCGACCCCGCTGGGCCCTGGCATGCTGATGTCCAGGATCAGGAGGTCCACAGGCACGTTACGCACCTTGTCCACCGTCTCCCAGCCATTGCTCGCTTCCGCCAGGATGGCGAAATCGCCGGCATTGGCGAGCAGCTGGCGAATGCCCTGGCGCACGATGCCGTGATCGTCGGCGATCAAGACGCGGATCACGGACCGGGCCTCCGGGGCGCGGGTGGCTCCCGCGTGGATGTCATGGCTCTTGCTCACTCCCGGTGATCGGCAGCACGACGCACAAGCTTGTCCCGGCGCCCGGACGGCTGTCAATCTGCGCACTGCCGCCCAGCATCAGCGCACGCTCGCGCATGCCGAGGATGCCAAACGTCTTGGCGCCTGCAGTTGCGCTGGCATCGAAGCCGACACCGTCGTCACGCACCGTAAGCCGGATCTGGTCTGGCTCCCGCCGGATGGCCACCTCCACCCGCTTGGCCCGGGCATAACGCGCGATGTTGGTGAGCGATTCCTGCAGGATGCGGAACAGGGCCGTGGCGATGACATCGTCGAGCACCAGCTCCTCCGGTGGCACGTCCAGTTCGCACGCCACCCCTGTGCGAGTGCGGAACTCGTTCACCAGCCATTCTGCGGCTGCAACCAGGCCGAGATCCAGGGCGGGCGGACGCAGCCGTGCCGTGACGCTGCGCGCCACACCGATGGTGTGGTCAAGCAAGCGCTTCATACCCCGCACCCGGTCCGCCAGGGCCGGCACGCCGTCCGCCAACGACGCCTCGAGCATGGCCACATCGAGGCGCAGGGCCGTCAGACACTGGCCCAACTCGTCATGAATCTCGCGCGCCACGTGCGCCCGTTCCGCTTCCCGGACGCGCTCCAGATGAGCCATCAGTTCGCGGATCTGCTCGCGGGATTCCCACAGCCTGGCGGTGCGCTCTTCCACCGCCGCCTCGAGCCGCCGGTTGTGGGCGCGGATGTGGCGCTGGTAGAGTCCCAGCGCGACCAGGCTGCGTGCCCGGGCCGCCAGCTCCACGGGATTGAAGGGCTTCGTCAGGTAGTCCGACGCGCCCTCCTCGAGGGATCGGACCAGATGCTCGGTCTGCGCCAGCGCAGTCAGCACCAGCACTTGCGGCACGTCCGGCCGGTCGGGGCCCCGTAGCGCGCGCAGCACGTCGAAGCCGTTCAAGCCCGGCATGTTGAGATCGAGCACGATCAGCACCACGTCGTGCTCGTCGCAGGCCTGGATGACGGCACGTGGGTCCGCCACGGGGCGCAGGTTGCAAAACCCCGCCTGCTCGAGGACCGCCTGCAACAGGCGGAGATTCGCCGGCTCGTCATCGACGAGCAGGATGGGCGCGGCTGCCAGCACCCTGGGTTCCAGCTCTGGGAGATTCAGCATGCGGACGACCGTCGGCGCATCACGATGGCGCGATCGTACACGAATTTTGCCAGTATTTCGGAGCCGCCGCGTGCACGTCGCTGCAAACGAAAAGGGCCGGGAAAACCCGGCGCTTTAGCTGGGGACTGCTGTGCTCAGTGCTTCAATACCGGCGCCGGCACCTTTTCGTCCGCTTTCGGCGGGGAGGCGGCTTCGGCCTCATCCTCCGGCAGCGGCTGAGGCTTGCGCTCGAGGGCGAAGTCGAGCACCTGGTCGATCCAGCGCACCGGCTGGATGTCGAGGCGGTTCTTGATGTTGTCCGGGATCTCCACCAGATCCTTGGTGTTTTCCTGGGGGATCAACACCATTTTGATGCCACCCCGATGGGCCGCCAGCAGCTTTTCCTTCAGGCCCCCGATCGGCAGCACTTCGCCGCGCAGGGTGATCTCCCCGGTCATCGCCACGTCGGCGCGCACCGGAATGCCGGTAAGCACCGAGACCATGGCGGTACAGATCGCGATGCCCGCACTCGGTCCGTCCTTGGGGGTTGCACCTTCGGGCAGGTGAATGTGGATGTCGCTGTTCTGATAGAAATCCGCCGGAATCCCCAGACGCTTGGCGCGGCTGCGCACCACCGACAGGGCCGCCTGGATCGACTCCTGCATCACGTCGCCGAGCTTGCCGGTGGTGATGGTCTTGCCCTTGCCCGGGAATTTCACCGCCTCGATGGTCAGCAGCTCGCCGCCGACCTCGGTCCATGCCAGACCGGTCACCTGACCCACCTGGTTGGTTTTCTCCGCCATGCCGTAGCTGTAGCGCCGCACGCCCAGATATTTGTCCAGATTGCGAGCGCTGACCGTGATCTTGGTGTCCCTCTTCTCCACCAGCAGGGCCTTCACCACCTTGCGGCAGATCTTGGCGATTTCGCGTTCCAGGCCGCGCACGCCAGCTTCACGGGTGTAGTAGCGGATGATGTCGCGGATCGCACTCTGGGTGACGTTGATCTCGGACGGGCTCAGGCCGTGGGTCTTGAGCTGCTTCGGCAACAGATAATTGGTTGCGATGCTGATCTTCTCGTCCTCGGTATAACCGGCGAGCCGAATCACCTCCATGCGGTCCAGGAGCGGCGCAGGGATGTTGAGCGAGTTGGCGGTGGCGACGAACATCACCTCCGACAGATCGAATTCCACCTCGACGTAGTGATCGACGAAGGTGTGGTTCTGCTCCGGATCGAGCACCTCCAGCAGCGCCGAGGAAGGATCGCCCCGGAAATCCATGCCCATCTTGTCCACCTCGTCGAGCAAAAACAGCGGGTTGCGCACACCCACCTTGGTCATGCTCTGCAGGATCTTGCCTGGCATCGAGCCGATGTAGGTGCGGCGGTGGCCGCGAATCTCTGCCTCGTCGCGCACGCCGCCCAGCGCCATGCGTACGAACTTGCGGTTCGTGGCTTTGGCAATGGATTGGCCCAGGGAAGTCTTGCCCACACCCGGGGGGCCGACCAGGCAGAGGATCGGTGCCTTGAGCTTGTCCACCCGCTGCTGTACCGCCAGGTACTCGATGATGCGTTCCTTCACACGCTCCAGGCCGTAGTGATCCTGATCCAACACCGCCTCGGCGCGTGCCAGATCCTTGCTGATCTTGGTTTTCTTGCGCCAGGGCAGGCTCACCAGGGTCTCGATGTAATTGCGCACCACGGTGGCCTCTGCCGACATCGGCGACATGAGCCTGAGTTTTTTCAGCTCGCTCATCGCCTTGGCGGTGGCTTCCTTGGACATGCGCGCCGCCTTGATGCGCTTTTCCAGCTCATCCAGATCGGCGCCTTCTTCCATCTCGCCGAGCTCCTTCTGGATCGCCTTCACCTGCTCGTTGAGGTAGTACTCGCGCTGGCTTTTCTCCATCTGACGCTTTACGCGCCCGCGGATACGCTTCTCGACCTGCAGAATGTCGATTTCCGCCGTCAGCAGCCCCAACAAATGTTCGAGCCGCGCCTGCACGTCGAACATCTCCAGGATCTGTTGTTTCTGTTCGAGCTTGATCGGAAGGTGTGCCGCGATCGTGTCGGCCAGGCGCCCCGCATCGTCGATGCTGGCCAGGGAGGTGAGAATCTCCGGCGGGATTTTCTTGTTGAGCTTGACGTACTGATCGAACTCGGAGAAAACGCTGCGCATCAGCGCCAAGGTCTCGCTGTCGCTGGGATGTGCCGCGGGTTGCACCACCGCCTCGGCGGCGAAATGGGTTTTCTCGTCGATGAAGCGCTCGACGCGGGCACGCTGGTTGCCCTCCACCAGCACCTTGACGGTGCCGTCCGGCAGCTTGAGCATCTGCAGAATGCTCGCCACGCTGCCCACCTGGTAGAGGTCATCGGTGCCCGGTTCATCCTTGGACGCGGATTTCTGCGCCACCAGCAGGATGTGCTTGCCGGCTTCCATCGCCACTTCCAAGGCCTTGATCGACTTGGGACGGCCGACGAACAGGGGGATGACGATGTGGGGGTACACCACCACATCACGCAACGGCAACAGCGGCAGATTCACCCGCTCGCCCGCAGTCTGCTCAACTAAGTTCATGATTTGTTTACCTGTGTAAGGACGTTACCAGTTACAGATTGGGGGCCGCCGGACAAATTCAAGGGCGGCGCGCCGCCCGGGGCCGCCGGCCCTCGCTCGGGAGCAGGTGGCGCTTGAAGGATGTAGCGGTCCGCCGGGGCTGGCGCTTGAGGAAACGGACGGGGCGGGGTCACGCCACGCGCGGCTGGTCGGCGTAGATCAGGAGGGGCTTGCCCTGCCCCAGGATCACGTCTTCGTCGACCACCACCTTGGTGACATCCTTGAGCGAAGGCAGCTCGAACATAATTTCGAGCAGCGCATGCTCCAGGATCGAACGCAGGCCGCGGGCGCCGGTCTTGCGCTGCAGCGCCTTCTTGGCGATCGCCTCGATTGCCTTGTCGCGAAACTCCAGCTCGACGCCTTCCATCGAGAACAGCTTCTGGTACTGGCGCACCAGGGCGTTCTTGGGTTCGGTGAGGATGGTCATCAAGGCTTTCTCGTCGAGCTCCTCGAGGGTGGCCACCACCGGCAGGCGACCGACGAATTCCGGGATCAGGCCGTACTTGATCAAATCTTCCGGCTCCACCTCGCGCAGGATTTCACCGATCGCCTTGCGATTGTCCTTGCTCTTGACCTGAGCCCCGAAGCCGATGCCCCCCTTGTCGGAACGCGCGCGGATGACCTTGTCCAGGCCATCGAACGCCCCGCCGCAGATGAACAGGATGTTGGTGGTGTCGACCTGCACGAACTCCTGGTTCGGATGCTTGCGCCCGCCTTGGGGTGGCACCGAGGCAGTGGTGCCCTCGATCAGTTTCAGGAGCGCCTGCTGCACCCCCTCCCCCGACACGTCGCGGGTGATCGAAGGGTTGTCCGATTTACGCGAGATCTTGTCGATCTCATCGATGTAGACGATGCCCTGCTGCGCCTTCTCGACGTTATAGTCGCATTTCTGCAACAGCTTCTGGATGATGTTCTCCACGTCCTCGCCCACGTAGCCCGCTTCCGTGAGGGTGGTCGCATCGGCGATCACGAAGGGGACGTTGAGCAGGCGCGCCAGGGTTTGCGCCAGCAGCGTCTTGCCGGAGCCGGTCGGTCCGATCAGCAGGATGTTGCTTTTCGCCAGCTCCACGTCGTCGGCCTTCGCGCCGGTCTTGAGGCGCTTGTAGTGGTTGTACACCGCGACCGACAGGATCTTTTTCGCCAGGCTCTGGCCAATGACGTACTGGTCGAGGATTTCGCAGATCTGCGCCGGCGTCGGCAGGTCGCCGCTGCCCGCCTTGCCGCCCTGGTCGCCCTGGGTCTCCTCGCGGATGATGTCGTTGCAGAGGTCGACGCACTCATCGCAGATGAACACCGAGGGCCCGGCGATCAGCTTGCGCACCTCATGCTGGCTCTTGCCGCAGAAGGAGCAGTAAAGCAGCTTGTCGTTGCCCGATTTCTCGCTCATGCCTTGACCTCTCGATGGCCCCTCGAATGACGCTTCGATGACATTAGACCGAAGTTTCCCCGCGGCTGGCAAGTACCTTGTCCACCAGACCGTAGGACACCGCCTGCTCGCCGCTCATGAAGAAATCCCGGTCCGTGTCGCGCTCGATCACGTCCACCGGCTGGCCGGTGTGGTGGGCCAACAGTTCGTTCAGGCGCGCGCGCAGGTATAAAATTTCCTTGGCGTGGATTTCGATGTCCGAGGCCTGGCCCTGAAAGCCCCCCAGGGGTTGGTGAATCATCACGCGCGAATTGGGCAGGCAGTAGCGTTTGCCCCTGGCGCCCGCCGCCAGCAGGAAGGCGCCCATGCTCGCGGCTTGGCCCACGCACAGGGTGGACACGTCCGGCTTGACGAACTGCATGGTGTCGTAGATGGCGAGGCCCGCCGCCACCGACCCCCCGGGCGAGTTGATATAAAAGGAAATGTCCTTGTCCGGGTTTTCGGACTCGAGGAACAGCAACTGCGCCACCACCAGGTTCGCAGTCATGTCGTTCACCGGACCGACCAGGAACACCACCCGCTCCTTCAGAAGGCGCGAATAGATGTCGTAGGCGCGCTCGCCGCGCCCACTTTGTTCGATCACCATGGGAATATAGCCGAGCAGCTGCGGATCGACACCGCGGCGGTCGGCGAATTCCATAAAACGATCCATCATTTCCTTACTCCCATGAGGTCGTCGAAGGCGGTTTCCCGGTCTTCGACCTGGGCTTGGTTCAGGGCCCAGCTTACCACATTCTGTTCCAGCACCAGGGCCTCGATTTCGGCCAGACGGCCGGGGTTTTCGTAATACCAGGCCACCACCTTGTCCGGCTCCTCGTAGCTTTGCGCGTATTCTTCCACCAGTGCGCGCACCTGCTCCGGCTGCGCCCTAAGGTCGTTGGCGCGCACCGCTTCCGCCAGCACCAGGCCGAGTCGCACGCGGCGCTCCGCCTGGTCCGCGAAAAGGTCTGCGGACAGGGGCACGTCGTCGGCCTTGATGCCCCGCACCAGCAGATCCTGTCGCGCCTGGTTCGTGAGCCGCTCCACTTCCATCTCCACCAGCGCCCGCGGCACGGTGACGGGGGTGGCCGCCAGCAGCGCATCCATGACCTGCTCCTTGACGCGGGCATCGACGCGTTTCTTCACCTCCCGCTCGATGTTGGCGCGCACCTCGGCCCGCATCCGCGCCAGATCACCGTCCTCCACGCCCAGGGACTTGGCAAAATCCGCATCAAGTTCAGGCAGTTGCGCACCCAGCACGCGATGCGCGGTCACCTCGAAACGGGCGGTTTTTCCCGCCACCTCCCGGCCGCGATAATCCGCCGGAAAGGTCAGCTCGAAGCTGCGCGTCTCACCCGCCCTCATGCCGACGACGCCGGCATCGAAGTCCTCAAGGGTGCGCCCCGCGCCGAGGGTCAGGGTGTAACCCTGGGCAGTGCCGCCCTCGAACGCTTCGCCGTCGATGGTGCCGGCATAGTCCACTTCGACGCGGTCCCCGAGCGCCGCCGGCCGGTCCACGGGTTCGAAGCGCGCACGCTGCTTGCGCAGGATCTCGATGGTCTTATCGACGTCGGCCTCTGTCACTTGAACCACCGGGCGTTCGATCCTCACGCCGCGAATGTCGCCCAGCGCCACCTCCGGGTAGACCTCGAATGTTGCACTGAATTCCAGCGCATCACCGCCGGGCGCGTCGGCGCTGGCCTCGAACTTGGGCATCCCCGCAATCCGCAACTGCTGCGCGGCCAGGGCATCGCCGATGGAGCGGCTGCCGGCCTCGCTGATCACCTCCTGCCGAACCTGGCCGCCATAGTGCTGCACCACGATCTTCATGGGCACCTTGCCCGGACGGAATCCATGCACCTTTGCGGTTCGTGCGAGGCGTTTCAGCCGGTTTTCCACCTCGGCCTCGATTTCCGCCCGGGGCACCGAGACGCGGATACGCCGCTCCAGAGGGCCCAGGGTTTCGAGCTGTGCTTGCATCGTCATGTCCTTGATCAGATTGTATCTTCACTGGTGCGAAAGGAGGGACTCGAACCCTCACGGGGGTGGCCCGCTGGAACCTAAATCCAGTGCGTCTACCAATTCCGCCACTTTCGCGAAAAATAGTGTATTTTAATCGATTGCCGCCCGCCCGTCATGGCGCTGTTTTCCGCCCCCTGCGCGCCGCATGTCCTACACCGTCCACCATTACGAAAATTTCCCCGTCGCTTCGTTGCTGCTGCCCCGGCGGCTGCGGCACCCGGTGCAGGTGATCTACGCCTTCGCACGCCGGGCCGACGACATCGCCGACGAGGGCGACGAGCCGGCGGCGGCGCGGCTTTACAAGCTGGCGGCGTTTCGCGCCGAGCTGGACCGCATCGAGCGCGGCGACACGCCGCACACGCCACTGTTTCGCGATCTGGCGGGGGTCATCGCGCAGCATCGGCTGCCGATGCGCTATTTCCACGATCTCCTGGATGCCTTCACCCAGGACGTAAGCAAGCACCGCTACGCGGATTTCGGTGAAGTCATGGCCTATTGCCGGCGCTCCGCCAATCCCATCGGTCGCCTGCTGCTGCACCTGTATGGCCATACCGATGCCCGCGATCTGGCCTGTGCCGATGGCATCTGCTCGGCGCTGCAGATCATCAACTTCCTGCAGGATGTCGCCATCGATTGCCGCAAGGGGCGCATTTACCTGCCCCAGGACGAACTGGCACAATACCGCATCGAGGAAGCACAGATCGCGCGGGGCGATGCGGGCGGGGCTTGGCGTCCGTTCATGCTGTTCCAGATCGAGCGCGCACGCCGGCTGCTGCAGGCGGGCGCGCCGCTGGGCAAGCGTCTGCCAGGCCGCATTGGGCTCGAGCTGCGCATGATCATCCTGGGCGGGGAGCGTATCCTGAAAAAGCTCCACGCCAGCGGCGGCGACGTGTTCCGCGCCCGCCCGGTGCTGAAAGCCCCTGACTGGCTGTACATGACCTACCGCGCCCTGCGCGCCAAATAGGACCGCCTTTGACCCCCGCCGAATACTGCCAGAACAAGGCCGCCCAGAGCGGCTCGAGCTTCTATTACAGCTTCCTGTTCCTCCCGCCCCCCAAACGCGAAGCCATCACCGCCCTGTATGCGTTCTGCCGCGAAGTCGACGACATCGCCGATGAGTGCAGCGATCACGGGGTCGCACGCGCCAAGCTGGCATGGTGGCGCATGGAAATCGCCGACACGTTCCGCGGCGAGCCGCATCATCCCGTCACCCGGGCGCTGCTGCCGGCGATCCGTGCCTTCGATCTGCCAGTGGAGCAGTTCGAGGAGATCATCGACGGCATGGAGATGGATCTGGGCACGGTGCGCTTTACGGATTTCAAGTCCCTGCAACTCTACTGTTACCGTGTGGCCGCGGTGGTGGGGCAGCTCGCCGCCACCATCTTCGGCTACAGCGACCGGCGTACGCTGAAATATGCCCATGACCTCGGTCTGGCCTTTCAGCTCACCAACATCATCCGCGACGTGGGCGAGGATGCACGCCGCAACCGTATCTATCTACCGCAGGACGAACTAGCCCGCTTTGGCGTCTCCGAACAGGACCTGCTCGCCCGCCGCGACAGCCCGGCATTCCACGAACTGATGCGTTTTCAGGTCGAGCGCGCCCGGCAGTTCTACCTGCTAGCCCTCGAAGCCCTGCCTGCCGCCGACCGCCGGGCCCAGCGTCCGGGGCTCGCCATGGCGACGATCTACCGCGCCCTGCTCACCGAAATCGAGCGCGACGGCCTGCGCGTGCTGGATCGGCGCATCGCGCTGACGCCCCTGCGCAAGCTGTGGCTCGCGTGGAAAACGTGGGTGTTCACGTAAACCCCGCCACGGCCGGCGTGGCCGTCGTGGGCGGTGGCTGGGCAGGACTCGCCGCAGCCGTAGAACTGGCCCGCCACCAGGTCCCCGTCACCCTCTACGAGAGTGCTCACCGCCTCGGAGGCCGCGCGCGCGCGGTCCAGGTGGACGGACGCATGCTCGATAACGGCCAACACATTCTGATCGGGGCCTACCGCGCCACCCTGGGGCTGATGCAGGCCGTCGGCGTCGCGCCTGCCCAGGCGTGCCTCGATGCGGGGCTCGACCTCGAGGTGCGCCCTGCCTTTCGCCTCCGGGCACCCCACCTGCCCGCTCCCCTGCACCTGCTCGTGGCCTTGCTCGGTGCCCGTGGCATCGGCACGGTGGACAAGCTGAATGCCCTTGTCTTCCTGCATGGACTGCGATTGGCAGGCTTCCGCCTCGAGGGCGACATGCCGTTGACGCGCTTTCTCCAAATGCACCGGCAAGGCGCCGCGATCTGCGCGCGCCTCTGGTTCCCGCTTTGCCTCGCTGCACTCAATACACCGCCCGGGGAAGCCTCTGCCCAGGTGTTCGTCAACGTCCTGCGCGACACCTTGTTCGGGCCCGCGGCGGCGAGCCGCCTGTTGTTGCCACGCAGGGACCTGGGACGTCTGCTCCCCGAACCGGCGGCGGTTTTCCTCCGCGCCCATGGCGCCCGACTGCGCCTCGGGGCACGGGTGCGGTCGATCCGGCGCGAGGGTGGCATCCTGTTGGTCGATGACGGGACACCGGCAGCCTTCAGCCAGGTGATCTGCGCAGTACCGCCACACCGGCTGGGCGATGTGCTCGCCGACCTGCCGGCCTTGAAGCCCCTCATCGAATGGGCACAGACGCTCGACTACCAGCCGATCTACACGGTTTACCTGCAGTATGACGAGCCATGCCGCCTGCCGCGGCCGATGATCGGCCTGGAGCGCGGCCTCGCCCAGTGGGTATTCGATCGCGGCGCCCTCGGTGGGCCCCCCGGCCTGATGGCTGCCGTGATCAGCGCCCGCGGGCCGCACCAGGCTTTGAGCCATGACGCCCTGGCACAGGCGGTCGCGCGCGAACTCGCCGACGCCTTCGGCTGGCCAGAGACGCCGCGCTGGCAGCAAGTGATCGCGGAAAAACGTGCCACCTTCAGCTGCCGCCCGCAACTCGCCCGCCCTGACAACGTGACTGCCGAGGCGGGTCTCTTCCTCGCCGGGGATTACATCGCCTCGCCCTACCCTGCCACGCTCGAAGCCGCGGTACGCAGCGGGGTACAATGCGCCCGCCTCGTCCTCGAGCAACGCCCATGAATTACGACCCGCCCCCAGACCTGCTCAAGGAGCGCGTGATCATCGTCACCGGTGCCGGTCAAGGCATCGGGCGCAGCGCCGCGCTCGCCTTCGCCCGCCATGGCGCCACGGTGCTGCTGCTCGGCCGCACGCTGCGCAAGCTCAACGCGGTCTACGACGAAATCGTCGATGCAGGCGGCCCCGAGCCGATGGTGTTCCAGATGGACCTGGCCCGGGTGCAGGACGCGGAACTCGACGCGATGGCGGAGGCGATCGGCACGCAGCTGGGCCGCCTCGACGGCATCCTGCACAATGCCGCGCGCTTCGAAGGCCTGATCCCCCTCGAATTGCACACGCTGGAGCAATGGCAGCAGATGCTGCGCATCAACTTGGCGGCACCCGCCGCGCTCACCCGCGCCTGCCTGCCCCTGCTTGCCCGCGCGCCCGACGCTTCGGTGCTGTTCACCTCGGAAACCCACGGCCACCGGCCGGCGGCCTTCTGGGGTGCCTTCGCGGTTTCGAAAGCAGGATGCGAGGCCCTGGTGAAAATCTGGGCAGAGGAACTGACGGTCCACCCGAACGTGCGCCTGAACGCCATCGTCCCCGGCCCGGTGCGCTCGCCCCAGCGTGCGCAGAGCCACCCCGCGGAAAACATGGAGTGTCTGCCCGAGATCGAAAGCCTGATGCCGCGCTATCTGTACTGGCTCGGCCCCGACAGCCGCGGCCGCTGTGGAGAAGTGGACGTCCTAGCGTAGATAGAACTGGAACTTGTCGCCCCCGACCTCGATCTGGTCGAGGTTGTCGATGGGGTGGGGTTCGTCGCCGATCGTCTTGCCGTTCACCACCGGGCGTTTCTTGCCCACCACGTGCGTAATGAAGTACCCCATCGGACGCCGCGTAATGATGGCACGCTGGCCCGGCCTGCCGAGGGCCGTCACCGGCTTGTCGAGTTCGAGTTCCTGCCCCGCCAGGCTGCCGGCGATACCACGCACCGCACCCAGCGGGAACACCGTCTTCACGTTGCGCGCATTCGCCACCGCCGTGGCGATGCCCTGGGTATCCGTGTCCTTGAGCACGCCCTCCTGCTTGAGCTTGGTGCGATCGAATGCCGGCATCAGCAGCGTCTTGTCGAAGTCCATGTCCGGCAGGGCCTTGGCGTTGACGTATTTGATGCGATAGCGACCGATTTCGATCACATCGTTGTTTTGCAGGATGTGACGGCTGATCTTGCGCCCGTTGACGAACGTGCCGTTGGTGGATTGCAGATCTTCGAGGATCTGGTCGTTGCCCACCGAGATGATGACGGCGTGCTCCTTGGAGATGCCCTGGTCATTGACCTGAATGTCGCAGGTCGAGCGGCGCCCGATGACGAAGCGCTCCTTCTCCAGGAAATAATTGCCGAGTACCGTCCCATTGAGGCTGAGGACAAGCTTGGCCATGGTTCCCTCTACGCCGCCCGCCGGAACAGGCGCGCAAACAGGCTCGCCTGCGCGGGAAACGGCTTGTCGACACGAATCGCCGCCACCGAAATGTTGTCGTGGCCGCCGTTGTCATTCGCCATCATCACCAGCTGGCGCACGAGCAAGGGGACATTCTCGCGGATCGCCAGCGCCGCCACCTCGATGTCGGCATCGTCCACCATGTCGTTCAAGCCGTCGGAACACAGAATGTACAGATCGCCCGGCCGCACTGTTTCCTGGCGCACATCGATCGGAATCGACGGGTTCACGCCCAGCGCGCGGGTCACCAGATTGCGGTTGTGGGATACGCGCGCATCTTCCGCGGTGATCAGCCCCAGCTGCACCTGCTCCTGCAGCAGGGAATGATCCACCGTGATCTGCTCCAGCTTGTCGTCGCGCAGCCGGTACAAGCGGGAATCGCCCACGTGGGCCACGGTGAGCTTGTTGTCGCGGAACAGCGCCGCCACCACCGTGGTGCCCATGCCCTGAAACTGGTTTTTGGTATGGGCGGCATGGTAGATGGCCTGATTGGCCCGGGCGATCGCCCCGCGCAGCAGCTCGGTTTCGACATCCACGCCGTTGGCACGGGCCAGACCCTTGCTCAGGCGCTCTTTCACCTCGTTGCCGATGATCATGGTCGCCATGCCGCTCGCCACGTCACCGGCCTTGTAGCCGCCCATGCCGTCGGCAAGCACGACCAGCCCGATGTCCTCGTCGACACTGACGCTGTCTTCGTTGAAGTTGCGAACCAGGCCGGCGTCGGTTGCACTGGCCATGCTGAGTGCGTTTCTGAGTTTCATCGAACGTGTACGCTGTGCAGGTTCGGGGCGTCCCCCAAGCTCGCCGACTGACCGAAATATTACCGGCCCGCCGGCGCCCGTTGCTTAACTTTTGTTCATCCGGCCCGTTAACTGTTTATCCCGATGGAATTTTATCAGCGGGCGCCGCTGCGTGGTCGGACCGCCTGCTGCAGATAACGTACCGCATGGCCGAAACTTGAGGATAAGCTTCGGGAAACATTCGATTTCTGGCTTGACACCGGGGTGGATAGAAACTACTTTAGCCGTCCGGCGGCGGATTGCCGTGCGCGGGTCGTAAGAAGATGGTCATCGAAAAGCTGGGGCGCTACGTCATCGTTGAAGAGATCGGCCAAGGCGCCATGGGCGTGGTGTACAAGGCCGTCGACCCGCTGATCGACCGTACCGTCGCCATCAAGACCATTAACCTCGACCTGTCCAAAGACGAACTTGCCAGCTTCGAGAAGCGCTTTCAGCGCGAAGTACAGTCGGCGGGCAAACTCAACCATCCCAACATCGTCACCATCTATGACGTGGGCCGCGCCGAGGGCGTGGCCTACATGGCGATGGAGTTCCTCCAAGGCAAAGAGCTGCGCGAGATCCTCGATTCCGGGGTCGTGCTGCCGCCCGAGAAGGTGGCCCACATCGCCATGCAGGTCGCAGATGGGCTCGCCTTCGCGCACGAACACGGCACGGTGCACCGCGACATCAAACCGGCCAACATCATGGTGATGAAAAACGGCCTGGTGAAGATCACCGATTTCGGCATCGCCCAGGTGTCCACCGCCTCGCGCACCCATGCCGGCATGGTGATGGGCTCGCCCAAATACATGTCACCGGAGCAGGTGGTCGGCCAGACGGTGGACGGCCGCTCCGACATCTTCTCCCTCGGCGTGGTGATGTACGAGATGCTGACGGGCAAGACGCCGTTTGCGGCCGACAACATCAGCGCCATCATGTATCAGATCCTCAACGAGGACCCGATTCCGCCCAAGGCACTGAACCAGGGCATCCCGGATGCCCTCAACTACATCGTGCTGCGCGCGCTGGCCAAGCATCCGGACAAACGCTACCAGACCGCCAAGGAGATGGCGCGGGATCTCAAGCGTTACAAGACGCTGGAAATCCCAGAGGGTGACTTCGAGCCAGGGCAGGTGATGGAACGGCGCAAGCAGCCGCGCGAAGCCCTGGGCGAGACCACGCAGATCATCCCGAGCCTTGTGCTCACCGGCGAGCAGACCGTGGTGAGCGCACCGCCCGCAGCCACCGCTGCCTGGTGGCACAATCCGCGCCTCTATCTGTATGCGGCGGTTCCGGCCATGCTCGTCACCTTCGCCCTGGTGGTCGGTATCGGCACCCTGCGCAAGGCGCAGGCACCCACGCCTGTGGTGGCGGAAGCCCCCGTCGCTGCGGCGCCCGCGCCGACCTCCGCGCCGACCTCCGCGCCGACCTCCGCGCCCGCGCCGGACGCTGCGCGTGCCCCGGAGCCGAAGCCGGCGCCCCAGCCCGCAGTGTCGAAACCTGTGCTGCCCGAGACCGTCAAAGCCGTGGACAAACCCAAGCCGGCCCCAGCGCCCAAGGCGAAAGTGACCGTGGCCACCACCGCACATTCGGGCACGGCCGGGAAAGCGGCGTCGGCCGGGGAAGCGCGCATCCAGCTTGCGATCAGCCCCTGGGGCGAGGTGTATGTCAACGGCGAGCGTCAGGGGGTCAGCCCCCCGCTCAACGAATTACGCGTGCCGCCCGGCAGGCACACGGTGCTGATCGTCAACGGCGCCTTCAAGCCTTACTCGCAAACCATCGAGCTCGGCGCCGACGCCAGCCATCGGATCAAGTACAAGTTCACTGAATGATGACACCCCTCTGGAAGCGGATTCGCGTGCTGACCCTCGGCGCAGTGGTGCTGATTGCCACCGGCTGCGCGTCGCAGACTGCGCGGGACATCGGGCTGGACAAGCTCGCGCCGCGCAAGGCGGAACAACTGCTCTCGACGGGGGTGCGGCAATACGAGGACGGAGATTTGAAAGCGGCCCAGAAAAGCCTGCAGGAGGCCCTCGCCAGCGGGCTCACCTTCAATGCCGACAAGGTGGCGGCACACAAGTACCTGGCCTTCATCGCCTGCGCCTCCGGCGACGAGAAACAGTGCCGCGACGAATTCCGCCGCGCCTTCGACATCGACCCATCGTTCAAGCTCGCACCCACCGAAATCGGGCACCCTTTATGGGGACCGGTGTACACCAGCGTGCGCGCCGAGCTCATCAGCCGCGGCCGGATCAAGCCCTAGCGATAGGAGAATTCCAGACGCGTGCCCGCGAGCTCGATGATATCGTGGTTTTTGAGCTCATAAGGCGTGGCGCCAACCTCGATGCCATTCACCCGGGGATAGCTCTCCCCTTCCACGTAGGTGAGAAAGTAGCCGGCCGCCATGCGGCCGATCACCGCGGTCTGCACCCCCGGCTTGCCCAGCGTCAGTACCGGTTTGGTGAGGGTGAGCTGCTTGCCCGCCCCCGGGCCGCCCATGAGGCGCAACACCCCGATGCCACCCGGTGCACGCCGTTGCGACGCCGGCCCGAGGGGGGGCGTGTGCGTGAGATCGGCGAACTCCTGACCCAAGCCCAGGCTGTCGCCGAGGCCGATTTCCAGCAGGGTTTCATCGCTCCGGTCGGCGGTGGCCAGCACCGCCTGCTTGACCGTTCGGGTCACGGTCGGTGCCCAGGCTTCGTCCGCCAGCACCCAGGGCTCGAAGATGAATCGGAACTTGAACACGGCGATGCCGATCTCGTCGCCGTCCTGCAGGTGATGGTTCTGCACCAGCCTGCCATTGACGCGCACGCCGTTGGTGCTGCCCAGATCCTGCAGGAATGAATCGTTGCGGATGGTGGTGATGAGGGCGTGCTCCCCGCTGACGGAGAGATGGTCGAGGCGAACGTCGCAATCGGCACGGCGGCCGATGCGGATGCGCTCGCGGTCGAGCTGCCGCTCGCTCACGGGATCGCCGTTGGCGTCATAAAGCACGATCTTGGACATGGCTTTTCCGCCCGACGCCGGCGCCGGACCCCATCAGCCGCGGCGCGCCAGGATCAACGAGATGTTGTCGTAACCGCCGCGGGCGTTGGCGGCATCCACCAGCCGCTGCGCAGTCCCTTCCAGATCCGTCGCCGCCGAATCGAGCAATGCCCGGATCTCCGCATCCTCGAGCATGTCGAACAGACCGTCGGAGCATAACAAAAACACATCCCCCGCCAGCACCCTCTGCTCCTGGACGTCCACCTCCACCCATGGCTCGGCGCCCAGCGCGCGGGTCAGCAAGCCGCGGCTGCCGATCAGGCGCGCCTGCTCGGGCGTGAGGAGGCCATACTCCAGCTGCTCCTGCACCACGGTGTGATCCACCGTGAGCTGCTCCAGACGCCCCTGACGCAGGCGGTACACCCGCGAGTCGCCGATGCTGGCGATCACCGCACACGTGCCCTCGCACAACAGCGCGACCAGGGTGCTGCCCATGCCCCGCAGGTCGGCCCGCGCCTCGCTGAGCGCGTGGATCTCCCGGTTGGCCTTGGCGATCGCGGTCGCGAGCCGGAGGGCGCCCTCGCCCAGGCCCGCAGACACCGCGCCGTCGGTGGGCAGGGGGAGGGGCTGCTGCCGAAACTCGTTGACGACGATGCGCACCGCCATGCTGCTCGCCACCTCGCCACCGACGCAGCCCCCCATGCCATCGGCCAACACGAACAGGCCCCGCTCGAGATCGACCTCGAGACTGTCCTCGTTGCCGGTGCGCACGCGGCCCGCGTCGCTGCGCTGCGCGCACACCAGACCCGGCCATGGCGCCACCGGGGCGTCAGGCACCCATCGCGGCGTGGCGTCCATCTCCGGGTTCCGGCGGGGCTGCCTGCCCAGCTACCTGGGTGCGAAACCGTGACGACAGGGCGGGGGGACGGGGCATCGTGACCTTGCTGACATGCCATTACGTTGTCATTGTAGGAGGAGTCACATGCACTCCGCAACGGCCTCCTCGAGCCGCGTCACCGCCACCACTTCCATGCCCGGAATGCCCTGCCGGGGCAGGTTCGCCTTCGGGATAACGGCACGGGTGAAACCAAGTTTAGCCGCTTCCCTGAGCCTGTCCTGACCGCGCTGGACGGGGCGCACCTCGCCCGCCAGGCCGACCTCGCCGAACGCCACCAGTCCGGGTGGAAGCGGCCTATTCCTGAGCGAGGAGACGATCGCCAGGAGCACCGCCAAATCAGAGGCCGGCTCCGCGATGCGCACCCCGCCCACGGCGTTGACGAACACGTCCTGGTCGACGCAGGCGATGCCCGCGTGCCGGTGCAGGACCGCCAGCAACATGGCCAACCGGTTTTGTTCGAGCCCGACGGTGAGGCGGCGCGGATTGGGGGCATGGGCGGCGTCCACCAATGCCTGGATCTCCACCAGCAGCGGCCGTGTCCCCTCCTGGGTGACCATCACGCAGGTCCCCGCCACCGCCTGGTCGTGGTGGGAGAGAAACAGTGCCGAGGGATTGCTGACCTCGCGCAGCCCCTTTTCGGTCATGGCGAACACGCCCAGCTCGTTCACGGCGCCGAAGCGGTTCTTGAAGGCACGGACGAGCCGGAAGCTGGAATGGGTATCCCCTTCGAAATACAGCACCGTGTCCACCATGTGCTCGAGCACCCGGGGGCCGGCGAGGGCGCCCTCCTTGGTCACGTGCCCCACGAACACCATGGCCGTCCCCGCCTGCTTGGCATGGCGGGTGAGCTGGGCTGCACATTCGCGCACCTGCGCCACGCTGCCGGGCGCCGACTGCAGCGCTTCGGAGTACAGCGTCTGGATCGAATCGATCACCGCCACCTTCGGCTGCTCGCGCCTCAGGGCGGCAAGGATGCGTTCCAGACCGATCTCGGTGTACAGGGTCAGGGCGCGCGCCTGGAGCGCCAAGCGCTTCGCCCGCAAGGCGATCTGCTGCGCCGATTCCTCGCCGCTCACGTACAACACCGGGTGCGCGGCACTCATGCGCGCCAGGGCCTGGATGAGCAGCGTCGACTTGCCGATACCAGGGTCGCCGCCGATCAGCACCACCGCCCCATCCACCAGCCCGCCGCCCAGCACCCGGTCCAGCTCCGCCACCCCGGTGGACAGGCGCGGCACGTCCGCCGTTTCCACCTCCGCCAGCCGGCGCAGCGCGCCGTCCGCCGCCAGGCCGGCATAGCGATGCGCGCCGCCCCCGGCGGGCTCCGCAACGGTTTCCACCAGGGTGTTCCAGGCGTTGCAATGGGGGCACTGGCCCTGCCATTTCAGGCTTTGGCCCCCACATTCGCTGCAGGTGTAGAGCGTCTTGGGTTTCGCCATCTCAGGCATCCGCGACCGGCACCCGCTCGGCGCGCCCGGTGAGGAGTTCGTAGCTGATGGTTCCGGCGGCACGTGCGACCTCCTCCACCGGCAGGCCCTCGCCCCACAGGGTCACCGGGGCGCCGATGCCGACTTCGGGCAATGCACTCAGGTCCACCGCGAGCATGTCCATGGAAACGCGCCCCACCGTGCGGGTGCGACACCCTGCGACCAGCACGGGCGTGCCGGTTGGGGCATGCCGCGGATAGCCGTCGGCGTACCCGCAGGCGACGATGCCGACGCGCATCGCACGGTCGGCGACGAAGCTCGCCCCGTAGCCCACACCCTCCCCCGCCGCCACCGCCTGGACCGCGATGATCTGGGACACCAGACTCATGGCCGGTTCCAGCCCCAGGTCGGCCGCGCGCGTCTCAGCGAAGGGCGAAGCCCCGTAGAGCATGATGCCAGGTCGCGCCCAGTCACCATGGGTTTCGGGGTAGCGGAGCAGTGCCGCAGAGTTCGCCAGGCTCGTGGGCAGATCGAGGCCGGCGCCGGCGGCACGGAAGCGGGCGAGCGCATCGCGGATGCCCGCTGGCTCATCGGCCGTGGCGAAATGGGTCATCAACGTGATCCGGCCCACCAGCGCACAGTCGCGCAACGCCGCCAGGGCAGCCGGCAGCTCAGCAGGGGGAAAGCCAAGCCGGTTCATGCCGGTGTTGACCTTGAGAAATACATGGATCTTCACCGGCGACCAGGCGCGCTTGAGCATCGCGATCTGCTCCCGATTGTGGACCACCACGCTCAGGCGCTGCTCCGCCACTGCCTGCAACTCCGCCTCTTCGAACACCCCCTCGAGCAGCAGCACCGGGTGCTCGAACCCAGCTTCCCGCAGCCGCACGGCCTCCTCGACGCTCAGCACGGCGAAGCCGTCCGCATCCTCCAGGGCACGCGCCACCCGCAGCAGGCCATGACCGTAGCCGTTGGCCTTGATCACCGCCATCAGCCGGGTGGCAGGCGCGTACCGGCGCGCGATCAGGAGATTGTTGACCAGCGCGCCCGTGTGGACCAGGGCTTTGAGCGGGCGAGCCATTCAACACCCCCGGCGACGACACGCATGCCCCCGGGGCAGGCTATTCGCGACGCCACGCCGCGCCTGTGCATCTGTGCGCGCCACGTCAATACGAGCCGGGATGGGCCAGGTTCTCGAAGCGGGTGTATTCGCCGAGAAACGCCAGACGCACCGTGCCGATCGGGCCGTTGCGCTGCTTGCCGATGATGATCTCGGCAATGCCTTTGTCCGCGGTTTCCGGGTTGTACACCTCGTCACGGTAGATGAACAGGATCACGTCGGCATCCTGCTCGATGGCGCCGGATTCGCGCAGATCCGACATCACCGGACGTTTGTTGGGTCGCTGTTCCAGGCTGCGGTTGAGCTGCGAAAGCGCCACCACGGGGACGTCGAGTTCCTTCGCCAGCGCCTTGAGCGAACGCGAGATTTCGGAGATTTCCGTGGCACGGTTCTCGCCCGGGCTGGTGCCCGACATCAGCTGCAAATAGTCAATCACGATCAGGCCCAGCCTGCCACATTGGCGGTGCAGGCGCCGGGCCCGCGCGCGCAGCTCGAGCGCGGTCAAGGCCGCCGATTCGTCGATGTACATCGGCGCCTCGTTCAACTTGCCGACCGCATAGGTCAGGCGCTGCCAGTCCTCGTCCTGCAAACGCCCGGTGCGCAGCTTGTGCTGATCCAGCTTGCCGACCGAGCCGATGGTGCGCATCACCAGCTGCGTGCCCGCCATCTCCATCGAGAACACCGCCACCGGCAGGCGCACGTCGAGCGCGACATGCTCGGCAATGTTGAGCGCAAACGACGTTTTGCCCATCGACGGGCGTCCGGCGACGATGACGAGGTCGCCCGGCTGCAGCCCGGAGGTCATGCGGTCGAGATCAGCGAAGCCCGTGGGAATGCCGGTGACGTCGTTGGGATTGTCGCGCTGGAACAGCGCGTCGATGCGTTCCACCACCTGTGTCAGCAGGGGCTGCATTTCCATGAACCCCTGGCGGCCGCGCGCACCGGCCTCGGCGATTTCGAAGACGCGCGCTTCGGCCTCGTCGAGCAGCGCCGACGCGCTGCGCCCAAGGGGATTGTAGGCGGCATCGGCGATCGCCGTGCCCACCTCGACGAGGCCCCGCAACACGGCGCGGTCACGCACGATTTCCGCATAGCGGCGGATGTTGGCGGCGCTCGGTGTGTTGGCCGCCAGCGCGCCGAGGTAGGCAAGCCCCCCGACGTTGGCGAGCTCGTTGCTGGACTCGAGCGACTCCGACACGGTCACCACGTCGGCGGGTTTGCCCGCGTCGAGGAGTTTGGCGATATGACGGTAGATCAGGCGATGGTCGTGGCGGTAGAAATCCTGCTCGCCGATGAGGTCAGCGATGCGCTCCCAGGCACTGTTCTCGAGCAGCAGCCCGCCCAGCACCGCCTGCTCCGCCTCCACCGAGTGCGGCGGAAGCTTGATCGCGTCCAGTTGATTGTCGCCCATGAGGCATTCAGCCTACCACAGCGCCGCATCCTGCCGCTAAGGTTCTGTGGTACAGAACAAAAAGGGCCGCGACCGCGGCCCTCGCCCGTATCTGCGCAAGCCTTAGGCCTGGCCCAGCACCGACACGGTAATGGTGGCGGTGACGTCGGTGTGCAGCGCCAGGGTGATCGGATAGTCGCCAACCTGCTTGATCGGGCCGGCGGGCATGCGTACTTCCGACTTGCTCACCTCGAAGCCCTGCGCCTTGAGCGCCTCGACGATGTCCACGTTGGTCACCGAGCCGAACAGCTTGCCATCCACGCCGGCTTTCTGCGTCACCTGTAGCAGATAGCCCTCCAGCTTGGCGGCGCGCGCCTGGGCGGCCGCGAGCTGCTCGGCCTGCTGGCGCTCCAGCTCCGCGCGCTTCGCTTCGAAGGCCTGGACATTCGCCGCCGTGGCGCGCTTGGCCTTGCCCTGGGGAATGAGGTAGTTGCGCGCGTAACCGTCCTTGACCTTGACGATGTCGCCGAGTTGACCGAGGTTGGCCACTTTCTCCATCAGGATGACTTGCATGATTTCGCTCCTCAGTGCTTGTCGGTGTACGGCAGCAGCGCCAGGAAGCGCGCACGCTTGATGGCGTCCGACAGCTGGCGCTGATAGCGCGCCTTGGTCCCGGTGATGCGTGCCGGGATGATCTTGCCATTCTCGTTGATGAAATCCTTGAGCAGGCCGACGTCCTTGTAGTCGACCTCCTGGATGCCTTCCGCCGTGAAGCGGCAGTACTTTCTACGCTTGTACATTTGCCGAGACATGATTCACCTCTGTTCAGTCAATTCGATGGCTTGCACGTGCAGCACCAGCGCCGCGCGGGTGCGGCTGCGCCGGCTGAGAAACCCGGTGGCCTGGACCGTGGCACCGATGGGCCATGCCGCCACCCGGTGCGCCAGGGCCGCCGTCGCGACCGCCGGCACCTCGCATTGCACCTCACGGCGTCCGCCGGCCTCCATTTGCTCGGAGCGGTGCACGATGGAGAACTCGATCATCGGCACCCCGGCGGGCGTGTGCCTAAGCACCTGTTTCCCCTCCAGCCGGCCGCACAACTGCGTCCGGTTGCAGGTCACGTCAGTTCGCGGCCTCCGTGGCGGTTTCGGGCTTGTCGGTGGCAACCGCCTTGGCCTTCTCTTCCTTCATCATCGGGCTCGGTTCGGTCACCGCATGCTTCATCTTGATGATGAGATGGCGCAGGACGGCATCGTTGAACCTGAAGGCGTGCTCGAGCTCGTTGAGGGTTTCCTGATCGCACTCGATGTTCATCAGCACATAGTGTGCCTTGTGCACCTTCTGGATCGGGTAGGCGAGCTGGCGGCGGCCCCAATCTTCGAGCCGGTGGATGATGCCGTTGCGTCCGGTGATCATGGCCTTGTAGCGCTCGATCATGCCAAGCACCTGCTCGGACTGGTCCGGATGGACGACGAAAACGATTTCGTAATGACGCATGTGGTCTCCTTGTGGGTCAAGCCTCCCGCATGCGGGCGGTGAGGCAAGGGGTCACGCTCTTCCCCGGAAGGGAAAGCTAAAAAAAATAACAGAAGCCGCCTGAAAAGACAAGCAAACCCTCGACTGGCCCCTCAGGCGGCGCGCTGGCGGCGCGTTTCGGCAAGGCAAATCCCGCTCGCCACGGAGACATTGAGGCTTTCCACTTGTCCGAACATGGGAATGCGCACCAGTTCGTCGCAGGTTTCGCGGGTGAGCCGGCGCAGACCCTCGCCCTCCGCCCCCATCACCCAGGCGATCGGCCCGGTGAGCCTGGCACGGAACAGCTCGGTCTCGGCCTCGCCGGCGGCGCCGATCACCCACACGCCCCGGGCCTTGAGGTCACGCAGGGTGCGGGCGAGATTGGTGACGACGATGAAGGGCACGCTTTCCGCCGCCCCGGAGGCCACCTTGCGCACGGTCGCATTCAGACCCACGGCACGATCCTTGGGCGCCACCACCGCGTGCACGCCCATGGCGTCGGCCACGCGCAGACAGGCCCCCAGGTTGTGCGGATCGGTGACCCCGTCCAGCACCAGCAACAGCACCGGCTCGTGGGCGCGTTCCAACACCTCGTCGAGATCATGGGCGAGCTTTTGCGCGCGCACCCGCGCCACCACGCCCTGGTGGCGAACCTTGCCCACCATGCCGTCGAGGCGGTCGCGGCTCACCACGGCCACCACCGCGCCGGCCGCTTGCGCCACCTGCAGCAAATCCTGTGCGCGCCGGTCATGGCGCTCGTGGTGCAGATAGATCTGCTCGACGCTGTCCGGACACTGGCGCAGCCGCGCCAGCACTGCGTGAAATCCGTAGACGAACAGGCGCTCGCTCATCGACGTCGGCGCGCACCAGCCCGCGCCGGGGGCGCGACCGCTTCGCTTTGGGCGAGGGTGAAGTCGATGCGGCTGGTTTCCAGATCCACGCGCGCGACCCGCACGCGCACCCGGTCCGCGAGGCGATAGCTGCGGCCGCTGCGGCTGCCGATCATCGCATGGCGCGCCGCGTCGAACTCGAAATAATCGTTGCCGAGCTCGGACACGTGCACCAGCCCCTCCACATAGACATCATCCAGCGCCACGAAGATCCCAAAGCCGGTGACCCCGCTGATGGTCCCGGTAAATTCCTCGCCGATCTTGTCCTGCATGTAGTAACACTTCAGCCACTGCTCCACGTCCCGTGTCGCCTCGTCGGCACGGCGCTCGGTCATCGAGCAGTGCGCACCCAGCTCATGCCAGTTGCCCGGTGCATAGGTCCGCCCGGCGAGCACCGCCTTGATCGCACGGTGAATCAGCAGGTCTGGATAACGCCGAATCGGCGACGTGAAATGGGTGTAGGACTCGTAGGCGAGGCCGAAATGGCCGACGTTGTCGGGGCTGTAGACAGCCTGCTGCAATGAGCGCAGCATCACCGTCTGCAACAATTGTGCATCCGGGCGATTCTTGATTGTGTCCAACAGCTTGGCGTAGTCCTTGGCATGGGGGGTATCGCCACCACCGAGGCTGAGCCCAAAGGTCTTGAGGAACTCGCGCAGCGCCACGAGCTTCTCCGGCGTGGGACCTTCGTGGATGCGATACAGGGCCGGGTGATTGTGGCGCTGCAGGAAATCGGATGCGCACACGTTGGCCGCGAGCATGCATTCTTCGATCAGACGATGGGCATCGTTGCGTTGCACCGGCACGATACGCTCGATCTTGCCCTGATCGTTGAAGATCATCTGAGTTTCGGTGGTTTCGAAGTCGATCGCGCCACGCTTCATCCGCGCCTTGGCCAACGCTTTGTAAAGGGTGTACAGGCGCAGCAGGTGGGGCACGATACCGGCATGGCGTTTGGCTTCTGCGCCGCTGGGCGCCTGCAGCATCGCCCACACCTGCGTATAGGTTAGCCGCGCGTGGGAGAGCATTACCGCGGGATAGAAGCGGTATCGCCGGATCTGACCATTCGCGCCGATTTCCATGTCACACGCCACGCACAAGCGATCCACCTGTGGATTGAGCGAGCACAAACCATTCGACAGGATCTCCGGCAGCATGGGAATCACCCGCCGCGGAAAGTACACCGAGTTGCCACGCGCCAGGGCTTCCCGGTCCAGGGCATCCCCGTGCCTGACGTAGTGGCTCACATCGGCAATGGCGACGATCAGCCGCCACCCGCGCCCCTGGGGTGCACAGTACACCGCGTCGTCGAAGTCGCGCGCGGTCTCGCCATCGATGGTCACCAGCGGCAGGTCGCGCAAATCGACCCGGCCGGCACGGTCCGCGTCGGTGACGCCGCGCTCGAACTTCTTGCAGGCGCGCTCCACCGTCTTGGGGAACACGTGTGGCAGATCGTGCTTGCGCAGTGCGATCTCGATCTCCATGCCGGGATCGGCATAATTGCCCAGCACCTCCACGATGCGGCCGATGGGCTGCGCGTGGCGGTCTGGCTGCTGCACGATCTCCACCACCACCACTTGGCCCGGCTTCGCCTGCACGCCCTTGGCATGCTTGCCGGCCGGCTCCAGCAGGATAGCCTGGCTGATGCGCTTGTTTTCGGGCACCACGAATGCGATGCCGCGCTCGACGCGCAGGCGGCCCACGACCCGGTGGTTGGCACGCTCCAGCACTTCGACGATCACGCCTTCCGGACGTCCGCGCCGGTCCACGCCGCTCTGCCGGACCATGACACGGTCGCCATGCAGCACCTTTTCCATCTCGCGCGCGGAGAGGAACAGGTCTTCGCCACCCTCCTCCGGGATCAGAAAGCCGAACCCATCCGGGTGCCCTTGCACCCGACCCTTGATCAAGTGCAGCTTCTCCACCACGCACAGCGCACCCTTGCGATTGCGCATCAGTTGGCCATCACGCTCCATCGCATCGATACGGCGCAGGAAGAAGGTCATTTCGTCGTCGCGGATCGCGAGCAGGCGTGCCAGCGCCTCGGGCGCCATGGGCGCACCGTATTGCGCCAACGTGTCCAGCATGTACTCCCGACTTGGCAGCGGATGGCCGTACTTTTCCAGCTCACGGGCGAGATACGGGTCCTTCAGCCGGATCTTGGGCAGCTTCGGGGTTTTGGGTTTCGTGGATTTGGGTTTCGTTGACAAAATGGACTGTTCCTTTATACTGCGCGGTCTTGCGCCCAGGTGGCGGAATTGGTAGACGCACTAGGTTCAGGTCCTAGCGGTGGCAACACTGTGGAGGTTCGAGTCCTCTCCTGGGCACCATACGGCAAGGGCGGCGGGATCTCCCGCCGCCCTTTTTTGTTTCACTCGAAGGGATGCCGCATCACGATGGTTTCCTCGCGTTCCGGCCCCGTCGAGATGATGTCCACCGGCACCTCGCATAGTACCTCCATGCGCTTGAGGTAGTTGCGCGCCGCCTGCGGCAGATCCTCGTAGCGCTTGATGCCCACCGTGCTCTCTTTCCAGCCCGGCATCTCCTCGTAGATCGGTTCGCACTCGGCGAGGGTTTCCGCACCCACCGGCAGGATGTCGCTGGTGCCGCCGGCCACCCTGTATCCCACGCACACGCGCAGCGTCTCCATGCCATCCAGCACGTCCAGCTTCGTGACGCACAGGCCCGAGACGCCGTTGATCTGGATCGAGCGCTTGAGCGCCGCAGCATCGAACCAGCCGCAGCGGCGCGGTCGTCCGGTGGTGGCACCGAACTCGTGTCCGCGCTCCGCCAGATAGCGGCCGTTGTCGTCGAACAGCTCCGTCGGAAAGGGACCCGAGCCGACCCGGGTCGTGTAGGCTTTGGTGATGCCGAGCACGTAATGCAGGGTGTGCGGGCCGACCCCGGCACCGGTAGCGGCGCCCCCGGCGGTGCAATTGGAGGAGGTCACGAAAGGATAGGTGCCGTGATCGATATCCAGCAACGTGCCCTGCGCGCCCTCGAACAGCAGGTTCTGCCCCGCTTTGTTGGCCTCGTACAGCTGGCGCGGGACGTCGCCCACCATCGGGCGGATGCGTTCGGCCAGCGCCATGGTGTCCTCCAGCGTCTGCTGGAACGACACCGTCGGCGCATTGAAATAGTGTTTCAGCATGAAATTGTGCTGATCCAGCACTTCGCCGAGCTTGGCCGCAAAACGCTCGCGGTGGAACAGGTCCTGGATGCGGATCGCCCGGCGGGCCACCTTGTCTTCATAGGCGGGGCCGATGCCGCGGCCGGTGGTGCCGATCTTGCCGGCACCCTTGGCAGCCTCGCGTGCGTGATCCAGGGCGATGTGATGCGGCAGAATCAGCGGACACGCCTCGGAGATGGTCAGGCGCGTCTGCACCTCGATCCCGGCCGCCGTCAGCATGTCCACCTCTTCCATCAACGCCTGTGGCGAAACCACCACGCCGTTGCCGATGTAACAGCGCACATGCTCGCGCAGAATGCCGGACGGAATGAGGTGCAGGACGGTCTTCTTGCCGCCCACCACCAGGGTGTGACCGGCATTGTGACCGCCTTGAAAGCGCACCACCCCCTGGGCGCGATCGGTGAGCCAGTCCACGATCTTGCCCTTGCCCTCGTCACCCCATTGGGTGCCGATGACGACGACGTTCTTTGCCATGTTGTTGTTCCCACTCCCTAGATCGATTCGATTTCCCATGCGTCGCCGCGCTTCACCAGGCGACGCGTGCAGCCGGCATCCTCCGGGCCCTCGCCCGGCAGGGCCACGACCACCGTCTCGCCCGCTGCCCGCAGCGCCTCGATACGCGCCGCGAGGGCCTGGTCCCGTACCGACGGTGCCAGGATCGCTGCACGCATGGCCGTATTCGGCAGCCGCGCGACGAGGGCGCGTAGGTCCAGGGAGAACCCGGTGGCGCAGCGCGCACGCCCGAACGCCTGTCCGACGTTGTCATAGCGCCCCCCCTGGGCGACTGCCGTAGCCGCACCCGGCGCATAGGCGGCAAACACCACGCCGTTGTGGTAATGGTAGCCACGCAGTTCCGCGAGATCGAAATGCAGCGTCGCACCCGCGGCCTCCAGCGCATCCGCCAGCGTGGCGAGCACGTCGAGCGCACGCCCGATCTCGGGCCACCGGGGTAGCCCGCCGGCAGCCCGCTCCAGTACCGCGCGACCGCCATACATGCCCGGCAGGGCAGCCAGTGCGGCGCGCGTTTCGCCGTCGAGCCCCTGCGACAACGCCTCCAGCGTCGCCGCATCCTTTGCCTGCAAGGCCTGGAAAAGCGCTTGTTCCAGTTCGGGCGTCACGCCCGCGCGGGCCATCAGGGCACGGAAGATGCCCACATGGCCCAGGTCCAATTGCACCGCCGGCAAACCCAGCAGCGCGAGCGCCTTGAGCATCAGCGTCTGCACTTCGAGATCCGCTTCGATCCCGGCGTGCCCGAAGAGCTCCGCGCCCACCTGGAGCGGCTCCCGGGACGGCCCCGCGTGCGGGCGCGCATGCAGCACGCTGCCGGCATAGCACAGACGCGTCACGCCGGCCCGGTTGAGCAAATGCGCGTCGATGCGCGCCGCCTGCGGCGTGATGTCGGCCCGCACGCCGAGCAGTTCGCCGCTCAGGGGGTCCACCAGTTTGAAGGTATCGAGCGCCATATCACTGCCGGTGCCGGTGAGCAGCGCATCCAGGTGCTCGACGAGGGGCGGCATCACGAGCTCATAGCCGTGGACGGCAAAGAGATCCAGCAGCGCGCGACGGGCCGCCTCAATGCGGCGCGCCTCGGCGGGCAGCACGTCCTCGATATGGTCGGGCAGCAGCCAGGTGCGCATGGGGCTAACGAACGAGTGCGACCAGGGCCAGCCCGACCAGCATGGACACCAAGCCGAGAAAACGCAACTGGCCGTCGCGCAACGCAATGGCCTTGCGCAGCGTCTCACGCCAGATCTGCGGCGCCATGAACGGCAGGATGCCTTCGAGCACCAGCATCAGCCCGAGGGCCGTCAACAGGCCGGTGCCCATGGTGCGTCACTTGCCTCCCCGAACGGGGTTCTTGAGGTAGCGGAAAAATTCCGAACTGGGGTCGATGACCAGCAAATCGTCCTTGCTGCGGAAGCTCGACCGGTAAGCTTCCAGACTGCGATAGAACGCATAGAACTCCGGATTCGCGGCGTACGCCTGGGCATAGATCGCCGCCGCACGCGCATCCCCCTCGCCCTTGATGCGTTGCGCCTCACGATACGCCTCGGCCAGCAGAATGTCGCGCTGCTTCTCGGCGTCGGCCTGGATCTTTTCCTTGTCCGCCGCACCCGTGGAGCGGCGCTCGTTCGCCACACGCGCGCGCTCCGAGCGCATGCGCTCGAACACCGAATTCTCGGCCTCCTCGGAATAGTCGACGCGCTTGAGGCGCACGTCCACCACCTGCACACCGATGGCCCGGGCATCGCGGTCGGCGTTCTGGCGCAGGCTTTCCATCACCTGCTCGCGCTGGCCAGACACGACGTCATCGACGGTGCGCTTGTTGAATTCCGCGCGCAGCCCATCACGCACCACGTTGTTGATGCGCGTTTCGGCACGCTTTTCGTCGCCGCTCACGCTGACGTAATACTGACGCGCGTCGATCACCTTCCATTTCACGAACGAATCCACCAGCATGTTGATCTTCTCGCTGGTGATGATCAGCTCGGGATCCGGATTGTCGAGGGTTCGGACCCGCGTATCGACGTAGACCACGTTTTGCAGCAGCGGCACCTTGGCGTAGAGACCCGCCTTGGTCTTCACGTCCACCACCTGGCCAAGCTGGAGGATGATCGCATTCTGGCGCTGATCCACGGTGTAAAACGTGAAGCTGGCCAGCATCAAGACCACAACCGCGCCGACAGCGATGGCGCCCCAATTGAGCTTCATGGTCTAGCCTCCCGTTCACGACCGCGCAGGCTGTCCTGTACCGGATCCACCGGCCGCGCCGGCTCGCTCGGGGACGCCGTCCCGACGCTCGGGCCGGGCTCTGCGGCCGCGCGCTGGATCAGCTTGTCGAGCGGCAGGTAGAGCAGGTTGTTGCCCGCTTTCTGGTCCACGAAGACTTTGGTGGTGTTCGAATAGATTTCCTGCATCGCCTCGATGTACAGACGGTCCCGCGTCACGCCGGGTGCCTTGTTGTACTCCGCCACCAGCTGGCGGAAGCGCGCGGCGTCACCCTCCGCCTTCGCGATCACGCTTTGCCGGTAACCCTCCGCCTCTTCCAGCAGGCGCGCGGCGGTGCCCTTGGCACGCGGGATCACGTTGTTGGCGTAGGCCTCACCCTCGTTCTTTTGCCGCTCCCGATCCTGGTCGGCCTTGATCGCGTCGTTGAAGGCGGCCTGGACCTGCTCCGGCGGCTGCACCTGCGCCACGGTGACGTTGACCACCGTGATACCGGTGGCATAGCGGTTGAGAATCTCCTGGATCGCCTTGCCCGCCTCGTTCGCCACCCCCGTGCTGCCGGCAAGGACGGCGTCCACATTGGTCTTGCCCACCGCTTCGCGCATGGCGCTCTCCGCCACCTGGCGCACGAAGGCCTGGTCATCACCGATGATGTTGTTGAACAGATAGGCCTGGGGGTCGCTGATCAGGTACTGCACCGCGAACAGCACATTGATGATGTTCTTGTCGCTGGTGAGCATCGCCGCCTCGTTCGGCAGCGTGCCGCGGTCGTTCTGGCGATACCCCACCTCGGTAACGCGGATCTGCTGGGTATCGACGATTTCCACCGTCTCGATCGGATAGGGCAGATGCCAGCGCGGGCCAGGCATGGTCGTCTCGACGTATTTGCCGAAGCGCAGCACCACGCCACGCTCGCGCTCGTTGACGATATAGAAGCCGCTGCCGATCCAGATGAGGAAGGCAATCGCGATCAGAAGCCATGCGCCACTGCGCTGAGCCTGACCGTCACCGCCGACCGGACGGGGCCCGCCAGGGCCACGCCCCTTGCCGCCGAACATGCTGTTCAGCTTTTCGTTGAAGCGGCGCCAGACTTCATCTAGGTCGGGCGGCCCGCCAGCCCCTTTCTTTCCCCAATCGGGGTCGTTCCATGCCATGTTCGTTCCTGAGGACGGGGAGGAATCAGCTTGCCTGCGCCAGCGCGGTCGGGCGCGCCGCCGCCTCGGCCAGTGCACGCCGGATCAAGTGGAGCCCTGCGCCGCTGCGGGCGCTGGCCCAAACGCGCGCGATTTTACCACACTGATCACGCTCAAGCCGGGGCGCAAGCCCGCTGCGGTCGATTTTGTTGAACACCAGCACCTGGGGAATGTGCGCCGCACCGATCTCCGCGAGCACCGCATTCACCTGTGCGATCTGGTCCGCCCGCGCGGGGCTGGCTGCATCAACCACGTGCAGCAGCAGGTCGGCCTGGGCCGCTTCTTCCAAGGTCGCGGCAAAGGCATCGACGAGGCTGTGCGGCAGATGCTTGATGAACCCGACCGTGTCCGACACCACGATCTGGCCCGCCTCCGGCAGATAGATGCGCCGCGAGGTGGTGTCGAGGGTGGCAAACAGTTGGTCCGCAGCATAGGCGCCGGCATGGGTCAGGGCATTGAACAGCGTCGACTTGCCCGCATTGGTATAACCCACCAGGGAGACCGCGAACACCGCCTGACGACGGCGCGCACGGCGCTGGGTCTCACGCTGACGCGCGAGCCGCGCCAGCCGCTCGCGCAGCACTTTGACGCGGCGGCCGATCAGACGGCGGTCGGTTTCGAGCTGGGTCTCGCCCGGACCGCGTAGCCCAATGCCGCCCCTCTGCCGCTCCAGGTGGGTCCACCCTCGCACCAGGCGCGTGGACAGGTGCTCCAACTGAGCCAGTTCCACCTGCAGCTTGCCCTCGTGGGATTGCGCACGCTGGGAGAAGATGTCCAGGATCAGACTGGTGCGGTCGATGACACGGCAGCGCAGGCGCGCCTCCAGGTTGCGTTGTTGCGCTGGAGACAGATCGTGGTTGAAGATCGCCACCCCGGCGTCGTGGTCGCGGAGCGCGCCCGCGACTTCCTCCACCTTGCCGCTGCCGACGAAATACGCTGCGTCCGGACGCGCGCGGCGGCCCTGCACCAGGCCCACCGCAGTCACACCCGCGCTTTCCGTCAGCCGGCGCAGTTCTTCCAGGCTTTCCTCGACATCGGGCTGACCGAGGTCGAGTGCCACCAGCACCGCGCGATCGAGGCGCGCGATCTTGCCGCCCGGCGGCTGATCAAGCATCCGCGGATTCGAGATTCAGATTGACGGGGCGTGCGGGCACGACGGTGGAAATGGCGTGCTTGTAAACCATCTGCGTCACGGTGTTCTTGAGCAGGACCACATACTGGTCGAACGACTCCACCTGCCCCTGGAGCTTGATCCCGTTGACGAGATAAATCGACACCGGAATATGCTCCTTGCGCAGGGTGTTCAAAAACGGGTCTTGTAGTAATTGTCCTTTCCCGCTCATGGCTTCTCCATGTTGTTTTAATAGGGTTGAATGTCGCAAGGCGTCCCATCGCAGTATAGGCCATCGGCCATGCCGCCGCCAGCCGCCCGCCCCCCGGGCAGGGCTCCGAAACCGGCGATTTCAGCCGCCCGCGCCCCGTAGACCGGAGCGCCGACAGCGAAGTTCCCCCGCCGGGGCGCGCCCGTTTAGCCTGCGGTGGGCGCACCTGGTCTGTTCAGGACTCGGCAAGGACCACCGCCCGCAAGCGCTCTGCCGCCTGCTCCGGACTCACGGTGTTGACGAACAACCCCGAGCCGAGCTCGAAACCGGTGGGAATGGAGGTACGCGGGCAGATTTCCAAGTGCCAGTGATAGCTCGCCGCATGCTCGCCCGCCTGGTCGTCGTGGGGCAGCGAGTGGAGGAAGAAGTTGTATTGCACGCCTCCCAGCACCGCGTCCAGCCGCGCCATGGTGCGGCGCAGCACGCGCGCGAATTCGGCAAGATCGTCCGGCGCCGCGTCGAGGAAATCGGCCTGGTGCCGGAGCGGCAGGATGTGCACCTCCCACTCGAAGCGCGACGCGAACGGCTTGATGGCGATGAACTTGCGGCCGCGCTCCACCACGTATTGACCGACGCTGATGCGGCGGCGGATCTGCCCGGAGTCGCGCTCGTAGATGGTCGCCTCGAAGGTGAGCGCCTCGTCGATCAGGGCGCAAAAGATGCACTGGTGATGCTTGCGGAAATAATAGGCGCTGTTCTGCACTTCCTGCTGCACATTTTCCGGTACCACCGGCATGGCGATGAGCTGGCTGTGGGTGTGGGCGATGCTGGCGCCGGCGGCGGGACCGAAATTCTTGAACACCAGCACGTATTTCAGCCGCGGATTGGTGGCAAACAGCTGCCGCATGCGCGCCTGGTAGGCGCTCAGCAGGAGCGACAGGTGCGCTTCGCTCATTTCGTGCAGCGCCACGCCGTGCTCGGCATGGTCGATGATGACCTCGTGGCGCCCGTAGCCATCAATGGTTTGCTGCAGCCCGAAGCTCAGATTGGCCGGGCTGCGGTCATCGCCCAGCACTGGGTAGAGGTTTTCCACGATGCGCACCGACCAGGTGGCGGCATCCGGATAGACGGCGATGGCCGGCGGCGTCTTGTCCTCGTTGCCCCTGCAAAACGGGCAGGTGTCCACATGGGCACGGGTGTCCCGGGGCACCGGTGCTTCGGCCTTCTTCGGTCGCAGGCTGCGCGCGGTGGCCACGAGCACCGATTCGCTCGGCACGATCGGATTGATGCGGATCTCGCGCACTTCGTTCGATGCCATGACGCTCCTTAGTTGGCGTATTTCTGTTTGAGATGGCGCCTGTGCCGGCGTTTCTTGTCCAGCTGCCGCTGGGTGAGCGGACGCGGCTTCTTGTCCTCGTAGGGGTTGGCCCCCTGCTTGAATTCAACCCGCAGCGGCGTGCCCTGCAACTTGAAGGCCTCGCGAAAGGTGTTCTCCAGGTAGCGCCGGTAGGCGTCCGGAATGGTGGCGACGCTGGTGCCGTGCACGATGATGGTGGGCGGGTTGCTGCCACCCTGGTGCGCATAACGGAGCTTGGGCCGGAACGCGCCCGTCTTGGGGGGCGCGTGCCGGGTCACCGCCTCGTGCAGCACCCGGGTGACCCGCGGGGTCGGCAGCTTTGCCGTCGCCGCCCGGTAGGCGGCGTCCACCGATTTCAGCAAGGGGCCGATGCCCAGGCCCGTGAGCGCCGAAACGTAATGCGTGCGCGCGAAGTCGAGAAAGGCCAGCTTGCGCCCGAGTTCCACCTTGACGCGCTCCCGCCGGTATGGGTCCAACCCGTCCCACTTGTTCACCGCCACCACCAGGGCACGGCCGGCCTCCAGGATGAAACCGGCGAGATGCGCGTCCTGCTCCGAGATGTCCTGCTGGGCATCCACCACCAGTACCACCACGTTGGCGCTTTCGATCGCCTGCAGCGTCTTGATCACCGAAAACTTCTCGATCGACTCGAACACCCTGCCGCGGCGCCGCACGCCGGCGGTATCGATCAGGGTGTAGCGCCGGCCCGCGTGGTCGAATGCCACCTCGATGCTGTCGCGGGTGGTGCCGGGCTGATCGAAGGCGATCACCCGTTCCTCGCCCAACAGGGTGTTGACCAGCGTACTCTTGCCCACGTTGGGCCGGCCGACGATGGCGATGCGCGGGTGGTCGTCTTCGTCTTCCGCCGCCGCCTCCGCCGGGAAGCCCGCGAGCACCGCGTCCATGAGGGCACGCACCCCTTCGCCGTGGCTGGCGGAAATCGCCACCGGCCGTCCGAGGCCGAGCTCGAAGAACTCCCCCGCCACCACCTCCTCACGCAGCCCTTCGGCCTTGTTCACCGCCACCCACACCGGCCGCCCGGATCGTCGCAGCGTCTCGGCGATCGTCTTGTCCTGGGCGGTGAGGCCCGCCCGCGCGTCGACCAGGAAGATGATCGCATCTGCTTCGTCCACCGCCAGCAGGGTCTGCCGCGCCATCTCGTGCAGGATGCCCTCCCTGGCCACCGGCTCGAAACCGCCGGTGTCGACCACCAGATAGGGCTTCTCGCCCACGCGGCCATGACCGTAGTGACGGTCCCGGGTGAGCCCGGGCAAGTCCGCGACCAGGGCCGCCCGGCTCTTGGTGAGGCGGTTGAACAGGGTGGATTTGCCGACGTTGGGACGACCGACGAGGACAATGGTGGGTTTCATCGCAGGCACCCAGGACACGCACGCATCGTCGCGCGCCGGCTCAGGGGACCTGGATCAGGGTGAGCCCGCCCTTCAGCGTTTGCACCAGCACGCCCCCGGGCGTGGCAAGAGGCGCGACACGGATCGGGCTGCCATCGGTTTCGACGCGGGCAGCGAAGCTGCCGTCCTCGCGGGAGAGGAAGTGCACGTAGCCCTGCAGGTCGCCCACCACCACGTGGCCGCGGTACAGCAGTGGCGTCGACAGCTGGCGATTTGCGAGCCTCTCCTGCTTCCACAGGTATGCCCCCCGTGCCTTGTCCAGCGCGTGCACCGTCCCCTTGACGTCGACCACATACACAGCACGCGCGTCCAGCGCCAGGCCGGCGATGCTGGACATGTCCCGTGCCCAGATCAGGTTGCCGGTCTGCACATCGAAACAGGCCACGCGCCCCTGGTAGGCGACCGCACAGATGGTGCTGCCGTCGAGCTGGGGGTTGCTGGTGACATCGGCGATGCGCTCGAGCTCGCTCACCCCACGCGGCAAGGCCACGGACGCCTCCCAACCCACTGCGCCGCTATCCAGATCGATCGCCACCAGCTTGCCGCCGCCGAAGCCGGCGAACACCCCGTTGCGGTCCACGATCAGGCCTGCAAAGCTGCGCAGGGTGAGCGCGGGCGTGGCGCGCTGGTACATCCACTTGCGGCTGCCGTCCGCAGCATGGAGCGCGAAGATACGGCTGTCAGCCGAGCGCACCAGCACCACCTCCCCGGCCACCACCGGAGCACTCATCACCTCGCTGGTGACGCGCGCCTGCCAGCGCGGCTGGCCCTGGGCATCGAAGGCCAGCACCTCGCCTTTCGGCGTGCCGACCACCACCAGGTCGTTCCCCGCACCCACGCCGCCGGAGAGTTTGTGCTTGGTGTCGGTGCGACCGATTTCACGGAGCCCGGCAAGCCCCAGGCGCGTGATGCGGCCGTCGTGATTCGCGGCATACACCGTCTCGCCCAGCAGCGCCGGACGAAAGCTGTAGATGCCGGCGGCGCCGACATCGGCGCGCGCGCCGACGCTCACCGGCAGCACATTGCGGATCTCGGGCAGTGCAGCGGGCTTTTCCTTGGGGCTGGCGGCGCCGAACCAGTCGTTCCACCACCCGGTGACGGTCTGGCAACCGCTGAGAGCGAGGACGGCGAGGAGTGCGAACACCATGCGCATCAGTTGTGCTCCCGGAGGGCGTCTAGCTTGATCTGTACATGAGCGCGCACGCTGCCTTCCGCGGGCAACTGCTCCAGCGCGGCACGGTACGCACGGGCCGCCTCTGCCGTTTTGCCCTGCAACGCGAAAACGTCACCCTTGAGATCGCTGTACAGGCCCGAGAAGGCGGCATCGTGCTTCTCTTCGAGTTGCTTGAGCGCCCCTGCGTAATCCTTCTCGTCGACCAACACCACCGCCAGCCTCAGCCGGGCGAGATCACGTGTCTGACGCTCGCGCGCATGCTCGATCAGCCACGCGTATTGCGCCTTGGCACTGGCGCGGTCACCGCTGTCGAAGTTGATCTGCGCGACCACCATCGCCGCATCGGCGGCATAGGCGGTGCGCGGATAACGCTCCATGATTTGCCCGCCGACCTCCCGCACCTGCTTCAGGTCGTGGCTGGCAAGCTGCTGGCGCAGAACATTGAACAGCGCGGCCGCCTCCCGGGTCTGTTTGCGCTGATAGGCCTGCCAGGCCTGAACGCCGGCCACCGCCAGCACCAGCGCTGTCGCGGCAGCGATGACCTTGCGTCCGTGCACCTTCCACCATGCCTTCAGGGCATCCAACTGATCCTGCTCTTCCAAATCCAATGCCATGGCGTTCTCCTAGCTTGCTGCCGACCGCACCAGCGCCGGCACCTCCTCGACGCCGACGCTGACCTGCTCCGTCTGGGCGCGCAAGGCTTTCAAACTCACCTGCCCTGCCTGCATCTCCGCCTCACCGATGATCACCGCGAAGGCGGCGCCGCTGGCGTCGGCCTTCTTCATCTGTGACTTGAAGCTGCCGCCGCCACCGTGCAGCACCACCCGGAGGCCGCCGTCACGCAGCCTTTCCGCCACGTTGAGCGCGTAGCCGAGCACCCCCTCGCCCTGGTGCACCACATACGCATCCGGTGTGGGGGCGGCCACGCGAATCGCCTGCGTTTCCATCAGGGCCAGCAGCCGCTCCACGCCCATGGCAAAACCACAGGCAGGCGTGGGCTTGCCGCCCAGCTGCTCCACCAGGCCGTCATAGCGCCCGCCCGCGCATACCGTACCCTGTGCGCCCAGCTCGTGGGTGACCCACTCGAACACGGTGAAGTTGTAGTAGTCGAGGCCGCGTACGAGCCGGGGATTGATGCTGTATGGGATTCCGGCGGAACGCAACAGCGCCTGCAACGCTTCGAAATGCCTGAGCGAAACCTCGTCCAGATCGTCCAGCAGCTTCGGCGCGGCTGCAATCAGCGGTTGCAGCTCCGGGTTCTTGCTGTCCAGGATGCGCAGCGGATTGCTGTACAGACGCCGCTGGGCGTCGGCATCGAGCGCATCGCGGTGCTGTTCCAGGTAGCGGATCAGCCGCGCCCGGTGGCGCGCACGGTCCTCCGCCGTACCCAGGGTGTTGAGCTGGAGCTCCAGCCCACCCACCCCCAACAGGCGCCATAGGCGCGCAGTCATGAGGATGTGCTCGGCATCCAGGTCCGGTCCGGCGAAACCCAGCGCCTCCACCCCGATCTGGTGGAATTGCCGATAACGTCCCTTCTGTGGGCGTTCATGCCGGAACATCGGTCCGCCGTACCAGAGCCGTTGTGGCGCGCCGAACAGGAGATTGTGCTCGATCGCCGCGCGCACGCAGGAGGCGGTACCCTCTGGACGCAGGGTGAGGCTGTCGCCGTTGAGGTGGTCGATGAAGGTGTACATCTCCTTCTCGACGATGTCCGTCACCGCGCCGATGGCGCGCTGGAACAGGCTGGTCTGCTCCACGATGGGCATGCGGATTTCGCGATAGCCGTAGGCGGCCAGCCAATCGCGCGCGATCTGCTCGAAATGCTGCCAGGTGTGCGTGGCATCCGGCAGGATGTCGTTCATCCCGCGGATCGCTTGTACCGTCTTGCTCATGATGTGAGGTCGCGGCGGCGCGCCAGGCGCCCTCGTGCGGAGTCCGCCCTAGCCGACCGCCTTGATGGGAATCGTTTTCGTTGTCGTTGCGGCGTCCTGCCCCCGTTTGCGGGCAGCGATCTTGGCGCGCACCTGACGCTCCAGTTCGTCCACCAGGTCTTCCGCGCGTACCTTGTGACTGGGCCTGCCGTCCACGTAAAGCAGGTTCGGCGAACCGCCGGCAATGCCCAGATCCGCCTCGCGCGCCTCGCCCGGGCCGTTGACCACGCAGCCGATCACCGCCACGTCCAGGGGCTCCAGCACGTCCTCGAGACGCTGCTCCAGCAGATTCACGGTCTTGATCACGTCGAATTCCTGGCGCGAGCAGGACGGACAGGCGATGATGTTCACGCCCTTGTTGCGCAGGTGCAGGCTCTTTAGGATGTCGAAACCGACGCGCACCTCTTCCACCGGATCGGCGGCGAGGCTGATGCGGATGGTGTCGCCGATCCCTTCCGCCAGCAGCATGCCGAGGCCGATGGCGGATTTTACCGCACCGGCGCGGAACCCGCCCGCCTCGGTGATCCCCAGGTGCAGCGGCTGCTCGATCCGTTTCGCCAGCTGGCGGTAGGCCTCCACCGCCAGGAAAACGTCGGAGGCCTTCACGCTGACCTTGAAATCGGCAAAATCGAGGCGGTCGAGGATTTCCACATGACGCAGCGCGGATTCCACCAGCGCTTCCGGCGTGGGCTCGCCATATTTCTTCTGCAAATCCTTTTCCAGGGAGCCGGCGTTGACACCGATGCGGATGGGAATGCCATGATCCTTGGCCGACTGCACCACCGCCCGCACCCGGTCTTCGCGTCCGATGTTGCCGGGATTGATGCGCAGACAATCCGCCCCCAGCTCGGCCACCCGCAACGCGATCCGGTAGTCGAAATGGACATCGGCCACGAGGGGCACCGGCGAGCGCTTTTTGATCCGGCCGAACGCCTCGGCCGCCTCCAGGCTGGGAACCGATACACGCACGATGTCGGCACCGACCTGGGCCGCGCGCTCGATCTGCGCCACCGTCGCCTCCACGTCGGTGGTTTCGGTGTTGGTCATGGTCTGCACCGAGATCGGGGCATCGCCGCCCACGCGCACATGGCCGACACGGATCTGGCGGCTCCTGCGACGCGGGATCGTGACCTTGAACATGTTCTACTCCAGAGTGAAGCGGGCGACGTTGACCTTCACGTGGGGGGCCAAATCGACGGGGTGGCCATTATAGGTCATTCTCACCTGCGCCGCATTGCCCACCACGACTTCGAACGGGGGATCCCCCTCCACGCTGTGCTCGCCGCCCGCTTTGCCGATCTGGGAAAACACCTTGGCCCCGCTGCGATCGCGAATCTCGACCCAGCTGTCGCCGCTGAAGCGCAGGCCGATGGTCCCACGGGCCGACGTGGCGGTCGGGGCCCCTTCGCCTGATTGCGGCGCTTGGGAGGAGGCTGCCTCGGATGCCGGCGCCTGGGATTGCGCCGCTTCCTGGGGCGGCGGCAGCGCCAGGGGATCGCCCGCGGCGGGTGCAGCCGGTGCGGCGGGCGGCGGCGCAGCGGGCGGCTCCCTGCTCAGCAGCACGTAAATCAACAGCGGTGCGCCGATCACCACCACCACCGCCACCGCCACGCCCCACACCCAGCGCGGCACCACACGCCGGGTGAAGGCGATCTGTTCGCTCGGGGGCTGGATGTGGACGCTTCCGGGCTGCGGTCGGCTGGCTTCGTAGGCGGCGAGCAGCGCCGCCGCATCGAGCCCGACCACGCGTGCGTAATTGCGCAGGAACCCGCGCACGAAGGTCGTGCCCGGCAGGGCCTCGAAACGGTTCGCCTCCAGGGCCTCCACTTGTCGCAGCTGCAGCCGCAGCTGACGGGCCACGTCGCCGGCGCTGAGGCCGAGCCGCTCGCGCGCGGCGACCAGCTGTTCCCCCACGCCGGGCGGTCCTGCCTCCGCAGCGTTGGACGTCACCTCTTCGCTCATTCGTACAGTCCGGCGGCGAGCGCCTGGGCTTCACGCGAGGTCGGGAAGCGCTGGCGCAGCATCTGGGCATAGCTCGATTGTGCCGCGACATCCCCCAGTTTGCGCTCGATCCGCACCCCAAGCCACAGCACTTCCGGCGTCGGGTTGTTGCTGCGCAGGTAGGTGAGCAATTGCGCGCGCGCGCCCGGGAGGTCGTTGGCCCGGTAATAGATCTCGGCGAGATGGAACAGGGCCTGCGGATGGGCGGGCCGCACGCGCAGCGCCTTGAGGAAATACTCCTCGGCGGCGCGTTCGTCGTTGCGCTTGAGGGAACACAGGCCGGCATTGACATAGGCCATCTCCGGCGTGCCGTAGAGCGGATTGCGCACCGCTTCGGCAAACTCCTTCAGCGATTCGTCGATGCGGTTTCGCTGGCACAGAAACCAGCCATAGTTGTTGCGCGCCTCCGGGTTGCCGGGATCGAGCTCCAGCGCCTTCTTGAAAGCCTGTTCGGCACGGACATCGTCGTTGAGGTCCATGTAGACCAAGCCGAGCATGTAATGGGCCGGCACGTAGCGCGGCTCCGCCGCGATGGCGATGTTGAACTCGTCCATCGCGATCGCCATCTGGCCGGCGCCGTAATAGGCGCTGCCCAGCTCAGTGTGGATGCGCGCACGCTCGTAGGCAATCGCCGCCTCCTCGGAACGGAACAGGTAGCCGGGCGGCATGCCGGGCACCTGGCGTTGCGCCTGCTGCGCCTGGACGACAGCAGCAAACAGGATTGCGAGCAACAATGACCATCGCAGCGTCATGGGGCAGCCACCTCCAGCTTCCGCAGGGTACGGCGGCTCTTGTCGCGCACGCGCCCGGCCAGCTGGCCGCACGCCGCGTCGATGTCGTCGCCGCGTGTCTTGCGCGTGGTGACCACGTAGCCCGCGCCCACGAGCATCTCCCGAAAACGCCGGATGGCCTCCGGTCGCGAGCGCACGTAGCCGGAATTCGGGAAGGGGTTGAATGGGATCAGATTGAACTTGCACGGCACGTCGCGGGTGAGCGCGATGAGTTCACGGGCGTGCGCGGGCGTATCGTTCACACCGTCCAGCATCACGTACTCGAAGGTGATGAAGTCCCGCGGCGCGGACGCCAGGTAGCGCTGGCACGCCGCCATCAGTTCGCGCAGGGGATATTTCCGATTGATGGGCACGATCTCGTCCCGCAGCCCATCGTTGGGCGCATGCAGCGACACCGCCAGCGCCACCGGACAGGCTTCACGCAGGCGGTCCATCGCCGGCACGATGCCGGAGGTGCTCACCGTCACGCGCCGACGCGACAGGCCGTAGGCATGGTCATCGAGCATGATGCGCAGCGCGGTCACCAGGTTGTCGAAATTGGTGAGCGGCTCGCCCATGCCCATCATCACCACGTTGGAAATGATCCGTTCGCCTTTTGGATCCCGACCCAGCGCCTTGTTCGCGAGCCACAGCTGGCCGATGATCTCGGAAGCGGCAAGGTTGCGATTGAAACCCTGGCGGCCCGTCGAACAAAAGGTGCAGGCCAGCGCGCAGCCGACCTGGGAGGAAACACACAGGGTGCCACGGTCGTCCTCCGGAATGAAGACGGTTTCGACCGCGTTGGCCCCGCCGGTGTCGATCAGCCATTTCACGGTCCCGTCCGCCGAGCGATGCTCGGACAGGATGCGCGGCGGCTGAATCACCGCCACCTGCTGCAGTTTTTCCCGCAGCGATTTCGCCAGGTCGGTCATCTCCGCGAAGTCGGCTGCGCCCATCTGGTGCATCCAGCGCATCACCTGCTTGGCGCGAAAAGGCTTTTCGCCGAGTTCCTCGGCAAAGTGGCGGGTCAGACCGGGAAGGTCGAAATCGAGCAGGTTTACTGTCAAGGTTGCCCTCTCTCCTAGCTCTCTCCCGCAAGCGGGAGAGAGCGGCAAAGGCTCGCTATGCGAGTAATTAATTTACCGACCGGAATACACTTCCATCTCAGGAAAGAAATAAGCGATTTCCACCTTCGCGGTGTCGGGGCCGTCCGAGCCGTGCACCGCATTGGCGTCGATGCTCTGAGCGAAGTCGGCGCGGATGGTTCCGGGCGCGGCCTTCTTCGGGTCCGTGGCGCCCATCAGTTCGCGGTTCTTGGCGATGGCGTTCTCGCCTTCCAGCACCTGGATCATCACCGGGCCCGACGTCATGAAGGCGACCAAATCGTTAAAGAAGGGCCGCTCGCGGTGCACCGCGTAAAAACCCTCGGCCTCCGCCTTCGACAGCCACCTCATCTTGGCGGCGACGATTTTGAGCCCGTTGGTCTCGAAGCGCGAATAGATCTTGCCGATGATGTTCTTGCCGACGGCGTCCGGTTTGATGATCGACAAGGTGCGTTCCACAGCCATTGTTTGACTCTCCCAATCAGAATGAACTTGAAATAAACGTGCAAATATACCGGTTTGGCGTCCCGAAATAAACCTTTTTCCCAGATGTGACGGACAGTTAACGATGGTGATACCATCGCCGCCACGCGCTGCGAACGAGGGGAGATGGCATGGCCGAACCAGTGCCCAATCAGAACGAAGTGAGAAAACGCGCCGTCCGACGCCTTTCCGTGGCCATCGTGCTGGTGCTCGCCGCGGTCGGCATCCTCACCTATTTGAGCTACCAGAAACCTGCGAAGGTGGTCACGACGCCCGCCGATCTGCCCTTGCCGCCGCCACCCCCACCCATCGTCACCGGACCCGAGCCGGCGGCCATCGAGCCGGCGCCCTCCGCCGACGCGCCCGCCCCGGCCGAGCCCGCGGCCCCGCCCGCCGCCGAACCTGTCATCGAGGTACCCGCCGGGCCGGCCCCGCCCCCGCCCCCCGTGGTCACCACCCAGCCGTTGCCCAAGCCGGGTCCGGGCCCGCAAAAAACGCCGGCGCCCGTGCAGACGGCGCCCCTGGTGAAGGCGGCACCCTCCGCGGCGCCGCCGGCACCGCCCACCCCCCAACCCAAGCCGTCCGGCGGCTACGTGGTGCAGTTCGGCGTCTTCAGCAACCCGCAAAACGCCCTGCAGCTGGTGGAACAGCTCAGGCAGGCCGGCATCGAGGCCCAGACCGAGACCCGGGTGCAGTTGCCGCCGTTCAAGACCCGGGCCGAGGCCGAGGCCGCCCTCGCCCAGCTGAAGGCCCAGGGCATCAGCGCAGTCGTCGTCGCCCGCTGACGACGCCCCCAAACGAAAAAGGGGCAGCCACGCGGCCGCCCCGACGGGTTTCGCCAGGCGCGAGGCTTATGCCCCGATCACACCGCCGTCGTCCTTGGGGCTCACGATCACCGAGGAGCACGGCTTGTGCACCATGGAAAGCTCGCTCGCGGTGGTCGGCCCGTTGGCACCGTTGTCTGGCCACGCCGACTTCTCGGTGGGGAAAGCACCCCAGTCTTCGCCCGGATGCTGGATGCCGACGAACATGGTCTTGCCGTCCGGAGTGGTGACCACACCCGTGACCTCGCAGCCCGGAGGCGCGGTGAGGAAGCGCCGGGTGAGGCCGGTGGACGGATCGGCACACATCATGACGTTGCCGCCGATGTTCAGCCAGTCTCCCTGGGCATTGCCGGCCTGGTCGGTCTGGATCCACAGCCGGCCATCCTGGTCGAACCACAGCCCGTCCGGCGCACCGTAATCGTCGCCGAGGATGTTGCCGCGGTAACCCACGGCCTGGCCGCCGTATTCGCCCGGGGTGTAGCTCGCGGGCAGGGTCTTGGTGGTGGCCTTGTCGCCGCACTGCACGAACAGGTCCCAGTCGAACGACGTTGCCGCCACGGCACCATGGCGCTCGCGCCAGCGGATGATGTGGCCGTAGTCGTTGTCCGGGCGTGGATTGGCGGGGTCCACCGGCGGATTGGCGCTGGCGGCACCGGTGGTGCCGTTCGGGTTGTTGACCGACACCGGGGTGTTGCCGCGCCGGCTGTTGTTGGTGAGCGTCATGTAGACCTCGCGCGTCACCGGATGCACCGCGCCCCATTCCGGACGGTCCATCATGGTGGCGCCGACGCGGTCGGCGGCCTGGCGGCACTTGATCAGCACGTCGGCCTGGTCGGCGAAGCCGTTCTCGGGCGTGAGCCCGTTCTGGCCCCACACCAGCGGCAGCCACTCGCCGCTGCCGTCGGCGTTGAAGCGCGCCACATAGAGCGTGCCCTCATCGAGCAAGTCGCGGTTGGCGGCCGGATTCTTTGGGTTGTGTTTCTTCGCGCACACGAACTTGTAGATATACTCGTTGCGCTCGTCGTCGCCCATGTAGACGGCCACACGGTCGTCCTCGCCGACCACCACCCAGGCGCCCTCGTGCTTGATGCGGCCGAGCGCGGTGCGTTTGACGGGCGTGCTGTTCGGGTTCCACGGATCGATCTCCACCACCCAGCCGAAACGGTTAGGTTCGTTGCGGTTGCCCGCGGCGTTGAGGTCGAAGCGCGGATCGACCTCGTGCCAGCGGTAGCCGAAGCCCGAGGCGGTGATGCCGTAGCGGCGCTCGTGGCTGCTTGGCGTGAAGGCGCCGTTGGCGCCAAAGTAGCCGTTCCAGTTCTCCTCGCAGGTGAGGTAGGTGCCCCAAGGCGTATGGCCATGCGCGCAATTGTTGAGCGTGCCGAGCACGGTCCTGCCCGCGGGGTCGGCGGCCGTCTGCAGGCGCGCGTGGCCGGCGGCGGGAAAGGAAAGCAATGCATGCCGTCGTTGAGCACGCCGAAGTTGCGCAACTGGGTGGCCTGGTCCAGAACGCAGGCCGTGGTCCTCAGGGACATCTTGAGGAAGCCGCGGCGCGTCATTTTGAGCTGTCCGATCGACTCAACGATGCAGCGGTACGCGGAATCGTTGGAATCGTTGCCGATCGCCGGAGTAGGATTCAGCCGGCTGTCCGGGTGGATCTTGCTGCTCATGGGTTTTCCTTTCCTCGACCAGAAATGGTGGGTGGAGTGTCCGCGCTTGGAGAGACCCACCGGCGTCAAGGCAAAGCGACGTTCTCATGACGGGACACATCCGCCGCCGGTGCCGGTTTCCGCCTGATTGGGTCGAACACACAAAGGCAGCGCCGGTACGCCAGGGCCTGGGTCTCCCATGCGTCAAGCCGATGAAGGAAGGGAGGCAGAATGTTACGGCCGAGCGGTTGGGGTCACTCACGCCCCCTTGGCATGGGGGGCGATGACATGCAGCAGCTGGGCGAACACCTTTGGATTGCCGGCGACCACATTGCCGCTGTCGAGATAACGCTCCTCGCCCTGAAAATCCGCGATCAGCCCCCCTGCCTCCAGCACCAGCAGGGCGCCAGCGGCGATGTCCCAGGGGCTGAGCCCCGCCTCCCAGAAGCCGTCGAAGCGGCCAGCGGCGACATACGCGAGATCGAGTGAAGCCGAGCCGGGGCGCCGCAGCCCCGCGGTCTGCGGCAGCAGGTCGCGGAAGATCTTGAGATAGCTTTCCAGATGGCTGAAATCGCGGAAGGGAAAGCCGGTGCCGATGAGGGACTCCTTGAGCTTCTGGCGCTTGCTGACACGGATGCGACGGTCATTGAGAAACGCTCCGGCGCCGCGGGACGCGGTGAACAGCTCATTGCGCGAGGGGTCGTACACGACTGCGTGTGTCAGCACCCCGCGGTAAAGGTAGCCGATGGACACGGCGAATTGCGGAAAGCCGTGCAGGAAGTTGGTGGTGCCGTCGAGCGGATCGATGATCCAGAGGTGCTCCGACTCGCCTTGGCGACCGCGCTCCTCTGCTAGAATGGCATGCTCCGGATAAGCTTCCAGCAGGGTATCCACGATGGCCTGCTCGGCCAGGGTGTCCACCTCGCTCACGAAATCGTTGTCGCGCTTGCTGCGCACCGTCAGCAGGTCCAGATCCTGGGAGGCGCGATTGATGAGGGCGCCGGCGCGGCGCGCCGCCTTCACGGCAATGTTGAGCATCGGGTGCATGGGACTTCTCGGCTGGGCTTAAAGAACGCAGGCGCCATTCTAAATTGAATCCCCCACCCGACCAACTTGCGGCGCTCGCGCGCGTGTCCATCGTCCTCGACCACCCGCGCCACCCGGGCAACATTGGCGCGGCCGCGCGCGCGCTCAAGACCATGGGACTCGCGTCTCTGCGCTTGGTGGCGCCGCAGCGCTTTCCGGCGCCCGAGGCGGAGGCGCTCGCCTCCGGTGCCCTCGACGTGCTCAATGCCGCCGAATTGCACGCAAGCCTGGATCAGGCGCTGAGCGGCTGCGTGCTGGCGGCGGGGCTCACGGCGCGCAGCCGAGACCTCGCGCCGGAATGGCTGGACGCGCGCAGCGCGGCGCGGCGGCTCATCGAAATCGCCGCGACCCAGCCGGTGGCAGTGGTGTTCGGCAACGAAACCTACGGTCTTTCCAACGCCGAACTCGCGCACTGCCAGCTTGCGGTGGGTATTCCCGCCAATCCGGCCTACCCCTCCCTCAATCTGGCGGCTGCGGTTCAGGTCATGTGCTACGAGTTGCGCATGGCCGCGCTCGCCGCCGCCCCGACCGCCCGCCCCGCAGCCCAACTCGCGTCGATCACCGAACTGGAACGCTTTTATGCCCAACTAGAGCAATCCCTGGTGGCGATCGGGTTTCTCGATCCAGCCCATCCGAAGCGGCTCATGCCCCGCCTGCGCCGGCTGTTCGGCCGCGCGCGGGTCGAAGCCGAGGAACTGAACATCCTGATGGGGGTGCTCAAGCAGATGCGAAAGACACGGGCTAAAGTTGATTAATTCAGTCAAGTTTTGTAGGATAATACCCTCGATCTGGATACGGGCATGTTCAAACGGCTACGCGAAGACTTGGCGGTGGTATTCGAACGCGATCCGGCGGCCCGTTCGACCTGGGAAATCCTCACCACCTATCCCGGCGTGCATGCACTGCTGCTGCACCGGGTGTCCCATTGGTTGTGGCACCGGGGTCTGAAATGGCTGGCCCGGATGAACGCGCACATCGCGCGCTGGCTCACCGGCATCGAGATCCACCCTGGCGCCACCATCGGCCGGCGCGTGTTCATCGACCACGGCATGGGGGTGGTGATCGGCGAAACAGCGGTAATCGGCGACGACTGCACCCTGTATCACGGCGTCACCCTGGGCGGCACCACCTGGAAGAAAGGCAAGCGCCACCCGACCCTGGGCAGGGGCGTGGTCATCGGCGCGGGCGCCAAGGTGCTGGGCCCCATCATGATCGGCGACGACGCCAAGATCGGCTCCAACGCGGTGGTGGTGAAGGACGTGCCCGCGGGTGCGACCGCAGTGGGCATTCCCGCCCGCCTCATCGAACCGGACAAAGAGAAGCTTCGGGCCGCCACGGCCGAGAAGATGGGGTTCTCCGCCTACGCGATCAGCCAGGACATGAACGACCCCATGGTCAAGGCGATCCATGCGCTGCTTGACCACACCGCCGCGAACGACCAGCGTATGCAGTTGATTCTTCAGGCTTTGGAGCGGCTGGGTGTGCAGATAAACACCGCTTCCGTGGGCGAAGAAAAATTTGATGTGAACTACCTCAACAAAATAGTTGACTAAAACGCTCGGATACACTAATTTTGCAGTATCCGGAAAGCCCGGCAGCGTGCCGGGCTCCGAACACCAGCTAGACGACAGGGGATTGCAACGATGAGACTGACGACCAAGGGACGATTTGCGGTGACCGCGATGCTCGACCTCGCCCTGCGCAACGGGCAGGGGCCAGTCACCCTGGCGGGCATCAGCGATAGGCAGAAAATTTCACTCTCCTACCTCGAGCAGCTGTTCGGCAAGCTGCGTCGGCACGGCCTGGTGGACAGCGTGCGCGGCCCTGGCGGCGGTTACTGCTTGGCCAAAGACATTGCGGAAGTGTCGGTCGCCGACATCATTCGCGCGGTGGACGAGCCGATCGATGCCACTCAGTGTGGGGGCAACGAGAACTGTCTGGACGACCACCGTTGCATGACCCACGAGCTGTGGACCGACCTGAACCGGCACATCTATCAGTATCTCGAAAACGTCAAGCTCGCGCAGCTGGTGGCGAACCAGCGCGCTCAGGCGTCCAAGGTCTCGGTGGTAAAGGACCAGCGCGAAGCGGAGAAGCATCCCGTGGGCCATGCGGTCGCCTGAGCAGGGAGCGTCATGCCATGGTGAAAACCCCGATCTATTTCGATTACTCCGCCACCACGCCAGTAGACCCGCGGGTCGCGGAAGCGATGATCCCGTATCTGACCGAGCATTTTGGCAACCCGGCCTCGCGCTCCCACGCGTTTGGATGGGAAGCCGAAGCAGCGGTGGAGAAGGCGCGCGGCCAGGTGGCCGCCCTGGTGAATTGCGACCCCAAGGAAATCGTCTGGACCTCGGGCGCGACGGAATCGAACAATCTGGCGCTCAAGGGAGCTGCGCATTTCTATCGCGGCAAGGGCAAGCACATCATCACCGTGAAGACCGAACACAAGGCCGTGCTCGACACCTGCCGTGAACTGGAGCGCCAGGGCTTCGAAGTGACCTATCTGGACGTGCAAGGCAACGGCCTGCTCGACATCGACCGCTTCAAGGCGGCGATTCGACCGGACACGATCCTGGCTTCGGTCATGTTCGTCAACAACGAGATCGGCGTGATCCAGGACATCCCGCAGCTTGGCGAAATCTGCCGCGAGAAAGGTGTGATCTTCCATGTCGACGCGGCGCAGGCGACCGGCAAGGTGCCCATCGATCTGTCCCAGCTGAAAGTCGACCTGATGTCGTTTTCCGCCCACAAGACCTATGGTCCCAAGGGCATCGGCGCCCTCTTCGTGCGACGCAAGCCCCGTGTGCGCCTGGAAGCGCAGATGCACGGCGGCGGCCATGAGCGGGGCTTGCGCTCCGGGACCCTGGCCACCCATCAGATCGTGGGCATGGGCGAGGCCTTCCGCATCGCCCAGGAAGAGATGGCGACGGAAAACGAGCGTATCCGCATGCTGCGCGACAAGCTGCTCAAGGGCCTCTCCGACATCGAAGAGGTGTACGTCAATGGCGACATGGAGCGGCGGGTGCCCCACAACCTCAACATCAGCTTCAACTATGTCGAGGGCGAATCGCTGATCATGGCGATCAAGGATGTGGCGGTGTCGAGCGGTTCCGCCTGCACCTCGGCAAGCCTGGAGCCGTCCTACGTGCTGCGCGCCCTCGGGCGCTCCGACGAGCTGGCGCACAGTTCCATCCGCTTCACCATCGGCCGCTTCACCACCGAGGAGGAAGTGGATTACGCGATCGAACTGGTGAAGAGCAAGATCGCCAAGCTGCGCGAACTGTCGCCCCTGTGGGAAATGTACAAGGATGGCGTCGACCTCAACTCGATCCAGTGGGCAGCCCACTAAACGTTAATTTTGGAGAACGATCATGGCATACAGCGACAAAGTTCTGGACCACTACGAGAACCCGCGCAACGTCGGCTCCTTCGACAAGGACGACGCGGACGTCGGCACCGGCATGGTGGGTGCGCCCGCCTGCGGCGACGTGATGAAACTGCAGATCAAGGTCGGCAAAGACGGCATCATCGAGGATGCCAAGTTCAAGACTTACGGCTGCGGTTCGGCGATCGCCTCCTCCTCCCTGGTGACCGAATGGGTCAAGGGCAAAACCCTCGACGAGGCGCTCCAGATCAAGAACACGCAGATCGCGGAGGAGCTGGCCCTGCCGCCGGTGAAGATCCACTGCTCCATCCTCGCCGAAGATGCCATCAAGGCGGCGGTGGCGGACTACAAGAAGAAACACGGCGAGCCCGCGGAAGCGCCCGCCTCCGCCGCGGTGGCCAAGTAAGGGTGCGTCCGACCATGGCGATCACGTTGACGGAAAAAGCCGCCAACCACGTCAAGAACTTCCTCGCCAAGCGTGGCAAGGGGGTGGGCCTGCGGCTGGGCGTGCGCACCACCGGCTGTTCCGGCCTGGCCTATGTGCTGGAGTTCGCCGATGACGTGCGCGACAGCGACGCGGCGTACGAAAGCCATGGCGTGAAGGTGTTCGTCGATCCCAAGAGCCTGCCCTATCTCGACGGCACCGAGCTCGACTATGCGCGCGAGGGCTTGAACGAGGGGTTCAAATTCAACAACCCCAATGTGAAGGACACCTGCGGTTGCGGCGAATCCTTCAACGTTTGAACCCGCCGCCCGGCGCGAGCAGTCGGCAGGTATAATTGGCGCGCGTGCTGCCCCGGGCGGCGCGTGCCACCCGGGATGATGCGGTCCCATTGCCAGCGCCCATGATCGATTTCTCCAAAGACCATTTCGCCCTGTTCGGACTGGAACCGGCTTTCCGGATCGACCTCGCACGTCTGGAACAGGCCTATCGGGAGCTGCAGACCCAGGTGCATCCGGACCGGTTTTCGCACGCCAGCGACACGGAACGCCGCCTGTCGATGCAATGGTCCACGCAGGTGAACGAGGCGTATCAGACCCTCAAGCGCCCCTTGAGCCGCGCACGCTACCTGCTGCAAAGGCACGGCGTGGATACCGAGGAAGAGACCAACACCGCCATGCCGGCCGCGTTCCTGATGGAACAAATGGAATGGCGGGAGGCGATCGCCGAGGCCCAGGATGCCGCGGATGCCGCCGAGCTGGACCAATTGCAGATCAAGCTGCGCCGCGAGATCCAGCAGCTCGAGGACGGACTGGCGCGCCAGCTGGATGAGGACAAGGACTGGACCGGCGCGGCCGAGAACGTGCGCAAGCTGCGCTTCCTGGAAAAACTCAAGGAAGAAATCAACGACGCCCTCGAGGCGCTGGAGGCCTGATGGCCCTGCTGCAAATCGCCGAACCCGGCATGAGCACCGCGCCGCACCAGCATCGGCTGGCGGTGGGCATCGATCTGGGCACGACCAACTCCCTCGTGGCCACGGTGCGCAGCGGCATGAGCGTGGTGCTAAGTGACGAGAATGGCCGCCCGCTGCTGCCCTCGGTGGTGCGCTATCTCGCCGATGGCAACGTCGAGGTGGGCTACGAGGCGCTCGCGCATCAATGCATCGATCCCCAGAACACCATCGTGTCGGTCAAGCGTTTCATGGGCCGTGGCCTGCGCGACATCCCGCACGCGAACGAGATGCCATACCAGTTCGTCGACGCGCCGGGCATGGTGCAGCTGCGCACGGTCGCGGGTACCAAGAGCCCGGTGGAAGTGTCAGCCGAGATTCTCAAATCCCTGCGCCGCCGGGCGGAACGGGCCCTGGGGGGTGAGCTCGTCGGCGCAGTGATCACGGTGCCGGCTTATTTCGACGACGCGCAGCGCCAGGCCACCAAGGATGCGGCACGACTGGCGGGGCTCAATGTGCTGCGCCTGTTGAACGAACCCACCGCGGCAGCGGTCGCCTATGGCCTGGACAATGCCGCAGAGGGGATCTATGCCGTCTACGATCTGGGCGGGGGCACGTTCGACATCTCCATCCTCCGTCTGCAGAAGGGCGTGTTCGAAGTGCTCGCCACCAACGGTGATTCGGCGCTCGGCGGGGATGACTTCGACCGGCGCCTCTTCTGCTGGGTGCTGGAAAACGCCCGCCTCGCCCCGCTGAGCGCGCAGGACACACGCCTGCTGATGGCCAAGGCGCGTGAGGTCAAGGAAGAGCTGAGCAACCATCCCGAAACGCGCTTCACTGCAGTGCTGTCCACGGGCGAGACCATCGACCTCGCCATCACCAGCGCCCAGTTCGCCGACATGACGCAAAGTCTGGTGGCAAAAACCCTCGCCCCCACCCGCAAGGCGCTGCGTGATGCAGGTCTGGGCGTGGATGACGTCAAGGGGGTCGTGATGGTGGGCGGCGCCACCCGCATGCCCCACATCCAGCGTGCGGTGGCGGAATTCTTCAGGCAGGATCCCCTCACCAACCTCGATCCCGACAAAGTGGTCGCCGTGGGTGCGGCGATTCAGGCCAATGTCCTCGCCGGGAACAAATCCGCCGAGGACATGCTGCTCCTGGATGTCATTCCCCTCTCCCTGGGCATCGAAACCATGGGCGGGCTGGTGGAAAAGGTCATCCCACGCAACGCCACCCTCCCCATCGCACGGGCCCAGGATTTCACCACGTTCAAGGATGGGCAGACGGCGATGAGTTTCCATGTGGTGCAGGGCGAGCGCGAACTGGCGAGCGACTGCCGTTCCCTGGCGCGCTTCGAACTGCGCGGCATCCCACCGATGGTGGCGGGCGCAGCGCGCATTCGCGTCACCTTCCAGGTGGATGCGGACGGACTCCTCTCCGTCTCGGCGCGCGAGCAGAGCAGCGGTGTCGAGGCGGCCATCACGGTGAAACCTTCCTACGGTCTCACCGACGATCAGATCGCCGACATGCTCGCCGCGTCCCGCGAGCATGCCACCGAGGACATGCAGGCGCGCGCCCTGCGCGAGCAGCAGATCGAGGCCGAGCGCATCCTGCAGGCCGTCACCGCCGCCCTCGAGGAAGATGGCGCCACCCTGCTCAGTGAAGACGAACGGCGCGCCATCGAGGCCAGCATGGGCGCCCTGCGCAAGACCCTCGAAGGGCGCGACCACCGCGCCATCAAGGCCGCCATCGACGATCTCAATCACGCCACCACGGATTTCGCCGCGCGTCGCATGGACGCCTCGGTGCAACAGGCCCTGAAGGGCCAACGGCTCGCCGACGTGGGCACCTGACCCTTGAAATCCGCCCGACGCGCCGCATTTGTCCAGCCGATGCGCACAGGCCACCCATGACCCAAGTCATCGTTCTTCCCCACATCGAATACTGCCCGGAGGGCGCCGCGCTCGACGTGGCTCCCGGGACGACGTTGTGCGATGCGCTGCTCGAAAACGGCATCGAAATCGAACATGCCTGCGAGAAATCCTGTGCCTGCACCACCTGTCATGTGGTGATCCGCGAGGGCTTCGAATCCCTGGACCCGGCGAGCGAGGCGGAGGAAGATCTGCTCGACAAGGCTTGGGGCCTGGAACCCACCTCCCGCCTGTCCTGTCAGGCGGTGGTGAAGGACAAGGATCTGGTGATCGAGATCCCCAAATATTCCATCAACATGGTCAAGGAAGATCATTGACATGAAATGGACCGACGTACGTGAAATCGCCATCGAATTGTCGGAGAAGCATCCGGACGTCGATCCCCGCTACGTCCGGTTCACCGACCTCTACAACTGGGTGATGGCACTGGAAGACTTCCACGACGACCCGAAGCACTCCAGCGAAAAGATTTTGGAAGCCATTCAGATGGCCTGGATCGACGAGGTCAGCTGACCCGGCCACCGTCCGACCTGCGACGCCGGCCCCGCGCCGGCGTCGGCGTTTTCCCCGCCGCTAAGTCGCTGTTTTTCATCCCGCTTGGCCAAACCCCTCCGCCCTGCCGGACACAACCTATAGGCATCCGCATCCCGCTCGTCCCCTATATCTTGTGTTTTGGCCGCTTCTGCTTCAGACTATGGGGCCGGTGGGGGTATAGATGGCGGATGACAGCGAATTAGAACGAACCGAGCCAGCCACGGGACGCCGCATCCAGCGGGCGCGGGAGGAAGGCCAGGTCATCCAGTCGCGCGAACTGGGTACCTTCGTGTCCCTCCTGGTTGCGGTCGGCACGCTGCTGCTGATGGGCGGCCACTTCATGGAGCGTCTCACCGCCCTGCTCCGCCATGGCTTCAGTTTCGACCGCGCGCGCGCGTTCGATCCCGGACTCATGCTGACCCATGCGGCCCAGGATTTCGGGGAGGCGCTCATCGTCTTCCTGCCCCTGTTCGTGCTGATCTTCCTGGCCGCCCTGGCGGCACCGCTGCTGCTCGCGGGCTGGAATTTCACCCTCAAGCCGCTCAGCCCGAAGTTCGAGAAACTCGACCCCATCAAGGGCATCAAACGCCTCTTTTCCCTCAACGCGCTCGTGGAGCTGGCCAAGGCGGTGCTGAAGGCGCTGGTGATCGGCGGGGTGGCGATCTGGGCGATGTCCCTGTACCTCGACGAACTCTTCGCGCTGCCGGGGGAATCCCTGGGCAGCGCCCTCGCCCACGCCGGCGGCATGATCCTGATCGTGGCCCTGGCGGTGGTCGGTGCCTTCGGCCTCGTGGCCCTGGTGGACGTGCCCTACCAGATCTGGCAGTACGGCAAGAACCTGCGCATGACCAAGGAAGAGGTCAAACAGGAGCACAAGGAAACCGAGGGGGATCCGCAGATCAAGGCGCGCATCCGCGCCCTGCAGCGCGAGGCGGCGCGCAGGCGCATGATGGCGGCCGTGCCAAAGGCCGACGTCATCGTCACCAACCCCACCCACTTCGCCGTGGCACTGCACTACGAACAAGGGCGCATGCCGGCACCCCGGGTGGTCGCGAAAGGGGCCGGCCTGGTGGCCGCGCGCATCGTCGAGCTGGGGCGAGAACACGCGGTGCCCATCCTCGAAGCGCCGCCGCTCGCCCGCGCCCTTTACCGTCACAGCGAAGTCGGCGACGAGATTCCGCAGCGACTGTACACCGCCGTGGCGGAAGTGCTGGCCTACGTGTACCAGCTCAAGCGGCCGGCAACGGCGACCGCGATGCCGGCGCCGCCACGCAACCTGCCGGTCCCCGAGGACATGGGGCGCGAACTGCCCGGGGAGGCAGCCTAGATGAACGCGCGCGTCGGCTTCGCGGGGTACTGGCAGGGCCTCAATCTGTACCGGCTCGCAGGCCCCCTGCTGGTGGTGATGATCCTCGCCATGATGGTGCTGCCGCTGCCGCCCTTTCTGCTGGACATGCTGTTCACCTTCAACATCGCCCTGTCGATGATCGTGCTGCTGATCGCGCTGTATGTGATGAAGCCGCTCGATTTCGCCGTGTTCCCCACCGTCCTGCTCATCACCACCCTGCTGCGTCTGGCGCTGAACGTGGCCTCGACCCGCATCGTGCTGCTCGAAGGCCACACCGGGCCGGATGCCGCCGGCAAGGTGATCGAGGCGTTCGGCACCTTCCTCGTCGGCGGCAACTACGTGGTGGGCATCATCGTGTTCGCGATCCTGGTCATCATCAATTTCGTGGTGATCACCAAGGGCGCCGGCCGCATCGCCGAAGTAGCGGCGCGTTTCACCCTCGACGCCATGCCCGGCAAGCAGATGGCGATCGACGCCGACCTCAACACCGGGCTCATCGGCGAGGACGAGGCGCGGCGGCGGCGTCAGGTGATCGCCTCGGAGGCGGAGTTCTACGGCGCCATGGACGGTGCGAGCAAGTTCGTGCGCGGCGATGCCGTTGCCGGCATCCTCATCATGCTCATCAACGTCGTCGGCGGGCTCGCGATCGGCGTGTTCCAGCACGATCTGGGCGTGGCCCAGGCCGCCAGCACCTATACCCTGCTCACCGTCGGTGACGGGCTCGTGGCGCAGATTCCGGCCCTGATCATTTCCACCTCCGCCGGCATCGTGGTCTCGCGGGTTTCGACCGAGAAGGACATCAGCGAGCAGATCATCGAGCAGATGTTCCTGCGCCCCCAGGTGCTGTACATCACGGCGGCGATTCTCGGCCTGCTCGGCATCATTCCGGGCATGCCCCACATCGCTTTCCTGCTGCTCGCCGCGGGTATCGCCGGGATTGCCTATCTGATGGAGCAGCGACAACGGCAGGCCGGGGCGGCCGAACCGCCACCCCCCCCGCCGGCGCCGGAACAGGTGGAGGTCGGTTGGGATGACGTGGGCCAGGTGGATCCCCTTGGGCTCGAGGTCGGCTACCGCCTGATCCCCCTGGTGGACCGCACCCAGGACGGCGAGCTGTTGCGGCGCATCCGCGGCATCCGCAAGAAATTCGCCCAGGACATGGGCTTTCTGGTGGCGCCGGTGCACATCCGGGACAATCTGGAGTTGCGTCCAAACGGCTACCGCATCACCTTGAAGGGGGTGGAGATGGGACGCGGCGAAGCGATCGCGGGCCAATTCCTCGCGATCAATCCAGGGCGGGTGCTCGGCACGCTGCCTGGCACCCCCACGCAGGATCCCACCTTCGGATTGCCCGCGGTGTGGATCGAGGCCGGCCTGCGCGAGCAGGCGCAGACCTACGGCTACACGGTCGTGGATGCCAGCACCGTCATCGCCACCCACCTGTCCCAGATCCTCCAGACCCATTCCGCCGAGCTGCTCGGACGCGAGGAGGTGCAGCAGCTGCTCGACCACATCGGCAAGGATGCGCCCAAACTGGTGGAAAACCTGGTGCCCACGACGCTCCCGCTCGGCACGGTGCAGCGAGTGCTGCAAAACCTGCTGGAAGAAGGGGTGCCGATCCGCGACATGCGCACCATCCTGGAAACCCTCTCGGACCAGGGCCAGCGGACACAGAACGCCGAGGAGCTGACGGCGGCGGTTCGCGTCGCGCTGGGGCGCGCGATCGTGCAGGACATCTACCAGAACGCGATGGAGCTGCCGGTCATTGCCCTCGAGCCGCAGCTCGAAAACCTCCTCATGCAGGCCGCCGGCAGCGAAACGGACGGTGCCGGCTTCGAACCGGGACTGGCAGAGCAGCTGTTGGTGCAAACCGGGCGCGTGGTGCAGGAACAGGAAAACCGCGGCTACCCACCCGTGCTGCTGGTGCCCGCGGCCTTGCGCCGGCTGCTGGCGCGTTTCCTGCGGCGCGCCGCACCACAACTCAAGGTGTTGTCGCACGCGGAAGTGCCTGACAACAAATCCATCAAGGTCACCGCCGTACTGGGAGCGAGCGCATGATCGTCAAAAAATTCACGGCCCCCACCACGCGCGACGCGCTCAGGCTCGTGCGCGACGCACTCGGTCCCGACGCACTGATCCTCTCGAGCCGCGTCCAGGACGGGCAGGTCGAAATCATGGCGGTCGCGGAAGCCGACATGGCCGCCCTCACCGGCGAGGTCGTGGCGGCGGCGCCTCCGCCCGCGACGCGGATCCGCCACGACATTCCCGGTTTGCGCCCCCGTGGCGCCCCGACGCGCACCCCGCCGGTCACGCCCGGCGCTGCGACACCGGTGCCGCCTGCAACACCGGCCCCGGACCGGCGTGTCGAAGAACTCGCGAGTGAGATCAAGGAAATCCGCAGCCTGATCGAGCGCCAGCTGGTGCGTCTGGCCTGGCGCGACCTGCAGGCCGGCGACCCCTTGCGCTTCGACGTGCTGCGGCGCCTGCTCGACCTGGGCTTTTCCCCGCGGCTCGCGCGCCAGTTGTCCCGCGCGCTGCCGGGTGGGCTCGACGCCGAACGTGCACTGCGCTGGGTGCGCGCGGCCCTGGCGCGCAACCTGCACTGTGCCGCGGCGGACGCAGACCTGATCGAACGCGGCGGCATCTATGCGCTGGTCGGCCCGACCGGTGTCGGCAAGACCACCACCGTCGCCAAACTCGCCGCACGCTGCGTGCTGAAGATGGGCGCCGCCAAGCTCGCCCTGATCACCACCGACACCTACCGGATCGGCGCCTACGAACAACTCAAGATCTACGGCCAGATTCTCGACGTGCCGGTCTATGCCGTGAAGGACGCCAGCGACCTCACCCGCACCCTGGACGATCTGCGCGACCGGCATCTGATTCTCATCGACACCGTTGGCATGAGTCAACGGGACCGCCGCATCGCGGAGCAGATCGCGCTGTTGTCGGGACGGCATGGCACGGTGCGGCGGCTGCTGCTGCTCGCCGCGCCTGCGGACGCCCGCACCCTCGACGATGTGGTGCGCGCCTATCGCGGCGACGAGCTCGCGGGCGTGATCCTGACCAAAATGGACGAGGCCCTCAACCTTGCGCCGGCGCTCGACGTGGTAGTGCGCGAACGCCTGCGTCTGTATTACGTCACCAACGGTCAGCGGGTGCCGGAAGACCTGCACCTGGCGAACCCGCTCTATCTGGTGGACCGCGCCTTCAGGGCCGAGCCCTCTCCCACCCATACCCCGCAGGCAGACGAGTACCCGCTGGTGATCGGCACGCGCGAGGAAGACGCGCACGCCTTTGTGGCCGAGCTGCAGGGCGCCTCCTGACATGAGCGGTTTCGGCGGCGATCAAGCAGAAGGCTTGCGCCGGCTGCTGGCGCCGAGCCGTCAGCGTGTCGTGGCCTTCACCGCCGGCAAGCCCCGGAGTGGCCAGTCCAGTGCCGTGTTCAATCTGGCCTGGGCCCTGGTCAAGCAAGGCAAGCGGGTCTGGATCGTGGACGAAGGCAGCGGACCGGATAGCCTCGCCGTGCGTCTCGACCTGCCGCAACAGGGCGAGCTGGCCGACGTCCTGCGTGGGGCCTGCCGCCTCGAGCGTGTGCTGCACGAACCGGCCGCCGGCCTGGTACTCATCCCCGCGCGTGAAGGCCTGCGGCGCCTCGCCACCCTCAGTGACGAGTCGCGTCTGCGCTTTTCCCGCGCCCTGCTCGAGCTCGACGCGGCGCCGGACTGGGTGTTCCTCGATCTGGCCCACGACCGCGCGGAGCCCACCTTTCCTGCACTCGCGGCTGCCGACGAATGCGTCGTGCTCCTGACCGCGCAGCGCCAGGCCATCACCCAGGCCTACGCGCTGATCAAGCGCGTCGCCACGGCATTCGGGCAGCGCCGGCTGCACATTTGGGCCAACAAGGCACGCAGCGACGCGGAGGCCGCTACCGTTTATACTAATATGCTCGAGGCGGCGGAACGCCACCTAAACTTGAGCCTGTCGCGGCTGCCTGCGTTGCCCGCCGACGATGCGGTGAAACGTGCCGACCGGCTCGGCAAGGCGGTGCTGGAGGCATTTCCGGACAGTGCCGCGGGCGCAAGCGTGCGCAATGTGGCAGAATCCGTCTTGCGTTGGCCCGGTGCGACGGGCGATGGCCGTCTGGACGCATTCCTGCAGCGGCTCATCGTCAGCCGCCGTGTGGCCGATCTGGGCCTGCGTGTATGAAATCCGCGAGACCCGACGACAACGACTCGAATCGCGCAAGTCAGGTACCGCTTGAAAAAAGAAGAGTACGTCGAAAAGTTCGCCCCACTGGTCAAGCGCATCGCCTATCACCTCATGGCGAAGCTGCCAGCCAGCGTGCAGGTGGACGACCTGATTCAGGCCGGGCTGATCGGTCTGCTCGATGCAGCCGACCACTACGACGGCAGTCAGGGCGCACAATTCGAAACCTATGCGGTGCAACGCATCCGCGGCGCGATGCTGGACGAGTTGCGTCAGGCGGACTGGCTTCCGCGCACGGTGCGCAAGAATCTGCGCCAGATCGAGGCCGCGATCAGCAAGCTGGAGCAGCAGTACAAGCGTCCGCCCTCCGAGTCCGAGCTCGCCAAGGAACTCAACATGCCGCTCGCGGAATACCAGCAGATGCTGCAGGACGCCCGTGGCTATCAGCTCTTGTTCTACGAAGATCTGCAGGATGCCGATGACGCCGATTTCTTCGAACGGCACTGCGCCGCAGAGGGGCTGGACCCGCTGCAAATGCTGGAGGATCAGGGCTTTCGCAAGGTCCTGGTGGAGGCCATCGGCACCTTGCCGGAGCGCGAGAAGCAGATGATGGGCATGTACTACGAACAGGAGCTCAACCTGCGCGAGATCGGCGAGGTGCTTGGCGTTTCCGAGTCCCGCGTCTGCCAGCTGCACAGTCAGGCGATCGCGCGCCTGCGCGCCAAGCTGCGCGAGTGGATCGAGGATCAGGGCCGCTGATGCGGCGCGCCCGCGCCGCCGACCCATGCAAAAGCTCGACATCCTCAGCATCATCGGTCTGCTGCTGGCCCTGGTGGCCGTGGTGGGCGGCCAGATCCTCGAAGGCGGCCATGTCGGCTCCCTGATCCAGCTCACCGCCTTCGTCATCGTCATCGGCGGCACCGCCGGCGCGGTGATGCTGCAAAGCTCGTTGCCCACTTTCCTGCGCGGCATGCGCATGCTCTCCTGGGTTTTTCGTCCGCCGCCGCTGGATGGTCCGGCCCTGATCCAGCAGATCGCCGGATGGAGCAACCTCGCGCGACGGGGTGGCCTCCTTGCGCTGGAACCGGCCATCGAGGACGTGGAGGACCCCTTCGTCAAACGCGGTCTGCAGCTGCTGGTGGACGGTGCGGAGCCGGAGGTCTTGCGCGAAACCCTGCAAATCGAGATGGATGCCTTCGAAGCACGGCAGCGTCAGGCCGCCAGGGTGTGGGAGGCGGCCGGCGGTTACGCCCCCACCATCGGCATCCTCGGTGCCGTGCTGGGCCTGATCCATGTCATGGAAAACCTCTCCGACCCGAGCAAGCTCGGTGCCGGCATCGCGGTCGCCTTCGTCGCCACCGTATATGGTGTCGGCTCGGCGAATTTGATCTTTCTGCCCGTGGCCAACAAGCTCAAACATTTGATCCAGCGCGAGACGGTGCTCCGGGAAATGCTGATCGAAGGGCTGATTTCGGTGGCCAACGGGGAGAATCCGCGTCTGATCGAACGCAAGCTGCAGGGTTACCTCTTCTAGCGCGACAGGAGGGCGCATGCGCCGCAGGCCGAAACCCGACGAGCATGAGAATCACGAACGCTGGCTGGTTTCCTACGCCGATTTCATCACCCTGCTGTTCGCCTTCTTCGTGGTGATGTACGCCATCTCCTCCCTCAACGAGGGCAAGTACCGCGTGCTGGCGGAATCCCTGGTCAACGCATTCAAGAACGCGCCCACCAGCGCCCAGGTGGCGCACGTGCAGCAGCCCCCCGCGAGCGGCGAGACCGGCGCCGGCGTGATCCGCCCCATGACGCCGAAACGACCCGAGGCGGAGTTCGACCCGCGCATCCGGCGGCAGACCGAGACCATGCGGCAGGTGGCCCAGGACATCCTCAAAGTGATGGCGCCACTGGTACGGGAAGGGCAGGTGCGCGTCACCCAGAGCCTGCGCGGCGTCACCCTGGAAATCAATGCCGCAGTCTTGTTCTCCCCCGGTCAGGCGACCCTGCAGGACGAATCGGCGCGCGTGCTCACCGCGGTCGCCCAGGTGCTCGCCGGCATTCCCAACCGGATCCAGGTCGAGGGACACACCGACGACAGCCCGATCGCAACGCCCCTGTACCCCTCCAACTGGGAGTTGTCGACCGCGCGCGCCAGCAGCGTGGTGCGCCTCTTTGCCGCTCACGGGGTAGCCAGCGAGCGCATGGTGGCGGTGGGTTATGCAGACAACCGGCCGGTCGTGCCCAACACCGACGCGGCCTCTCGCGCGCGCAATCGGCGCGTGACGGTGCTGATCATCTCGGAAACACAGGACAAGGTGAAGGACATCCCCATCGCGGCGACCCCGCCCGATGCGCCTGTGGAAGCCGAGGCCAGCCAACCCTGAGGTTCGTGGCTGCCATCGCTCAGGCCTTGCCGAGGGGACGGCCGCTGCTCCCGGTCGTGGCGCTGTAAGCCTGCCCGTCGCGACCGTACAGATTGGCGCCGGTGGTCTGGGCGCCCAACAGCACCTGCAAAGCCTGTTGGTTGTGGGCGAGCTGGGTGTTGATCAGCTGACCGTTGAGCTGGTTGAGGGCCTTGGCGGCGCGTGCCACATCGATGACGGCGCGCCAGCGCCGCGCGACCCCAAGACGATCCTCCGGGTCGAAGCGCTCGATGAAGCTCTCGATGCCGATCTGATTGGTTGCGCCGACCGCGCGCGTGAGCCAGCCGTTGCGCGCCTCGGCCAGCTGGGTGAGCGTCGCGACTTCGAGGTGCTTGCGTTGTGCCAGCGGCAACAGGTCGTCGATGCGGTTGTCGAGCAGCGCCGCCTGTTCGCTTTCCAGGATGCCCTGAAACCGCCGAAATGCCTCCAGCTCGCGCTCGAGGATGGCGATGAGGAACTCCGGGCTGCCGGAGTCGGGGGTCACGGCACTCAGCCCTTGTGGCTCAGCACCAGTTCTTTGACGGTGGCGAGCAGCCGGTCCGCCACCATATCCGCGTTGACCTTGAAGCGGCCTTCGCTGATCGCCTGTTTGATGGCTTCGACGCGCGCAGTGTCCACCACCTGGACGTTTTCCAGGCTGCTCTCCAGGGCTTGCAGCTGCGCCGACAGCGGCGCGATGTCCACGCGCTCGTCCTGGGATGGGCGGCGTGCGGTCTTGCCCGCCGCGCTCGCCTTGCCCTTGGCGGTGGTCTGACTCACCCGACTGGTCGGCGTGGAACCGACTTTGTTGTCAATCTTCAACCTAGTGCCCTCGGTTAGATTCGCTTACACGACAGGGTCGTGCACAAGCCCAATTGCGGCGGGAAAGCATCGAAACTTTAGCTACTTATGATGACGCCCAGGTCATTCGCCATGCCCTGAAATGATACGCCATACAAGCGCTTAGCGCCTTGTGCCGTGCTGACCACCGGGACCTGACAACGGCTCAAGTTTAGCAACAATCACGTCTCACGTGTGAGGCTTCGTACTCCGCCCGCCGTCTCAATATTGCACATCCACCGCGCCGTCGGCGCGCGCCACCCCCGTCACCACCTGCCCACTTGGCGCGCGCACCTGGACAGTCTCACCCGCCGCGGCATTCCCGAGCGCCTTGCCCTCGGAAGTCACGCGAAAGCCCTGTCCCTGGGCAATCAGACGCACACGCTGTCCCTGGCGGATGACCAGGGGCGCGCGCAGCATGTCCCCGCGCAGGGGATGCCCCGCTGCCGCGCCCACCGTCAGGGTCTTGCCCACCGCCTCCCGCACGTCGGTCAGCACGCCCGGCGGCAGTTGCGTCAACTCCATGACCTGTGTCCCCAGGTCGGCCTCGGTGAGCACGCGACCGTTGGGCAGGGGCCGTGCGGCCACCACCACGGGCGCCTGCACCGTCACCGTGACCGGGACGTAAAGGGTCCAGTTCGGTCCTTGCACACAGCGCACACCGACCATCGCGTTGCCCCAAAGCTTGGCATTCAAGGGCAAAAAGCCCTCCAGACGCGGGCACGGGGGCAGGACCACCGGTTCGATCGCACCCACCCTCACCTCCACCTGCCCTGGTATGCCGGCGGTCTGCGCCCGGGCAAACTTTTCGGCGGCCTGCTGCACCAGGCGCAGATCCTGCGCCGACTGGGCCCGGAGTGGGCCGCCGGTCAGGCCGCACAGCAGAAGCAGGGAAACCGCGAGGAGACGGTTCATGGCATCCCGTGACAGGAGAAAGGTTAAAGCCGGCAGCCGAATGTGCCGTAATTAAGAGCTGCCGTGCCATCGACTCGCGACCATTCTAGCATGGCGCGCAGCAGCGCCGCCGGCACAGCGGACCCAGTCGATTCAACAGCTTCGAGAGGTGAAACATGAGCCCGATGAGCAAAGCCGCCGTGGCCCTGGGCGGCACCTTGGCGCCCCTGGCTGGCGCCGCACTCCACACCCTCCTTGCGACGACTCCGATCCCGGGACTGATCGTCGCCGGCCTCGTTCTCAGCGTCGTCATCGGCGGTGGCATGGCAGCCTGGCTTGCGCGACCGGCTGCACTGCCTGCCGACCTGGCAGCGGCCCTGAGTCGCCTGGGTGAAGGCGACCTCTCGGCGCGTCTGCCGGACGCTGGCGGGGCACACCCCTGGGTGCCCGCGGTCAATGCGGTGCTGGAGGCCACCACGCGCCAAGTGGATACCTTCGTGGCCCGGGCCCAGGCGGCACTGCAGCAAATGGAAGAGATCCACTCACGCGCAGGGGACCTGGCGCGGGAACTGGCCGAGCAGGCGCGCACCGGCGGCGAACTCGGCGCCGAACTGGGGCGACTCGTCGATGCCCACGGCATCATCGAACGCAACGCCGCCCAGGCGGTCGCCCAGGCGGATGCGTGCATGGCGAGCACCGCTTCCGGCAACGAGAGCATTTCAACCCTGATGGGGGGCATCGATCAGCTCGACACCACGGTGAACGTCATCGCGCAATCGTTCGAGACATTCATGGGCAACATGCAAAAGATCACCGCCATGACCTCGCAGGTGAAGGACATCGCCGACCAGACCAATCTGCTTGCGCTCAATGCCGCGATCGAGGCGGCCCGCGCGGGCGAGCAAGGGCGCGGCTTCGCGGTGGTGGCGGACGAGGTGCGTAAGCTGGCGGAAAAATCCGCCCAGGCCGCCCGTGAGATCGATGAGGTTACCCAGCTGGTAACGGAGCAATCCAGCCGCCTGCACGACATCATTGCCGACGGCCATCATCATGTGGGCGAAAGCATGCATTCCTTGGAGGACGTTACGGAGATCCTGAGCAATTCCCGCGGAGCGGTCAGCACCGAGCGTCAGCTGGTCGGCGAGATTGCCGAGGCGAGCCGCCGGCAAAAGGACGCGACCGAAACATTGCTCCAGTTTCAGAAACGGCTGGCCAGCGGCAACCAGGTAGCCCAGGACGGCATCCGGGAACTGGAAGCCGCCACTAAACGCCTGAGCGACATCGCGGCGCGCCTCGGGGAGGCAGCAACGCGCCGCGGCCCCGCATGACCCGATTCGAGCATCGACACTGAGGCGGCCCGTGGCGAAGCCCGCCAACCCCACCGATATTGCCCGCGAAACCATCAAGCAGCTGGCGAGCCGGCGCCTGCCGCCGACGCCGGAGAACTACCGCCGCGTCTACCTGGAGATCGCCGAGGTCGCGCCCGAGGACATCAATGACGCCGAGCGCGCCCTGATCGAGGCCTTCCAGGCCGCGGGCCGCGCCAATCCGACCCTGGCGCCAACCGCCAAGCTCATCATCCAGGCCATCGAACAGCGCGACTGGAGCAAACTGGGCGAGCACCTGGAGAGCCTCGCGCAGCATCGCAGCGGTGGGCAGGGCGGCTGGGCCGAACTCGTCCGGGAGCTGTTGCGCCAGTGGGATCTGAAACAGCGTGGCCTCACGACCCCGCGCAAGAGGGAAGCCCTGGAACGGGTGCTGATCAATTTCGGCAAGAATTCCGACGAATTGCTGGTGAAACTGCGCGGGCTGGTGAATGCCTGGAGCCAGGGGGCGGCCGACCAGGCTGCGCTCGATGGCAGGGCCGGCCAACCCCCTGAAGAGCGCCCCGCACCCACGCCCGAGGAGCGCGTCGGCGCCCCGGTCGGCCCGCTGGTGAGCAGTGCCGAGATGCCCGGCCTGCTGGCGGAGCTGCTGTCCCAGGCGCTGCGCAACGGCGTGATGCCGCGCATCGCGCACTTTCCGGAGCTGGCCCAGCGCGCGGAGCAGCTGGCGGAGCAGGCTCGCGGCGCGACCGACGTGGAGGCATTCAACCAGTTCGCCAGAGACATCCGCCAGTTCTGGATCGAACTGGAATTGCGCGCCGACGCGGACAAGGAAGTGCTCGATGGCCTGATGCGTCTGCTGCGCCTGCTGATCGACAACATCACCGAGTTGCTGCTCGACGATCAGTGGCTGCGGGGGCAGCTCAAGATCGTGGAGGAGATCATCGCCAACCCGCTCTCGCCGCGGGTGCTGAACGAAGCGGAGCAGCGCCTGAAGGAGGTGATTTTCAAGCAGGGCACGCTCAAGCACAGCCTCAACGAGGCCAAGGCCACCCTCAAGCACCTGGTCACGGTGTTCATCGAACGCATCGGCGAAATGTCCGACAACACCGGAGAATACCACCAGAAGATCGAGCATTACGCCGAGGTGTTGAGCCGTACCGAAGATCTGCCCACCATCAACGCGATCCTGCAGGACCTCATTGCCGACACCAAGGCGCTGCACCTGGACATGGTGCGCTCCCACGAAGACCTGATGCAGGCACGCCGCCAGGCCGAAGAGGCGGAGGCGAGGATCCGAGCGCTGGAGGCGGAACTGGGCGAAGTCAGCGAGCTGGTCTATCAGGATCACCTCACCGGCACCCTGAACCGACGCGGCATGGAAGAAGCCTTCGTCCGCGAGTTCGCCCGCGCGGAGCGAAACGGCACGCCACTGTCCGTCGCCCTCATGGACATCGACCATTTCAAGAAGCTCAACGATACCTACGGCCACGAGGCCGGTGACCAGGCCTTGGTGCACCTCGCCAACGTGGTCCGGGAGATCCTGCGCCCTTCGGACGTGGTCGCGCGCTACGGTGGCGAGGAGTTCATCATCATCTTCCCGGAGACTGCGCCCAGCGACGGCGTCAAGATCATGGTGCGACTGCAGCGCGAACTGACCAAGCGCTTCTTCCTGCACAACAACGAAAAGGTGCTCATCACCTTCAGCGCCGGAGTGGCGCAGCGGCAGCCCGGGGAAACCTCCGACGCCCTGATCGCGCGCGCCGACGGTGCGCTCTACCGCGCCAAGCAGGCCGGCCGCAACCGGGTCTGCGGCGCCGATCCGGTCTGACTGCAAACTTTGCCGCGCCCGGCAAGGATTGCCGGCGCATGCTTCGCCGACGCTGGGCGCACTCCGCCACCGCCCGGCCAAACCGCCTGAATTCACGCCGATTTCGTGCCTGGCACGGTTGATGCTCATGGACCCGATGAGAGAGAAGGCCATGTTGCGACGATTCGACGACAACTTCGATTTCCACGCCCAGGCGCTGAAGCTGCGCACCTACCGCCAGCAGCTGCTCGCCTCCAATGTGGCCAACGCGGATACCCCCGGCTACAAAGCAGTGGACATCGACTTCGCGCGCGAGTTGAGGCGCCTCACCGCCGGTGCGGAGAACACACCCGGGCTGCGCATCACCCATGCGCGGCATCTCCAGCCGGCGGCTGGCAACCCCCTGGGCGTCCGCACGCTCTATCGCGTGCCCACCCAGCCCAGCATCGACGGCAATACCGTGGACATGGACGTGGAACGGTCGCAATTCGCCGAGAACGCGCTGCGCTACGAAACCAGCCTGCGGTTCCTGAATGGCCAGTTCAAGTCCATTCTCAACGCCCTCAAGACCCAATAAGGAAACACACGCAATGTCCATCCTCAACGTATTCGCCATCGCCGGCAGCGCGCTCACCGCCCAGGCCCAGCGCCTCAACGTGGTGGCAAGCAACCTGGCCAATGCCGACAGTGCGGTGAGCGCGGGCGGCGGTGCGTACCGCGCCAAGCAGGTGGTGTTCGAAGCCACCCCCGTGGGTGGCGGCCGGCTCGGGTACGGTGCCGGCGTGAAAGTCGCGGCGGTCATCGACGACCCCTCGCCCATGCGGCGCGTCTATGACCCGAAACATCCTGCCGCGGACGAGCAAGGCTATGTGACCTACCCCAACGTCAATCCGGTCGAGGAGCTGGTGAACATGATTTCGGCCTCGCGCGCCTACCAGAGCAACGTCGAGATCATGAACACCGCCAAGAGCATGCATCTCAAGCTCTTGACGCTGGGACAGGTCTAGCCCGAAAAGGGAGTCAACCATGACACCGGTTTCCGCCTTCACCGCCACCACGCCGGCTCAGCCCGCCCCGCGGGGCCATGACCTGCTCGAGGGCACCCAGGACCGTTTCCTGCAGCTTTTGATCACGCAAATGCGCAACCAGGACCCGCTCAATCCATTGGACAACGCCGAGATCACCAGCCAGATGGCGCAACTGTCCACCGTCAGCGGCATCAACAAGCTCGCCGATCTCATGCGTGGCATGAGCCAGGCGTTCGGCCAGGCGCAATCCCTGCAGGCCGCCAGCCTGATCGGTCGCGGCGTGTTCACGCCGGGCAATGCCATCGTGCTGAGCCAGGGCAACGCCCTGGCGGCGGTGGATCTGCCCCAGGCCGTCGAGCAGCTGCAGGTCAACATCAAGAATGCCGCCGGACAGACCGTCTACAGCGCCAACCTGGGCGCGCAGAACGCAGGACTGGTGACGCTGCAGTGGGATGGCATGACCAACCAGGGGACGCCGGCGGGGGACGGCCGCTACACCTTTGAAGTCCTCGCCAGCGCCGGTGGCCAACCGGTCACCGACGCCACCCGCATGAGTTTCGGTCGCGTCAACAGCGTCACCTTTGGCGAGAGCGGCGCACAGTTGAACGTGGACGGCATCGGCAACGTCGGCCTGTCGCAAGTCAAACAGATCATGTAACGGGAAGGAGCACAGCATGAGCTTTCAGCAAGCACTCTCCGGCCTCAACACCGCGTCCAAAAACCTGGATGTGATCAGCAACAACGTGGCCAACGCCTCGACCGTGGGCTTCAAGTCCTCCACCGCCCAGTTCGCCGACGTCTACGCCGCCTCCATCACCGGAGCATCGGGGACGAAAATCGGCATCGGCACCACGTTGGCGACGGTGGCGCAGAACTTCACCCAGGGCAACATCACCGTCACCAACAATCCCCTCGATGTGGCCATCAATGGGGGCGGCTTCTTCCGCGTCAGCGACAACGGCACGATCTTCTATACCCGTGCCGGCCAGTTCCAGCTGGATGCCAACGGCTACCTGGTGACTTCGGCGGGCCACAACGTCACCGGCTATCCGGCAGACGCGCTGGGCAACATCCTGTCGGGCTCGCTGGCCAACCTGCAGCTGTCCAGTGCGGACCTGCAGCCGGGCGCCACGACGGAGGCGGACATCCGCATCAACATGGACTCCCGCTCCAGTGTGATCGGCGCTACGTTCGATTACACCGATGCCACCACCTACACGGACTCCACCTCCCTTACGGTCTACGACAGCCTCGGCAACGCCCAGACCCTGTCGCTGTATTTCGTCAAGACCGCCACCAACCAGTGGGAGGTGTATTCGACCGTGACCAATCCCGCCGGCACCACGACGGTCCTGAACGGCGTCGGCAGCCCCTTGACGACGGTGGTGTTCGACACCTCCGGCGCCATCACCTCGGGCGCCACCGCCACCCAGGCGATCGGCGCCGCCGCGCTGGGCACCGGTGCCGCCGCGCTCAGCATCGCGGTGGACTTCACCGGCACCACCCAGTTCGGCAGCCCGTTTGGCGTCAACGCCATCACTCAGGACGGCTATGCCTCGGGCCGCCTGACCGGCTTCGGTATCGGTCCCGATGGCATCATCACCGCGCGTTACTCGAACGGCCGCACCCTCCCCCAGGGTCAGCTGGTGCTGGCCTACTTCACCAATCCCCAGGGCCTGCAGCCGCTGGGCAACAACCTGTTCGCGGAAACCGCGGCAGCCGGCTCGCCCTTGGTGGGGGCACCGGGAACAGCCAACTTGGGCGTGCTGCAAGCTTCGGCGACCGAAGATTCCAATGTCGACCTGACCGCGGAACTGGTGGCCCTGATCACCGCCCAGCGGGCCTATCAGGCCAACGCCCAATCCATCAAGACCCAGGACCAGGTGCTGCAAACCCTGGTGAACCTGCGTTGATGGAACCCTGTTCGAGGCACGGAGGGTCACCATGGACCGCCTGATCTATGTCGCCATGACCGGCGCCAAGCACATCATGGAGCGCCAAGCGACGGTCTCGAACAACCTCGCCAACGTGGCAACCAGCGGCTTCCGTGCACAACTCGATTCGTTTCGCGCGGTGCCAGTGGTCGGCACAGGGGCGCCAACGCGCACCTATGTGGTGAACAGCACCGTCGGCGCGGATTTCACCCCCGGGGTGTTGCAAACCACCGGACGCACCCTCGACGTGGCGATCAACGGCAAGGGCTGGATCGCGGTGCGCGCACCCGATGGCAGCGAGGCCTACACCCGCAACGGCAGCCTCGCCATCAACGCCAACGGCTTGCTGCAGACCAGCACCGGGCTGCCGGTGCTCTCCGCCGGTGGCACCCTGACCATCCCCCCGGACGAGGACATCACCATCGCCGCCGATGGCACCGTGAGCACCGTGCCCCGTACGGGCCAGCGCAACCAGGTGACGGAGATCGGCCGCATCAAACTCGTCAACCCGGACGAGAAGGATCTGGTCCGCGGCGAAGATGGCCTGTTTCGCACCGCCGACCGTCGCCCGGCCGCCGCCGACGAGAATGTCGTGTTGAACACCGGGATGCTGGAGTCGAGCAATGTCAGCGTCGCCGACGCGCTGGTGACCATGATCTCGCTGGCGCGGCAGTTCGACATGCACGTGAAACTTTTGCAAAACGCCGAGCAGAATGCCGCCAAGGCAAGCCAACTTCTCAGCATGAATGGGTAAACGATCATGATGCGAGCTCTGTGGGTATCGAAAACGGGCCTTGAAGGCCAACAGCTGGCGATGGACGTGATCGCCAACAACCTAGCCAACGTCAGCACCAACGGCTTCAAGCGCAGCCGGGCGGTCTTCGAGGACCTGCTGTATCAGACCCTGCGCCAGCCCGGTGCGCGATCCTCGCAGACGACGGAGATTCCCGCCGGCCTGCAGTTGGGCACGGGCGTGCGCCCCGTCTCGGTGGAACGCATCCATACCCAGGGCAACTTGGTGCAGACCGGCAATGCGCTCGACGTGGCGATCTCCGGACCGGGCTTCTTCCAGGTCCTGCTGCCCGACGGTACCACCGGCTACACACGCAACGGTTCATTCCAGCTCAACAGCCAGGGCCAGCTCGTGACCCCCAGCGGCTACCCGGTGCAGCCCGGCATCACGCTGCCGGCAGACGTGGTGAGCATCACCATCGGTGCTGACGGCATCGTATCGGTGGTGCAGGCGGGCAACACCACGCCGGTGGAGATCGGCCAGTTGCAGCTGGCCAGCTTCATCAACCCGGCCGGCCTGCAAAGCATCGGCGAGAATCTCTATCTGGAAACCGTCGCCTCTGGGGCGCCGAGCACGGGCAACCCCGGCACGACCGGACTGGGCGTGCTCAACCAGACCTACCTCGAGACCTCCAACGTCAACGTCGCCGAGGAACTGGTCAACATGATCCAGACCCAACGCGCCTTCGAGATCAATTCGCGCGCGATCAACACCGAAGATCAAATGCTGCAACGGCTGACGCAGCTGTAAACCCTGGAGGAACGCGATCATGACGCCTTTCCCGACCCGCCTCGTGGCCTTGGCCGCGCTGATCGGTGTGGCGGGCTGCAACACCGTGCCCCCCACCAACGTGCACCAGCCCATGACGGCCCGCCCGTTGCCGGTCCCGCAGGACGAGGCCACGCCAGGATCGATTTATCAGAACAGCACGCGCCTCGCATTGTTCGAAATCAAGCGTGCACGCGCGGTGGGCGATCTGTTGACGATCAAGATCGAGGAAAACACCAACGCGCAGAAGAAAGGCAGCAGCAGCGCGAGCAAGAAGCAATCGTCCGAATACTCCCTGGATGTCCTGGCGGGGCTTCCGGGCAAGAGCTTCCTGGGCTCGGCCCTCGGTGCCAGTTCCGACAGCAGCTTCCAGGGCCAGGGTGCGAGCAGCAGCAACGGCTCCTTCACCGGCACCATCACCACCACCGTGGTAGAGGTCCTGGCGAACGGCAACCTCCTCGTGAGCGGCGAGAAGCAGCTCGGCATCAACCAGGGCACGGAATACATCCGTTTCTCGGGCGTGGTGGACCCCGCCACCATCGGTTACGGCAACACCGTTTCGTCGACCAAGGTGGCTGATGCGCGCATCGAGTACCGCGGCACCGGCTACATCGACTCGGCCCAGGTGATGGGCTGGCTCGCACGCTTCTTCCTGACCTTCCTGCCTTTCTGAGTGACACCATGCGACCGACCGGAATCCTCGCCGCCCTGTTCGCTCTCATCCTGCTGGGCGCTGCGCCGCTGGCATCGGCGACGCGCATCAAGGATCTCGCCCAGGTCTACGGTGTCCGCGGCAACCAGCTGATCGGCTATGGCCTGGTGGTGGGGCTGGATGGCAGCGGGGATCAGACCACGCAAACGCCCTTCACCGTGCAGAGTCTGGGCAACATGCTCACCCAGCTCGGTATCAATGTGGAGCCCGCCCAGGCCTCGCGTCTGCAACTGAAAAACGTGGCGGCGGTCATGGTCACTGCCAACCTTCCCCCCTTCGCGCGCCCGGGGCAGACCATCGACGTGACCGTATCATCCATGGGCAATGCGAAGAGCCTGCGCGGCGGCACCCTGCTGATGACGCCCCTGAAGGGCGTGGACGGCCAGATTTACGCGCTCGCCCAGGGCAGCGTGGTGGTGGCGGGCGCCGGCGGTGCCGCGGGCGGCAGCAGCGTCACCGTCAACCACCTCTCCGCGGGTCGCATCCCGGGGGGCGCCATCGTCGAGCGGGCCGTGGAAAACACCCCCGTCGGCGAAGCCGACCACATCACCCTGGAGCTGAACCAGGGCGACTTCACCACCGCCAGCCGCATCGTCCAGGCCATCAACCGCGTCTACGGTGAGGGCACCGCCGTGGCTCTGGACAACCGCATGGTGCGGGTCCAGGCACCGCGGGACCGCAATCGCCGCATTGGCTTCCTCGCCTCGGTGGAGAACCTCATGGTCGATCCCGGCGAGCCGCCCGCCAAGGTCATTCTCAACGCGCGCACCGGATCGGTGGTGATGAACCGCGCCGTGAAGGTGGAAAGCTGCGCAGTCTCGCACGGCAATCTGTCGGTGACGATCAGCACCACGGCGGATGTGAGCCAGCCGGCGCCCCTGTCCCCGGGCCAGACCGTGGTCACCCAACAGTCCGACATCCAGGTGAAGGCCGAAAGCGGCCAGCTGCTGCTGCTGCCCACGGGGACCGATCTCAACGAAGTCGTCAAGGCGCTGAATGCCATCGGCGCCACGCCGCAGGACCTGCTCGCCATCCTGCAGGCGATGAAAGCCTCGGGCGCCCTGCGCGCGGAGCTGGAGATCATCTGATGCTGGGCGCAGGCCTCGATCACGCCCATCTCTTCCTCAACGCCGCGCCCCTCACGGCGTTGAAACGTGCTGCCAAGGACGACCCAAACGCCTCGCTGAAGGACATCGCGCGCCAGTTCGAGTCGCTCGTGCTGGGCATGTTGATGAAGAATCTGCGCGCCGGCACCGGCAACAGTCTGTTCGATAGCGACGCCAGCCGCCTTTATACGGACATGCTGGATCAGGCGTTCGCGGAGAAAATCGCCGCGGGCCGCGGCCTCGGCCTCGCCGACATGCTGGTCCGACAGCTCAGCCAGGCACAGGCGAAGTCGCTGACGCCGGCAGTCCGCCCGACGGAACCGGTGCCGCTGAAGCGCGCTGGGGACCCCAAAGGCCACAGCCAGGGACTGCCCGGCGCGGCACACACACCGATCCCTCTGCCGCAGACGCCGGCGGCCAAGCCCGTGCCCCTGTCGCCAAAAGAATTCGTGCAGCGCATGCGCCCCTACGCGGAGACCGCCGCCCGCGAGCTGGGCGTACCTGCGGCCGGCGTGCTCGCGCAGGCGGCATTGGAATCCGGTTGGGGCAGACGTGAGCTCCGCCATCCGGACGGGCGCCCGACTCACAATTTGTTCGGCATCAAGGCCGGCGACGGCTGGCACGGGGAAACCATGACCGCGACCACCACCGAATACGTGGACGGGGTCCCCCAGCCGCGGCAAGAGCGTTTCCGCGCCTATGGGTCCTATGAGGAAGCCTTCCGCGACTACGCCGCCTTGCTCAAGCGGGCCCCGCGCTACCGCAGGGTGCTTGAGGCGGGGGACGCATTCGCGAGCCGCCTGCAGGCGTCTGGCTACGCCACGGATCCCCATTACGCTGCGAAACTGAATCGGGTGATGGCCGCTGCTGAACGGCTGGCATGAAGTCAAGTTCGAGGGATTTTGACCGTTAATTCATGAGCCTCGGCCATGGGCGGGGCCACCTTCAGGGGCCCCGCCGGCGAGGCGGCGAGGAGAGTGGAAATGGGTACAGGCGTTTACGGAATCGGGGTGCGCGCCCTGAGCGCCGCGCAATTGGGGGTCATCACCGCCCAGCACAACATCGCCAATGCGAGCACCCCGGGCTTTCATCGCCAGGAAGTGGTGCAGAGCACGGCGCTGCCTTATCTCACCGGTGCCGGCTGGGTCGGCCAGGGTGGCCAGATCGACACCATCAAGCGCGTCTACAGCGAGTTCCTCGACAAGCAGGTGCTCACCGCCAGCACCCAGGCCAGTTACTACGAATCGTTTTACGCCCAGATCAAACAGCTGGACAATCTGGTGGCGGATCCCAACGCCGGACTCTCCCCCGCGCTGCAGGATTTCTTCAGCAGCGTGCAGGCAGTGGCCAACGATCCGAGTTCCGCCGCGGCACGGCAATCGATGCTTTCCAGCGCTCAGGCCCTGGTGACCCGCTTTCAATCCATGTACGAACGCATGGCCGAAATCCGCGACGGCGTCGATACGCAGATTGGCAGCGCCGTGAGCAGCATCAATGCGCTTGCGGCGCAGATCGCCATCGTGAACGAGCGTATCGTCATCGCCCAGGCATCGAACAGCCATTCCCCAAACGATCTGCTCGACCAGCGCGACCACCTGATCGCCCAGCTCAACGAGCAGATCCGGGCCACGGTGGTCAAACAGAGTGATGGCACCTACAACGTCTTCATCGGCAATGGCCAGCCCCTGGTGGTCGGCAGCACCGCCTATGCCCTGCAGGCACTCCAGGATCCGCTGGATCCGGAGCAGATGGTGGTCGGCTACGCCATCGGCAACTCCACCGTCATGATCCGGCCGGAGAGCCTCACCGGCGGCGTGCTGGGGGGTCTGCTCGCCTTCCGCAGCGGCGCGCTGGAGAGCGCGCAAAATGCCCTCGGGCGCGTGGCCATCGGCCTCGTGGATACCTTCAATGACCAGCACCGGCTGGGGCAGGACCTGAACGGCGCGCTGGGTGGCAACTTCTTCAATCTCGCGAACACCAGCCCGACCCTCTACCCCAGCACCGGGAACACGGGCACGGCGACCGTGAGCGCCACCCTGGCCGCGGACGCGGGCGCGCTCACGACCAGCAGCTACCGCCTGACCTATGACGCGGGCAGCAGCAGCTACACCCTGCTGAAACTGGACGACGGCAGCACCACCACGTTCGCCACCTTTCCCCAGACCATCGATGGGGTCACCTTGAGCCTCAGCAGCGGCACCCCGAACGACGGCGACAAATGGCTGATCACGCCAACACGCTTCGGCGCTCGCGACATCAGTGTCGCCATCACCGACGTCAACCGCATCGCCGCGGCGGCGCCGATCCGCACCGCCGCCACCGCGGGCAACGCCGGCGATGCGACCATCAGCGCGGGAGCCGTCACCGCCACCACGAATCTGCCGACCGCCACCGTCACCCTCACCTACAACAGCGGCACCCAGACCTTCACCACCAGTTCGGCGGACCCGGTCTGGAACGGCCTCACTCTGCCGGGCTCCGGCACCTATGCGTCCGGCGCTACCATCAGCGTCAATGGGATAAGTTTTGCCATCAGCGGCAGCCCGGCCAATGGCGACAGCTTCACCATCGCACCCAACGTGGGGGGCGTGGGGGATAACCGCAATGCGCTACTGCTCGCGCAACTGCAAACGCGCAACACCCTGGCCAACAATGCGGCGGGGACCCCGACCACCACCTTCCAGGGCGCCTACAGCCAGATGGTCGGCGCAGTCGGCACCAAGACCCGGGAAATGCAGGTGAGCTACCAGTCGCAGACCACCCTGCTGCAGCAGACACAACGCTCGCAGCAGGCGCTCTCCGGCGTCAACCTGGACGAGGAAGCCGCCGCCCTGATCCGCTTTCAGCAGGCCTATCAAGCCGCGGCACGGATGATCCAGGTCGGCAACGTCCTGTTCGATACCCTGCTTGAGCTGCGGTGAGGCAGCGAAGGAGTTATCCATGCGCATCAGCACCAACACCCTCTACGCGCTTGGCACCGCGAGCCTGCAAAACCAGACCCTCGCACTGATCAAGACCCAGCAGCAGATTGCCAGCGGTCGGCGCATGCAGAGCCCGGAGGACGATCCGGTCGGTGCCGCCTACGTGCTCGACCTGAAACAGATCGATGCGGTGAATACGCAGTACCAGCAGAACATCGCCTATGCGCGCAACGCCCTGAGCCTGCAGGAAACGGTGCTCGGCAGCATCGGCCAGGTGTTGCAGAATGCCCGGGTGGTGGCCGTCCATGCCGGCAACCCCACCCTGAGCCCGGGTAATCTCACGGCCCTCGCCGCCGAGCTGCGCGGGCGCTATGCAGAGCTGCTGGCCCTCGCCAACAGCAGCGACGGCCAGGGTGGCTACCTGTTCGCGGGCTTCCAGACCACGACGCAACCGTTCACGCAAACCAGCGGCGCCGCGGTCTATGTCGGCGACCAGGGGGTGCGCAAGCTACAGATCAGCGCCTCGCGCCAGATCGAAATCACCAGTACGGGCCAGGAGGTGTTCCGACCCGGCGTTCCGGGAGCGGACCCCTTCGAAACCTTGGAAAACCTCATCACGGCACTCAACAGCGGCACCGTCACCCCTGCCGACATCACCAATGCCCTGCAGGGCATCGATGCTGCGCTCAACAACGTGCTGCGGGTGCGCGCCGCGGTGGGTGCACGGCTCAACGAACTGGACGCCACCCAGGATGCGAGCGAGGAGCGCGGCCTCCAATACCGGGTCGCGATCTCCAACGTGGAAGACCTGGACTACACCAAGGCCATCACCGAACTGACGCAGCGCCAGGTGAACCTGGAGGCGGCGCAGAAATCCTTCCTCAGGGTCACCGGCCTATCCCTGTTCAATTACCTCTGAGCGGGCACTCGCCGCGCCACCAGGCGCGCGCGTGTGGCATGCGCACCGCCGCTCAGCGGCTTGCCAGCGCCAACATCAAGCCGTTCAGCTTGTGCACGAAGCCCGCCGGGTCTTCCAGCTGCCCGCCTTCCGCCAGCATCGCCTGGTCGAACAAAATACGACTCCAGTCGGCGAAGCGCCCCGGATCCGCTTCGTCCTTGAGGCGCGCCACGATGGGGTGCTGCACGTTGATTTCCAGAATCGGCCTGGTGCCGGGCACCTTCTGTCCCGCGGCCTTGAGGATGCGCTCCAGATTCATGCCCATGTCATGCTCGTCGGTCACCAGGCAGGCGGCCGAGTCAGTGAGGCGATGGGACACGCGCACATCCTTCACGGCTTCACCCAGGGCTTCCTTGATGCGCGAGAGCAGTGCCTTGAACTGCTCCGCCTCGGCCTGGGCGGTCTTCTTCTCTTCCTCGCTGTCGAGCTTGCCCAGGTCGAGCTCGCCCTTGGCCACGGAGACAAGCGGCTTGCCTTCGAACTCGTGCAGGTAGGAGAGCATCCACTCATCCACCCGGTCGGACAAGAGCAGCACCTCGATGTCCTTTTTCTTGAACACTTCCAGATGCGGGCTGTTCTTGGCCGCGGTGTAACTTTCGGCGGTAAGGTAGTAGATCTTGTCCTGCCCTTCCTTCATGCGCGCCACATAGTCGGACAGCGAGACATCCTGGGCGTCGCCGTCGGAGCGGGTGCTGGTGAAACGCAGCAGCTTGGCCAACCGGTCCTTGTTGGCGAAGTCCTCGCCGATGCCCTCCTTGAGCACACGGCCGAATTCCTTCCAGAAACGGGCGTATTTCTCCTTGTCATTCTCGGCCAGCTCCTCCAGCATGCCCAGCACCTTCTTGGTGGCGCCGGCGCGGATGGCGTCCAGGTCCTTGCTATGCTGCAGGATCTCACGCGAGACATTGAGCGGCAGGTCATTGGAATCGATCACGCCGCGCACGAAGCGCAGGTAGTGCGGCATGAGCTTTTCCATGTCCTCCATGATGAACACGCGGCGCACATACAGCTTGATGCCGTGGCGCTGCTGGCGGTCCCACAGGTCGAAGGGCGCGTGCGCCGGCAGATAGAGCAGCAGGGTGTATTCCTGCTTGCCCTCCACCTTGCTGTGCACGCGGGCCAGCGGCGGCTCGAAGGCGTGGGCGACGTGCTTGTAGAACTCCTCGTACTGCGCCTCCGTGATCTCGGACTTGGGACGGGTCCACAGGGCGTTGGCCTGGTTGACGGTCTCATCTTCATCACTGCCCTCTTTCTTCATCACGATGGGCAGGGTGATGTGGTCGGAATACTTGCGGATGATGGAGCGCAGCCGCCAGCCCTCCAGGAACTCGTCCTCGCCCTCGCGCAGATGCAGGATGACGTCGGTGCCGTGCTCGGCCTTTTCCACGTTCTCCAAGCTGTAGTCACCCTCGCCCGTCGATTCCCATTTCACGCCATGCTCCGGGGTGAGCCCGGCGCGTCGGGTGATGAGGGTCACCTTGTCGGCGACGATGAAGGAGGAATAGAAGCCCACGCCGAACTGGCCGATGAGATGGGCGTCCTTGGCCTGGTCACCGCTGAGCTTTTCCAGGAATTCGCGGGTACCGGAGCGGGCGATGGTGCCAATGTTCTCGATCACCTCGGCGCGGGACATGCCGATGCCGTTGTCCGAAATGGTGAGGGTGCGCGCGGCCTTGTCCACCGACACGCGGATCTTGAGGTCGGTCTGACCCTCGTACAGGGCATGATCCGAGAGGGCCTCGAAACGCAGCTTGTCGCAGGCATCGGATGCATTGGAAATGAGTTCGCGCAAAAAAATCTCCTTGTTGCTGTACAAGGAGTGGATCATCAGCCTGAGCAGCTGCTTCACCTCGGCCTGGAACCCAAGGGTTTCCTTCTGGGTCTCGATCGTCATGGCGTAAGCTCCCTCCGCAAAAGCTGGACGGGAAATGGGGATTCAGGACGCGGATTTCAAGCGGCTCATTGACGCCGCTTCCGTGCGCGCAATTCCTCCAGGCGCTTTTCCAGCGCCGTCACCTTGTCCTGGTAAGGCTTCAGCCGGTCGAGCACGCGCTGGTAATTCTGCTCACCGCCCAGGCGAATGGACTCCTGTTCCCTCAGGGCCTGACGTGCCGCCGCCAGTTCCTGCTCGGTCGCGGCGATCTCCTGATCGATGTCGGCCGGCGTGGTGTCGGCCGGCGGCCGCGCGGCAGGGACCATCGGGGGTGGTGCCGGCACGACATTGATGGTGGCAGACACCGGCGTACAGGTCATGCGCCCATCCTGCTGCCCGGTATAAATCACCCTGCCGTCACGGTCCACACACCGGAACACCTCCGCCTGGGTCGCGAGCGGGACCAGCAGCACCCCGGCCCACAGGAACCGGCGCATGGCTCACGGCCCCTGCATCTGGGTGAGAGTCGTGCGCGCATAGCCCTCCGGCAGGGCGAACAGGCGCGGCCGCATGGGTACTTCGCCGCTGTTGAGCAAACGGCGCGAAATGCCGGTGTGATGCAGCAGATCGATGGCGAACCCGTGCCGGAACCACAAATCCGTCTCCAGCACGTGACGTGCGAGCTCGCACCCGTCACGCAACTCCTCAGGCGTGGCCTGGAAGGTGGCGGCCTGGGTCGCCGCCAAGGCGAGCTGCATCTCACCCATGGCCTTGCCCACATCCGGCAGAAATTTTTCCGTCACCACCATACGCGTGCAAATACTGCCATTGACCAGGATCTCGATCCGTTTGCGGCCGCTGCCGAGATCGGTCACCGCCTCGCGTACGTCCCACGCTTTGGGCTTGGGGTAATTCACCGCACCGGCGTCGATGACCAGCACGCGGCGATCCTGATGGGTCACGTTGTAGACGCGCATGCTTGCGCGGTCGTAGAGCACGTAATCGTCGCCGTCCTGGCCGTAGTCCATGCGCAGGTACTGGGGCGTGACCAGGTAGCGGGTGACATAGCCCCCGCCGCGCGCCTCCTGATCCATGAACGTCACCTCGGTCATGGTGCCCGCCGCCGCGGCTGCATTCACGGCCAGGGTCAGCAGCGCACCGCACCCCAAACGAATCAAACGCATCGCTCCAGTCCTCGCGCCAAATCGTTTTGAATATCTTCCACCGATTCCAGGCCCACCGCAATGCGGATCAGCCCGTCGCCGATGCCGGCAGCCGCGCGCTGCTCCGGCGTGAGCCGCCCGTGGGTGGTCGAGGCCGGATGGGTGATGGTGCTCTTGGTGTCGCCCAGGTTCGCGGTGATCGACAACAGGCGCGTTGCGTCAATCACTTTCCACGCTGCCGCCTGGCCGCCCCTGACCTCGAACGACACGATGCCGCCGCCAAGCTTCTGCTGGCGCATCGCCAAGGCATGCTGCGGATGGGAGGGCAGGCCGGGATACAGCACGCGGCTCACCGCCGGATGCGTCTCCAGCCAGCGCGCGAGGGCCAGCGCGTTGGCGCAATGGGCCTCCATGCGGAGGCGCAGGGTTTCGAGGCCCTTGAGAAAGACCCACGCATTGAACGCCGACAGGGTCGGGCCGGCGGTGCGCAGGAACTGGTACACGCCCTCCAGCAGCGCCTGCCCGCCCACCACGGCCCCGCCGAGCACGCGGCCCTGGCCATCCAGATACTTGGTGGCAGAGTGGATGACGATGTCCGCGCCCAGCGCCAGCGGTCGCTGCAAGGCCGGGGTGCAGAAACAGTTGTCGACCACCAGCCAGGCACCCCGGGCGTGGGCGACCTCGGCCAGGGCGGCGATGTCGCACACCTCCGTGAGCGGATTGGAAGGCGTCTCGGCAAAGAACAGCTTGGTGTTCGGCCGGCATGCCGCCTGCCAGGCCTGCACGTCAGTCGGCGAGACGAAGCTCGTCTCGACGCCGAAACGCCGCAGGAGGGTGTTGAACAGCTGAACCGTGGCGCCGAAGATCGCGCGGGAGGCGACCACATGGTCGCCCGCGGAGAGCAGGCCCATGGCACAGGCAAGGATCGCCGACATGCCCGAGGCGGTCGCCACGCATCGTTCCGCCCCCTCCAGCGCCGCGAGGCGTTCCTCGAAGGCGGTCACGGTGGGGTTGGTGAAACGCGCGTAGATGTGGCCGGGCTCGTCGCCCCTGAAGCGCCGTGCCGCCTGTTCCGCCGACTCGAACACGAAGCTCGAGGTGAGGAACAGCGCTTCCGAGTGTTCCTGAAACTGGCTGCGGTGCACTCCACTTCGCACGGCCAGGGTGTCGAACCGATAGTCGTCGCTCATGTTTTCAATCCCTGCTGCGCGGCCGCAGCGCCAAATGAAAAACCCGGTCAGCGCACGCCAGGCCGGGTTCCCCTCGCTTTAGCCGCATTTGTTGCGCGCCCGCAAGCTGACATCAAATCGGCGCAAAGCAGGCAGGCAAGATAGGCGTTACGGGCGCCATCGTCAAGCCGTGCGCAGATTCAGGTCCAGCTGCCGCGCGTTGCCGGATTCTGCATCCACCATGCACCCCATGCGTTGGCGCTCCAGACGGTCGAGGTAGAGGGTGGTCACGTCCCCGGTGATGTACTCGCCATTGAAGCAGGACGTATCGAAGCGGCGGATGTCCGGATTGCCGGCGCGGACGGCATCGATCAAGGCATCCAGATCCTGGTAGATCAGTGCATCGGCGCCGATTTCTCTGCAGATCTGTTCATCGGTGCGCCCGGTGGCCAACAGCTCCGCGCGCGTCGGCATGTCGATGCCATAGACGTTGGGATAGCGCACCGGCGGCGCCGCCGACGCGAAAAACACCTTGCGCGCCCCGGCCTCGCGCGCCATCTGCACGATCTGCTTGCTGGTGGTGCCGCGCACGATGGAGTCGTCCACCAGCAGTACGTTGCGGCCACGGAACTCCAGCTCGATCGCATTGAGTTTTTGGCGCACCGACTTCTTGCGCACCGCCTGGCCCGGCATGATGAAGGTGCGCCCGATGTAGCGATTCTTGATGAAACCTTCGCGATAGGTCAGGCCGAGCCGGTTGGCAAGCTGCAAGGCACTGGGCCGGCTGGTGTCCGGAATCGGAATCACCACGTCGATGTCGAGATGCGAAAAGGATCGACGAATCTTTTCCGCCAGCCGCTCGCCCATGCGCAGCCGCGTGGCGTACACCGAGATGCCGTCGATCACCGAATCGGGCCGCGCCAGGTACACGTATTCGAAGATGCAGGGACTGAGCGTCGCGCCGGGGGCACAGGGCTGGCTGTAGAAATTACGGTCCGTATCGATGAACACGGCCTCGCCCGGTCCGACGTCCCGCAGCAGCTTGTACCCCAGCGTGTCGAGCGCCACGCTTTCGGACGCCACCATGTACTCAGGGCCCTGCTCGGTCTCGGCGCGGCCGATCACGAGTGGACGGATGCCATAGGGATCGCGGAAGGCGAGCAGCCCATAGCCGGCGATCATCGCCACCACCGCGTAGGCGCCGCGACAGCGGCGGTGCACGCCCGCGACCGCGGCGAAGATGTTGGGCAGGTCGAGCTTGTGGTTGCTTGCCGCGCGCTGCAGTTCGTGCGCCAGCACGTTGAGCAGCACCTCGGAATCGGAATTGGTGTTGACGTGGCGCAGGTCCTCGCGAAACAACTCCTGCCGCAGCGCTTCCGCGTTGGTGAGATTGCCGTTGTGGCCAAGCACGATGCCGAAGGGCGAATTGACGTAGAACGGCTGCGCTTCCGCCGACGAGGACGCGCAGCCGGCCGTGGGATAGCGCACGTGGGCGATGCCCATGTTGCCGAGCAGATCGCGCATGTTGCGGGTGCGGAACACGTCGCGCACCAGACCACTGGCCTTGTGCATGTGGAAGGTGCGTCCTTCCGAGGTGACGATGCCGGCTGCATCCTGCCCGCGGTGCTGCAACACCTGCAGGCCGTCGTAGAGCAGCTGGTTCACCGGAGTGGTCGCAACGACGCCAAGAATGCCGCACATAGTCGCTCTCAGTCGTAACGCAAACGCTTCGCCACTTCATCCGGCAGCCAGGGGCGGAGGCTCAGCACCAGGGCCTCGAAGGGCGCACTGAACATGGCGTTTTTCCACGCACTCTCCTTCGGCAGGCTGGTCAGCCCCGCCAGCAGCACCCCGATGGCGACGATGGCCAGACCGCGCGCCAGGCCGAACACCACGCCCAGGGCGCGATCCATCGGCGCGAGCCCCACCGCGCTGAGGCCGTGAGACAGCGCAATGGCCAGAAGCGTCATGATCAGCAGCGCCGCCAGAAAGATCACCAGAAAGGCCGCCAGCAGACGCAGCTCCGGGGTGGGGATGCTGGCCGGCAACATCGGTGCGAGGCTCGCCGTATACAGATTCGCCACCCAGAACGCCACCACCCATGCCAAGAGCGCCATGACCTCGCGCAAGAACCCGCGCATCACGCTGACCAGAACCGACACGCCGACGACCAGGACCACCGCGTAGTCGAAAACCGTCATCGTGCGCCGCTATGGCCCCGGGGACACGAGTTTACTCTCGAGCGGCTTGGCCTGCTCGCGTACCCGCTCGGCGGCATCCCGCGTCTCGTAGGGACCGCTGCGCACCCGAATACGCTCGCCGGCGCTGGTCTTCACCACCTCGGTGAACGCCTCGATGCCCTTGGCCTTGAGTTCCGCCTGTTTCTGCTGGGCATTCCTGCCATTGCTGAACGCGCCGAACTGGACGTAAAAGACCTGGGTCTGTGCGGTGGCCTTCTCGACGGGCTGGACCGCCGGCGCCTCGGGGGGGGCTGGCGGGACCGCCGCCTTGCTTTCGCCAGCGCCCGGGGCAGCGGGCGGCACGGGGGGCGCGGCGGCAGCGGAGGCAGCCGGCTCCACCGCCTGGATCCGGGGGGCATAGCCGCTGGCATCCGGGGACGGGATGCGGATCTCGATCTGCTGAGCGGCCTCCTTCGGCCGGTCCTCCGGCAGGATCATCGGCACCACCGCCACCACGATCACGACCAGGACGACGGCACCCACGAGACGGCGCCGGGCGCGGCGCCGGAACTGGATCTCTTCCTCGCTGAAATTGGGCGTGGCCATGCAGGTCAATCCTTCGCGCCGCGCGCCTTCAGCACCGCGGCGACAGTGTAGAACGATCCGAAGGCGCAAATTCTATCATTTTCGCCCGCCTCCCACCGCGCCCGCTGATAGGCTGCGCCAATGTCGTCGCAGGGGCGCACCGCGCCGACCCCGGCAGCTTCGAGCTGTTGCGCGAGATGCTCGGCGGATGCACCACGTGGCCCGTCGAGGCCGCCCACGCACCAAAGGTCGATGACCTCGGCCAGACAACGGATGACGGCCCCGATGTCCTTGTCGCGAAGCATGCCGAACACGGCGATGGTCCGGCCGGCACAGGGCTGGCGGCGCAAGGAATCCGCGAGGGCTGCCGCGGCCTGGGGGTTGTGCGCCACGTCCAGCACCAGTGTCGGCCGTCCCGGGAACACCTGGAAACGTCCGGGCACCCGCGCACTCAGGAGGCCCGCCCGGATCTGCGCCTGCGACAGCGGCAGCACGGGGGCAAGACAGTCCAGCGCCGCCAGCGCGGTGGCGGCATTGCGCAGCTGATGGACGCCGCGCAGCGTGGGAAGCGGCAGTCCGCTGCGCACCCCCGCTGGACCACGAAACGACCAGCCACCGTTTGTCTCCAGCCCTTCGAAGTCGATGCCCAGGCGTTGTAGCCGCGCGCCGATCGTACGGGCATGCTCCACCAGTGTCGCGGGCGGGTCCGGGTCGCCACAGACGGCACAGCGTCCGGGACGAAAGATGCCCGCCTTTTCCAGTCCGATCTTCTCCCGCGTCTCTCCCAGATACGCCATGTGATCCAGATCCACGGTGCACACCACCGCGATGTCGGGGTCGAACACATTGACGGCATCGAGCCGCCCGCCCATGCCGACTTCCAGCACCACCGCATCAAGCGGCTGCCGGGCGAACAGCCAGGCAGCGGCCAGGGTGCCGAACTCAAAATAGGTCAGCGAGACTTCCCCGCGTGCCGCCTCGACGGCCGCAAAGGCCGCGCACAGATCGGCATCGTCGACCATGCGTCCGTCGATACGCACCCGTTCGTTGTAACGGATCAGGTGGGGCGAGGTGTAGCAACCAACCCGATACCCGCCCGCCAGCAGCATGGCTTCGATCAGGGCGCAGGTGGAACCCTTGCCGTTGGTGCCGCCAACGGTGATGACCTGCCCCGGCAACGCAAGCGCCATGGCCTCCCACACCTGGCGCACCCGGTCGAGGCCGAGCTGGATGGGATGGGGATGGAGCCGCTCCAGGTGGGCGAGCCAGCCCCCGAGATCCTGTGGCAGCGCGGACAAGGGGGCGTTACGCGGCCGCGGGCTCGCGCATCAGCAGCGTGATGAGGTTGGCGAGCTTGTCGCGCATCTGGCGCCGGTCCACGATCATGTCGATGGCGCCGTGCTCGAGGAGGAACTCGGCGCGCTGGAAGCCCTGCGGCAGGGTCTGGCGTACGGTCTGCTCGATCACGCGCGGGCCGGCAAAACCGATCAGCGCACCGGGCTCGGCGATGATGACGTCCCCCAGCATGGCGAAGCTTGCCGACACGCCCCCCATGGTGGGATCGGTGAGCACGGAAATGAAGGGCAGTTTTTCCTGGGCGAGCTGGGTGAGGGCGGCGCTGGTCTTGGCCATCTGCATCAGCGACAGCAGCCCCTCCTGCATGCGCGCCCCGCCACTGGCGGAGAAGGTGATCAGGGGCATGCGCTGCTCGCAACAGGTCTGCACCGCCTCGACGAAGCGTTCTCCCACCACCGAGCCCATCGAGCCGCCCATGAACTTGAATTCGAATGCCGCGACCACCACCGGCAGGCTCTTGATGCTGCCTTGCATGACGATGAGCGCGTCGCTTTCACCGGTCTCACTCTGCGCCTCCTTGAGGCGGTCGGCGTATTTCTTGCTGTCCTTGAATTTGAGAGTGTCGACCGGCTGAATCTCGGCACCGATCTCGTACCGGCCCTCCGCATCGAGCAACATGTCGAGCCGCTCGCGCGCGCTGACGCGGTTGTGATGGCCGCACTTCGGGCAGACCTGGAGGTTTTTCTCCAGATCGGCGTGATACAACACCGCCTCGCAGGCGCCGCATTTGTGCCAGAGCCCCTCGGGGACCGCCTTCTTGGCGCCCTCGGCGGCGGACTTGCGCTTGATCTTGGGCGGCAGCAGCTTCTGGAACCAGCTCATGGCTTCGCTCTCCCTCGTCCCGGCGCGTCAGGCATCCATCGCGTGGCGTATGCCCTGCACCAGATCCTGTACTCGCGCCACCACCTGGTCGGGCGGCGCCTGTTCGATTTCCTGCACGATGCGGCTGCCGATCACCACGGCATCGGCAAACGCTGCCACACGCCTCGCCGTCGCCGCGTCGCGGATGCCGAAGCCGACGCCGATGGGCAGCGCGATGCGGCCGCGCAGCCGGGCGAGTTTTGCCGCCACGTCGTCGAGGTCGAGATGGCTCGCGCCGGTGACGCCCTTGAGGGAGACATAGTAGACGAAGCCCCGCGCGAGCTTCGCCACCGCCTCCACGCGACTGTCCTGGGTGGTGGGCGACAAAAGAAAGATGGGATCGAGGCCGACGCGGTCCAGGGCGGCGACGAAGTCCGCGCTTTCCTCGGGCGGGTAATCCACCGTGAGCACACCGTCCACGCCGGCGGCGTGTGCGCGCCGCGCGAACGCCTCGTGGCCCATCGCTTCGATGGGATTGGCATACCCCATCAGCACCACCGGGGTGGTGACATCCTCGCGGCGGAACGCCGCCACCATCTCCAGCACGTCGCCGAGCCCCACCCCGTTCGCCAATGCCCGCTCGCTTGCGCGCTGGATGGTCGGCCCATCCGCCATCGGGTCGGAAAACGGCACCCCGAGTTCGATGATATCGGCGCCGGCGGCGACCAGGGCACGCATCAGGGGAACGGTCAGCCCGGGTTGCGGGTCGCCCGCAGTGATGAAGGGGATCAGCGCACGCCGGTTTCGCGCACGCAACGCCGCAAAGCATGCGCCAATGCGCGAACCGCTTTCGCTCGCCACCGGCTGGACCTTGGCCATGCTTACAGCGTGATGCCCGACAGGCTGGCGATGGTGTTCATGTCCTTGTCGCCACGCCCGGAGAGGTTCACCAGCAGCGCCGCATCGCGCGGCAGCGTCGGCGCGAGCTGCGCCGCGTAGGCCAGCGCATGGCTCGATTCCAGTGCGGGAATGATGCCTTCGAAACGGCACAGCAGGTGGAACGCTTCGAGGGCCTCCTGATCGGTGACGGTGACATATTCGGCCCGCCCGCTGTCCTTCAGCCAGGCATGCTCGGGCCCGACGCCGGGGTAGTCGAGGCCGGCGGAGATGGAATGGGTCTCCAGGATCTGCCCGTTGGCGTCCTGCATCAGATAGGTGCGGTTGCCGTGCAGGACCCCCGGCGTGCCGGCATTGAGAGGCGCGGCGTGCTTGCCGGTAGCAACGCCGAGCCCGCCCGCCTCGACGCCGATGAGACGCACCTCGGTGTCGTTGATGTAGGGGTAGAAAATGCCCATGGCGTTGGAGCCACCGCCGACACAGGCGATGATGGCATCGGGCTGACGCCCGATGAGCGCCGGCATCTGCTCGCGCGCCTCGTGCCCGATCACCGCCTGGAAATCGCGCACCATCATCGGATAAGGATGCGGGCCTGCCACCGTGCCGATGATGTAGAACGTGCTGTCCACGTTCGTCACCCAGTCGCGCATCGCCTCGTTGAGGGCATCCTTCAGGGTCTTGGACCCGGATTCCACGGGCACCACGGTGGCACCGAGCATCTTCATGCGGTAGACGTTGGGGGCCTGACGCTTGACGTCTTCCGCCCCCATGTACACCACGCATTCCATCCCCAGCCGCGCAGCCACCGTCGCCGTGGCCACGCCGTGCTGTCCGGCCCCGGTCTCGGCGATCACGCGCCGCTTGCCCATGCGGCGGGCGAGCAGTGCCTGGCCGATGGTGTTGTTGATCTTGTGCGCGCCGGTGTGGTTGAGATCCTCGCGCTTGAGGTAGATCCTCGCGCCGTTCAGGTGTTCGGAGAGGCGCCGGGCGTAATAGATCGGGCTTGCACGCCCGACGTAATGCTTGAGATCGTGGGTGAATTCCGCCTGGAAATCCGCATCGAAGCGGAAGCGCTCATAGGCCTGCCGCAATTCCTCGAGTGCCTGCATCAGGGTTTCCGCGACGAAGATGCCGCCATAGGGGCCGAAATGGCCGCGCTCGTCCGGAAGGTCATAAGCTCGCATTGCGCACTCCTTGCATGAACGCGGCAATCTTCGCCGCATCCTTGATGCCTTTTTCGCGTTCCACACCACTGGAGACGTCCACCGCGGCGGGCTTCACGCGGCGAATCGCCTCCGCGACGTTGCCGGGCGTCAAACCGCCCGACAGCACGATGGGCAGCGGCAATCCGCTCGGGATGAGATCCCAGTCGAAGGTGGTACCCGTGCCGCCGGCCACACCCTCCACGTGGGCGTCGAGCAGCAGTCCGCGCGCATCGCCATAGCGGGCCGCGTATTGTACCAAATCCACCCCGGGCTTCATGCGCACCGCTTTCAGATAGGGGCGGCCAAAGCTGCGGCAATATTCCGCGCTTTCCTCTCCATGAAACTGCAGCAGGTCGATGGGCACGGCCTGAATCACGGCCACCACCTCCGCCGGCGGGGCATCGACGAACAATCCCACGGTCGTCACGAACGGCGGCAGGGCGGCCATCACGCGCCGCGCCTGCGCAACGTCGACACACCGCGGGCTGTTGCGGTAGAACACCAGACCGATGGCATCGGCGCCGGCCGCCGCCGCGGCAGCGGCGTCCGCCGCCTGGGTGATGCCACAGATTTTCGCTCTGACCATCCTCAACCGAGCCCCACCAGCGTATCGACCGACTCGCTGCCCCGGTGAGTGGGCAGCCCCCAATGGGCGGCATAGTCTACCGCGTGCAGGTAAAGCCCGTCGGCGGCGAAGGTCGGTGCCGCCAGCCGGCGATCCCGCCGCGCCAGCACGGTGGCCACCCAGTCCGGCGCGTGCTTGCCAGAGCCGACATAAATCAGGCAGCCGACGATGTTGCGCACCATGTGGTGCAAAAAGGCGTTCGCGCCGAAGTCGAACACCAGCAGGTCTCCACGACGCTCGATGTCAAGCCGGAAAAGGGTACGTACCGGCGTTTTCGCCTGGCATTCCGCGGCGCGGAAGGCGCTGAAATCGTGCTCGCCGAGCAGCATCCGCGCCGCCGCCCTCATCGATTCGACGTCCAGCGGCAGATGGAACCAGCCCACCCGCCCCGCCAACAGACCGGGACGCACCGCACGATTGAGGCACAGGTAACGGTAGTGCCGCGCCGTGGCGGAAAAACGCGCGTGGAAATCGGCGGGCACCTCCCGCGCCCAGCGCACCGCCACTGCCGGCGGCAGCAGCGCGTTCACGCCGCGCACCCAAGCGCTCTCCGGCCGCTTGGCGACCGTGTCGAAATGGACCACCTGGCCAATGGCATGCACACCAGCATCGGTGCGTCCGGCGCAAACCAGTCCCACCTCCTCGCCAGCGATCTCCGCCACGGCCGCACCCAGCACGTCCTCTACCCCACAGCCGGACGCCTGGGTCTGCCAGCCGCAGAAGCGGCTGCCGTCATACTCCACGCCCAAGGCGATTTTCACCACAGGAGGACCCCGAGGAGGAGGGCCGTGCCGGCACCGAACCCGGCATCCGCGGCGGTAAAAGACGGGAGCCGGACCGTGACTTCCTGTGGCGCGGCGGGGGCGGTAAGCGCCGATTCGAGGCGCGCCGCCAGGCCGCCCTGCAGCGCCTGCGCCTGCACGTAGGCCAGCACCAGGCTCAAGCGCAGCACCAGGGTGCCAACCGGCACGCCCACCCGGGCCAGGGGTTGCAACAGGGTGTACAGGCCAGCCACCAGCGCCTCGGGCGCGAGCCCGCCCGTGGCCAAGGCAAGCCCCACGATCAGGAGCGTCAAACGCCAGGCCTGCAAAGCCCCCGCACGCAGCCCCTCTTCGCTGGGGCTCAGCCACGACGACTCCGGCACGAGCAAGGTGCCCGGCGTGGCCCAGCCGTAGACCAGCACGATCACAGCGAGGAACAGCCAGGCGCGACGCAGCAGGCGCCCTGCATGAGCGGCCTGATGCAGGGCTGCGAGCATCATGCCGAGGAGCGCGGACAGGAAAACGAGTGCGGCGCTCGCCATCCACGGCAGGGCGATGGCGAACGCCATCCAGGCAAGTAAACGGCTGGCGGGATGCAACATGATCCGATGCCCAAAACGTTCGGGGCCGCTTGCGCGGCCCCCGGTTCGGATCAGTATATCAGGACAGGCTTTCCAGCAGTTTCCTCGCGTCTTCCTGCTGTTCCGGTCCGCCTTCGTTGACGACCTCCTGCAGGATTTCGCGCGCACCGTCCCTGTCGCCCATCTCCATGTAGGCACGGGCCAGATCGAGCTTCGTGGAGGCCTCTTCCCAGACGGTATTGTCGCTCGCCACGGTGGTTGCCTCGTCCAGGGTCGGTATTTCGGCCGCCGGCGCCTCCCCCAGATTGAGGTCGATGCCCGACAGGTCCAACTCGGGCATCATCGGCTCGGTCACCGGCTCCGCGGTGGGCGCGGCCGCCGTGGTGGACGGCCCGAGATTGAAATCGAAATCGAGCGCCAGGGTGTCTTCCTCTTCCTTGGGCGGCTGCGCCAGGGTCGGCGTGTCCAGCGCCGGGGGCTCCAAATCCAGGGTCTCCGGCTGCGCCGCGGGCCCTTCGGCGAGTTTTTCCACGGCCTGGGGAATGATGGTGTCGATGTCGAAATCCAGCGCGCCGCTGTCTGAGGCGGCCTGCGCCGCAGCCACCGTCGGCGGTTCGGTGTCAAGGTTGAAGTCCAAGGCGGCCCCCAGGTCCGACGGCGCCTCTTCTGTCGGCACCTCGCCGGGACGGGTATCGACATCGAGGTTGAGATCCAGATCGGCAGGGGCAGCCGCAGCACCCGCCACCACCGCAGCGGCGGCCGCTGCTGCAGCCGCAGCGCCTGCTGCCGGTGCCGGCTCGCCCTTGCCGGCGGGCGGCGCATAAAGCGGATTGGCCGGATCGATGCCCCGGCCCAGTTCGGCCGCCTTCTCCCACACCGGCCCTTGTCCACCGGTGGCGGCATACAACTCGCTCGCCAGGGTTTCGAAGGCGGTGGTGTTCTTGCGCCCAGCGTAGATCTCCAGCAGCTTGAGATGGATTTCGTGGCGGTTGGGATCCTTGTTCAGGGCCTCCTTGAGAATTTCCTCGGCTTGGGCATCACGGCCATAGGCCATGTAGACCTCGGCCTCGGCGATGGGGTCGACGTCATTGGTGTCGATCGCGCCCATACCCGCCTGACTGAAATCGGTCAGGAAGGAGGTATCGCCGGTGTCGATCTGTCCCCCCGCGGTATTGCCGAAGACGGTGTTGGCCTTGAGGTCGCCACCGCCTGTCATGATGCTGTCTTCGAAGCTCGAGAGGCTCTTCTTGCGTCGCCGTCCCACGGCCCACAGGCCGGCAAACAGCCCACCCACCAGGATTGCGGCAGCGCCGCCCAGGTAGAGCGGATTGCCCATCAGCGTGTCGAAGAAGGATTCCTCGGCCACCGGTGCGGGCTTCGGCGCCGGCTTGGCCTTGGGTTCCGGTTTCGGTGCGGGTTTTTCCGCTTCCGCCGGCTTGGCGGACGGCTCGTCCGGGATGGCTTTGACCAGCGGCGCCACCGGGGCCGCCGGCGCCTCAGGCGTGGGTTCCGGTGTCGGCGCCGGCGCGGGCTTGGCCTCGGGCGCCGGAGCCGGCGCCGCGGGGGCCGGGGCTGCTTTGGCCTGACGCTCGAGCTCCGCCAGCTGTTTGTTCTTCAGCTCCAGCAAGGCCTGCATGTCCTTGACGTTCTTCTCCAGCTCCGCGATGCGCGCATTCGCTTCCGCAAGGGCCTTGGCCTTGGCCGCCGCTTCTTCCTGTGCCGCGCTGAGACGGTCCTGCAAGGCCTTCTCGCCCGCTGCCCCGGTGCCCTTGCCCCCAGCACCCGCATCGGCCTTCGAAAGCTTCAACACGTCCTTGCCCGCTTCTGCAGGCGCAGGCGCCTTTTCCTCCGCCTTCGCGGTGATGGTGCCAACGGCCGCCTGCTGCGTCGGCGCCTCGGCGGCGGGGGCCTGTGCGACCGCACCCGCCAGACGCTGGCGGTAGGCATTCCAGTCCGCGGTCTGGGCGCGAATTTCACGCACCGCCTCCTGCTGGGTGACGCTTGCCGCCGCGGCAGCATCCGGCACGTTCAGGATCTGGCCGCGCTTCAGGCGGTTCATATTGTCGCCATCGAAGGCGGCGCGGTTGCTTTGGTACAAGGCCACCATCATGCGCTCCAGGCTCACCCCCTCAGGCGCCAGCTCACGCGCGATCTTGCTCAAGGTGTCGCCCTGCTTGGTGGTGTATTGCGTAACCGCCGGTTTAGCAGGCGCCACGGGGGCCGCCGGCACCGTCTGCGACAGCGGGGGCAGCTCACGGTCGCCTTCGAAGCGCGGGAACGTCTGCTCCGCAGGGGTCAGGGTTGGAGCCGGCGGCTCGGCCTTGACCACCGGCGCCACTTTCGGCGCGGGCGCCGGCTTGGTGGGCGCGGCCGCTCTGGGAGTGGGAGCAGGCTTGGGGGCGGGCTTGGCCGGGGCTTCCGCCTCGGGGGCACTCGCCACCTGGGGCGGCGTGACCGCCGCCACGGCCTTGGCCTCCTGGAATTCGGGTGGATCGAGCAGGACCGTGTATTCACGCAACAGGCGCCCCGAAGGCCAATCGAGCTGGATCAACAGGTTCAGGAACGGCTCGTTGATGGGCTGAGTGGAGGTGACGCGCAGATACGGTTCGCCATTTGCGCGCTTGGCGACACTGAAACGCAAGCCCGCCAGACCGTCCGGACGTTCCAACCTGGCCTCCCTGTACTGCTCGGGTGTAGCGAGTTTGGCCGTGATCAGATCGATTTCGTCCTTGGCGACCGAGGTCAATTCGATTTCCGCGCGGAACGGCTGCCCAAGCGCGGAAGTGACCTTGATGCTCCCCATTCCCGCCGCATTGGCATGGATCGGCATGGCGAGCAGCGCGCCCGCTATGAGTCCGGCGAGTAGTGTGTTTTTCGGTTTCATGCCACCCTCATGATTTTATGGGCAATGACATTTAAATTAACATCAAATAGTTACGTATGCAAGCTGATGTTGCACATGACATTATCGGTCAAGCGGGGTATTTTTCAATTAAATTTTCAGCGATCTGCACCATGTTCAGCGCGGCGCCCTTACGTATGTTGTCAGATACGGCCCAAAGGTCCAAACCTTGAGGGTGAGTGGGATCTTTTCTGATGCGGCCGACGAAAACGGGGTCGTTGGCGGCCGCCTCCATCACTGGGGTCGGGAAGCCCTGGGGTGAGCGGTCGTCCAAGACCACCAGGCCCGGCTGCCGGTCCAGCAGCGCGGCCGCAGCCTCCGCGCCCAGGGCGCGCGCGGTCTCCAGATGCAGGGCCACGCTGTGGCCATAGAACACCGGCACCCGCACAGAGGTGACGTTGAGGCCGAGGTCCGGCGCCTGCAGGAGTTTCATCACCTCGGCGGCAATCTTGTGCTCTTCCGCGGTGAACCCGTCCTCCGCCACGGCGCCGATACGGGGCAGCAGGTTGAACGCGATCTGCTTGGCGAACACCTCGGGTGCGAGGGCCCTCTGGTTGAACAGGTCCACCGATTGCTGCGCGAGTTCCTCCACGGCGGCACGCCCGGCGCCGGAAACCGCCTGCAGGGTGACCGCGTTCACCCGCCTGACCCCGGCCGCATCGTGCAGAGGTTTCAGCACGCTGGCGATGAAGGTGGCGCAGGAATTGGGACTGGCGACGATACGCCGGCTTGGCCATGCCGCCAAGGCCTCCGCATTCACCTCCGGCACCACCAGGGGCACGTCGGCCTCCATGCGGAACGCATCGCTGTCATCGATGACCACCGCGCCCGTCTGGGCCGCACGGGGCACGTACTCGCGCGCCCATGCCGCGGTGAGACAGAAAAATGCGATGTCGCACACCGCGAAATCGAAAGTCTCCAGGGGGGTGCTCACATACTCGGCCCCGAGGGCGGCATAGGTCTCACCGGCGGAGTCCTGGGGATCGACGAGATACACCTTGCCCACGGGGAAGGCGCGCGCCTCCAGCACTTCCAGCAGGGTTTCGCCCACCAGGGTGCCGGGTCCGACGACGCTGATGTTCCAATGGCGGGTCATTGCGGCTCCGAAAAACAAAACGCCGGGTGGCCGTGCCGCCCGGCGTCAATGTGCTCAGTGCGGCCTATTGCTCAAGCAGGATGCGCAGCATGCGGCGCAAGGGCTCTGCCGCGCCCCACAGCAGCTGGTCACCGACAGTAAACGCGGACAGGTACTGCGGGCCCATGTTGAGCTTGCGCATGCGCCCCACGGGGATGGTCAGGGTGCCGGTCACCGCGGCGGGCGTCAGCTCCTTCATGGTGATCTCGCGGTCGTTGGGCACCACTTTCACCCACGCATTGTGGGCGGCGATGATGTCGTGGATCTCGTCCAGCGGCACGTCTTTCGTCAGCTTGATGGTCAGCGCCTGGCTGTGGCAGCGCATGGCGCCGATGCGCACGCACAGGCCGTCGATGGGGATGGGATTCCCGCTGCGGCCAAGGATCTTGTTGCATTCGACCTGCGCCTTCCACTCCTCTTTCGACTGGCCGGATTCGAGCTGCACGTCGATCCACGGAATCAGCGAGCCAGCGAGCGGCACCGGCCATGCGTCGAGCGGATAGTCCTTGGAGCGGATGAACTCGGCGGTCTTCCTGTCGATTTCGAGGATGGCAGAAGCGGGATCGTCCAGCAGCGCCTTCACGTTGGCGTGGATCGCGCCCATCTGCTGGATCAGCTCGCGCATGTTGCGCGCACCGGCGCCCGAGGCGGCCTGGTAGGTCATCGGGCTGACCCATTCCACCAGCCCCTTGTCGAATAGGCCGCCGAGGGCCATCAGCATCAGCGACACCGTGCAGTTGCCGCCCACATAGGTCTTCACGCCCCGGGCCAAGCCGTCCTGGATCACGTGCTTGTTGACCGGGTCGAGGATGATGATGGCCTCGTCCTGCATGCGCAGGGTGGACGCGGCGTCGATCCAGTAACCCTTCCAGCCCGCCGCGCGCAGCCTGGGATACACCTCCTTGGTGTAATCCCCGCCCTGGCAGGTGATGATGGCCTCCATCGCCATGAGTTCGTCGAGGCTGTTGGCATCCTTCAGCGGCGGCACGTCGCGACCGATGTCCGGGCCCCTACCACCGGGGTTCGAAGTGGTGAAGAACACCGGGTCGATGACCTCGAAATCCTTCTCTTCGCGCATGCGCTGCATCAGCACCGACCCCACCATGCCGCGCCAGCCGATCAAGCCTACTCGCATCATTTTCTCGCCGTCCTTCGTCTGAATTCGTTTACAGCGCCGCCACCACCGCGTCACCCATGTCGCTGCACGACACCTTCTTCGTGCCTTCCGTATAAATATCCGCCGTGCGCAGGCCCTGCGCCAGCACTTTCTTCACCGCATTCTCGATGCGCACCGCGGCCGCTTCCTGGTCGAGGGTGTAGCGCAGCATCATGGCCACCGACAGGATCGTGGCCAGCGGGTTGGCTACGTTCTTGCCGGCGATGTCCGGCGCCGAGCCGTGGATCGGCTCGTACAGGCCCTTGTTGTTCGCATCGAGCGAGGCCGAAGCCAGCATGCCGATGGAGCCGGTGAGCATGGAGGCTTCATCGGAAAGAATGTCGCCGAAAATGTTGCCCGTGACGATCACGTCGAACTGCTTGGGATTGCGCACCAGCTGCATGGCGGCGTTGTCCACGTACATGTGCGAGAGTTCGACCTCGGGATAGTCCTTGGCCACTTCGATCACCACGTCCTTCCACAGCTCGGAGCATTCCAACACGTTGGCCTTTTCCACCGAGCACAGCTTCCTGCCGCGCTTCATGGCGATGCCGAAGGCCACGTGGGCGACGCGCCGCACTTCGGACTCGGAATAGATCATGGTGTTGAAGCCGACGCGCTCGCCATTTCTCATCTCGATGCCGCGCGGCTGGCCGAAATACACGTCGCCGGTCAGTTCGCGCACGATCATGATGTCCAGCCCCGCCACCACGTCCGGGCGCAGGGTGGAAGCGCTCGCCAATTCCGGATAGAGGACGGCGGGGCGCAGGTTGGCGAACAGGTTCATTTCCTTGCGGATGCGCAAGAGCCCACGCTCCGGCCGTTTGTCCCGCGGCAGGGTGTCGTACTTCGGACCGCCCACGGCGCCCAGCAGCACCGCGTCGGCCGCCTTGGCCAGCGCTAACGTCGCCTCCGGCAGGGGGTCCCCCGCCGCGTCGTAGCCGGCCCCGCCGATGGGTGCCTCTTCCAGTTCCAGCTTCAGGCCATCCTTGGCCAGGGCCTGCATGACCTTCACCGCCTGGGCGACGATCTCGGGGCCGATGCCATCACCGGGCAGCACTGCGATTTTCATGGCTTATTCCGATTGCGCGAACAGCCACGGCGCTTCCACCTTGCGCCGCTCTTCGTAGGCCTTGATCTTGTCCACGTGCCGCAAGGTGAGTCCGATGTCGTCCAGACCATTGAGCAGGCAATACTTGCGGAACGCATCCACCTGAAAGTGAAAAGACTCGCCGCCCGGCGTGGTCACGGTCTGGGCTTCGAGATCCACGCTCAGTGTGTAGCCCGGCGTGGCGGCGGTTTCCTTAAACAAGCGATCGACGATGGCCGCGTCCAGCACGATGGGCAGCAGGCCGTTCTTGAAGCAGTTGTTGTAGAAGATGTCGGCGAAGCTCGGCGCGATGATGGCGCGGAAGCCATAATCCAACAGCGCCCAGGGCGCGTGCTCACGACTGGAGCCGCAGCCGAAATTCTCGCGCGTGAGCAGAATCTGCGCACCTCGGTAGCGCGGCTGATTGAGGACGAAATCCGGATTCAGCGGGCGCTTGGCGTTGTCCATGCCCGGCTCGCCGTGGTCCAGGTAGCGCCATTCGTCGAACAGATTGGGGCCGAAGCCCGTGCGCTTGATCGACTTCAGGAACTGCTTGGGGATGATGGCGTCGGTATCGACATTGGCGCGATCCAGCGGCGCGACCAGGCCCTCGAGCTTCGTGAACGCCCTCACTACTTGGCCGCCCTCTCGATGGCCTCGCCACCCTTCTTGATGTCCTTGCCCATGCCTTCGATGGTATTGCATGCCGACAGGACGAGCACGCCGGCGATCGCGAACAAGACAGCCATCCACTGTTTCATAGCACCGGTCTCCTTGAACGAATCAATCACGCCGCCGCCAAGGCCACAGCGGCCACGCGACGCACATCGACGAAATGCCCGGCAATGGCCGCCGCTGCCGCCATCGCCGGGCTCACCAGATGAGTGCGGCCGTTGGGTCCCTGCCGCCCCTCGAAATTGCGGTTGGAGGTGGAAGCACAGCGCTCTCCGGGCTCCAGACGGTCGGCATTCATGGCCAGGCACATGGAGCAGCCGGGCTCGCGCCATTCGAAACCGGCATCGATGAAGATCCGGTCCAGCCCCTCCTGCTCCGCCTGACGTTTCACCAGGCCCGAGCCCGGCACCACCATCGCCAGCTTTACGTTCTTCGCCACGCGCTTGCCCTTGACCACCGCGGCCGCGGCACGCAGATCCTCGATGCGCGAGTTGGTGCAGGAGCCGATGAACACTTTGTCGATGAAGATGTCGGTGATCGGCGTATTCGGCTGCAGCCCCATGTATTGCAGGGCACGCTCCATACCTGCGCGCTTGACCGGGTCCTTTTCCTGCGCCGGGTCCGGCACGCGGCCATCGACGCTCACCACCATTTCGGGTGACGTGCCCCAGGTCACGTGCGGCTGAATCGTGCTGCCATCCAGTTCCACCACCGCGTCGAAGCGGGCATCCGGATCACTCACCAGGGTGCGCCAGTAGGCCACGGCCCTGTCCCACAGCTCGCCTTTGGGCGCAAAGGGACGGCCCCTGAGGTAGTCGATGGTCTTGTCGTCCACGGCCACCATCCCGGCCCGTGCGCCTGCTTCGATGGCCATGTTGCAGACGGTCATGCGACCTTCCATGGACAGCTCACGGATGGTGCTGCCGGCGAACTCGATGGCGTAACCGGTTCCACCGGCGGTGCCGATCTTGCCGATGATCGCGAGCACCAGGTCCTTTGCCGTCACGCCAGGCCCGAGGCTGCCCTCCACCTTGATCAGCATGGATTTGGATTTCTTTTGCAGCAGGCACTGGGTGGCGAGCACGTGCTCGACTTCCGAGGTACCGATGCCATGCGCCAAGGCTCCGAAGGCACCATGCGTGCTGGTGTGGGAATCGCCGCACACCACCGTCATGCCGGGCAAGGTCGCCCCCTGCTCCGGACCGATGACATGAACGATGCCTTGGCGGATGTCGCTCATCTTGAATTCGGTGATGCCGAATTCAGCACAGTTCGCGTCCAGGGTTTCCACCTGCAGGCGCGAGATCGGGTCCACAATGCCGTGGGAACGGTCCGTGGTCGGCACGTTGTGATCGGCCACCGCGAGGTTCGCCGCGGGCCGCCACGGCTTGCGCCCGGACAGGCGCAGTCCCTCGAAGGCCTGCGGGCTGGTCACCTCGTGCACCAGATGGCGGTCGATGTAGAGCAGCGCGGTGCCATCCTCCTCGACGTGCACCACATGCGCGTCCCACAACTTGTCGTAAAGCGTCTGCCCGCCCATGTTTGCGCCAATTCAAAAGCCTAGAATTATACCCGAGCCGCGACACTGCGTCATCGCGGCGCCCAGTGTTAAGTTTCTGTCACCTTTGAAAAAAACCCTTCTGCCAGCGGAACTGCGCGGCATCCATCCGCCGAGCGGGGCCCAATGGCTTGCCCAGGACGGCGAAAGCAGTTGGTGGGCCTACGACGCACCCCCACCCAGCACGAAAACGGCTGGGACGAACACGAACTCCGACGCGTCCAGCGCCTGGCGCGTGGCCCCGCGCCCACGGACTGGCAGGCGAGGCTCATACGCGTGCCGGCTTGAGCCGCCAGACCAGCAGCACCAGCGCCACCGCCGCGCACCCCGCCGCGATGGTGAAGGTGCCGTGAGGCCCGAGCCCATCCCAGGTTTGGCCCGCGTACAGACTGCCCAGCGTGCCGCCCGCGCCGAAGGAGACTGCGCTGTAGATGGCCTGCCCCTTCGCCTGGTGCCGCCCCTTGAACAGCCGATGGATGAGGGCCACCGCGGCGGCATGGTAAGCGCCGAAGGTGGCCGCGTGCAACGTCTGCGCGAGCACGATGAGCTCGGGCAAGCGGATGCACCAGGCGATCAGCAGGAAACGCAGCACCGCCAACGCAAAGCTCGCCATCAGCACGTGCTCCAGGGTGAAACGCTTGAAGATTTGCGGCAGGTACAGGAAGACCGCGATCTCGCAAATGACCCCCAGGGCCCACAGCCAGCCGATATGGCTCTTGCTGTACCCATTGTCTTCGAGGTAGATGGAGTAGAAGCTGTAGTAAGGCCCATGGGCTGCCGACATCAGGAAGCCCGCCGCGATCAGCACCAGCACCTCTGGCCGGCGCAGGATACGCCAGACCGGCGACCGGTCGGTGTGATGGGGCATCACCTCCGCTTCCGGCATGAAGCGCGCGAACAGCACCAGCCCCCCCAGCACGGCGAGGATCATCCACGGCAGGTGGCCGATGTGAACGTGGTCGAGCACATAGCCAAGCCCCACCACCGCGAGGATGAAGCCGACGGAACCCCACAGGCGCACATGGCCGTAGCGGTCTGCCCGCTCGCCCAGATGGCTGAAGGTGGTGGCCTCCACCAGCGGCAGCGAGGCGCTCCAGAAAAAGCTCATCAGGGCCATGACCAGGAACAGCCACCAGAAGCCACTGCCCGCGAACACGCCCGCAAAGGCGACGAAGCTCAACAGCGCCGCCAGCTGCACGATGGCGACGCGCTTGCCGCTGCGGTCGGCGATCCAGCCCCACAGCGCCGGCGCAAAGATGCGCATCACCGCCAGCAGTGACATCAGCACACCGATTTGGAATGCGGAGAACCCCAGGGATTTGAGGTACGGCCCCCAGTAAGGCGACATCGCCCCGACGAAGGCGAAGTAGAAAAAGTAGAACCCGGAGAGTTCCCAGTACGGAAGTTTTTGCATGCGCTGCTATTCGCCGCGGCTTCAGCTCAGACCCCAAGGGCTGTTGCAACGCAAAGCCGCAAAGAACGGAAGGGCAAACCGGAGAATCTCTGCGTCCTTTGCGTCTTTGCGTTTAAGGCGTTTTTCTTGCGCGCTTGCGGCTCAGCCTCTGTTGACATCGCCCGGAATCTTCGGCGTGGCGCACGCCACGTCGGCATTCTGCGCGCGGTGGCGCAGCGCGTGGTCCATGAGCACGATGGCCAGCAGCGCCTCGGCGATGGGCGTGGCGCGGATGCCGACGCAGGGATCGTGGCGGCCGGTGGTGGCCACTTCGACGGGATGGCCCGCCGTGTCGATGGAATGGCGCGCGATGGCGATGCTGGAAGTGGGCTTGATGGCCACCGACACGTCGATGTCCTGCCCCGAGGAAATGCCGCCCAGGATGCCGCCGGCGTTGTTGCGGACGAAGCCCTGTGGCGTCAGCTCGTCGCCGTGCTCGCTGCCACGCTGGGTGACGGACCTGAAGCCGGCACCGATCTCCACCCCCTTGGCGGCGTTCAGCCCCATCATGGCATAGGCGATGTCGGCATCCAGCCGGTCGTACAGCGGCTCGCCCCAGCCCGGCGGCACGTTGTGAGCGACCACGCGGATCTTCGCGCCGATGGAATCTTTCTGTTTCCTGATCGCGTCGAGATAGGCTTCGAGTTCCGGCACGAAGGCATTGTTGGGCGCGAAGAAGGGGTTCTGCTCCACTTCCTCCCAGCTGGCAAAGGGAATCACCTTCTCCCCCATCTGGCTCAGGTAGCCGCGGATCACCACGCCGTATCGTTCCTTCAACCACTTCTTGGCAATGGCGCCCGCCGCCACCGTGGGCGCGGTCAGCCGCGCCGAGGAGCGGCCGCCGCCGCGGTAGTCACGTACGCCGTATTTTTGCGTGTAGGTGTAGTCGGCGTGGCCTGGTCGGAAGGTATGGGCGATGTTGCCATAGTCTCTGCTCCGCGCGTCCTCGTTGCGAATCAGAAGCCCGATGGGCGTGCCCGTGGTCTTGCCCTCGAACACGCCAGAGAGAATCTCCACCTTGTCCGACTCGCGGCGCTGGGTGACGTGACGCGAAGTCCCGGGCTTGCGCCGGTCGAGCTCATGCTGGATGTCTTCGGCCGAAAGGCTCATGCCCGGCGGGCAGCCGTCCACGACGCAGCCGATGGCCGGCCCGTGGGATTCGCCGAAATTGGTGACGCAGAACAGTTTGCCGAGGGTGCTGCCAGACATGGGGAACGGTTCCAAGGAATGCCATCAAAGTTTAACATATCGCCCTTTCGCGCCGTGGCCCCGGCACCCTAAAAAAAGCGAAAAGGAGAAGCGATGAAAGCGATCATGATGCTCGCCACTGGCGGGCCGGAGGTGTTGCAACAGGCCGAGCTTCCCATGCCCGAGCTGCCCAGCGCGGACCACATCCGCGTGCGCCTGCACGCTGCCGGCGTCAACCCTGTCGACACCAAGCTGCGCAAGACGGCGGCCTATTATCCGGATCGCCTCCCGTGCATACTCGGCTGCGACGGCGCCGGCGTGGTGGAGAGCGTGGGCGCGAACGTGCACCGCTTCAAGGTGGGCGACGAAGTGTACTTCTTCAATGGCGGTCTCGGCGCCGAACAGGGCAACTATGCCGAGTACACCGTGGTGCATCAGGACTATGTCGCCTTCAAGCCGCGTCACGTCACGATGGAAGAGGCCGCCGCCCTGCCGCTGGTGCTGATCACCGCCTGGGAAGCCCTGCTCGATCGCGCCTGTTTGAAGGAAGGCAACACCGTGCTCGTTCACGCGGCGGCCGGGGGCGTCGGCCATATCGCGGTACAACTCGCCAAACAGGCGGGTGCGACGGTGCTGGGCACGGTCAGCTCGGCGGAGAAGGCCGCCTGGGTGCAGAACTCGCTGGGCGCCGATCGGGTGTTCGTCTACCGCACCGAGGACTTCGCCACGGCCGTGCTCGACTGGACCCATGGCCAGGGCGTGGACGTGGTGCTCGACACCGTGGGTGGCGACACCTTCTGCCGGTCCTTTGCCTGCACCAAGGTCTATGGCCGGGTGGTCACCCTGCTGCAGAACGAATGCAGCGCCGAGCAACACAAGCTTGCGCGCCTGCGCAACCTGGCATTGGTGTATGAATTGATGCTCACGCCCTCAGTGCTCAAGCTTCACGAAGCGCGCGTGCACCAGCGCCGCATCCTGGAGGAAGGCGCGCGCCTGGTCGAAGCGGAAAAGTTGAAGATCAAGGTGTCCACCGTCCTGCCGCTTAAGGAAGCCGCGAAAGCGCATGCGATGATCGAGGAAGGTCATACGACCGGAAAGATCGTGCTGAGAATCGAGTAAAGCAAAGCAACAACGCAGAGGCCGCGGAGGTCGCAGAGGATTTTGCTTTTCCTCCGCGCCCTCTGCGTTTCAAGCTTTTTGCTTCAAATCCGCCGCAGCATCTCCACCCCCCACGCCACCCCGAAGCCGGTGACCTCGCTTGCCACCGGACCCAGCCCGCCCTCACAGTCGTCCGCCGACAAATCCATGTGCAGCCATGGGCGCCCATCGATGAAGCGCATCAGAAAGCGCGCGGCCAAAATGTGATCCGCATCGCCGTCCAGGGTGCACTGCTTGATGTCGGCGATCTTGCTCTCCAGCGCGGCCTCGTAGTCGTCATCGACAGGAAAGGCGCACACCCGTTCGCCGCTCGCCTGACCCGCTGCGATCGCCGCATCGAGCAGCGTCGTGGAATTGGACAACACCCCGCTGTAGCGATTGCCGAGGGCGACCTTCATGCTGCCGGTGAGCGTGGCGAAATCGAGGATCACATCCGGCTTGGCGCGCGCGGCGAGGGTCAGCGTATCGGCCAGCACCATGCGCCCTTCGGCGTCGGTGTGGATGACCTCGATGGTGGTCCCGTTGAGGGCTGTGACGACGTCATTCTGCTTGTACGCCCTGGGGCTGATATGATTCTGGGCCAGGGCCAGCCAGGCGTCGATCCTGAGCGGCAGCCTAAGCCGCGTCGCCGCAAGCAGGATGCCCAGCACCACCGCCGAACCGTTCATGTCCTTGTGCATGCCGTGCATGTAGCGCGCAGGCTTCAGGTTGTGGCCGCCGGTGTCGAAACAGATGCCCTTGCCGACCAGGGCAATGGATTTCTTCCCACCCTTCGGCGCGTAGCTGAGACGCACGATCGCCGCGTCCGGGGCATCGCTCCCCTGCGCGACGGCACAGAACGCCCCGGCCCCCATGCGGCGCAGCCGCCGGACATCGTACTCGGCCACGCGCCAGCCGGCCTCGCGCGCCAGGCTGCGGATATGACGGCGGTAGAGGGCGGGGGTGAGCTCGTTCGGGGGCAACATGGTGAGCGCACGGGTGAGCGTATTGCCCTCTACCTGCGCAAAAAGCGCCACCGCGCGCGGTCCCAGCGCATGGCCGAACAGCGTGATCGCCTGGGGCGGACGGGGCCGGTCCCTGCCCTTACGGCTAGGCAGGGGCACGGCGTTGAGGAGCGCGACATAAACCGCCCGCTCGGCAAGCTGCGCGCGCACCGCCGCGTCGCCAAACACGGCGACCGTCACCGTCATGGGCGTCTCGCCGAGGAGCAGGCTCACGGCCTTGCGCAGTGCGGTGTATTGCGCAAAGAGGGACTGGGCAAGGTCCACCATCACCCAGGCAGCCAGCCCCCCACCCGGCCATGCGGTGACCACGGGCGTGCGGGCGAGACTGTCGGGTGTGGCGCGCCGGCGCTTCAGCACGGCAGCCAGCGCCGCAATGCCCGGCACGCGCGCCGCGTCGGGCAAGGTGCGCGAGACTGGCAGCACCATCAGCACGGTGCCGCCGCGAGCAAGCTCTCTTGCGCCCAATTCGCGCGCGGTTTCGGTGTATCTTGGGATCATGCGGTAACCCTTCGAAAATAAACGAAATCTTGACTCGGGGCGGGTTTTTGGCGATGATAACAGAGTTTGTCCGAGCCAATTGCCGGGGCGTGCAGGCGATCGCCCCACCACCGTATAAGAAAAAAGGAGAGTCCCGGCGCCGCCCGGTGATGGCATCGCTTTCGCCTCACGACTCCGCCCAGGCCGCAGCGCCCGCCGTGCCGGCTCCGGCCGACAGAAGCACCAACCCAACAAGGAACCGCGAATGAAACTGGAAGACAAGAAACGCGTCCTGCGCGAGATGGTTCTGGCGCGCCGCTTCGAAGAGCGCTGCTACCAGGCCTACATCGAGCGCAAGATCGGCGGCTTTCTGCACCTCTACCCGGGCCAGGAGGCCTGCTGCATCGGCGTGATGGAAGCGGCGCGTCCGGGCCATGATTACGTCATCACGGGCTACCGCGATCACGTGCACGCCATCAAATGCGGCGCCGACCCGAAAGCCGTGATGGCCGAGCTGTATGGCAAGGAAACGGGATGCAGCAAGGGGCGCGGCGGGTCGATGCACATTTTCGATGTGCAGCATCGCTTCATGGGCGGTTACGCCCTGGTGGGCGGCCCGTTCCCCCTCGCCGCGGGCATCGGCAAGGCAATCCAGCTCAAGGGGGGCGATGAAATTTCGATCTGCTTCCTGGGGGACGCCGCCAACAACCAGGGCACCTTCCATGAAACGCTCAACATGGTGGCCCTCTACAAGCTGCCCTGCCTGTTCGTGTGCGAAAACAACCAGTATGGCATCGGCACCGCCATCGACCGCTCCACGGCGGTCGTGGACCAATACAAGCGTGTCTGCGGTTATGACATCACCTCAGACCAGTGTGACGGCCAGGATGTGGAGGTCGTCTACGAGCACGCGAAAATAGCAGTGGAACACGTACGCACCGGCAAGGGGCCGTATTTCCTCGAATTGATGACCTACCGCTACCGCGGGCACTCCATGTCGGATTCGCGTGGCTATCGCAGCCGCGAGGAGGAGGAGATGTGGAAGAAGCGCGACCCCATCTTCATCCTGCGCGATCGCCTAATCGCCGAGGGCGCGATCAGCATGGAGGATTTCCACGCGCTGGAAAAGCAGATCGACGACTACATCGAAAACGAGGTGATCAAGTTCGCCGAAGAGTCACCCGAACCCGATGTCAAAGACCTGGAAAAATACGTGCTCGCCGACCGCGAGAGCCAGCTGCCCTGGCTCACCGGCAGCCTTGCTTGAGGACACATTCAAATGGCAGAAATGATGTATTGGGAGGCCATCCGGCGCGCCCACGACGAAGAGATGGCACGCGATCCGCTGGTGATCTGCCTGGGCGAGGACATCGGCGTAGCCGGCGGGACCTACAAGGCCACCAAGGGCCTGTACGAAAAATACGGACCGTTGCGGGTGATCGACACACCCATCTCCGAGAACAGTTTCACGGGGCTGGGCATCGGCGCATCCTTTCTCGGGGTCCGTCCGATCATCGAGATCATGTCGGTGAATTTCGCCTGGCTGGCGATGGATCAACTATTCAATTCCGCCGCCAAGGTACGCTACATGTCTGGGGGCCAGCTTGCGGCGCCCATCGTCGTGCGCTCGCCCGGCGGCACCGCCCATCAGCTCGGCGCACAGCACTCCGCGCGCATGGAGAAGGTGTTCATGGGCGTGGCCGGCCTGCGCGTGGTGACACCCTCCAACCCGAAGCAGGCCTACGGCCTGCTCAAGTCTGCCGTGCGCTGCGACGATCCGGTCTTCATCAACGAGCACGAGCTCATGTACAACATGAAGGGGGAAGTGCCAGACGGCGAATATTTCCATCCGCTGGAAGGCTCCGAGGTGGCCCGTCCCGGCACCGACGTCACCCTGTTTGGTTACAACATCTCCGTGCACTGGTGTCTGAAGGCAGCGGAGATTCTCGACAAGCAATATCACATCAGCGCCGAGGTGGTGGACCTCTACGCGCTGTCACCGCTGGACCGCGAGGGTATCCGCAGATCGGTGTCCAAGACCCATCGCGCCGTGATCGCCGAGGAGGATGAGGCACCAGTGGGCGTGGGTTCCGAGGTGATCGCGATCATCAACGAGGAGTGCTTCTTCGACCTCGATACGCCACCGGTGCGCGTGCACTCCGCCAACGTACCCCAGCCCTACAACCACAAGCTGGAACGGGCGGCGATTCCCGACCACGAGGATGTGGTGAATGCGGTGCTGAAGCTGTTCGGAAGAGCTTGATTAAACGCACAGGCGCACAGGACGCAAAGAACACCCGGATCTTCTTTGCGCACCTTGCGTCTTTGCGTTGAAACAAAAGGATTCTAGATGTCCTCACATTTCGTCATCACCATGCCGCAGCTCTCGGACACCATGACCGAGGGCGTGGTGGTCAGTTGGGAAAAGCAACCGGGCGATCGCGTGGAGCGCGGCGACATCGTGGCCACGGTGGAGACCGACAAGGCCATCATGGACGTGGAGGTGTTCAAGGCCGGCTATCTGGCAGGCCCCCTGGCCGAGGTGGGCGCGACGGTCCCCGTGGGCGCGCCCTTGGGCTACATCACCGACACACCGGGCGATCTCGCCATCGGTGAGGGTGAGGTGGTCACCGAAAGCGCGCCCTCGGAGATGATTCCCCACCACGCCGGCATCGCCATCGTAATGCCCCAGCTTTCCGACACCATGACCGAAGGTGTCGTGGTCACCTGGGAAAAGAACATCGGCGACGCCATCAAGCGCGGCGACATCGTGGCCACGGTGGAAACGGACAAGGCCATCATGGACGTGGAAGTGTTCCAGGAAGGCTTCCTCTCCGGCCCGCTGGCCGACGTCGGCAGCGTCGTGGAAGTGGGCCACCCGATGGCCTTCATCGTCGATGACAAAGCCAAGGTCAGCGATACGGCGGTCACCATCAGCGCCGAACACAAGGTCACGGACGTTCACCACAAACCGGCAGGCGGCGCGCCCAAGCCGGTGGCCGCGCCCGCGGCCAAGCCTGCCGCCACGCCCACGCCCAGCGTGGCTGCCGGTGCGAAGCCGGCCCCACGGCCGGCGGGCCGCAAGGCCTCGCCTTATGCGCGCAAGTTGGCCGGTGCCTTGGGCGTCGAGATCAACACCGTGGCGGGCAGCGGCCCGGAGGGCGTGATCACCGCCGCCGACGTGCAGCGCGCCCGCCCCAGCATGGCGGAGGTCGCCCACAGCCTGCCGCAGGTGGACGTGCCGGGCCAGGGCCGTCCGATGACCTCGATGGAAAAGGCGGTGGCCCATGCGATGACCGCCTCGCTCACGCTGCCCACCTTCCACGTCACCATGAACATCGACCTCAGCAAGCTCACCGCCGCTGCCAAGGCGCGCGGCGTGTCGGTCACGGTGGCCATCGCCAAGGCCTGCTCGGTGGCGATGAAGGATCATCCGCGCATGAACTGGGCCTATCAGCCCATCGACAAGCTGGTGGAACGGAGCAATCACGACTTCGGCATCGCGGTGAAGAGCGACGATGGCGGGCTGGTGGTGCCGATCGTGCACAACGTCGAGAGCAAGAGCCTCGAGGCGCTGCAGGCGGAATGGAGCGAGCTGGTACCGCGTGCCCGCGTCCGTAAATTGGCGCCCAGAGAATTTGCCAACCCCACGTTCACCATTTCGAATATGGGCATGTTCGGCGTCACCCACTTCACCGCCATCCCCACGCCGGGCATCGCGGCGATTCTGGCCATCGCGGCCAACACGCCCCAGGGTACACCCTTCACCATCACCGCCGACCATCGCGTGCTCAACGGTGCCGATGTCGCAGAATACCTGGTCGCGCTCAAGCAGGTGATCGAGCAGCCGGACGCCTGGCTTGGTGCCACCGGCGCGGAAGCGCCGCCCGCCGAACCCATTCCCGCGGGCAATTGGGATACCCAGGTACTGGTCATCGGCGGCGGGCCCGGCGGAGAGGATTGCGCGCGCGACCTGGCCGACCACGGCGTGAAGGTGGTGATGGTCAACGACGCACCCTTCCCCGGCGGCGAGTGCCTGTGGCGCGGCTGCATCCCGTCCAAGGCCTGGCGGCACGCGGCCGACATCATCCGTGACCGCGCACACGATGCGGACAAGGGCATTGCTGGCACCGACAAGCCGAAGCTTGTATGGGAAACGCTGGAAGCCCACCGCAAGCACATCCTGCAAACCCGCGGCGAACTCGCGCTGAAAACCGACAAGGGGGTGAAGATCGACGTGCGCGAGGGCTTCGCCACGTTCATCGACGCCCACACCGCCGAGATCAAGCCGCCCCGAGGCGATGCGTACAAGATCACCTTCGGCGCGGCCGTCATCGCCACCGGTGCCCCACCCTTCGTGCCGCCGATTCCCGGTGCGCGTGAAGGCCTGGAGAACGGCGGTGTCATCACCTCCGACACCATCTGGAACCTGCCCACGCCGCCCAAGAAGCTGGGCATCATCGGGGGCGGCGTGATCGGCGTCGAAATGGCCCAGATCTGGAAGGACTTCGGCGCAGACATCCTCATGCTGGAAGCGAAGGACCGCATCCTGTCCGAGATTGAGGAGGAAATCGCCAGGCAGCTCACCGGCATCCTCACCGCCGAATTCCCGGTGGTGGTGTCCGCCAAGATCAGCGAAATCTCCGGCAAGCCGGGGACCATGCTCATCAAGTACACCGACGGCGAAGGCAAGGCCCATGAATACGCCTGCGATTACGTGCTGATGGCCACCGGCAAGCGTCCCGACACCTCCCGGCTCAACCTGGAGAAGGCCGGCGTGCTGCTGGACGGCGCGGCCATCAAGGTCGATGCCGCCGGCCGCACCAGCGTACCCCACATCTTCGCCGTGGGCGATGTCATCGGCGGCTACATGCTGGCCCACACTGCGGCGACCCAGGGCCGTGTCGCAGCGCAAAACCTCACCGGCCATGCCGCGAAGTACAACCCGGACCTGGATTGCGGCGTAACCTTCTCGCGCCCCCAAGCCGGCTTCGTCGGGCTGTCCGTGGCCCAGGCCAAGGCCAAGGGCATCGACGCGGTGGAGGCCAAAATCCCCATCAACATCGACGCCAAGGCGATGATCGCCCTGGAAACCCACGGCATGATCAAGCTGGTGGCCGACAAGGCGACACAAAAGATCATCGGTGTGCACTTCCTGGCCGACCACACCGACACGCTCATTGGCGCCGCGGTGATGATGGTCTCGGGCGGCATGACCCTCACCCAGGTGGCCGAGGCCATCTTCCCGCATCCGACGCAGACGGAACTTTTCGGCGAGCTTGCCCGTCGCCTGCTTGCCCGCCTGCGTCGGACCACCAAGGCCAAGGCCTAGCCTCGATACGATGGGTTAAAATTCCCGGGCCGCGTGAGCGGCCCGTCTCGTTTCTTCCAAGGCAGTCAGCAGATGGCTCAATACGTCATGTCCATGCTCCACGTGAGCAAGACCGTCCCACCCAAGCGCCAGATCATCAAAGACATTTCCCTGTCCTTCTTCCCCGGCGCCAAGATCGGCCTGCTCGGGCTCAACGGTGCGGGAAAATCCACCGTGCTGCGCATCATGGCCGGGGTGGACAAGGAATACGACGGCGAGGTGCAGTGGCAGCCGGGCATTTCCATCGGCTACCTGCCCCAGGAGCCCCAGCTCGACCCGGACAAGACCGTGCGCGAGGAGGTGCAAGCGGGCCTCGGCGAGGTGTTCGAAGCCCGGTCCAAACTCGACGCGATCTATGCCGCCTACGCCGAGCCCGACGCAGACTTCGAAAAGCTGGCAGAGGAACAGGCCAGATATGAAGCCATCCTTGCCGCCGCCGGCTCGGACCTGGAAAACCAGCTGGAAATCGCCGCCGACGCCCTGCGGCTGCCGCCCTGGGATGCGAAGATCGCCCATCTGTCCGGCGGCGAGAAACGCCGTGTGGCCCTGTGCAAGCTGCTGCTGTCCAAGCCCGACATGCTGCTCTTGGACGAACCCACCAACCACCTGGACGCCGAATCGGTGGAATGGCTGGAGCAATTTCTCACCCGCTTTCCCGGTACGGTGGTGGCGGTCACCCACGACCGCTATTTCCTCGACAACGCCGCGGAGTGGATCCTGGAACTCGACCGCGGTCAGGGCATCCCCTGGAAGGGCAACTATTCGAGCTGGCTGGAACAGAAAGAGCGACGCCTCGAGCAGGAAGCGAAGCAGGAAGCAGCGCGCATCAAGAGCATGAAGCAGGAGCTCGAATGGGTGCGCCAGAGCCCCAAGGCGCGCCAGGCCAAGTCCAAGGCGCGTCTCGCGCGCTTCGAGGAGCTCTCCTCGGTGGAATACCAGAAGCGCAACGAGACCCAGGAAATCTTCATCCCGCCCGGCGAGCGCCTGGGCGACAAGGTGATCGAGTTCCATGGCGTGAGCAAGGGCTACGGCGACCGGCTGCTGATCGACGAGCTGAGCTTCAACATTCCGCCCGGCGCCATCGTCGGCATCATCGGCCCCAATGGCGCGGGCAAATCCACCCTGTTCCGCATGATCCTTGGCAAAGAAAAGCCCGACGCCGGCGAAATCGTGATCGGTCCGACGGTGAAGATCGCTTCGGTGGATCAGTCGCGCGAGGGGCTCGAGAACGACAAGACCGTGTTCGAGGCCATCTCGGGCGGCGCCGACATCCTCACCGTGGGCAAGTTCGAGATGCCCGCGCGCGCCTACCTGGGCCGCTTCAACTTCAAGGGCGCGGACCAGCAGAAGATCGTCGGCAATCTCTCTGGCGGCGAACGCGGCCGCCTGCATCTGGCCAAGACGCTCATCGCCGGAGGCAATGTGCTGCTGCTGGACGAGCCTTCCAATGACCTCGACGTGGAAACCCTGCGGGCACTGGAAGACGCACTGCTGGAGTTCGCCGGCTGCGTGCTGGTGATCAGCCACGATCGCTGGTTCCTCGACCGCATCGCCACCCACATCCTCGCCGCGGAAGGAGATTCCCAATGGAGGTTTTTTGCAGGCAACTACCAGGAATACGAGGCCGACAAGAAGAAACGCCTCGGGGAGGAAGGTGCCAAGCCCAAGCGCCTGCGCTACAAACCCATCAGCCGCGGCTGACGCAGGGCAGCGCCATGCAGGCCCTGACCGGGATCACGCTGGTCACGCTCCTCGTCCTCGGCGGCTGCGGCGCAGAGACCGCCGGCACCGCCGCCACCGTGGGCGCGCTCAAGGCCAAGGACGCCGAAGAGAGCAGGCAGACGCAGACACAGGTAAAGGAACGGGTCGAACAGACGTTGCAGCAATCGGCCCAGCGCCTGGAGCAGTCAGAATCCCGCCCCGAACCCTAGGGACGGCCGGCGCCCGTCTCGCCAGAGGGCGGGCAGCCGGTGCCGTCGGGTCGCAGGGTACTTTGCAGATAGCAGGTGAGCGCGCTGGAGCCGGCAGCGAACAGCCAGAACACCAGAAAGGCCTCCGTGTAGGCCGCCATGCGGCTGTCGAACAGCGCTTCGCCGCCATAGGCGAGCTCCAGCGGATCGAAGCTGGAGAAAAGCACCCCCACCGCCGCAATCGCCACCAGAAACGATGGCCACAACACCCACATCAGCCGTTTAGCCATTTTTCTCCCTCCTCGCTCTTGTCATCCGTGCACTTGGGTGCCGAGCGTGGCGCGCACCGGGGCACCGCCCTCCAGTTCCCCAACCAAGCGCCAGGTACCCCCCGTGTCCTCCAACAGCACATGCCAGCGACCCGGGCCCGGTAAGGCGCAGTTGCCTCGGTAATGCCCATCGCCAGCGTGCCGTAACACCACGGTCTGGTCCATCCCCGCGCGCGTGGGGTGCAGGACACGCAGGCGCAGCTCACCGGGCGGCGCGATCTTGCCGTCTAGCTTCAGTGACGCCATCCCGTGCTCGATGTCCAGGCTGGCGCTAAGGCCAGCCACCACGGCGGCCTCGTCGCGCGCCAGGGTGTGATTGATGGCCAGGCCCTGCTTGTAGTAATCGTCCGCCACCAGCCCGTCGTCGCTTGTCACCGCGAGCCAGACCGTCGCCACCCCGCCGAGGACCGCAGCGACGGGAAACAGCATCAGGAACCAGGGCCAGAACTGGCGATACCAAGCTGTCTCGGGAGCATTGGGCATGGCTGCCTACCGACTGAAGAACGTGGTCTCGCGACGGGCCGCGATGGACGGGTCGCCCGCCGCCTCGACACGCAGGGTGACCTTTGCGGTGCGCCCGCTCACCCAGGTTGGATCCGCCTGCAGCCGCACCGTGACGATGCGCGAGGACAGCGCCGACACCTCCAGCGGCATGGCGTCGGACTGCACCCTGAGTTCCGGAATGCCCTCTGCACTCAGAACATACTGGTGCGCACGGTGGTCCATGTTGATGAGATTGATGCGGTAGGTGTTTTCCACCAGGCCCTCCACGGTCTCCCGTGCGAGTGCGTTGCGGTCACGCATCACATCCATGCGCAGCGGCGTGCGCAAGGCAAGGCCCGTGACCACCAGCGCCACCACCGTGAGCAGGATGACGCCGTAGACGATGATACGGGGACGCAGCACATGGGCGAGCAGTTCCTGCTCCGGGTATTTGTGCTTGAGCGCGTTCTCGGTCGAATAGCGGATCAGGCCTCTCGGATAACCCATCTTATCCATCACCTGGTTGCAGCCATCGATGCAGGCCGCGCAGCCGATGCACTCGTACTGCAGGCCGTTGCGGATGTCGATGCCCGTCGGACACACCTGCACGCAGATGCCGCAGTCGACACAGTCGCCGAGCCCTTTCGCCTTGTGGTCCACCGACTTGCCTCGTGGGCCGCGCGGCTCCCCGCGCTCGGCATCGTAAGTGATGACCAGCGTATCGGGGTCGAACATCACGCCCTGGAAGCGGGCGTACGGGCACATGTATTTGCACACCTGCTCACGCATCCAGCCGGCATTGCCGTAGGTGGCGAAGCCGTAGAAGAACACCCAGAAGGTTTCCCAGGGACCGATGGTCCAGGCCAGGATTTCCTGCGCGAGCGTGGTGATCGGCGTGAAATAGCCGACGAAAGTGAAGCCGGTCCAGAATGCGAGCGCGATCCACGCCGCATGCTTGGCGGCCTTGAGCCCGAGCTTGCGCCCCGACAACGGCGCCTTGTCGAGTTTCATGCGCTGCATCCGGTCACCCTCGATCAGGCGCTCGATCCACAGAAACAGCTCCGTGTACACCGTCTGCGGGCAGGCATAACCGCACCACAACCGCCCCGCCACCGCAGTGAACAGAAACAGCGACAGTGCCGCGATCACCAGAAGCCCCGTCAGGAAAATGAAATCCTGGGGCCACAGCACGAGGCCGAAGATGTAGAACTTGCGCGCGGCGAGATCAAACAGCACCGCCTGGCGGCCCTCCCAGCTGAGCCAAGGCAAGCCGTAGAACAGCAGCTGGGTAAGGATGACCGCCGACCAGCGCAGCCTGGCGAACAGCCCGCTCACCGCGCGCGGGTAAATCTTCTGCCGCACGGCGTAGAGGACTTGCTCGACTTCCGTCGCGTCCGGCGTGGCGGGCATCCGATTCATGACGCTCAGCGGGCCTGCGGGCGCGCCGCGCCCGCTGATCGGTTACGGCTGCCGGGACAGGCCATAGACGTAGGCGGTGAGCAGATGGATCTTGGCGTCCGACAGCATCTCCTTCTGCGCGGGCATCACGCCGTTGCGGCCTTGGACGATGGTCTCGATCACCGCCGCTTCGCTGCTCCCATACAACCAGACATCGTCGCTCAGGTTCGGTGCACCCATGGCTGGGTTGCCCTGCCCCGTCTCACCGTGGCAGGCCGCGCACACCGCGAACTTTTCCTTGCCTGCGGCAGCCAGCGCGGCATCGTGAGGGCGTCCCGAAAGCGACAGCACGTAATGGGCCACCTCGCGCACGCCCTGGTCGCCGCCCAGGGCCGCCCCCATGGGTGGCATCACGCCGTTGCGTCCGTCGCGGATGCTGGTCTTGATCGCATCCGGTTCACCGCCCCACAGCCAGTCGTGGTCGGTGAGGTTGGGGAAGCCGCGCGCGCCGCGCGCGTCCGAGCCATGGCACTGGGAGCAATAGGTCAAGAACAGGCGCTGCCCCATCTGCCGCGCTTCCGGATCGGCCGCCACCGCGGCCACGTCCTGCTTGAGGAACTTTTCGAATAGCGGCCCATAGGTCGCTTCGGCTTTGGCCATCTCCTGCTCATAGCGGCCGGCCGAACTCCACTTGCCGAGGCCGCCGAACGCGCCCAGGCCAGGATAGTAGAGCAGGTAGCCCAGGGCGAACAGGACGGTGATGTAGAACAGCCACATCCACCAGCGCGGCAGCGGGTTGTGGTACTCCGCGAGATCCTCGTCCCACACGTGCCCGGTGGTGCCCGGCTTCTCACCCGGCGCGAGACGTCGGGTGCTCAGCGCCTTGAGAAACACCGCGCAGCCGATCACGCTCACCAGCGTGACCACCGCGATGAAGGGACCCCAGAAACCATTGACGAAATCGGCCATGATCAAACTCCTTTCTCGGCGGCGGGTTTGGCCGCGTCACGATGGCTGGCGAGATGCGCGTCCTCCTCGTCGAACACGGAGCGCGCGGCTGCATCGAATGCCGCCTTGCGCTTACGGCTGTAGGCCCAGACCACGATGCCCACGAAGGTGATGAGCGACACCACCGTCATCAGACTGCGCAGATCATTGATGTCCATGGTTTACCGCGCTCCCTTCAGTGCCGTGCCAAGGTTCTGCAAATAGGCAATCAGCGCATCCTCCTCGGTCTTGCCCGCGACCGCCTCTTTGGCGCCGGCGATGTCGGCGTCGGTGTAGGGCACGCCCAGGGTGCGCAGCCCGCGCATGTGCCTCGCGATACGATCGCCATCCACCTGTGCCTTCGCCAGCCACGGGTAGGCGGGCATGTTCGATTCCGGCACCACGTCGCGCGGGTTGGCGAAATGGGCCCGGTGCCAGTCGTCCGAATAGCGCCCGCCCACCCGAGCCAGGTCCGGCCCGGTGCGCTTGGAGCCCCACTGGAAGGGGTGGTCGTAGACGAACTCCCCCGCCACCGAGTAGTGCCCGTAACGCTCGGTCTCGGCGCGGAACGGCCGGATCATCTGGGAATGACAGGTGAAGCAGCCCTCGCGCATGTACACGTCGCGTCCCGCGAGCTGCAGCGCCGTGTAGGGTTTCAGCCCCGCCACCGGCTCGGTGGTGGACTTCTGGAAGAACAACGGCACGATTTCCACCAGCCCGCCGACACTCACCACCAGGATGATGAGCACCATCATCAGTCCGATGTTCTTTTCGATCACTTCATGGGTTGTACTCATGACAGTCTCCCTCCGATCACGCGTGGACTGGCGCCGGGATGGGCGCATCCACCGGCCTGCTGCCGGCCACGGTCTTCCACACGTTGTAGGCCATGATCAGCATGCCGGCAAAGAACAGCGCGCCGCCCAAGAACCGGATCATGTAATACGGATACATGGCCGCCACCGTCTGTGCGAAGCTGTAGGTGAGCGTGCCGTCCTCATTCACCGCGCGCCACATCAGGCCCTGCATGACCCCGGCAATCCACATGGCGGCGATGTACAGCACGACACCGATGGTGGACACCCAGAAGTGCACGGTGATGAGCTTGATGCTGTACATTTCAGTGCGCCCGAACAGGCGCGGGATCAGGTAATAGAGGCAGCCGATCGACACCATTGCGACCCAGCCCAGGGCACCGCTGTGCACATGTCCGATGGTCCAGTCGGTGTAATGGGACAGGGCGTTCACCGTCTTGATCGACATCATCGGGCCCTCGAAGGTCGACATGCCGTAGAACGACAGCGACGTGATGAGGAACTTCAGGATCGGATCGGTGCGCAGCTTATGCCAGGCGCCCGACAGCGTCATGATGCCGTTGATCATCCCGCCCCAGGAGGGTGCCAGCAGAATCAGCGAAAACAGCATGCCCAGCGACTGCGCCCAATCCGGCAGCGCCGTGTAGTGTAGATGGTGTGGACCGGCCCACATGTAAGTAAAAATCAACGCCCAGAAATGCACCACCGACAGGCGGTAGGAATACACCGGCCGCCCCGCCTGCTTCGGAACGAAGTAGTACATCATCCCCAGGAAGCCGGCAGTGAGGAAGAAACCCACCGCATTGTGGCCGTACCACCACTGGACCATGGCATCCTGTACGCCGGCATAGGCCGAGTAGGACTTGAGTGGGCCGACCGGGATGGCTGCACTGTTGACGATGTGCAGCAGTGCGACCGTGAGGATGAAGGCGCCGAGGAACCAGTTCGCCACATAGATGTGTGGCGTCTTGCGCTTGGCGATGGTGCCGAAGAACACGATCGCGTAGGCCACCCACACCACGGCGATGAGGATGTCGATGGGCCACTCAAGCTCGGCGTACTCTTTCGCACTGGTGAAGCCGAGCGGCAAGGTGACCGCGGCGAGCACAATGACCAGCTGCCAGCCCCAGAAGGTGAAGCTCGCGAGCTTCTCGGCGAAGAGCCGCACATGGCAGGTGCGCTGCACGATGTAATACGACGTGGCGAACAGCGCCGAGCCGCCAAAGGCGAAAATCACGGCGTTGGTGTGCAATGGTCGCAGCCGACCATAACTCAGCCACGGAATGCCGTAGGTGAGATCGGGCCAGATCAACTGGGCCGCGATGATCACGCCCACCAGCATCCCGACGATGCCCCAGACCAACGTCATGATGGCAAACTGGCGCACCACGGTGTAGTTGTACGTGGTTTGCTCCATACTCAGCTCTCCTTTAAGGAACGTTCAAACGCCTCCCGCGATTGCCCCTGCGGTGGGGGACTGCCCTCCGTCGCCGCCGGCACGGCCGGCCGCGGCAAATCATCGTCCATCAGCACCCGGTAGGCCGGGCCCTCCAGGTCCTCGAACTGTCCCGACTTCACTGCCCACCAGAGCGCGGCGCCGATCAGCAGGGCCAGGACCACCGAGAGCGGGATCAGGAGGTACAGGATCTCCATTCACCCCCCCGCCGCCGACAGGCGCGGCGCCGCGACGGCAGGCACCCACGGCGCGCGTTCGTCGGTCAACCGCAGCGCATTGAGCACGACCAGGAGGGAGCTCAGCGACATGCCGAGGCCCGCCATCCACGGCGTGACGTAACCCAGCATCGCCGGCGGCAGGACGATCAGGTTGTAGCCGAGCGCCCAAGCCAGGTTCTGACGAATGATGCGGAGGGTGCGCTTCGCCACACGCGCCGCTTCCGCGACTCGCCCGAGCTGACCACCCATTATCACGAGGTCTGCGGCCGCCTGCGCCACGGCGGTGCCGCTGCCCATCGCCAGCGAAACCTGGGCCTGCGCCAGCACCGGCGCATCATTGATCCCATCGCCCACCATCGCCACGACGGCCCCGGCGTCCTGCAGCGCGCGCACGTACGCGAGCTTGTCGGCCGGCGAAGCACCGCCACGCACGGCACCGATCCCCAGCGCCGTGGCAGCGGCCGCGGCGGCGGCCGGGCGATCACCCGACAGCAGATGCACGCGCTTACCCAGAGCCTCGAGGGCACGCACCGTGCGCACCGCATCCGGCCGCAGGCTGTCACCGAAGCGGAACAGCGCGATCCAGCCGCTCGCGTCCCCCAGCCCGACCAGGGTGGCATTGTCCGCCTCCACGGGCACGGGACAGGGCCCGGCCAGCTCGGCCACGAAATCGATGCTGCCGACGCGAATGCGCTGGGTGCCCACGCAGCCTTCGATGCCGCGCCCCGGTTGATTGGACATGTCCGTCGCTACGGGCACCGGCGCGGTGCCCACCTCCTGGCGCAGGGCGCGCGCGAGGGGATGCTCCGAACCCTGTTCCAGCACTGCGGCCAGGCGCAGCGCCTCCGTGCGTGTCCCGCGCAGGACCTGCACCTGCAACAGCACCATGCGTCCCAGGGTGAGAGTGCCGGTCTTGTCGAACACCACGTCGGTGGCCCGCGCAAGGGTCTCCAGCACATGGCCGCGTGTGATCAGGAGGCCACGCCGCATCAGCGCGCCGGTCGCGGCGGTTAGCGCGGTCGGGGTGGCCAGCGACAGTGCGCAGGGGCAGGTGGCCACCAGCACCGAGACCGCGATCCAGAGTGCGCGCGCCGGCTCCACGAACCACCAGACCAGCGCCGTAGCCGCAGCGACGAACAGGATCGCCAGCACGAACCCGTGCGCCGCACGATCGGCAAGCAACGCAAGCCGGGGCTTCTCCGCCTGCGCACGATCCAGCAGGCGCAGCATGCCGGACAACACCGTGTCCTGCCCCACCTGGGTCACCCGTATCACCAGCGGGCTGGTGGTGTTGAGCGCGCCACCCACCACGGCATCGCCTGGCTGCTTGGCGATCGGCCGGCTCTCGCCGGTGAGCAGGGACTCGTCCACACTGCCCCTGCCGGACACGACCACACCGTCGGCGGGCACCGGCGCGCCGGGCCGCACCAGCACATGATCCCCCGGGGCAAGCGCCGCCACCGCCACGTCTTCGGTGCGGGTCCAAGCCGCATCCACGTAGCGCGTCGCCAGCGAGGGAACCAGCCTCGCGAGACGGTCCACCGCGTCGGCTGCGCGCTCGCGCGCGTTCATCTCCAGATAGCGCCCGCCCAGCAGAAGGAAGACGAACATCGCCACCGAATCGAAATACACCTCGCCGCCGCCGGTGACGGTGGCGTAGGCACTGGCCAGAAAGGCAACCCAGATACCCAGCGCCACCGGCACATCCATGCCGAGACGATGCAGACGCAGATCTCGCCAGGCGCCCGCCACGAACGGCCAGGCGGAATACAGCATCACCGGCAGCGTCAACAGCAGGCTCGCCCAGCGCATCAGGCTTTCGATATCGCCGCTCATGGTGTCGGCATCGGCCATGTAGGTGGGGAGGGCGTACATCATCACCTGCATCATCGACAGCCCGGCAATGGCAAGACGCCGCAGCGCGGTGGCGCGTTCACGCCGTCGCAGATCTTCCTGGCGGCTGGCATCGAACGGGTGCGCGCTGTAGCCGATGGCGGCGATCGCGCGCAGGATGTCGGAAAGCTGGATCCGGCGCGCATCCCAGCGCACCCGCGCGCGGCGCGTGGTGTAGTTGATGTCGACCGAGAGGACACCCGGCAGGCGCGCCAGGTGTTGCTCATTCAGCCACACGCAGGCAGCACAGCGTATGCCCTCCAACAACAGGGCCGCCTCGCGTACATGCTCGCCCTCGCTGTGCACGAAGCTTCGCTGGATCTCGGGGTGGTCGTACAGCTCGATCTGTCGCAGAAATTCCGGCAGGGTCGTCTCGGGATTCTGGGGCAGCGCGGTTCGATGGGTGTAATAGTCCGCGAAGCCGTGATCGAGGATCGCCTGTGCCACCGCCTGGCAGCCGCGACAGCAGGTTTGAACCGGGCGGGATTGGAAGGTGACCGGGAAATGGGCCATAGGCGGCACCGGCAAGCCGCAGTGAAAGCAGGCCGGGTTCCCTTCCCCCGCCTGTCGTTGGTCCGGAACGGACGAACTGCTTGTATCCATTGCGGCAAAACCTGCGCTTTCTCTCTCGTTTTGGCACGGGTCCGCGTCTGCACCGGCGCAGGGAACCCGTCGATAAGCGGATATTTCTATCCCAATATACTGATTCCAACGACAAGAGGCAAGCACTTCTTTTTTCGGCGAGCGGGCGGCCCTGTGCAAGACCCTCCCATCGGCTAGAATCCCCAAATGATTCCGTGGCTTGGACCGTCCGATCCGTTCCCGCCGGTTGCGCGTGCCTTGGCCGAACCGAACGGGCTGCTCGCAGCGGGTGCCGATCTCTCCCCCACCCGCCTCATCGACGCCTACCGCCAAGGCATCTTCCCCTGGTTCAACCCGGGCGAACCGATTCTCTGGTGGAGCCCCGACCCGCGCATGGTGCTGGTGCCGGGCGAGCTCAAGATCAGCCGCTCGCTTGCCAAGATCTTGCGCAACCGTCCCTACGAGGTGCGCATGGACACCGCCTTCGCCGCCGTGATGGCCGGATGCGCGGCCCCCCGCCGCGGGCAACATGGGACATGGATCAGCGCCGAGATGATCGAAGCGTACACGCGGCTACACCAGCTCGGCGTGGCCCACAGTGTGGAGACCTGGATCGACGGCGAACTCGCGGGCGGACTCTATGGCGTCGCGCTCGGGCGCATGTTCTATGGTGAATCGATGTTCAGCCGCGCACGCGACGCGTCCAAGATCGCCCTCGTGCATCTGGTCTGGCAGCTGTCCCGCTGGGGCTTTGGCCTGATCGACTGCCAGATGAGCACACCCCACCTCGCCTCGCTCGGCGCACGGGAGATCCCGCGTACCGCTTTCCAGCGCCAGGTGGCGGAACTGATACAATACCAGGCAGTTCCAAGCCCTTGGCGACTGGACGCGGACTTGCTGCAGAACCTGGAGAGCCATGCTTAACGATTTTCCTGCCCACAAGCTGCAGTTCTACCTGACCTCCGCCTACGCGTGCAGTTATCTTCCCGGTCAGATGGCGCGCTCCCAGGTCGCCACACCCAGTCATCTGATCACCACCCATGTCTACAGCGAGCTGATTCACCTCGGCTTCCGGCGCAGTGGGGCCTATGTCTACCGACCCTTGTGCGATCGGTGCCGCGCCTGCGTGCCGGTGCGCCTCCTGGTTAATGAATTTACCCCGAGACGATCGCAGCGCCGCGCCGCCGCGCGCCACGGGGAAATGCAAACGCGCGAGGGGCCGCTGCGCTTCGAGGAGGAGCATTTTACCCTTTACCGGCGTTACCAGAGTCTGCGCCATCCGGGGGGCGGCATGGACCAGGACGACCGCCAGCAGTACCACCAATTCCTGCTCGAGAGCGGCGTCACCACGCGTCTGGTGGAATTCCGCGAACAGGGTGTGCTGCGCATGGTGAGCGTGGTGGACGTGGTGGGGGATGGCCTCTCCGCGGTCTACACCTTCTACGACCCCGAGATCCGTGGCGCAAGCTACGGCACCTACAACGTGCTGTGGCAGGTGGCCCGCTGCGCCGCACTGGGGCTGCCCTACCTGTATCTCGGCTACTGGATCGCGCAAAGTGAAAAGATGGCCTACAAGGTGCGCTTTCGTCCGCTGGAAGGTCTGATCGACGGCCGCTGGCAGCGGCTCGACGACCGATGAGGGCGCCCGACCGATGCGCCGGTGGGGGCTCAGTGCGGCGCTGTTTGCCCTGACGGGATGTGCCAGCACGCCGCCGACGGGCCCAACCACCTTTCTCAGCTTGATGCAGGATCCGCGCGTGCAGTTCGAGGCAGGCGCGCAGGCACAGGCGGAACAGGTCGCCGCGCTGCTGCCGGCGGCGATCCGGCAGGTGGAGTCGGCACATGGGCGTGCGTTCGTGGCGCCCGTCACGGTACATGTATGCAGCAGCGAGCGGTGCTTTCGCGACCACGTCACGCGCACCCAGGTGAGTGCGGCCACCGTGCCGGTCAACCGCGTCATTCTTGGACCGCGGCTGTTCGGTCCGGAACGCCATCGCCTCGCAGCGGTGCTCACCCACGAGCTTTCCCATCAGCATCTGGGGCAGCAGATCGGCCACTATACGCCAGCGGTCCCGGTGTGGTTCCACGAGGGCCTCGCGACCCTGGCAGCCAATGGCGGCGGCGCCGATTACGCCACGGATGAGGAGGCGATCGCCGCCCTGCGTGCGGGCCGCGTGTTCGACCCCGCGGCCCGGGACAGCGCGACGCAACGCCACCAGGCGGAACACTTCCAGCTCAGTCCTTTCGTGTTCTACCGCCAGGCGATGCTCTTCCTGCGTCAGTTGCGCGAGGCATCCCAGGCAGCCTTCATGGCCTTTCTCGGCGCGGTGCAGGATGGCGAGGACTTTGCGGCGGCATTCGCCAGCGCCTACAATATCGACCTGGCGGAAGCGGGCGCGCGCTTCGTGCAGCGCCTGCGTAAGAACGCCGAGCCCGATTGGACCGCGCAAGCCCTGTCGCGCGGCGGACCCTGAGGCAACCCATGCACCCCTATCTCGACCTGATGCGCCACGTGCTGGCGCACGGCCACAGAAAAAGCGACCGCACCGGCACCGGCACCCTGTCCGTGTTCGGCTACCAGATGCGCTTCGACTTGGCCCAGGGCTTTCCCCTGGTCACCACCAAGAAGGTCCATGTGCGTTCCATCATTCACGAGCTGCTATGGTTCCTGAAAGGTGACACCAACATCCGTTACCTAAAAGAGAACGGCGTCACCATCTGGGACGAATGGGCGGACGCCGACGGCAACCTCGGGCCCGTGTATGGCTATCAGTGGCGCTCCTGGCCGACAGCCGACGGACGTCACATCGACCAGATCGCCCAGGTGATCGAGGAGATCCGCCGCAATCCCGACTCCCGCCGCCTGATCGTCTCGGCCTGGAACGTGGGTGAAATCGACAAGATGAGGCTCCCGCCCTGCCATGTGTTGTTCCAGTTTTACGTGGCCGACGGCAAGCTCTCCTGTCAGCTGTATCAGCGCAGCGCCGACATTTTCCTCGGCGTCCCCTTCAACATCGCCTCCTACGCACTGCTCACCATGATGATCGCGCAGGTCTGCGGGCTTGAGCCCGGCGAATTCGTCCACAGCCTCGGCGACGCGCATCTCTATTTGAACCATGTCGAGCAGGCGCGCGAGCAATTGTCACGTACGCCGCGGCCCTTGCCGACCATGAGGTTGAATCCGGCGGTGCAGGACATTTTTGCGTTCAGGTACGAGGATTTCACCCTGGAAGGCTACGATCCCCACCCTGCGATCAAGGCGCCGGTCGCGGTATGAACGCCCCGCGGGTGTCCATCATCGCGGCGATGGCGTCCAACCGCGTCATCGGTATCCGCAACACCCTACCCTGGCACCTGCCGGAAGATCTCAAGCGTTTCAAGGCGCTGACCATGGGGCACCATATCGTGATGGGCCGCAAAACCTATGACTCCATCGGCAAACCGCTGCCCGGCCGCACCACGATCATCGTCACCCGCAACGCCGATTACGCCGTCCCCGGCTGCCTCGCGGTGAATTCCATCGAGGCCGCCCTGACTGCGGCCTTGGGTGACGACGAAGTGTTCTTCGTCGGCGGCGCCGACCTGTATCGCCAGGTGCTCCCGATCGCCGACCGGCTCTATCTCACCGAAATCCAGCGCGCCTTCGACGGGGACGCCACCTTCCCCGAATTCGACCCGCGCCAATGGCGCGCATCGGCACGGGAAATCCATCGCACCGCAGGCGCGGACGGCTTCGAATATCATTACGTGACCTACGATCGCATCAAAGCCTGAAAGGACCGTCATGCGCACACTCGCCGCCCTGATCTTCGCCTGCACCACTTTCGCGTTTGCGCTCGCCGCCCACGCCGCCGGAAGCGAGCTGACTTGGTACGGCCATGCCGCCTTCAAGCTGAAGACGCCCGGCGGCAAGGTGCTGCTGATCGATCCCTGGCTCACCAATCCGCTCAACAAGACCGGCAAGGACGACTTGGCCAGGCTCGACAAGGTCGACCTCATCCTCATCACCCACGGCCATGCCGATCATGTGGGCAACAGCGTCGAGATCGCCAGGAAGACCGGCGCCAAGCTGGTCTCCACCTTCGACCTCGGCAAGGCACTGACGACCTATGCCGGCTTTCCCAAGGATCAGATCGGCTTCGACACCCAGGGCAATTTCGGCGGCGAACTGACTCTGCTCGACGGGGAGGTGAAGATCGCGCTGATCCCCGCCGTGCACAGTTCCACCATCACCAGCGAGGACGGCAAGGACATCCACCCGGGCGGGCACCCCGGCGGCTTCGTCATCTCCATCAAGAACGGCCCGCGTCTGTATCACACCGGCGACACCGACGTGTTCGCCGACATGGCACTCGTCACCCGCTTCGGCCGGATCGACTACATGCTCGCCTGCATCGGCGGCCATTTCACCATGGACCCGGCACGTGCCGCGGAAGCGGTACGCCTGGTGAAACCAGGTGCGGTGATCCCCATGCATTTCGGCACCTTCCCCATCCTCAGCGGCACGCCGGAAGCCCTGGAAGCCGCTTTGCGCAAGCAGAACCTACGCACGCCGGTACGGGTCCTGAGCGTGGGCCAAACACTCAAGCTGTAACCGCTTGCCGCGCATCCGTCTCGACCCTCTCCGCCGCGCCACCACCGAACGCTGGGCCGGGTCCTGGCACAACATCGCTGCCCTGCTCGTCACCGGCATCGCGACCATGAGCGCTGCCGAGGCGCAGACCTCTGGCGCCTGGACCGCCGCGCTCACCGCGATCGGCGGCATGAGTCTGGTCGCCTGGGTCGCCAACCACCGCCGCTACCGCCTGATCCGCGACACGCCCCGTTCCGCCATCGCGTCGGCAGCACAGGGCTTCGTCGAACTTTCGGGCTGGGTGAAGCCGCTGGGCGCGCCGCTGGCGAGCCTGCTCTCACAAAGCCCGTGCCTGTGGTATCGCTGCATCACCTGGAAGCGCAATTCGAAGAGCGAATGGGTCGTCGAACGGGATGAGACGAGCACCGCACCCTTTTTGCTCGATGATGGTAGCGGCATCTGCGTCATCGACCCGGTCGGCGCAGAGGTCACCACGGCGACACGCAAGTCATGGCAAGACGCTGCGCGCAAACATGTCGAGTTCCTCATCGCGCCGGAGGAATGGCTATATGCCTTGGGGGAATTCGTAAGCTACCCCGACAGCAGCCGCCACCCCCACGGCCGCGCCACGCTGAACGCGCTGTTGAGCGAGTGGAAGCGGGACCCCGCCGCGCTGCGCGCGCGCTACGACCGCAATCGGGACGGCGAGGTGGATCTGCAGGAATGGGAAGCGGCGCGCGCGGATGCACAGACCGAGGTGGCCGCCCGTCTCGGCGCGCGCACCGCCCACGATGGACTGCACGTGCTGCGCCGCCCAGGCGACGGGCGGCCCTTCATCCTCTCCACCGTCGCCGATGTCGAGCGCGGCACCGTCTACCGGGTGTGGATGGGCGTGCAGCTGATACTGTTCCTGCTCGCCTGCGCCGGTTTCGCGTGGGTGCGCTGAGCGTATCCACCGGCATCAGCCAAACAGCTGCTTGAGATCGACGTCGGCCTTTTCGGCAACGGAGAACGTGAGCAGTGCCGCCGGACCAAAGCCGAACAGGCGTGCGATGATGACCTCAGGAAATTGCTCGATGCGCACGTTGTTGATGTTCACGGTCTCGTTGTAAAACTCGCGCCGGTCGGCGATGGCATTCTCGAGGCCGGAGATGCGCGTCTGCAGATGCTGGAAGGTTTGATTGGCCTTGAGCTCGGGATACGCCTCCGCCAGTGCAAACAGATTGCCGAGTCCCAGGCGCAGGGCGCCCTCCGCCTGCCCGAGGGCGGCCAGGTCGTGGGCCTCCCGTGCGGCAGATACCCGGGCGCGCGCCTGCATGACTTTTTCCAGGGTCTCCTGCTCGAACTGCATGTATTGCTTGCAGGTCTCGACCAGCTTGGGCAGCTCCTCATGGCGCTGCCTGAGCAACACGTCGATGTTGGCCCAGGCCTTGGACACGTTGTGTTTCACCTGCACCAAGCCGTTGTAGAGGACGATGGCGTACACCAGCGCCACGAAGGCCAGGCCCAGCAGTACGAACCCCATCACGCCCATGTCGTTGCCCCGTGTTTTCGGCCCATGGTAGCCGGTGCCCCGGCGGGCGGCAAGGCAAAGGGCAACGGGTCACCCCGTCGGCCGTGCTTGGCCGTTACGCAAGCGGCTGGCGCCGCGATTTAATCAGGTCGCGGGATGAGGGCGCGGCGATTTGGGAGCAGTGTCGCACATCCTGCCCGACCGCTCGTCGGGCGACGGGTGCGAAGCGGGGGCGTGAAGATGCTGCGCATCGGCCGCCAGCGCCCGCGAAGGTCGCCGGCATCCACGGGCACGCCCAAGCTTCGCACAGAAAGACGCATTTACGGGCGTGTCCGTCCTGTCCAAGGCCGGCGTGGAAAAACAGGCGGGCTACTGCTGCATGCTGCGCAACAGCGCGTCGATCTCCGCTTCCGCCGCCAACCAGTCTTCCATCGGGTTGCCGCCAACGAAGCCGCGACGCTCTGCGCGGAAATAGGCGGCATCGCAGATCATGCGATATCGCTGCTCCGGCGTGATCACCGTTTCGCCCTTGCCCTGGGCGACGGCCTTGGTCGTGCTCGAGGACTTGGCGGCAACCGCTTTGGAGGTCTTCGTCTTGGGGGTGGCCGGCTTCTTCACCGGCGTCTTGGCAACGGCAGGCGCGGCCTTCCTGGCTGGCTTGGCCTCGGTGGCAGCCTTGGCGGCCGCCTTCTTCGCCGTCGTCGGCGCCTTCTTCGCGGCCGTGGCTTTGCCGGGGGTCTTCTTGCTGGGAGCTTGCGTCAGGGCTTCAGGCATCACATCACCTCCTCGCTGCAAAAATAGTCATTATCATAGCACCCGGTTATGACGTTTCAATGAAACACCTTTGTCTCCCGGACGTTGAAAGCAGGGTGCACGCCAGGAAATCGGCGCTGAAAGCCGACCCAGACCGCGTCGCGCGCACTCGCCCGGTGCAGCAGTCGCTGAGGCGGCACCAAAAGCGCTCAGACGGTTCCGCCCACGGTGAGCCCGTCGATCCTGAGGGTGGGCTGTCCGACCCCGACCGGCACGCTCTGGCCGTCTTTGCCGCAGGTCCCCACCCCAGGGTCGAGCGACAGGTCATTGCCGATCATGGAAACACGGGTGAGCACGTCGGGGCCGTTGCCGATCAGGGTTGCGCCCTTGACCGGATAGCTGAGCTTGCCGTCCTCGATCATGTAGGCCTCGGCGGCGGAGAAGACGAACTTGCCGCTGGTGATGTCCACCTGGCCGCCGCCGAAATTCACCGCGTAGAGGCCATGCTTCACCGAGCGGATGATCTCCTCCGGATCCTTGTCGCCGTTCAACATGTAGGTATTGGTCATGCGCGGCATGGGAATGTGCGCGAATGACTCGCGTCGCGCATTTCCCGTCAGCGGCACGCCCATCAGACGCGCGTTCAGGGTATCCTGCATGTAGCCCTTCAGCACGCCGTTTTCGATCAGCACCGTGCACTGGGTCGGGTTGCCCTCGTCGTCCACGTTGAGGGAGCCGCGCCGCCGCGCCAGGGTGCCGTCGTCCACCACGGTCACGCCGACGGCGGCCACGCGCTCGCCGACGCGGCCAGAAAACGCGGAGCTGCCCTTGCGGTTGAAGTCGCCCTCCAGGCCATGGCCGATGGCCTCGTGCAGCAGAATGCCGGGCCAGCCCGGGCCCAGCACGACCGTCATCGTACCCGCGGGCGCGGGACGGGCGTTAAGGTTGGTGACCGCCTGATGCACTGCCTGCTTGGCGTACTGCGTGATGACTTCGTCGGTGAAATAGCCGTAGTCGAAGCGTCCGCCGCCCCCGGCGGTGCCCTGTTCGCGCCGCCCGTCGGCTTCGGCGATCACCTGCAGGGACAGGCGCACCAGCGGTCGCACATCCGCCGCAATGCCCCCGTCGGAGCGGACGATCAGCACCACCTCATACTCGCCGGCGAGGCTTGCGATCACCTGGGTCACGCGCGGATCCAGTGCCCGCGCGATGCGCTCGAGCTTCTCGAGCAAAGCCACTTTTTCCGCATCACGCAAGCTGGCGAGGGGATCGTGGGGCAGGTATAGCGCGGGGCGCTCGAGTTGCAAGCGCCCGGCGCGATCATGGCTCAGGGTCGGCACCTGCACGCGCGCCTGGGCGCCCGCCTGGGCGATGGCGCGGGTGGCGGCCGCTGCCTGGGTCAAAGCGGGGAGGGTGATGTCGTCGGTATAGGCAAAGGCGGTCTTGTCGCCGGAGACCGCGCGCACGCCCACGCCTTGGTCGATGCTAAAGCTGCCGGATTTGACCTGGCCTTCCTCGAGCTGCCAGCCCTCGGCGCGGCTGTACTGGAAATACAGATCGGCGAAATCGACACCGCGGGTCATGATCTGCCCGATCACCTGGTGCAGACTCGCATCGTCAATGCCATAGGGCGCAAGCAGGCTCTGCTGGGCCGTGGCATGGAGGGTTTCGGTGTGCAGCGCAGTGTCATTCATGCTTGTGCTCGTGTCAGGCTTGAGACCGCGGGGGCACGGGGCAGGTTCGGATGCCAGCACGGATCCGTCGCCATCGATGCCTTCCCGAAGCATGTCTCAACATTTGTGCAAGGTCCGGTGTTGCAAGGCCGGCAGGCTTTGCCGCAGGCTCTTTTGATAGGCGGGGTTGACGCCGGCCACGACCACCCCGGAGCCGCGCGGCAGACGATCGAGGATGACGCCCCAGGGGTCCACGATCATGCTGTGGCCATGGGTCTCGCGCCCGGACAGATGGTAACCGCCCTGGGCCGGCGCCAGGACATAGGCGAGGTTCTCGATCGCACGGGCGCGCACCAGGGTCTCCCAGTGCGCCTTGCCCGTCGTGTCGGTGAAGGCCGACGGGACCACGATGATGTCCACGTCCCCCATGGCGCGAAACAGCTCGGGAAAGCGCAGGTCATAGCAGATGGACAGCCCCAGCCTGCCGAATGGCGTGTCCAGCGCCACCACCGTCTTTCCCGGCTCGATGGTGGCATTCTCGTGATAGTGCTCGTTGCCGAGGTCGAGGTTGAATAGATGGATCTTGTCGTAGCGCGCCCGTTGTTTGCCCGTGTCGTCGTACACCAGACAGGCGTTGCGCACCTTGCTGGACACCGAGGCGACCAAGGGGATCGAGCCGCCCACGAGCCAGATGCCGTGCTTTTTCGCCTGATGCGCGAGGAAGCGCTGGATCGGCCCGTGCCCTTCCTCCTCACGCACCACCACTTTGTCGGTGTCCTTCATGCCCATGATCGCGAAGTACTCCGGCAGCGCCACCAGCTTGGCACCCTGGGCCACCGCCATGGCGATCAGGCGTTCCGCCTCGTCGAGGTTCGCGGCCACGTTGGGCCCCGAGGCCATCTGGATTGCAGCGATCTTGAATACGCCCGGCTGCGGTTTGATCTTCTGGTAAGTGGTGCGCGTCTTCTTCTTGGCGAAACTGGAGCCGGGCTTGGGGGTCATGGGCGTTCGAACACTTCGAGCGTGAGGATGGGGGAACGGTTGTCGTCCAGCAGGACGATGCGCTCGGCATCGATGCCGAGGGCAATGAGCCAGCCGCGCAATTCTTCTGCCTGGGCGAGGGCTTCGTCGCGGCGCTGGTGGCGGATGCCGAGAACGCGGTTGGGCTGCACCAGCCAGGCCTCCACCGCCCGCCGCACGGCGGGCTCGGCGCGGACCACCTCGCCACTGCGGGGGGCCGCCCACATCTCCGCCGGCAGTGCGAAGGATTGAGCGATTGCCGGGCCGGCCGCGAAGACCAGGCCGAGCATGAGCCAGCGTGTCATGGTGCCGGCTCCAAAGCCAACTTGGGTATCTTGGTCACCACCGGGTTGTCCCAACTGCCGGTGATGCGATAGTCGTAGGAAATCATCTGCCCCACCGGATCCTTCAGCAACCGCTGCAGGACCAAGGCGGCCACGCCCACGGCGGGGCCGGCGGCGAAGGCGCCTGCCACTGCGACGCTGTCGCCGATGCTGGGAATCACCTTGACGCGCAAATCCTGGGTTTCGTTCACGACATTGACACTGCCCACCATGGTCACCGAGGCGCCCGGGCCAACCATGACCAGGTCCTGGGTACTGATGTTGCCGTCCTTGAGCTTCATGCTTGCGGTAATGGTATCAAACGCGAACCCCTCGCTGAATACGTCGCGGAAATCGAGCGTCAGCCGGCGCGGAAGCGATTGCAAGCTCATGAGGCCGAGCAAACGTCCCACCCCCGGCTGGGCCTTGAGGAACTGTCCCTTGCCCACCTCGAGTTTGAGCTCGCCGCCGAGGCTGGCGAGATTGAACTGGGTCAGGCGTCCGCGCCAGTTCAGCGAGCCGGTCAGGCTTGCGGTGGCTCCTCGCACCTCGTCCGGATAGCCCAGATCGGCCAGGTACTTGCCCACGTCCTTGACGTCGAGATCGATGCTCACGCGGGTCTGGCCTGCTGCCCCCAGATCCGGCGTGGTGCCCTTGGCGGTGAGCGAGCCGTGCGCGCCGGTCAATTTGAGCTGTTCCAGTTGCAGGGTCTGTCCGCGCCGCTCGGCGCTGACCTCGAGCCTGCCGTACCGAGCCCGATCCGTCTCCAAGCTGTCGACCACGACCTCGAAACCCGGCCAACCGGCATCCCAGTCTGCGGACGCCGCCCCGGGGCGCGCCGAGGACTGGGCCGCGGGCGTTTCCTGAGGCACGCGCAGGCGTTTGGCGCGCACCACGATTCGCCCTTCGCCGCGCCGGGACAGCTCGCCGCCGGTGATCTCGTCGCTCGCCACGCTCGCCTGCCAGCCCGAGGTCCCGCCACTGTAGCGCAGGTCCACATTGCGCCAGGGGCGCTCGAGCAGGCTCAGCGTGCCGGTGCGCAGGCGGACGGTGGCCAGCGGCGGTACCGTCGCCCTGTCACCTTTGTCGTCCAGCATCCAAAGCCAGGCGTCCAGGTCCAGCGCCGGCAAATTGACGTTGATGCGCGTGCCCGGCTGTGTCTCGCCCGGCATCTCGGCCGCCCCGACCGCGGCCGCGATGCGCACCATCCGTGGGACGCCACCGTCGATGCGCCGTTCCACCTGTGCCGCGACCAGCTCGCCCAGCTTCAGCCGCATGAGCTCGGTGTCTCCCGTGGGAAGGCTGCGCTCGAACGACGATGGCAGCCGCTGCGCCGCCGCCTTGTTAAGCGGCGCCGGCAACTGCAGCGCAAGACCGACCAGGTCGGAACTCACGGCAAAGCGTGTCTGCCCCTTGTGCACAACGACATTCGCGCTCCAGGCGGCCTCTCCCTGCAGGCGCTGGGTGAGTGGTGTGGGCCAGCTCTGCTGCAGCGCCGCCGCCGTCGCCCGGCCGGCGAGCTTGAGCGTGACGGCCCCATCCGCCGCGGTCTTGGCTTCGAGGGTGAACGGCCCGCCCAGCAGTTGTCCACTGACGCGCGGCACCGTGATGCTGCGTTCGGTAAAGGCGATGCGCCCCGCCAGCTGTTCGAGGGGCGGGGCATCGGGATCCAGGCGCAGCTGGTTGTTGGCAAACCGATAGACGCCGCTCACCGTCGTGGCATCGCTGCGACGCAGGGGCATGCGCAGGGCCAGACCCAACTTGCCCTCGCCCGCGGCGATCATGTCGCGCGTGAAGTGATGGGTCCACGCCGACACCGGGCTGGCGTTGATGAACCGCAGCAGTTGCTGCGTGGGGCCTTGGGCATCCCCTTCCAGTTCCAGGATCTCGTCCCAGACGATGAGATCGGGGATCACGGCTTTCACGCGCGCGAGCCGCACCCCCAGTATTTGTCCCCTGCTGCTGGTGATTTCCATGCGCTTGCCGTGAAAATCGATCGTCGCATCGAGGGCCTCCACCGGCGGCCAGCCGTGGGCGTACTGCAGGCGCACGTCCCGCGCCTTGGCGACGGCCTCGAACAGCCCATCACGGTCGTCGGCAAAGGGGAAACGTTCCAGATCGCCCTTGACCCGGATGCGGACCTCCTCGGCGCGGCCCGCCACCAGCGCGCCCTTGAGCCAAGTGTAGGTGTCCTCGCCGATGATCTGCGGCACGTACTGATATACCGCCGGCGCGGCTGCGCGCGTCAGCGTTGCGCTGAGATCCGCGTAGCCGGCCTGGCCCGGCACCGTCCGATAGGCGCCACTGACGCTGCCGGCCAGATCGCGGTTGGCGAAACTGGCCCGGTCCACGGTCACTTCGACGCGATCGTCGCGCACGCGCCAATGGGCGGAAACGTTGAGGCTGTCGAAGCCGAGGCGATGCCGCATCACCCGTGGCATGTCCACGCTGCTCGCGCGCCCATTCAGGGTCACGCGGCCACCCTTTTCGTTCGCTTCCAAGGTCCCGCTGATGTTGCCGAACCCTGGCAGCAGGCCCCATGGGCGCAGGGCCAGGCCATCGAAATCTGCCCTGGCGTTGTAGCGCTGCGGTGCCGCGTGTGGACCCTGCCATTCCAGCGCCAGCCGCTCGATGCGGCCACGGGGATCGAGCTCCGCCCAACGTTGCCGCTCTTCTGCCGTCAACGGCAAATACGCCGTCAAGCCCGCGAGCTGGCTCAATGTCAGGCGGTCGGCACGGACTCGCCCCCGTTCCGGCTGCCCGTCGCCGGCTGCCTGAAATTCCACCAGCACGTTGCTGGCCGGCACGCGGATGCGGTCGGCGACGTTGAAAGCGAGACTCTTCGCTTCGAAGGCGAAACCGCGCGGCAGCCTGCGCCACTGCAAGCGCCCAGAGACGGATTCCACGTCCAGCAGCGGCAGATCCGCCGCAAGACGCGCGCGCACGTTCTCGAGACGGGTCATGGCGGTCAGGCCGCCGAGATGCCCGTGGGCGAAATCCAGCCACAACTCGAGGGCGCCACGCCCCCGATCGATGGCGTAGGGAAGTCTCACCCATGGCCGCCAGGCATCGACGTCCGCGAATCCCAGGTCGGCATACAGGGTGCCGCTCCAGCCCTCCGGGCGATTCAGGGAAGTCCCACGCAGGTCGCCACGCAGATCGAGCACGGACGCCAGCGCCGGTGGCGGGGTCGCGCGCAGTCCGAAGCGATGCCGGTTGCCGCGGCTCTCCAGCTTCAGGCTCACTTCCCGCAGCACCAGCGGCGGCGCAGCACGCAAATGGTCGCGCCACTCCACGGTCGCGCCCGACACGCGAATCTCCTCTTGGCGCAGGAGCCATTCGCCAAACCCCCTTGGTGCCGCCGGGTCGTTGACCGCGAGACCGGAGACGTAAATCAAACCGTCGGCCTCGCGCCGGATATCCAGCCAGGGGGCCACGATCTCGATGCGATGGGTACGCAGCTCCGCCGTCAGAAGCGAAGTCCAGGAAAGACTCACACTCACCCGTTCCAGGCGCAGGCGCTCGTGGCCCTCGCCGTCGCGCACGACGAGATGCCGCATCGCGAGATAAGGGCGCAGGCCATGCCAGCGGCCCTCGATCGCGCCGATGCTGACCTGCTGGCCGAGCGCCGCGCCGGCCTGGGCCTCGATCGCGCTGCGATGGGCATCGATGTCGGGCAGGATCCACCAGCGCAGGGCCGCCACCGCACCGCCCAGCGCCAGCAACAGCAGTGCCATGCCGTAGAACAGCGCGCGCTCCGCCCAGCGCAGCCAGGCGGGCGAGGACGGTTTGGTCAGGACGAACATCTAGGCGTGGATAACGCGCAGAGGCTTAATGCGCAGACAAGGCATGACACATTTGATTCCTTGCAGAGACGAAAACGCCCCGCAGGCCGTGGCCGCGGGGCGCCATCCGATTGTCAGGTGCCGTCAAACCACCGCCTGTTTGAGTTGATCGAGGATCGCGGGGTTCTCCAGCGTGGACACGTCCTGGGTGATCTCCTCGCCCTTGGCGATCGCGCGCAGCAGGCGGCGCATGATCTTGCCGGAGCGGGTCTTGGGCAGATTGTCGCCAAAGCGGATTTCGTCCGGCTTGGCAATCGGACCGATTTCCTTCGCCACCCATTCCCGGAGCTCGGCCACGGTCTGCCGGGCGGCCTCCCCCTCCGGCCGCTGGCCCTTCAGCACCACATAGGCCACCACCGCCTCGCCCTTGATCTCGTGTGGCTTGCCCACCACCGCCGCCTCCGCCACCATCGGGTGCGCCACCAGGGCCGACTCGATTTCCATGGTGCCAAGACGGTGGCCGGAGACGTTGAGCACGTCGTCGATGCGGCCCATGATCCAGAAATAGCCATCCTGGTCACGATGGGCGGAGTCGCCGGCGAGATAGACCTTGCCGCCCAGATCATCGGGGAAATAGGTCTTCTTGAAGCGCTCCGGGTCGCCCCACAGGGTGCGCAACTGGGACGGAAACGGGCGCTTGATCACCAGAAAGCCACCATGGCCTTGCTCCACGGGGCCGCCGTGCTCGTCCACGATCGCCGCTTGGATGCCCGGCAGCGGCAAGGTGCAGGAACCGGGCTTGGTGGGCACCGCGCCCGGCAGCGGCGCGATCATGTTGGACCCGGTTTCCGTCTGCCACCAAGTGTCGACGATGGGGCAGCGCTTGGCACCCACCGTTTCGTAATACCACATCCACGCTTCCGGATTGATCGGCTCGCCGACCGTGCCCAACAGCCGCAGGGAGGACAAGTCGTACTGCTTGGGGAGATCGGCCCCAAGCTTGATCAGCGAACGGATCGCCGTGGGTGCGGTGTAGAACGTGGTCACGCGATGCTTCTGGATCAGTTCCCAGAAACGACCGGGATGGGGATGAGTGGGCACGCCTTCGAACACGAGCAAGGTCGCGCCCACCGCCAACGGCCCGTAGGTCACGTAGGTGTGGCCGGTGATCCAACCCACGTCCGCGGTGCACCAGTAGATGTCATTGGGTTTGTAGTCGAACACCCACAGCATGGACAGGATCGCACCGAGCAGATAGCCGCCGCTGGAATGCTGCACCCCCTTGGGCTTGCCGGTGGAACCAGAGGTGTACAGGATGAAGAGCGGATGTTCCGCATTCACCCAAACCGGGTCGCAGTGGTCGGGCTGCGCATCGGCGAGCTCATGCCACCACAGATCGCGCCCCGGCTGCATGTGGACCGCGTTGCCGGTGCGACGGTACACGATGACTTTCTCCACGGTGTCAACGCCGCCCATGCCGAGGGCCTCGTCCACCGCGTCCTTGAGCCGCACTGCCTTACCACCCCGCAGGCCTTCGTCCGCCGTCACGACGATTTTGGCGCCGGCATCGAGGATGCGTTCATGCAGGCTCTTCGCCGAGAAGCCGCCGAACACCACGGAATGGATGGCGCCGATGCGTGCGCAGGCCTGCATCGCCACCACCGCCTCGATGCTCATCGGCATGTACACGATGACCCGATCACCCTTTTCGACCCCTTGGGCTTTCAGCGCGTTGGCAAACCTGGCCACGCGCTGATACAGCGCCCGATAGCTCACCCGGGTCACCTGGCCATCGTCCGACTCGAAGATGATCGCGGTCTTGTCGGGCTGGCTTGCCAGGTGCTTGTCCAGGCAGTTGTAGGACACGTTGAGCTCGCCATCGTGAAACCAGCGGTAAAACGGCGCCCGGGTTTCATCCAGCACCTGCGTGAAGGGCTTGTGCCAAAGGATCAGATCACGGGCGCGGCGGGCCCAGAATCCCTCATAGTCCGCTTCAGCTTCCTCACACAACGCCTTATAAGCCTCCATGCCCGCCACCGTGGCGTTCCGCATGAACGCTTCGCTCGGCGCAAAGACCCGGGTTTCCGACAGGACCGATTCGATGCCAGCCATGATTGCTCCTCGTTGCTCTTATGGTTAGGGGCCAAACACCTTACAATGGGATGCCCATTCTACCAAAACCGCTTCCCTGCATGCCCCTGGCCGCGACCGAGCTCGATGCCGCGATGCGCTTTTCCCGCTACGCCCAGCGCCTGCTGACGGCGGAGCCGGCGCTACGGGACACCTTGCTGGCGAGCGCCGACCGGCCCTGGGACCGCGCCGCCATGGAAGCCTTTCTGGCGACCCAGCCGCGCGATGACGAGGCGGCGCTGAAGCGCGCCCTGCGGGCGCTGCGCAAGCGCGTGATGCTCACACTCATGGTGCGTGACCTCACGGGCCGTGCCGATCTCGACGAGGTGATGGCCTGCGTCACCACACTGGCCGAGCTGAGCATCGAAGAAGCCACCCAGCGTCTGGCTGCCTGGCTTGAGGCCGTCCATGGTGCCCCGATCGGCCGCACCGCCGGCACACGCACGCAGCTGATCGTGGTGGGCATGGGCAAGCTCGGCGGCAGCGAACTCAATGTCTCCTCCGACGTGGACCTCATCTATCTGTATCCCGAGGAGGGACAGACCACGGGCCCGCGCAGCATTTCCAATCACGAGTACTTCACGCGCCTGGCGCAAAAGCTCACCCGGGCGCTGGCCGACCTGACCGAGGATGGGCACGTGTTCCGCGTGGATCTGCGCCTGCGCCCTTATGGCGAATCCGGCCCAGTGGTGGCGAGCCTGGCGATGCTGGAGGAGTATCTGTTGACCCAGGGCCGCGAATGGGAGCGCTACGCCTGGATCAAGGGGCGCGTGATCAGCGGCCCGGCGGCGGACGTGGAAGCGCTGGTACGGCCCTTCGTTTACAGGAAATATCTCGACTACGGCGCATTCGCCTCGATGCGCGCCCTGCATGCACAGATCCGCCAGGAAGTCGCACGGCGTGACTTTGCCGACAACATCAAACTCGGACCCGGTGGCATTCGCGAGATCGAGTTCATCACCCAGGTGTTCCAGTTGATCCGGGGCGGCAAGGAACCGGCGCTGCAGCTGCGTCCCACCCGCGCCGCCCTCGATGCCCTTGCGGCGCGCGGCCTGCTCGGGCGTGACGTGGTCGAGCGGCTCAAGGCCGCCTACGCCTTCCTGCGCCGGTTGGAGCACCGGCTGCAGTATCTCGACGATGCGCAAACCCATTCGCTGCCCGGCAACGAGGCGGACCGCCATCGCATCGCCGCGGCGATGGGTGAGGCAGACTGGGCGGCCCTGTGCGCGGCCCTCGATGCCCAGCGCAAGGTCGTCGCGCAGGCGTTCGAGGAGATCTTTGCCGAAGACACGGGGGTCCCGACGGACGCCGGCTGGGGCGATCCCACGACCGATGCGGAACACCTCGCCCTGTTGGGCTACGCCGACGCGGTGCAGAGCGCCCAGCGTCTGGCCGCGCTGAAGCACAGCCAGCGCTATGGCAACCTGCCGGAGCGCAGCCGACTGCGCTTCGACCGGCTGGTGCCCCTGATCATGGAAGAAGCCGCCCGCCATCCCGGGCCGGATGCCACGCTGGCGCGGATGCTAAGCCTGCTCGAAACCATCGCGCGGCGCGAATCCTATCTCGCACTGCTCGCGGAATATCCGGAGACCCTGGCGCACGTGGCCAAGGTCTGCGCCGCGAGTCCCTGGGCTGCGGAATACCTGCGCCAGCACCCCATCCTGCTGGACGAACTGATCGACCGGCGCGCGCTGCTGGCCCCCTTCGACTGGCCCCGCCTCGCGGCCGAGCTGCGCGCCGAGCTGGGCGATTACGGTGGAACCGAGCGCCAGCTCGACACCCTGCGCCACTTCAAGCACGCACAAACCTTCCGGCTGCTGGCCCAGGACCTGGAAGGACTGCTGCCCATCGAGCGGCTGGCGGACGAACTGAGCGCGCTGGCCGACATTGTCCTGGGGGAGGTCCTGCGCATCGCCTGGCTGTCCCTTGCGCGCAAGCATTGCGAAACCCCGCGCTTTGCCATCATCGGCTATGGCAAGCTGGGTGGCAGGGAGTTGGGCTACGCCTCCGATCTCGACATCGTGTTCCTGTACGACGATGCGGCAGAAGCCGCACCGGAAACCTACGCCCGGCTCGCCCAGCGCATCAACAGCTGGCTGACCACGCTGACGCCAGCCGGCGTCCTCTACGAAACCGATCTCCGCTTGCGGCCGGATGGGGCCGCCGGGCTCATGGTCAGCAGCCTCGACGCCTTCCGCCGCTATCAACGGGAAAGCGCCTGGGTGTGGGAGCACCAGGCCCTCACCCGCGCCCGCTTCGTCGCCGGCCACGCCGAAGTGGGGGCGGCCTTCGAGGCGATCCGGCGGGAAACCATCGCCCAGCCCCGCGACCTGGCCATGCTGCGGCGCGAGATCGCCGCCATGCGTCAGAAGATGCGCGAGGCCCATCCCAACGCGAGCGGCCTGTTCGATCTCAAGCACGATCCCGGTGGCATCGTGGATGTGGAGTTCAGCGTGCAGTATCTGGTCCTGGCCCATGGCCACGCCCATGCCGCGCTGCTCGACAATGTGGGCAATCTCGCGCTGCTCGAACGCGCGGGCCAGCTGGGGCTGATCCCCCCGGAGCTGGCCGAGGCGGTTCGCACGGCCTACCGCAACCTGCGCCGGCACCAGCACCGCCTGCGCATGGCGGGCATGGAAACGGCACGCCTGCCGCCGCAGGACATGGGCTGGGAACGGGACACGGTGAGGCGGCTGTGGCGGCTTTTGTTCGAGTCCCCCGACGCGTAGCTCAGGCCGCCGCTTCGCGCACCCGGTCAGCGATGCGCTGCGCCCAGTGTTCCACCTGATCGCCGGCGCGGCCCTCCACCATCACCCGCAACACCGGCTCGGTACCGGAATTGCGCAGCAGCACGCGGCCGGTGCCATCCAGCGCCGCTTCCGCCTCTTCCACGACCTGTCGCACCGCGGCGCTCTGGCGGAAGTCGAAGCCTTTCTTGATCGGCACGTTGATGAGCTTTTGCGGATAGATCGAGACCGCCGCCGTCGCCTCGCGCAGGCTCACACTGCCCGCCCGCAGCGCGTGCAACACCTGCAGTGCCGAGATGATGCCGTCACCGGTGGTGTGCTTGTCGCGGCAGATGATGTGGCCGGAGGATTCGCCACCGAGCTGCCAGCCCTGCTGCTCCATCATCTCCAGCACATAGCGGTCGCCCACCTTGGCGCGCGCAAAGGGAATCCCCGCCTGCGCGAAGGCATGCTCGAGGCCCAAATTGGTCATCACCGTGCCGACCACCCCGCCCTTGAGTTGTCCCTGGGCGGCGCGTTGGCGGGCAATCACGTACAGCAGCAAATCACCGTCATAGAGGGTGCCATCGCCATCCACCATCAGCATGCGGTCCCCGTCGCCGTCGAAGGCGATGCCGAGATCGGCACCGTGCGCCCGCACGGCCGCCTTGAGTGCCGCAGGGTGGGTGGAGCCGCAGTCCCGGTTGATATTCAACCCATCGGGGCTGACGCCGATGGCGTGCACTTCGGCACCGAGCTCGTGGAACACATGGGGCGCAATGTGATAGGTGGCGCCATGGGCACAATCCACCACCAGCCGCAGGCCGCGCAGGTCGAGCTCGGTCGGAAAGGTGCTCTTGCAGAATTCGATGTAACGGCCATCGGCATCGTCGACACGGCGTGCCTTGCCGAGCTGCTCCGAGCTCATGCACACGAGCGGCTCGTCGAGCTGGGCCTCGATGGCCTGCTCGATGTCGTCGGCAAGTTTGAAACCGCCGGGGCCGAAGAACTTGATGCCGTTGTCGGGATAGGGATTGTGCGAGGCAGAGATCACCACGCCCGCCTGGCAGCGCAGCGCCCGGGTCAGATAGGCCACCGCCGGCGTGGGCATCGGCCCGAGCAACAGAGCATCGACGCCGCCCGCCGCCAGCCCAGCTTCCAGCGCCGATTCCAGCATGTAGCCGGAAATGCGCGTGTCCTTGCCGATGATCACCGACGGGCGTTCGCTCCTGCGCCGGCGGTCGGCGCTGCCCAGCACCCGCCCCGCCGCGTAGCCCAGCCGCATGACGAAGTCCGGCGTGATGGGCACCTCCCCTACCCGCCCGCGTATGCCGTCGGTTCCAAAGAATTTTCGTGTCATGCCCCTGCTCCCTGAATGGCGTTGAGCACCGCCAGCGCGTCGCGGGTCGCGCGTACGTCGTGCACCCTGACAATGGCCGCGCCGCGTTCCGCGGCGAGCAACGCCGCCGCCGCGCTCCCATGTACCCGCGCATCCACCGCCGCACCGGTGAGACTGCCCAGCATGGATTTGCGCGAAAGCCCCACCAGAACCGGCACGCCGAGGCTGGCCAGCGCCGGCAGGCCGCGCAGCAGCGCCACATTATGCGCAAGCGTCTTGCCGAAGCCAAATCCGGGGTCGATGACGATGCGGTCATGGTCGATGCCGGCGGCGGCGGCCGCGGCGACCCGGCTGGCCAGGAACGCCCGCACCTCCGCGACCACGTCGCCGTAACGCGGGTCCTGCTGCATGGTCGCCGGCTCGCCCTGCTTGTGCATCAGGCACACCGCGACCCCGCTGCCCGCCACGGTTTCCAGGGCGCCGGGCGCGAGCAGAGCGTTGACGTCATTGACCATGTCGGCACCGGCCGCGATGGCGGCCGCCATGACGCCAGGTTTCTGGGTATCGATGGAAAGGGGAACCCCGGCGGAGACCAGCCCCTCGATCACCGGCAGCACGCGCCGGCGTTCCTCGGCCTCACCCACCGGGGCAGCGCCGGGGCGCGTCGACTCGCCGCCGATGTCCAGCAGGTCCGCCCCTTCCTCGATCAGGCGAAAGCCTTGCTCGATGGCCTCGGCCGCCGAGGCGAAGCGCCCGCCATCCGAGAACGAGTCGGGTGTGACGTTGAGGATGCCCATGATCAATGGGCGATCGAGGCGCAGGCTGAAGCGGCCGCAACGGAGCATGACGGCGAATCCCACAGCGCACCCGCAAGGCCGATCGCGCAGCGTGCCCGCGACCCGAAGGGTGCCACGGGCGGTCGGCTTACGCCTCTTCCGCCGGCCGGGTGGAAGGCGCCGGCGCGCTCGGGGTGTTGTTCTGGGACGGCGCCGCCGGCGGCTGAGCCGGCTTGGGCGGACGCGGGGGCAAGCCGGCCATGATGTCGTTGACCTGATCCGCGTCGATGGTCTCCCACTCCAGGAGCGCCTGGGCCATGGCTTCGACCTTGTCCCGATTCTCCTCGATCAGGCGCCGCGCGAGGGCATACTGCTCGTCGATGATGCGGCGGATTTCCGCATCCACCTTTTGCATGGTGGCTTCCGACACGTTCTTGTGCGTAGTGATGGAACGGCCGAGGAACACTTCGCCCTCGTTCTCCCCATATACCATCGGGCCCAGGGTATCCGACATGCCCCATTCCGTCACCATGCGCCGCGCCATGTCGGTCGCGCGCTGGAAGTCGTTCGAAGCACCGGTGGTCATCTGGTTCATGAACACCTCCTCCGCAATGCGGCCGCCGAACAGCACCGCGATGTTCTGCAGGATCGTGTCGCGATCCATGCTGTAGCGGTCTTCAGTCGGCAGCTGCATGGTCACCCCCAGGGCGCGGCCGCGCGGAATGATGGTGACCTTGTGCACCGGGTCGGTCTTGGGCAGGAGCTTCGCCACCACCGCATGGCCGGCCTCGTGATACGCGGTGTTCCGGCGCTCGTGTTCCGGCATGACGATGGACTTGCGTTCGGCGCCCATGATGATCTTGTCCTTGGCGCGCTCGAAATCCTCCATGTCCACCAGGCGCTTGTTGCCGCGCGCCGCGAACAGGGCGGCCTCGTTCACCAGGTTGGCGAGATCGGCGCCGGAGAACCCCGGCGTGCCGCGCGCCAGCACGTCGGCGCGCACGTCGGGGGCAATCGGCACCTTGCGCATGTGCACCATGAGGATCTGCTCTCGGCCACGGATGTCCGGCAGCGGCACCACCACCTGACGGTCGAAGCGGCCCGGCCGCAAGAGCGCCGGATCGAGCACGTCGGGGCGGTTGGTGGCGGCGATCACGATCACGCCGGAATTGGCTTCGAAGCCGTCCATTTCCACCAGCAGCTGGTTGAGGGTCTGCTCACGCTCGTCATTGCCGCCGCCCAGCCCGGCACCGCGCTGCCGGCCGACCGCATCGATCTCGTCGATGAAGATGATGCAGGGTGCATTCTTTTTCGCCTGATCGAACATGTCGCGCACACGGGCCGCGCCCACGCCCACGAACATCTCGACGAAATCAGAGCCCGAGATGGAGAAGAACGGCACCTTGGCCTCGCCGGCAATGGCCTTGGCGAGCAGGGTCTTGCCCGTGCCGGGCGAGCCCACCATCAGCACGCCGCGTGGAATGCGCCCGCCCAGTTTCTGGAACTTGGAGGGATCACGCAGGAACTCCACCAGCTCCGCCACCTCCTCCTTGGCCTCGTCGCACCCGGCCACGTCGGCGAAGGTCACGGTGTTGCTGGACTCATCGAGCATGCGCGCGCGGCTCTTGCCGAAGGAGAAGGCACCGCCGCGGCCGCCGCCTTGCATCTGGCGCATGAAAAAAATCCACACGCCGATCAAAAGCAGCATGGGGAACCAGGAAATGAAGATGCTGGTCAGCAGCGACGGCTCCTCGGGCGGCTTCGCGTCCACCCGCACGCCGTACTTGAGCAGGTCGCTCACCAGCCAGAGATCGTTGCCGGGGGCGTAGCTCGTGAACGGCGTCCCGTCACGCATGCGGCCCTTGATGGTGTTGCCCTCGAGCACGACCTTGTCCACTTTCCCCGCCTTCACCTCGGCCAGAAAGGTGGAATACTCCATCTGCGCGCTGGGGACGCGCCGCACGCTGAACTGCTGGAACAGCGTCATCAGCACCAAGCCGATGATCAACCAGATGGCGATGGTTTTAAACAGGTTGTTATTCAAGGGCACACCTCATCAAAGAAAACGCCTGGCCGACGTACACGACGGCCATTCTAATCCGAATCGACTGCCGGGCCCATCCGGCCTTTGGCCAGGAGGTAGACTTCGCGGCTGCGGCTGCGCGAGGCTTCCGGCTTGCGCGTCGCAACCCGCGCGAAATGTCTGCGCACGGTACGGACGAAGTCGTCGAACCCTTCGCCCTGGAACAGCTTGACCAGGAACCCCCCACCGGGTCGCAAGTGAGTGACGGCAAAATCCAGCGCAAGTTCCGCCAAATGCCGGCTGCGGGCCTGGTCCACGCTTGCGATACCCGATAAATTGGGGGCCATGTCGCAGATTACAAGGTCGACCGGGGTGCCGCCGAGGCGGGCTTCGAGCGCCGCCAGCACCGCCGGGGCGGTGAAATCGCCCTGCAGAAACTCCACGCCGGGAATCGGCGCCATCTCCAGCAGATCCACCGCCAGCACCCGGCCGCCCGGCCCGACCCGCTGCGCCGCCACCTGGGACCAGCCGCCGGGGGCCGCGCCCAGGTCCACCACCACTGCCCCGGGCGTGAGCAGCCGGTCGCGCGCGTCGATCTCGGCGAGCTTGTAGGCAGCGCGGGAGCGGTAGCCCTGCCGCCTTGCCTGGCGCACGAACGGGTCGGTCACGTGGCTGCGCATCCAGGCCTTGCTGGTCTTGCTGCGTTTCATGGGGCTAAAATACGCCATTTCCGCCCAGCATGCTGACCCTCGAGCCCGCCCAGCGCCGCTTCCTGCGTGCGCGTGCCCACGCCCTGCGCCCCGTGGTGCTGATCGGAGAGGCGGGTCTCACGCCGTCGGTGCTGCGAGAGATCGGCATCGCACTCAAAGCCCACGAGCTCATCAAGGTCAAGATCGCGGCCGGTGACCGCGCGGCGCGCGAAACCTGGCTTGCGACCATCTGCCAAGAACTCCACGCGGCGCCGGTGCAGCACATCGGCAAGACCGTGGTGCTGTACAAGCCGGCGCCCAAGCCAAAACTGCCGCTTCCGGGCTAACGGGGCTGCTTGAGCACCAGGGCGACGCCGAGCAGGCTCTGGAACACGTACAGCGCGCTCGCCACGCCATGCCAGCGGCTGAAGCGGTTGGCCACGACGCTTTGCATCACCTCGCGTGCGCCACCCTCCAGCCGCAGCGCGGCCAGCACCGGCTGCACGCCGAAATGGCCGACGAGGGTCAACGCCAGCATTGCCAGCGCAATCCAGAAGAAGGCCTGCTTGAATGCGGCACCGCCGGCGCGGAATAAGCGGTGCAGCAGCAGATAGACGCCGCAGCCCATGCCCAAATAGGCGATCACGGTGAACATTCGGCCGGCGAGCGCACCGGCGAGCTGGCGGTCCTCCAGGTGGGCGAACAAGCTGGGTGCAGCAATGAAGCCGATGGCCCACAGGGCGCCCACCCACAGCACCACCGCGAGGGTGGCAAGATGGTCCAATGTCTTCATGGACGGGAGGGGAACACGCAGGTTCAGACGTAGCGCACGTCGAGGATTTCGTATTCGCGCACCCCGCCCGGTGCCTGCACCTCGGCCACGTCGCCCGGATATTTGCTGATCAGTGCACGGGCGATGGGGGAGCTGATGGAAATCTTGCCCAGCTTGATGTCGGCCTCGTCGTCACCCACGATCTGGTAGGTCACTTTTTGCCCGGTCTCCAGATCCTCGAGGTCCACGGTGGCGCCGAACACCACATTGCCGTCTGCATCCAGCAGCTTGGGATCGATGATCTGGGCATTGGCGAGCTTGGATTCGAGCTCGACGATGCGCCCCTCGATGAAACTCTGGCGCTCCTTGGCAGCATCGTACTCGGCGTTCTCCGACAAATCCCCGTGGGCGCGCGCCTCGGCGATCGCGGCGATGACGTTGGGTCGGTCCACGGTTTTGAGGCGGTGCAGCTCATTGCGCAGCTGTTCCGCCCCCGTTACGGTGAGAGGGATTTTGTTCATGAAGCCTCCTATTTCAGGCTTGCATGCAAGCCTTGCAGGTCAAACACGTTGATGTCGTTGAGGTGCCGCATGCCGTTCACCGCAGCACGCGCCCCCGACAGGGTGGTGTAATAGGTGACGCGGAACTGCTCGGCAGCGGCGCGGATCGCATAGGAATCCTGGATCGCGCGCTTGTCCTCCACGGTGTTGATGATGAGGACGATGTCCTTGCTCTTGATCATGTCGACGATGTGCGGCCGACCTTCCGGCACCTTGTTGACGACCTGCACCGGCAGGCCGGCCGCCTGCAGCACGTTGGCGGTACCCCGGGTGGCGCACAGACTGAAGCCCAGCTCCAGCAGACCGCGGCCCACTTCCACCGCGCGCGGCTTGTCCTGCGGCTTGACACTGATGAACACCTTGCCCGAGCGGGGCAGCTTCACCCCCGCCGCGAACTGCGACTTCAGGAAGGCCTCGCCGAAGGTCCTGGCCACCCCCATCACCTCGCCGGTGGATTTCATCTCCGGCCCGAGGATCGGGTCCACACCGGGAAAACGGCCGAAGGGGAAGACCGCCTCCTTGACGCTGTAGTAGGGCGGCACCACCTCGTGCGCCACGCCCTGCTCGGCCAGCGTCCGGCCCACCATGCAACGCGCCGAGATCTTGGCCAGCGGCAGCCCGCAGGCCTTGGACACGAAGGGCACCGTGCGCGAAGCGCGCGGATTGACTTCCAGCACGTACACCGTGTCGTGCTGGATCGCGAACTGGATGTTCATGAGACCCACCACGTTCAGCGCGCGGGCCAGCTTCACGGTCTGCGCCCGCAGCTCGGCCTGCAGCGCCGGGCTGAGGCTGAAGGGCGGCAGCGAGCAAGCCGAGTCGCCCGAGTGCACCCCCGCCTCTTCGATATGCTCCATGATGCCGCCGATCAACACCGTCTGCCCGTCGCACACCGCATCCACATCCACCTCGATGGCATCGTTCAAAAAGCGGTCGAGCAGGACCGGCGAATCGTTCGACACTTTCACCGCCTCGCGCATGTAGCGCTCGAGATCGGCCTGCTCGTACACGATCTCCATCGCGCGTCCGCCCAGCACGTAGGATGGCCGCACCACCAGCGGATAGCCGATCTCGCCCGCGAGCCGCAGCGCCTCCTCTGCGCTGCGCGCGGTGCGGTTGGGTGGCTGTAACAGATGCAGGTCCTGCAGCAGACGCTGGAAGCGTTCGCGGTCCTCGGCGCAGTCGATCGCGTCCGGTGTCGTGCCGACGATGGGCACGCCGTTGGCCTCCAGATCGCGCGCGAGCTTGAGCGGGGTTTGGCCCCCGAACTGCACGATCACCCCGGTGGGCTTCTCGACGCGAACGATTTCCAGCACGTCCTCCAGGGTCAGGGGTTCGAAATAGAGCCGGTCGGAGGTGTCGTAGTCGGTGGAGACGGTCTCCGGATTGCAGTTGACCATGATGGTCTCGAAGCCGTCCTCCCGCATCGCCATCGCCGCATGCACGCAGCAGTAGTCGAACTCGATGCCCTGGCCGATACGGTTGGGGCCGCCGCCCAAGACCATGATCTTCTTGCGCGCGCTGGGGTTCGCCTCACACTCTTCCTCATAGGTGGAATACTGATAGGCGGTGTCGGTGGCGAATTCGGCCGCACAGGTGTCCACGCGCTTGTAAACCGGATGGATGCCCAGCGCCCAGCGCCGCTGGCGCACCGCGTGCTGGTCGGTGCCCAGCAGCTTTGCCAGCCGGCGATCCGAGAAGCCGCAGCGCTTGAGCTCCCATAGCGCATCGCGGTCGAGGTCGGTGAGGCGCTTGCCGCGCAATTCCTGCTCGCGCCGCACCAGATCGCCGATCTGGACCAGGAACCAGGGATCGATGTGGGTGAGCTGGTGGATTTCCTCCAGCGGCAGGTCGATGCGGAACGCGTCCGCGACGTAGAAGATGCGCTCCGCACCCGGGTTGCCCAGCTCGGCCTCGATGGTGTCGAGGTCGGTGGTGCGTTCGTCGAGGCCGTCGGCCCCGGTCTCCAGTCCGCGCAGGGCCTTCTGGAGCGACTCCTGGAAGGTGCGGCCGATCGCCATCACCTCGCCCACCGATTTCATCTGCGTGGTGAGACGGTCGTTGGCCTGCTTGAACTTCTCGAACGCAAAGCGCGGAATCTTGGTGACGACATAGTCGATCGACGGTTCGAAGGAGGCCGGCGTGCGCCCGCCGGTGATGTCGTTCTTCAGTTCGTCGAGGGTATAGCCCACCGCCAGCTTGGCCGCAACCTTGGCGATCGGGAAACCCGTGGCCTTGGACGCGAGCGCCGAGGACCGTGACACGCGCGGGTTCATCTCGATCACCACCATGCGCCCGTCGGTGGGATTGATGCCGAACTGCACGTTGGACCCCCCGGTTTCGACACCGATTTCACGCAGCACCGCGATCGAGGCATCGCGCATGCGTTGATACTCCTTGTCGGTGAGGGTCTGCGCCGGCGCCACGGTGATGGAATCGCCGGTGTGCACCCCCATGGGATCCAAATTCTCGATCGAACAGACGATGATGCAGTTGTCGTTCTTGTCCCGCACCACCTCCATCTCGAATTCCTTCCAGCCGATCACCGACTCCTCGATCAGCAGCTCCTTGGTCGGTGAGGCCGCCAGACCGCGCTCACAGAGGGTGACGAATTCTTCCGGGTTGTAGGCGATGCCGCCGCCGGTGCCGCCGAGGGTAAAGGACGGACGGATGATGGTGGGGAAGCCCACCATCGCCTGCACCTGCAGCGCCTCCTCCAGCGAATGGGCGATCGCGGCCCGCGGACATTGCAGCCCGATCTTCTCCATGGCGTGCTTGAACTTCTCGCGGTCCTCGGCCTTGTCGATGGCCTCGCGCGAGGCCCCGATCATCTGTACGCCGTAGGCATCGAGCACGCCCTCCCGTGCCAGGTCGAGCGCGCAGTTGAGTGCGGTCTGCCCGCCCATGGTGGGCAGCAGCGCGTCGGGGCGTTCCTTGGCGATGATCCGTTCGAGCACTTTCCAGTTGATGGGCTCGATGTAGGTCACGTCGGCCATCTCCGGATCGGTCATGATGGTGGCCGGGTTGGAATTGACCAGGATGACCTTGTAGCCCTCCTCCCGCAGCGCCTTGCACGCCTGCACGCCGGAATAGTCGAACTCGCACGCCTGGCCGATGATGATGGGGCCGGCGCCGATGATGAGGATGCTGTGGATGTCAGTACGTTTTGGCATAAATCTTTTTCACCGCAAAGGCCGCGAAGGCGCGTCAAAGAAAAGCAATAGCATTCCTTTGCGAACCTTCGCGTCCTTGGCGATTCAAGCTTTTCGCTCTTTCATCAAATCGACAAAGCGATCGAACAAATACGCCACGTCATGCGGCCCGGGGCTCGCTTCCGGATGCCCCTGGAAGCTGAATGCCGGCACGTCGGTGCGCGCGATGCCCTGCAGGCTGCCGTCGAACAGCGACACATGGGTGGGACGCAGGGTCGGCGGCAGGGTGGCCGCATCCACGGCAAAGCCGTGGTTCTGGCTGGTGATCAGCACACGCCTGGTGTCCAGATCCTGCACCGGATGGTTGGCGCCGTGGTGGCCGAATTTCATCTTGAGCGTTTTCGCGCCGGACGCCAGGGCGAGCAGTTGATGGCCCAGGCAGATCCCATAAAGCGGGATGCCGTTGCCCAGCAGTTCGCGGATGGCGGCGATGGCGTAGTCGCAGGGTTCCGGGTCGCCCGGACCGTTGGAGAGGAACACGCCGTCCGGCCTCAGCGCGAGCACGTCTCGCGCCGGGGTCTGCGCCGGCACCACGGTGATGCGACAGCCGCGATCCGCCAGCATGCGCAGGATGTTGCGCTTGATGCCGAAGTCGTAGGCCACCACATGGAACTGCGGCGCTTCGATCTGCGCAAAGCCCCGATGCCCGTTCCATGTCCCCTCGGTCCAGGTGTAGGGCTCGCTGCAGCTCACCACCCGGGCCAGGTCCATGCCGGCAAGCCCTGGGAACCCACGCGCGCGTCGCAGGGCTTCCGCCTCGTCCACGTCACCCGCCATCAGACAGCCATTCTGCGCCCCTTTTTCCCGCAGGATGCGCGTGAGCTTGCGGGTGTCGATGCCCGCAATGGCCGGCACGCCCTGGCGCACCAGATAGTCCGCCAGGCTCGCCTCGGCGCGCCAGTTGCTATGGATCAGGGGCAAATCGCGGATCACCAGCCCGTTCGCATAAGCCCGTGGCGACTCCGCGTCCTCGGCATTTACCCCCACGTTGCCGATGTGCGGGTAGGTCAGGGTGACGATCTGCTGTGCGTAGGACGGGTCCGTGAGGATTTCCTGGTAGCCGGTGAGGGCGGTGTTGAACACCACCTCGCCGGTAGTGGCGCCCGCCGCGCCGACGGAGACGCCCCGAAAAACGGTCCCGTCGGCGAGGACGAGGATGGCGGGGGCACGATGCGACACGGGTAACTCCAAGGGCCAGATGCACAAAGAAGCGGGCAGACGCATCGTCTGGCCCGCTTCTCTGCAACAGATAAATTATAGCCGATCGCGCCGCGTGCTTCAATGCGACCGCGGCTCAGCGCAGGCCCAGCACGTCCTGCATGTCGTAGAGCCCGGCACGCTTGTCGGCGAGGAAGCGCGCGGCACGCAGCGCGCCCACGGCGAAGGTGGCGCGGCTGGAGGCCTTGTGGGTGATCTCGATGCGCTCACCGATGCCGGCGAACAGCGCCGTGTGGTCGCCGACGATGTCGCCGCCACGCACCGTGGCAAAGCCGATGGTGCTGGGCTTGCGCTCCCCGGTGACCCCCTCGCGCCCATACACGGCGCATTCGGACAGGTCGCGGCCGAGGACCGCCGCCACCACCTCGCCCATACGCAGGGCGGTGCCGGAGGGGGCATCTACCTTGTGGCGATGGTGGGCCTCGATGATTTCGATGTCATAGCCCTCCTGCAGCACCCGCGCGGCCTGCTCGAGCAGCTTGAAGACCAGGTTGACACCCACGCTCATGTTGGGCGCGAAGACGATGCCGATGTCACGGCTGGCGTCTTCGATGGCCTGCTTCTGCTCGGCATTGAAGCCGGTGGTGCCGATGACCAGGTTCACGCCATGCCTGCGGCACAGGGTCAGGTGCGTGAGCGTGCCTTCCGGCCGCGTGAAATCGATCAGCACCTTAACGCCGCGCAACGCCGCGTCGGCGTCGTCGGTCACGATCACGCCGCAGGGCGCGCCAACCAGCTCACCCGCGTCCTTGCCGAGGAAAGGGCTGCCGGGCCGGTCCAAGGCCGCGGCCAGGCGCAGATCGCCAGCCTGGCCGAGCGCCTCGACCAGGGCGCGCCCCATGCGGCCGGATGTGCCGGCAATGGCCACGTTCATCATGTCAGAATCCGATGGCCTCCAGCATCCGCCCGAAAAACCCTTTCTCTTCCGGTGGCGGTGGCGGTTTGCTGGGGTCGAAGCGGTCGATCACGATCTCGGTCCGGGCCGCACGGGCAGTTTCTGGCTGTGGATCCTCCGGTGCTGCGGCCACCACGTCGCCCGCGACCCGCGTGAGCTGGTCGTTATCGAAAAACAGCGTGAGCTTGCGCTCCTCGGTCACGGTGCCGCGTTTCTTGTAGATGTACACGTAATCCCAGCGGTTGGCATGGAACATGTCAGCGATGGGCGGCGAGCCCAGCAAGAAGCGAACCTGGGACTTGGTCATGCCCGGCCGCAGCTTCGCCACCATCTCCTGCGTCACCACGTTGCCTTGCTGGATGTCGGCCTTGTAGGGTGTGGGCGCGATACGGGTCACGTCGAAAGACGAGCAGGCCGCGAGCAGCAGGACCGGGAGCAGGAGAAAGCCGCGCATGATGGTGGTTCGGGCGTGATGAGGGCCAGATTATAGCCCAAGCCCGCCGCGGCGCGTGGCTCGCGCGGGGGAAACGTCTTATCATGACACAGCCGCGACCCCAGGAGCTGCCCATGAGTGACCCCGCTGAATTGAAGAGCGTCGGCCTGAAGGCGACGCTGCCGCGCCTGAAGATCCTCGGCTTGTTCGAGCACAGCCCGGTGCGCCATCTCACCGCCGAGGACGTGTACCGCCTGCTGCAGACCGAGGGTGTGGACATCGGTCTTGCGACCATCTACCGCGTCCTGACGCAGTTCGAGCAGGCCGGCTTGCTGATCCGGCACCATTTTGAAACCGGCAAGGCCGTCTACGAGCTCAACCAGGGTGGCCACCACGACCATCTGGTATGCGTGCAATGCGGGCGGGTGGAGGAATTCTACGACCCGGAAATCGAGCGGCGCCAGGATGCCGTCGCGGCCGAACGGGGCTTCGCCATCCGCGAGCATTCCCTGTATCTCTACGCGGACTGCACCAAGGTCGATTGCCCGTACCGGGCCGGCGCCTAAGCCATGCCGAGCATTTCACGCGCGTGGCGGCGCGTGGTGGGCGTGATCGCGACACCGCCCAGCATGCGCGCGATTTCCTCCACCCGCGCCGCCGGGTCGAGGGCTTCGATGCGTGACACCGTCGTGCCGCCCACGGTCTGCTTCGACACACGCAGGTGGTGCTCCCCCTGGGCCGCCACCTGGGGCAGATGGGTGATGCACAGCACCTGACGTTCGCGCCCGAGGTGCTTGAGCAGCCCGCCGACGATCTCCGCCACGCCACCGCCGATGCCCACGTCCACCTCGTCGAAAATCAGCGTGGGCACCGCCGTGGCATCCAGCGCCGCCACTTCGATCGCAAGGCTGATGCGCGACAGCTCGCCGCCGGATGCGACCTTGGCGAGCGGCTGGGGAGACGCACCGCCATGGGCCGCCACGCGGAACTCGACGCTCTCCAGGCCGAAACTGGCGCCCTCTGGCAGCGCCGGCAACGTCACCTCGAACACGCCGCCGGCCATGGCCAGGTCCTGCAAAGTCTCGGTGACTTTGCGGGACAGTTCCCCCGCCGCCTGAGCGCGCCCGCTGCTAAGGCGCCTGGCCTGCGCGTGAAACCGTGCCGCCGCCTCGGCTTCCCGGCGTGCCAGTGCTTCCGGGTCGCCGACATCGGCCAGCTCGGCAAGCCTTGCCCGGGCACTGGCGAGCACCTCGGGCAAGCGTTCTGGCACCACGCGGAACTTGCGCGCCGCGTCGTGAATCGCCTCCAGCCGGCGCTCGCACTCGGCCAGCCGTGCAGGATCGAGATCCAGACGCTGCAGATAGCGGTTCAGGGCATAGGCCGCTTCTCGCAGCTGGATTTCCGCCGGTTCGAGCATCTCCAGCACCTCACCGAGGGCAGGGTCGTAGGCGCGCAGCTGATTGACGCGTGCGACGAGCGCCGCCAGCTCGGACAGCAATGACCGATCGCTTTCGGACAGCAGCTCCACCCCGGCACGCGCGCCCTCGATCAGGTGTGCCGCGTGCGCGAGACGGCTGTGCTCCGCCTGCAGCTCGGCCCACTCCTCCGCGTTGAACTGCAGCGCGTCCAGTTCGCGGACGCGGCACTCGAGCGCGTCGCGCTCACGCGCAAGCTGCGCCGAGTCATGCTCCATCCGTTCGCGCTGGTGCTTGATCGCCTGCCAGTCGCGCCAGGCCTCCCCCACCTGCTCGGCGAGTTCCTCCAGACCGCCGTAGGCGTCCAGCAGGGCGCGCTGCGCCGCCGGTTTGAGCAGGGACTGGTGCGCGTGCTGGCCATGGATGTCCACCAGCTGCTCGCCGACTTCCTTGAGCTGTTGCAAGGTCGCTGCGTGGCCATTGATGAAGGCGCGCGAGCGGCCGCCGGCGTCGACCACACGTCGCAGCAGGCACTGCCCCGCATCGCCGGCGAGGTCGTTCTCGGCGAGCCACTGCGTCAGCGCCGGCAGGGCGCGGATGTCGAACTGGGCGGCGATTTCGGCGCGTTCACGGCCGGCCCGCACCACGGACGCTTCCGCGCGGTCCCCCAGGACCAGGCCCAGCGCGTCGACCAGCATGGATTTGCCGGCACCGGTTTCCCCTGACAAAACGGTGAAGCCGCGTTCGAAGTCGAGCTCGGCGCGGTCGACGATCACGAAATCCCTGACGGACAGATGAAGGAGCATCAGCCCTACTTCTAAAGCTTCTCACCCCAATGCAGCTTCTGCCGCAGCATGTCGTAGTAGCTGTGGCCCTTGGGGTGGAGCAGCAGCATGGCGTGATCGGAACGGCGCACACGGACGCGGTCACCCACCGTCAGGTCGAAGCGCCGCTGGCCATCGAAGTGGGCATTGCAGTCGTCGGCGTGGATCACCCGCACCTCCACCTCCGAGCGGCTGTTGACCGCGATCGGTCGATTGGACAGAGTATGGGGGCAAATTGGCACCAGCGCGATCGCTTCCAGCGTCGGGTGCAGGATCGGCCCGCCCGCGGACAGGGCATAGGCGGTGGAGCCGGTAGGCGTGGCGACCACCAGGCCGTCGGAGCGCTGGCTGTAGACGAACTGCCCGTCGATGAAAACCTCGGTCTCGATCAGTCGCCCGGCGGCACCCTTGCTCACCACCACGTCGTTGAAGGCGCGCGCCTGGCAGACGCTCTGCTCCCCGCGCAGGATGGTGACGTCGAGCAGGAAACGCGTCTCGCTGGCGAACTCCCCCGCCAGGATCTCCGTCATCGTGTCGTACATGGTGTCGACCGAAATGTCCGTCAGGAAGCCCAGCCGCCCTTGGTTGATGCCGACCACGGCGACGTCGAAATCCGCCAGCACCCGCGCCACGTTGAGCATGGTGCCATCCCCCCCCAGCACCACCGCGAGGTCGGCCTGGGCACCGATGTCCACCAAGCGCGCAGTATCATAGTCCGGAATGTGCAGACGCTCCGCGGTCTGCACCGCGATCAGCACGTGGTGCCCGCGTGCACGGAGGAATTCCGCAAGACGCGCAATCGGCCCGCTGATCTCGTTGGTGTTGTATTTGCCGATCAGGGCGATGGTCTTGAAGGGAAACCGCATGGTGCGCCGATTATAGTCTGGCCCGCGGCCCTTTGTCCCCCCGCCTGAACTTCATAACGCCCGCAGAATCAGTAAAATACTCTCATGCTGGACACCCGCGCGCAGCACCTGCTCAAGACCCTGGTCGAACGCTACATCAGCGAAGGCCAGCCGGTGGGCTCGCGCACGCTCTCCAAGTATTCCGGCCTAGACCTGAGCCCCGCCACCATCCGCAACGTCATGGCCGACCTGGAGGAGATGGGCTTCATCGCGAGCCCCCACACCTCCGCCGGCCGTGTGCCCACGCCGCGCGGCTACCGTTTTTTCGTCGACACCCTGCTGACGGTCCAGCCCCTGCCCAGCTACGAAGTCAAGCAGCTCGAAGAGCAGCTCGAGCCCGCCGACCCGCAGCGTCTGATTGCCTCGGCCTCGCGCCTGCTGTCGGACCTGACCCAGTTCGCCGGCGTCGTGCTCGCGCCGCAGCGGGCAAGCCCGGTACGCCATATCGAGTTTCTCAACCTGTCGGAACGGCGCATCCTGATGATCCTCGTGCTTGCCGACGGCAGCGTGCAGAACCGCATCCTGATCCCGGGCCAGACGTACACGCCCTCGCAGCTGACGGAAGCGGCAAACTTCTTCAACACCCACTACACCGGGCGCGCGCTCGATCAGGTGCGCGAAGCACTGCAGCGCGAGCTCGCCGCGCTGCGCACCGACATGATCGCCCTGATGACGGCAGCCCTGGAAGCCGGTACCGAGGCGATGGCCGCCTCGCAAGAGCAGTGCGTGCTATCCGGCGAGGGCAAGCTCCTCAATGTGGCCGACTTGTCCAGCAACATGGACCATCTGCGCAAACTGTTCGACATCTTCGAGCGGAAAACCCAGCTGATGCAGCTGCTGACCCTGGGACAGCGCAGTCAGGGCGTGCAGATCTTCATCGGCGGCGAATCTGGGGCGATGCCGCTGGACGAATGCAGCGCGGTCACCGCGCCCTACACCGTGGACGGTCAGGTGGTCGGTACCGTCGGCGTGATCGGCCCCACCCGCATGGCCTACGACCGGGTGATCCCGATCGTGGACATCACCGCCAAGCTGCTGTCGAGCGCGTTGTCCGAACACTGAGGGCCATGTCGAAAACCGCGGATGGCCCAGTCTTGACGCCGATGCGAGCCGACCCCCCGGCACGCCTGCCTCCCGCCGGATCCCCGGGGTGCGTCGGAAGCAAACATGCCATTTAGCCCCGAACCCCCCTACACCCACGGCACCATAGCCAAGGTCGGCGTGCTGCTCCTGAACCTGGGCACCCCCGCCGCGCCCACGGCACCGGCGCTGCGTGCATACCTCAAGCAGTTCCTGTCCGACCCGCGGGTGATCGAGATGCCGCGCCTCCTGTGGTGGCCGATCCTCAACCTCTTCATTCTCAACACCCGCCCGAAGAAATCCGCGGCGAAATACGCCAGCATCTGGACCGCCGACGGCTCGCCTTTGCTCATCCATACCCGCAACCAGGCGAAACTGCTGCAGGGCTTCCTCGGCGAGCGCACCAAGACACCGCTGGTGGTGGACTATGCCATGCGTTACGGCGAACCCGCGGTGGCGGAGGTGCTCTACAGGATGCGCGCCGCTGGCTGCGACCGCATCCTCGCGATCCCGCTCTATCCGCAGTATGCGGCGAGCGCCACCGGCAGCGCCCTGGACGCCGTGTTTGAGACCCTGCGCGGCATGCGCAACATGCCGGCCCTGCGCACCGTCAAGCATTATCACGACCACCCGGGCTATATCGAGGCCCTGGCCCAAAGCGTGCGGGACCACTGGAGCCGGCACGGTCGCCCGGACAAGCTGGTGATGAGCTTCCACGGCGTGCCCCGTTTCACCCTGGAGCGGGGTGACCCCTACCATTGCGAGTGTCACAAGACGGCCCGGCTGCTCGCCGAACGGCTCGCGCTCGGACCGGATCAGTACCAGGTGAGCTTTCAGTCGCGCTTCGGGCGCACCGAGTGGCTCAAGCCCTACACCCAGACGACGCTCGCGGCGCTGGGCAGGCAGGGGGTCAGGCGCGTGGACGTGATTTGCCCCGGATTCGCCGCCGACTGTCTGGAAACGCTGGAGGAAATCGCCATGGAGTGCAAGGCGGCCTACCTGGGCGCCGGCGGCGGGGAGTTCCACTACATTCCCTGCCTCAACGAGCGGGCCGACTGGATCCGCGCCCTCACCGATCTCGCCCTGGCCAATCTTCAGGGATGGTTGTGCGAGGACCCGACGGCACTCAAGCAGGCCGCCGAGCACTCGCGCAGCCGGGCCCTGGCGCTCGGCGCCAAAAACTAGGCGTCCCCGCCGGCCAGGATGAATTGCACCCGTGCCAGCAGCTGGCGCTGCGCCTCGGCCGGGGCCTGATGCAGGGCCGCGCTCCAGTGTGGGAACAGGTTGGCCTCTTCACGATACTCGTGCTTGGCCAGGACACCGGCAAGGATTGCCATCAGGGGACCGACCTCCCAGGCCTCCACCTCTGCCGCGCCGAAGGCGGCCTCGATCATTTCCGCCTGGGCCAGGATGTCCCCGTGCTCCCGCAGCATGATCGACGTGGGATCGTCCTCCAGGGAGCTGCGCGGCGCGCGGATCAGCGGCGCGATCGCCTCGTTCTCCGCCCGCAGATGGCGCTTGAGGCCGGTGACGAACTCGTGCACCACCGCCCCCGCCTCGGCCATGGCGCCGGCGTCGGCCAGGTGGATGGCACGGCCGAGCAGGCCATCGAGACGCTTGTGCTCGCGGGTGAGCAAATCGATCACGTCCACCGCGGCGGTGTCCTCACGGGGGCGGACCACCACGGCAAAATCCCCGGCTGCCGTGCGCGTGATCTCCCAGGCGAGATTGTGGCGCAGTTGCAGATCCAGGCTCTGCATCATGAGACTGGGCTCGTCCCGGGTGAGCAAGCGCAGGCGCTCGCCGCGTTTGAGCTCGCGCACGGCGTAGAACGCATTGGTTTGCACCAGGGCATCCGGCACCTGGCGCAGATCGACGGTACGCTCGCTCATGGCATCTGGGCTTGCAACACCCCCAGAGCATCGGGTCGCCGGCGTTTTTTTTCAACCCGTGCTTGAAAAGGGTCATTGACGCCCTCATCTACAGGCCAATTTTGGAGGAATACATGGCAAATCAAGAAGCTAGCGAAAGCCCGGACAACACCCTGAAGGCCGCCGACACCCCCGCCCCCGAGCCCGAAATCATGCCCAGCATGGAGGAACTCCTGCGCGAAGCGGAGCGCAAGGCCCAGGAGCACTATGACGCCTGGATGTACGCCAAGGCGGAAACGGAGAACGTGCGCCGTCGCGCCCAGCAGGACATCGACACGGCGCGGAAGTTTGCCGTGGAGAGCTTCTCCTCCGAGCTCCTGCCGGTCAAGGATGCGCTGGAAATGGCGCTCGCAGTGGAAAACGCCAGCGTGGAAAGCCTGAAAAGCGGCGTCGAGCTCACCCTCAAGCAGCTCAACAACGTGTTCGAGAAATTCAGCATCCGCGAGATCAATCCGGTGGGGGCCAAGTTCGACCCGCACCTGCACCAGGCCATGGCCATGGTGGAATCCGACGCCGAGCCCAATACCGTGGTCAACGTGATGCAGAAGGGCTACCTGCTCAACGAACGGGTGCTGCGCCCGGCCCTGGTGTCGGTGGCGAAGGCGCCGCAAACTTGAAAACACCGTGGATCACCCCACCTACGAGACAACCAACTTTTTGACGCAAGGACAACATCATGGGAAAAATCATCGGCATTGATCTCGGTACCACCAACTCGTGCGTGGCCATCATGGAGGGCGGCAAGCCCAAGGTGATCGAAAACTCCGAAGGCGCGCGCACCACGCCCTCCATCGTCGCCTACACCGACGACGGCGAGATCCTGGTGGGCGCCCCGGCCAAACGGCAGGCGGTCACCAACCCGAAGAACACCCTGTTCGCGGTGAAGCGGCTGATCGGCCGCCGCTACGACGAGCCCATGGTGCAAAAGGACATCAGCCTCGTCCCCTACAAGATCGTCAAGGCCGACAACGGGGACGCATGGGTGGAAGTGCGCGGCAAGAAGATGGCGCCCCCGGAGATCTCCGCCCAGGTGCTGCGCAAGATGAAGAAGACCGCGGAAGATTACCTCGGCGAGGAAGTCACCGAGGCCGTGATCACCGTGCCTGCCTACTTCAACGACGCCCAGCGCCAGGCCACCAAGGACGCAGGCCGCATCGCCGGCCTGGAGGTGAAGCGCATCATCAACGAGCCGACCGCGGCGGCGCTCGCCTTCGGCCTCGACAAGAAGGAGGGCGACCGCAAGATCGCCGTCTATGACCTGGGTGGCGGCACCTTCGACATTTCCATCATCGAAATCGCCGAAGTGGAAGGCGAGCACCAGTTCGAGGTGCTCTCCACCAACGGCGACACCTTCCTCGGCGGTGAAGATTTCGACCAACGCCTCATCGACTACTTGGCCGACGAGTTCAAGAAGGAACAGGGCATCGACCTGAGAAAGGACATGCTCGCGCTGCAGCGCCTGAAGGAAGCGGCCGAGAAGGCCAAGATCGAGCTGTCTTCGAGCCAGCAAACCGAGGTGAACCTGCCCTACATCACCGCCGATGCCAGCGGACCGAAGCATCTGAACGTGAAGATCACCCGTGCCAAGTTCGAAAGCCTGGTGGAGGATCTGATCGAACGCACCATCGAGCCGTGCAAGATTGCCATCAAGGACGCCGGCATCAAGGTGTCCGACATCGAGGACGTGATCCTGGTGGGCGGGCAGACGCGCATGCCCAAGGTGCAGGAGAAGGTCAAGGAATTCTTCGGCAAGGAACCGCGCCGGGACGTGAACCCGGACGAGGCAGTGGCCATCGGTGCCGCGATCCAGGGCGGGGTGCTGCAGGGCGAGGTCAAGGATGTCCTGCTGCTCGACGTCACCCCGCTGTCGCTGGGCATCGAAACCCTGGGGGGTGTCATGACCAAGCTCATTCCGAAGAACACCACGATTCCGACCAAGGCCTCCCAGGTGTTCTCCACCGCCGAGGACAACCAGAGTGCGGTCACCATCCACGTGCTGCAGGGAGAGCGCGAAATGGCTGCCGGCAACAAGAGCCTGGGCCAGTTCAACCTCGAGGGCATTCCCCCGGCGCCCCGTGGCGTGCCGCAGATCGAGGTGACCTTCGACATCGACGCCAACGGCATCCTGCACGTCTCGGCCCGTGACAAGGCCACCGGCAAGGAGAACAAGATCACCATCAAAGCCAATTCCGGCTTGAGCGAGGAAGAGATCCAGCGCATGGTGAAGGACGCCGAGGCCCACGCTGCGGAAGACCACAAGCAGCGGGAGCTGGTGGAGGCCCGCAACCAGTGCGATCAGCTGATCCACTCGGTGAAGAAGACCCTCGCCGAGCATGGCGAGAAGGTGGGCGCCGACGAGAAGGCCAAGATCGAGGCCGCGATCAAGGAGGCCGAGGACGCCATCAAGGGCAACGACAAGGACGCCATCACCGCCAAGATGAACGCGCTGGCACAGGCCTCCCACAAACTGGCGGAGCAGATGTACGCGGCACAGGGCGCGGCGCAGCCTGGCAGCACGGGCGGCCAGCAGTCCGGCGGCACCAAGGCGGAGGACGTCGTGGATGCCGAGTTCGAGGAAGTCGACAAGAAATAAGGCGGTCGGGCTCAGAATCGAGGGGTGACGGGTGAAGACCCATCGCCCCTTTTTTGCCGTCTGCCCCCCCGACGCCATCCGCCCCACACCATGAGCAAACGCGATTACTACGAAGTCCTGGGCGTGAGCCGCAGCGCCTCCGAAGAGGAAATCAAGAAGGCGTACCGCAAGCTGGCCATGAAATACCATCCGGACCGCAATCCGGACAACAAGGCGGCCGAGGAAAAATTCAAGGAGGTCAAAGAAGCCTACGAGGTGCTGTCGGACAGCTCGAAGCGCAGCGCCTATGACCAGTTCGGCCATGCCGGCGTGGACCCTCACGCGGCAGGCGCGGGTGCAGGCTTCCAGCATGGCTTCGGCGGCTTCGCCGATGCCTTCTCCGACATCTTCGGCGACATTTTCGGTGCTGCGGGCGGGCGCCGCAGCAGCGTCTATCGCGGTGCCGACCTGCGCTACAACCTCGAGCTGACGCTCGAAGAGGCGGCGCGTGGCACCGAAACGAAAATCCGCGTACCGAGCCTGCAGGCGTGCGAAACCTGCGGCGGCTCAGGCGCCAAGCCTGGTACCTCCCCCGTGACCTGCAGCACCTGCGGCGGGCACGGACAGGTGCGCATTCAGCAAGGATTCTTCTCCATCCAGCAGACCTGTCCGGCCTGTCACGGCGCGGGGCAGACCATCGCCAGTCCCTGCCCGAGTTGCCGGGGTGCCGGTCGCGTGAAGCAGCACAAGACCCTGTCGGTGAAGATTCCCGCCGGTGTCGACGAGGGCGACCGCATCCGCCTGGCCGGCGAGGGCGAGCCCGGCATCAACGGCGGTCCGCCCGGCGACCTCTACGTCATGGTCCAGCTCAAGGAACATCCGGTGTTCAAGCGCGACCACGACGACTTGCACTGCGAGATGCCGATTTCCTTCACCACTGCGGCACTCGGCGGAGAAGTGGAAATCCCCACCCTGGACGGCCACGCCAAGATCAAGATTGCGGAAGGCACCCAGACCGGACGGGTCTACCGCCTGCGCGGCAAGGGCATCAAGGGGGTACGCAGCCAGACCCCTGGCGACCTCTACTGCCACGTGGTGGTGGAAACGCCGGTCAATCTGTCTGCACGCCAGAAGGAACTGCTGCGCGAGCTCGAGGCCCTGGGCAAAGGGGGAAACAACAATCCGCAGGCCAAGAGCTGGATGGACAAAGTCAAGGACTTCTTCGGGCAATAGCCCCCCAACCCGGCTGTTTCAGGCGCCGCGCCACAGGATGGCGCGCCGGGGGGCGCAGGTTCGCGCGTGCTGCCACGCGACCGGCGCGGACCGTCACGCCCCCAAATCGCGGGCGCCGCTGCCGTACAGCCCCCGCGTGAAAACTTCGGGCTCAGCGTCGGGGCGCTAGAAATTCGGTTTGGGCGAAGCTTGCTGGTAACGCTGGACAGCGGCCATCAGCTCGGCCTTTGCCTCCTCCGGGCCCACCCAGCCCTGCACCTTCACCCACTTGTTGGGCTCGAGATCCTTGTAGTGCTCGAAGAAATGGGAAATCTGGCAGAGCAGCATGGCCGGCAGATCCTCCGGACGCTTCACCGCGTTATAGAGCGGGCAAAGCTTGTCGATCGGCACCGCGATGAGCTTGGCATCCTCGCCGGACTCGTCGGTCATTTTGAGCATCCCCACCAGGCGGCAGCGGACCACCACGCCGGTGATGAGCGGGATCGGCGTCACGACCAGCACGTCCACCGGGTCGCCGTCCTCCGACAGGGTATGCGGCACGTACCCGTAATTGCATGGGTAATGCATGGCGGTGGACATGAAGCGGTCGACGAACATCGCCCCGGTGTCCTTGTCCACTTCGTATTTGATCGGCTCCCCGTGCATGGGGATTTCCACGATCACGTTGACGTCGTTCGGAATGTCCCGCCCGGAGGTCACTTTGTCCAGATTCATGGGTGTCGCCCTCGTTCAGAATTGGCCGCGCACGGCATCGGCCCAGTTGTTCGGCGTCTCGTAAATGCGCACGCGCTCGAGCCGCAGATGGTTGCCGTACACATCCACGTAGGCCGCATCGAGTTGCCGGAATGCTTCCACGGCGAGATTCTCCGCCGTCGGCACGCTGTCCAGCACCACCGTCTTGTGCCCGGGCAGCCGTGCGAGGAATTCCACCACCTCCCGATCACCGCGATACACCAGGAATGCGTGATCCCAGGCCTCGACGATGCACGCCATGGCGATCCGCTTCACCTCGCCGAAGTCCATCACCATCCCCTGCTGCGGCGTACCCTCGGTACGGATGATCTCGCCCGAGAGCGTCACCTCCAGCGCGTAGCGGTGCCCGTGCAGATGACGGCACTGGCTGGCGTGGTATGGAATGCGGTGGCCGGCGTCGAATTCCAGCCTGCGGGTGATGCGCATGGAGAGACGGGATCGCGAAAGAGCGCGCAGTATAGCACCGCTGCCGCGTGCGGGCGGCTACAATAGCGCATGGCCCGCCCCGCCGCATCGCTCACTTTCGAGGATCATGGCCGCGACAGCGCGCACATGACCTATGTCTATCCCGTGGTGTCGCGTCGCGCAGGCGGCGTTTCCATCGGCATCAACCTCAACCCGAACAATGCCTGCAACTGGCGCTGCGTCTATTGCCAGGTGCCGAACCTGAAGCGCGGCGCAGCGCCCGCCACGGACCTGGCGCTGCTTAAGCGGGAGCTCGACGCCATGCTGACCGATGTGCTGCACGGCGACTTCATGCGCAGGCGGGTGCCCGAAGGCGCCCGGCGCCTCAACGACATCGCGATATCGGGCAATGGCGAGCCCACCAGCGCCAGGGCCTTCGCCGAGGTGGTGGGGTTGATCGGGCGTGTGCTCGAGCGCTTCGGGCTCGCCGGCAGGATCAAGCTGGTGCTGATCACCAACGGCAGCCTGCTCGGGCGCGCCAGCGTGGCGCTGGGCTTGGAGCGCATGGCCGCGTTTAACGGGGAAGTGTGGTTCAAACTGGATTCCGCCACCCGGGAAGGGCTCCAGCGCATCAACCACACCCGCCAGTCGCTCCGCCTAACGGCCGCGAATCTGGCGCATGCCGCCGCCCTTTGCCCAACCTGGATTCAGACCTGCATGTTCGCTTTCGACGGCCAGCCGCCCTCGGAGGCGGAGCGCGCGGCTTACCTCCGGTTCCTGCAGGACCGCATCGACGAGGGGGTCAAGCTGGCAGGCGTGCTGCTCTACGGCATCGCGCGCCCGAGCCACCAGCCCGAGGCGCCGCGACTTTCGCCCCTGCCGGCAGCGTGGCTGGAAGCCTTCGGCGCGGAGATCCGCGCCCTGGGCCTGACGGTGAAGGTGACCCCCTGACCGTTTCTCGAATTGCTCCCTTTGCTTCTGCTGGGGACGCCCCAAGTGTTCAATGTCACGCCCTCCCTCGATGGAAGGGGCTTGAGAGGTGAGGCAAACGGCAGCAGGCTCGGCTTTTCAGCCCCACCCGCTCCCACCGGGAGCGAGGAAGGCCACGGGATGTCCTTTGCGAAAAACGGCCAGCCGGGCGTTTCAGGGTCTTTTTTCTTCTTTTTCCTTGCCGCGGCCGCTGCGCACGGCCCGTCGGAGGCTCTTGTACAGCTCCGGCTGCGATTCCTTGAGATAGTCTATGATATCCAGATCCTCGCGACGCAGCTTGGACAAATCCAGCCCTTCCACGTGCACCAGGCGCAGCAGCTCCCTGACCGGTTTGGGCATCTTGCGGCCGCTTTCGTAGCGGGAGCCGCCGCTTTGCGTCACGCCGATGCGTGTCCAGAATTCGTGCTGATTCATTCCAAGCTTGCGCCGGATTTCACGCGGGTCGAGCAGTTTGTCAAGCAATGTCATGGTAAAAACTTTCTCTGACAGTGGGATTGGCAATTTTTTATGGCTTCGACATGCAAACGCAATGCCAGTTCGCTGCCGGCCGATCGTGCAGTATGAGTCCGGCCACACCCCCATGCCAAGAGATTGAGCGCACGGTTGATTTGCATGGCATGCTCGCCCCGGCGGGTGGGCCGCCGCAAAGCCCTGGGCTTGGCTACGGTGTGTCGCCGCCTCGACATTTCGTGCGAAGCCTCGACGCCCCCGGTGAGCGTTTCCTTGAAAGCGTGGATTTCAGTATAATCGCGGCTTTTTCGGGACAGGCATGGCCCTGATCGTTCAGAAGTACGGCGGCACCTCGGTCGGCAGCATCGAGCGCATCAAGAACGTCGCCCAGCGCGTGGCCCGCTTCAAGGCCCAGGGACACCAGATCGTGGTGGTGGTTTCGGCCATGTCGGGCGAAACCAATCGCCTCATCGCCCTCGCCAAGGAAATCCAGAAACAGCCGGATCCGCGTGAGCTGGATGTACTGGTGTCCACTGGTGAGCAGGTCACCATCGCGCTCCTGTCGATGGCGCTGATGGAAATGGGCCTCAAAGCCAAGAGCTACACCGGCGCCCAGGTGCGTATTCTCACCGACGACGCCTTCACCAAGGCACGCATTTTGTCGATCGATGAGAGCCCCCTGCGGCGCGACCTCGACGCCGGCTACGTGGTGGTGGTCGCCGGCTTTCAGGGGGTGGACGAGGCTGGCAACATCACCACGCTGGGACGCGGCGGCTCCGACACCACCGGGGTGGCCCTGGCGGCGGCGCTCAAGGCGGACGAGTGCCAGATCTACACCGATGTCGATGGGGTCTACACCACCGACCCGCGCATTGTGCCGGAAGCCCGGCGCTTGAAGACCATCACCTTCGAGGAGATGCTGGAAATGGCCAGCCTGGGCTCCAAGGTGCTGCAGATCCGCTCGGTGGAATTCGCCGGCAAGTACCGGGTCAGACTGCGCGTGCTCTCGAGCTTCGAGGAAGACGGTGAAGGCACGCTGATCACATTCGAGGACGACAAGAACATGGAAGAAGCCACCATCTCGGGCATCGCCTTCAACCGCGACGAGGCCAAGATCACCGTGCTCGGGGTGCCGGATCGGCCTGGTATCGCGTATGCACTGCTCGGCCCGGTTGCCGATGCCAACATCGACGTGGACATGATCATCCAGAACGTCGGCGCAGACGGCACCACCACGGATTTCACCTTTACCGTCCATCGCAACGAATTCGCCAAGGCATTGGACATCCTGCGCGGCCTGCAGCCAAAGATCGGTGCGCGCGAGGTGAAGGGCGATGACAAGATCGTGAAAGTGTCGATCGTCGGGGTCGGCATGCGCTCCCATTGCGGGATCGCGGCCACCATGTTCAAGGCGCTCGCGGACGAAGGCATCAACATCCAGATGATCTCCACCTCCGAGATCAAGATTTCGGTGGTGATCGACGAGAAATATCTGGAACTGGCGGTGCGCGTCCTGCACAAGGCGTTCAACCTGGACCAGACGCCTGCTGCCTGAGCGGGCAAACCCGTTTGGAGACGTGGCCGAGAGGTCGAAGGCACTCCCCTGCTAAGGGAGCATACCGGCATAAAACCGGTATCGAGGGTTCGAATCCCTCCGTCTCCGCCACATACCTGCACTATCCTATTGATTCAGAAAGAGTATTTCGTTGTGGTATGGAAATGTCCCATACATATTCCCATACTCCCAAGGAGGATTGCTATTGCATCGTGGCATTCACGCCGGTGGGGGTGTCATGCAGTGGGGGTCGGCCCTCCAGAATGGCCTAGGAAAGGAGATCGGCATGCTGGTAAGGTAAGGTAGCCACCAAGGCAAAAAAATCGCTCCTAGGGGCTCTAGAGCAGCCGGATGGCTAATCGGCGTTGTCTGTGCCGTACAAGTCCTTGATGATGCGCCGCAGCGCCTCCTTAGACGGTCCTTGTTCCTTGCCTTCCTCTCTAGGCAGCAGCGCCAGGACCGCCTCCGCCACTTCCGGCCTCATGTCGCCATCGATGACGCGCTTGAGGATGTCTTCCTTGGTGCCCGTGACCGACAGGGGCGGATGTGTGGATGGCGGCAGGGCAGGCAATACCCGATCAAACAAGAGCTTGGCGGCAGCCACGTCGCCGCGCAAGGCCTTGACGATCATGGCATGCACAAGCTGATGCATGCAGTCGAGGATGTAGTCGCGGATGGCCTCCTGCCGCTCTGCTCTGGATAGCCTTGATATGACGCCGCGCCCCCCTGATGGGGCCTCCAGGGTGTCAATCTCGTTTGCCACGTTGACGGCTCCTTTGCTGCTTTAGGATACGATAGACGTGAACCACGGACACACCATATTTCTTCGCCAGTTCGCGCGTATTGCGCCCGTTGAACTCTCTTGCTATGGCCTCCCGCTTCTCGTAGACATCTATGCATGTCGCCATGGGAATGTACGTCTGCATGCCGCCAAAGACGCGCACAAGGTCGCGCATGATGTGATAGGCAAGGCTATTGGCCTCAGGTTCGCTCAGACCTCTGCTGCGCAAGGTCTGCGCCACCGTATCGGCGATCTGCAAGTGCACCTCGTGAGCAGACTCTCTCCAGGTCATGCCGCCCCCCCTGTTGCAGCTCCATATCTGGCGATGAGCAGCGCCTCTGCAAGTCCATGATCCGCCTTTCGATGCAGGGGCACCTCCGGGTATAGCCGGGTGGCCAAGGCCCTTGCCGCCTCCTTTTCAGCAGGCAATCCATAATGCCGCTTCCAGGCTGCTGGCGGCACCAGGCGGTAAGGGATGGCCAGGGCGGCCAGGACGCCGCAGACCACCCCCAGGGAATGCCCAAGGGAGAAGGTAGATGCCACCCCTTGGCCAGGACGGCTTGCTACCGCCTCCACGGCAGCCAGCATCATCTCTCGCGCATAGGGGCGCAGCAGATGCACGATGCCCGCCGCGTCCACCTCCCGCTTGACTTTGCCGCCGCCTCGGTAGACGGTGGGTATGGGCTCGGCCATCAGCACGCGCCCGCCCTCCCCCAGCACCGCCACGGCTCCTGTCAGGCCGGGATCAATCCCCAGGACTAGCATGCCATCCTCCGCCAGCAGGCACGCACCGCCTCCACATCAGCCTTGCAATAGGCTGCGATGTTATCCAGTCGGCCATCCGCCCAAAGGTCATATACCATCGCCCCGTCTACCCCAGCCGCCTTCGGGCTTGGCACGCCAAGCGCCCGGCATAGACGATCCAGGGAGATGGTGCCGCGCAATCCTGCCCACATGGCCATGGTGCAGCCGTAGTCCTTGCCCTCCCTCGCCCTGGGCCCAGGTAGCCATCGCGGTATCCGTAGCCCGTGCACCCATGATCTGCGAAGCAGATAGCCGATGTCGAAGCTCGCATTGTGCGCGACAAGATAGACGTCGGCAGGCCAGGCCGTGCCGTCTGGGGCGGTATAGATGGCCCGGTCCACAACCGCATCCACCGCCGCAATTGCTCGCTCCAGAAAGGCCCGCTCGTCCTCGCCCTTGGTGCGCACCAGGCAGCAGGGGTCTTCGTCTTCCAGGGCGTACCCGATGGCCACAAGCTCCCCCTCTGCTGGGTCCAGGGCAGTTTTACGCCAAGCCTCTTGCACCGCCCGCTCTCCCTCTTCTTCCCACCATTTGGCGATGGTCTCTTCCTTCTTGTAGTTGGCAGGAGGCTTGACGATCTCCCGCGCCCGCTCCAGGGCATCGGGGGCTTGGCAAGGCAGGGTCTCGATATCGACGTACAGAATCATGGGCGTCTCCTCTCAAAACACCTCGTCATCGGCAAAGGGCTCTTCCTGGGGGGCAGAAGCTCGCGCCTTGGCATATTCCGGGCTTTTGGCGATGGTCTCCCGCAGCCGCTCAGAAAATCCCTCAAAGACGCTCCAATCAGGCGCGTCCAGGTCGAACAGGACGGCAGGGTTGACGGGCTCGGGCTTGGTAAAGCCTTTTGGCAAGGGGGAGATGCTGGCGATGGTGACATAGGCGGCCCCGGTGGGAGAGATGCCTTCCTGGATGTTTGCCAACCCGTACTGTCCCAGGATGCGAGACAGGTCTAGCCCATCGGCCAGCTCCTCATCTTTGTATGCCCGGCCCCGCCATTGCTCCAGGAAGGACCGTAGGGCGCTTTTGTTGGCCAGGGATGCGGTCATGCGCTTCGTGATCGAGTAAGGCCGCCCGTCACTCATGCGCTCGTCGCCCAGCAGCTCAAAGGTGAAGGCGATCTTGCGTGCATGCCGGATTTGCCCCTGGTACTCCACGGGCTGCGTGCCCAGGTCCACGATGCGGTACAGCCGCACCGGATAGACGCCAGCAGGCGGGTTCTCAAAGGTAGATACAGGGGGGGCAATCTTCATGGGGTCTCCTTTCGGTTGGTTGGGTTGAAGGGTTGGATGGGGAAGTTCGGCTCGCGCCCTCCCCAGGAAGTACTCCCTCGCATCAGCATCCCGTTGGCACCGGTCGATGATCTCCTCGATGGCATGCGCGTCGTCCTCCTGGATCAGCTCCAGCCAGGCGCGGATTGCCGCCTCTTCGCTGGCGGTCAGGGGTGCCGATGGTTGGCGGATGGTTGGGGTAAAAGGGTGCGCATCTATCGCCTTCGGGTGCCACCTCAAGACTCTGTCGCGGGATGCTGGCGGGATGAAGTAAGCCTCTTGCTCGCGGTCGGGATACTTGATCAGCCACCAGAAGGACTCAGCTTTGTCGTTTTGTGGCGTATCAGACGTTGCAGACGTGCAGCCCAGTAATGACGCGGGTTTCCGGCGATACGCCTCTGTTACGTCTGCCGTATCAGACGTTGCAGAAATAGCCCGCATACGCGGGCCAGACGTTGCGGCCGTTACTGATACGGCTGCAACGTCTGGCGTATCAGTGCCGTTGCAGCCAAAACCGGCATGGTTACTGGCTTGCACGGCTGAAACGGCTGATACGTCTGATTGCAACAAATCCAGAAGTGTTTCGATGCTCACTACAGCCCCTCCGTCAGTTTGGCCGGGTTGATGGGGTAGAGCTTGACGCCGCGCCCGTTTATGCGTAGGAACCTCGCCCGCTCTCCTGTCGCGCCAGGGGCTGGTAGTGCTCCGATCTCTTGCAGCGCATCCAGCGCCCGTTTGAAGTCAAAGCCGGTCAGCGCTTCACGCAGCCCCGGCGCCGTGAACAGGTACTCGCGCCCGTCGGTGCCGTCTCTCCACCATCCGGCGCGGTCGCGGATCGGCACATCGGGCATCGCTTTGATGTCTGAAAACCTCGCATCCCCATGCCGGTCGATGAAGTCGGCCATGGCCTCGGCGATCTGCCGCCGCTCATCATTGCCCTTGCCGTGCCAGCCTTGCCACAGTCGGAATGCCTCAGCCGCCGCACGAATCGCTTCTTTTTCGGCCCAGCCCGTGATGCCGTATTCCGTGGCGAGCTCTCCAGCCAGCCCGATCAGGGCAAACCGCGCCGCCGCGCGCTTGGCTTGTCCCTCGTGGGTGCCTGGATCGAATTGGGGCAATGCCTTGCATCTCTCCAGCAAGGCGCAAAAGTCCCGTGTATCGCGCGATAGCTCCTTCAGGAAGGTCCTGCCCGCTGCTCCGTAGCACTTTGATGTCGCCGTCTTGATGCCGTCGGCAAATGCCGCCGCCGTAGCCGCCCCGTGCAGATCGTCAAATGCGCCGTGTTTGCGTGCCACGGGCACATCCAGCAGCCGCACCGTTTGCCCGGCTTTCACACGCCGCCCGCCCTCGGCCATCGAAGCGGCAATGCCTCGCTCCCCGCTGGATAGCACCAGGCAGCGCCATCGATTAAGGACCCGCGCCGCCCCGGTGCGAGATGCTCGCTGCTTGCCGATGCCGTTGCCCAGGGCATAGACGATGGCACCTACTTCTCTGGGGTGGCACTCGCTGATTTCATCCAGCGCCAGCAGGCAGTCGTTGAATAGTGCCGCCGCTCCCTCAAGCCCGTTCGATGTGGCGCGCCAGCTACGCCGGTAGTCCGGCCCACCCCAGACCGAGCATGCTGCCTGGATCAGGGTGGTCTTGCCGGTGCTTGAATCGCCGACAAAGTGCAATCCGCCGCCTTCGGCGTGGCAGGGGGCCAGCAGGGGGCCGGCAAATGCCGCCGACAGTGCCAGCATCAGCAGGGGGTTGGCGGATGCCTTGCGTGCGATGCTGGCTTGCCAGTCGGCCAGCGTGCCTGCCACCGCAAACTCGGCATAGGATCGCTCGCCGCTTTGGAAGACGATCTCCTCGGCACCAGGCCCGATTGCCGCATCCGGCAACACGAAGGCGCGGTCCACCCACCCCACCCGAGACGCGCACCTCATCTTGCGATCCGGCACGCGCGATTGCAGATAGGCTGGCAGGTAGCTACGCGCCTTTCCGAGCTCTAGCTCAACGCCCATCGCGAGCAGCTCGCCGCGCAGCTCCTCACCCGATCCGCGCAGCAGCTCCATGGGCATGGCCCACTCTCGCCATTGCCCCAAGCTGTTTTTGAATCGCAGCAGCCGCCCGAAGTTGCCCCCGTGCTCATCGAAGGTTATTGCCTCGATGTGCAACGGGGAGCAAATCCAAATCTCATAGGGTGTCGGTGGCGCGTCCCTCTTCTCGCTGATGCCGCAATAGTAGACGCCCGCCCGCAGCTTCCTGCCGTTCCACTCTGTCGGATCGTCCAAGACGGCAAAGCAGGGGCGATCCGCTGCGTCAAGGAAAGGGATAGGGGCGGGGTCGGTTGCCTTCTTGATGCACCGCGCCACAGCCTCATGCCCTTCTGCCTGGTGCAGATCGTTGAAGTCTTTTTGCTCTGGCGCTCGCTGCCGGAAGGTGGGGATCGCCAGCCTTGCCCCCACGGCCCGCGCCGCTTCGATGGCATGGCGGTCTGGCTTGCCGGTCGCCTTCTCCAAGTCGGCCAGGATGACCAGGTCAGCCTTTGGGTAACGGCAACGCATGGCTTGCGCCACCGGCATCAGGTTGGTATTGCTCAGCGCCGCGCAGCCGAAGGCTTGCTCAATCGCCAAGGATGCCGATAGCACCGTGGCCACCCCCTCGCCGATGAGCAAGGTCAGGCCCGCGCCGTCGCCCTCGGGCAGGGGGTCGGTAGCCCAATAGCCCCCGCTCCTGGTGCCTCTGCCGCGCAGCGCCGTCTTGCGCCCGGCCTCGTCGATGAGCTCCAGGCTGCAAAGCCTTCCATCCCGCTGGATCGGCACCACAAGCAGGCGGCCAGACAGTGCCTCATCGCCAGCCTTGGGAAGGTAGCCTAGGATAGCTTTTGCCTCGCCCGCATCGATCTCCCGCAGGGTATGAGAGCGGAGCACGACTCCCTTACGCACCAGGTAGGGGTGTGATGAGCTTGCCTGGCTCGCCTTGTCGAACAGCTTTTGCGCCTTGTCTGCCGCCTCAGCTTGCTCCCGCTGCCGCTCCTCATCCACCCAGCCGCCTCGCCGTGCCAGGTGGAACAGGGTGCCGATGCCGATCCCGCCGTGGGGATCGATGGAACGCCATACATCTCTGGCGTCCTTGCTGTTGTAGTTGTCGGCGCTCCGGCTCCAGTCGTCCCACAAATCAAAGCCTGCATCGCCAAGCTCGGACTTGATGGCCATGCCAACCTTCACCCACGTGTCCCTGTCGTGGGCATCGATGTATGGCAAGGCTTTACGGATGCGGTCGGGGTTTGTAGAATTTGGGGCGTGAAACCTTTTCTGCCCGGTCTCCCCAGCCGGGTTTTTTGTTTCCAGCATAGCGCCCCCCCATTACTGTCCTTCGGCCTTGCGCTTGCGCGCCACCTTTTCCGATGCCTGCCGCGATTCCAAGAATGCCAGGACGTCGGACGCCCGCCAGGCGGATGTTTTGGGCCCGAGCTTGATGGGGCGGGGGATAATGCCTTCGTCTACCCACCGCCACCAAGTTGATGCGGACACGGGGATGATGGGGGGGATGCCTTTACGCTTGTTGCCGATGATTTGGCTCAGGCGTAGCAGGGCGTCACTGTCAAGATGATCTGGAACCATGTTTGCCTCCATGAGAAGACACGGAGGCAAATATCAATACAAGCAGCATCTCCACCTATGAAAATGCCCCCCCAAAAAAAAGGGGGGGGATTTTCACCCCCCCACCTGTCTGCCTTGCAGGGCTACTGCTTGGCCTTGCACTGCCTTGCCTTGTACAAGGCCACGGTCCGGTCGTCTGGCCGCTCCACTCCCGCCTTGATGAAAACATCATCGATCAATCGGTCTGCATCCCTTCCCACAATGCCGCACTCTTTAAGACGGTCTTTCAATGCAAGGACGACTACGGACTCCATCCCTTTGTCCCTTTTCCCGGGGCCATATGCAGAGATGATGGCAAGCGCCGACGCCAGGGCCAAGCCGTGCAGGGTATAGTGACAGGCGACTTCTTGGACGATCCTGTACGCCTCGGCCAAGTCCTCGGGAATCTCGTGTGTGCCAAGCCTCTGTATGCCTCTTATGGCCAGCACCAAGTCGGCCATGGCTTCGATGTGCTCTGCAATATCCGAAGCCGCTTGGTCTGCGGCCTTCGGTAGCCAGGCAAGCAGCCTACGCACCAGCTCTCTGTCTTCATGCGCGCCAGATAGCAACGATTGGTACTCGGCCAGCGTCGTCTCCAGGTCGTGCTCAGTCATGTCTTTTCCCCCTCAACAATCAGCACATCATCCATTCACCCCTTATCCAGGGTCTTGATGCCAGCTCTTGCCTTGTCGATCAAGGCTTTTACCATGGCAAGGTATGCCCCAACCTCGCTGCCCTTTGCCTCGATCTGTTGGTCTCCAAGTTGGGCAAGCAGCGTCTCTACGAACCCTAATGCCTCCGCCGCAGAATACAAGGCTTCTTCCGCATATTCGTCGATCTAATAGCGCACGCAAACCTCCTTTCACAGAATTTCCTGAGTTGCTCCACGAATCGCTACTACTCCAGTAGCGCCATGAATCTCCAAGCAATAGCTTGACCACGCCTCCATCAGCCGCCGCCGCTTATCAAATAGCGTGCCTCGCTGGTAGGCCGCTTCGGCCTTGTCGGCAATGCGATGCGCCAGGGCATGCTCGATGACATCCCGAGCAAAGCCGGTCTGCTCGCCCGCCCAGTCGCGAAACGTCGCACGGAATCCGTGCACGGTGATGGGCTCGCCGCTTGCATCCACCCATCGCGCCTCTGGGGCGTTCATGCGCCGCACAACCGCTGTCAGGGCCATATCCGACAGCATCCCGCCTTTGGGGCTTGGGAAAATCAGCTCGCAACCCGCCAGCCTTGGCAAAGCTTGCAGCAGCGCCAGGGCAGCATCCGAAAGCGGCACATGGTGCTCGCGCCCGGCCTTCATGCGCTCGGCAGGTACGATCCAACGTCGGCCTTCCCAGTCGATCTCCTGCCATCTGGCACCGCGCACCTCGCCAGACCGCGCCGCCGTAAGGATGGCAAACTCCAGCGCCCTTGCCGCCATGCCACTTTGGGCTCGCAGCTCAGCCATGAACGCCCCCATGCGCCGGTAGGGCAGCGCCGGGAAGTGCTTGATCTTTGCCACCCGGCCCCTCTGGGGCAAGAGCTTATCGAGATGATTGCGCCAGCGCGCCGGGTTGTCCCCCTCCCTGTAGCCGCGCACCGTCGCCCAGGCCAGCACGGCCTCTATCCTGCCGCGTAGCCGGGATGCAGTCTCCGGCTTTGCCGTCCAGATGGGCTCCAGCACCTTCAGCACCAGGCCGGTGTCGATCTCATGGACGGGTAACCGCCCCAGGACAGGATAGGCGTAGTCGCGCAAGGTGTTCTCCCACTGCTGGGCGTGCTTGGGATTCTTCCAGCCCACCTTGGCGGCCTCGATGTACCGCTGCGCCGCCTCCTGGAAGGTGATGGTGCCTCGCTCGGCGGCCAGCCTTGCCCGCCGCTCGGCGATGGGGTCTTTGCCCGCCAAAAGCTGCTGGCGCGCCTCCATGGCCTTCTGGCGCGCCTCCGCCAGCCCCACGGCAGGGTATCCACCTAGCCCCATCTCCCGCAGCCTGCCGTGTCGCCTATATCGGAATGCCCAGCTACGCCCGCCGGTGCCCGACACCCTCAGATACAGCCCATGTCCATCGGCATGGTAGCCAGGCCCCAGGGTTTTGACCGTCATGACGGTCAGCCTATTGCCTAGTCTCGCCATATCTCCGCCAAACTCATCGTCCCATACTTTGTCCCATACTCTAGCACGCGCTTTGATGGGATTCAATGGGATGATATGAGTTAAGGCCTATTCCTAACTAATTGATTTATATATATTGCAAGAGATGGCACGGGATTTGCTGATACATTAGTTCTACGGACTCCGTCTCCGCCAACACCCCAGCCGTGGCCCTGCGGCACGCCGCGCGCACGCGGTTGTTGAGCCGCAGGGTTTTCCCTATAATCACGCCCTCACGCGCCCGTAGCTCAGTTGGATAGAGTACCTGGCTACGAACCAGGGGGTCAGGAGTTCGAATCTCTTCGGGCGCGCCAGTTCGAACACGGGGAAGGGCACCTCGACACAGGTGCCCTTTTTCGTCGTGGCCGTGAAGGAACCCGCGACCTTTACCGACGCTCTCAGCAGGACCAGAGCACGCCCCATGCGCCCCAGTCCAGGAGATCCCCCATGCAACGCCGTGTGATCCAGCTCGTCCGTGCCCAAGCCATCGCCGAGGGCGCCGGCGTAACGGTCCACCGCACCCTCGGCACGCCGGCGCTGCGTCATCTCGACCCGTTCCTGATGCTGGACCACTTCGGCAGCGACGACCCAAAGGACTACATCGCCGGGTTTCCCGATCACCCGCACCGGGGTTTCGTGACCTTCACCTACATGCTCGACGGCCACATGCTGCATCAGGACAGCATGGGCAACCGGGGCGATCTCAAGGCGGGGGGCATCCAGTGGATGAAAGCGGCGAGCGGCGTGATCCATTCCGAGATGCCACAGCAGACGGCGGGGCTCATGCGCGGCTTCCAGCTGTGGATCAACCTGCCGGCGAAGGAAAAAATGGGGCCGCCGGCGTACCAGGAATTCCCTGCCGATGTCATCCCAGAGGTGCAGGAGGACGGTGAGCGGGTGCGCGTCTTGATCGGCGCATATCGCGGCGCACGGGGGCCGATCGATGACCCGCACACCTGCGTCACCTACCTCGACGTGACGCTCGCCCCCCATCGCGGTTTCGCCACGACACTGCCCGCGGAGCACAGCGCGTTCGTAGCCGTATTCGAAGGCGAGGCGAGCGTGGACGGCACGCGCCTGCCTCGCCACAGCCTCGCGGTGCTCGGTCCCGGCGAAGAGGTGGAGATCACCGCCGGTCCGGCCGGCGCGCGCTTCCTGCTGGTTGCGGGCCGCCCCATCGGCGAACCCATCGTACAGTACGGCCCTTTCGTGATGAACACCCCCCAGGAGATCGAACAGGCCGTGCGCGACTGGCGCAACAACACCCTGGTACGGCGGCAGGCAGCGCGGCCCGACGCATAGCGCGCCCTGCGTGGATGTGCTGAAATACCCCGATGAACGCCGACGAACTGGAACTGCAGAAATTTGCCGCGCTGGCCCACCGCTGGTGGGACCCGAACAGCGAATTCAAGCCGCTGCATGAGATCAACCCCCTGCGTCTCGACTGGATCGACCGCAAGGCGGGGCTGTCCGGCAAGAAGGTGCTGGACGTGGGCTGCGGCGGCGGCATCCTGTCGGAGAGCATGGCTGAGCGCGGCGCAGAGGTCACCGGCATCGACTTGGGTGAGAAAGCGCTCAAGGTGGCCCGGCTGCATCTGCTCGAATCGGGCAACCGGGTCGAGTACCGCCAGGTCTCGGCCGAAGACTTGGCCGAAGCGATGCCGGAAGCCTTCGACGTGGTGACCTGCATGGAAATGCTCGAGCACGTGCCGGACCCGGCAAGCACGGTGCGTGCCTGCGCGCGGCTCTGCAAGCCCGGCGGGCACGTGTTCTTCTCCACCATCAACCGCAACCCCAAATCCTATCTGTTCGCGGTCATCGGTGCCGAATACGTCCTCAAGCTGCTACCCAAAGGCACCCACGACTACGCCAAGTTCATCAAGCCGTCCGAGCTCGCGCGTTTCTGCCGGGCGGCTGGGCTCGGCGTGGTCGAGGTGATGGGCATGCACTACAACCCCTTCACCCGGGTCTACTCCCTCGGCCGCGACACCGACGTCAACTATCTCCTGCACACCCGCAAAGATGCCTAGCGCGGTGCTGTTCGACCTGGACGGCACGCTCGCCGACACGGCGCAGGACCTGGCTTTCGCCCTCAATCAACAGCGTCGCCTCCACGGCCTGCCACCCCTGCCCTTCGAAGCGATCCGGCCGCAGGCCTCCCACGGCGCGCGCGGCCTGTTGGCGCTGGGTTTCAATCTCGGGCCGGACGCGGCCGACTTCGCCGCGATGCGGGCCCAGTTTCTCGATCTGTACGAGCGCCACCTCTGTGAGCGCACGCGCCTGTTTCCGGGCATGGCCGAGACCCTGGAGGCCATCGAGCGGCGCGGGCTGAAATGGGGTGTGGTCACCAACAAGCCGGCGCGCTTCACCCTGCCCCTGATGCGCGCCCTCGGGCTGGAGGCGCGCGCCAGCTGCATCGTTGCAGGAGACAGCACCGCCAACAGCAAACCCCACCCGGAGCCCCTGCTGGTGGCTGCGCAAAGCATCGGTGTCGCGCCGGCGAACTGTTTGTACGTGGGTGATGCCGAGCGTGACGTGGCAGCTGCCTTGGCCGCGGGCATGGCAGCCGTGGTGGCCTGCTATGGCTATCTGGCGGACAGCGACAGACCAGCCACCTGGGGGGCACAGGCACTCATCGGTTCACCCCGGGAACTGCTCATCCACCTCAAATAGGCACCGGCCCGCCCCATCACGAGGTTTCGGCTTTCGGGCAGAAGTTGCGGAACCTGCCTGCATCTGTCACGGGACGATCAGGCAGCGGAGCCGAGCCCGCGAGCGGCGACCGGAATACGGCGTCTCCCCGGCCGGGGACGATGGGCACTCCACCCGCCTCGGGCACGCCGGGACGCAGCCTGCAGCTGCCCACCATACCCGGCATGGTCCGCGATGCGTCTACCGCGCCCCCTGCCGGCCTGCCCTCCACTCCCGTGCGCAGCCTGGGGGATGGCCGACCGGGCCAGCCCCTTTCCCTGGGGGTGACAACGCCTGCTGCACCAGGACCTCGATCGACGGGCGCCGAGCCGGAGGCAAGCCCCGCCCGCGGAACGGCACCGGCCTCGAGCTCCAGCGCGTCCGAACGCAGTGGAACGGATTCGACCCCAGCCCCCATGCGCGGCACGCGACCCTGAGACACCAGGGCTGCGGCGTGCGTCGGCACAGGGAAGCGTCAACGATGGATCTGTTGGGAGCCTTCCTCTCCCCGCTTGGGGGGAGGAAGGCCGCTGAATGCCCTTTTCAACGAACCGGATTGGGCCAGTGAAAAAGCACTGGCCGCCCCTCAGGCCGCCTTCGCCGGGCCGACCCAGGACTGCAGCTTGGGCAGCAGTTGGTCGTTGATGACCTGCACCCGCGCGCGATAGCTTTCCATCCAGCTGCCGGGAGGCGGAGCGCAGTACTCGGCATAGTTGAAGCCATGCGTCTTGATGTATTCCTGCAGCTCCTGGTCGAGCTTGAGCTTTTGCTGAATCAGTTGAGCCTGGTCCATGTGTTCCTCCGTGACACGAAAAGGGTAAACCGAAATGCGGCCTTGCCGCGAGGCGGCGAAATTATAGCGCCGCCGGCCAGGCGGTAAACCCTTTGTCCGTCATTCAAAGTCGCCGCCGAAATCACCTATACTGACAGCGCTTCGTCCCACTGGAGTCACCATGGTCACCCTGAACGTGAACGGGCGCAGGCAGCGCCTCGACCTTCCCCCCGACACCCCCCTGCTGTGGGCCCTGCGGGACCACCTCGGGCTCACCGGCGCCAAGTATGGCTGTGGCATTGCCCAATGTGGCGCCTGTACCGTGCATGCCAACGGCAGGCCGGTGCGTGCTTGCGTCACCCCTTTGTCGGCGGTGGCGGACCAGACCATCCTCACTATCGAGGGTTTGCGCGGCCGTGTCGGGCGCGCGGTGCAGGCGGCATGGGAAAAGCTCGACGTGGTGCAATGCGGCTATTGCCAGCCCGGGCAGATCATGTCCGCGGTCGCGCTGCTGTCGGCGAACAAAAAGCCCTCCGACGCGGACATCGATGCCGCCATGTCCGGCAACCTGTGCCGCTGCGCCACCTATCAGCGCATCCGCGCCGCGATCCACCTCGCGGCGGAATCCCTGAAGTAGAAGGAAGCCATGGACGACATGCGCATCGTCAATGCCAGCCGGCGCGATTTCCTCAAGGCCGGCGCCGCGCTGACACTCGCCGTCTATCTGCCCGCCGCCCGCGCCCAAGTGGCCGCCGGGCCCGGCAGGGCCGGCCAGGGCGCGGTTGCCGCCAGCGTTCTGGAGCCCAATGCTTTCGTGCGCATCGGCACCGACGACAGCGTGACGGTGATCGCCAAGCATCTGGAAATGGGCCAAGGCACCTACACCGGGCTGGCCACCCTGGTGGCGGAGGAACTGGATGCCGCGTGGAGCCAGATCAGGGTGGAGGGTGCGCCGGCGGATTCGAAGCGCTATAACAACCTCTTCTGGGGCCCGGTGCAGGGCACCGGCGGCAGCACGGCGATGGCGAACGCCTTCGAGCAGATGCGGCGGGCGGGCGCGACCGCGCGCGCCATGCTGGTGGCTGCCGCCGCCCAGGCCTGGAGCGTGCCGGAGGCGGAAATCCAGGTCCGACAAGGCGAGCTCGTTCACCCCGCCAGCGGCAAGAAGGCCCGCTTCGGCGAGATCGCCGCACAGGCGGCGACACTGCCAGTACCCGAGCCGGAGGACATCCGCCTCAAGGATCCCGAGGACTTCGTCTACATCGGCAAGCAGGTACCGCGCACCGACAGCAAGGCGAAAGTGAACGGCAGTGCGCGCTTCACCCTCGATGTGAAGCTCCCCGGCATGCTCACCGCAGTGGTAGCCCATCCGCCGCGCTTCGGCGCCCGGCTCAAATCCTTCGATGCCGCACCGGCAAGGGCAGTGCCGGGTGTGGAAGCGGTGCTGGCGATCCCGACCGGGGTCGCGGTGCTGGCGCGGGACTTCTGGTCCGCCAGCAAGGGGCGTGATGCGCTCAAGATCGAGTGGGATGAGCGTGATGCCTTCAAGCTCGACAGCGCGGCGATGATGACCCACTACAAGGCACTGGCACGCTCCCCCGGGACCGTGGCCGCGAGGACAGGCGATGCCGAAAAGGCGATGGGGCGCGCGGCCAAGCGCCTGGAAGCAGCCTTCGAATTCCCCTACCTCGCCCACGCCGCCATGGAGCCCATGGACTGCGTGATCAAGTGGGAGAAGGACCGCTGCGAAGTCTGGAACGGGGAGCAGTTCCAGACCTTCGACCAGATCAACGTGGCCAGGGTGCTGGGGATCCCGCCCGAGAACGTGAAGCTGCACATGCTGTACGCCGGCGGCAGTTTCGGTCGCCGCGCCAATCCCCGTTCGGACTATCTGCTCGAAGCGGCCCACATCGTCAAAGGTATCGGCGGCCGCGCACCGGTGAAGCTGGTGTGGACGCGCGAGGACGACATGCGCGCGGGTGAATACCGGCCCATGTTCTACCACGCCCTGCGCGCTGGGCTCGACGCCAATGGCAGGCTCATCGCGTGGCAGCACCGTTTGGTGGGGCAATCCATCATGCTGGGCACGCCCTTTGAGGCGGGCATGATCAAAAACGGCATCGACGCCACGTCGGTGGAGGGTGCGGCGAACCTTCCCTACGCCGTGCCCAACCTCACCGTCGATCTGCATTCGCCGCGCTGGCCCGTGCCCGTACAGTGGTGGCGGGCAGTGGGCTCCACGCACACCGCGTTTTCGACCGAAGCGTTCATCGATGAAGTCGCCCACGCGGCAGGCGCGGACCCGGTGGCATTCCGCCGCGATCTGCTGAAAGCGCATCCGCGCCATCTCGCCGTGCTAGCGCTGGCGGCGAGCAAGGCCGGATGGGGCACGCCGCTCGAAAGGGAGACCGGTGTGCGTCGCGGACGCGGCATCGCCGTGCACGAGTCGTTCAATTCCGTGGTGGCACAGGTGGCGGAAGTCAGCGTCAAGGCGGACGGCCGCTTCAAGGTCGACCGGGTGGTGTGTGCCGTGGACTGCGGGCTTGCCATCAACCCGGACATCGTGCGCGCCCAGATGGAAGGCGGCATCGGCTTCGGACTCTCGGCCGCGCTCCACAGCGCGATCACCCTCAAGGCAGGCCGGGTGGAGCAATCCAACTTTCATGACTATCCGCTGCTCACCATCGCGGAGATGCCCCGGGTGGAAGTGCACATCCTGCCCTCGACTGCCAACCCCACCGGCGTGGGCGAGCCCGGCGTGCCGCCCATCGCGCCGGCCGTGGCCAACGCCCTCTTTGCGGCGACCGGCAAGCGCCTGCGCAGCCTGCCCTTCGACACCCGGCAGCTCGCGGCGTGATCGACTCCGAACGGGAAGTGTGGCAGACCCTGCTCGCGTGGCGGGCGCAGGGACATCGCGCCGCGCTCGCCACGGTGATCCGCACCTATGGCTCGAGCCCGCGTCCGGCGGGCGCCATGGTCGCCCTGCGCGAGGACGGCGTGGTGGTCGGCTCGGTCTCCGGCGGCTGCATCGAGGCCGATCTCATCGAACGGGTGCGGGCCGCCCTGCCCGCCCTGCCTGAGCGCCTCGTCTATGGCGGCAGCGCGGAGGAAAACCGGCGCCTCGGGCTGCCCTGCGGCGGCGCGCTGGAACTCGTCTGGGAACCCGCGCCGCCGCCTGCCCTGATCCAGAACCTGCTCGACGCGGCGGCTGCGCGCACGCCCGTCGCGCGGCGCCTCGATCTGTCGACCGGCACCTCTGCCCTGGTCACCGCCCGTGCCCAGCCCGTGGAGCTGGATAAAGCGGCCCTGGTGGTAAGCCATCTGCCGAGGGTGCGCCTGCTCCTCATCGGCGCGGTGCAGATCGCGCGCCATCTCGCCGAGATGGCCCAGGCGCTGGACTACGCGGTCTCGGTATGCGAGCCACGCGAGGAATACCGGGCCAGCTGGGCCGTGGCCGGGGCACCGCTGGTCGAAGGCATGCCGGACGATGCGGTCGCGGCGCTCCGTCCGGACAGCCGCACCGCCATCGTCGCCCTCACCCACGACCCCAAGCTCGACGACCTGGCCCTGCTCGAAGCCCTGCGCTCCGATGCCTTCTACGTGGGCGCCCTCGGTTCCCGCCGCAGCAACGCCAGGCGCCGCGAGCGGCTGGCCCTGTTGGATCTCGCGCCGGAACACATCGCCCGGCTGCGCGGCCCGGTGGGCCTGCCCATCGGCTCCCACACGCCGGCAGAGATCGCCGTGGCGATCCTCGCAGACCTGATCGCCGTAGCCAACGGCGTGAGCCTCCTGCCCGCGCGGGACGAAACAGCGGCGCCGCTCATCGCGTGATTGCCGGCATCCTCCTCGCCGCAGGCAGCAGCCTCCGCTTCGGCTCCAACAAGCTGCTGCACCCCCTGGCCGACGGCACCCCCCTGGTCGTGGCGGCCCTGCGCAAGCTCCGGCCGGCCGTGGATCACGTTGTCGTGGTGGCGCGCCCGGGCGATGCCGAGCTCGCGCGGGTATTGGCGAACGAAGCGGCGCAGCTCATCCCCTGCCCCGAGGCGGCGCGGGGCATGGGGGCGAGCCTCGCCTGCGGCGTGCGCGCCACGCCCGATGCACAAGGCTGGCTCATCGCCCTCGGAGACATGCCGTGGACACCGTCCGCCATCGTCGCCCGGCTCGCGGCCCGCTTGCGATCCGGCGCCGCCCTGGTTGCGCCCGAGCACGACGGCCGGCGTGGCCACCCGGTCGGCTTCAGTCAGGAATTTTTCCCCGCTCTGAGCCGACTGGACGGCGACGCCGGCGCGCGTGCCATCCTTGGCGCCCACGCGGCCCGACTGGAACTCCTGCCCACCGATGACCCAGGCGTGCTGTGCGACATCGACCGCCCCGAGGACTTGCCTGGGCATGCTCGGTTATAATGGGCGCGCGGCCCGGGGATGATGTGCGGGAACTATTTCCGGGCTGCCCTGTTCTTAGAGAGGACTGCGATTTCATCATGGGGGCGACCCGGTTTCGACGTGGGTTGCGAAGCAGTCGGGGCATACCGAGGATCGGGCTACCTCGTTAATCCATCCGATACCAAGATAGTCGCCAACGACGAATCTTACGCTCTGGCCGCTTAAGGCCGGACGCTGCACCGGTCGGCCTGCGGGCCGGGCTGGGTAAAACCAGCAGCAGCGTCATGAACAGCAGGAAGTAAGCTTGGCCCACGCCGCGGGGGCCAGGACGAAAACCCAGCGGATCGCTCGCAACCAGCCTGCCCGTCGGCGGGTTGCGGGTCAAATCAAAAGACACGGCTAAGTATGTAGAACTGGCTGTAGAGGACTTGCGGACGCGGGTTCAATTCCCGCCGCCTCCACCAATTCCAAAAGCCCGAACTCGATTCGGGCTTTTTCACATCTCACATCCGCCTGCGGTGCCGGTGCTGGAAAGTGGGCCACCCGAGTCGATCCGGCGTGCACACGCCGGATCGCAGACAAGGGGCCACAGGCCCCAGACGGGGCAGCGTTTGCGTGGATTGGTTCAGCTCACCGCACCGAACCGAAGGAGGGATCTTCCACATCGTCCGGCTCCGGCAGGCCGGCAAGACGCATGCCCTGGCGCAGGGGCCCGCCCGGGAACAGCTCGTAGAGCCAGCGACCACTCCCCTCGGCCGCGAACTGCTGCTCGAGGATGCGCAGAAGCTTGTGCGCCGGCAGCGCCAGGCCGCCCTGATCGAGTGCCAGAACGCGCAGGAATTCGAGAACCCGGTAGTGATCCTCGCCCAGTTTGAGCCCTTCTTTTTCCGCCATGGCGCGCGCCGAATCGCGGGACCACGGTTCGATTTCGACCAGCTCGCCGTGGCGGTTGCGCGCCAGCTGCTTGCCTTCGATGGCGGAGAGGATGGGATTGACCATGGAGTGCCTCCCTTTCAGCCAATGGGGATGACGCGCCCGCGCGGCCCGGTGCTCGTGGCCTGCTTGTCGATGGTGATGGTGAGTACGCCGTTTTTGAACGAGGCCTTGATGGCATCCTGGTCGGCGTCCGCCGGCAGGTTCAAGGCGCGCTGGAAGCTGCCGTAGCTGCGCTCGATGCGGTGATACTGGGCGTCCTTGCGCTCCTCTTCCTGACGCTTCTCGCCGCGAATGTAGAGCACGTCGTCCTCCAGGGTGAGCTGGATGTCCTTCTCCTCGACCCCCGGCACCTCCAGGCTGATCCGGTACTGTTTGTCGGTTTCCTGGATGTCGAGGGAGGGGCGCAACAGACCCTGCCACGCCGGCGTGACGCCCGGCCACGCGAGCCGCGGCCAAGACAGGCCAAAGCCGCGAAAGGCTTCATCGAACAGCCGATCCATCTCTCGATGCAGTTGCAGCAACGGGTCGATGGAAGCGGCCGTCAGGCTGCCCGGCCCGTCCGTCTTCCTCACAGGCAGGCTGCGCGCTTCCTGCGTCTCCTGCTCTTTCTTGAACCAGTTCCACGGTGCCCATTTCTTCAAATCGATGTTCATCTTGCCCTCCTCATGTTTGCTGTCTGTATCCAGTAAAGTGGGGACTGGCCTTGGGCTTTCTCCAGCCGCAGGGCAGCCACGACCGTTCAAGCTTGCCGCAAGGCCTCAATGAGGGGACAGCGCACCCGTCCCTCACCGGTGGCGCAGCGGGAAACGAGACCGGACAGCGCCGCCTCCATGCGCCTGAGGTCTGCGAGCCGCTCGCGCACGTCCTCGAGCTTGCGGGCGGCGAGGGTGCGTGCCTCGCCGCACTGGGTTCCATCTTCCAGCCTCAGCAGTTCGGCGATTTCTCCCAGGCTGAAGCCCAGGCGCTGCGCGCTTCGGATGAAGCGCAGCCGCGCCAGATCCTGGGTGCCATAGCGTCGGATGGTGCCATAAGGGCGCTTCGGCAGGTGCATGAGCCCCTGACGCTGGTAGAAGCGAATGGTCTCCACATTGACGCCGGCCTGAGCGGCCAGCGCACCGATGGTCAGGCCTGGGGCCGGATGGTCCATGGCGGGCTTGATTCCGTACAGGGGTACGGAAGTAAGTTTAGTCCATGGGAAGGGAAACCGTCAGCAAAAAAAGCTTCACCATGGGCGCGCTGGCCACCGGTATCCTCGCCGGTCTGCTCGCCTCGGCCTGTTGTCTTGGCCCCCTGTTGCTCCTGTTGCTCGGCGTTTCGGGGGCGTGGATCAGCACCCTGGGCCGCCTGGAACCCTATCGCCCGCTTTTCATCGCCGTCGCGCTGTTGGCCCTCATGATGGCCGGTCGACGCATCTGGCGCCCTGCCGCCTGCACCCCCGGAGACGTCTGCGCCCGGCGGGTTGTCAGCCGGGCCTACAAGCTCGTTTTCCTGACGGTGGCCCTGCTCGTACTGCTCGCCCTCGTCTTTCCCTTCATCGCGCATTGGTTCTACTGAAAGGTCTCAAGTATGTCTCGATGGATCGCGCCCTTCCTGCTGTGTGCCTGGACCTTGCCGGCTGCCGCGGCACCCCAGACCGTCACCCTGTCGGTGCCCGGAATGAGCTGTGCCGCCTGTCCGATCACGGTGAAGAAAGCCTTGAGCAAGGTCAACGGCGTAACCCGCGTCACCGTGAGTCTGGAACGGCGCGAAGCGGTGGTGGAGTTCGACGATAGGCGTACCGACGTCAGCGCCCTCACCCGTGCCACCGAAGCCGCAGGTTACCCCTCCACCCTGGCAGGCGCGACGCGATGAGCCCGGTGATCCTCGAATCCACCCTCACCTGCCCAGTGTGCGGGCACCGCAAAACCGAAACGATGCCGCAGGATGCCTGCCAGTGGTTCTACGAATGCGAGCAGTGTCACACGGTGCTCAAGCCCCAGCCGGGTGACTGCTGTGTATTCTGCTCCTACGGCAGCGTGCCCTGCCCGTCGATCCAGCAGGCCCGTGCTTCGGGCGACCGTCCCCACTGCTGCGGCTGAGCGCTCACTCCACGCGGACCACGGTGCCCGCCGGGCGCCCTGGTACACGCTTGGGCAGCTCGACGCGCAGCACGCCATTCTTGTAGCTCGCCCGCGCTTCGTCGCTGTTGACCGCCGCTGGCAGCGGCACGCGGCGCTCGAAGCTGCCATAGGCACACTGGATCAGGCGCCACCGTCCCTGCGCACTTTCGCGCTGGAAGCGCTTCTCACCGGAGATGGTGAGAAGATCGTCCTCCACTTCGACCCGGATCTGGTCCTTTTCCAGGCCTGGGAGTTCGACACGCACCACGATGCGCTGATCGTCTTCGAACACGTCTCCGCTCAGCATCGCCCAGCCGCGCGAAGGAAGGAACGCGGTGTCGTCCACCTCGCTCTCAGCCGGGAGATTGGTGCTGCTGCCCGGACGGAAGCGCGTGAGCGCACCCGCCGCGGTGCGCCACAGGTGCCGGAAACCCTCCGTAAGCTGTTCCCACAGACCGCCCAGGTTCTCTTTCAGATCGCCGATCGCCATAGGTCACCCCTTTCACACCACCTGAATCTCGATGCGGCGGCGCTGGGCATGCTGCGCCTTGGGGATGCGCAGCGTCAGCACGCCCTGGTTGAATTCCGCCTTGATCCGCTCCACATCGAGCTCCTTGGACAGGGCAAATACCCGGCGATAACGCGGGCGGTCCACCTCGGCGTGGCTCGCGGTCAGGTTCTGCGGCGTATCGACCACGATCTCGGCATCGATGGTCAAGGTGTCGGCATCGATGTTGAGGTTCAGCCGGTCCTTGGGCACGCCCGGCAGGTCGGCATACAGGGTGATGCCCTCGCCATCCTCGATCACATCCACCGCCGGCAGCAATGTGGCCTCCGGCTCGGGTTGGTTCCGGGTTTGTTCGGTCATCGTCTTCACCTCCTCACTGCACCGTGATACGGCGCGGTTGGGCCGCTGCCTTACGCGGGATGTGGATATGGAGCACCCCGTCGCGATAGCGTGCGACCACCGCGTCGGCATCGACATCGTCGGGCAAGCTCAGCACGCGGCGGAAGCGGCCCGCGAAACGCTCGTCGATGTGGACCGCGGCCTTGTCCGGCAGGGGCGGCAGGGTGCGCTCTCCGGCGATCGTCAACACCCCTTTCTCGATCTGCACGTCAAGACTGCCCGGCTCCACGCCCGGCACGAAAGCATAGATTTCCACCGCCTCTGGCGTGCTGCCGACGTTGAGGGCGGGGAACCCGCCGCGCACGGCGCCACGGATGCTCGGCGACCAGTCGAAGGCACGCTGCATCCTCTCCAGCTCCGCGAACAGGTCGCGGGGAAAAAGGGTTCGGTAAACCATCATTGTTCTCCTTGCTCCAAGGCGCCGACTGCGCCCTCCTGGTCGCTACATGTGGTCGGTCGTCCGGCCTTCAAGACTTGAGCATCGGGGCCCCTGACATTATTTCCATAGTCCTGCGACAATCTGGTTTCAACACACGGGACGGGGCATGCAATTCAAGGACTACTACGCAATCCTCGGGGTGCTGCGGGATGCGGATGGCGATGCCATCAAGCGGGCATTCCGTAGGCTGGCGCGTAAATACCACCCGGACATCTCCAAGGAGCCGGACGCGGAGGCGCGCATGAAGGAAATCAACGAGGCCTACGCGGTGCTGTCGGACCCGGAAAAGCGTGCGGCCTACGATCGGCTGGGCACACGTTACCACGCGGGCGAGGACTTCCGGCCGCCGCCCGACTGGGATGCCGGGTTCGAATTTTCCGGCCATGGCTTCTCCCCCGAGGAAGCCGCGCAGTTTTCGGATTTCTTCGCCGAACTGTTCGGCCGCATGGGCGCTGGCTTTCACGGCGCGCGGGGCCGCGGCGCGGGCATGGACCACCATGCCAAGATCCTGCTCGACATCGAGGACGCCTTCACCGGGAACGTGCGCCAGATCAACCTCGAGGTCCCGCGCGAGGATGCACGCGGTCGTGTGGTGCTGGAACGACGCACCCTCAACGTGAAGATTCCACGCGGCATCCGCGCCGGCCAGGTGATCCGACTCGCCGGTCAGGGTGCGCCCGCCTTCGGGGGCGGCCCGGCGGGAGACCTGCTGCTCGAAGTGCAGTTCCGCCCCCATCCACGCTACCGCCTCGAAGGGCGCGACCTGCACCTGCGTCTCGATCTCGCCCCGTGGGAGGCCGCCCTGGGTGCGACCGTGCCGGTTGCGCTGCCCAACGGTCCAGTCAAGGTGCGCATTCCGCCCGGCGCACAGGCGGGGCGCCAGCTGCGTGTGCGCGGCAAGGGTTTGCCGGGGGAGCCGCCGGGGGATCTGCTCCTGGATCTGAACGTGGTGCTGCCGCCCGCGGACAGCCCGCGTGCGCGGGCATTATATGAAACCATGGCACGGGAGCTGGCCTTCGATCCGCGGGGAAGTCAGACATGAGCGACATGGACATCCTGATCGGTACCCCCCTGGAAGAGAGCTGGCTCACCCTGGAGCAGGTCGCCGCGGCGTGTGCCGTGGAGCCGACATGGCTCACCGCCCACATCGAGGCGGGACTGTTTCCCGAGGTCCGGTGCGCGGCCGGTGTATGGCGCTTTTCTGGCCATGCGCTCCGGCGCGCGCGCCGCATCCGTCAGTTCGAGCGGGATTTCGATGCGGTGCCGGAGCTCGCGGCCCTGGTCGCCGACCTGCTCGAAGAACTCGATGCCTTGCGCGCGCTGCGACAGGGCCGGCTCACGGATTGACCGCGTGGAAACCGTCTCGGCGCGCCACGCCTGGCGCAACACAGCCCAGACGCTGCTGCTCGTCCTCGCCCTGCTGGCGATCGCGGGTATGACAGGCTACCTGCTGCTCGGGGTGGACGGTCTCAAGATCGCCCTGCTCGCGAGCGGCGTCGCCCTGATCATCGAGCCCACGGCAGCCGCACGCATGACGCTCGCGCTCTACCGGGCGCGCCCCATCCGGCCCGCCGAGGCACCCGCCCTGGCCCGTCTGGTGGAAACCCTCGCTGCACGCGCCGGCCTTCCTTCGACCCCCACGCTGCACTATGTGCCGAGCCCCGTGGTGAATGCGTTCGCGGTGGGCAATCGGCGCCATGCTGCCATCGCTCTCAGTGACGGCCTGCTGCGCACACTGAGCTGGCGCGAGCTGGCGGGGGCGCTGGCCCACGAGATCGCCCACATCGCCGCCAACGATCTGCGGGTCATGGGGCTCGCTGACTATGTGAGCCGGCTGACCCACCTGTTCTCCCTCGTGGGGCAGGTGGTATTGCTGCTCTCACTGCCGGCGTGGCTGACCGGCACGGCGCCCGTCAACCCCTGGGCGATGCTGTTGCTTATTTTCGCACCCCACCTCGCCCTGATCGCCCAGCTGGGGCTTTCCCGCGTGCGGGAGTTCGACGCCGATCTGGGCGCCGCGCGCCTTACCGGCGACCCGCGCGGACTGGCACAGGCGCTCGCCAAGATCGAGCGGGTAAGCCGCTCTTGGCGCGCGTGGCTGATGCCGGGCTGGGGGAATCCCGAGCCATCCTGGCTGCGTACCCACCCTCACACCGAAGAGCGGGTGGCGCGACTCCTTGCCCTTGAAGAAGACAAGGCCTTGCACCCGTGGGAGGCAGAGCTCCCGCTTTTTCCTGCGCGACGCCTGCCACCGCCACGCTGGCGTCTGGGCGGCCACTGGCGCTGAGCCGGCCGTACGACCGCAAAAAAAGGCGGCCGTGCGGCCGCCCAGAAATGCAACGCAGCGAAGCAGGCGTGATCAACGACGACCGGGACGCGTCGCGGCCGGGGCTGGCGAGGCCATCAGGTAGAGCTGGCCGCCCTGCACCAGTTCCGGGTCGTTGGGGATGGAATAGTGGGCCTGCGTGTTACCCAGGTAGTAGCGGCGACCCGGCTCGTACCAGTTGGCATTCTTGACGATGTCGGTGACCTCGATCACACCGGAGTTCTCCTCGTCCTGGGTCAGGAAGTTCGCGCCACCTGCAACGAAGCGAGTGCGGTCCGACTCGAAGATCTGGGTGTAGGCCTTCGTGACCGGGTTGATGATCCAGGTCTTGGCAATGTAGGAGCTGTTGCCCGGATCTTCCTGGATCACGATGTTGCCATCCTGGTCTACCACCATGTTGTCGAAGGAACGCGCGATCTGACCATCCGTCCCGACCATCGTCGCCGAGTCGATCACGAGCTCCACCGTGCCACCGGTGGGATTCTCGATGGAGTCGAAGGTGAACTTGTAAAGTCTGGCGCTCTGGCCGCTGCGGCCGGTGGTCACCCAGTAAAACACGTTGGGGTTCTTCGTATCCCAGTGCCCGTCCTCGGGACGCGCCCACTCAGTCACGCCACGTGTCTTGGATTCGCTCTGCAGCTGCGCGCCGCTGTCGAGCGCGACGATGTCGGACATGTCGACCAGCGTGAAGGTGCCATTGATCGCGCCGGCATTTTCCAGCGTGACCGGGTTGTTCCCGTAGTTGGCGCCGCCGTTGGTGACGCGCACGCCGTAGAGATTGCCGTACATAAGGCCGGCACGCTCGACGGGGTTGCCATAGCTTTGCTTTTCGCCCACGTAGACGTAGACCTGACCGGGGCTTGAGTCGTCCATGCCGATCACGATGGTCTTGTCGCCAGCGTTGGGGTGGGCGAGGGAGTTTTCCCAGGAAAAGCGCCCGAGATAGGGCAACTGATAGGTGGTGCCCTTCTCGTCACCGCTGACGATAGTGCCGTAGGCGCGGCCTTCATTGCCCGTCTCTTCACCCTTCATGAAGATGAGGCCGTCAAAACCCTTTCCGGTGGCGGGATTGTAGAAGGCGGTTTTGGGCGGCAAGTCGGCCGAACAGAAGCGGCCAAACTGGGTGGCGCCGGTGGTGTCGACGAATCGCTTATTGACATTGTCCCAGCCCATCACCCTGGTGATGAGGTCCTCCCCCCACTTCACCTGCAGGCTGTTGAGGTGGATGGTCCACTGGGACACGAAGGCACCCGTTGCACCGTGTGCACGAGTCACGCCGGATGTGGCACCGAGCTCGTGGTTCATGAACACGGTCATGAAGGCCTTGTCGGCCACGTACTCGCCATTTTCTGCGAATTTGCCGGCAAGCGCGCCCATGCCATCGGGAATGCCGACCATGCGATAGGGTACTTCCTTGGCCGAGTCACCCACGGTAATCAGCGCGGTGGCTTCCCAGCCGTTGGCAGTGGGCACGATGTAGGGGGTCTGCGAGCTTTGCGGACCGACATATTGGGCCTGGGCGGCGACACCGGCGAGAGCCAGGCCGATGCCCAGCGCAAGGGGTTTCAACTTGAACATGCAGGGGTCTCCTGATTCGATACAAGATTGTAAAATTCGCGCGGGCACGGGACAGCCATACCCGGGCGAGCGTGCTTGGGGTCGTCGAAGCGCGCTTTTCCGACGCGGGCAGTATGGCGCGCCTGGATGACAGCTTCGTGACGCGACCACCATGCGGCCGTTGTCGCGATCAGAAAAGCCATGCACCATTTGCCGTTGCGATGCCCAGCGCCTTTGCTGGATCGACCTCGAGCACCTCCATGAACGATGCCCCGCAATCCACTGCCTCAACCCGCCCCACGCCACACTTGCTGCGCTACGTGTTGATCGGCTTCTTCACCGTCGCGCCGCTGTGGGTCACCTGGATCGTATTCGATTTCGTGTTCAGCCTGCTGGCCAAGGCGGGCGGGCCTTTCCTGCGCGCCGGCGCCCGCGCAGTGCAGCCCTTTTCCGACACCCTCGCGCGGTGGCTGGACAACCCCACGGTACACTACGTGCTCGCGGCCCTCGTCACCATCGCCGGCTTGTATGCGGTGGGCCTGCTCGCCTCGGTGGTCGTCGGCAAGCGGATGATTGCCTGGTTCGAGCGGCTGCTGGAGCGCCTGCCGGGGGTGCAGACCATCTACGGTGCCACCAAACGCTTTCTCCAGACCATACGCGAGCCTTCGGTGCGTGGCCAGCGGGTGGTGCTGATCGCGTTCCCTTCGCCAGACATGAAAGCGGTGGGCTTCATCACCAAGGTGTTCCGCGACCAGACTAGCGACCGCGAGCTGGCGGCCGTCTACGTGCCCACCTCGCCCAATCCCACCTCCGGGTATATCGAAATCGTTCCCCTGAGCGACGTGGTGGTGACCGACTGGACCATGGAGGAGGCCATGACCTTCGTGATGACCGGCGGCACCAACGCGCCCGACGAGGTGCGATTCACCCAACCATCGCCGCCGCCGTGATGGGGCGCGTGTCACGATGGCGCCCATGGTGTTCCATCTCTTGGGGGGATCGGTCTGTTCCTGCTGGGCATGGTGCTGCTCACGGACGAACTCAAGGCCTATGCTGGCGATGCGCTGCGCGCTGCGCTGGTGCGCTTCACCGGCACGCCATCGAAAGCCTTCGCCTCGGGCGCACTGGTCACCCTGTTGGTGCAATCCTCGAGCGCGACTATGGTCACCTTGATCGGTCTCGTCAACGCCGGACTGCTCAGCTTTCCGCAGGTGGTGGGCGTGGTGATGGGGGCAAGCCTCGGCGCCACCGTCACCGGTGCCCTTGCCGCCATCGGCGGCAGCACCTCCGCCAAACGCACCGCCCTCACCCACGTGCTGTTCAATCTCGCCACCGGCGTCATCGCGATCCTGCTGCTGCCGTTGCTGCTGTGGGGCCTGGGGCTCATGCAAGCGCGCGGCTGGCTGGAACCCGGCGCGGTGAGCCTGGCGGCATTTCACACCACCTTCATCGCCCTTGGGGTCGCCTTGTTCCTCCCCTACGCCGAGCCCATCGCGCGCCGTATTGAGCGGCTTCTGCCCGAACGCGGACCGCACCTCACCCGCCATCTCGACGACAGCCTGCTCGCCGCACCGCCCGTCGCACTGGAGGCGACCCGACGCACCCTGATCGAGATCGAGCTGGAGTTGATCGATCTCCTCGATCCCCTGCTGCAAGGCGCCAACGCGCCAATAGACCCGACACGCCGCGCCGCAGCGTCACAGGCCCTCGCACGCACCCAGCTATTCTTCGCTTAGATTCCGCCCATCGCCGAAGACACGCCCCTGTCGCGGTTGCGCATCAACGCCCTGCATGCCATCGACCACCTGGTGCGCCTGCTCGGGCGCCTGGACATTCCCACCGCCACCCAGGCCGCCCTCGCCCAACCCACGCTCGCTGCAGCCGCCACACGCTGTCGCGCGGTGCTGGCACTTGCCCGCTCCGGTCTGCAAGGGACTGCCTCCGCCGACTGGCTTGCCAAACTCGAGACGCAGGCCCTGGAACTGGCGGAATTGCGCCGCGGCCAACGTCTAACCATTCTGGGACAGACCGCCGCCGGCATCCACACACCCGCCGAGGCCCTCGCTGCGCTCGATGCGGTGCGCTGGCTGGAGCGGGTGACCAATCACACCTGGCGCGCCTGCCATCACCTGGCCCAGGGCGACGCTGCCCCGGCGCGGGAGAGCGTGGAAGCCCCCACCCCGTTGGAAGAGTGAGGCCGGGGAATCATTTGCCATGGGACGCTGTCGGACCGTAGCCCACCCTCGCCCGATTGAGCCGGATCGCTTACCATCGCGCTTCGATCGCCGTTTGAAGCGCCCATGAAGACGACTTCTGCAGCCCCCGCGACCGCGCCCTCCTGGCACGACCAGGATGTGTCGGCCACGTTGCAGCGCCTGGGGAGCTCGCGCCAGCGCGGGCTGGACGGCGCCACAGTCGCGCGCCGACAGGCCGAGTACGGCCCCAATCTGCTGCCGCCCCCCAAGCGCCGCGGGCCGGTGATGCGCTTTTTGCTGCAGTTCCACAATGTCCTGATCCACGTGCTGCTCGCCGCCGCCGTGGTCACCGCGGTACTCGGACACTGGCTCGATTCCGCGGTGATCTTGGGCGTGGTGGTGATCAACGCGGTGATCGGTTTCCTGCAGGAGGGCAAGGCCGAGCGGGCCCTGGAGGCGATCCGCGACATGCTCTCGCCCCACGCCCAGGTCCTGCGCGATGGCCGCCGGGCGAACATCGAAGCCGCCGGGCTGGTGCCGGGCGACATCGTGTTCCTGGCCTCCGGCGACCGGGTGCCTGCGGATCTGCGTCTCGTCGAGGTGAAAAGCCTCAAGATCGACGAAGCGGCCCTCACCGGCGAATCCGTGCCGGTGGAAAAACAGATCGACCCCGTCCCCGCCGATGCCGCCCTCGGTGACCGTGCATCCATGGCGTGGTCGGGGACCCTCGTGACCTATGGCCAGGGCGTCGGTGTGGTGGTGGCGACCGGCGCCGCCACCGAAATCGGGCGCATCAGCCACATGCTTGCCGAGGTACAGGGAATCGACACCCCCTTGCTCGCCCAGATGCGCGTGTTCGGCCACTGGCTCACCGGGGTCATCCTTGCCCTGTCCGCCGCCGCCTTCGCGTTCGGTATTTTCGTGCGCGACTACAGCGCCGCCGAAATGTTTCTCGCAGCGGTCGGCCTGGCGGTGGCGGCCATTCCCGAGGGACTGCCGGCCATCCTCACCATCACGCTGGCCATCGGCGTGCAGGCCATGGCGCGCCGCAATGCCATCGTGCGGCGTCTGCCGGCGGTGGAGACGCTGGGCTCGGTGACGGTGATCTGCTCCGACAAGACGGGCACGCTCACCCGCAACGAAATGACGGTGCAGACCATCCTCACCGCCGCGCGCCACTTCCAGGTGAGTGGCAGCGGCTACGCGCCGGAGGGCGGGTTCAGCCTCGCGGGCCAGCCCTGCGATCCCCATGATTTTCCCGAGCTCGAGGACATCGCCCGCGTGGGCCTGTTGTGCAACGACGCCACGCTGACCCATACGCAAGACGGCTGGCGGCTCACCGGCGACCCCACCGAGGGCGCGCTCGTCACCCTGGGCCTCAAAGCGGGGCTCGATCCCAAATTCGAGGCGGAGGCCCTGCCGCGCACCGACGTCATTCCCTTCGAATCCGAGCACCGCTTCATGGCCACCCTGCACCATGATCACGCCGGCCATGGCTTTGTGTTTCTCAAGGGCGCGCCGGAGCGCGTGCTCGACCTGTGTCCGACCCAGCGCGAGGACGGCGAGGATCGCCCCTTCGATGCCGCAGCCTGGCAGACGGCCATGGAGAAGGCCGCCGGGCACGGCATGCGGCTGCTGGCCCTGGCGATGAAACCCGCACCCGATCGGCGCGCCCTCGAATTCGCCGACATCGATGCCGGCGGTTTCACCCTGCTGGCGGTGCTGGGGCTGGCGGACCCGCCGCGGGAAGAGGCCATCCGCGCCGTCGCGGACTGCCGCAGCGCCGGCATCCAGGTGAAGATGATCACGGGAGACCACGCCGCCACGGCGCGCGCCATCGGGACCGAACTGAGGCTCGCCGACGAGGTGCACGTGCTGACCGGGACCGAGATCGAGGCCATGGACGACGCCGCGCTGCGCCAGGCGCTCGCGCGGCACGAGATCTTTGCGCGTGCGAGCCCGGAACACAAACTGCGCATCGTGGAAGCCTTGCAGGCCAACGGCGAGGTGACCGCCATGACCGGCGATGGCATCAATGACGCCCCCGCGTTGAAGCGTGCCAACGTGGGGGTGGCCATGGGCCGCAAGGGCACCGAGGCGGCCAAGGAAGCGGCGGAAGTGGTGCTGGCGGATGACAACTTCGCCTCCATCGCCGCCGCCGTGGAAGAGGGACGGGCGATTTACGACAACATCCGCAAGGCCATCGTGTTCATCCTGCCCACCAATGGCGGCCAGGCGGCAGTGCTGGTGGCAGCCATCGTCATCGGACTCGCGAACCTGCCCATCACCCCCGTCCAGATCCTTTGGGTGAACATGGTCACGGCAGTGACCCTGGCGCTGGCGCTGGCGTTCGAGCCTGCGGAGGCGGACATCATGAAGCGTCCCCCGCGGGATCCGCGCGAGGCTTTGTTGACCCCCTTCATGTTCTGGAGGGTGGCCTTCGTGTCGGCGCTGCTGGTGATCGGCAGCCTGGGACTGTTTCTCCTGGCGCTCGAGCACGGCGCGAGTCTTAAGGAGGCACGCACCGCGGCGGTGAACATGCTGTTGATTGGCGAGGTGTTCTATCTCTTCAACTGCCGCCGTCTGGTCAACCCGGTGCTGTCATGGGACGGCCTGGTGGGCAACCGCTACGTGCTGATTGCCATCGCCCTGCTGCTCCTTTTGCAGCTCGGCTTCACCTATTGGGCGCCGATGCAGGGCCTGTTCCAGACCGCGCCCTTGGATGGGCGTACCTGGCTTATGATCCTGGCTTTCGGGGTGCTGGTGTTCGCCGCCGTGGAAGCGGAGAAGGCCCTCTACCGGCTGCTGCGTCGCCGGCAGCCGCGCGCGGAGTCGCATCGGTGAGCCGACTGCGAGCGAAATTACGGCGCTGGCTGCCGACGCGCGAGCAGCTGCATGCCAATCGCTGGCTGAAGTGGATCGGCCCGCACTTGCATCATCCGCGCCTGTGGCACTGGTCGCGGCGCGGCGTGGCGCTGGGCGTGGCCCTCGGCGTGTTCTTCGGCCTGCTCATCCCGGTGGCGCAGATTCCCGCCTCGGCCGTCGCCGCCGTCGTGTTGCGCGCTAACCTGCCCGCCGCGGCCGCGAGCACCCTGATCACCAACCCCATCACCTTCGGTCCCATCTATTACGCCGCCTACCAGGTGGGCGCGTGGCTCACCGGCGACACCACGACACCGCCGCACGACTTCGAGGATGTGGATGGACCGGTCGCAGAGGGTTTCCTGGAGCGCGTCGCCGCCCTGGGCAAGCCCTTGTTGGTCGGGCTCGCCCTGATGGCCACCCTGTGCGGGCTATTGACCTACCTGCTCGTCAGCGTGGGTTGGCGCCTGTGGGTGCTGCGCAGGCGCAGCCGCCGGCGGCGCAGCTAGAGGATGGACGTCCTCAACCAGCTGGTGCTCGCCGGCGCGGCGCTGCTGCTCCTTTCGATCTTTGCCAGCGCCGTCTCCTATCGCATCGGCATGTCACTGCTGCTGGTGTTCCTAGCGATGGGCATGCTGGCGGGGGAGGACGGCCCCGGCGGCATCGTCTTCAACGATGCGCGCATCGCCTCTACAGCCGGCGGCATGGCCCTGGCCGTCATCCTGCTGGTGGGCGGCCTCAACACGAATGATCCTGTCGGAAAGCCGCATGCCCGGGTGGGACACGCTGATGCTGTTCTTGCTGCAGCTTGGCCTGGGTCTCGCCGCGGGCTATGGCGGCGGACGCGCCCTGGTGTGGCTCACCCATCGCCTGCGGCTGGAGCGGGGCATGTGTCCGATGCTGATCCTCGCCGGCGGGCTGACGGTCTACGCCTTCACCACGGTGGTGGGCGGAAGCGGCTTTCTTGCCATCTACCTCGCTCGCGTGGTGATCGGCAACCACGCGCCGCGCGAGCAGACGAACATCGTGCAAGTGCACAACGGCTTCGCCCGACTCGCGCAAATCGGCATGTTCGTCATGCTTGGTCTGCTCGCCACGCCGCGGGATCTGATCGAGCATGCGCCGGCCGCATTGTTGATCGCGCTGGCGCTGATGTTCGTGGCGCGCCCGCTGGCGGTGGGGCTGTGTTTGCTGCCCTTCCGCTTCCCCTGGCGGGAGCAGCTGTTCATCGCCTGGGTCGGCCTGCGTGGTGCGGTGCCGATCATCCTGGCATTGTTTCCGCTGCTCGCCGGGCTGCCGGAAGCCAAGCTGATCCTCGACGTAGCCTTTTTCGTCGTGCTGGTATCACTGACCCTCCAGGGCTGGACCATCCCGCCGCTGGCGCGCGCCCAACGCCTGCAGGCGCCGGGCGACCGCCTCCGTCTGGGCAGCCTCGAATTCGTCGTCCGCGAGGCGACCGCTGAGCGGATCACCCAGGTGGGCTTGCCCATCCCGACCCATCTGGGCGCGGACCGCCGTGGGACCGCTTGTGCCGGCGACAGAAGCCCCCCATGATGCACCCTGGCACGCCCGTGACGCCCCGACTCCCATGCATGCACCCTTCGCCGAATTCGCCCTGCTGTTGATCATCACTGCCGGGATTGGCGCAATCTTCGTGCGCCTGCGCCAGCCGGTGCTGATCGCCTACATCGCGGTGGGCATTCTGGTGGGGCCGGCGGGATTCGCCCTCGTCACGGCGCATGACCAGGTGGACCTGCTCGCCCAGGTGGGGGTGGCGGTGCTGCTGTTCCTCGTCGGCCTCAAGCTCGACCTCCAGCACGTACGCCACATCGGACCGGTGGCAGTGGCCACCGGCCTCGGCCAGCTCGCCTTCACCATCGTGATCGGCTTCGCGCTGATCCTGCTGCTGGGCAAGGATTGGCTCACGGCCCTTTACGTGGCCGTGGCACTCACCTTCTCCAGCACCATCATCATCGTCAAGCTGCTTTCCGACAAGCGCGAGCTGGATTCCCTGCACGGCCGCATTGCGGTGGGGTTTCTCATCGTGCAGGACATCGCCGTGGTGGTGGCGATGATGGCGATGAGCGCGCTGCGCGCCGACGGCAGCGAGGCGGGGCTCCTCCATGTGGCCGCCTCCCTGGGGGCGCGCATCGGCGCCGCGGCTGTGCTGCTGTTCGTGTTGATGCGCCATGTGCTGCCGCGCCTGGTGCGCATGATGGCGCGCTCGCAGGAGTTGCTGCTCATTTTCGCCATTGCCTGGGGCACCGCACTGGCCGCCCTGGGCGAGTGGGCTGGATTCTCCAAGGAGGCGGGCGCGTTTCTCGCGGGCTTTTCGCTTGCCTCCACGGATTACCGCGATGCCATGAGCGCGCGGCTTACCGGTATCCGTGATTTTCTGCTGCTGTTCTTTTTCATCGACCTCGGTACCAAGCTCGACTTCTCTACCCTTGGCGGCGAGCTGTGGCCGGCGGCGGTGCTGTCCCTGTTCGTCCTGATCGGCAATCCGCTGATCGTGATGGCGATCATGGGCTACATGGGCTACCGCAAGCGCACCGGCTTCCTCGCCGGACTCACGGTGGCGCAGATTTCCGAGTTCTCCATCGTCTTCGTCGCCATGGGCATCACCCTGGGCCATGTGGGGCATGAAGCGCTCGGCCTCACCACGCTGGTGGGCGTGGTGACGATTGCACTGTCTACCTACATGATCCTGTATTCCCAGCCGCTCTTTGATCGTCTCGCACCCTGGCTCGATGTCTTCGAGCGTAAGGTCCCGCGCCGCGAGCTGGCCGTGGAACGGCAGCGCCGCAGCGAAGGCGCCCCGCGTGTGGTGGTGCTGGGCCTGGGTCGTTACGGTGCACGCATGCTGGAGCAGCTCCACCGCCTTGGCATCCCGGCGCTGGGGGTGGACTTCGACCCGGAGACGGTCCGCCGGCTGCGCGCGCGCAAACTGACGGTCCACTTCGGCGACGCCGAAGACCCTGCCTTCCTGGAGTCGCTGCCGCTTGGCGATGCGGAATGGATCATCACCACCCTGCCGGACTGGAGTGCCAACCGTGCGCTCTTGAAGGCGCTGCGGGACGGCGATTTCAAAGGCAGCATCGCCGCCGTGGCGCGCGACGAGGAACAGGCCCAGGCCCTCGCCCGGGCCGGTGCCGCGCGCGTCATCAATCCGTTTACCGATGCCGCCGATCACGCGGCCGAAACCTTCGCCCGCGCGGTACAATCCCGGGAGACCCTGCCATGACCGTCCTGCGCACCCTGCTCGCCCCCACCGACCTCTCGGCACCTTCGCGCCATGCGGCGCAACGGGCCGCGCTGCTGGCTGCAGCCCTGGCGGCGCGCCTGGAACTGCTCTACGTGCTGGAAGGCGGGGCGCTGGATCGCCTTCGCCGGCTGCTGGGACAGGACGCGGAGCCGGTCGCGGAGCGGCTGCAAGCTGCCGCGCGCGAGGCACTCGCGCGACTTGCGGCGGATCTGTCCCGGCGCGCATCGATCAGTCCCGGAACCCATCTCGCGAGCGGCCCGGTGCTGGCGGAAATCCTCGCCGCAGCCGATGCGCTCGCGGCCGATCTCATCGTGCTGGGCGCGCGCGGCGCGAGCTTCATGCGCCACACCCTGCTCGGCTCCACGGCCGAGCGTCTGCTGCGCAAGAGCCTGCATCCGCTTCTCGTGGTCAAGCAAATGCCCTATGGGCCCTATCGCAACGTGCTGGTACCAGTGGATTTCTCGCCGTGGACTGGCCATGCGCTCCGGCTTGCCAAGGCCGTGGCACCGGAGGCCGATCTCATTGCGTTGCATGCCTTCGAGGTGCCGTTCGAGGGCCATCTCAGGCTCGCCGGTGTGGACGAGGACAAGATCCTCGCCTATCGCACCGCGGCGCGCGACGAGGCATTGGCCTCCCTGGGTGAGGCGGTGCGTGCGGCCGGACTCAAGGACACGGATGCGCGCCTGGTCGTGGTCCATGGCCGCCCCGGCAGCGTGATCCTGGAGAAGGAGGAGGAAGAGGACATCGACCTGATCGTGATTGGCAAGCACGGCACCGGCCTCACCGAGGAATTGCTGCTCGGCAGCGTCACCAAGCGGGTGCTGGCAGATTCCCGCTGCGACGTGCTGGTCGCGCAGGGTTCATGAAGATCTTCTCGCCCCTCTATGCCCGGGTGATGACCTGGGCGCGGCACCGCCATGCACCCTGGTATCTGGCCGGGTTGAGTTTCGCCGAATCGTCGTTCTTTCCCGTCCCACCCGACGTCATGCTGGCACCGATGAGCCTGGCTCATCCGTCGCGGGCGTGGCACTACGCCTTGCTTACCACCTTGGCCTCGGTGGCAGGCGGCTTACTGGGTTACCTGATCGGCCTGTTCGCCTTTGACGCCATCGAACCGTGGCTGCGTGGAAGCCGCTACTGGACGGGCTATCAGACGGCGGTGGCTTGGTTCGGTGAGTGGGGTTTCTGGGCGGTGTTCGTCGCCGGGTTTTCGCCCATCCCCTACAAGGTCTTCACCATCGCCGCCGGCGCGCTCTCCATGGCGCTTCTGCCCTTCACCCTCGCCTCGGTGATCGGGCGCGGCGCGCGTTTTTTCCTCGTGGCGGGCCTGATGGCCTGGGGCGGGCCACGCATGGAGGCCCTCCTGCACCGCTATGTGGATCGTCTCGGCTGGGGGCTCGTGGCGCTCGTCGTCGCCATCGTGCTCTATCGCTGACCCGTCTCCAGCACCGCACGCAGCGCGCGGATCTCTTCGCGCAGGGCACGCACCTCTGCATGCACGTCGGCCTCGATGTGGCTGCGTGCGGCGTCCACCGCCCGCACCGTCTCCTGATGCTCTCGGTCGCTAAAGCTCTGCATGGCATTGACGATGATGGCGATGAACAGATTGAGCATGGTGAAGGTGGCGATCAGAATGAAGCTGATGAAGAACACCCACGCATAGGGAAAGTGCTCCATCACTGGGCGCGCGATGCCCATCGACCAGCTCTCCAGGGTCATGATCTGGAACAGGGTGTAGAGCGAGCGGCCGAGATGGCCGAACCATTCCGGATAGGCCGCGGCGAACAGGTTGGTGGCAATCACCGCGAACACGTAGTAGATCAGCAGCAGCACGAGACCGATCGAGGCCAGCCCCGGAATCGCCCCCAGCAGTGCGCCCACCACGCGCCGCATGGACGGCACGATGGTGAGCACCCGCAGGACCCGCAGCACCCGCAGCGCGCGCAGCACGGCGAACTGACCGCTGGCCGGCACCAGGGCGATCGCCACCACCAAAAAATCGAACACGCTCCACGGATCGCGGAAAAACGCGCCGCGGTGCGCGTACAGCCGCAGGGCGATCTCCAGCACGAACACGCTCAGGAGGGCCCGGTCGAGAGCAACGATGGCCGTGCCCGCCACCGCCATCACCGCAGGCATGGTTTCAAGCCCGAGGGTGACGGCGTTGATGAGGATCAGGGCGAGGATGAGACGCTGGGTGCGCCCATCCTCGACGAAGTCGCGCACGCGCCGGCGCGCGTCCGCCGCGACCGCCGTCATCCCGCACTCACTGCGCGGCCTTGAGCGCGGCGATGCGCTCCTCCAGCGGCGGGTGGGTCATGAACAGCCGCTTCAGTCCGTGCCCGATGCTGCCGGCAATGCCAAAGGCCGCCATCTGATCCGGCAGCGGCGCGGTGCGCGAGGCGGCGAGCCGCTCCAGCGCCGCGATCATCTTGTGGCGCCCGGCGAGGGCCGCTCCCCCCCGGTCGGCGCGGAACTCGCGCTGGCGCGAGAACCACATCACGATGATGCTGGCGAGGATGCCCAGCACCACCTCGGCGATGATGGCCGTGATCCAGAACGCGGGGCCGTGGCCACGCTCGGTCTTGAACACGACACGATCCACCAGATGGCCCACCACGCGCGACAGGAAGATGACGAAGGTATTGACCACCCCCTGGATCAGCGCGAGCGTCACCATGTCGCCGTTGGCCACGTGCGACACCTCGTGCCCGAGCACCGCCTCTGCCTCGTCGCGGCTCATGCTGCGCAGCAGCCCGGTACTCACCGCCACCAGCGCGTTGTTGCGGCTCATCCCCGTCGCGAACGCATTGACCTCGTCGGATTCATAGATGGCGACTTCCGGCATGCCGATGCCGGCCTGCTTGGCCTGCCGGCTCACGGTCTCCACCAGCCAGAGCTCGGTGGGCGTGCGCGGCTGCGTGATCACCTGTGCGCCGGTGAAGCGCTTCGCCGTCCATTTCGACATCGCCAGAGAGATGAAGGACCCACCGAAGCCGAACACGGCTGCGAATACGAGCAGGTGATTGAGGTTGAGGCCGGCACCCTGTTCGTCGAGGATGCGCTCCACCCCCAACAGGCGCAGGGTGATGGACAGCACGACGATGATCGCCAGGTTGGTGGCCAAGAACAACAGTATGCGTTTCATGATACTCCTCGAAGTTCGCTCAAGTTTTCAAGTCCGCAGCTTTGAAGGGACGCAACGCGCGGAGTTCCCCCGTCACGCGGCCGGCCGGAATGGTAACACCCCCGGCGCGCCCGGCCGCGACCCGCCCCCCGGCACGGCATCGCCCAGCCGGTAGCTAGGTACGTTTGGCATGAATTCAAGTGGCATGTCTCTTGCAGCCGTTCATGACAAATCTGCCACAATACCAGGTCCGCGTCATGACGCGCCAGGAGGAGTGGCGCGTCCCGGATATCCACCAACGAGAATACGCGGCCACGCCTCGCGCATGAAACAAGACAGCAACAAACCTGCGACGCGCGTCGACAGCGCCCTGTTGCCCTGCCTGCCGCATATCCTGTCCAGGCTGCTGCCCCTGAGCGAGGCGGACGCGGCCTCGCCGCTGAACGCCTTGGGCGACGACCCCGGGCTTGCGGCACGGGTCCTCGCCATCGCCAGCGCACGGGGCATCACCGAGGGCGCGGCGAGCCTCGCTGCGATCCTCGCCGCGCTCGGTGACGACACCGGTCGCATCATCGTGCGCAACAGCGCCATCCAGCAGGTTTTCAGCCAGTACGGCAGCCGCCCCGTGGGTGCCCTGAAACGGCACTGGTGGCGCGCCATGGCGAGCGCCTATCTGGCCGAACGGCTGGCCCTGGAAAACGCCTATCTTCACCCGGAGGAAGCACGGCTCGCCGGTCTGGTGAGCGCCATGGGGCCACTTGCCCTGTGGTCGCGGGAGGGTGAGCCCGAGCTTCCCCGCGAGGAGGGGGGGGATCACCAGGTCGCGCAGCGCACCGCGGTGGCGCTTGCCGAGGAATGGCGCCTGCACCCGTTCGTGGTGGATGCCCTGCGCTACCGCGACGCGGCACCGGCAAGCCTGGCGGACGCCCATCCTTTGGTGCGGATCGTCCATCTGGCCGCCAACCTTGCCGATTATCTGACGGATGGGCGGCCGTTTCCGCTGGACGCCGGTCGTACCTTTTTCGCCTACGATGCCGCGCGGCTGGACGCGCTGGGAGAGGATGCCCGCACCGCGGTGGAGGCCCTCGCCCAGCGCTATGGCATCGAATTCCCCGCCGCGGCGTCGGACATGGCGCCGGGCGAGCGCCGACGCCATCGTGCACCGTTCTCGCCGCTGCCAGCGGCTGACGGGGATCTGCCCTCCGACACCCACGCCAAGCTCGAACTCGCACGGGAAGTACGCGACCTCGCCCTGCTCGATCGGATCACCGACAAGCTCGCGGCCGCGCAAGGTGAAGCCGATGTGCTTGCGCAGGTGGCCGAGGGCGCCCAACTGCTGTTCGGTCTGGGTTCCCCGCTCGTCTTCCTTGCCCAATCCGACGGCGAGTTGAAGGCCCGTCCACTGCCGGCCCAGCCGCCGCGAGCAACCGAGCTGTGCGTGCGGCCCGGCGCGGGCCCCAGCGTCGCGGCCCGCAGTGCCGACGCCGGGGCCGTACTGAACGCCGCCCAGGAAGCGGATGGGACCGTGCTCGACAAAGAAATCGCCAGCCTGCTCGGCGCCCCTGCCGCCCTCTACGTCCCCCTCATGGCCGCCGCACAGCCCGTGGGCCTCGCCGCCTTCGGCATCGAGCCCGCACAATGGCCGCGCCTGGCGAAACAGCAGCGGCTCCTGTTGCGCTTCGGCCAGGCCTGCGCTGCCGCACTGCGGCAGCGCGGCAGCACGCCGCCCGACGCCCTCCCGGCACACGCCCGCCTCACGCATCTGCAAACCCAGGCGCGCCGTGTCGTGCACGAGATCAACAATCCGCTCGCGATCATGAAGAACTACCTAAAACTGCTGGGCCAACGGCTCGAAGCCGACCCCCAGGCCCGGGAGGATATCCGCATCCTGAACGAGGAGATCGACCGCATCGCCACCCTCGTGCGCAGCCTCTGCACAGCGCCGACGGAGGCCGCGCCCATCGGCCTCGTGGACGTGAACCAGCTGATCCGCGATCTGGTGGCGTTGACGGAGGCGAGCCTGTTGACGCCGGCAGGCATCGCGGTCCACACCGATCTCGCCCCGGCGCTGCCACCGCTCGCGCTGCCGCGCGACAAGCTGAAACAAATCCTGCTTAACCTGATGAAAAATGCGGCCGAGGCCATGGCGCAGGGTGGCACGCTGACCCTCAGCACCCATGACGATGTCAACCGGGATGGACAAAGCTGCGTGGAGATCCGTGTCGCCGACACGGGGCCCGGCCTGCCTCGCGAGGTCCTGGAACACCTGTTCGAACCAGTGACGAGCACCAAGGGTGAGGGACACGCCGGGCTGGGACTCGCCATTGTTAAGGCGCTGGTCGAGGAAATTGGCGCAAGTATAACTTGCATAAGTACAAAAGCCGGTATAACTTTCCAGTTGCTGCTCCCCAAGAAGGCAGCGTAGAAGAACAAACGGCCCAAACCTGGAGGTAGGCCGAAGAAGAACACGCGCGGACCGTGGGCCGTCCACGCGACATCACGTCGGGGAAGACTGATGGACAGTGAGCAGAGCAGACGGGCGCCCGCCACGGTGCCATGGGTGCTGGTGGTCGATGACGAAGCCCTGATGCGCGCCAGCCTTGCGCGCCTTCTCGCGGAACAGGGCTACCAGGTGGAGAGTGCGGCAAGCGCTGCCGAAGCGCTCGGGCGGATGCGTGCGCGGCGGTACGATCTCGTCCTGGTCGATCTCATGATGCCTGGCATGACCGGCCATGCGCTGATGGCCGAGATGCGCCAGCGCAACATCGACAGCCCCGTCATCGTGGTGAGCGGCGACACCGCCATCGATTCCGCCATCGAAGCCTTGCGGCAAGGGGCCCACGACTTCGTGCGCAAGCCCTATGAAGCGGACGAGATGCTGCGCCGCATCGAGAATGCCTTGGCGCATCAGCGTCTGCAACAAGAGAATGCCGCGTTGACCGAGCAACTCAGGCGCTCGGAGCAGTGGCACCGTTACCTGGTCAACCATTCGGTGGACCTGATCTACACCCTCGACCCGCAGGGGCGATTCACCTTCGTCAACCACACCGCCGAATCGCTGCTGCACCGCCCGCGCCGCGAACTGATCGGCCGCCACTATAGCGAAATCCTCCCCGAAGAGGATCGGGCGCGTGCTGCGCACGTGTTCGACGAGCGCCGCACCGGGAAGCGGGCCACACGCGGCGTCGAGCTGCGTCTTCTACGCGCCCGCAGCAACGGTGACATTGCCGCGCCCTTCGTGCCGATCGAACTGCACAGCATGGGCATGTATGACACCGACAAGCACGGGCAGCGGCGATTCGTCGGCACCTATGGCATCGCGCGCGACATCACCGACCGCAAGCGCGCCGAAGAGGCCATCACCTATCAGGCCTACCATGACCTGCTGACCGGGCTCGCGAACCGCAGCCTGTTCCTCGACCGCCTGAACCAGGCCATCAACCAGGCCAAACGCAATCACGGCAAGCTCGCGGTGATGTTTCTGGATCTGGACCGCTTCAAGTTCGTCAACGACAACCTCGGCCACATCGCGGGGGACAAGCTGCTGCATGCGATCGCCACCCGCCTCAAATCCTGCCTGCGTGAAGTGGACACGCTGGCGCGCCTAGGCGGGGACGAGTTCGTGTTGCTGCTGCCACAAATCTCCCATGGGAGCGCCGCCACGGTGATCGCCGAGAAGATCCTGCACGCGCTCGCAAAGCCCTTCGTGATCGATGAACATGAGCTCTTCGCCTCCCTCAGCATCGGCATTGCGCTCTATCCGGGCGACGGCGACAACGCCGATGCGCTGATCAAGCATGCCGACATGGCGATGTATGCGGCCAAGAATGCGGGGCGCAACACCTATCAGATCTACACCCACCTCATGGACGCCGCGTCCAGCGGACGTCTGGCGCTCGCCCAGGATCTGCGCCGGGCGCTGGAGCGCGATGAACTGGTGGTGTACTACCAGCCGCAGGTGGAGGTGCGCTCGGGCCGTATCGTTGGCTTGGAGGCGCTCCTGCGATGGCACCACCCGACCGAGGGCCTGCTGGAACCGGCCGCCTTCATCAGCCTGGCCGAGGACACCGGGCTCGTGTGTCAGATCGGCGAATGGGTGCTGCGCACGGTGTGTGCCCATACCGCCCAATGGCGCGCGGCCGGGCTGCCGCCGGTGCGGGTGTCGATCAACCTGTCACCGCAGCAGTTGCAGAAAGATCGCTTCGAGGAGCACTTTCTCGCCGTGCTGCGCGAGCGGGACGTGCCGCCGGCCCTCATCGGCGTGGAGATCACCGAAAACACCATGATCCACGAGGTCGACCATGCCGTCGCCAAGCTCAACCGGTTGCGGGACCACGGCGTGGAGGTGGCGCTGGACGATTTCGGCACCGGCTATGCATCCCTGAGCCACTTGAAGCAGCTGCCGATCCACACCTTGAAAGTGGACCAGTCCTTCGTGCGCGAGATGGCCGAGGACCGCGATCAACTGGCAATCCTGCGCGCGGTCGCCGCGATGGCCCAGGAGCTGCGCCTGCGCCTCGTCGCGGAAGGCGTGGAAACCGCGGCGCAGCGCGAGATGCTCGACCATCTGGGCTGCCCGCAGTACCAGGGCTTCCTGTTCAGCGCACCCGTCCCTGCCGAGGACATCCCGCGGCTGCTCGCCACGGCGGACGCGCCGGGTCGCGCCACGGTACGCCCGGCGGCGTGAGCCGCGAGGCGAGCATCAACCTTTCGTCGGCTGCTGCGCCAGCAGCTTCTGCAAGGTCTCGACCCGTTCTTCCAGCACCCGCAGCCGCTCCGCCACGTCGTCCGGGCGCGACGGCGGCGCGTGATCGTGCATCGCGGTGGCGGCCATTCTGCAACAACCCATTCCGCTGACCGCCTGTCCCATGCCGCCGCAGCAGCCGGCATTCGCCTGTCCTGTTCCCTCGTGCGCGCAGGCGCGCCCGCCCCCGAGTGAATCGAGCCGCTTGGCGCTCTTCGCCGTGACTGGCTTCGCCGGTGCGGATTCGGCGGCGTGTAGCGCGACCGGGGCGGCGCCGAGGCTCAATGCAAGCAGGGTCATGATCACTTGCAGCATGTCGTACTCCTTGAGTTGGGAAACAGAAAATCAATGAAGCTATTTGACGATTTCGTACTCGACCACGGTGAACGCGCCGCTCACGGGCTCGGCGCGGAAGCGGATGCGATCACCGGCCTTCATCTGATCGAGCCAGGCCGCCTCCTTGACCCGGAACACCATGGTCATCGGCGGCATGTCCAGGTTGGGAATCGGGCCGTGCTTGATGGTCACCTTGCCTGCCGACTTGTCGACCTTGCGAATCTCGCCGTCGCTCATGGGGGCGGTGCCCTGGGCCGGGACCGCAGCCGGCATGGCCAAAGCGGCACCCAGGATGAGGGCTGCAATGCGCGTTTTCATGTTCGACACTCCTTTCGTCATTTCACGATGATCTTGCCCACCATGCCGGCCTCGAAGTGGCCCGGCAGCAGGCAGCCGTAATAGAACACGCCGGTGCGGGTAAACTGCCAGCCGATCTCACCGGTCTGCCCCGGCCCCACGTGTGCCATGTGGGGCGCGTCATGCTCCATGTCGGGAAACCGTTTCATCAACTCGGCGTGCTGTTTCAGCTCCGCTTCGGTGCCCAGCACCATCTCGTGCATCATGCGACCACCATTCTTGATGACGAAGCGTACGCTCTCGCCGCGCTTGAGCGTGATTTCAGCAGGCGTAAAGCGCATCGCATCCGACATCTCCACGGTGATGGTGCGCTTGGCCCGCTTCGGGTCGACCGCGCGCCCGAACGCCGTCGGCTCGACCTTGGCATAATCGATCGCCGTCCTGGGTGCGTGCGCCTCGTTGCCGTGGGCGAGCACTGCGGTTGTCGCCAGCATCAAGGCATAAAGTCCATATCTGCATTGCCGCATTGCCTGTCTCCTGTTTCGCTCAGTGGCCCGCATGGCCATGGGGCTTCCGTGCCCGCAGTTCGCGGCCATCCGCCTGGGGGGACGGCGCGCGCACGGCCGCCGGGGTGGGGCCGGTCCATTCCCGTGCCACGGTGCCCGGCGGGAAGGCGTACCAGCCCGGGTCGCTATAGTCCCCCGGCTTCACGTCGGGCCGCACCTTGACCACGCTGAACATGCCGCCCATCTCGATCGGCCCGAACTGGCCATGGCCGGTCATCATCGGCAGGGTGTTGTCGGGCAGGGGCATTTCCATCTCACCCATGTCCGCCATGCCGCGCTCACCCATCACCATGTAGTCCGGTACCAGCTTCATGATCTTCTCGGCCACGCCGCGGTGATCCACGCCGATCATGGTGGGAACGTCGTGGCCCATGGCGTTCATGGTGTGATGCGACTTGTGGCAGTGGATGGCCCAGTCGCCAGGATAGATGGCGTCGAACTCGAAGGCGCGCATCTGGCCCACGGCGCAATCGACCGTGACTTCCGGCCAGCGCGCGGACTTGGGCACCCAGCCGCCGTCGGTACAGGTGACCGCGAAGTCGTAGCCGTGCATGTGGATCGGGTGATTGGTCATGGTGAGGTTGCCGAAGCGGATGCGTACGCGGTCGTTCTGGCGCACCACCAGCGGGTCGATGCCGGGAAACACGCGGCTGTTCCAGCACCAGAGGTTGAAGTCCAGCATGGTGTTGACCTTGGGCGTGTAGCTGCCCGGCTCGATGTCGAAGGCGTTGAGCAGGAACACGAAGTCACGGTCCACGCGCATGAAGTTGGGATTCTTCGGATGCACGACGAAGAAGCCCATCATGCCCATCGCCATCTGCACCATCTCGTCGGCATGGGGGTGATACATGAAGGTGCCGGATTTCTTCATCTCGAACTCATACACGAAGGTCTTGCCCGGCTTGATGTGCGGCTGGGTGAGCCCTCCCACCCCGTCCATGCCGCAGGGCAGCAGGAAACCATGCCAGTGGATCGTGGTGTGCTCCGGCAGGCGGTTGGTGACGAAAATGCGCACCTTGTCGCCCTCCACACATTCGATGGTGGGTCCCGGGCTCTGGCCGTTGTAGCCCCACAGATGCGCCTTCATGCCGGGTGCGATCTCGCGGATCACCGGCTCCGCGACCAGGTGGAATTCCTTCCAGCCCTGGTTCATGCGCCAGGGCAGCGTCCAGCCGTTGAGCGTCACCACCGGATTGTAGGGCCGCCCGTTGGGCGGCAGGAGCGGCGGCTGGGTGGCCGCGGACGTCTGGGTCACTGCTTCCGGCACGGCACCCAGTGCAGCGCGGCTCACCAGTCCGGCCCCCAGGAGCGCGCCGCCGCGCAGGAATGTTCTTCGAGTCACCATGTCGTTTGCCTCGGTCGTCTCAGTGGCCGGGGGTGCCGGCCGACGCCGGCACCACGGCCGGCTTCACCGCCACGCCACGGGGCGCGGCACCACTCATCACTGCGTCGAGATCGGTCTGGGCCAGCCAGAAGTCACGCAGCGCCGCGATGGCGTCCGTGACGCTCGCCACCTGCTGGCGTGCCTCGGCCAAAAGCTCGAACACGCCGACCAGCATGCCGTTGTAGCGCAGCAAGGTCTCCTCGGCGATTTGCCTGCGCAGCGGCACGATCTCGTCGCGGTAGTGGCGTGCGATGTCGTAATGGGTACGGTAGGCGACATAGGCCTCGCGCACCTGCGAACGGGCCGTCACCGCCGTTTCCGCGAGACGGTTCACCGCCTGCAGGTAAAGCGCTTCGGCGTGGGCCACCCTGGCCTCGCCGAAATCGAACAACGGAATGCTAAGCTCGATCTCGTAGCCGGTCTGGCGCGGCTCGCCGGTCTCGCTGTTGTGCTGGTAGGCCCCCTCCAGCACGTTCACGAAGCGCGTGGCGCGAGTCAACCCCAGGGATTTCGCCAACCCTTCCACCTCGCGCCGTGCGATCTGCACGTCCACGCGTTGCTCGAGCGCCGCCGCTTCCAGGTCCGCTTCGGGACGGGGTGTGCCCGGCAGATCCGGCAGGCGTTCCGGCAGCGTGTAGCCGATCTGCTCGCCCCACAGGCCCATCAGGCGTGTGAGCGCCTCCCGCGCTGCCACCTCTGCCTGTCGCGCGCGCGCGAGTTGCGCGACCGCTTCGGCGTAAAACGCCTGCTCGCGCGCCTGGGACAGGCGGCTCCAGTTCCCCACTCGCGCCATGCGCCGCGCGAGCTCGGCGGCGGCCTCGGCCGCCGTGACCACGTCCCCCAGGTAGCGCACCGTCTCCGCCGCCGCCACGGCATCAAACCACGCGCGGCGCGTCTCCGCCGCCACCCGCAGCACTTCGCCCGTCACCGCGAGTTTGGCTTGTTCGAAACGACGTGTCTCGATCTGGCTGCGGACCGGCATGGTGAGCAGGCCCATCAGGTCGAACACGAACTTGCGCTCGATTTCGACCACCCCTTCGCGCGTGAGGCGGCTGAAGGAGAAACCGGGGTTGCGCAGACGGCCCGCCTGCACCCGTGCCGCCTCGGCGATGCCCAGTTCACTGTAGGCGGCCTGAAGTCCCGGATTGTTGAGCAAGGCGATCTGCACGGCGGTGTCCACATCGAGCGGCTGTGCGAGCAAGGCCTTGACACGCTCGGCCACCGCGGCACGATCCGCATCCTGTCTGACCCAAACCACGTCCTTGCCAAGCTGCGACTTGGCGCCATCCCGGACCGCCCCGAAGCCGGCATCCTCGGACAGTGTCGCGCACCCGGTGAGCGAAAGCAGGGTCGCCACGGTGATCCAATGGCGCACGCTGAACGGTTCCATTGCCATGGATGCCCCCTAGTGGTGGTGACGATGCGACGCATCGCCTGTTGACGCTTCCGGCGCACCCTGCGCGACGGGTGCCTCGGCGCCCACATGGCCGCGATGGCCACCCAGCCGTTCCATTTCGGCATTCACTTCGCGCCAATCGGCGATCCTGGCCTCGTCCAAGGGAACATAGGTTTCAAACACCGAGCGGTAGACGACCGCCGGCGCCGCGGCCCTGGGATCCGCCGCTTGCACGCCCGCTGCGAGCGCGGAGCCGGCGCCCGCTGCGAGCAGTAAAGTCATCGACAACTTCATGGTGCACTCCCACATTGCTGGACCGTCTGCCCCACGCCGCCACAGGGCGTGGGGCCCTTCCCGCGGCGCGCCTCAGGCGCGGCGGGTCCACATCAAAGGGAAGTGCTTCGGGGTGGGCGTTCGGGCCCATCCGGCTCGAAGCCGGCATGGGGGACGGGCGGTAGGAAAAGGGGGCCGTCGCCGGACGGCACCAACGGCATGGCCATGGCCAACATCGGCAAGGCGGCCCCTGCGACGCAGCAATCGCCGTACAAGGTGCAGTCCGCACCGAGGCCCGCCGCAGACGCGGCGGTCTCGTCCTCGGCCCCGTGGGCACAATGCCCACCGTCAGCCGCGCCCGCCGCAGCCAGCGGCATCCCCGCGGGATGCATCGCGCACGACGGCATGGCCATGCCCGCCACGGCACGCAGGGGCAGGCTCAGCAGCAGGGCAGTCAGTAGGCACAGTTTCAGGATGCGGACCATGGGCACCTCGACTGGGAGCCAGTTTAGTCGCCCGCGCCCGATTCGGCAAGATCGGACCGGTCCCGCGTCGGCTGCTGGCATTTACGCCCCGGCTCGCGTATAGTGCCGCCACCTGTGTCGTACAGTGGCTCGTTCGCGCTAGACCCCTGCAGCGCTTTCCGGGACTGACTGCACAGCCCCATCGTCCCCGACCCCTCTCGGATCTCCTCGCCTTGCGGCGAAGCGTCCCGGCAACCGGTTGGCGCCGATGACAGACGCCGATCGCCACGCCGGTTGCATGTCCCCAGCAAGGTGCCAGCAAGGTGATTGTTTGGCCCATGCCGGGCCCAGCCTTCCTTCGGTCGCGGCCGGACGGAATTTTTGCTCAGGAATCGATATGCCTTTCTCCGAACTCGGCCTGCCACAGCCTTTGCTCGCGGCCCTACACAAGCATGGCTACACCGCCCCCACCCCGGTGCAGCGCGCCGCCATCCCGGCCGCACTGGCGGGACAGGATCTGCTGGTGTCCTCCCACACCGGCAGCGGCAAGACCGCCGCCTTCCTCCTGCCGAGCCTCGCGCGGCTGGCCCAGCATGCTGGCCCGGGCGGCCCGCGGGTGCTGGTGCTCGCCCCCACGCGCGAACTCGCGCAGCAGGTGGAACAGGCCGCGCGCCGCTACGGGCAGAGCCTGCCCCGCCTGCGCACCGTCGCACTGGTGGGCGGCGCACCCTATGGCGCGCAACTGAAAGCGCTGGCACAGCCGGTGGACATCGTGATCGCCACGCCGGGACGCCTGATCGACCACATGACACGCGGCCGCATCGATCTCGCCCGACTCGAGGTGCTGGTGCTGGATGAGGCCGACCGCATGCTGGACATGGGCTTCGTGGACGACATCGAGGCGATCGTCGCCAGGACCCCGGCCACGCGCCAGACCCTGCTCTTTTCTGCCACCCTCGACGGTGTGGTGGGCAGCCTGGCGCGCCGCCTGACGCGAAATCCGCAGCGCATCGAGATCACCACCAGCGCCCAAGGCCGCGCCCCCATCGCGCAACGCCTGCTGTTCGCCGACGACCATGGCCACAAGACACGGCTGCTCGACGCACTGCTGCGCGAGGACGGGCTCACCCAAGCGATCGTATTCACCGCCACCAAGAAGGCGGCAGAAGACCTGGCGCAGGACCTGCGCGCGCGGGGCTTCAGCGCCGCACCCCTGCACGGCGACATGCGCCAGCACCATCGCAATACCACCCTGCGCCACCTGCATGCCGGCCGCACCCGCGTGTTGGTGGCGACCGACGTCGCTGCCCGCGGCATCGACGTGGCCGGCATCAGCCATGTGATCAACTTCGACGCGCCGCGCCAGGCGGCGGATTACGTGCATCGCATCGGCCGCACCGGACGTGCCGGCCGCAGCGGCGTGGCCGTGACCCTGGCGGTCCAGGGCGAGCGACGCCTGATCCGCGAGATCGAACGCTATACCGGCGAGCGCCTGCAGGCGGAAACCTTGCCCGGCCTGGCGCCCAAGGCGCGGCCGCGCTTCGACAGCGACGCACAGGGACGTGGCGTAGCCCCAACGGCGAACGCTTGGGGCCGACCCGGGCGGCGTGGCAACCCGCGGCACGGCCCACCGCGCACCCGGCCCAAACACGACAAATACTAGTCGTGTCGCTTGAGGCGCGTGTGGCCGCCATGCCAGAATGTGGCATGCGCGCCGCTGACGCTCCCATTCTAGAAATCCGCGACCTCTGTTTCGCCTACGGCGAAAACCGGGTCCTCAACGGCATCGACCTCGTCATTCCCCGCGGCAAGGTGGTCGGCATCATGGGCGCCTCCGGCTGCGGCAAAACCACCCTGCTGCGCCTGATCGGCGGCCAGCTTCGGCCCACCCGCGGCACGGTCAGGTTCGAGGGCCAGGTGGTCCACGACCTGGATCAGGACGCCCTCTATCGCCTGCGGCGTGACATCGGCATGCTGTTCCAGCAGGGTGCGCTGTTCACCGACATTTCCGTCTACGACAACATCGCCTTCCCCCTGCGGGAACACACCGACGTGCCGGAAGCGCTGATCCGCGACCTGGTGTTGATGAAGCTGCATGCGGTGGGGCTGCGCAATGCGCGGGATCTGATGCCCAACGAACTCTCGGGCGGCATGGCGCGGCGCGTGGCGCTGGCGCGCGCCATCGCCATGGATCCCAAGCTCGTGATCTACGATGAGCCCTTCGCGGGGCTCGACCCGATCTCTCTCGGCGTGATCGCGAACCTGATCCGCACCCTGAATGACGCCCTGGGGCTGACCTCCATCGTGGTCACTTACGACCTGTTCGAGTCGTTCAAGATCGTCGACGAGGTGTATTTCATCGCCAACGGCCGGATCGTCGGCGGCGGCACGCCGGAGGCGATGCGCGCCACCACGGAACCATTCATCCACCAGTTCGTCCATAGCGAGGTGGACGGGCCGGTGCCTTTCCATCACCCGGCCTTGCCGCTCGCAGAAGATTTCGGCCTCGTCCCCTAGCGGCCGTTCATCCTGGATGGGCCAGACAACCTGCTTAGGAGGAGCATCACCCATGCGTAAGCCCAAGTACATCGCCGCCGCACTCGCCGCGGCCTTCGCCCTGCCGGCCAGCGCTGCCGATGCGCCGGTGGTGGTGAAGATTCCACGTCTGACCCTGGAAGCCGCGCAGAAGCTCGCGGTGGCCACGGTCGAGGCATGCCGCAAGCAAGGCATCCAGATCGCCGTGACGGTGGTCGACCGCAGCGGCCAGACCATGGTGGTGCTGCGCGACACCCTGGCGCCGCCACTGACGCTGGAGGTCAGCCTGCAGAAGGCCTATACCGCGGTGAATTTCAATGCCGCCACCTCGGCAATGACCAACCGCTTCACCCAGCCGTTCTCGGTGGGCAAGATCGACGGCCTGGTTTTTTCCGCCGGCGGCCTGCCGATCGAGGCGGCAGGCAACATTGTCGGCGCAGTGGGGGTCTCCGGTGCGCCCACCGGCGAGCAGGATGAAGCCTGCGCCGCCGCCGGCCTGAGGGCGATCGCGTTCGACCTGGAATCCGCCAGCCTGTAGGCCTTGCGACACGGACGGAAAGCCAGCCCTCGGCTGGCTTTCCGTTTTGGGCGCCGGGGCCACGGCGTACAATGCGGGCCATGCCCGCCATTGCCCTTGCCACGATCAACGCACGCTACCAGCACGCCGCCCTCGGCTTACGCTATCTGCTCGCCAACCTGGGGGAACTGCGGGAGCAAGCAACGCTGCTTGAGTTCACCCTCCAGCATGCGCCCGCGGAAATCGTGGAGCGCCTGCTGGCCCACACCCCGCGCATCGTCGGGTTCGGCGTCTACATCTGGAACGTGGAGGAGACAACCAAGGTCGTCGCCCTGCTCAAGCAGGTGGCGCCCGAAACCGTGGTGGTGCTGGGCGGCCCCGAGGTAAGTCATGAATGGGACGCGCAGCCCATCGTCGCCCTGGCCGACCATGTCATCACCGGCTGGGGTGAAGTTAGCTTCGCCAGGCTGTGCCGCGCGCGCCTCGCCGGCACACCGCCGCCCGGGAAGATCATCGCCGGAGAGCAGCCGCCCCTGGATACCCTGTGCCTGCCGTACGGGGAATACCGTGACGAGGATCTCGCCCAACGCCTGCTGTACGTGGAAGCCTCGCGCGGCTGCCCGTTCAAGTGCGAATTCTGCCTCTCCGCGCTCGACAAGACCGCCTGGCCGTTTCCGCTCGATGACTTCCTCGCCGAGATGGAGCGGCTTTATGGCCGCGGCGCGCGCCACTTCAAGTTCGTGGATCGCACCTTCAATCTGAATGTGCGGGCGAGCCAGCGCATCCTCGAATTCTTTCTCGAGCGCATGGACGAGCGGCTGTTCCTGCACTTCGAACTGATTCCGGACCATCTGCCGGAGGCGTTGAAGTCGCTCATTGCACGCTTCCCCCCTGGCGCCCTGCAGTTCGAGATCGGCATTCAGACCTTCAACCCGGCGGTCCAGGCGCTCATCTCACGGCGTCAGGACAATGTCCAGACCGAGGCCAACCTGCGCTGGCTCAGAACCGAGAGTCACGCCCACATCCACGCCGATCTGATCGTCGGCCTGCCGGGCGAGGATCTCGCGAGCTTCGCCGCCGGCTTCGACCGCCTGGTGGCCCTGCAACCGCACGAGATCCAGGTGGGCATCCTCAAGCGCCTGCGCGGCACGCCGATCGCGCGCCACACCGAGGCCTATGGCATGCGCTTCAACCCGCACCCGCCCTACAACGTCCTCGCCACGGACCGCATCGACTTCGCCACCATGCAGCGCCTCGCCCGCTTCGCACGTTACTGGGATCTGGTGGCGAATTCCGGCCGCTTCCCGCGCGCCCTGCGGCTCTTGCTCGAGGCGACGCCGTTCGCGCGCTTCCTCGAGTTCAGCGACTGGCTCTATGCCCACACGGGGCAGACACACCGGATCGCGCTGGATCGCCTGTTCGACCTGGTCCACCGGGCCTTGATCGAACGCTTTGGCGTGCCGGCCGCCACCGCGCGGGCCGCCCTCGCGGCGGACTATGCCGCCTGCGGCGCACGGGGCGCGCCGGGCTTTTTGCAGGAGGCGCCGGGGGCGCGGGCGGCCGCCCCGGCGCGCCCGGGCAATGTGCCGCAGCGCCAGCGGCGGCATCTGGCCCACGCACGCGCCCGTTGACCCGCCGGACGCTTAAAGTCGCGCCGTAGCGCCGCCGTTAATTCAGGTCGATCCACCCCATTGGGCGGTCGGAACCATAACAGCCGGATCGAGAGTAGGAAGCCGGAATGAAACCTTCACGATACAACTTCGGAGCCGTGCTTGGCGCCCTCCTCGGCCTGCTCTGGGCAGCGTCAGTGCATGCCAACGAGGCGCTGGTGATGGGTGTGTTTCCGCGCTTCGACGCGGTAGAGACCAACCGCCTGTTCCAGCCGATCGCACGCCATTTGTCGGAGAGCCTGGGCCAACCCATGGTATTGGAAACGGCCAAGGATTTCGACACGTTCTGGGCGAGCATCACGCAGAAACGCTATGACATCGTCCACTACAACCAGTACCACTACCTCAAGTCCCACAAGGAGCAGGGCTACGTGGTGATCGCCAAGAACATCGAGCAGGGGGAGGACACCTTGGGCGCCGCGATCCTGGTCCGTGCCGACAGCGGCATCCGCACCCTCGCCGACCTCAAGGGCAAGAAGGTGATCTTCGGCGGCGATCGCCGCGCGATGCAGGCCTACGTGATGGCGACCTACCTGCTGCGCAAGGCCGGGCTCAACCCGGGCGACTACACGGAGGAATTCGCCAAGAACCCGCCCAACGCGGTGGTGGCCGCCTTCTTGAAGCAGGCCGACGCGGCCGGCGCGGGCGACCAGGCGCTCAAGCTGCCGGCGGTGATGAAACAGATCGACGTCACGCAGATGCGCTATCTCGCCACCAGCGAGGCGCTGCCGCATCTGCCCTGGGCGGTGAAAGGCAATCTTCCACGCGAGCTGCGCGGCAGGATCCAGCAGGCGCTGGTAAATCTGCACAAGAGCGAGGACGGCAAAGCGCTGCTCGCGCGCACCCCCTTCGACGGCTTCGCGCCGGCCACGAACGCGGACTACGACAAACACCGGCAGATCGTGCGCATCGTGCTGGGCGAGGACTATTGATCGCATGCGCGCCGAAATGACTGACCCACCCCGGCGCCGGCTCCGGCTGACGCTGGGCGTCAAGTTCATCCTGCTGATCGCCACCCTGCTGTCGCTCACCCTGGCGGCGGAAGCGCTGGTCAACTACGAGCACCAGCGCTCGACCCTGCTGCAAGCCCTGCGCGAGAAGGCGGCGATCCAGGGGCGTTTCGTCTCGTCCATCTCGAAAGAGGCGATCCTGTCCCACGACTATGTCTCCCTCAACCGCTACATGCAGGACATCTCGCAGATCGAGGACATCGTCTACGGGGTCATCCTCTCGCCCAAGGGCGACAACCTCACCACCTATCTCGATCGCGAAAATCGCTTCGTCGCCGCGGCGCTGGCGCGGGGCGCCCGCGACGTGCGTGCGGTGCTGGAGGCCATCCATCGCGAACCGGCCGTGATCTCGCTCACCTATCCGGTGTCCCTGGACGACGCACGCATCGCCGATTTCGTGATCGGAGTGGACACGAGCCGCGTGACCCAGCTCGCGCGCGACGAACTCACCCGGCAGCTGCTCAGCAATGCGGCCATCATCGTCGGGCTGGGCTTTGCGATCTGGTGGGGCTTCCGCACCGGCGTGCTACGCCCGATCGAGCGCCTCATGGCGGGCGCCGACCGCGCCGCACGCGGCAACCTGGCGGAGGCCGTGCCGGTGCAGTCGGAGGACGAGCTTGGCGCCCTCACCCGCGCCTTCAACCAGATGATGATCCAGCTCAAGCAAAGCCTGGCCCGCTCCCAGGAGACGATGCAAAAGCTGCGCGATTTGAACCGCACCCTGGAAGCGCGGGTGCAGGAGCGCACCGCGCGGCTGGAGCTGGCGCAGCGCATCGCACAGATGGGCTACTGGGATTTCGACCTCGCCAGCGGACGGCTGCAGGTTTCGCCGCAGGTCTGCCGCATGCTCGGCGCGACCCCCGGCAAGACCGTGCGCCGACATGGCGTACTGCGGCTGGTGCATCCGGACGACCGCGCCGAGCTGTTCCACACTTTCGCGCGCGCCGCGGCCCGGGCCAAGGCTTTCGAGCTCGAGGTGCGGGCGCGCCTGCCCAACGGCGAGGCGCGCATCCTGGCCCTGACCGGCGAGCCGACCTTGAGCGAGGCCGGCACGCAGCGTCTGTTCGGCATCGTACAGGACATCACGGAGCGGGCGAAGGCGGAATTCGCCGCCCAGAAGGCCCTGACGGAAAAGCTGTCGGCCGAATCTGCCAACGAAGCGAAAAGCGCCTTCCTCGCCAACATGAGCCACGAGATCCGCACACCGCTGACCGCCATCATCGGCTTCGCCGAGAATCTGCTGGAAGAGGACACCCTGGGGCCGACGCAACGCGCCTCGATCCACACCATCGTGGAAAATGGTCGCCACCTGCTGCACGTCATCAACGAAATTCTTGATCTGTCCAAGATCGAATCGGGGCGGCTGGAAGTCGAGATCCTGCCGACACCGGTGCTGGAGGTGATCGCCGACGTCGAGTCCCTCATCGGGATGATGGCCCGTGACAAGGGCCTGCGCTGGGAGGTCGAGTATGACTACCCGTTCCCGCGCCAGATCCAGACCGATCCGACGCGACTGAAGCAGATCCTGCTCAATCTGTGCAGCAATGCGGTGAAATTCACCGAGCGGGGCAGCCTGCGTCTGCGCGTGGGCTGCGACCGCAGCGCGGGGCAGTTGCTGCTCAGCGTCGTGGACACGGGGATCGGCATCGCCGAAGAGAACCTGCCGCGATTGTTCGCCCCCTTCACTCAGGCCGACGCCTCCACCACGCGGCGGTTCGGCGGCACGGGACTCGGGCTGTACATCTCGCGCCAGCTTGCGGAAATGCTTGGTGGCGGGATCGAGATCAAGAGCGTCCTGGGGCTCGGCACCCGCGTGTACGTGCGCATCGCCACTGGCGCGGTGGCGGACGATGACTGGGTGACGGGCCCGGGCGACGTCGTCGCGGCCGGCCGCCCCGCAGCGGCGGTCGAGGCGCGGGCACTGGGGGGCCGTGTGCTGCTCGCGGAGGACAGTCCGGACAACCAGCGCCTGGTGACCTTGTACGTGGAGAAAACCGGCGCCGAAATCCGGGTGGTCAACAACGGTCGCAGTGCCGTGGAGGAGGCGCTTGCGGGTGACTTCGACCTGGTGCTCATGGACATGCAGATGCCGCTGATGGATGGTATCGAGGCGACACGCATCCTGCGACAGGCGGGTTATCCGCGCCCGATCGTGGCGCTGACGGCGAATGCCTTCAAAGAAGACCGGGAGCGCTGCGCGCAGGCCGGTTGCGACGATTTTCTCACCAAGCCGATCGACCGTGACGCGTTCCATGCGGTGCTGGCGAAGTACCTGCCACCCATGCAACCCGCGGATGCGACGACAGCGTCATCAGGCAGCCTCGAGGACGAGATCGCACAGCTGGGTCAGGCATTCCTGCGCAACCTGCCGAGCCGCGTCGCGGCCATCCGTGCCGCCTTCGAGGCAGGGAATACCCACGACCTGCGCATCCTGCTGCACCAGCTGAAAGGCATCGCGGGCACCTTCGGTCATCCCGCGGTCACGGAGCGCGCGGCCGCGGCCGAGCAGGCCATCAAGCAGAACGATCTCGATGCCCTGCCACAGCGCCTGCAGGCACTCTATAGCGCCTGCGATGCGGCCACCGCCCCGGTGTCCGGGGCGCCGGGCACCCGCGCGGCCTAGGCCTCCTGGCACGGCGGCAGCCTAAATACCCATCACTTTGCGGAGATCGAAGCCCCAGGCCGTCGCGTCCTCCAGCCCCTCGATGGCGTCCTGCGACCGCCCCAGATCGACGAGCTCCATCTTGATCGGCGCGTTCGATTTGGTGGAGAAAAACACCCGCACCTGGGGCTTGACCAGACTTTCTTCCGACTGTTCCATCACCACGCCCAGCCTGCCGGATTTCAGCCGCACCAGGGTACCGGTGGGATAGATGCCCACGGTCTTGACGAAGGCTTGGAACACCGCTTCGTCGAAGTGACCCTGACGCCAGCCGGCCATTTTCTTCAGCGCCTCGCCGGGCGACCACGGCGCCTTGTAGCAGCGCTCCGAGGTGATGGCGTCGTACACGTCGCACACGGCCCCCATACGCGCGTAGAGCGTCAGCGCCTCGCCAGAGAGGCGCTCCGGATAACCGGTGCCGTCGATGCGCTCGTGATGATGCAGGCACACGTCCAGCGGGATCGGCTCGGTCATGCCGGAGGCCCTGAGGATCTCCCAGCCCTGCAGAGGATGGGACTTGACCACCGCGAATTCCTCATCGGTGAGCTTGCCCGGCTTGTTCAGCACCTCGGGTGGCACCGCCATCTTGCCCACGTCGTGCAGCAGCCCCGCCAGGCCCGCCTGCCGCAGCACCTCGCCCTCGAGACCGAGGCGTTTGCCCAGGGCAACCATCAGCGCGGACACCGCCACCGAATGCAGATAGGTGTAATCGTCGGCGGTTTTCAGGCGCACCAGACTCAGGAGCGCGCCGGCATTGCGCTCCAGGGAGGCATTGATTTCATCCACCAGCGGCGCGACGGTGGACACGTCGAGCGCTTTGCCCATGCGCGCCTCGTTGAACAGCGCAGTCACCGCACGCTTGGCCTTGGCGTGAATCTGCCGGGCGCGCACCAGCTCCTGCTCGAGGGACAGGCGCGGTTCGGCCGCTTCGACCGCCGGCGCGGGGTGTTCGGGCACCGGCGGCGCCTGCACCGGCGCCGCAGCCACCGCGTCTTCCACGTCCAGCCCCTTGTCCGTGTCGATGACCACGTCTGGAATGCCGCACTGCTGGATGGCCAGTAGATCCTCCTGCTTGGCGAGCAGGAACGCGGAACGCCAGAACGGATGGTCGAGCCAGCGCCCGCCCAGTTCATGGATGAACATGCCCAGGCGCAGGTCTCGCACGGAGATTCGCTTATGCATACCAGGGTGACCGTGTGACGGTGATTGGGATACGACCGTGGCGGTGCCGTCTCCGGCAGGCCACCTTGAGCCCAATTGCGGCTGCCGACACCCCTTTCTTGAGCGCCACCAGTGGCCAACGACATTTCCGACCCAAAGAAAAAATGGTCTGTGCCTGCCTGGCCGGACGTCGCCCCAGCCTCGCACCGCCCTGGGCTCAGTGGGTGAGCGGCGCGCCAGCGCCGCCGGCGACATTGACGTAGTAGCCTGCGAGGCCCTGCAGCACGCGCATCTGGCGGCCTTCGCGCAGCAGGGACTCGAACTCTGCCGCGGTGAGGGGCTGGCTGAAGGAGAAGCCCTGGATCTCGTCGCATCCGTGAGCGCGCAGAAAGCCGAGCTGCTGTTCGGTCTCGACGCCCTCGGCAATGACGGTCAGACGCAGGCTGGTGGCCATGGCGATGATGGCGGACGCGATCGCCTTGCCGTCGGCGTCGCGCTCGATGTCGCGGATGAAGGATTGATCGATCTTGAGGGTATCGATCGGCAAGCGTTTGAGGTAGGACAAGGAAGAGTAGCCCGTGCCGAAATCGTCGATGGCAATGTGCACGCCCAGCGCCTTGAGGCCCTCCAGGGCCACCAGGTTCGCCTGGTTTTGTTCGAGCAGCAGGTCTTCGGTGATCTCCAGTTCCAGCGCCCCGGCATCCAGATTCACCCGTTCCAGGGCGCGGCGCACCCGATCCACCAGATCCCGCTGCAGGAACTGGCGTACCGAGAGATTCACCGCCACCCGGACCGGACCCAATGCCGCATCCTGCCATGCGCGCGCCTGGGCACAGGCAGTGTGCAGCACCCATTCACCCACCGGGATGATGAGACCGGTCTCTTCCAGGATCGGAATGAACTCCGCGGGCGGCACCTGCCCCATCTCCGGATGCCGCCATCGCAGCAGCGCCTCGGCACCAATGACCTTGCCGCTGAACAGATCCACGCGCGGTTGGTAATAGAGCGTGAACTCCTCCCGCTCCAGCGCACGCCGCAGTGCGCTCTCAAGCATCAGCCGCTCACGCGCGCGCGTGTTCATGTCAGCGACGTAGAACTGGAAGTTGTTGCGGCCATGTTCCTTGGCCCGGTACATGGCGGAATCCGCATTGCGCAGCAGGGTCTCCACGTTCTCGCCGTCCGTCGGATAGATCGTGATGCCAATGCTCGCAGTGATGAAGACCTCGTGCCCCAGCAGATGGAAGGGCTGTGCAAGGCCGTCGATGATTTTCTGTGCCACCACCGCGGCGTCCTGCACGCTCCCCAGATCCTCGACGATGACCGTGAACTCGTCACCGCCGAGACGCGCGACGGTATCGCAATCGCGCACGCAGGTGCGCAACCGCTCGGCGGCGATGCGCAGCAGCTGATCGCCGACGTCGTGCCCCAGCGTATCGTTGATGGCCTTGAAACGGTCCAGATCGAGGAACATCACCGCGAGGATCTGCCGGTAGCGGTCCGCCTGGGCCATGGCGTGGGTCAGGCGGTCGCGGAACAGCGCCCGGTTGGGTAGCCCGGTGAGAGCGTCGTGATGGGCCAGGTGGCGAATGTTGTGCTCGACCTGCCTGCGTTCGTCCAGGTCCCGGCGCAGCTTTGCGTTGGCCAGACGCAGTTCTCGGGTGCGTGCCTCCACCTCCCGCTCCAGCCGCTCGTTGATACGCTTGAGGTCGATCTCGGTTTGCTGCACCGACAGCGCCATCGGCAGCCAGGCCCACAAGCCCACGGCAACCAATGCCTCACCGCCGGCAGACAGGCCGTAGCGCACCACCGCCGGCACCACCTCCCACATCACCAGCGTGGCCAAATCCCCGCTGGCCAGCACCAGCAGGCCGGCCAGCATCACGTACCAGCCGCGGTTGCCCACCAGGCGCGGGTAACGGCGCGCGAGCCACGCCAGCGCCGCGGCGATCGCGATCACCGCACAAAACTTGATGCCAACCAAGACCAGCAGTTCATTCCCCATTCTGAACCCCATCGGTCAGCCAGCGCACCCGAAGGGCGCCGTACTCACGCCCGCCCCGCTGCGGGGGCACCCGGTGCAATCGCGTTACAGGCTGGGATGCCCTTCGTGGGCGTAGGTCTTCTCGTGTGTGGTCTGGCACTGGATGCAGCGCTGCGCCGTGGGCTGCGCCTCCAGCCGCGCCCAGCCGATGTCGGCGCCGCAGTCGATGCAGACGCCGACGTCGCCCTGGGCCAGCCGCGCTTGCGCCGCCTCGATGGCGCGCAGCGCCTGGACATGACGGTCGATCATCGCCGCGTTGAGATCCGCCAGCGCATCCGCCACCGCCTCATCACCCACATCGGTGACGCGGCCGGCCAGATCGCGGAAGTGTTGTACGTCGGATGCCAGAAGCTCGTTGCGGATTTCTTCCAGCAGTGCGCTGCGTTGTTGGTCGAGCAGGATGCCGAGTCGTTCACGTTGTGCTTCAGTCAGGGCTGCCATTGTCTTCGCATGCGTTGGGTGCATGTCTCTCGTGGTTGTCTCCGGATGAAATTGTCAGGCCGCCGCAGACAAATTTCAATGCTCGCCGTAGCGGGTCACGGGCTGCCCGCGTGAGGACGGTCAAAACCTTAAGGCACACAATCGATTAGGCCCTGGCGCTCATGCAAGGCATGAATGCCCGCAGCCATCCACCGTGGCATCAAGGCTTTTCCAGCGCATCCAGCACTTCGCGCGCGTGGCGGGAAGGGTCCACCCGGAGAAAGCGTCGATGAATACGCCCCTCTGGATCGATGATGAAGGTGTAACGGCGGGCGAACTTGAAGCCGAACAAATCGACCAGCGCGCCATAGCGAGCCACCACTTCCCCCTGCGGGTCAGCCAGCAGCGTGAAGGGCAGGCGATATTTGGTCGCAAAGCCGGCATGGGAGGCCGGGTCGTCCACGCTCACGCCCACGACTTGGGCGTTGCGGGCCCGGATCGCCGCCCAATCGTCGCGAAAGGCACAGGCCTCGGTGGTGCAGCCAGGCGTATCGTTCCTAGGATAGAAGTACAGGACCACCCATTGCCCGCGAAATTCGGCGAGGCTGCGTGGTGCACCGGTCTGGTCCGCAAGGGTGAACACCGGCGCCGGGCTGCCCAGCGGCGGCACTGCCCGCGGCGCGGCGCAATAGGCCCACGCGAGCGCCGCGGCCAGGCTCAACAACAGGAAGAGAACGATCCAGTTCATCGGCGCGGCTCCTTGGCGGAGCCGAACCCTCGCAGACATGATCGAGGACCTTGGGGAATTCCGCTAGAATGGCGGCCCACGCCCCGGTAGCTCAGTGGATAGAGCAACCCCCTCCTAAGGGGTAGGTCACACGTTCGATTCGTGTTCGGGGCGCCATGACGCGCGTGCCTGCTGCACCGGCGCACTGGATGGCGCTTTTGGTCGCCTGAAGGACGACCTGCAGGAGATCAACCGTGAATACGTGGAACACATGCGGCGCGAGGCGGACCGGCGCTTCCCCGACAACGCCAAGCAGTGGAACCGCTTCTTCACCACCCAGGCACAACGCGTGTGTCCGTTCACGGTGAACCTGCTGTTGCACAGTATAGGCAATTACCTGTTCAAGCACCTTCTGGGCTCGGAAGATGGGTGACCAGCAGAAGGCGCGGCTGGGGCATTACCCTTATAAGCTCGACGCGAGGCGTGCGGTCTAAGTGGATGTCACCGACGCCCCCCACGTGCGCGATTCCCATGCGTATTTCGAAGGCGAAGCACTGAAGAACAAGAAGGTGCGGCAGTTCTTCTCGGATGCATTCAACGGCGCTCCCGCGGAAAGCGGGCTCAGCTACGACGTCGCGCGCATCCTGTACCGGATCGCTTGAGGTTCACAGGTCCTCGACCATGCGGATGTAGCCGCATGGGCATTCGTGGGCGCACAGGCCGCAGCCCTTGCAGTAGTCATAATCGAACACGTAGTGCGAGCCATCACGCGCCCGCTCGGTGGTCTTGAGCACAGCATTGTCGGGACACAAGGTCCAGCAATTGTCGCAGGCCAAGCAGGTGCCGCAGGAAAAGCAGCGCCGCGCCTCGCGCTTCGCCTCGGTGTCGGTCAAGCCCCCCTCGATCTCCTCGCAGCTTCCGCGCTCCGAAGCGGGCAGGATGCGCTCTGCCACCCGCGCCTGCGGCGCGTAGTAACTGAGGTTGAGCGCGGTGAAGGGGATGGGCTCCACCGCTGCCTCCGGCTCGGGTACGAGGCCGCGCAGGTAACGGTCGATCGCCTGCGCGGCGCGGCGCCCGTCGCCGATGGCCCCGCTCACGGTGCCCAGACCGGGGCGCGCGTCGCCACCCGCGAACACGCCCATGTGGCCGGCGACCGCGCCCGTCGCATCCACCTCCAGGAACTCACGCCCGCGCAACAGCGCTTCCATGCCTTCCCCATCCACCACTTGGCCGATGGCCGGGATCACCTGATCCACGTGCAGGACCGACTCGGTGCCCTCGAAGGTCTTGAGGGTGAAGGTCCCATCGCTGCGCGCCAGTTTCTTCGCGTGCACCAGTTCCACACCCACGGCGCGTTCACCGCGCAGAATCAGCCGGCGGATGCTGCGCTGGGGATGGATGATCACGCCTTCCTCCACCGCCTGAGCAATTTCGCGCGGGATCGCGCGCATCGCGTCCTCCGCGGCCACGTCCGGCCCGGGCAGCGCTTCGTGGCTGACGATGTGGACCTCACGCACCCCGCTGCGGCGCAGCACGCGCGCCACATCCACCGCGGTGTTGCCGCCACCGACGATGGCGGCACTGACCATTTCCGGCACTTTGCCCACCGCGATCCAGTTCTTGAGCAAATCAAGCGCCACGTGCAGGTCGCGCGGCACCACGCCGTCGATGCTCCAGGGTCGGCTCTTCTGCGTGCCCGGCGCCAGGTACACGGCGTGGTAGTCGTGCCGGAGCTCTTCCAAGGAAAAATCCCGGCCCAGCTTCTGCTGGGGGCGAAAATCGATCCCGGTGGCGAGCAGACGCTCCACCTCCGCGTCCAGCACCGGCGCGGGCAAGCGATAACCCGGAATGGCGGTGCGGCAGGTACCCCCCGCCTGGGGCAAGGCCTCGAACAGCACCGGACGGTACCCAAGGCGCAACAGGTGATAGGCTGCCGCGAGCCCGGAAGGCCCCGCCCCCACCACCGCCACGGACAAAGCGTCGGCGCCCGGCGGCGCGACTGGATAGGCCCAACCGGCGCGCACGGCCGCGTCACCCAGCCAGCGCTCCACGCCGTGGATGGCGACCGCCTCGTCGTACTGCCCGCGATTGCAGGCCGATTCGCAGGGGTGGTGGCACACCCGGCCGGTGATGGCGGGCAGGGGATTCACGCACACCAGGGCCTCCCAGGCTGCCTGCGGATGACCTTCGTCGAGCCGGGCCAGCCAGTCCTGGGCATCCTCCCCAGCAGGACAGGCGGCATGGCACGGCGCCGGACGGCGCGCGTGCACCGGCTTCTGGATGCGCCAGCTGCCGGTCTTGAAATCCAGTGAGGTGCCAGGTTGGGCAAAGCCGGCGCGGGTGAGCCGTATCATGCCCAGCGCCCTCCACCGCGTCGCACCGTATCGGCGCTGTCGGTATCGAAGCTGTCCTGCTCACCGCCGCGCAGCCGGTAGTACTCAATGTTCCGGTCGGCGAGCGCCTGCAGGTGGGCAAGCTCCTCCTGTGCCCGCGGATCGGCGCCGAACAGGTGGGCAAAGCGTGCCTGCAGCCTGAGATATGCCGTCACCGGCTTGGGATCGCGGATCGGCATGACGTTGATGAGTTCGCCGCGTTCCAGCTCGATCAGCGGGAACAGCCCGGTCTGCACCGCGAGCCGCGCCACCTCGATGGAGCGTGAGCCGTCGTGCCCCCAGCCAAGTGGGCACGGGCAATGGATCTGCAGGAAGGTCGGCCCCTCGATTGCCATCGCGCGCCGAACCTTGTTACGGATGTCGGAGGGGTAGGCCACCGATGCCGAGGCGGCATAGGGAATGTGGTGCGCGGCGATGATGCTGACGATGTCTTTTTTCAGGTGGCGCTTGCCCATGCGCGCCGCGCCGGCGGGCGAGGTGGTGGTCACGGCGGCGTGGGGCGTGGAACTGGAACGCTGGATGCCGGTGTTCATGTAGGCCTCGTTGTCGTAGCACACGTAGAGCACGTTGTGGCCACGCTCGAGCATGCCGGACAGGGCCTGGAAACCGATGTCGAAGGTGCCACCGTCGCCGCCGAAGGCGAGCACCTTGGTGCGCTTGCCCTGGGCCTTGAGTGCCGCCTCCATGCCGGACGCCACGGCAGCGGTGTTTTCGAACAGGGAATGGAACCAGGGCACGCGCCAGGCCGATTCCGGCCAGGGCGTGGTGAAGATTTCCAGGCACCCAGTGGCGTTGGCGACCATCACGTCGGGGCCCGCCGCCTCGAGCACGAGGCGCGCGGCGAGGGCCTCGCCACAGCCCAGACAGGCCCGGTGACCGGATTCGATGCCTTGGAAGCGCGGCTGCGCCCGGCGCAGGTCCGCGAGGGGAATCGTCTGCTCATCAGCCATCAGCAGTCCTCCGGGGCAAGCTTGTCGGGATCCAGGTCGAACACGGCGAAACGGGTCGGCCCCGCCTGGATGCGCGCCAATACGCGCGGCAAGGTGTCGAGCGGCACGTCCCGCCCACCCAGCCCGAGGGCGAAATTGTGCACCCGCGGTGGCGCCGCCATTTCGCTGAGCGCAGCGCGCACTTCGGCGCCCACGATGCCGCCGGCACCCGGCGACAGGGCGCGTTCCAGCACCACGAGATCGCGCAGGCCGCGGCACGCCTCCTGAAGGGCCGCCACCGGGAAAGGACGGAAGGCGCGCAGGCGGATCAACTTTACGGCCGCGCACTCGGGGTCGTGACTGCGCGCATCCGCGAGGGTGCCGAAAATGGAACCCAGCGCCAGCACGCCGACCGACGCGTCCGCCGGTCCCTCCACCTGCACCAGCCCGCCGCTGGCGCGACCGCTGAGCTGGGCCCAATCGCGGTCGGCGGCGAGGATCTCGTCGGCGGCCGCAAGCAAGGCCTGATGATGGCTGTGGCGCAGCTCGGTAAAATACTCCGGCGACACGAGCGTGCCCAGGCTGATGGGCGCATTCGGGTCGAGCGCGCGCGCGAAGCGATACGGCGGCAGGAAACGGTCCACCGTCTCCTGCTCCGGCACCTCGATCGCCTCCAGGGTGTGGGTGAGCGTGAAGCCGTCCACGCACACCATCACGGGCAGCTCGGTGCGCTCGGCGATGCGATAGGCCTGGATGGTGGTGTCCACCGCCTCCTGGTTGTCGGCGCAGTACAGCTGGATCCAGCCGGCGTCGCGCACCGCCATGGAGTCCTGCTGATCGTTCCAGATCGACAACGGCGCCGAGACTGCGCGGTTTGCGACCGTCATCACCAGGGGCACGCGGCTGCCCGCGATGTTGTACAGCACTTCCGCCATCAGCAGCACACCCTGGGAGGCACTCGCGGTATAGGCACGGGCGCCGGCCGCTGCCGCGCCCAGCACCACCGAGGCAGCAGAAAACTCACTCTCCACGCTGACGAACTCGCAGGCGAGCTTGCCGTCGGCGACCAGTTTGGCGATGTTCTCGACGATGTGGGTTTGCGGGGTGATCGGATAGGCCGCCACCACCTGCGGCCGGCACAGGGCCACCGCGCGTGCGAGGGCCTGCGAACCTTCAAGCGCCTGCCGCATCGGCGGTCTCCTGCCAGGCCCCGGCGGGCACGCGGTGCGCCGCAGCTTCGATGAGGCGCGTGTTCCGCTCCAGCACCTCGCCCCTGAACTTGTGCGCGAGCGCCGCGATGAGCGCGGCAACCGGCAGCAGGTTCGTGAGCGCGAGAAAAGCGGCCAGCAGCGCGGTATTGGGCACCGGACGGCCCAGGTATTCGAGCGCCAGCGCCGTCGCAGGCAGTGCCACCGTGGGCCGCTTAAGCTGTTGCGACAGGTTGGCGCTTTCGAGGGTGGAATTCACCAGCACGCCGCCGCCCGGGGCGAGGCCGTCGAGCACACCGGGCACGTGCAGCAGGGCCTGGTCCTGCACGATGAGGAAATGGGGGTGGAGCACCTGGCAGCGGCGGCGGAACGGCACCTGCGCCATGCGCACGAAGGCCACCACCGGGGCGCCGCGCCGCTCCGCGCCGAAGGCGGGGAAGGCCTGGCCGTGGCGACCCTCGTTGATCGCCGCAGTGGCGAGGAGATAGGCAGCGACCACGTTACCCTGCCCGCCACGGCCGTGGATGCGGACTTCGATCATCGTTCCGATCGGATGCAATCAGCGTGCCGGGCCGCCCCGGGGCCGCGGTTTCTTCGGCAGGCGCACGCCCTGCAGCGGCTTGGCCAGCATCGGCGCCACGGCACGGGGCAGGCGATGCACCCATTTCTGGCGAGTGTGGATGGCCTTGTTTGCCATGGCATGACGGCCTCAGCGTTCCCCCGAGGCAGGGGGGCTCAGGGGGAACGGCATGACGTTACCGGTACCGCTCGCAGGCGTGATCTTGGCCTGGCCCTGGCGATCCACTTCGTCGATGCGTACCACCGCATTGACGGGAATGTAGGTGCGCTTCACCCCGGCAAACTCGCTCTTCAGCCGCTCCTCCGCCGGGTCCACCAGCATCGAGCTGCGCTCGCCAAAGACAATGTCCTCCACCTCGACGAACGCGAACATGCGCGACTGGCTCACGCCGCGGGCGTAGATCTCATACACATTGCCCTGGTTCAGGAACTGGATGCGAAACAGCGGTGCGTCCTTCATGGCCGTTCATCCGACACGTGTCATCTGCATTATACGCCGCGCCGCTACGGCGCTTGAGTAAAATACTGCCGTGCACCCCATGCGCCGCCCCCTCAGCCCCTCCCCCGCGCCGTGCGCCCCGCGCATGTCTGGCACGTCATGAAGCGCACCCGGGTGCTCATCCTCGGCGCAGGCGGGCGGGACTTCCACAATTTCAACAGGGTGTTCCGCGACGATGCCACGGTTGAAGTCGTCGCCTTCACCGCGACACAAATTCCCTACCTCGCGGGGCGCACCTATCCGCCGGAACTCGCCGGCCCCCTTTATCCACACGGCATTCCCATTCTCGCGGAGGACACCCTCGCCCGTCTCGTCGTGGACCAGAAGGTGGATGAGGTGGTGTTCGCCTACAGCGACGTGTCACACGACCAGGTGATGCACGCGGCCGAACGGGCGCTCGCCCTGGGCGCCAGCTTCCGCCTGCTGGGCGCCCGGGCCACTTGGCTGAAGTCTGGCAAACCCGTCGTGTCCGTCACCGCGGTGCGCACCGGCTGTGGCAAGAGCCCTGTGGCCCGCCGCCTCGCCGCACTGCTGAAGGCTGCGGGCCTGCGGGTCGCCATCCTGCGCCATCCCATGGCCTACGGCGATCTGGCGGCGATGGCGGTGCAGCGCTTCGCGGCCGCCGAGGACCTGGAGCGCGCCGCCGTGACCCTGGAGGAGCGCGAGGAGTATGAGCCCCACCTCGCCGCGGGCAATGTGGTCTATGCGGGCGTGGACTATGCCCGGGTGCTCGCCGAAGCCGAGGCCGAAGCGGATGTGATTCTGTGGGACGGCGGCAACAACGACCTGCCGCTCATCGAGCCGGATCTCGACATCACACTGGTGGACCCGCACCGGCCGGGCCACGAGCATGCTTACTTCCCCGGCGAGGCCAATCTGTTGCGCGCCCATGTCATCGTGATCCCCAAGGTGGACAGCGCCGCACCCGCGGCCCTCGAGGCGGTGCGGGCTTCGGTGCACGAAGCCAACCCGCGCGCCACGGTGATCGAGTGCGCCCTGGTGGCGCAGGCGGACCACCCGGAACGGATCCCCGGCCGGCGCGTGCTGGTGGTGGAGGACGGCCCCACGCTCACCCACGGTGGCATGGCCCATGGCGCCGGTCTGATCACCGCTCGGGCGCTCGGCGCCGCGGTGGTCGTCGATCCGCGTCCCTTCGCCGTGGGCAGCATCGCCGAAACCTTTGCCCGGTATCCCCACATCGGACCGGTGCTGCCGGCGCTGGGCTACGCCGCAACGCAGCGCGCGGAGCTGGCGGCCACCATCGCTGCCGTTCCCTGCGATGTGGTGGTCGTTGCCAGTCCGGTGGATCTGGCGCGGGTGATGCCCCTCCGCCAGCCGGTCTGCCGGGTGCGTTACGAGGCGGTGGAGCGGGGCACGCCCAACTTCGCGCAGGTACTGGCCCCCTTGATCGAGCGCGTGAAAAGCCCGCGCTAGCTGCGGTATCATTGCGCCCTCGATCCGCCAGCAACCGTCCCCGGAGTTTTTCGCATGCCTTCAGACAGCCCGCGCCCTGGCAAGGAATACCTCGTCATCACCGCTTCCGGCGAGGACAGGGTGGGACTGGTGGAGCGCTTCTCGAGCAAAATCACCGAAACCGGCTGCAACATCGAGCAAAGCCGCATGAGCGTGCTGGGCGGCCAGTTCGCCATCCTGGTGTTGGTCTCGGGGCCCTGGAATGCGGTGTCGAAACTGGAAGGCCAGCTCGAAGGCCTCGGACGCGAACTGGGCCTCAGCATCGTGCACAAGCGCACCGGCGAGCGTCAGCCGAGCGGCCCGACCATCCCCTATCATATCGAGGTGGTCGCCCTCGACCATCCGGGCATCGTGCACAACCTGGCGCGCTTCTTCGCCCGCTACGGCATCAATATCGAGGAGTTGTCCACCGACACCTATCCGGCGCCGCACACCGGCACACAGATGTTTTCGGTGCATCTGGAGGTCGGCATCCCCGCCGACACGCACATCTCCACCCTGCGCGGCGATTTCTTCGATTACTGCGACGATCTCAACCTCGACGCGACCTTCGAGCCCTCCCGCTGACGCCCGCCACCCGCATCGTCCCCGCCGTTGCCGACCGTCCCCTGGCCGGTCATGTGTAGAGTTCCACGCAACTGCCTGGCTTCACCCCGGGATGCGGGCCGGCCAGCTGCACGATGCGTTGCGCGACCCGTTCCGGGGGCATACCGGTGCGCTCCCCCGAGTACTGCACCTGCATGTCGGTGGCGACCCGTCCCGGACACACGGCGTACACGCGCACGCCCGCACTCGCCACCTCCTGGTCGAGCGCCTGGGTGAAGCCCACCACCCCGAACTTGCTGGCGCTGTAGACCGCAAGCCCGCCGAATCCATACAGGCCGCAGCCGGAAGCCACGTTGACGATCACGCCATGGCCGCGCGCCACCATGTCCGGCAGGACCGCGCGGGTGACATACATGAGGCCGGTCAGGTTGACGGCCAGCACCCGTTCGATGCTCGCATAGGTCTGCGCGGCGAACGCGCCATGGTGCAGGATCCCTGCGTTGTTGACCAGCAAGTCGATGGGGCCGAGCGCGCGGGCCGTCCGGTGTACGAATCCCCGCACCGCATCGGCATCGGACACGTCCACCACCTGGCCGAACACCGCCCCTTCCGGGGCAAGCAGCGCAAGGCTGTGCTCAAGCGTGGCGCCATGCCGGGCGCAGAAGGCCACCCGCGCCCCGGCGCTCATGAGCGCGCGAACCGTAGCAAGGCCGATGCCGCGACTACCACCCGTCACCAACGCCACCCGTCCCTGCAGGGCGGGCCGCTCTTTGCCGTCTGCCATGCGTGCATTGTAGGCATGACTCGCCCATAATGACGCAGGCCCCCCGGGAAATCCGATGCAGGAAAACGCCCTCCACTGTTGGAAATGTGCTGCCCCCCTCGGCGACGAGCCCCTGCCGCTGTCGCGGACGGCAGAGTGCCGCGCCTGCCGGGCGCAATTGCACGTCTGCCGCATGTGCGTCTATTTCGAGCCGGGCAAGGCAAAGGCCTGCCGCGAACCGGTGGCCGAGGAGGTGCTCGACAAGGAGCGGGCGAATTTCTGCGCCTATTTCCGTCCCGCCGCCCGACCCCTGCGCCAAGCCACCGCCGCTCCGGATGCCCGCGCCGCGGCGGAAGCCCTGTTCGGAGGCACGGCGATACCGCCGGCCAGTGGGCGCAGCGCGGCAGAGGATCTGTTCCGCAAGTGACGCCAGGGGCGGGATGAGCCCGGCATTGCCGCGCTCGCTGATTTCGCGTGCAAACGGATCATCCTCGGTCAGGTACAGGCGCCGTCCCGCGTTGAGGCTGTCGCGCTCGTAAATCAACAGTTCGATCGGCGGTCCGACGGTGACGTTGCTACGCACGGTGGAATTCATCGACACCAGCGCACAGCGTGCGGCCCGCTCCAGACTTACGTGGCGCTTGATGACGCGATCGAGGATCGGCTTGCCGTATTTGGTTTCGCCGATTTGCAGGGATGGGTGCTCATCCGATTCATGAATGTAGTTCCCTTGCGGGTAGATCATGAACATTTCCGGCGCTGCAAAGCCGATCTGCCCGCCAAAAATGAATGAGGCCTCGAAGCTCGTGTTCGCCAGATCGCGGCTGGCGTGCAGGTGCTGCAGGTCGGTGCTGACCATGCAGACATAGTCGGCCGCCTCGTGCATGCTCGTGACGGTGACCAGGTTCGGCACCATGCCCTGCTCCACGTCCCGGCGCATCTTCTTCACCACCGCCTGCGTGGTGGCGAGGTTGCCAGCAGACAGCAGCACGAAGGTGCGCTCGCCCCGCCAGACAAACGTATGCATTTTGGAATAGGTGCTGACGTTGTCCATCCCCGCATTCGTGCGCGAGTCGGAACAGAACGCCATTCCCTGATTCAAATTGATGGCGAGGCAATAGGTCATCGCTCACTCGGTCGGCCATGTCTTTCCTTTCGATTCTGCTCTAGAAGTTTGCGAAGGAAAGCATGCAGGAAGCGTACCATGTGCCGAGCCGGCCATTTGCCCCGTCCGCCGCCCGGATGACACCCGATTGGGCACCAAGGGCGTGCGCCTTCGCGCCCGATGCCCCATTGTGGCGCAATGGCGCGCAGGGAAGGTGAGTCAGGGCGCCAACCGGGGTAGAATGCGAATTTTGCACGGAGCCCACGATCCCATGAGCGCCGCCGAAGACACTTCTTCCCTGTTCGACCAGTCTGCCGCCGCAGTGGTGGAACTGGGCAATCAATTCCTGGAGAACAACACGGATGCGGATGCCTGGGATGTCGCTTCGGGCCTTCTGGCCGGCGCCATCCAGTTCTGGCTGTACGCGCACCAGCCCTGCGGTGATCCGTTTTGCGAATCCTGCGCCGAGGTCACCACGGCGGCGCAGCGGTTGAAGCTCCTGATCGAGGAAACGCGGGAATTCGCCGAAGAGAGCGACTACTACCACAGCCCCACCGACAGCAACGTCGGCACCGCGTGATCGTCGCGGACGGGACGGTCAGGCCACCTGGGCCTGCTGGGCCACCGTCGCCGTCGCCGCCTTCACCTCGTCTTCCTCGCCCAGATAGTAGCGGGTCATGACCTTGAGGGCATCGTCGAATTCGTACACCAGGGGAATGCCGGTAGGAATGTTGAGGTCCATGATCGCGTCGTCGGAGAGCCCGTCCAGATGCTTGACCAGGGCGCGCAGGCTGTTGCCGTGCGCCGAGATGAGGATCCTGTCGTTGCGGCGCATGTGTGGCAGCACGCGCTCATTCCAGAACTCCAGCACGCGCTTCATCGTGTCCTGCAAGGACTCGGTGGCCGGCAGCACCTCCGGCGGAAGGTTCCGGTAGCGCGGATCGAAACGCGGATGGCGCGGGTCGGTCGGGCTCAGCGCCGGCGGACGCACCGCGAAGCCACGTCGCCACAGGTGCACCTGCTCTTGGCCATAATGCGCGGCGACCTCCGCCTTGTTGAGACCTTGCAAGGCGCCATAGTGACGTTCGTTGAGGCGCCAGTCCTTTTCCACCGGCAGCCACAGCAGATCCATTTCTTCCTGCACCACCCACAGGGTTCGGATGGCTCGCTGCAACAGCGAGGTGAAGGCGATGTCGAAGGTGTAGCCGGCGTCGCGCAAGACGCGGCCGGCCTTGCGCGCCTCGAGGTAGCCCCGTTCGGACAGGGGTACGTCGGTCCAGCCGGTGAAGCGATTTTCCCGATTCCAGGTACTCTCGCCGTGGCGGAGCATGACAACCTTGAGCATGTCTGTTCGATCTCCCGACCCGCCCGGGCCGTTGCTTTATGTCAGTCTATATGCAAAATCCGCGCCATTTCCCGGCATTTTAGAAAAACCTTGTTTCCAATGCAATTTTCCGTCGTGCACATGACAACTTGATGTCCCCGCACCACCCGCCTGCGCAAGCGCCGTTTGGTGCACAACGTTAAAGACATCGGTCCGCGACGCCGAAAATTGAGCATGCTTGAGCGCACCCCTTTGCGTTGGCACTGACATGTTCCGATTCACCCGCGCCTACTCCGTCGCCAGCCTGATCGGTATCCTGCTCGTCGCCATCGCGCTCGGCGCGTTCTACCGCCACACCGCGGTGGCGGCGATGATCCGTCACCAAACCGAAGCCAACGTGGCCCTAAGCCGCACCTTCGCCAACAGCCTGTGGCCCAGACACCGCGATTTCATCCGTGGCGCCAGCCGTCTCAGGCCAGAGGCCCTGCCGCTCCACCCGGACATAGCAGCGCTGCGGCGAGACGTGCTCGACAAGATACAGGGCTTGCGCGTGGTAAAGATCAAGATCTACGACGCACAGGGTTTGACCGTATTCTCCACGGAGGCGCAACAGATCGGCGAGCACAAGGGCGACAACGCCGGTTTTCGCGCCGCCCTTCGCGGTGAGACCGCAAGCGAGTTCGTCTACCGTGACCACTTTTCCGCTGTCGATCAACTCGTCGAGCACCGTCATCTGCTTTCCTCCTACATTCCGATTCGGGAAAAGGAAGACGCTGCGGTCGAGGCCGTGTTCGAGGTGTACTCGGATGTCACGCCACTGATGCAGGAGATCCGCCGTACCGGCTTCACCGTGTTCGGCGTCGTCCTTGGCCTGATGCTGCTCCTGTATCTGTTCCTGCTCGCGCTGGTGCGGCGGGCGGAACGAAAACTGGCCGAACTGGAGAGCGCCGAGCGCAAGGCGCAGCAGGAACGCGTGTGGCATCTGGCCTACCACGACCCGCTTACGGGGCTTGCCAACCGTGCCCTGTTCATCGACCGCCTGAATCAGGCGATGGGTCGGGCGCGGCGCGAGAACCGCCTGCTCGGCATCGTCTACATCGACATGGACCGCTTCAAGGTCATCAACGACAGCCTCGGCCATCATGCCGGCGATGCGGTGCTGATCGAAACGGCAAAGCGCATCCGCGGCGTGCTGCGTGAGGTGGACACCCCGTGCCGCATCGGCGGCGACGAGTTCGTGGTGATTCTCGAAGGCATGAACCGCGCAGAGGAAGCGGGCGAGGTCGCCGAACGTCTGCTGGAAGCGCTGGTGGCCCCCATGCAGGTGGAGGGACGCGAATTCGTCGTCTCCGCGAGCCTGGGCATTGCGGTCTATCCGGGTCCCAGCCAGCGCCCCGAGCGGCTGCTGGAGGATGCCGACGCCGCCATGCGCAAGGCGAAGAACACTGGACGCAACCGCTACGCTTTCTACAGCGCGGACATGGACGCGAGCGCGAGTGAGGAACTGGATTTCGAGATGCAGCTGCGGCGCGCGGTGGAGAACAACGAGCTGGTGGTGCTCTATCAGCCACGTTTCCGCAACAACGGCCAGGTCGTCGCAGTGGAAGCCCTGCTGCGCTGGAACCATCCCACGCTCGGCATGATTCCGCCCGGCCGCTTCGTGCCGGTGCTGGAGGACACGGGTCTGATCGTACAGGTTGGCGCCTGGGTGCTGCTGCGCGCCTGCACCCACTGTGTGGAATGGCGCCGGACCCATCCCGCTCTGCGCGTTTCGGTAAACGTTTCCGCGCGGCAATTCCGCTCCGAGAGCTTCGTCGAGACCGTGCGGGAGACGCTACGGAGCACCGGACTTCCGGCCGAGGCGCTGGAACTGGAGATCACCGAAAGCATGCTGGTGGATGACACGCGCGAAGCCGCGGCAGTGCTGGAAGCCCTGAAGGCCTTGGGCGTGATCCTGCTGATCGATGACTTCGGCACCGGCTATTCCTCGCTCGCCTATCTGCGCCATTTCCCGATCGATTACCTGAAAATCGACCGCTCCTTCATCGACGAAATCGAGTCGAACCAGGACGACCGGGCCATCACCGGCGCGATCGCCGCGCTGGCGAAAAACCTACGTCTGCGTGTGGTGGCAGAGGGGATCGAGAACGAAGCGCAGGCACGCTTCGTCAAGATGATCGGCTGTGACGAGATGCAGGGCTATCTCTTCAGCGAGCCGTTGTCGCCGCCGTTGCTGGCGCAGTTCCTTGCCGCGTGTGCGTCCGTCCACGCGCCGACCGCGGATGAGGCGGATCGGGCGCGCGGTGCACCCCCTCACTCCTTGAACTTCGCCCCGGACTGATTGAGCAGATAGACCACCGCGCGCTCCACCTCCTCGTCGGAGAGCGCCGGATTGCCGCCACGCGGCGGCATGCCGCGTATGCCCTTGATGGCCATGCGCACCTGCATGCGTTTGCCCTCCTTGATGCGCGGCGCCCAGGCTTTGACGTCGCCGATTTTGGGAGCGCCAGCGGCACCGCTGTCGTGGCAGGCGGCGCAGGTCTGGCGGTAGATCTGCTCCCCCGAACGCTTTTCGGCTGCCACCTGCTCTGATGCCTCTGAAGCGGCTGCGGCCGTCGCCAGGGCGATCACGACAGGCCACACCGCGGCAAGCCCTCTGTTCACTGTTGCCTCCTTTTCTGGATTCATTTATTGCGCACGCCGGCCCTGCGCCGGCGCGCCCGTCCGAAGCGCGATCGGTCGTAATACTCCGGATGCTTCTTGCGCACCCAGAGAATGAAGCGCCGGATGGTCTCGTGCTCCCTCAGGCGCCCGACGCTGTGGTAATGGTCCGCCAGTGCTTTTTCGCTGAAGGTGGCGTGGATCATCTGGTGGCAGATACGGTGGAGCCGTACTGTTTCACGGCCGCCCCGGCTCGCCGGCACCAGATGGTGGACATCCACGCTGGGACCCGCCACGAGCACCCGGCCGCACAGCGGACAAGTCGTCGCTGCCTTGTCGATCCCGGCATCTGCGTCCATAATCTTTACGCCTCTGCGCACGGAAATCATCCCATGAAAGGTCTGCACCTGGAAGAGTCGGCCACCGTCGGCGAACGTTACGCGGTGATCTACACGCCCGGCCGCAACCGCAAGCGCTTTCCCGAGAACTGTGTCCACGTGCACCCGTCGGCAGACGCCGCACGCGCCGCCGCCGATCCGGGACGCGGGCTGTTTCCCGCGCTGGTCGTGGGACCATCCCGCTCTTCGGAAGGTTTCCGGCTGTTCTACCTGCGCGCATGGCTGGACTGAAACATCGCCTCCTGCTCGGCCTCCTGGCGCTCTTCGCCGCGGTCGGCCCCGTGCCGGCCAAGGATGCCCCGCCACCCGGCATCAACGCGCCGTTCGAGAAACCGGATTTCGACGCCTGGGTGGAACGCTTCGAGCGCGGCGGACGCGAAGTCTACGACAAGCGCCTCGACATCGTCGCCGCGGTCGGCCTGCGACCGGGCATGACCGTGGCCGACATCGGCGCCGGTACCGGCCTCTTCACGCGGCTCTTTTCGCCTCAGGTGGGGCCAAGCGGCAAGGTTTACGCAGTGGACATCTCCGCCAACTTCATCCAAGGCATCCTCGCGACCGCACAGCGGCAGGGGCTGACCAACATCGAGGGCATCGTCAACAGTCCCACCGATGCCATGCTGCCGCTCGCCAGCATCGATGTCGCCTTCGTGTGCGACACCTACCATCATTTCGAATTTCCCCGGCAGATGCTTGCCTCGATTCACCGCGCACTCAAGCCGGGCGGCGCGCTGGTGGTGGTGGATTACGAGCGCATTCCGGGCAAAAGTTCGGCCTGGGTGCTGGACCACGTGAGGCTGGACAAACAGACTGCGATCAAGGAAATCGAGGCCGCCGGTTTCCGCCTGGTGGAAGACCGCCCACTGATGCAGCACAACTACTACCTGCGCTTCGTCAAGACACCCTAGCGTCTGGAACGATCGTTCTTTATACTGCCTTCCAGGCTTGACGGAGAGCAGTCATGAACCCGCCCCAACGCGCATTCGACCTCGATGCCGATGAAGTCGGCGACGAACTGAAGGGCCCGCCGATCGACCGACTCATCGAGCGCCTCAAGCGCAAGTACAAGGGGCGCATCACCGGCGAACTGGTGGTTCCGCCCCGCCCGGGACGCTTTGCCGACTTCCCGCCCCAACTCGATGCCCGACTGAGAGCGGCGCTCACCGCGCGCGGCATCCAGCGGCTCTACATCCACCAGCGCGAAGCCTGGGACCATGTCGCCGCGGGCCGCCATACGGTCGTGGTCACCCCCACCGCCTCCGGCAAGACCCTGTGCTACAACCTGCCGGTGCTGCACGCGGCCATCACCCGGAAGGCCAAGGCCCTGTACCTGTTCCCCACCAAGGCCCTGTCCCAGGACCAGGTGGCGGAAATCCTGGAGCTGAACCAGGCGGGGAGTCTAGGGGTGCGCGCCTATACCTTCGACGGCGACACACCCGGCGATGCCAGAGCGGCGGTGCGCACCCACGGCGACATCGTGGTGTCCAACCCGGACATGCTGCACCAGGGCATCCTGCCCCATCACACCAAATGGGCGCAGTTCTTCGAGAACCTGAAATACGTGGTGATCGACGAGATGCACATCTACCGCGGCGTGTTCGGCTCCCACGTCGCCAATGTCATCCGCCGCTTGCAGCGCGTCTGCCGCTTCTACGGAGCCGAACCGGTGTTCATCCTGTCCTCGGCCACCATCGCCAACCCGGCGGAGCTGGCGGAGCAACTGCTCGGCGCGCCGGTGGCCGCCGTCACCGACAGCGGCGCACCCGCGGGGCAGAAGCATCTGCTGCTGTGGAACCCGCCGGTGATCAACCCGGACCTGGGCATCCGCGCATCGAGCCGTTCCCAGACCACGCGCATCGCGCGCTTCGCGGTCAAGGCCGGCCTCAAGACCATCATCTTCGCCAACACCCGGCTGATGGTGGAAGTGCTGACCAAGTACATGAAGGACGTGTTCGACCACGACCCGCGCAAGCCGGCCCGTGTCACCGCCTATCGCGGCGGCTACCTGCCCACCGAGCGGCGCGCGGCGGAAAAGAACCTGCGCGCCGGCAAGATCGACTGCGTCATCGCCACCTCTGCATTGGAACTGGGCGTGGACATCGGCTCGCTCGACGTCTGCCTGCTCAACGGCTACCCCGGCACCATCGCCGCCACCTGGCAGCGCCTGGGCCGCGCCGGGCGCAGAAACCGCACCGCGCTGGGGGTGCTGGTGGCGACCAGCGAGCCGCTGGACCAGTACATCGTGCGCAACCCGCAATTCTTCATGGACAGCTCGCCCGAGCACGCGCGCATCGACCCGGACCAGCTGCTCATCCTGATGGACCACGTGCGCTGCGCCGCCTTCGAATTGCCCTTCGTCGTGGGCGAGCGCTTCGGCAAGGAGAAGCTGGAGGACCTGCTCGCCTATCTGGAGGAACAGGGCGTGCTGCACAAGGAAGGCGACCAATGGCACTGGATGGCTGACAGTTATCCGGCCAACAGCGTTTCCCTGCGCTCGGTGGCGGAGGGCAATTTCGTGGTGGTGGACACCACCGGTGGCAGGCAGGACGTCATCGCCGAGGTGGATTTCTCCTCCGCGCCGATGACGATCTACGAGGGCGCGATCTACATGGTGCAGGCGGTACCCTACCAAGTGGAGCGCCTCGACTGGGAAGGCCGCAAGGCCTTCGTCACACGCACGCAAGCCGACTACTACACCGATGCCATCGACTACACGAAGCTGAAGGTGCTGGAGGACTTCGAGCATGCCGACCACGCCAGCCGGGGGGAAGTCCATTTGGTGCGCCGCATCGCCGGCTACAAGAAGATCCGCTACTACACCCATGAAAATGTCGGCTATGGCCACATCCACTTGCCGGACCAGGAAATGCACACCAGCGCCGTCTGGTGGCAGATCGAACCGGTGACGCTGGAACAGGCGTTTCCCAGCCGCTGGCAGGCGCTCGACGGCTTCCTCGGCGCGGCCTACGCCATGCACCACGTGGCCGCGCTGCTCACCATGTCCGAGCGCCAGGATCTGGGGCGCGCGGTGGGGGATGCCGGCAGCACCTGGTTCGCGACCGTCGGCCCCGACGGCCGCGGCACGCCCAAGGCCTTCGACGGCGAGGACGTGGACCTCGATCAGGTGTCGCGCGAATTCCGCCCGACGGTCTTTCTCTACGACAACTACCCGGGCGGAATCGGATTGTCCGCGCCCCTGTTCGACCTGCGGCGGGAAGTGGTGAGGCGCGCGCACGAACTGGTGGGCGCCTGCGAATGTGCCCACGGCTGCCCGGCCTGCATCGGCCCCATCCTCGCCTCGGACGAGCAGCGCGGGTTTTCACCGAAGAAGGCGGCGATGGCGGTGTTGGCGTTGTTTGGGGGCGAGCAGCCATGATCGCCGCAGGACGCCCTTTCACGCCCCGCGGCAATCCCCTTGCGTCGTGGGCCCTCTCGTCCTGTGGGAGAGGGGGCGGGGAGAGAGAAGCACCGGAGCACCTTGGGGATGTCACCCTCTTCCCAGCCCTCTCCCATCAAGGGAGAGGGAGCCGGATCTTGGCCCCGCTCGGGCCAGGAAGAACTTGCCCATGACCCTCCGCGATCGCCTGCAAAAGTTGCAGGGCCAACGGGGCCTGCAGCCCGCATCCGCCCTCGAGCCGCCAGCGGACATCGCCGCGCGCATGGCGCGCCTTGGCCGCGCGAGTTCGCGTATGGGTGAGCAGGAAATCGCCGCGGCATTGGGCGGCGAAGTCATCACGAGCGGCCTGATCCTGGTCGAGCGCGTGTTTCCCCTCAACTTCGTGCACGGGGACACGACCTTGAACGAAGTGTTGGACGCCCCACTGCACCTGCTCGATGGCTGTGAAGCGAAGCCCCACGAGCTGCTCTTCCTCGACACCGAGACCACGGGCCTGGCCGGCGGCACCGGCACGCTCCCCTTCCTGCTCGGACTGTCGCGCATCGAGAACGACACCCTGCGCGTGCGGCAATTTTTTCTCACCGGCTTCAAGGGCGAGAAGGCGCTGCTCAACGAGGCTCTGCCCTGGTACAAGGACGCCGCGCATCTCGTCAGCTTCAATGGCAAGACCTTCGACCTGCCGCTTTTGGCAAGCCGCTATCGCCTGGCACGACTGCGTGACCCCTTCACCGGCCACGGCCACCTCGACCTGCTGTATCCCACACGCACCGCCTTCGCCAACGCCTGGCCCGACTGCCGCTTGCAGACCGCCGAGCGGCGCTTGCTCCATTTCCATCGCCAGGACGACCTGCCTGGTCATCTGGTGCCGCAGGTGTGGTTTGACTTCGTGCGCGCGGGTCATTTCAGGCAGGTGCCGGGCGTTCTGGAACACAACCGCTGGGATCTGGTCTCCCTCACCGCGCTGGCCGCACGCCTGGCAGCGCTGTTTGCGCGTCCGGATCACCCGGAGGCCGACGTGCTCGGCATCGCGCGCAACTTCTTGCGCAAGGGCGAGGAGGGAAAGGCGCATGCCCATCTCAGCGACCGGCGCGAACGGCTGAGTGTCGACGGCCTACTTAAACTGGCGCAACTGCACCGGCGGCGGGGTGAATGGGATGAGGCGGTGGCCATCTGGAAGCGATTGGCTGCCAACAACTGCATCCCGGCCATGGAATGCCTCGCCAAATACCACGAGCATGTGGCCAGGGATCATGTCCAGGCCCTGCACTGGACCACACGCCTGCTGGCCGCGACACCGAAAGACCCCGGACACGTACGCCGCTTCCAGCGCCTGCACCGCCGCATCGCCTAGATTCGCGGATTCGTCCACTCATCCAGCAGCCAGTAGCGGTTGAACAGCTTCTCGTCGCGCCGGACCCGGCGCGGGCCACGGCCCGCACCGGCGATGATGTCATGCAGGGTCGCATCGTCCATCAACGCTCTGCCCTCACGAAACGGCAGCGTCGACAACTCGATGGACCACGGCCCGCCGCCGGGCGGGCGCCGGCCGAAGGAAAGCTCGAAATCCAGCACCTCGATCAGCTGCTCACGGCTGAACGCCTTGCATTCCGCCAGGGTGGCCAAGCTGTCCGCGCGCTGGGTGAACACGACGCGGTCCCGGACGAACAGGAAATAGGGCCCCACGACCAGCAGATAGCCCTTGCGCTGGTCATCGGCATCCTTGCCCAGGCCAGCATCCTGGAAGCGCAGCGCGACGATTTCCTCTTCGGCACCGGCGAGAAGCTGCCACACCGCTTCGTCACGCCCGTCGAGCGCGGCATCGAACAATCGATCGCCTTCGCGGCGAAGCCGCCGCAGCCAAGGGTCGCCCCGCTTCGGCAGATAGTCGATCTGCCGCCGCCGGTGAAGGACGCTCCCCCACGCAATGCACGCGCCGGCGACACCCCGCTGCTCCGCCAGCACCATCAGCTCATCGTACTGAAAATCGTCCCAACCCTGCCGGGCGCGAAAATCGGGCCGATTCGCCGCAACACCGATGCTGCCATGCAAGCGCCGGGTCTGCAGCCAATAGGCGCGCTCGGTGCTGGAGCACAGCTGCCATGCCCCGACCCACGCGGTCGGCACATCGGTGTTCTGGGTGGGAAAGTCGCTCGGCAGTTCCTTCATCGAATCCACACCGGCGTGCTCACGTCAATGCAAACATCAACACGAGCGGAATCGTTGCAAGGGCGGCCAGGTTGCCCAGTAAGACGATCGAGGCCACACGCCCGGGCTCCTGACGATACTGCTCGGCCATCAGGTAGTTCAGCACCGCGGGCGGCAGTGCGCCAAATACCAGCAACATGGCCTGCTGCGTCGCATCCAGCGCAATGAAAGGCCGCACGAGCATCACTGCGATGATACCGCTGGCCGGTGCCGCCAGGGCGCCGGCCAAACCGATGTGCCAATCGCGGAACGATACCTGATTCATGCGCACCCCCAGTGCGAACAGTAGCATCGGGATCGAGGCATCGCCCAGCATCTTGATCGCGGTGTAGAGGGGCTGCGGGACGGTCGCGTCGGCGAGGCTGACCGCCACGCCCATCACCGTCGCGGCCATCACCGGTGTTTTCAGCAGCTCAACCAGGCCCATGCGATGGGCCAGGAAATAGGGGCCGAGAGCGAAATGCAGCACGTTCTCGACCAGAAACAGAACGATGGCCGCCGGTAGAGCCGCATCGCCGAAGGCAAGCACCATGAGCGGAATGCCCATGTTGCCCGAGTTGTTGAACATCATCGGCGGAACGAAGGTCCGCACATCCACCTTCAGCAGCCGCGCCAGTGGCCAGGTGAGCAGTCCCGAAATCAGGATCACGGCGGCAGCGGCCAGGGCGAGCAGCCCGTAACGACCCAGATCGAACGACCGCGACGCCAGGGCCGCAAACACCAACGCCGGCACCAGGATGTCCATACTGATGCGGTTGGTCACGGCCAAATCCGGCGTGTGACGGCGGCCAAACCACCAGCCGACGCCGATGATGGCGAAGACTGGGAGGACGATTTCCGCGATACGCAGTGCAAGCATCGTGTCAGTCTAACAAGGCTGCACGGGCCCGGCCCCCACGCCGGGGAAACAAAAAAGCCCGCTCTGCGCGGGCCCGGCACGCCGAATGGGGACCCTGGCTCAGCCGATCCCCTCCCTGCGCGGGACTGCGCTCTCGATCCACTTGCGGATACGCTGGGCATCATCAAGACGGATGTATTTGCCCGCCGCGTCCAGCAGCACGATGATGAGCGACTGCCCGGCAATCTTGGCCTGCATCACCAGGCAATGCCCGGCTTCGGAGATGTAGCCCGTTTTCGACAAGCCGATCTCCCACTCTCGTTCGCGCACCAGCTGGTTGGTGTTGCGGAACGGCAGTACGCGATACGCCACCGTCCTTGCCTCGGCCGACTTGTTGGTATGCTTGACCACGGGCACCTGCAGCGCATAAGCGCTGCTGGTCGTCAGTTCCGTGATCAAAGGATAAGTGTGCGCGGCGCGGACCATCCGCGCGAGATCCTCAGCAGTGGAGCGGTTATCGCTGCGCAGGCCGGTGGGATCCGTGAAATGCGTGTTGCTCATGCCCAGGCGGCTTGCCTTGCGGTTCATCGCCGCGACGAAGGCCCGCGTGCCGCCAGGATAGGCACGTGCCAGCGCCGAGGCGGCGCGATTCTCCGATGACATCAGCGCCAGGTGGAGCAGTTCACGACGGGTCAGGGTCGCCCCGATGCGCAGGCGAGAGGTGGTGCCCTTGACCCGATCGATGTCCTCGCTGGTGATGGTGATTCGCTCCTCGAGCGGTAGCCCCGCATCGAGCACCACCATCGCGGTCATCACCTTGGTGATGGAGGCAATCGGCGCCACGGCGTCGGCATTCTTGGCGTAGAGCACATCGCCGGTGGTCTCATCGACGATCAACGCCACCGAGGATCGCAGCGCCGGCTCACTTTTGGCATTCATGAGGGTCGTGTAGCTCGATTCGTAGCGTTTGATCTTTTCGGCGATCGGGTCGTCATGCTGACCGGGGGGGCAGTTCTGCTCCACCCGCGTACGCGCGCCGAAATCCAGGCGTTGGTCGTACCCCAGGGTCATTTCGCAGGCGGTGTGACCCGCCGAGGCGACCACCAGTGACAATACACCTAGGAGCAGAGCCTTCTTCATGTGTCCCCTTAGCGGCAAGCCGAGCATGGGCTTTAGCTTACTCCTTGTTCACAAAGGGTTTTGGCTGGCCGGCCCGGTCTGTGCCGGGTCCTCACGGCTGTGGGAAGGGTAAACCAGGCGCCTAAACAATTGCAAGCATTTTGAGGGGGTTAGGCGCGATTCTTAAAGCTGCGCCGGCTATTGGACCACACAGTCGACGAAATAACGCACCCGCCCACCCGCCTCTTCATCCACCAGGCCGTGGATGTCCGTTTCGAACCCGGGGAAGGCCTCGTTGAAGGCGCGCGCGAATTTCAGGTAGCGCACGATCGTCGCATTGAAGCGTTCGCCGGGAATCAACAGGGGGATGCCCGGCGGGTAAGGGGTCAGCAGCATGGCGGTGATGCGGCCTTCGAGATGGTCGATCTCGACCCGTTCGATTTCCCGATGCGCCATTTTGGCAAACGCCTCGGCAGGCTTCATCGCGGGCGCCATTTCCGACAGGTACATTTCGGTGGTGAGGCGCGCCACATCCTCGCGCTTGTAGATGGCGTGGATCTGGTCACACAGGTCGCGCAGCCCGACTTTCTCGTAGCGGGGGTATTTTCCGACGAATTCGGGCAGTACCCGCCACAGGGGCTGGTTGCGGTCGTAGTCGTCCTTGAACTGCTGCAATTCGGTCACCATCGTGTTCCAGCGGCCCTTGGTGATGCCGATGGTAAACATGATGAAGAACGAATACAGCCCGGTTTTCTCCACGATGATGCCATGCTCGGCGAGATACTTGGTGACGATCGCCGCCGGAATGCCCCGCTCGGCAAATTCCCCCGACACGTCCAGCCCCGGTGTGATGATGGTGGCCTTGATCGGGTCGAGCATGTTGAAGCCGGGCGCCAGATTGCCGAAGCCATGCCAGTGCTCGGAATCCCGCAGCATCCAGTCTTCTCGGTCGCCGACCCCTTCTTCCGCCAGGTAGTCCGGCCCCCAGACCTTGAACCACCAGGAATCGCCGAACTCCGCTTCGACCTTGCGCATGGCGCGGCGGAAATCCAGCGCCTCCAGAATCGACTCTTCCACCAGCGCCGTGCCGCCGGGTGGCTCCATCATCGCCGCCGCCACGTCGCAGGAGGCGATGATGGCATACTGCGGCGAAGTGGAGGTGTGCATCAGGAACGCCTCGTTGAACACGTCGTGATCCAGCTTGCGCGTGAGCGAATCCTGCACCAGGATCTGGGAGGCCTGGGAAAGACCAGCCAGCAGCTTGTGCGTCGACTGGGTGGAAAAGATCATGGCCTCCCGCGTCCGCGGGCGATCACGGCCGATGGCGTGCATGTCCTTGTAGAAGTCGTGGAATGCCGCATGCGGCAACCAGGCCTCGTCGAAATGCAGGGTATCGATGTGCCCATCGAGCATGGACTTGATGGTCTCGACGTTGTACAGGATCCCGTCATAGGTACTCTGGGTGATGGTAAGCACCCGCGGCGCACCCTTGGCCTCGCGCGCAAACGGATGCGCCTGGATTTTCTTCTGGATGTTCTCCCAGCGAAACTCTTCCAGCGGGATCGGCCCGATGATGCCGTAATGGTTGCGCGTGGGCATCAGGAACACTGGGATCGCGCCGGTCATCGTGATGGCGTGCAGCACGGACTTGTGGCAGTTGCGGTCCACCACCACCACGTCGCCCGGCGCGACGGTGGAGTGCCACACGATCTTGTTCGACGTGGACGTGCCGTTGGTGACAAAGAACAGATGGTCGGCATTGAAGATGCGCGCCGCGTTGCGCTCCGAGGCCGCCACCGGCCCGGTGTGGTCGAGCAGCTGGCCCAGCTCCTCCACCGCGTTGCACACGTCGGCCCTGAGCATGTTCTCACCAAAGAACTGGTGAAACATCTGCCCGATCGGGCTCTTCAGGAATGCCACGCCGCCCGAGTGCCCCGGACAGTGCCAGGAATAGGAGCCGTCCGCGGCATAGTGGGTCAGGGCGCGAAAGAACGGCGGGGGCAGCGAATCCAGGTAGGCACGCGCCTCCCGCACCACGTAGCGGGCGATGAACTCCGGCGTATCCTCGAACATGTGGATGAAGCCGTGCAGCTCCTTCAGCACGTCGTTGGGAATGTGCCGCGAGGTGCGGGTCTCGCCATAGAGGAAGATCGGGATGTCGGCGTTGCGAAAGCGGATTTCCTGCACGAAGGCGCGCAGCTGTGCCACGGCGGTGGCGGAAGCCTCGGGCGTGGAAAACTCCTCGTCATCGATCGAGAGCATGAAGGCCGAGGCGCGGCTTTGTTGCTGCGCAAACGAGGTCAGGTCGCCGATGTTGGTGACCCCCAGCACCTCCATGCCTTCGTTTTCGATCGCCTTGGCCAGTGCACGAATGCCCAGACCGCTGGCGTTCTCGGAGCGGAAGTCTTCATCAATGATGACGACGGGAAAGCGGAAACGCATGAGACATCCTCGATTCAGCGTGGGCGGACGGCCACCCGACGTCGCCGCCCCTGTCGGCCATCACGCACCTGTGTCCGGAGCGCCGACATGACTAGATCTTGGGCAGCGTCACGCCCGTCTGGCCCTGGTATTTGCCATGGCGGTCGCCATAGGAGGTCTCGCAGACCTCGTCGGACTCAATGAAGATCACCTGCGCCACGCCTTCGTTCGCATAGATCTTTGCCGGCAGCGGCGTGGTGTTGGAAAACTCCAGCGTCACGTGGCCTTCCCATTCTGGCTCCAGCGGCGTGACGTTGACGATGATGCCGCAGCGCGCATAGGTGGATTTGCCCAGGCAGATGGTGAGCACGTTGCGCGGGATGCGGAAGTATTCCACCGTGCGCGCGAGCGCGAAGGAGTTCGGTGGGATGATGCAGTAATCACCGCGGACCTCCACGAAGGAATTCGGATCGAAGGCCTTGGGATCGACGATGGTGCTGTTGATGTCGGTGAACAGCTTGAACTCGTTGGCGCAGCGAATATCGTAACCATAGCTGGACGTGCCATAGGACACGATCGGCCGGCCGTCGACCTGCTTGACCTGGTTCGGCTCGAACGGCTCGATCATGCCATGGCTCGCCGCCATGCGGCGAATCCATTTGTCCGACTTGATCGTCATGGTACCTTGAGGCAGGCCCGCGGCGTGGTGCCGGCCACCCGTTCACCCACCGCCTGCGCTGCGCCCATCATGTATTCTGGATCACGATGCTGGGAAATTTCACCGAGTGGTCCTGGGCGAGCTCGGAGATCTTCACGGCCACGCGGCGGGCAATCTGCCGGTAGATCTGCGCCACACGCCCGTTCGGATCGGCCACGACGGTCGGCCTGCCCGAATCGGCCTGCTCCCGGATCTGGATGTCCAACGGCAGCGCGCCGAGAAATTCCACACCGTAGTCCTTGCACATGCGCTCGCCCCCGCCGGCACCGAAAATGCGTTCCTCGTGCCCACACTTGGAACAAATGTGCAGACTCATGTTTTCGACGATGCCGAGAATGGGGATGTTCACCTTCTGGAACATCTTCAACCCTTTGCGGGCGTCGATCAGGGCAATGTCCTGCGGCGTGGTGACGATGACCGAACCGGTGACGGGCACGCGCTGGGCCAGGGTCAGCTGAATGTCACCGGTGCCCGGGGGCAGGTCCACCACCAGGAAATCGAGATCGTGCCAGCGCGTCTGGTTGAGCAGCTGCTCCAGCGCCTGCGTCACCATCGGACCGCGCCACACCATGGGCGTCTCGACATCGATCAGGAAGCCGATGGACATGGCCTGCAGCCCATGCCCCACCATCGGTTCCAGGCTCTGGCCATCGCGGGATTCCGGCTTGCCACTGATGCCAAGCATGGTGGGCTGCGACGGGCCATAGATGTCGGCATCGAGAATGCCGACCTTGGCGCCTTCCGCCGCCAGCGCGAGGGCAAGGTTCACCGCGGTCGTGGACTTGCCGACACCGCCCTTGCCCGAGGCCACCGCAATGATGTTGCGCACCCCCTCGATCGGCTTCACGCCACGCTGCACCGCGTGGGCGACGATCTTGAACGACACGTTGGCATTTACGGGCCCGATGCCGGGGATCGTCTTGAGCTTGTTCTCGACCAGCTGCTTGATCTCGCCCAGCACGCTGTTCGCGGGATACGGCAGCACCACGTCGAGGCTGACGTCGTTGCCCTCGATCTTGATGTTGCGGACAGCCTTGGCGCTGACCAGATCCTTCTGCAAATTGGGATCGACCACCTCTTTCAGTGTGGTCTGCACCTGCAGCTCGGAAATCGACATACCTTCGTGCTCCTTGTTCAGGCCGCTCAGCGAAAGGCCCAAATTTTAATCGTTTTTGGCGTGGTGGGCGGATTTTTTTCCACCTCGAGCCCCGCCCGCGGGGTGGGTTTTGCGCCCGGCCACGGTGCCGGTGCACGCCTCGCACAACCCCGCTAGAATGCAGGTTTTCACTGCGCCTGCCCATGCCATGACACGACGCATCCTGGTCACCTCCGCCCTGCCCTACGCCAATGGGAGCATCCACCTGGGGCACCTGGTGGAATACATCCAGACCGATATCTGGGTCCGCTTCCAGAAAATGCGCGGCCATGACTGCCGCTACGTCTGCGCGGACGACACGCACGGCACACCGGTGATGCTGCGAGCCGAGAAGGAGGGTATCGCGCCGGAGGCCCTGATCGAGCGCATGCAGGCGGAACACCTGCGGGATTTCACCGATTTTCACATCGCCTTCGACAACTATCACTCGACCCATTCGCCGGAAAACCGCGCCCTGGCCGAGGAAATCTTCCGCCGGCTCCGAGCGGCCGGGCTAATCGAGATCCGAAGCGTGGAGCAGTTCTACGACCCCGAGAAGGGCATGTTCCTCCCGGACCGCTTCATCAAGGGCGAGTGCCCGAAATGTCATGCCAAGGACCAGTATGGGGACGTGTGCGAGGTCTGCGGCACCACCTACGCGCCCACCGACCTGATCCGCCCGTATTCCGCAGTGTCTGGGGCCACACCGGTGCGCAGGGCGTCCGACCATTACTTCTTCAAGCTCGGGGAAGCGGCCGACTTCCTCGCCCGCTGGACCCGTGCCGGCCACTTGCAGGAAGAGGCCGCCAACAAGATGGAAGAATGGCTGTCCGCCGGGCTCCAGAGCTGGGACATCTCGCGCGATGCCCCCTATTTCGGCTTCGAAATCCCCGATGCGCCAGGCAAGTATTTCTACGTCTGGCTGGATGCCCCCATCGGCTACATGGCGAGCCTCAAACACCTCTGTGCCCGCATCGGCTGCGACTTCGATGCCTATTGGCGTGCGGACTCCACCGCCGAGCTCTATCACTTCATCGGCAAGGACATCCTGTACTTCCACGCCTTGTTCTGGCCCGCGATGCTGCATTTCAGCGGCTTCCGCACGCCGACACGGATCTTCGCCCACGGTTTTCTCACCGTGGACGGACAAAAGATGTCCAAGTCGCGGGGAACCTTCATCACCGCCGCAAGCTACCTGCAACAGGGACTCGATCCGGAGTGGCTGCGCTACTACTACGCCGCCAAGCTGAACGCCAGCATGGAGGACATCGATCTCAATCTGGACGATTTCGTCACGCGCATCAACAGCGACCTGGTTGGCAAGTACGTGAACATCGCCAGCCGCGCCGCCGGCTTCATTACCAAGCGCTTCGGCGGCAGGCTCGCGCCGCGGATCGACGACCTGAGGCTCATCGACCGGCTCGCGCAGGCGGCGGCGCCGATCGCGGCGTTGTACGAGGCACGTGAATATGGCAAGGCCTTGCGCGAAATCATGGCCCTCGCCAATCTCGCCAACCAGTACGTGGACGAAGCCAAACCCTGGGAACTCGCCAAACGCGCCGAAGCCGAGGATGCGCTGCACCAGGTGTGTACCGTCAGCCTGAACCTGTTCCGGCTGATCACCCTGTACCTAAAGCCCGTGCTGCCCGACGTGGCGCGCCGGGCCGAGGCGTTCCTCAACATCGCCCCCCTTTATTGGGCCGACAGCACGACGGTGCTCTACGATCACCCCATCCACCCCTACCAGCACCTCATGGCCCGTGTCGACCCAAAGCAGGTCCGCGCGTTGGTGGAAGCCAATCGCCAGTCGATGCAGACGCCGCCCGCACCGATACGCCATGCCGAATCCCAGATCCACGCCACCCCGCCCGTCGCGGAGACAATTGGTATCGACGATTTTTCCAGGATCGATCTGCGCATCGCCCGCATTGTGCACGCCGAGGCGGTAGAGGGCGCGGACAAGCTGCTCAAGCTGACCCTGGACATCGGCGAGGCCACACCACGCACGGTGTTCGCGGGAATCAAGTCGGCTTACGACCCGGCACAATTGGTCGGCCGCCTCACGGTCATGGTGGCCAACCTGGCCCCGCGCAAGATGAAGTTCGGCGTATCCGAGGGCATGGTGCTGGCGGCCTCCGGCGGAGGGCCCGGGCTGTTCCTGCTGAGCCCCGATGCGGGCGCAGAACCCGGCATGCGCGTGAAATGACTCGGCCCACAGGCAACAAAAAAGGCGGCCCAGGCCGCCTTTTCTGCCAAGCCGCGCCCGTTCACGGCTTGAGATAGGTGAAGCCTTCCTTGGCTTGCAGGTTCGCCACTTCCGCCACGCCGGAGGGCACGATCTTCGCCCCCGGCAGCACCTTGCTCTTGTCGATCTTGCGACCCACCAGGGTGTTGTTGCAGACACGGAAGTCCACGCCCTTCGCCATCAACTCTTCGACGCGGATGTTGTACGGGTTGCCATTCGGATCGGCGGCACCGTCCAGCAGGAAGTCGATGCCCT
>FWPV01000142.1_pt1 | contig 255656 bp, 246 predicted proteins | sample 2228371 | NCBI WGS metagenome assembly FWPV01 (sample SAMEA103939776, study PRJEB20133) | metagenome
GCGAGGAGATTCTGGGGCGGTCCCATGGGTCCATCCCCAAACAGGCTGGTACGTGGAGATTCTGGGGCGGTCCCATAGGTCCGCCCCTACAAGGTTCCTTTCCAATACAAACAATGTAAAGAAGCTGAGTTCTCCAAAATCTCACAAGGATCTCACCTTGCAGTCACCACACGGATCACGGATTGTGCTTTGCTTTCAGAAGTCTGATTGTTTCTTCGGCCACTTCTTGAAGCTCTGTGTCCTCGGCATGTTTATGGGCCCATTGAAGGACTGTTTCGGCCCAGGTCGAGTCCCCGGCAATGCCGGTGGCATAGATCACGTCGCCTTGAACTGCCGCTGAAAGGGTGTCCATGTTTTGCCACAGAAGCGGCAGATAAGCTCGAGCCCTACTAGGATTCTTCTCGGCCAATTCTTCAAGGACCACCAGAGCGCCCAGGCGTACCGACCATTCGGCATGGGTGAGCACGGAAGCGAAATCTTCCCAGATTTTTGAAGAAGTTAACATGAGTCGGCTCAATTCTTGGGCTTTGCCTTCTTTAAGCAGGCGAATGGCGGCAGCGGCGGAAAGTTCTGTGTGTTCATCACGGCAGACCACTTCCAGGACATGAGCTAGATCGACACGGCCCGTCCAGCGGAAACGGTCGCCGAAAAGGATCGTGGGAACGGATCGAATGCCGGCCTCTTGAGCTTTTTCGGCGAAAAGCAAGGCGTCCAGCACACGGATGACCAGATATGAGGACAGAAAAGGCAGAGGGCCCAGTTCGAAAAGCATATGCGCGCAGTGGGGGCACTGAGAGGCCGTAAAAACCAAAAGTTCCGTGGGCTTGTGAAGACCTTGAAGCCTATCCCGCAGATCAGGCTTACTTTGTTGAAACAATCCCTTGAGTTCCTTTTCCGATGAAGGGAACGACTCTGCCGAACTCTCATGAAAAAGGGCCAGAGTTTCAAGAAACGGCCTGAGTTCAGCTCCTGACGGGGCGGCGTGCCATATCCAACCGTTTCCAACAAAGAAGCCCGGTAGATCGTCTGTGTCCTTAAAGGTTGCCTCCAGGCTGATATGCGGCGTCAGCATGGTGAGTTCGTCTCCAAAGGCGTGAAGCACCGCACTGCGCGGGTCCCGCGTCATCTGCAGCCCCAAGGTCACTTTGCCGGACACATGGGTATTCCAAGAAAGAACAGCCCGTCTATCGTTTTCATCCAAGGGCATTGTCTCCTCCGTGCCTCACCGGCTCGATTCCCATGCGCTCCTGGACGGCCTTGTCTAAAAGCGCGGGAAGTCCCCCTTTGCATGCAGGTTCTTGCCCAAAGACATGCTTCCAGATCCAGGGTCCTTCCATGCACAGGTAGACGCACAGGTTTGAATCCCAGCCTCGAAGCTGTTCGACCATCCATCGGTAAAGATCAAGGCGGATGTCTCGAAAATAGCGCATCTTACCGTCCAGTCCGCGAATGAATTCTCCGGTGACAATGCGACTTTTGGGATGATGCCGTTCGATGACGGCTTTGAGATCGGGCATGAACCGAAAAGCCCCTAAGCTGATCCACACCACTTTGGCAGGGTCAACGGCTTCAAAAAGAGCCTGCAAAGTGCGTCGGTACCCTTCGCGCCATCCTGGATAGTCAATCATGGGATCAAAGTGAAACCCTAGAAAATACCCCCATTGGGCGCATTGTTGCGCGGCATGCAGCCGAGCCTTTAACGGAGCGGATCGGGGTTCTTGTGTGCGAATGATCTCCTCGGCATTAAGTGACCACGAAACCAGAGTGTGACCTTGATGGTCTAAGCCCTTGAGTTGTGACACATGATCGGTTTTCGTTTTCAATTCTAGAACGGCGTTGGGGATTTGCGCAAACAGGGGGACCAGGTGCTGGGACAAACCCGTCCAGGGGTCCAAGAGCAAGGAGTCTGTGAATTCTCCGGTGCCGGCTCGAAACAACCGTTGGGGTGAGGACGCCGGAACTGCCTGCACCTCTGCCAGCAGGTCGTCGAGGTTTCCGAAGATCCTCAAATTGGGACTTTCAAAATAGGCTTGCAAGATGCAATAGGTGCAATCCAAGCTGCATTGCGTGCCGATATGCACGATCTGGTAACCGCAGCATTCATAGATTTTGGTTCCCGGACAGTTTCGCCAAAATCGTCCCTTGTAATGAACGACCTCCAAAAGCCCCGGAATTCTTTCTCGGGTTTCCGGCACCTTGTCCACGTAGACCACGGGAATGGACGGCAATCTTTCCAGCAAGGTGCGAACGATAGGGCTGTCGGCGACGGCGTGTTCCACAACAAGGGATGTGATGGGATTTCGAATAGTCGGTTTCATGCCTTCATGGATGACGGTTGAAAAGAAAGGAGGCAGGTTCGCCTTCCTGGAACGCGACGGGGTGATCCGCAAGATGAAAAAGGTTTTGGAATCCCTGGGATTGGGCAAGAGACGCCGCTTCCTGAGCGGAGGCGGCCAGGGCCTCAGGGTGACGAAAGCGAACTTTGAGTTCCCACACATCGCCTTCAAGATGCGCAGGAGGCGCAAGGGACATATTGGAAGGCAAGCTCATCTGGGCGATGGCATGCTCGATGGCGGTCATTTTTTTCCATAACCTTGGAAAACGCCATTGATACAAGAGTTCACGGACAGCCGCCGTTTTTTCACGGCGATTCCGTTCCGTATCCTTCAGAATGTTCTGGATTTCCGAAGCCGAAAGGAGTGTCTGCCATGTCACTCCGTCTCTTCGGGCAATATCCTTGCATCGCTCAAGAATTTCCACCTGAAGACTGGCACTGCACCTTAGGGCTTGCATGAGGTCCAGAAAAGCTTCTCGATCTTCCAGGGAGACGAAAGTCAACAAAAGAGCCGTTTTCTCCGCGATAATCTCTTGAGCCAAAGCGGCAAGGTGGGTTGAAGGCCATGCGGCGATGGAGCACCATCGAGGAAGGGTGTCGGTCGCCGCGGATATTCCCAAGGTCGGGCAAATCCTTCGCTGCAGGTCTTTTTGGGTGGTCAGTGTGGCGTACTTGGCGACAATATGAACTTTTTCCGCCAGATTCAAAGGCCGGGAAAACATTTTGGTTTCAAGCCGAAAAGCCAGAAGCTTTGTGTTTTCGGCATCCGTTGGATAGACCAGAGCCTTCACATGATCGCATCGGTGCCGTAACCAGAGAAGCCTTTTAAACCCATCGAGGATAACGAAACCATGGGGCGCCTTTTCCCACAGAACCGGAGGGGTGAGGATTCCACACGTTTCAAGGGATCGCTCCAGCGTGTCGTCCGGCACATAGCATGGAATGGCAAAGGTGTGGTCTTCCCAATCGATCTGGGACAAGGAAATGGAAACGAGATGCTTGGATTTCATGAGTTTTTACAGGTTAAGGCCGTGGCCTGTCAGTCTTTCCAAGGCTTCCAGGTAACGGCGTCTGGTATTTTGGACCACGGTTTCGGGCAGTTCCGGCGCCGGCTGTTCCGGTGTCCATCCAATGTCCACCAGGTAATCCCGAAGATATTGTTTGTCAAAACTTTCGGGGTTTAAGCCTATGCGGTACCGGTCCGCAGGCCAGAACCGGCTGGAATCGGGAGTCAGAACCTCGTCGATAAGGACCAGGTGACCGTCGGCGAGACCGAATTCCAATTTGGTATCGGCCAAAATGATCCCTTTGCTCAAAGCGTAAGCGGCAGCTTTGTCGTAGATGCTTAGGGTCAAGTCACGAACTAGTGCGGCCAGATCCTCACCGATACGATCAACCATTTCGCTAAAAGAAATATTTTCGTCGTGGGCACCCTGCTCCGCCTTGGTGGACGGCGTGAAAATGGGTTCAGGGAGCTTTTCGGCCAGCCGAAGACCTTTCGGTAATGAAATGCCGCACACGGATCCTGTCTTCTGGTAATCTTTCCAACCGGATCCTACCAGGTAGCCTCGAACGATGCATTCCACGGGAAGAGGTTCCGCTTTTTTGACCCACATGGAGCGACCCTGAAGGGTTTCGGCATAGGGTGTGCACGATTCGGGAAAAGCCTGGACATCTGTGTGCAGAAGGTGATTGTCGACCGTCTCTTTCAGAAAATCGAACCAAAAGAGGGAAAGCGCGGTGAGGATCCTCCCTTTGTCCGGCACGGCAGTACGCATCACCACATCAAAGGCCGAAATACGATCCGTGGCGACGATGAGCAGAGAATCTCCAAGGTCGTAAATGTCGCGCACTTTGCCTCGAGATTTGAGTTTGAGAGATGGAAAATGCGTTTCAAACAAGGCTACCCTCTGCATGACGTGCTCCTCAATCGTGAAGTCGTGAAATCGTGAATCGTGAAATCGTGACCCAAAACAACAAGGCCAAATCCTCCAATAAGCCTTCTCATCATCTTTCGCGCCCTGGAATACTCCATTTTCCCTCCATAAAGATGTTGTTCCTGAGCCTTTGCCCCCAAACATCCTACCACATCCTTTTCACGATTTCACGATTCACGATTTCACGACTTCACGACTTCACGACACAGGGGCCGTCTTGCAACATCGCCAAAAGGACGGTTTCCAGGTTGACCCTGTGGATAGGGTTTTGGTAAGGTGTAGCATACGGGTGAGCAGACTTTGTGGCACAGGGATCAATGCGGGCGAACACCATGGATGGAACTGAACAGAAGGTCAGGAAAAGCGTCGGCGGCATTGCCGCCTTGTTTGACGATGCGGAGCGCAAGGAGCTTTTTCGTAAATACCTCATCTTTCTTGCCTGGATGGAAGTAGGTATTTTTATTGCCTGCTGGCTCTACCAACTGGGAACGGACGGCTATGATCGTTTCGGGCCCGTGGAACGACATTTTCCTTGGAAGGTCTACTTTCTCGTGGCCTTTCTGGCTCCGGTGGCCGTGAGCTTTCTTTTGGGGACCGTCGTGGTGGGTTTCAACCGATACTTTGTGGGGCACGGTGGAACCAATGAATCCAACACCGTGGAGAAGGATGCCCCGGAGGCATCGGTTCAGGACGGAAAGGTTCACAAACTGGCTGTTCTGGTGGCCTGGATGCAAAAGCTTCCCTACCTGGGCCTCTTGGTCCTTTTGGCGGCTGCCATCGGTGTTGTCTACAATTTGGACGTGGTGCTTCGTGTCATCGGCGAAATCGGGGAACACACCGTCCGTGTGGCGCTCATGGTTGGTGCAGCATTATTGGCGGCAACATGTTTTTTTGCCTTGGTGTACCTCGTGTTGAATTACAAGCTGCGCAAACGTTCCATGGAATACCATTACAAATCCCAAGTGGCCGATAAGTATGGATTGGTCATTCTTGAAGACAACACGGTGCTCAACCGGGACGGTAAGCTTCTTGTTCGAGGAAAGAAGTGGAAGGACGCGGTGCCGCTCCTGGACGTGACCCCAGAGGGTTCTTCCAGATCAGTACCTAAGGAGGCTCTGCCTCAGGCGACGGCACCCGATGGCAACACGTGACGGAAAGCCTTCATCCTTTTGAACGTCGCACACTTCAGTTCATTCAACGCCATCACTTGGTGGATCCGTCAATGATCGTCGGTGTTGCGGTATCCGGTGGTCCGGATTCCGTGGCCCTGCTTCATGCCCTTTTGTCGCTCAAGAAGGTCCTTTCCTACCAAACCCTCAAGGTCTTGCATTTCGATCACCAACTGCGCGGGCAAGATTCCGCAAAGGATCGACTTTTTGTCCTCGATCTCGCGTCACATCTCAGTTGTGAAGCCCTTGTAGGCTTCGGGGATGTGCGGCGGGTTCAGAGCCGGCAGAGAGTTTCTTTAGAGATGGCGGCGCGGCAATGCCGTCGAGAATTTTTCTTGGATTTTTTGAGCCGGGGTGAGGTTCATCGGGTTGCTCTAGGGCACACGGCGGACGATCAAGCCGAAGAAATCCTTTTGCGTTTGTGTCGTGGGACAGGCCCTTCGGGCATGCAAGGCATGCGGCCCAAGACAGCGGACGGCCTCGTGCGTCCTCTTTTATGGGCACATCGGCGCGATGTTCTCGATTATCTGAAAGCAAAGGCCCTCCCTTTTCGACAGGATGCCACGAATTTCAAAGGATTTTGCCAGAGGAATCGTGTACGCCTGCAAGTGATTCCACTCTTGGAAGAGATCTTTCATCCGAGGATTCGTGAAACTTTATGCCGTCATGCCGAACAGGTCGCTCAGGATGAAGCTTACTGGGAATCTCAGGTTAGCCAAGCCTGGAAGCAGCTGGTGTGCGCTCAAGACACCGAGACGGTGGTCTTGGACGTTTTGAAAATGAGGGCACTCCCCGAGGCTTTGTCAACAAGAGTGTTTCGAAGAGCTCTGGAAACAATGGGCTGTTCTTTCGGCATCTTTGCCGTGCATATAAGAATGCTGGAACATTTGCTGAGGCAGTCTTCGTCCGGTCGGGAAGTCAAGCTTCCTTTGGGGATTCGTGCCATGAGGGAAGGAACGACTTTGATGCTGACAAATCGAGCTCCTGGTACGGCGTTCTTGAAACCTCACGAATTTTGGGCTCCCGGTCATTACCTGGTCCAGGAGTTTCAAGGGGAAATCTACATAGAGCAGACGATTCTTCTCGACGATTTGTTGCGGACATGCCCTGCCTTCGAAGCATCTAGGTCTGCCAGAAGCCACACCAGGGGAGGGGCTTGGCGAAACATTCAAGAGGTTGAAAAGCTAGAGCCCTCAATGCATGGTCATCAGAACGTGAAGGAAGGATCAGGGGATGTCTTTTTTCGGCTTGCCCGGTTTATGGATGGGCAACTCCCCATGAGAGATGCTTTCACGGCCGTGATGGATGCCGACACCCTCCGTTGGCCTCTTGTGGTGCGTTCCTTTGAACCCGGAGATCGATTTCGCCCTTTGGGAACCCGAGGTTCGAAGAAGTTGCAGGACTTTTTTACAGACGCCAAAGTGCCTCGCAGGGCTCGTCGTCGTGTGCCGCTGGTCTGTGATCAGGAAAAGATCTGTTGGGTTGTCGGACATCGCTTAGACGATCGGGTCAAGGTCACCGAGCGCACACAAAGGATTTTGAAGATTTACTGGCGACCTTGGGACTAACCGTTCCGAATAATGAGAAAATAGATGTTAACGGCAAGCAATCCCAGGCATCCACCGGCGAACGGCAAAAGTTTTTGCAGAGTAAAATCTTCTCCGGCAGGCGGCAGCGTGTAGTGCAGCAGGATCACAAAAAGCACAAGGGAACAAACCACCAAAAGGCTACGCAAAGCCTTCTTCCAGAGCACCCAGCCGAGAAAGGCGATGACGGCAAGCCAAAACAGAGGTTCTCGAAGGAGTTGGGAGCAATCCACATTCCGCAAGGCTTCACCGGCCTTGGTCATGTTGTATTCCTTGAGAAAACCGAGGAGTTTAGACCACATATCGTTCATGTTTTCATCTCCATGAGCGCACACCGAAATCAGCGAATTCTCCCTGATAGGGTTCTTCATGCACTTCCACGCCATCGACCCGACTCAGCGGACTTCCTCGATGGCACCACTGCACCATGGCGTCCACAGCGGAAGCGTCGCCTTCAAAGACAGCTTCTACGCGGCCGTCAGGAAGATTACGAACCCATCCTGTGACCCCGTAAGTTCCAGCGGCGTCCTGGGTATAGGCTCTGTAAAAAACCCCTTGTACTCTGCCGGAAATCCACACATGCACTCGCTTCTTTTGCATATCTTTTCCTTTCCGTTTTTCGAGAAAAGGCTCACGGCAAATGCTTCAAAAAAGTTTCCTCATCCATGATGGTGACACCGAGTGCTTGAGCCTTTTGAAGTTTTGAACCGGGATTTTCTCCAACGATAACCACGTCGGTTTTCCCGCTGACGGAACCACTCACTCGAGCCCCCGCTCGGCGCAGTCGTTCCCCGGCTTCATCTCGTGTCATGGACTTCAAAGTTCCCGTCAGGACCACCGTTTTGGCTTTCCAGAAATCATTGGAGTCCCTCGAAATGGTTTCAGGAACCCGAGTCTTGGGACGCACTCCGGCCTCGAACAGGGATCGAATGGCCTTTTGATTGTCTTCATTTTCAAAATATCGGCGAATACTCTCTGCAACTTTATCCCCAACACCTTCCACGGAGACAAGGTCTTCGTAGGTTGCAGCACGGAGTGCTTCAAAGGATTTGAAACGATCGGCCAGGACACCGGCCAGATAAGCGCCCACGAGAGGAATCCCTAAAGCGTAAAGGAAGGAGGCCAAGTCGGGTTCTCGAGTCTTTTGTATGGCTTGAATAAGATTTTCGGCGCTTTTTTGGGCAAATCCCGGCAGGGTCAAAAGATCTGATTCGGTGAGTCGATAAAGATCTGCGGGCGTGCTGACCAGGCCCCGTTCCACCAAAAGATGTGTGATCTGTTTGCCAAGCCCCTCGATATTCATGGCTTCACGGCTGGCAAAATGCCGCAAGGCTCCTTCGATTTGCGCGGGGCAACTGCGGTTCATGCATCGATGCACGGCTTCTCCGCTCAAACGCACCACCGGCCCATGGCAGGCAGGGCATCGGGTGGGCATGGTAAAGCGGCGTTCGGATCCGTTTCTCTTTTCCACGAGAGGGCGGACCACTTCCGGAATGACATCACCGGCTCGTTGCACGATCACGTGGTCTCCGATGCGAATGTCCTTGCGTTCGATTTCGTCCATATTGTGCAAGGTTGCTCGACGAATGACGACTCCTGCCAAGGATACAGGTTCCAAGTGCGCCACGGGAGTGAGCACGCCGGTGCGACCCACCTGAACCTGAATGTCCAGAAGCCGTGTTTCGGCAAAATGAGCCGGAAACTTGTAAGCGATGGCCCATCGAGGACTACGTGTTTTTTCCCCCAGACGTTGCTGCCAGTCCAGGCGATTGACTTTGTAGACCACACCGTCCATTTCGTAAGGTAGTTCGGACCGCATTGCTTCCATTTCACGATAATACTGAAGGGCTTCCTGCAATCCCTGGCAAAGGCGCGATAAGGGATTGACGGGAAGTCCCCACCGTTTCAGGGCGTTCAGGATACCCCATTGGGTTTCAAAGGAAGGCCCTTCCAGAAGGCCGATCCCATAGCAGTACGCCTTGAGAGGTCTTTGGGCCGTGATGGAAGAGTCCAACTGACGTAAGGAACCGGCGGCAGCGTTTCTCGGATTGGCAAAGAGGGGTTCGCCTCGAGCTTCCCGCTGTCGGTTAAGTTCGTGAAAATCTTTTCGGTTCATATAGACTTCGCAGCGCACGGTCAGAAGCGAAGGAATCTGAGGAGTTTCAGGGTGTGAAAACAGGGTCCAGGGAATGGCACGTATGGTTTTCACGTTCAGGGTCACATCTTCACCACGGTACCCGTCTCCACGAGTGCCGGCTCGAACCAACCGCCCGTTTTCGTAAAGGATCTCCACGGCAAGACCGTCCATTTTCGGTTCGGCCGTGTAGACGATGGGATCAGAGACGCCCAGAAATTTTTGCACCCTCTGATGAAATTCAATCATTTCCCCTTCGTCCATGGCGTTTTCCAGGCTCAGCATGGGCACGGGATGTTCAAACACGTCAAAAGCTTCCAAAGGCGGAAAGCCCACACGAGCCGTCGGTGAATCGGGAGAGGCCAGTTCCGGGTGTGCCTTTTCCAGTTCTTGGAGTTCTCGAAAGAGCTGATCGTATTCCGCGTCACTGATTTCAGGATCGTTCAGTGCATAGTAGCGGTAGTTGTGGTAACGAATCTGTTCCCGCAGTTCTTCCACACGTTTCCGAATATCTTCTTCGTTTTTCATGCAAGGACCTCTCGAAAGCCATGCGTCCACATGGCGGCTTGCAGAAGACCGAAGCAGCCCGTAAGCATCATGTCACCAAAGGGAGCGGCAAAAACGTTTTCATGAGAAAAAAGTTGGCGTCGCCGAGGCCCGGTGACCAGGGTCGCTTCAAAAGACGCTTTTATGGGCTCAGGACCATAAGCACATCCATGGCCGCCGTCTTGAAACACTTCCTCATGGTCAAGCCGACCTTGGCGAAAGCGATGCAAATGATCGAAGAGTTTGGAAGGATTGAGCCTTCCGGTATGGTGTTCGTAGATGGCAAGGACATGGAAATCATGGACCAAAGCGGCGATGGTATGGGAATTCCCCACATTGACCAGTGTGCAACCATGCGTCGTGGCTTGGCGTCCGCGAGGATCCATGAGTGCCCCAAGAATGGCGGCGATCCCTGTATCGAGAACCAGAGCCTGAGGACAATCCACACGGACGGCATGCATCCGTGTCATAAAAGACGGAGGGGAGGCCTGAACCAGAGTTCGAAGATCGCCGCCACGGTCAAGAAAGTCTTTCCAGTATCGAAACCGAAAAAGACGGTTGCTTTCGTTGGGTGAAAAACCATGGTCCTGAACGGCTACGGCGACGGTGTCAGGTAGAGGCACACCAAAGAGGGCAAGAGCGCTCCCGATACGGTCCAGATCCAAGTCCCTCAAAAAGATGGAAGAAACCCCGTGAGGTGCCGTGTTGGTGATCGTGACGCCCATGGCTTGCACCCGTGCCAGATCGTCGTGAATGGTGAGCGCGGCTTCGGGCAAAGCGTAAACTTTGAGGCCAGCTTCCAGGTGGAGAAGAACTTCACGACTGCTGGCTCCTCCACCCATCGTGTGCCCCATCAGAAAAACTTCCTGTCTCTTTTCTCGAAAAGCTCGCAGTTGTTGGGCTACAAGCCGAGTCGGAGACGGCATGACCATCTTGGAGGCATTTTCGATCAGATCGCCTTCAAACCAGCATAAAATATCTTGAGTGCCGGATCCGATGTCCACGGCCAAGACGCCGCGGGCTGGGTGCATTGGCTCTCCTCCATTGTCTTGGAAAAGGTGAGGACTGAGTCGCCGTTGGAAAAATACACATAAGGAAGGGATGGGAGCAAGCGTTGAACAGCAGAACTGAGAGTCGTGAAGTCGTGAAGTCGTGAAGTCGTGGGGTGGGGTCGGGAAAGATGGGCAGCGGTTGTAGGGACGGACCGATGTGTCTGCGCTGAATCGCCAGGATAGGCAGAAATTGGGGAACACACCCCGGCACGCCCCTGCAGGGGCCGTTTCGCAACATAGCCCAAAGGACGGTTCTAGGTTGACCCTGTGGATAGGGTTTTGGTAAGGTGTGCTATAGGGGTGAACAGATTCACGATTTCACGATTTACGATTTCACGATTCACGATTTAACGACTTCCGTAAGAGTTCAGGCAACCGTTTTCTCGTCTGCTGAAAACGGGCGTCTCGAAACCCATGTCGCCATCGGAGATGCGACAAATCATCGGAAACCACCAGCACCGCCGCCAGATCGATGCCTCGAAAGGCCGCGACCGTGAACAAAGCCGATGTTTCCATGTCCACGCCCAAGACACCTTTTTCTTGGTAGAAACGGACTTTTTCCTCCGTTTCTCGATAAGGTGCATCGGTAGACCACACGAAGCCTTTATGCACTGTGAAATCTTTTTCCTTTTGCAGGGTTTTTTCTATGATCTGGATGAGAGTTCGAGAAGGGGTAGGGGGGATGGAAATGGGGTAATGAGGCGAAGTGCCTTCTTCCGAATAGGCGGCTTCAGGCAGGACCACATCGCCGATGAGCACATGAGGTTGGAGTGAACCGCACCAGCCATAGGCGATGACCCGGCGGACTCCCAGCGCAATCATTTTTTCCAACACTAAAACGGCTTGAGGCGATCCAATCATGGGACCCACAAGAGCCACAGGTGATCCGTCCCCTTCACCTACGAGCACCTCGCTGAGGAACAAGCTGGGTCTTTGATGCCTCTGAGGCCATAGGGATTTCATGAGGGCCATGTCTTGGTGTGTAAACACCAAAAAGGCGTCGGCGGGTAAGGGGATGTCTTTGCGGGATCGTGTGGGTTCGATGAGGGCTTTAGAAACGGGTTTTTCCATGGACAGTGGGCATGTCATCGAGCTTTCAGAAGAATGGGAAAACCCGGCCCCAAAGAAGGTGGGTGCCGGGTCTCATGTCATCCAGCCCCTTAGAGGTTGTTGAATACCTGGTTTAGAGCCTTTTACGTCCGCTTGTTTCAACAACCTAAGCAGTGAAAATGTTACTGAAGAGCTTCTTTGAGCTTGCTTCCCGCTTTGAATTTGATGGTCTTGCTGGCCGCAATGGTGATGGTCTCGCCCGTACGAGGATTCCGCCCTTCCCTCTGAGCCCTTTCGGCAACGCTGAACGTTCCAAAGCCCACCAGCGTCACTTTTTCCCCTTTGGCCAAACTGTCGGCGACAGCCGCCACAAAGCTGTTCAGAGCCTTTTCGGCCGCAGCCTTGGTGATTCCAGATTCGTCGGCCATTCTAGAAATAAGATCCGCCTTCGTCATACTCTCCTCCTCTGTTTATCGTTGAACCCTGACCCCTACTTGGCAACACACCAAAGGGAAGCGATGGAACGTCTGCCGGCGCACAATCATCAAGGGCGAATGATTCTCAATTGGCAGGCCAATTATACTGGCCGAAAAACCCTTGGCAAGCCATAAATCGCTGAAAAGCCGCATGGAATCAAGTTTTTTTTCAAGGGTGTTTTCGTGAGGCAAGCCGGCTTCCATGGAGAAAATAGATAACATAAGAAAACCAAGCTATTATCTGAGGCAGACAAAAGGGATCGCCGGGAATTGTCGGCCGCTGCCCGTTTTTCCCGAGCCCACCCCACGATTCACGATTCACGATTTCACGACTTCACGACTTTGTTTTGACCGATTCTTAAAGGATGTGCTAGGACCTTTGAGGGCGAAGGCTCAGGAACTGCATCTATGGAGGGAAAATGGAGTATTCCAGGGCGCGAAAGATGATGAGAAGGCTTTTTGGAGGATTTGGCCTTGTTGTTTTGGGTTTAGTGGCAGGGTGGACCGCGTGGCATTTGTGGGTGAAATCTCATCAAGAAAAAAGCCCTGCAAACGAAGTCGTTATTCCAGACACAGGGGCGCCGGTGCCTCAGCCTTTTCACGAATCCGTCTATGAAGATGTCTATGCATTGGAGCTGCGGTATTGGGATCGCTTTGAGAGGAAGAACTATACGGTCAAGTCGGGAGACAATCTCTCTAAGATCCTCAGTTCTTTGGGTGTTTCCTTACAGGATACGAGTGTGTGGCAAGGGGAAGCTCTCGCGGCGTGCCGTCCGGAGGATTTAAAACCCGGCGATGTTTTGGAAATCGACGTCTTGCGGAACACCAGTGATCCCATGCGCCTTCATATCAAGGCATCATCGGGGGAGCGGCGCCTTCTTTTGAAACAGGGGGATGCCTGGGTTTGTAGAAATGAAGTCCCTTCGGAGCTGACTTTTACGGAAACCGTCCTGGGAACCATCACCGACAATCTCTACAGTTCCTGCGTGGAACAAGGCATGCCTTCGGCACTCATCATGGATTTAGCCGATCTTTTTGCCTATGACGTGGATTTTACGTCGGATCTTCAATCCGGGGACCGCTTTGCCGCTCTCTATGAGATCACCGTTGCTGACGGCCGGCTCGTTAAGGCGGGTCCTATTCGAGCCGCAAAGATGACTGTTTCGGGGGAAACGCACGAGGCCTACCTGTACGAATTTCCGGACGGCTTCAGCGACTATTTTGATGCGCAAGGTCGGTCCTTACGAAAAATGTTTCTCAAGGCACCTTTGAGTTACCGGCGGATCAGCTCCACCTTCACCTACCGACGATTGCATCCGGTGCTCAGGATCTTCAGGCCTCATCTGGGAATCGATTATGCGGCACCGAGCGGAACACCCGTCAGTGCTCTCGGTGATGGAAAGGTCATCAAGCTAGGCTGGAACGGTGGTTTCGGTCGTTACGTCGAAATTCAACATGATGCCGTGTACAAAACCTCTTATGGGCATCTGTCGGACTATGCCCGTGGTCTCAAGGTAGGCTCTCGCGTACGACAGGGCGACGTCATCGGCTACGTGGGTTCTTCGGGCCTGGCTACGGGGCCGCATCTGGATTTTCGATTTTACCAGAACGGAACCCCGGTGGATTTTCTCAAAACTTCTTTTCCTCGTGCTCGATCCATTCCCAAGTCGCTCATGGCCGATTTCATGAAAAAGCAACGCGAATATGCGTCCCGCATTAGTTTTCCCGCTGTGGCTTCCAAGGAATCGGTGGAGTCCGGCCATCCATGAGTTCCAAAGGGTCTATGAACTTAGTCTTGTGCGCCGTTTTAAGAGGTCCGTCGGAGTGTTTACACTACCGTCTCTCCGGGTCGTGTTCCGGAAAGGATTTGATAGGTTGCCGAGTCCTGGTCCCTCTAGGATACCGTGAAGCTGTGGCCGTGGTGGTGGCCGTGGAAGACCGCTTACCCGCACATGTTGATCCTGGGATCCTCAAAGATGTTCGCCATGTGGTGGACGAAGCGCCCATTCTTCCTTCTGATATGATGGCTTTGTGTGGGTGGATGTCTCGGTACTACTTTCATCCCTTGCCTTCGGTCTTGGAGGCGGTCTTGCCTTCGAGCCTCGTTGCTTATCCTCAAAAGCGCTATCGGCTTACACCAGAAGGTCGTTACGGGATTCAGGATTCTTCACAGCCGCCAAGGAAAAACCCCGGCGCTCAAGCTCTTGAAGCGACTTTTTTGGAACGGCAGGAACTGGACTTAAAGGATCTTGAAAACCTGCCTAAAGGATGGAAAGCCCATTTGAAGCGTCTGGAATCCCTAGGCTGGGTTTCCTGGAAATATTCATGGCCGTCCTTGGAGCCTTCGGCAAAGACTCAAAAGATCGTGGTATTGCGGAAGATTCCCTCAGAAAAGCGAATCGCGGCGAGCGCTCACCTGCGGCGTTTCCTGAATGTTCTTCAGGATTCGGGAGGGGCCAGTCCTTTAACGGACTTGCGTCGACAAGTTCCCCAGGCGTCCTACTGGGTGCGAAAGTTAGCCGCTGAAGGTTCGATTGTTCTTGAAGAACGGGAAATGGTGCGCGAATCCCCGTTGGCACAGAATGTGTCTTTGACAAGGCCTCTGGAACTCACCCGTGAGCAAAAAGCAGCCTTAAACACCATGGAAGGGGCTGTGTTGTCACCTTCCTTTAAACCTTTTGTGCTCTACGGCGTGACGGGAAGCGGAAAAACGGAGATTTATCTACACCTTGTGGAAAAAGCGATCCACCAGGGACGAACGGCTTTGGTGCTGGTTCCGGAAATTGCTTTGAGCACGCAGCTGGAGGCTCAATTTCGAGCATGCTTTGGGGATGGGCTTTCCGTCTGGCATAGCGGATTGGCTTCCGGGGTTCGGGATGACCAGTGGAGAAAAATCACGTCGGGCCAGGCCACGGTGGTCCTTGGGGTGCGATCCGCGGTGTTGAGTCCCATTAGAAATCTGGGACTGATCATTGTGGATGAAGAACATGACCTGTCCTACAAGCAGGAGGAACGATTACGCTATCATGCTCGAGATGTAGCCGTCATGCGCGCCAGGATCACCAATGTGCCTGTGATTCTCGGTTCCGCCACACCGTCCCTGCAATCCTATCACCATGGCCGTACGGGCCGTTACGCCCTGGTGACCTTACTGAAGAGAGTCGAAGAACGTCCTTTGCCGCACATCGATATTGTGGATATGAGGCGGCATCGGGGGCCTTATCGAGTGCTTTCCCCTGAGCTGGTGAAAGCGTTGCAGGAGACCTTTCAGGATGACGGACAGGCCATGCTGTTTTTGAACCGGCGCGGGTTTGCTTCCTTTTTCCTGTGCCGTCTGTGCGGGGCTGTACGCCAATGCCCCCATTGCGCCGTGAGCTTGACATACCATCAAAGTCTGGAACGTGTCTTGTGCCACTATTGCGGTCATGAAGAGAATATTCCCGGCACATGCACGGCCTGCGGCAAGGGTGTCATGGTGCCTTTCGGTTTCGGCACGGAACGGGTCGAGGAAGAACTTCGGCGCACCTTTCCAGACGTCAAAACCCTGCGTATGGATCGGGACACGATGACCTGCCCTGCCAAAGTGGTGCAGACCTTGGATGCTTTTCGAGCTCGAAAGGTTCGGGTTCTGGTGGGCACTCAGATGATCACCAAAGGCCATGATTTTCCCCATGTCACTTTGGTGGGTGTGATCAATGCCGATACCTCCCTGCAGATCAGCGACTTTCGTTCCGGAGAAACCACGGCCCAATTGTTGATGCAGGTGGCGGGTCGAGCCGGGCGTGGAGAAAAATCCGGTCGAGTGGTCTTACAAACCTATAACCCTCATCATTACGTGATTCAGGCGGCGGCAACCTTGGATTATGGGCATTTTTGCGAGCATGAATTGGAGTCACGTCGTGCCCTTCAATACCCTCCTTTTACACGCATGGCTCGTTTGCTGGTCACAGGCCCGAACCTTGACGTGACCGCTCAGGCGGCCGCGGAATTGGGACGGATCGGTCGTGCCGCCAAAGAGGCATTGGAGTCACAAGGGATTCCTCTGGCCATTCTGGGGCCGGCTCCCGCACCCATTCAAAAGCTCAAAAAACGATACCGTTACAATCTTTACGTGAAAGCTTGGAAAGCCGACGATCTTCAGACAGCGGTGGAACGAATCCTTGAGAAAGCGACCCGCCACACGGCTATGACCTCGGTTCAGATCGCCGTGGATCGGGATCCGGTCTCCAGTCTGTGAAAACGAAAAGATATGATCGACCCCATCTTGCAATTTCCCCGTGGGCCTATTACTGTCAGGGCGTACGGTAAAAGCTTCAAAGCAATGCATGACGAAAGACAAATCGAGGCAAATCATGGCCCTTCTGAACATTTGCATCTACCCGGATCCGGTGCTTCGAGAGAAAGCGAAACCCATCGAGAAAGTAGATGGGAAGGTCCGAAAACTCATAGACGATATGGCCGAAACCATGTACAACGCCCCGGGTATCGGCCTGGCGGCCAATCAAGTGGGTAGGCCTGTTCAACTTATCGTTGTGGATCTTCAAAGGGAAGACGACCCTCACGGTCTGATCGTGTTGGTGAACCCTCAGATCGTGCAAGCAGAAGGGCATATCGTGTGGGAAGAGGGGTGTTTGAGTGTGCCGGACTTTTTTTCTCCGGTGCAAAGGCACGAAAAGATTGTGGTCCGCGGTCTGAACGCTGAGGGGAAGCCTCTAGAGATCCAAGCCGACGGGTTGCTTGCCGTCGCCCTGCAACACGAAATCGACCACTTGAACGGGCGTCTTTTTATTGATTACCTCAATCCCATCAAGAAAGACATATTCAAGAGAAAATGGAAAAAGCGGGCTCTCGAGGCATCGGCCTGAAAGGGAATTCGGTGCGAGTGGTTTTTTGTGGCACTCCGGAATTTGCCGTACCGACCCTTTTACGTCTGCATGAGCGCGGTGTGCACGTTGTTCAGGTGGTGACCCAACCCGACCGCCCCAAGGGTCGTGGGCAAAAACCCGCCCCTTCCCCTGTGAAAACCGCAGCAGACCGATTGGGTTTGCCGGTGATGCAGCCTCATCGAATTCGGGATCTGGAAACAGTTCGGCATCTCACTTCATTGCAAGCCCAGGCCTTGGTCCTTGTGGCCTATGGACAGATCCTTCCAAAAAGCCTTTTGGACGGTTTTCCCTTTGGGGCTCTCAACGTCCATCCTTCACTGCTGCCCAAATACCGTGGGGCGGCCCCTATTCAGCGAGCGATTCTTCATGGGGACAAGGAAACCGGCGTATCCATTATGCTTATGGATGAAGGCCTGGACACAGGACCTGTCCTGGCCATGGAACGCGTTCCCATCGGGGAGCTTGACACTTTCGGAACACTGCACGACACCTTGGCCCGCGTAGGTGCCGAGCTCCTTTGCCGAACTCTGGAAGCATGGATTCACGGCACCTGCCGACCAGTGCCTCAAGATGACACGCAAGCCCTCCTGGCACCTCCTATCCAAAAGCCTGAAACCCATATTCCTTGGCAGGAATCTGCGGCCTCCGTGAGCTGTCGGATTCGAGCCTTTGATCCGTGGCCGGGGGCGTTCAGCTATCATGGGGGAAAAAGGATCAAGTTTTTCAACGCCCGCCTGACGGGATATTCCGCAGAAGGTCTTCCGGGCGAGGTGCTGGGCCTTTCCCAGGACGGCCTAGTCGTGCGCGCCGGCGACGGAACCGCCGTGGCCATAGGAACGCTTCAGATGGAAGGGCGAAAGCCGGTGCCCGCAGATGCTTTCCTTAGAGGCTACGATCTTCCCGTCGGTTCGGTCTTTACCTGAGCGAGAAAGCTCTTCGGTATCATGGGTTCGTCCTTATCGGAAAAATCCCTCATCATTGGACTGCTCTCAATGGCCTGTGTTTTTTTAGTGGCTGTGCTGGGGCTTCTCTTTGCAGTACCCTATTGGGGTTTTGAACGCCTTCATCCTCTGCTGCCTCAGGTGGCAGGGATCTTTTTTGCTTTACTTTTGACCACATTATTGAGCGGTTTTGCTCTTCTCATCGCCTCCATTCTGCTCGGCCGCGATGTCCCCTTTTCCGCTCTGTTACGCCACATGAGCGCCAAAGTGCTTCTTCCTCTGCTCATCCTCGTGGGGCGGCTTGTGGGGGTATCCAAAAAGGGTGTGCAGCATGCCTTTGTGAACGTTAACAACGAACTGGTCCTTGCCTGGGTGCGATCTCAAAAAAAGCCCCGTCATGTGTTGTTGCTCATGCCTCATTGCCTTCAGTTTTCTCAGTGTCCTGTACGCATCACCTTTCATGTGGACAATTGTAAAAGGTGCGGCCAGTGCCCTATCGCCGAACTGCTGGAAATCAAAGAACGATATGGTATCGAGTTGGCTGTGGCCACAGGGGGCACCATGGCTCGTCGTATCGTGATGGAAACCCGTCCCGACCTCATTGTGGCGGTGGCGTGTGAACGCGACCTTGTGAGCGGTATTCAAGATACGCTGCCTTTGCCTGTTTACGGCATTTTTAATGAGAGGCCCAAGGGGCCGTGTGTGGATACGCGGGTGCCTCTTGACCAAGTTCGCGCCGTATTGACAAGCCTCATGGAAACAAACCACGAGAGGCCCTAATGGACGACGTTCGTTCCCTGGCCTATCGTTTGCTCCTGCAGATGGAGCGACGTCCAGCTCATCCAGACCGCCTTTTGCGGGTGGCCCTGGGCCAAAAGCCCCATATCGACCCTCGGGATCGTGCTTTGCTTACCGAACTCGTTTACGGGGTGTTACGCTGGAGACAACGTTTGGATTGGCACCTGGAGGTGCTTACCGAAGAGAAAAAGTTGGACCCGAATGTCCGTGTCCTGCTTCGTCTCGGTCTGTACCAGATCCTTTTCCTTGAAAAGATTCCAGCTCATGCAGCAGTCCATGAAACCGTGGAAGTTGCCAAGACGGCTTACCCAAAACGCACGGTGGGATTTGTGAACGCGCTGCTTCGCCAGGCGTTGCGCATGGAAGGGAAATGGCCGTGGCCAAGGGCTGATGACAATGCGGTGCTATGGCTTTCCGTCATGACGTCTCATCCTGAGTGGTATGCGGAATATGCTTTGAAACGGTGGGGTTTGGAAGAAGCGTCAACCATATTGCGCGCCAACAATGAACCGGCGGGAACCACGTGTCGAGTCAATGCCACAAAAGCGGACCGAGACCAGGTGATTCAATGGTTTCGGGAAAGGAATATCGCGGCGGAACCTTCCCCGCTCCTGCCCCATGCCGTTCGTCTCGGGTCCGTTCGCATGGATCTGGGAACCTGTGAACCCTATGCTCTTGGGTGGATTCAAGTGCAGGATGACGCCTCCCAGATGGTAGCCTTGGTGGTGGATCCTCAGCCCAAAGAACGCATTTTGGATCTGTGTGCAGGGTTTGGAGGAAAGACGACGCATCTGGGAATCCTCATGAAAAACCAAGGGGAAATCGTGGCCGTGGACCGGGACGCCTGGAAATTGGAAGAACTTCAGGACAATGCTCGACGTCAAGGCCTCGACTGTGTCCGAACCCTGGAAGCCGACGTTTTGGAATTAAACCCGGAAGAGACAGGGCTTTTCGATCGAGTGCTTGTGGATGCTCCGTGCACGGGATTTGGAGTTCTTCGAAGAAATCCCGATATCAAATGGCGTCGAAGTGCACGATCCCCTTACCGAGCCAGCCTCACACAAAAGGCCTTCTTGCGCCAGGCCGCCCGTTTTGTTAGAAGGGGCGGGATTCTGGTCTATGCCACGTGCACGGTTTTTGAACTGGAAAATCAAGGGGTGGCTGACGATTTTTCCGAGGCCTTTCCTGAATGGATTCGGGAACCGGCTTCGAAAACGCTCCCGGAAACATGCCAAGTTGTGGCCGAAGGACCTTACGTGACTACTTGGCCGCATCGGCATGGCACGGACGGCTTTTTCATCGCACGATGGCGACGTTTTTCGTGAAGTCGTGAAATCGTGAATTGTGAATCGTGAATCATAAATCGTGAATCGTAAATGGTGAGGTCGTAAATCGTGAATCCTGAAGTGGTGGTGTAGTGAAGGGGTAGGGGAAAGAGTTATGGGGAGACGGATTCTGGCACCATCCATTCTCTCGGCGGATTTCGGACGGCTGGCTGAAGAAGTTCGAGCTGTCGAAGAGGCGGGTGCCGACTGGATTCACGTGGACGTCATGGATGGCCATTTCGTTCCCAACATCACCATCGGACCAGACGTGGTCAGGGCGGTACGGCGGGCAACCTCTTTACCCTTGGATGTGCACCTCATGATCACCGATCCTGATCGTTACTTGGAAGCCTTTGTGGCCGCAGGGGCCGACTGGCTTGGCGTCCATGTGGAAGCCTGCATTCATGGGCATCGAAGCGTGCAACGTATTCGGGAATTGGGAGCCAAGGCATCGGTGGCTGTAAACCCCGCTACGCCGCTATGCCTTGTTGAACCCTTGCTGGAGCACGTGGACATGGTGCTGCTCATGACCGTGAACCCGGGTTTTGGAGGCCAGAAATTCATCAGCTCCGTGGTTCCCAAGATTCGAGAACTGCGCCGATGGATTGATGAAAGATCTCTGAAAGTGCTCATTGAGGTGGATGGGGGTGTCTGTGTGGACACGGTGGATGTTTTGGTGGAAACCGGTGTGGATGTGTTTGTGGCCGGTTCGGCGGTCTTCCAAGGTTCCGACTACCATCGGACCGTCGGCGCCCTCAAAAATCGGTTTCCTCACCATTAAGAAAACGATGACCCATGGCTGCACCACTCACGACTCACAACCTCACGATTCACGACTTCACGATTTAAGATTTCACGATTTACGATTTCACGACTTCACGAGGAGACGCTGGAGCGGCTTAGGGAAAATCAGTGCGGAATCATCACAAGGAGGAGGGGTCTATGGAAGTGAAAAAGGTGTGTGTTTTGGGTGCCGGCATTATGGGTTCTGGAATCGCACAGGTTCTGGCTCAGGCTGGATACGAGGTGGCTTTACGGGATATAGAGCAGCGCTTCGTTGATAAGGGTTTAGGTGGGATCAAGGGGAATCTGGATCGTGCCGTGGCCAAGGGCAAGATGGAGGCGGCGGAAGCCGAAGCGATCATGAGCCGCATTCACGGCACAACGGATATGGCGGAAGCGGCTTCCGGGGCGGATTTTGTGATTGAAGCCGTCATTGAGAACATGGAACTCAAAAGAAAGGTTTTTCAGGAACTGGACAGTTTATGTGGTCCAGAAACCATTTTGGCTTCCAACACCTCCGGGCTTTCCATCACAGAAATGGCCTCCGTAACCAAGCGTCCTCACAAGGTGATCGGCATGCATTTCTTTAATCCGGTTCCTGTGATGAAGCTGGTGGAAATCATTCGAGGGTTGGCGACGGGTGAGGACACCTTTGCGGTGACCAAGGCGCTGGTGGAAAAGATCGGCAAGGTGCCCATAGAGGTCAAGGAGGCACCCGGATTTGCCGTCAACCGCATTCTGTGCCCCATGATCAACGAGGCCATCTTCGTGTATGCCGAAGGGATCGCATCGGCTGAAGACATTGACCGGGCCATGACCTTGGGGGCCAATCATCCTATCGGTCCCTTGGCCTTGGCGGATATGGTGGGCTTGGATACTTTGCTTTTCGTCCTGGAAGGGCTTCACAAGGAATTGGGAGAGGACAAGTATCGTCCGGCGCCGTTACTGCGCAAGATGGTTCGTGCAGGATACCTGGGGCGAAAAAGTGGCAAAGGGTTTTATGACTATTCCAAGTAGATGATGAGGGGTTTGCATGCAAACGGATCGAGATGTGGTGATTGTGGCGGCGGCACGGACGCCTATCGGTAAGTTCGGTGGAGCCTTGAAGGATGTGCGGGCGTCCGCTTTGCTGGCTCATGTCATGAAAGAAGTGTTGAAGCGGGCGGGGAATCTTTCGCCGAGCCTCTTGGACGAAGTGGTCACCGGCGATTGTGTCCAGTGTTTTGATGAAGCCAATACGGCTCGAACGGCCATGCTGCAGGCGGGGTTTCCTGTGGAGATTCCGGCGCACACCATTCAGCGCCAATGCGCTTCGAGCATGCAGGCTCTGGCGGCGGCCTCCCAGATGATCAAAGCAGGGGATGCTCAGGTGGTCATGGTCGGTGGTGTGGAATCCATGAGCTCCGCCCCCTATTACCTGCCCAACGCCCGTTGGGGCATGCGTCTCATGAACCATGAAGTGGTAGACAGTGTGTGGGAAATGCTCCATTCCGGAAGCCGTCTTTTGGGGAATCCCATGATCATGGGAGTGACGGCGGAAAATCTTGCGGAAAAATATGGAATTTCCAGGCAGGATCAGGATGAGGTGGCTTTGCGAAGTCACCACAATGCGGAAAATGCCATTAAGAGCGGGCGGTTCAAAGATGAAATCGTTCCGGTGGAAATTCCTGGACCCAAGGGAAAAACCACCCTTTTTGAACAAGACGAACATCCTCGGTTCGGCTTGACCATGGATGATCTCGTTCGTTTAAAACCTGTCTTTAAAAAGGACGGGACCGTGACGGCCGGAAATTCGTCGGGGCTCAACGACGGAGCCGTAGCGGCTTTGGTCATGAGTCGAGCCAAGGCCAAGGAACTGGGGCTGCAACCCATGGCCCGTGTGGTAGCCACAGCCGCGGCTGGCGTGGAACCCGAATACATGGGGTACGGGCCGGTGCCAGCGACAGAGAAAATTCTTAAGAAAACCGGTATGTCCTTGAAGGACATTCAGCTGATTGAATTGAACGAAGCTTTTGCCGCCCAATACATCGCGTGCGAACGAGGCTTGAGCCTGGATCGTTCCATCACCAATGTCAACGGCAGTGGTATTGGTTTGGGTCATCCCGTAGGATGCACGGGGCTACGCATTGTGGTGTCCCTGATTTACGAAATGGCACGGCGCGACCTGAGCGTGGGCTTGGCGACTTTGTGTGTGGGTGGCGGCATGGGAATGGCGACCATCGTCACACGCGACTAACCTTACTTCTTGTGAGCAATGCTTGGTCTAGGGGCGGACCTTTGGGTCTGCCCCTTTTCATTTCCTTCGGCAATCCCCGTGCACAGGCTCTAGGTCAGCCCGAGACGCTCCAGCAGCTGCGGTGTGGGACGGCCCGATGCGTCCCAGCCTCGCAGTCGGTAATAGATGGGGAGCATCTTTTCCAATTCACACACATGGCCTTGGGCTGGTCCTACGGGCATGGGTTCTTGAGTCATGCGAGGTGGCAGGCTGTCGTCCTTGGCATCAAAGCCGGCTTTCACCAAAAACAAACGTTCTGCGTTGATGATACGTTCGGCGGCCGTCATGAGGCTTTCCATGGTGTAGCCGGCTCCTGTGACAGCATTCAGCAGTTCCAGGATGCGCACAGGCCGAATATCCTTGGTTTTGGTCACCAGGTTCCTCACAGAAAAAAACACGCACAACCCAGCCGAATCAATAAGGGCAAAAACATCCTGCCAGTCTTTGACGATCTGAGGTTTGTCTTCCCAGGTGAGCGGATCGACCAGAACGGGCACACCGAGAATTTCGATGTAAGCGGGATCTCCTCGCATGTGGCTGGCTCCGATGGGCGAAGTGGCATAGGCTAGGCCCATACCCTTTTCCGCACGGGGTTCATACCCGGCAAATTCTTGTCCCTTGGACACCATGGCCAGTTCCGGGCACCCGTAGCGGGTTGCCAACCGAAGACTTCCTTCGGCAAGTTCGTTTCCGAATCCTTCTCGAAGCGCCGTTTTTTGGACCATATCCACCAAGGCGTGAGCGTCCCCAAAGGGCAAGGGTCTTCCGATGGTGCTTTCCTTGAGGATACCCCGTTCGTACATTTCCATGGCACAGGCGATGGTGGCGCCACAGGATATGGTGTCCATGCCCATCTCATTACAGATGTAGTTAGCCTTAATGACCGCGGCAAAATCCCGTACACCGCAATTGCTGCCTAGAGCGTACACAGTCTCGTATTCGGGCCCTTCGCCTTCGCCCTGAAAAGGGCCTTCGGCCACTCGAGTGACCCGCCCGCAGGAAATAGGGCAACTGTAACAGGACTTGGTGCGGATGAGGTATTTTTCCGTAAGAACTTCACCGCCGATGTCTTTCCAGAACTCAAAAGTGCCTTGTTGAAAATTGCGCGTGGGATAAGCGCCGACGTTTTGGGTTCCGGTGGACGTGATGGCTGTCCCGTAGATTCGAAGCGGTAAGGGACCTTTTTGCGTGGCTTGTTTGAAACCTGCCATGATGTCCTTGAGCAAACCCTTGAAGGTTGCTGGGTCATGGATGGGGACCTTGGAAGTGCCGAAGACGGCAACGCCCTTGAGGTTTTTCGATCCCATGACGGCTCCTACACCTGAGCGGCCCGCCGCACGGTCCTTGTCGTTCATAATGCTGGCGAACAAAACCCGACGTTCTCCGGCAGGACCGATAACGGCCGTCTTGGCGTCCTCTTGAGTTTCTTGCCTCAGAATACGGTCTGTTTCATGGGTATCTTTGCCCCACAGGTGCCCGGCGGAACGCAGTTCCGCCTTCCCTTCGCAGATCCAAAGGTACACAGGTTCAGGGGCAGAGCCCTCAAAGACAATCCCGTCAAATCCTGCTTTTTTGAGCATGGCGGGGAACTGTCCGCCGGCGTTGGAACAGGTAAGCGCCCCCGTAAGGGGTGATTTGGTCATGACCATGTAGCGGGCTCCGGTGGGAGTGCCCGTGCCGGTCAGAGGGCCTGTGAGGAAAATGAGCTTGTTTTCCGGTGAAAAAGGGTCAATGTTCGGCGAGACTTCGTCAAGGAGCATACGGACTCCGAGACCTCGCCCGCCCACATAGTCGATGGCCTTGGTCCGGTCCAAAGGTTCTACGGTCGTGGTGCCCATTGTGAGATTGACTCGAAGAATTTTTCCCATCCATCCCATGGTCGTGCCCTCCCATGCAGAAAACTCGATTTTTGAAATCATTGTCTCTAAATTGTGTCAACGGATCAGGGTCTAAATGCCGTTCCGCGGTTTTCCGTTGCCGCAGGCAAGTGACGAAGTCGCTGAACAAGAACCGTCGTCTGAGGTCAAGCCATGAAGATTCGGGTTGAAAGCTTTGCCACTTATCGAGACTATACGCGAAACCTCCCTGAGGACAAGTCCGTGGAAGTTCCTGAAGGAACGACCGTGGCCGAAGTTCTGGCGATGTTGGGCGTGCCTGAGGATGCGCCAAAGATCCTTTTGGTCAACGGCAGAGCCCGCTCTTTGGAAACCGTTTTATCTGCCGGGGACTTCCTGGTTTTCTTTCCGCCTTTGGAAGGGGGTTGATCAGAGTCCCAGGTAGGCTTCGCGAATCTTTGGGTCATGAAGCAATTCCATTGAAGGGCCTTGGCGCGTGATACGTCCCGTTTCCAAGACGTAGGCCCGATCACTGTTTTTCAGGGTCATTTCAACGTTCTGTTCCACCAAAAGCACGGCCATGGATCGCCGAATTTCTCGAAGTTGTTCAAAGATTTCCTTGACGATCAAGGGAGCGAGTCCGAGGGAAAGCTCGTCGATCAGAAGAATCTTGGGCCTGGCCATGAGGGCTCGACCAATGGCCAGCATCTGTTGTTCTCCTCCGGAAAGAGTCCCCGCTCTTTGATGCCAGCGCTGGCGCAAAATAGGGAACATGCTGGTGACGCGATCCATGGTTTCCACCATGAGGGACCGTGCCTCCTTTCGGTAAGCTCCCATCTCCAGGTTTTCCCGCACCGTTAGATCCTTGAACACACGGCGTCCTTCAGGCACGCAGGCAATTCCTAAACGAACCACCTGGTGAGGAGCCAGAGGACCGATGTCTGTTCCGTTCACGCGCACGGTGCCCTGAGCCGGTTTCAGAAGCCCCATAAGGGTTCGAATAAGTGTGGTTTTTCCAGCACCATTGGCTCCAACGACGGCCACCGTTTCCCCATCTTGAACCTTTAGAGAAAGACCTTGCAGGATCTTGTTTTCTCCAATGTAGACGTGAAGGTCTTGGACTTCAATCATCCGTTTCCCCCAAATAAGCCTTGATGACACGTGGATCATTCACAACGGTTTGGGGATCTCCCTGACAAAGCAGACGACCGGCATCCAGCACCAAGAGCCTTTCCACCACCTGCATAAGGGCGCCCATCACGTGTTCGATCCAGAGGATCGTCACCCCGAAGCGATCGCGAATGGCACGAATGAGGTCCAACGCCCTGGTGATTTCTCCGGTATTCAGGCCGCCGAGGACTTCATCGAGCAAAATGAGCTTGGGACGGGTTGCCAAGGCTCGAGCAATTTCCAGGAGTTTCTTATGGATCAAGTTCAGGTGGCGGGCTTCCGTGTCCCTGAAATCCCTGAGTCCCACGAATTCTAGAAGCTCTTCCACTTCCCGGCGTCTACGAGCGTTTTCTCCGGTAAACCCGTCTCGGCCGATCAAGCCTACCACCACGTTTTCGTAACACGTCATCTTTTCAAAGGGCCGCGTGATTTGAAAGGTTCTGGCAATGCCCGACCGGCACACGTAGTAAGGCTTGGTGCGTGTAAGGTCTTTGCCGCAAAAACGAATAGTTCCCTGGTCACAGGGAAAGGTGCCGGCGATAAGATTAAAAAGCGTTGTTTTTCCGGCGCCGTTGGGTCCGATGAGGCCCACAATGCACCCTTCTTCCAGCTCAAAGCTGACTCCGGCCACGGCCACAAGACCGCCGAAGCGTTTCACCACATCCTGAACTTCCAAAAACGCCATGGAATTTCCTCACGAAGCAGAAAGCCGCACACGCTGCCGCCACAACCCCATGAGACCTTCGGGAGCAAAGCGACAGACCACCAGGGCGATAAGGCCGAAAATAAGAACATGAAACTGGCCGTAAATGCGAATATATTCGGAGAGGAACTGAAGAAACACGGCACCGACGATGGGACCCACAAAAGTGCCCAGCCCCCCGATAACGGTCATGGCCAGGACCTGAAACATCAAATTCAACGACAGAATTTCCGGGGTGATAAGCTGGTGGTAATGCCCATAAAGGGCGCCCGCCAGGCCGGCCATGGTGCTGGAGATGACGAAAGCCACAAGACGAAGACGCACCACATGAAGACCCAAAGAGGCTGCGGCCGTCTCATCGTTTTGGACCGCTCGAAAGGCTGTTCCCAAATCGGAGCGTACAAGGCGACGAATGGCGTAGAGAAGGACCAGGGTCACAGCGGCCATGAGAAAATAAGCGGCGGTTTTGGAATAAACCGGCAGAAGAAAAGGCACCGAAAGTCCCATGGTCCCCCGCGTTAATTCGTATTCATTGTCGACGATGATTCGAAGCATTTCGGAAAAGGCCAGGGTCGTGAGGGACAAATAGATGCCACCCATACGAATGCATAGCATTCCCAGAAAAAGTCCTAAAACGGCGGCCACGGCCATGCCTAAGAAAACCCCTAGAAGGGGGGGGACATGAAAATGGATGGCTGCCAAACCTGAAACATAAGCGCCCATTCCGGCAAAAGCGGCATGGGCGAAAGACACCTGTCCTGTGTATCCCGCCAGAAGATTCCAGCTGGACGCCATCATCACATAAAAGAGGCACAATATGCCGGTGTGCAGCCAGTACTCCCCGGCAACAAACGGGAACCCGACACACAGAAAAACCAGAACAAACGGAAACACTTGTGTCCAACGGTGCGTCACGGGCGGCTCCTTTGAGACCACGTTAGAGCTGCTTTTGGCCGAAAAGTCCGGTAGGACGAACCACCAGAATAAGAAGAAGAATGAAGAAGCCGAAGAAATGCTTGTATCCTGAAGACACGTAGGCGGCTCCAAGGTTTTGTACCAACCCGAGGACAAGGCCTCCAACGACGCATCCTGTCAGGCTTCCCATGCCTCCCAAAACCACCACAATAAAAGCGGTCAGACTGACCCCAACGCTCACCGTGGGTGTCACCGGAAAAATGGGCGAGAGAATCACGCCGGCTGCGGCGGCCAGAGCGCATCCTGTGCCAAAGGAAAGCATGTTGACCATGGTGGGATTGACACCCACCATGGCGGCCATTTCCCGATCTTGAGCTACGGCTCGTACTGTTTTTCCGAACCAGGTTTTCTTGATGACCAGGAAAAGCGCGGCGATGACAACGGCTCCTACTCCCAAAGCCGCCAGCCTTTGATTGCCATAATAAAACAGGCCAAAAAGATGCGTCGATCCGGTCACCCAGCCGGGAGGTTTTTGAGGGTAAGGGCCGAAAATCAAAAGGTAAGCGTTTTGCAAAACAATGGATAAGACAAAGGTAATGATTAAGGAGGCCATGTCGTTGCCGTAAGTGTTTCGAAGAAGGGCACGTTCCAGGACCAGGCCGAAGATGAAGACCATGGCCACAGCCAGCAGCGCCGCCAGCGTGACGGGTAATCCCAAAGCCCTGGCGAACAGGGCGCTGAAATACCCTGCCAAAACGTAAAGCTCCCCATGGGAAAAATTGATAACATTCATGATGCCGACGATGAGCGAAACACCCAGGGCGGACAGGGCATAGATGACCCCGAGCAGAAGGCCGTTGGTGGTGTAGAGAAGGAAGTCCTGCATGGGCTCACAAATCCTTTCGACCAACTTTCAACAGGCACGTCGTACCGGCGGTAAGGAATGAATGCATGGGGGCGGGAAGGACCCGCCCCCATGGAGGTTATTTCTTCTTCAATTCACCGGTCTTGACGTTCATGGGATACACTACCACCTGTTCCTTGTTCTGCCATTGCACGATCAGCATAGGCGGCTGCCACTGATGGTATCGGTAATCTCCCTTTTCCAGACCAAATTGAACAACACCGCTGCCCACTTCCAAATTTGTCTTTTCCAGGGCGTCCACAATCTTTTCACTGTCCGTGGAACCGGCACGGCGAATGGCGTCGGCGGCTACCAGCAGCACGTCGTAAATGGAACGGGATTTGTAATCAGTGGGTTCTTTACCGAATTTCTTTGTGTAGGCTTCCCGGTATTTTTTGGAGACCGGATTGAAATCCACCTTACTGTGCATGCGGGAAAGGAAAAGTTCCAGATTGCCGGCATCGCCTACATTCTGCCAGAATTCAGGCCAGAGGCTCGGAGGACCGGCCCCTTCCAAAATCAGGGCTTTTTGTGGAAACAAACCTGTTTCGTTGGCCTGAGCGATAAAATAATGGACTCCAAAACCATAGATGAAAGCCAACACAAGATCCGGTTCAAACGCTGCGATTTTGTTCAATTCCGTGTAATGATCCTGGCTCTGACGTTCTGTTTCCACGGTCATGAAGGTCACGCCCATGGCCGTGAGGCCGTCTTCGGCCAGTTTCTTGATTCCCAAACCCCAGTCGGTGTTTTCCGCCACAATAGCCACCCGCTTGAAACCATAGTCCTTGATGAACCCCAGCAGATTGTCCTTGACGACCCCGCTGTTACATGGCCCGGCACGAAACACGTATCGGGAATTTTTAGCCGTGATGTCGTCAGCCCAGGCTTCCGCGATAATCAGAGGGTGTTTGTAGCGATCGGCGATGGGGACCTCGGCCAACGCGCAGGAAGAATGACTCTCTCCAACGGTCACCACCACCTTGTCGCTGGTGATGAGCTTTTCAAAACCCGAGGCTGCCTTTTCGGGGGTGCCACCCGTGTCTTCAAAAACCACTTCCACCTTCTTGCCCAAAAGACCACCCTGCTCCCCGTTGATCACATCCAGGGCCAAAGCGATGCCTTCCTCAAAAGCGGCGCCCGTTGCCGCCGCAGGTCCGGTTCGAGGTCCCACGACCCCGATCTTGATGGTTTCCGCAGATCCAGCATCGGCAAATCCGACGAGGCACAGCCCAAGAACCAGTGAAACCGACAGAACTTTTCGCCACATCATTCGAAGCCTCCTTCCTGTTGAGCCCATAAGACGAAGGGAAAGATTCGCCCTCTCCCTCCACACAACGCTTCCCATCCTCTTTACCGGCATTACGCAATGACGGAGCTTGCCTTTGTAAGCCCGAGTATGGAACGTGCTTCATCGGGCGTCGCCACCTCCCGGCCCAGTTCCTTGGCGATCCGCACGATTCGTTCCACCAGCTGCTCATTGGACGCCAGTTCCCCCTTTCGGTAGTAAATGTTGTCTTCCAAACCCACGCGAACGTGGCCTCCCATGACAATGCCCAAAACATTCATGGGCAACTGCGCGGCACCAATGCCAGAAACCGTCCACGTGGCATCAGAAGGAAGGCTGTTTTTGAGATGGATCAGGTTGTCCGCCGTGGCAGGAATGGCACCCTTGAGGCCCATGACAAAGTTGAAGTGGAGTGGAGCCTGGGCGAGACCGCGGGCCCACAAATCCAAAGCGTTGGCGATCATGCTGGTATCAAAGATTTCCATCTCCGGCTTGATACCGTAACGAAGCATGTCGGAAGCCAATTTTTCAATAAGGCTCGGGCTGTTAACGTAGACGGAATCGGGAAAATTCACGGATCCCGTGGTCAAGCTGGCCATTTCCGGGCATAGGGCGAGACGCTCACTGCGCTCTTCATAGCCCATGCCGGCACGCCCGCCTGTGGAGATTTGAATGATCAGCCGAGATCGTCCGCGAAGGCCTTCGACCACCTCCTGGAACAGGTCGAAGCGCGGTGATGGAGCCTGCGTTTCGGGGTCGCGCACATGCACGTGAACCATCGCCGCCCCCGCAGATTCACAACGCAGGGCGCACTCCACGATTTCCTTGGGAGTGATGGGCACATGGGGAGTCTTGGACTTTACGGGCAAGGAGCCCGTGGGCGCGACGGTTATCACCAGTTTCTTCATGCATCTCCCTCTCGTTGCCGATGAACGCGTCGAACGGAGACCTGCTTGGCCAGAAGGTCCGAAATGGTCTGAACCGTTTCCTTTAAACGCGGCAGGCATTTTTCTACCAGAGCCTCCACCGTGTAGCGGCTTGTGGGCACGGCCACATTCACCGCCGCCACCGGTTTGCCGCGTTTAAGGACCGGCATGGCCATGGAGCGCAAGCCCACCGAAAGCTCCTCATCGTTGACCGCATAGCCTTGACGCCTTATGAGATCCAGCTCCTTCTGAAACGCGTCTCGAGAGGTGATGGTCCGATGTGTCAGGCTATAAAGAGGCAGCTGTTGCAGAAGCTCCTCACGTTCCTTGGCCGGTAAGAACGCCATGATGGCCTTGCCCATGGACGTGCAATGAATGGGCAGCCGAGCACCGATATGGAGCGGGTGCTTCATGATTGGTTCGGTGACATACCGATCCACGTAAAGTATTTCCATGCCTTCCCGGACGGCCATGTTCACTGTTTCTTCCAAAGACCGGGACAATTCCTGCAGGTACGGTTCGGCCACCTGCCGAATATCCATGCGGCTCAAAGCTGCATAGCCAAGGCTGAGCATCTTTGGAGCCAAGTGGTAGTATTTGTCCGGGGTTCTGTGCACGTAACCCAATCGTACCCACGTGTAACAAAACCGAGAAACGGTTACCTTGTTCAGGCCGACAGCTTGGGCAAGTTCTGTCAGGTTAAGGGGTCTTTCGGCCTGAGACAACACTTCCAGGACCGCCATGCCCCGAGCAAGGGACTGAATAAAGGTTCGAGACTCGTCCTCCAGAATCGTCACTTTTGGCATCATGGTGATCACTCCCCAAGGGTTTCATAAATTTCACAATGCAAAGGATGGTTCTGCTAAGTAGAAAATAGTTGGAAAGGTGTCAAGCCGATTCCTCAAAGAGCCGTTTTTTTGAACCTAATCCATGAAGAAGTCGTCGCACACGGTGTCGTCGTGCACGGCCTCGTTGTTATGGAGGGGCAGTTGTTGCCCGTTGCCATTTTTTGACAAACCCATATAGTTAAACAAAAACGGCTACGGACGATGTTCGATGAAGGAGCCTTGCCATGAAGACGAGCCCAACATTTGGGTGGCGGGTGTGGGTGCTTACGGTGCTTTTCCTTTTTTGTTCGGTCTCGGCTTTGCAAGCGCAAACCGGTTTTACGGAAAAAGACCGGCAGACCTTGACCGCGCTTCAGGTTCGTGTCGAGGAAATGGGCAAAGCCATCGAGACGCTTCGTCAAGACACCAACAAGCGTTTCGAAGAGCTACGAGAAGACATGAACAAACGCTTTGAGCTGATGGACAAGCGCTTTGAGGCGATCGACAAGCGTTTTGAAGAACTTCGAGAAGACATGAACAAACGCTTTGAGTCGGTGGATAGGCGTTTCGAAGAGTATCGGGAAACGATGGACAGGCGTTTTGAAGCGGTGGATAAGCGCTTTGAGCAGCTCATCCACTTTCTCTACATTCTTGCAGGTATTTTCACGACCTTGGTTGTTGCCGTGATTGCCTTTGCCTATTGGGATCGAAGAACCATCATTCACGAAGCCTGAAGGCAGACGATGGATCATCTGGAAAAGGAAGGTATTGTCCGCCGCATTCTTCTCGCCCTTCAAGAATATTCCCAAAAGGACGGAGACCTGCGCCAGATTCTGAAATCTTTTCATCTCTTATAGTTCTTCGATGGACGTGCTTTCTTAGCTAAGAGCCTGACCGAGAACTCGCAACACCAGAGTCTCTTGCCATTTTAAGGCAGGGGCGAGGCGCGCCTCGCGTCTACGTCTTGGGTTGGAATGGCTCATTCTAAGTTCACGGACAAGCTCCTCGTCCTGTCGCCCCATGGCATAGAGCGGTTTGTCTTGCCTGTCACAGAGAACACTTTCTGGACGGCCCTTATGGCCCCTGCAAGGTGCGGGTGGCAGCTCGCATACGATGTGCTTCTTCTTCGCGCCGGCAGGGCGGGCAAAGCGGCATCCAGTCCGGAGGCAGCTCGGGGGATTCCAAGTGCTCCTTGAGTCTTTCTTCGAGAAGGCGACGCAGTTTTTCCGTTGTGTAAGCTTGGCCGCATTTTCGGCACGGCATGAGGGCCATGGACCATGTGAAAGTCAAGGATACGGAGCTTTCTTGGGAATTTTCTAAGGGCTTCAAAACAATGGCGTCGACGGGGCACACCTTTTGACAGGCGTCGCAGAGAGCTCCGCAGGTCCATGGAGCCGAAAAAAGCCTTTGAGTGCCTTCATCCTGAAATCCGATCACTTTTTCAGGGCATGCTACGGCACAGGCAAAACATCCGCAGCATTTTTCCACGTCAATCACAAGACGTTGCCTTTGTGTCGGAGTCTTCATGTCAGATTCCTTATGAAGCTTACCGCCGGTTCATCGAGGCGCGCGCCGAGTTTTTGTCCCAAAGCCAGAGCTACGAGGTTCCAGGATCGCCGCAAGGTTTTGAGAGAGACGACGTCGTTTGAGGGCAGCGTCAGGATGATCCATGATAGCTGCCGTGGGGCAGGTGAGCACACATGCGGGTCGTTTTCCTTGTCGACGGCGGCTGGAACACAGGTCGCATTTCAAGAGCCCTGAAGGCTCAAAGGGGTTGACGGTCAAAACTCCAAAGGGACAGGCGACGGCGCACCAGCCGCAACGCGTGCATCGATCTTCCAGGAACACAACTCCGTTGCCTTCATTCCACTGAAGCGCCTGTTCCGGGCAGACGACGACACATGGACTGTTTTGGCAATGACGGCACATGAGCGGTGTAGGAAACCCCTCGGCAAAGGCTAGATGGAGGCGGGAAGGGGTTCCATGAGCCGCCTCGCAGGCAGCTTCACACGCAAAACATGCGGTGCAACGCCGAAAGTCCACATAAAGAAAGGCATTCATGGTCTAGCCCTCGATGATTTTTTCCAGGCGACACGCAGCCGATTTGTATTCTGGAATTTTCGCCTCGGGATCCAAGACATCCTGGGTCAGCTGGTTAGTTTCAGGAAAATGAAAGGGGATAAAGACGACTCCGGGTGTGATGGCTGGGGTGAGGTGCACCTGAGCTTTTATCGATCCTCGGCGTGTGATAACCCACACGTGGTCTTTTGCATTTAAACCTTTCCGGGCGGCGTCTTCAGGGTGCAGTTCCACGGTAAGAACGGAGGCTCGAGAAAGGAGGCTTTCCGTACGTCGTGTCATAGCACCGCTGTTGTAGTGCAGTGTCACTCGGCCAGTGGTAAGGCGCAACGGATAATCGGCGTCGGGTGTTTCGGGCACGTCGGCATATGCCACGGGGTAGAGCTTGGCCAAGCCGTCTTCCGTTGCGAAACGGTTCACGTAGAGCACAGGTGTCCCGGGGTGAGCCTCATCGGGGCATGGCCAGGGGATGCCGCAGGCGCTTTGACGAAGCCTTTCCGGCGTTATCCCCTTATAGGCCGGCACCACATGTCGAATCTCTTCCAAAACGTCTTCGGGACCTTCATAAGAAAAATAGCGGTCTAATCCCAGCCGATGAGCCAGCGAGATAAGAATGGCCCAATCTGGCCGAGCTTCTCCCGGTGGAGGGACGACGTGCGAAGACCACTGCACCCTTCGGTCGGTGTTGGTGCGGGAGCCGCTCTTTTCCGCCCAGGCCGCGGCTGGAAGCACCAGGTGAGCCAATTCGGCCGTTTCTGTCAGGAACAGGTCCACCACAAGAAAAAATGGCAAACGCTGCAGAGCTTCTCGAGTTTTCGAGCTGTTGGGACTGGTCACCACCGGATTTTCTCCGATGGCTATAAGGCCTTGAATGGTTTCCCCTGCCGCCTGTTCGATTTCGGTGACCGTGAGCCCGGCCGAGCTGGAAAGAGTTCCCGAGGGTAGACCCCAAACTGTCTCAAAAAAACGTCGTGCTTCAAAATCTGTCACGGGCCGATACCCGGGCAAAAGGCCGCTTAAGGCTCCCATGTCGCAGGCCCCTTGCACATTGTCCTGTCCGCGCACCGGGAAAAGGCCTGAGCCTTCCTTGCCTACCTGGCCGGTGACCAAAGCGAGATTGGCGCAGGCACGAACCGTTTCCGTGCCGAAAACATGCTGGGTGACTCCCATGCAGTAGATAAGGGCCGCGTTGGAGGCGCCGGCATAGAGTCGTGCCGCTCGAACAATATCTCGAGCAGGAACACCGGTGATACGGGCGGCCCAGTGAGGGTCGGTTCGCATCACCGAAGCTCGCAAGGCTTCCACGCCGGTGGTTCTGTCGGCGATGAAGCGATCGTTTTGAAGACCTTCCTGAAAGATGACATGCAGCATGGCCGCAAGGAGTGCCAAATCGGTGCCGGGACGCACCGGCAGGTAAAGGTCAGCGATCCAGGCGGTGGGCGTGCGCCGAGGATCAGCCACAAGGATACGGGCGCCGACGTCTTTGGCCTCCTGCACCCACTGAAAGGCAACCGGATGATTTTCAGCCAGATTGGATCCCACGAAAAAGAGGCACTGGGATCGAGCAAGATCCCACAGGGGATTGGTGGCTGCACCCATGCCGAGCATGGGGCCGAGACCTGTCAAGGTGCTGGCATGGCACAGGCGGGCGCAATGATCCACGTTGTGGGTCCCAAGAACACGCGCCAGCTTTTGCACCAAATAGTTTTCTTCATTGGTGCCTTTGGCGGTGGAAAGAAAGGCCAGAGCCTGAGGGCCATGGGATGCAAGGATCTTTTGAATTTTTTCGGCGGCTGTATCCAAAGCTTCGTCCCATGAAACGCGCTTCCATCCTTCAGAGGAACGTCGAAGCGGGTGCGTCAGGCGTTGGGGATGGGAAAGAATATTTAAGGCGGCATGTCCCTTGGCACAAAGACGGCCGGCATTGATGGGAGCATCCAGGGCGTACTCCAATCCCGTGACCCGGCCGTTTTCCACAACGAGATCCAAATGACAACCGACCGCGCAATAAGGACAGACGGTGCGAACAGTTTTCATGGGTTTCCGATGCTCCCGGTTGCCGCAAAATCAGCTTCAGTGCCCGCCGTTCGGGCTGCCTCCACGAAACGACGCACGGTACGACGACGTCGATCCAGAAGAAAATCTCCTTCCAACACAAGGGCATTGGTCGGGCAGGCTTCCACACATGCCGGTAGGTCTCTATCGGGACATCGATCACATTTGACCACGAAAAGATCCCCAGCTCCCGGTTGAATCACTCCAAAAGGACACGCCATGACACAAGCATGGCAGCCGATGCAACGATCCACGCCATAAACCACCAAGCCGCTTGATTCGTCACAACGAAGGGCTCCCGTGGGACAACATCGAACACAGGGGGCATCCTCACAATGGCGACACAGAAAAGGAGCAGGACTCTCCGCTGCCTCCTCCACAAAGATGCGACGCTTCGGCTTGGGCTCTTCCAAAATGGCTGCCGTAAGGGTACCGCTTCGAGAATGCGCCACTCGGCAGGCCAGCTCGCAGGAACGGCATCCCACGCAGCGTTCTAAACGCACCATCACCCTTTCTCGAATGCTTTCTTGCATCTTCCACTCCCCTCATCAGGATCAAAGGCCCAATGCTTTTCTCTTCTGCCGAATGTGATTCACAATACGTGTCGCTGCCTTTTCCGGATCGGGTTCCACGGCAAAAGAAGCTCCCAGCAGACCTTCGATGTCTTCTGTGAGCAGTTTGACAATCTTGGGACTGCCGAAAATGGGCGGGGGCGTGCCGAGGACCGTAAAGACACCTGAAGCCACCGCATAGCACGCGATGGAAACTGCTTTTTCCGAATACCATTCAGGAGCCGCGGCAGCTAGGGGAAGATCCGAGATGTCGGTTCCCAAGGTGTTGGCCAATGCGGCAGCTAAATCCAAAATGCGGACATTGTCCACACAGCTGCCCATGTGCAGTACCGGTGGAATGCCGAGAGCTTTGCATACCTGCTGAAGCCCCGGCCCGGCTTGAGCCGCAGCTTCCGGAACCTTCAGTCCCGCCTTGGCATGGGCGACTGCGGCGCACCCTGTGTCCACCACCAAGATATCGTTTTGGATAAGGCGTCGTGTGAGGGTCACATGGCCGGAATCATGCTGAATTTTTGGATTGTTACAACCCACGACACCGACCGCCCCTTGGATGGCTCCCGATTTGATGGCATCGATGAGCGGTGTCGCGCTTCCGCCCAAAGCGGCGACAATGGCTTCCACACTGAATCCGGCCATCATTTTGGTGGGCGCGTTGGGTGCCGGAAGAATTTTCGCCGGAATACGGCGGGCATAATTTTCCACAGCCTGCCGGACCAGTTCCCTGGCTTTGGCCTGAGCCGTTTCCGGGTGGAATTCATGGTGGGTCATGTGCGGATACTTGGCTTTGTCGCTTGTGGAGATCATCAGCGTGTGGTAGCAGGTGGCAATTTCTCCAAGGGCCGGCATGATGCATTGGTAATCCACAAGCATCATGTCCACTAGACCGGTGCTCAGAGCCAGTTCCGTCATAAGATGGTTTCCGGCCATGGGGATGCCGCGACGCATGAGCAGTTCATTGCCCGTGCAGCACAGACCGGCCAGATTGATACCCTTAGCGCCTTTTTGAGAAGCCAAGGCCAGAAGTTCCGGGTCTTGAGCCGCTTCGTAGATCATTTCAGACACAATGGGATTGTGGCCGTGCAGGATGATGTTGACATGGTCCTCTTTTAAAACCCCCAGGTTGACTTCCGAAGCTACAGGCTGCGGAATACCGAAGAGAATATCGGAGACTTCCGTGGCGATGAGGGAGCCTCCCCAACCATCGGAAAGAGCATTACGCAGTCCGTGGAGCAAAAGGCTTTGCCAGTCGTTGTCCACGCCCATGTGAGTTCGATGCATCATTTCCGAGGTTTCCCGGTCGATTCCTCGAGGAGTGATGCCCAGCTTGTCCCAAATGGCTCGGCGTTTTTCCGGCACACGAGCAAGAAAGGTTAAGGCCTTCTTGCGGGTTCCGAACTCTTCTTCCATGGCGTGCGCGAGTTCCACCGCCAGGGCCGACGGTGTCTTGCCATCTGAGGCGATGCCGAATTCCGCGGCCACTTTTTTGAGTTTCTCCACACTGCGAATGGTATATCCCGGAGCGCTGCCTTCCCCCACTTTGCGAAGCACTTCCACCAGATCCCGCCCGTGATCCGAATGGGATGCCGAACCTGCGGCAATCATGCGCCCAAGATTACGCGCCACTATAATATCGGCGTCCGCTCCACAAACACCGCGCTGAGGCCCTTCTCCAAAGGGATCGATACGGCATGGCCCCATGGAACAGTTACGGCAGCTCAAACCCAGTTCGCAAAATCCACATTGAGGTTTTTGAGCCTCGTAACGGTCCCACACCGTTTCCAGACCATCCTGAGCGGCCTTCTGAAGAAAAAATTGTCCGTCTTCGGTGATGGTTCGCGCCTGAATCTCTGCCTTCTTGAGCAACATGGCTTCGGCCCTCCTTGGGATAGATTTTCAAATCTTCCCGTCTTGCGAACGGAATCCAACGGCAAGAAAGACATGGATAAAAAGACGTGAGTCGGCGGCACCTTGGGATCGGCTCTCTTTTCTCCAGAACCTCTGTGGCCGGGCCTACCCGCTTTCATGGCGGTCCTCCCCGAATCCCAATGACATGCCGTGCCTTCATGGTTCCTGAATGCGTGAGAAATTACACAATACTTATCGCAACAGATAAAGATTGGTCAAGGCATAGGAAAATGGCCCAGAAGCATTTGTCCTAAAGGAGGACGCTTGGTGGTTTGATGTGTTGTGCCGCACGACGAACGAGCTGCAGGGGTGGACCGGTGTGTCCGCCGCTTGCCATTTTTATGTAGGGGCGAGGCGCCGTCTCGCTCCTACTTTCAAATGCTACTAGACACCTTGGTATTGCGAGTTCCGGGGCAGGCTTCTAGGGAAGAAGGAAAAAGGACAGGGCCTTTTCGGAACCGGAATCAAAATCCACAAACAAGACGCCCACGTTTTTGCCTTCGATACGCCGTACTTCGCCCGTAGCCTTGACAAGGGACTTTCGTGCATCGGTTAGGGGAATCTCCAGATGAACCAGGTCCCCCACCTGAAGGTCGTGGGGAAAAGGTGTTTGAAACCGACACCCTTGCTTGGAGATGTCCAAGACAATCATTTGACGAAAGGGGGAACTGGAATCCTTGGTTTTTTTTCGATATTCTCCAAAAAGATAGGTGGATTTGCGATAGGCTTGGCGGATTTCAAAGGAGACGTGAAAAGTATGCCCGCACTGGCAGCGGACCTTGACCTTTTTATTCTGCTGAGCAATGGACGAGACCGGGACACGGCGGCTGAAACCGCATTGAGGACAAACGATCGTTGCTTTACCGTCCTGGGAGACAAAGACTTTGAGCTGTGTCATGCTTTCCCCTGACTGTTTCACTGGGAGTGTGTCTGGAAAGGAACTGCTTCCTGAAACGGTGGGCGTCCGGCCTGTACAAATGGCGGGCCAGAGGCAGCCCTGTCAGGCAAAAACCCGGTTTCGGCCTTGCAGGGGCGAGGCGTTGGCTCGCCCCTTTCTTGAAATGGCATTGAAGACCTTGGTATTTCGAGTTCTCGGACAAGCTCACTGGTCGCCTCTCTTTGGCACCTTTGAAGCAGAGCGCTTTCGCCTTTCGGTCATGCCTACTGACGATGCTGTTTGGACTCATCGTCATGTTCGGCACATTGAAGCCGAACCTTTAGCATATTTTTCCGATCTTTGGCGAGATCCGGGATAGGAGGTTGGAGTATGAGTCGAACCATGCAGATCGACGTTCGGTTGATTCCGGTTTATGAACAGGGTCGGTTTGATCAGCTTTACCCAGGCTGTGCCGCAATGCTTCGAGACGTGGGAAAGAATCGCCTGGTCCAGGATCCCCCCACGCTTTACCATCTTGTGGAGGAACTGGAACGCACGGCACGGGATCCAAAGGTGTCTTCGTTATGGAAAAAGGTCTTGGATAAACACATTCCAGAACTTGCCCGTTGCCGGGACAAAGCCCGAGAGGCGCTCCTGGCGAGGGAACTTCGAGACTTGGACCGAATCTTATACCGTTTGGAAGATCTCATTCAGGATTTGGACAGAGATCTTCGCTGGGAAGTCCCTTCCGGCAAGGCATGAAAAACCACAACTCGCTCCAAACGTGCAGAGCCCTGCTTCAGGGTTCTGGAAGAGCACGGATTTTCCCACTGGGTTTTGTTTCTGGCGAGCCGGTTTCATGATGGAGGCGGCATGGCTCGAAGCCTTTCGGCGATCTTCCATTCTCGAACAAGTTGCGCGGTCGATTCAGGGACAAGATGCTCCCAAGGCAGGCTTTCTCGAAGGCGACGACGCACTTCAGTGCCGCGAATACCTTTTTCGTGTGAAGGCTTTTCCCACAGCACATGGGTCTTGAGGCCGAGAGACTGAAACATGCTGAGCTTCTTTCGGCCCCAGTCGTCGTAGATGGTGAGAAAAAAAACGGCGTCCAAAGGAACGTAGTATCGATAGCGTTCCGGAAAATTCACGGGAAAGGGCACGATGGTGAAGTCCTGCAATGGAACACCGTGACTTTCCAGGGCGCGGCGGACCATGAGTTGTCTTTCATAATAGGTCAAAGGGTTGGCTTCGGGATCACTTCGATGAGGGTCCGTCTCCTCTTCGGCGCTCAGAGCCGGTTCGGGATTCGTGATACCGACCACCAGGTGCCCGCAAAGGGCTTTGCCGGCCAAAAGATACCGAAGATGATCGAGATGAAGAATTTGAAACCGCCCGTGAATAACACCGCACGCTGCCAAAAGTTCCATGGCGTTACCATTCCCGCTCTTGTTCTTATTTAAACGACCTGGCGCGGCTTTCTGATGCCCGCACGTGCAGCAGCCTGTGCAAGACGACCGTGTTACTGATTCCCGCCAAGGCAATCAGGGCTGCTGCAGGAGCCGCTTTCCAAAAAACTGTAGCCCAAGCGGCAACAATCATGATGCAGGTGCGGGTTCCTTTGCTTGCCAAAGTGGGTGGTCCAAGGTTCAGCCCCAAAGTTTCCGCCCGCGCTGTGGTGTAACTTATCAATTGGCACCCTATGAGAGCCACCGTGCCCAAAGGAATGAGAATCCCCAGCGAAATATTCGGCATTTCGTGAGCAATGAAAGCGCACATGCCCACCATCATGGCTCCATCGGCATAGCGGTCCAAGGTGGAATCCCAAAAAGCTCCCCATGATGTTTCCATGCCTCGCATGCGAGCCAGCTGCCCGTCAACCCCGTCCAAAATCTGAGCCAAAGCCGCGAAACAGCCGGCGGTAAAACCCCATCCCAGTCCAAAGAACAAACCTGCGAGAACCCCTAGAGCACTGGAAGCCACCGTGATCATCCAGGGATGGATGCCGGGAACCGACGCAAGATGTGGTGTCACGCGTGCCGAAAGGTGAACTTTGATCCAGCGCAGAACAAAGCGGTCGCTGGGTTTTGTCTGCCAAGGCTTCGACGATGACAACGCCAAAGTTTTCCTTTCGTTGAGCGGTCCTTTCATGGACCCCAGATGACGAGTCTTTCCTGTCCGTTTCCATGCGTCCAGTAAGCTCGAATGACGTTCAGCATGCTCTCAACGGAGCGGGCATCCCTCAATTCCAACACCCACCATGCACACAGGGGAAGTGTGTGCAGCAAATCCAGCCGGTCGGCCACATCCTCCAGGGAATCAGGCGGAAGATGCTGGTCCAGCCATTCCCGATGATAGACATGGGCGTTGAGGATGCGATTTCTGTGCGGTGAAACAAAATCCTCCAAATCAAAGCGTTCTGTGACGATGGAAGGGCTGACAACCGCATGGCCGATATCAAAAGTCGCCCACAGACCACTTTGCCGTAACATTTTTTCAAACAGCTCCGGGCGGCTGGTCCAGCCCCACGCCAGGTTTTCCAGGCAGAGGCGAATGCCAAGCTTTCCGGCGAAGCCATTTAACTTCGTTAGGTTTTCCAGGGTTCTTTCCCAGGATAGGTCTTCTGTTGTGTTTCGTCCCAGCCCCACATGAATGGTCAGGCTTTCACCGTTAAGCTTGGAAACCAGGCGACAGACATTTTCAAAAACTCGAAGGGCTTCATGAGCTTTTTCGGGATCCTGGTCCCCCAAGTCCACATTGGGAAAGGCCGCATGATAGCGCACTTCCAAAGGCCGAAGATGGGAAACCTTCCGTACCAGATCGGAAGCTTCTCTGGGATTTTGAGGAAGCTCCCCCAATGTCAGACTCCAATCCACGCCATCCAGATGACATTCCAGGGCAAAGCGTCGCAGCTCATGGACATCGTTTGTGAAATTAGGGCAGGCAAGCTTTGGCTTGAGCATGAAGGCATCCCCTATTCCGAGGCGATCCAATCGGAAAGAGTGGGCGGCGTCCCGCGCAAACTAAAAGTGGGCCTCCACGGACATGCGGCGGAAAGCTCTACCCCGCCGGAAATCACCGAGGCGGGTCGGTCGGCTGAAACCACCACAATGAAGGTCTGTTCATGTTCCGCAGAGAAGCGCAACGCCGAATTGTAGCGGGCACCTCGCGCTCGGTCTTCCCCCGGAACACTTCGGCCGTCCAGTAGACACGCAAAACGATACAGCCTGGCGTCGGCACCGATGTGCAAGGCGCCATCCATTTTGGAAAGGGATTTGGCCAGCTCTATGTTGGCGGCATCCTGTAGATCCAACGGGTTTTTGAGTAAGTGTCCGGAAATGGATAAGGGCTTAGGGCCCAAATCAAGCACAAGAGTGCAGCCGTGTTTGCGTTCTTGAGCTCCGTGAACAATGGCAGCGGTGATTTGAAAAAGCGTGTGGGCTTGGGATGAGTCCAAACTTGAGGTGAGTAAAGCTTCTTCCAGTTGCACCAATTTGGCACGTCGATTGGACGAGTAAAAACGTCCTTCGGAAAAGCTGCACACAGGTTCCCCGTTAAATCTCAGAAAGCCATAACTGCCGAGAAATTCAGCACTGATGCGACAGTCCGGCAAAGGGCCTCGTCCGATTCCCACCAAAGCTCTACCGTCGGAGACAAGCCAACGCTCCGAATGTTCCACGGCGAGAAGAATCTTGCGTATGTGTTTGGCATTGCTGATGCTCGGACGTTCCCCTTCCGGAAAAACGGCCATAAGGTTCAAGTCCTTCAAACAGCTTTCCTCAACGAAGACCAGCTTGCCTCGAGGCCACGCCCCTTCTTCTGGGGTTTTGGAAAGCTCCAGAATTGTGTCCAAAATAGGGTAAATGCGCAGCCGACTGTCCCAGCCCACCTTGAGGTTCAATCCGTCCAAAAGGGCATCATGCACGGCATGGGTGGCGTATTCACGTAGAACGTATTGGGAAGAATCGGTGTGAAAGGTTCTGGCGGTGGCGAAATCGTGGGACAGGAGATAGGCGGCATGTTCCAGCCAACGTTCCGTGGGCATAATGGAACACATGTCCGGATGATGTTCTGTAAACCACATTTGATAAAAAATAGATCGAGAACGCCCGCCAAAGGAAATGAGGCCCGATAAATGTAAGTTGGGTTCGGGATAAATCTGCCCGAATCGCTGCAGGTCTCGTTGATTTGGAGCGTTCAGACGCCATGCGTTGCTGTCCAAGTAAAGCTCTTTAAGCTTTGGTTCATGACCTCGAAGCAGATCTTCCGGGTCGCATACTCTCATGGGATCGTCACGCTTTTCGGCATAAATAAGTGCTACTCGGCTTGGTCCCGAAAAATGAGTCAGCCCTTCTCGAAGGGCTTCCAGCACATGAAACACCAGGTGGTTCTTAGAAGCCTTGACGCCCATGGAGTGATCCCTCAAAATCAAAGTTCCAGGAAAATCACCCCATGTATAGAAACGCTTTGTATTTTGTCAACTTCGGCGGAACACTTATCGTCACGTCAGGCTGATCACCCGGTCGGCCAACTGCATGGACGTGACGATATCCAGCATGTTGGTGGTTTCTCCCACCGCCTTCTTTTCCAGGAGCCCAAAATGATTGAGACAAGTGCCACAGACCAGAATAGAGACGCCGTCCTTTTCCAGAGCTTGCAAGGTAGGCAGAACAGGAGAATCATTCACGGTGAGATGCACACCGCCGTTTAGAAAAACCAGACGCCATAGAGCCGGCCCCATTTCCTTGAGTGTGCCCAGGAAATTTTCCATGAGTTTGGAGCCAAGCACATCGTCCCCGGAACCTAAGCGCGCCGTTCCCACAAGCACCAAGATTCGGGAAGATTCAGCTTCCTTGGAAGGAACAAAGATCTCGCATGTCTCCTGCCTTTCTCGAGCTCCCGAAACCAAATAGTCCGGGCCTTGCTCTTGAACCTGGACATGATAGCCGGCACGGCTAAGAAGACGACTGACATTTTCCTTTGCCGCCGCATTATCGACAAGCACAGTCACACGGTCTACCTGGGATCGATCCAGAACGTCCTTGACCTTTAGAACCGGCGCCGGGCATGCCAAGCCTCGGCAGTCCAAACGTTCTTCCTTCATGAAGCCTCTCCGTTCAAAAAACTTACTTTTCTACGAAAACGGAAAACCTTACCAATCCTTATGAACACTTTCCCTTCACCGCTGTCTTCACGATAACCTCTGTCTTCAAACTCTTCGCGATCGTCCGTCTCAAAAAGCATAGAAGAGCGCAGGGGGTTGAGACAAATAGATAGTGCCGATTTAAGAAAGGCGAAAAATTCGAAAAATCCGATAGGCAATGTCCGGCACCTCAAGAGCCCCGTAAAAGGCACTGGTGACAGATGCCGTCCAGGCGGATTTCATATTTTTCCACGATTCCTGGAAGGCTTGCCGTGAAATCGTCTTGGAAAAGGCTGGGAAGGTTTTCTGGAGGAAGGCAGGCCATAAAGCCGCAGAGGCGGCAATAGAAATGCGCATGTTGAGGATGGTGCTCGTTGGGAGCGAGGCCGTAGCGAAAGCTTCGATCTCCGGCACTTATTTTGTCCACCACACCTCCCTCCACAAGGGATTCCAAAACACGATAGACGGTCACTCGGTTGATGGTGCGGTGAGGCTGCAGGGCGTCAAACACTTCCTGAGCCGTCAAAGGATGGGGCGCATCTCCCAGAATCTGCAACACCGCGAGGCGATGCTTGGTGGGCCGAATCCCAACTTTTTCTATGAACTTACGGTAATCGCATCGCTCACACATACTGTCCCTTTATTTCAAGTGTCTTTTCAAGGCATTCACAGAGACGGAGACAAAATAACCGGATGCCGCAACACAAATGATGGCTGCGCCCGATGTCACGTTCAAAGCCAGGGAAAGGCTCAAGCCCACGATCCCGAAAAAGAGATTGTACATCACCGCACGGCACATCATACCCTGCAAGGATCGGCTCCTTTTTTCTGCGATATAGGGTGCAATGGTCAGCAAGGCAATGACGAGGATCAAGCCCACTACCTGCACCAGGACCACCACCGTTAGAGCCATCAACACTACCATGCTCAGGTAAAAGGCCGTTACGGGAAGCCCTCGCACTTTGGCGAAGGATTCATCGTAAGAGACGGCTGCCAATTCCCTGTGAAAAAGGATGGTCCAGGGAAGCACCACAAGAGTCAAAACGGCCATTGCCGCGAGGGAACTTCTGGAGACGGTCAGAATACTTCCAAAAAGATAGCTCATGAGATCCGCGGCATAGCCTGGAGTCAGATCCACCAGAAGCACGCCAAGGGCCATGCCGAAGGCCCAGAGCACACTGATGGCCGTATCGGCCCGGTGTCGTTCTCGAAGAGATAATAGACCCATGAGCACGGCCGCAACTGTCGTAAAGCCTAAGATGCCGAGACTCGGCGAAATGCGCAGAAAAAAGGCGAGCCCGACCCCTCCATAGGCGGCATGAGCCACGCCGCCGGCCAAATAGGCAATGCGGTTGGCCACCACATAGGTTCCCACAATGCCGCATAGCACACCGGCGAAAAGGGAGGCTGCAAAAGCGTTCTGGACAAAGGACAACTGGAGCCACTCAGTCACGGTTTCAACCTCATGCCAATGGAGGGGAGGACCGTCGTGTCCGCCCTCTTGATCATCAGAAGCCATTTCCTAACGGTTTCGGTCTTCGTGCAACGGCAGAACCCGATGAGGCAGGTGGCCGTGACCCAAAAGTTCCACTGGACAAGAATACCCCAAGCGCAACATGTCCTCCGTCACTTCCGGTGACGGATGATGGATAACGGATCGATTCACACACACCACCGATTTTACGTAGGTGGAAAGAACCAAGAGATCATGCGTGACCACAAGAATGGTGATACGATCGTTCAATTCCTTAAGGTGACTGTAGAGGTCCGTCTGGCCCGCCGAATCCACCCCGGCTGCCGGCTCGTCCAAGAAAAGGGCATCGGGTTCCGAAGCCAAGGCTCGCGCAATAAAAACCCGTTGCCTTTGACCACCGCTGAGTTCGTCCAGTCGAGCCTTCTTGTAAGGAAGCATTTCCATACGGTCCAAAGCGGCTTCCGCAGCCGACACATCTCTGGCCGTGTAGCGACGGAAAAAATGCCCTGGACCCAAACGTCCCATGAGAGTCAGTTCCAGGACCGTTAGAGGGAAAAAGCGGTGCATATGGGCGTCTTGTGGCACATAGCCCACACGATGCACGCTCTTGGAAGGGGTGTCGCCGAAGAGGGTCACCGAACCCGATTGAGGTTTGAGAAGCCCCAAGAGGAGTTTCAGCAAGGTGGTCTTGCCTCCACCGTTGGGGCCGATGATCGCTGCAAAATCACCCGAATAAATCGTTAAGTCCACATCTTCCAGCACCGGGTGTTTGTTGTAAGCGTAGGTGACCTGACGCAGCTGTGCCACCTCCGCCAGCTTGCTCTTTTTCATGGCATGGCCTCTCGAAGCCGATAGCTCACCTGCCGCAGATTATCCATCCAATTTTCCGCCAGCGGATCAATCACCTCAAGTTTGGCTTCCATTTCCTTGGCCACCATTTCCGCGGATTTTTTAGAAAATTGAGGCTGCACGAACAAAGTTCGTATCCCCGCTTGCTTTCCGGAAGCGATAATTTCCTTGAGATGGTGCGGCTTAGCTTCCTTGCCTTCAAATTCCACGGCCACCTGCTGCAAACCATAAGCTTCAGCAAAATAGCCCCAGGAAGGGTGGAAAACGTAAAAGGCTCGAGGCGGCTTAGCGTTCAAAAAGATTCTGGAAATTTCAAGATCCAGCGCTGCCACGCTCACAAGAAAGCTGATGTAACGGGCTTCATAGCCGGCACGATCTTCGGGATCCGCTTCCATAAGGGCCAGGCTCATGGTTCGAGCCATCTGCATGACCATGGGAGGAGACAGCCACACATGCGGATCCGGTTCGCCCGCTTCATGCCCATGCGAGGCAGCATGATGCTCAGAGGTTTCTTGTCGGGTTTCTACCCGTTTTTCGCCTGCATGGGATTCATGGGGAGCTGCGACCTGGTCTTCGCCGTGGGAGTGACCGGTCATGGGGATTTTCAAGAGTCCTTGGTCGGTTTGAACAACTTTGAGCTGAGGGTTGAGGGATTGGATGCGGGACAAAAGATTTTTTTCAAAGGGAAAGCCTATGGCAAAATAAAGGCTCGCTTGAGATAAGCCCTTCATGTGCTCTGGTGATGGTTCAAAGGTGTGAGGGTCAGCCCCCGAAGGGACCATCACCGTGACCTTGACACGTTCTCCACCCAAGCGTTCCACAAATTCTTTTTGGGGCGCGAGACTCACAAAGACATGAAGCGGCGTCTTTCCCCACCCGAGAGGGCACCAGCCGAAAAGCACAAGAATCAAAAGGCCTAAGACGAAAAATCGGCGATTCCACATGGCTCTCTCCTCCATTACCAAGGCTTTGCCATCAATCTGAGCCCAAACCCCTGAGATTTCAAACCCAGGTCAGACCTGCCGCTGCACTTCTTATGCAACTCATTTGCATTTGTGGGCTCAAAAGTCAAGAAGCCTGCTGATTTCTGGTTTCCATGGGATTCGGCAGGGAGGACGGCTTTTAGGCTTTAACGTCCAGGCGTTCGGCGGGATCGTCTAAGACTTCGCCGATGATGGCGGCGGGAATGTTTTCTTCCTCGAGAGCCTGGCGTAATGCTATGGCGTCGAAGGCCGCGACACTGATCAGAAGGCCTCCTGAGGTTTGGGGGTCGAACAGAATGTCCTGAAGACTGAGAGGAACATCCGGAGCAAAAAACACCATATGCCGGCGGAAGTCTCGGTTTTTGTAAGCTCCGGCGGGAATCAGGCCCATGGAGGCGAATTCCTCGGCGTACGGAAGAACCGGCACCTTGTGAGCTTCAAGGAGAACGCTTTTTCCCGAACCTTCCACCATTTCGGCGACGTGTCCGAGCAGGCCGAACCCGGTGATGTCCGTGCAGGCATGGACTTCAAAGCGGCCCATGATTTCCGAAGCGCTACGATTAAGCGTGGCCATCAGATGGGTGACCCGTTCGATGAGTTCCGGCGAGGCCATGCGTGCTTTGATGGCTGTATTGATAATACCGGTTCCGAGGGGCTTGGTGAGTATGAGCCGATCCCCGGGTTGCAGTTTTTTTTTGGTGAGAATCCGTTGAGGGTGAATGAATCCTGTCACTGAAAGACCGTATTTGAGTTCTTTATCTTCGATACTATGGCCGCCGATGAGCACAACGGCCGCTTCCGTCAATTTATCGATACCTCCTTGAATAATAGCTCGAAGAATCTCCAACCCCATCTCCTTGGCGGGGAAAGCCACCAGGTTCATGGCCGTTTTGGGCACACCTCCCATGGCATACACATCACTCAAGGCATTGGCGGCGGCGATCTGCCCGAACCAGTAAGGATCATCCACAATGGGCGTGAAGAAATCCACCGTTTGAATCAGGGCCAGGTCTTCGGAAACCTTGTAAACGCCTGCATCGTCTGCTCGGTCCAGTCCCACCAGAACATTCTCGTCTGTAGGAAAACGCAGGCCACAAAGGGCTCGGTCCAGGTCCCCCGGAGCCAGTTTAGAAGCTCACCCTGCTCCCGTGACGGTTTCGGTTAATCGAATCTTTTGATCTTGAGCCACCCGTTTGATTCCTCCCGGATTATGGATTTGGCCTTCTCCAGAGCTTCCGGAATGAAGGCCAGGAGTTCTCCGATCTGCGTTGCCGGTGTGGGCCGAGCCAGATGCCCGATCCAACGGTTTGTTAAAGCGGCGAGGCAACAGGCGTCAAGGGGATCTTTTGACAAGGTGCACAGGGCGGCAAGAAGACCCGTCAGGGTGTCTCCCGTTCCACCGATAGCTTCCATGGGCTCCCAAAGGGGTTCCGTGATGGTGGCCACAAGGCGTCCCCTTTCGGCGATGTGGTCCGTTTCCCCTTTAACCACAAGCCATCGAGCCGCATCCCCATGCGCATAGGCTTTTTCCACGAGTTCGGGAACCGACTGATGATCATGCAGCAGAAACCCTCGCGTATAAAAGGGATGGGGAGCCTGTTCATCGGCGAGAAAGGCCAGTTCCCCTTTATCAGGCGTGAAGATATCGTAAGCCGACGCTTGCCCGCTCATCTTGGCCGCGTACATAAACCCGGCATCGGCTATGAGTGTCGGGCGCCGTGGCATGTCCTCAATGGCGAACAAGACCCTGTTGTGCCAGTCCACATCGGGCTGAAGGTAATGAAAAACCAGCACATCCATGGAAAGGCGGCCGAGATTTTTTTCAAGATACTGGTAGACAACACGGCTGCCGTTACCTCGGCCGATATCTCCGGCAAGAACCACATGCACATCACGGTTCCCGAGTTGCATGAGAGTGACGACAGCTGCGGCGACCAGCGCCGATGTGCCTCGCCCGACGGCCAGCTGATAATCCTGGACACAAAGGACGCCGCTATTCAGTTGTACCGGCCCATGGACCAAAGGCAGAGAAAGATCGGGTATGGTTCCCACGACTACGAGCATTGACGGCGTAGTTCCTCATAGGCCAACTGCAAGGCGTAGCCACATAGGGTATGTCCCAGGTCTCGAGGCTGCGGGGCTTCGAACAATGGTTTTCCCACAAGAGCCTCGGCCAGGTAGGGCACGTCAGGGCAGCCGCCTCCGGAGACGTTCACAATACGCAGGGATTTTTTATCCACCGTGATTTTCATGTTAGCCGCCCGAACCATGAGATACGATCCGTAATCTTTTGTGTGGAAAAGGCTTACGGGTTCCAGGAGCGGCGCGGTGACGGGCACAATGGCCAAGGGAGCCAGCCCGACCTTCGCCAGATGCCGCTCAAGGGTAAGCTTTTCCATGAGCGGAAACTCGATCACCAAATCACAACCCTTCTGAATTTCCGGCGGAGGACCTTTGACGGTCACGGCATAGCCAAGCGATTTTAGGTGCTTTTCCGCTTGAATAACTTCGCTGGTGTTTTCAAACAGCAGAAGACCACGATCGATACCAGCACTTTCTGAACTTTTGTCTTTACGCGGCACAAACTTTTTCAAAAAACGCAGCATCGATTTTTTTAACCTCGCGTAAGGTGCATACGGTACCCTTCCCCTTCCTCAGTGACTGCCTTCACGGTGTAACCTTGGCTCTGGGCCGCTCGGGTGACGTTTTCCCTCGATGTGTCCGTATCCACGAGGACAATGAGTTCTTCAGGATTCTTTGCCTTAATGGCTTCCAAAGTCATCAGAACAGGCTGCGGGCATGAAAATCCTCTGGCATCCACCGTCGTCGTTGCCATCGCCTTCCTCCTTAAGCCATTTGTTTTCTCATGGTCAAGCCGATGAAAAGACACACGGCAAAGCCGACGATGACCGCTGCCACGCCGTGTGGACCGATTCCTTGAGGAGAACTGGCCAGGCCGAAATTATGAGAAAAAGCAGCCCCCACAATCATTCCGAGAACGAAGACCGATGCATCACCGTCTCCTTCGCCGGCCAGAAAGAGTTGGCGTCCCGGGCATCCACCTGCCAGGGCGAAAGCCAGACCTGCCAAGGCCATCCCTGCAAAATTCCAAAAATGCTGTGTGTGAGCCACGGGCTGGCCGGCAAAGCCCGCCTTAAACTGACCCAAGACGAGATTTGTTAGAAAAGCGAAAAGGACAAGACTGACAAACCCTCCGAAAAGATGGGTATGACGGAACAAGATAAGATCCCGTAAAGCGCCCATGGTGCAGAACCGGCTTCTTTGAGCCAAAAAGCCCACCAGAAGCCCAACACCCAGAGAGACGGTGACAGGGGCATGCATGGCCCCAGGACCTTTGAGGCTGTAAAACAACACACCGCTTTTGGGTTCTCCGGGAACCTGAGGGAAAACCCAAAGGAGGATCAGAAAGCCTAGCATGATCAAGGGCAGAATCCAGCCGACGGTTTTCGGGGCCGATTGAGTGCGGCCCAAGGTGTATCCGGATTTGAGAAAGAGGGTGCCGATCCAGACGCCGAAAGCAAGCCCTGCAAGACCCAAGATGGCGTTCCCGTCTCCTCCTGCAAGGCGCAGCATGGCACGCCACGGGCAGCCCAAGAAAACAAGAGCCCCGATCATGGCAAAGACGCCGAGAACAAAACGAACAATGGGAGCCGAACCCGCTCGAGGCCGAAATTCTTTGAAAAGATAGGAAGCGATAAGGGCTCCTAGGACAAAACCGATGATTTCCGGCCTCATGTACTGAACCACTTCAGCGCGATGCAACCCCAATGCTCCGGCTATGTCCCTTTCCATGCACGCCACACAAATGCCCATGTTTCCAGGATTACCCAACTTTTGAAGCACCGGGGCCAAAATACCGATTACAGCTCCCACAACAATCACACCCCATCGCGACGCAAAAACGTTTTTCACGGCCATCGACGCTTCCTCCTTTGTTCTCGATCAAATGAACCCCTTTTCCTTTTCTTGAATTCAAGACTGTTTGGAAATTCAGGCCGCCACCATTCCACCCCAAATTGAGGGAAAGATCAGGCCCCGATGTTTTTCACGGCAAGGTTAGGAAAAAGACTGATAAAAAAACAAATAGGAAAGTTATATGAGGAGTGATTGATGGTATCGAGAAAGCCTATACAAAAGCATAGCCATCCAGTCTCGGGATCAGTAAAAAAGCCCATGTTCAAGATTCAAGGCTTTGGCCGGCATTTCAGATCATGGCTTGTTTTTTGAGGAGGGATTCATCCAAAAGATGGTGGTTGTGGGCTTTGAGATGTTGTTCCAAGGTTTCGGCCACCGGCGAAGCTTCTCGACCTCGGCGCTTTACCAGATAAAAAGTGCGATAAAAGGTGACCCCTTCAATGGCCACGAGGCTCAGACTTCCGTGAGCCACATCTTCAGCCACGGCCTGCCGGGACAGAATGGAGACACCGATTCCCGCCTTGATGCCTTGGCGAACGGCTTCTGTTGTGCTCATTTCCGCCACCACTCGAAGTCGTCCCGGATCAAAACCGGCGTGCTCCAGAATTTCGTAGGTGACCATGCGGGTTCCGGAACCTCGATGCCGCGCAATGAAAGGTTCCTCGGCTAACTTTTCAACGGGAATGGATTTCAGGGAAGCCCAAGGATGCCCTTTAGGGACGGCCAAAACCAGCTCGTCAGAAAAGATACGTTCAAAACTCAAACGCCGATCCTTCCATTGGGATCCCACAAGCCCCAGCTCATGACGCCCGTCGGCCACTCCTTCGGCCACTTCTTTGGTCGCGGCGATGTGCACACTGATCTGCACCGCAGGATAATGGTTTTTAAAGATTCCGATAAGCTTTGGAAGAATGTAGGTGCCCGGAATCGTGCTGGCTCCCAGATGCACCGTTCCGGCCAAATCACCTCGGTACGCCGCCAAGGCCTGAATGGCTTCGTCTTTGATCTGAATCATCTTCTTTGCGTAACGATAAAGGATTTTTCCCGCCGGTGTGGGAACGGCTTCCCGACCCAGGCGGTCCACCAGGCGTTCTCCCACCATGTCTTCCAGAGTCTTGATATGTTCACTGATGGTCGGCTGAGACAAAAGCACAGCCTCGCCAGCCTTGGTGAAGCTTCTCAATTCCACGACACGACAGAAAACCTCCAATCGACGAATATCCATGATGCCGACTCCGCATTTCATTGCTTTCATCAATGCACAGAATGCACAGAACCTATTGGATGGTTCGCCCTTTGTCAAGAACGCCCTGAGTGCGCTATGCTTTTCAACGGCTTACCGCAGGACCTTTTTGCATGAAGAACCGGTCACCTCTTTCGGTCAAGCTCTTTCCTTTTTGGACTGGCGGTTGTTGTTTTCTGAAAGCCATGGTAGACAACGACAAGCCATGAGCATGGTTTTTTATCTTATGCGGTGCAGGAGTTTTCCATGTTTTGGTTTCCGTCGTACACGCCTCCGGATTTTTCCGTGCCTCCCCTTAACGAGGCTCCTTTGGTGCGTTTCGGTTCCGTGGAACATCCCGGAGTGGCTCCCGAAGGGTATCATGCCACATCCATCTTTCCGGAATATTTCCATGTGACTCCTGGACGCTGGGAACTTCTTCGGGAATCGCGCATGGACTGTGTGGTGGTGCAAAGACCGAGCGGGGCCTTGGAAGTAGTGGAGTTTCGGCGCCTTCAGGTTGGGGATCGCGTGGCTTTGGGTCGTGGAGAAAACGGGGAAGAGGGGATCTATGTTCATGCGGATGCATTCAGTGGGGAAGATCATCGAGGGGACAAGTTTGCCTTTCGAACGCGGCTGACTCGAGAAACCTCCTTTTCCATTGATTATGACGAATTCTACGATCTTTTAGGCCATGAAAGGGATCACGGCTTTATTGTCTGGGTGCTGGGACCGGCTCTGGTTTTCGATCGGGATGCTCGAGACGCCTTCATTGCCTTGATCCACAGAGGCTACGTGCATGCCCTTTTGGCAGGGAACGCTTTGGCGGTGCATGATGTGGAAGCGGCCATGTTCGGAACGGCTCTGGGTCAGGAAATCTATTCCAAGCGACTGGTGCCTCTGGGGCATTATCATCATTTGGATGCCATCAACCGGGTTCGTGCGTTGGGATCCATTGAAGCCGCCATCCATAAGGGACTTGTGACGGACGGGGTCATGCATGCGGCCTGGAAGCGCGGTATTCCCGTGGTGTTGGCTGGATCCATTCGAGATGACGGCCCTCTTCCCGAAGTGATCGCGGATGCCTATGCGGCCCAGGACCGCATGAGGCACGTGGTGCGAGGAGCGACAACCATTGTGGCTTTGGCGACCCAATTGCACGCTATTGCCACGGGGAATATGGCGCCGGCTTATCGTGTTTTGGACGACGGAACTATTCGTCCGGTCTTTTTCTACACGGTCGATATGTCCGAATTTGCTGTGCAAAAACTGGCCAACCGTGGTTCACTGACCGCCCGCTCGCTTCTCACCAACGTGCAGGATTTTGTGGTGACCGTGGAAAGAGGCTTGCGTCGTCGAGAAGAGCGAGCAGCATCTTCCAGCTGAAAATAACGAAACAGAAAGAAAGAGCTTTTGAAAAGGTGGGCTTGGGTTACGGCATGGCTTCCGGCGCGTTCGCTCAAAGGGTGGGGGTTGACTGCAGGCAAACCGTGCTGCCCACGGGTTGAATGATGGGACGAAGGCCTATGCGATGAAAGATCAAGGTTCAAGCGTGATCTGTGTGCCTTGGGTGCCGGCGATGGTTCCTTCGATGTCTTCGATGGGACCGATGGCGGCTCGTTTTCGTGTGGATCGAACGAATTCCATGGCGGCTTCCACCTTGGGGCCCATGGATCCCGGGGGAAAGTGCCCTTGAGCCAGATACTGTTCGGCGTCGTCCAGCGTAAGGCGCGGCAGAAAACGCTGCTGAGGCGTTCCATAATTCAGGAACACGCCTGGCACATCCGTCGCGATGCAAAAAATGTCCACTCCAACCTGGCGGGCTAGCTTGGCGCTGGCCAGATCCTTGTCGATGACGGCATCCACCCCGCAAAAACCTCGGCCTTCTCGAATCACGGGAATGCCGCCTCCTCCGCAGCAGATCACCACAAAATCCATGGCGATAAGGTGACGGATTTCCTTCTGTTCCACGATGGTGAGCGGTTTGGGGGAAGCCACCACGCGGCGGTAGCCTTTAGGTGTTTTTTTCACGGGGAACGGCAGGGTCGGAACGATTTCTTCCGCATAAACGGGACCGACGGGTTTAGAAGGATTGTCAAAAGCCGGGTCTTTGGGATCCACAACCACGTAACTGATGAGGCTTACCAAGCATTTTTGCGTCACAATACCCAAAGCCATAAGTTCGCTGTCCAGAGTGGATTCGATCATGTAACCGATCTGTCCTTGCGTTTGTGCCACAAGGATTTCCAAGGGTAAGCGAGGCACGTCCGGACAGCATTCCTGTTGCAGCATAAGGTTTCCTACTTGGGGAGCGTTGCCGTGCGTAATGATAATGCGGAAAGATTCCGTAAGCCTGGCGATCTGACGCATGGGCACCTTAAGGTTTTCAAACTGTTCGTCAATGGTCCCCTTTTGCCCTTTGCGAATCAAGGCGTTTCCGCCCAAGGCCACGAGAAGTATGGGTTTTTGCGTCGGTAAGGGACTCACGGTGGCTCCTGTTCAGGCGCTTGCTCGAGACGCCTTGGTAAGACGGTTTCGAGTCTTTTTTGCGATTTTTCGACCTGGGCTACGTTCCGAACCGTCCGAAAACCTGAGGTAAGCGCCGCATTAAAGTTTCTTCAAGAGTGGGTGTGCCATGATCGCGGTATTCGTAGCGCACACGTACAGAAGGGTGTTGCAGGTTGACGATGCGTGTCAGCTGAATGGGTGTTGCAAAAAGGACAAGATCACATGGCACGGCGTTGATGCTTTCTTCAAGGTCGGCGATTTGCCTTGGGCTGTATCCCATAGCGGGCACAACCGGTCCAATGTGTGGGTATTGCGCATACGTATCTCGAAGACTTCCTCTGGCATAAGGCTTGGGGTCCACAACGCAGGCGGCTTGGTATTTCTTGGCTGCAATCATACCGGCTCCAAAAGGCATTTCCCCATGGGTCAGAGTAGGGCCGTCTTCCACGACGACGATGCGTTTGTGACGAATCCTTTCAGGGTCCGAGACGATCACCGGGGATTCGGCTAAAAGGATTTCGGCCTTGGGAGCCAGATCTTCAATGTTTCGACGTACCAGCCGAATCGCTTCGGCACCAGCTGTGTCAACCTTATTGATGATGGCGATATGAGCCATGCGCAGGTTGGTTTCTCCAGGATAGTACAAGCGTTCATGTCCGGCCCGGTGAGGGTCCAGCAGCACAATATGGACATCAGGGTAGTAAAACGGAGTGTCGTTGTTTCCTCCGTCCCAGACGATCACGTCTGCTTCCTTTTCGGCGTCCCGAAGGATTTTTTCATAGTCCACGCCGGCATAAACCGTGATCCCCTGTTCCACCAGGGGTTCGTATTCCTCACGTTCTTCGATGGTGCATCGGTGACGATCGAAATCCGCAAAGCTGGTAAAGCGCTGGATGATTTGCGTTCGTAGGTCTCCGTAAGGCATGGGATGTCGAATGGCCACCACGCGCAGCTGATGGGAACGAAGGATTTCACAGATTCTGCGGGTGGTTTGAGACTTCCCGCATCCAGTGCGCACGGCGCACACGGCGATCACGGGTTTGGACGCTCGAAGCATGGTATAGGTGGCACCGATCAATATGAAATCAGCGCCTTCGGCCATGACCAGAGACGCCTTGTGCATGACCTCCACATGAGGCACATCGCTGTAGGAAAAAGCCACCAGATCGATATGATGTTCTCGAATCAGTTCCGCCAGGTCTTCTTCGAGATAGATAGGAATACCGTCCGGGTATTCAGGTCCGGCCAATTCCGAAGGATACCTTCGTCCTTCGATATTAGGAATTTGCGCGGCCGTAAAGGCGACGACCCGGTACCTGGGGTTGTGTCGAAAGTAAACGTTAAAGTTGTGAAAATCACGTCCGGCCGCTCCCATAATGACCACTTTTTCAACCATGTGTTGCCTCCTTGCAGGTCCCAGCCTGCAAAGCATTCTAGCGGTTCACCTTGAAGCGATCAACGTTCCTTCGTCTTGTCAGGTTACGCCTTTGGGCACATCGATTGGACATCCTCACTCGCCCTGGTTCGTCCCGCACCACACCTGTAGGGGCGGACCGATGTGTCCGCCCCTCACCACCCATGCAGAGGCGGACCCACGTGTCCGCCCATGATCCCCACCCCCATCCAGAATCCGTGTTTACACATCAATGGCTTTCTCGGTATGTTGGCAAAACCGCATCAGCCGCGGTTTCATGCTTTTGGCGACATTGCCTGAACGCATGGATCAAAACTTATAGGAGCAGCCGACATGAAAACTTTGTTAGGTCTTGTGGGTTCACCAAGAAAATTCGGTAACAGCGAAATCTTCGTCAAAGAAATCCATTGCTGTCTTGAAGGTTCTTGGGATTTAAGGCTTCTCAGGCTTCCCGAACTGGACATTCGCCCGTGCCAGGCCTGCTATCAGTGCCTTTTCGGACCCATGAAGTGCGTGCAAAAGGACGACCTGGAATTGGTGCTTAAGGAATTGGTAAAGGCCGACGGGATCGTGCTGGCGGCTCCCACGTATTTCCTAGGGGCCAATGCCAGTCTGAAACGCTTGCTGGATCGCGGCTTAAGCTTCTACGCTCACATTGAGGCTCTCTGGGGTAAGCCTGCGGTAGGTGTAGCCATCGCCGGTGTGAAAGGTCTTGAAGGCTACACCAAGCTCATGGTGGATAGTTTCTTGAAGCTCATTTTGGCGGATCATCGAGGATCTGAAGTGCTCTACGGGGCTCTTCCCGGGGAGGTTTTGCTGGATGAAGCCGGCAGGTCTTCGGCTCAACGGTTGGCGAAGGCTCTGGAACATGGGGCGGAACCTTCAGATTCAAAAAACCCACGGTGTCCTCTGTGCGGCGGCGACACGTTTCGGTTCCTTCCCTGCCACGAACCATCTCCGTCGAATGTTCAAAAGGTTCGGTGCATGACCTGCAGTAGTGAAGGGACACTTCAGTGGACGGGAACATCTTTTGCGGTGGAAACCGTTCGAGGCGAACACCCCTTGTTTCTCACCCGGGAAGATGCCATTGCTCATTTGAAGTGGCTTCAGAGCATGAAGCAGCTTTTCATGGAACGTCGCGACCAGTTGAAAGCCATCACGCGAACCTACAAGAACATCGGCATCTGGGTGCGACCTGCGCAGGACTGACCTTGACGGACCATTTTTTTTCTCGCATCGGGGTCGACCGATGTCTCCGCGCCATGACCACCGACCGTGTAAGGGCGGACCGATGTGTCCGCCCCGACACACGCCACCCGGGGCGCATTTTTGGGGCGCACACACCGGTGCGCCCCTACAGGATTTTGCCGATTCTGGTTTCGCCGATTCCTTGGTTGTGCCAGTGTTGGCCTGTCATGACCGAAGAAATACGGGGCATCTCCGTGTCTGCATTCCGACGTGCCATCCTGCTCGTAGGGGCGGACCGATGTGTCCGCCCCATCATCCACAGGCTCTCGACGACCATTCCTATCAAGCCGAAAAAGGAGCTTGGCCATGGAATCGAAAAGCAGCTTACCAATGAAGATCTGTGATCCGTCGTGGACTCGAATAGGCTGGATCGGCACAGGCGTGATGGGATCGGCCATGTGTGCGCATCTCTTGAATGCAGGGTATCATATCAAGGTTTTCAACCGAAACCGATCCAAAGCCGAGCCGCTATTGAAGCTCGGAGCCCACTGGTCTGAATCGGCAGCCCAAGCGACCGCGTCATCCGATGTGGTGTTTACCATGGTGGGATTTCCGGAAGATGTGCGTGAGGTCTATTTCGGCTCTGAAGGTATCTTTTCGGGGGTTCGCGAAGGAATGATCCTGGTGGACATGACCACGACAGAACCTCAGCTGGCACAAAGTATTGACGCCGAAGCTCGACGCCATGGGGCCTGGGCTGTGGATGCTCCTGTATCCGGAGGTGATGTGGGAGCACGCCAGGCGAGTCTTTCAATCATGGTTGGAGGGGATGCCGAGGTGGTTCGAGCGATTGAGCCTCTGCTGAGAATGCTCGGTAAAAACATCGTGCACCATGGTCCGGCGGGATCAGGTCAACACGCCAAAATGTGCAATCAAATCGTTATTGCCGGTACCATGATCGGCGTGTGCGAAAGCCTTCTTTATGCGACACGAGCCGGATTGGATCCGCAACGAGTCCTTCAAAGTATCAGCCGAGGCGCTGCGGCGTGTTGGGCTTTGGATAACTTGGTACCGCGCATGATACGCCGTGATTTTGAGCCCGGCTTTTACGTGGAACACTTCATCAAGGACATGGGCATCGCCCTCAAAGAAGCCCAACACATGCAACTGGCTTTACCTGGACTCGCTCTGGTGCATCAGCTCTACACCGCCGTCAAAGCTCAGGGTCACGGCCGCAAGGGGACGCAAGCACTCCTCCTGGCTTTGGAATCTTTGGCCGGTAGCCATCCCGTTGGTTCGAGCGACGTCCTGAAAGAGGCTCGGTGATTTGATTCTTATCCCGGGGACATGGATGTGTTTGAAGCCTTATCCGAAGCCTCATGAAGCATGGCGTAGACGGCCTCCGCAAGCTTTTCCAGGCTATAGGGTTTGGGTAGGAAATGGGAAACACCTAATGCCTCGACGGCAGCTACCCGATCCCCGGAGACGTCCCCACTGACAATGAGGGCTTTGATGCTTGGATGATGCTTGAGAATTTCCCGATAAACGTCGGGGCCGTCCATGTCGTCCCCCAACCTCATATCCAGAACCAGAGCATCGAATTTGTGAACGTTGGCCAACGCTACAGCTTCACGGCCGTTGGATGCCGCTGAGACACAATAGCCGAGGTCCGTAAGCAGGTTTTGCACCAAAGTTCTTTGATCTTCCATGTCTTCCACCACGAGAATCTTTTCGCCCGAACCCTTGGGAAAGGCTTCCATAAAGTTCTGCTTCGATTCGAGGGCGGGTGGAGGATCGGCTTCTGGAAGATACAATGTGAAGGTGGTTCCTCGGCCCGGTGTACTTTCCACGTCCACAAAGCCGCCCATGTCTTTGACAGCATGCCAGATGATGGTCATGCCCAGGCCTGTCCCACTTCGACCCATCTTTTTCTTGGTGTAAAACGGCTCGAACAAGTGCGGCAGATCCTGAGCCGCGATGCCGGTTCCGGTGTCCTGAACCTTCACGAGGATCCAGCGGCCCGAAGGCACCGTTTCAAAGCCGACTTTTGGCTGATTGAGTTCCAGGCTGGTGAGGGCAACATGCACGGTGCCGGTGTGATCGATGGCCTCGACGGCGTTGCGCACCAGATTCAAAAGCGCTTTTTCCAGATGGGGTTCAGATCCCACGCAGTAAAAGCGGCGACTTTCCATTTCCATCTGAAACCGCACTTCAGGGCGGGAACTTCGCAGTGCGGCGAATTCCGGAGACGAAAAGACCCGCTGAATCAGGTCGCTCAATTCAAAATGTTCATTGCATTTAACGCCGCGTCGAGCGAGAGTCAAAAGGTCTTGAACGATGGCGCCCGCTCTAAGGCCGGCGTCACGAATCAAGGTCAGGGAGCGAACCATGGGGTCTGTGGGACTGATACCTCGAAGAAGCATATCAGGATAACCCACGAGAGTCGTGAGAAGGTTGTTGAGGTCGTGAGCCACGCCTCCGGCGACAAGACCCACGGTTTCCAGTTTCTTGGCTCGGTCCAGCTGGGATTCCAAAGCTTTTTGAGGTCGAAGATCCATGACCGCTTCGAGTAAATGACGCTTTCGGTTATAGGTGACCTCCGCAATACTTCTCAGAACCGGCACACCCTTGCCGTCACCGGTCGGCAGATTGCATTCGATGTCGCGCACGGTCCGTCCCTTGTCCAGAACAGGGCACTCGGCGTCTTGAGAAGGGCAGACCACATCCTTGCAAGGTTTATTGCGAATGTCACTGAGGGAGCGCTCCATAAGTTCCAAGGCTTTGGAGTTGGCCCAGGACACCGTCCTTTTTTCTGTGTCCACAAGGATAATCCCCACGGGATTGGATTCCAGGATCCTGTGCAGCTCTTGTTGCTGTTGCAGCTTTTCTTCTACGTTCTTCTCCAGGGTATGAAGCACCTCATCGATGGACTTGCGCAAGAGGGCAATTTCATCCAGGTTCGATGCATGCGTCGCTTGTGCATCAACCGAGGGAACGTTTCTGATTTTCAAGACAAGATGACCGATTCTTTGAAAGACCTTTCGATCCACAAAGTACCACAGAGCCCCCAGGGCCCACATGGACAATCCCAACAGTGCCGCGGCAAAAAGCAGTACCGATCGCACAGCTTGCCGATGAATGAAACGTTCCAGCGTGGTTTCCAGAACCAGCCCTGCATTTTTCTGAAGTCCAGGAAAGAGAAGCTTCGCCGTGATGTGATCTGGAAAAAGTTCTAAAGATACTTCAGGTTCCGACGGAAATGTGGAAGAAACCATTTTGTCCGACTCAGCCACTGTTGCCGTGACGGAACGGCCGATGGTTGTTTGCCAGAGATCCATGACTTCTTGATCGATTTCTCTTAGAAAGATCAACGTTCCCCGAGCCGGGCCCTCGCTGTGGCTGGTGAGGATGGGGCAGGCGGCGGCGAGGTGCGCGTCCCCGTCATGGATGAAAATTCCAGAGGTGCAATCCCTGGCATCCGGCGATGGGAACAGAGGGGTGGTTGCTTGAATGTCGTTTAAAAAGTTCTCTGAGAGACGGGTTTCTTCATCGGTATTGGAATCAAATGCCACTTGATGCTGAAGAACTCGGTTCTTGTCATAGAAGAGCATGCCTTTAAGGTGGAGAGCATGAAAAGTTTCGGAGGTCAGGTTTTCCTCGATGAATTCTTTGTTAAGGTCGTCAACGAACTGGTACGTGGCATCCCAGAAGGCCCAATCTCGGGCGGTTCTGGCCAGATGGGTGAGTTGTGACTCCAGCACGGCTCGAATGCCTTGCATGCCCTCTTCGGCCAACCGGCGTTCGACTTTATCCATGGAATCCACCACAATGTAGCGGGCGGCCAGCAGCGACAAACCTACCAGGCACACCGTCACTGTGAGGAAAATCACGAAGCTTCGAGTGCGCAGCATTCTTTATGGCCTTCCTTTTTGTTGGAAGAAGTCTTAAGTTTTTTAAGTGTAGCTCATGCAACTAATCGGCTGAAACTCGAAGAGACTTTACAAAAAAGTTTACCGATTAAGTCAGAAAATTGTGCGCGGGATTCTTGGATCCCTGATACTGCTTCGGCGATTGGAGGCAATCTTTGAGGAAGCCTAAACGGTTTTCGAACCGCAAAGGAGGTGGAAGTCCATGACGCAGTGTACTCGGTGCGGTAGGCTTCTCACGGCGGAAGACGATCGGTACGAAATTTCCAGTCAGATAGTTTGTGAGGACTGCTACCTGGATCGGGTGGCCACACCAAAGGTCTGCGATCCTTGGGCGGTGTATAGCGCGAAGAAAACCGGGGAGGGCCAAGCCGGATTGACGGATCGCCAGAAGGACCTTTTGCGGTTTCTTGAACAGCAAGGCCCTGTGCGTTTGGAGACCATTCTCGAGACACTGGGAATGGATGAGGGCACCTTCCGTTCGGATTTTGCGGTGCTACGCCATCTGGAACTGGCCAAGGCCACCAAGGTCGGAGACGAGGTGCGCTACACGGTTTTTGGGTCTCCTTCGGCATGAAGCTTGTCCGGGCCAGGAAACCTTTTCCACGACACGCCTGACGCGTTTCCCGCCCCACCCCCACCGCCCTTGTAGGGGCGGACCCATGGGACCGCGCCAAAACCAAAACATGCAAAAAGAAGCCCCAGGTGTTCGACGACGAGACCACATATGTAGGGGCGGACCGATGTGTCCGCCCCGAAGCCCCTTGGTGTGGGAAAAAACCGGGGCGCACACACCGGTGCGCCCCTACAGAAAGGCCGTTGTTTGGAGTGCGGTCCGTTGTTTTGGGGTACGGTCCGTGGGTTTTGCACGAAAAACCCAACAGCGCCGGTGCATACGTGGCCCCCCACGTGCGTCGTCCCGTAGGTGTGGCCCGATGGGACTGCGCCAAAACATGCAAAATGCAGGTCCATATGTCCGACGACGAAACCACCCCGTAGGGGCGGACCGACGTGTCCGCCCCCAAACCGCCATGGTGTGGGAAAAACTGAGGCGCACACACCGGTGCGCCCCTACGAGGATACGTTGGTTTGGGCATGAATGTTTTCGTCGGGCACAAGGACACGGGTGCCGTCCGGGTCGATGCGAACCCGGCATCCAAAAACCTGAACCAAATTCGCAAAACTTCGCCCGAAAACCAGTTCCAGATGGTCTTTTGGAATGCCGAGCTTATCGGCCATGAAGTTTCGAAAATGATCCTCAAAGGCCAAAAGGCGAAGCACGTTATCCACCGAAGCCCCTTTGGTGGCTTCCAGTTCTTGGAAAGCAGCGGCCAGTTGATCAAAACGGCACCGACGATCGTGTTCGGCCATGACATCCAGCAGAAGTTCTACGTCCTTGAAAATATCTCGGCGTGTCAGGTACGGCTCTTTGGCCAGTTCTTCCGCCGGTGCCGGATCCCAACAGGCCTGAGCTCGGCACTGCAAAGGACGGTTCGCATAGATGGTGCATCGATTTGTTGAGGCATCCAGAAAGAGGCATTCCGTCGTTCCCGGCTTTTCTCTCACCTTAAGCCTTTCATCCAGAAGAAAAAACAGGTCCTCCTTAAACGGTGACCGCACGGGTTCCCCGCGCCTCAAAGTGTAAACCGCATTCCAGCCGATGGCTCCTTTTCGCAGTAACGGCAAGTCTTCCAGATGAAGTGTCGGGCTGCCCTTACGGCAGCATTCTCCGCATTGCAAACATGAGGGCAGAATCTCGCGGGCATGATGTTCGGCGAGGGAAAGCACGTTTTTCCAAGCCGTCACACGGTCAGCCCCATGAAGGGTGTCCCAGGTTTTCAAGACCGCCTGGAAAGCCGAGTCCTGGGTGAGTTGCAAGATCACACGTTCCACAGGGACTCGGTTTTCGGGATCTCGCAAGATTTCTTGCACATAATCCAAGACGTTATCACGCAATGCATGCACGTTCCAACTCGCCGGGGACTGTGCCTCGGCGGGTGGCGCCTTTTGGGGTGTTTCTTGAGCAGTCATCTGTAAAGGGCTCCTTTGCGTCGGGATGTGGAATCGTTCCTTCCAAAAACGGCTCGAAGGCGTGGCGATTCATACCAAGTCCCGGAGTCTCGGCCAAGCGACAAATGCAGGTGGTGTTTTCGAGTTGTGAGAAAGGATCTGCCATGGTAAGTTCTAACGCCTTAATAACTAACGGAAAGTCGAAAGTCAGATCGAAAGGAGGTCCCGCCCATGCGCTATAGCCGCTGTTTTATTCACACCCAGTACGAAGTGCCCAAGGAAGCGGAGACGCCGTCCCATGTGCTGCTGCTTCGAGGTTCCTACATTTATCCGGCGGCTGCCGGCATTTATTCCTTGCTGCCTTTAGGGCACCGGGTGGCCGAAAAGGTCAAAAAGATCATTCGGGAAGAAATGGACGGGATCGACGGCCTGGAAGTGACCATGCCCGTGCTTAACCCTGCCGAATTGTGGAAAGCCACCAAGCGCTATTTCGACATTGGGCAGGAACTCTTTCGCATTCGGGACCGAAGACAGCGGGAATTCGTGCTGGCCATGACCCACGAAGAAATCGTCACGGACATCGCCAAGAAATTCCTTCGGTCCTACAGGGATCTTCCGGTGATGCTTTACCAGATTCAAACCAAGATTCGAGACGAGGCAAGGCCTCGAGCGGGGCTGCTTCGAGTGCGCGAATTTCAGATGAAGGACGCTTACAGTTTTCATGCCGACTTCGATGACCTGGACCGTTATTACCCAAGAATCTACAACGCCTATTTGCGCGTTTTTGCGCGCTGCGGCCTTAACGCCGTGCCCATTGAAGCGGATACAGGCATCATGGGGGGTACAGGGTCCCATGAGTTTATGCTGGAATCCAATTATGGAGAAGACCAGTTCGTGGTTTGCACTCATTGCGACTACAGGGCCAACACGGAAAAGGCCGTGGGCGTGAAACCGGCCGTCAAGGACCTTCCGGCAGATCCTCCGGCCATGGCCACAGTGGCCACACCCGGGATCAAAACCATCGCGCAACTCATGGATTTCTTTCAGACCACCGAAGACCATTTTCTCAAGACGCTTGCCTATGACGCGGACGGTCGTCTGGTGCTGGGGGTGGTACGAGGAGACTTCAGCATTTCGGTGACCAAGCTGGCCAATCATCTCAAAGCCGTGCATGTGGACATGGCTTCCGAAGACCTTCTAGAAAAGCATGGACTTTACGGCGGTTTTCTCTCCCCGGTCGGTCTCAAAGGCAAAGACCTTCGTATCGTTGTGGATACGTCCGTGGGTCAAGAAACCCTGTACATTGCAGGCGGAAACGCCATGGATGTGCACCTGAAAAACGTTTTGCCCGGACGTGATTTTCAGATCTCGGAACAGGCGGACATTGCGGAGGTGCGTTCAGGGGACAGATGCACTCAGTGTACCACGGGGCGGCTGGAAATCCGTCGAGGCATCGAGCTGGGACACACTTTCAAGCTTGGCACCAAATACACCGCGCCGGACACCATGGATGTGACCTTTCTTGGAGCGGACGGGGAAAACCACAGAGTGGTCATGGGGTGTTACGGCATCGGCGTGGAAAGGCTCATGGCCTCCGCCGTGGAACAGTGGCACGATGAGGCGGGTATCATTTGGCCGGTGACCATCGCCCCGTTCCAGGTGATCCTCACAACCTTGGGCAAAAGCCCCGAAGTGGATACAGCGGCTGAAGCTTTGTACGAAGACCTTCGAAAACACTGGGAAGTCCTTTATGATGACAGGGACGAATCTCCAGGGGTGAAGCTTAAGGATGCAGACCTTTTGGGTATTCCCATTCGTGTGGTGGTGAGTCAGCGGGGTCTGAAGCAAGGGACCTACGAAGTGAAGGTGCGCAAGACAGGAGAAGTGTCTTTTTATGGCCGCGACGAAATCATAAGCGCTCTGACACGAATCGTTGCCGATCTGACCCCTTCCTTGGACGGGCTGCCTTTGCTGCCCGAAACTTCCTAAAACACAACAAGAAAAGGCACAGGTTCAGGCTTGTAGGGGCGAGGCGCCGCCTCGCCCCTACGTTGAAATGTTATGAGCTTGGTCTTGCTTGTTCTCGGACAGGCTCCCAGGCACCGACGGAATGGCAGTGCCTGCCATGGCTCGTTTTGTCATCTCTCACAGTTCCTGGGGCTTTTTATCTGAAAAGGGATAGCGATGAGGCTGAAAGACGGTGTTTTATTGACCTTGGGGGAAGCTCTTGTCACCCGGTACACTCTGGGTTCCTACGCCGTGAATGCCTATGAACTGGTGTGCCGAAAAACAGGCTTGGAGCTTCTCATCGATGCGCCTCAGGGTATCGACACCGTTGCCTTTCAGGGGCCTTTAAGTGCTGTGGTGATCACTCATGCCCATGGAGATCATACCGAAGGGCTCAGGAGTCTGGTGGAAAAAACCGGCGTTCCCGTCTGGGTTCATGCACTGGATGCGCCTCGACTTCCCGTCAAACCAGATATGGTCTTCGACGAGGATCAAGAAATTTCCGTAGGCGCGTTGACCGTGTGTGTTTGGCACACTCCCGGTCACACGCCTGGAAGTCTCTGCCTATCCTTCCAGAATGTGCTCTTTTCCGGAGATACACTTTTTCCCGACGGCCCGGGGCATACGGACAGCCCCGAGGCTTTTCGCCGAATTCTTGACTCTCTTGATCGAAAGATCTTCACCCTGCCCGACACCGTTCTGGTGTTTCCTGGCCATGGTCCTCCGACCAACGTGGGCTATGAACGAAGAGCCTTTGAAACTTTCCTGCGACGAGGTTACCCTGAAAACCTTTGCGGGGACGTGGTCTGGACATAGAAGCGTGTCCGAGAACTCGCAATACCAAGGTCTACAACGCCATTTCCAGGTAGGGGCGAGGCGCCGCCTCGCCCCTACGTCTGAGCTTGAAAAGGCTCACTCTAAGCTCTCGGACAGGCTCCTCGTGATTCATTCGGGCAGAAGAACTCGGTGAAACCCTTCCGCATAGGTGTAAGGCGTTCCTTGGGCGGCTTTTCGAAACCGTTCTTCCAGCCAGGCTCGAATATCCCGTACCGGATGAGCGTTCCACTGGCTGGCATGGCACTGCAGAGCTGCAATCTTGATCTCAAAAGTCTCCGAGATATCTTCCCGATGATTGATGTCTTCCGCTGCCCAAAACCAGGCTTCCTTGACCTTATGGGGTTCCAGTCCTTCGGCTAAAAGGTCTGGGTAGGCGAGATGGTCCCGAGCGTAAGGGAACAGGGCGTCCATAACCACTTGGCCCACAATGCGATGGTCCCGATGCCACAAGTAACGTCGGTACGGGTCCGAAGAAAGGACGATGGCCGGCCGAAAATACCGAATCCAGCGGACCAATTCCTTTCGGAAATCAGGCGTGTCCTCGAGTCCTTGATCGGGGTAATGCAAGAACACCACATCCTGAACCCCGAGCACACGAGCCGCAGCCCTCTGTTCTTGCTGGCGAATGCGGGCCAAATCCTTGGGGTCCATGGAGCGGTCATTGGTGCCCTTATCCCCGTCCGTGCATATGACATAGACAACCTTTTTCCCGTCCCGCGTCCATTTGGCGATAGTGCCTGCAGCGCCGAATTCAGGATCGTCCGGATGCGCCGCAATAACGAGAGCATCGATGGAGTCCATTGGATACCGTCTCCCTTTCACCTTTGAAAATCCTGTCGGGATGGAGAAGGTCGCTCAAGGCTTGAGCTAAATCCTGAGCCACCCGGTCCCATGAATAACGCTGAGAAATGTCCCGGCGCACCGCCGCGTGACGCGCGTCGTTTCCTGGACGGTCTCTGGCGATGGCCGTGAGTCCTCGAAGAAGTTCTTCGGGGCTGTTGTTGCGAAGCAGCACGCCTGCTTCCGGCCTGGACAGCACATCCGGTAAGACCCCCACGGGAGGCCCCACCACAGGTTTTCCCGAAGCCAAGGCTTCCAAAGCCACTAAACAAAAGCTTTCGTAATGGGAAGCAATGACCAAGGCATCGGCGGCTGCGTAAAAATCCGGAAGCCGAGCCTGTTCCACTCGACCCGCAAAAATGACTCGTCGGGAAAGACCTCGGGCCTTGACTATCTCACGAAAGGCTCCAAGGGATTTCTCTTCGGAAACGTCTCCCCCAACTACCAGCAACCGTGCCGGTATTGAGCGAGGCAATCCTGCAAAAGCTTCGAGAAGACGGTCCAGACCTTTGATGGGGTCGAGACGTCCAACAAAAAGATACACGAGGGCATCCAAGGGGAGCTCAAGCTGTCGACGGGCCCAAACGTTGTCCTTCGGTCGAAAGAGATGCCCATCCACGCCACAGGGCACCACGGCAATACGGCGGGGTGAAACGCCATAGTGAAGGATCAGAGCTTCCTTTTCCGAGTCGGTGGGAGCCAGCACACCGTGGCTCTGGGAAGCCACCAAGTGTTCCGCGCACAAGCGGCATGAGGCATCCACGGTTCGCCCTAAAGCTTCGGCCTTGGAACGAGCCAGTGTGTGAAACATGATCACATGCGGCAGGTGCAGGCTTTGAGCCGTGGCAAGCCCGGCAAGTCCTGAGAGCCAATAATGACTGAAGATGACGTCAAAAGGCCTTTTCTTTTTCTGAGCATTTCCTGACTGCCGGCAATGCGGTTCAAAGGCGGCAGGGAAGGTCTTGGTCCACTCGGCTTGGCCTTGGGAAGCTTTGAGAATGGCCTGATGAAACGATTTCGCTGTCTTGATCTGTTCCGAGGGGTCTTGAGGTGCCTTGGACGAGCATGGCACGGAGACCCAATGCACATTGGGCCCAAAGTAGCGTTGCAGGGTTTCCTTGGATTCTTCACCATCCAGAAAGCGCGGTCCGTCCAAGGGTTCTCCCACAAACAGATCCACCATGTGCCCGAGGGACGCCAAAGCTCGAGACATTTCGCGAATGTAGACGCTCATACCTCCCGTATCTCGGCGTCCGAGGGGGCCTAAAGGGTTGGAATGGGCACAGACCATGGCGAAACGAAGCCGTCGACCCCTTGGGCGCTCATTGGTTCCGGCGGGTCTTGGGGACGAAAAATCGAACCGATGGCACATGCGCATGAACTTTCTGTTCCTCGAAGGATTTTCCTAAACCGCGTCCAAAGAGATTCGCACGCGATACAAGGGGACTTCGCGTCCTCCCAATCGAAATTTGTAGTTTTCATCGCCGCGCAGGAATTCATAGCGTCTGCGCCCAAGCTCCGCGGCATCTTTGATGGTGAAGACCGTGTGCATGAGCCCGACGCTCAGGTGGCCGAAAGCGGCGTCGTAGCCGCTGTTATAAAGGAAAACAGCTTCAGCGTCATCAAAACACAAGGCGGAGGCGACGGGAGACGCATTCAGATCAAGAATGGAAAGACGCAACAGGCCTTCGTGGGCCATGGTGCGGCACAAGGCTTCCAGGTAGGCTCTGACCGATGGGGTGAGAAAACGTGCCTTGTCGTCGCGATTGCTTTGAAAAAGGTGAAAGAAAACTTCCAGCGCCGGTTCCACTTCTGCCGGGGAAGTCACCACACGAAACCGGACGGGTCCGGCTTCTTCCAACCGACGCATTTTGCGCCGGACTTCATGACGTTGCTTCCCATTGAGGCTCTGCAGGTAGGCTTCCCAGGATCCATGGAGAGGCATTTCCACCGTTACATCGCTGCGTTCCACGGAAACTTCATAGCCCAAAGTCCGACATAAAGGCACGAAATGGGTCATGACCGTCGATGCAGGACGCACGGGGAAAAGATCCAAAGCTTTCAAGTTCATTTGGTGAGCCGCCTGCAGGAAAGCGCGACAGACATCGTCTTCTTTCCCCGGTATGGCCACTACATCAAAATAGTCGCATACCTCGGGATCTCCTGCAAAAACCCCAACCCCTTTGGATACCTTCACAGGGCAATACCCTTCAAAGCCTCCGGGGCCGTGAGCGATCCAAAGAGTCAAGCTGGTGCCTCGACCCAGAGTGTTGAGCCAGGCGTCCAGCCACGGCGGCGTGACAAACAAAGGAACCCCCGTATAAAGGTGGCGTGCGTTTTGCCACGCAGACCATAGGGGGTCCAGTTTATCGGTGATGGTCACAGTCGTTTCAGCCCATTCGCGTCCCACGATTTCAACCTTCTCCATCGACCCAATGCCAACGGGGGCCCGACGGCGTATCTTCCACGATGACGCCGTGTTCGGCAAGAAAATCGCGTAAAGCATCCGCTGTAGGCCAAAGTTTTTGTTCTCGAAACCTTTGTCTGAGGCGCACTATGTCCTCTACGACAGGTTCCAGGACCATCCGTTTATCTTCAAGTGACAAGGCCAGGCGCTGCGCGGTCAAAACGAGCCATTCTCGAAAGGTTTCCCGGCCTTGAGAAAGATCTTCGGAAGGAACCCCCAAGGTCGAAGCTTCCCATAGGAGTCGGTCCAAGTCCAGGAGAGCTCGCGCTGTGTCTCCTGGATCGCGCTGTGTCAAACCCTGTTCCAAAAGATCTTCAGCACTACGGAGCAGATCCCAGAAATCTTCAAGGCCCGGCGTGGACGGCGGCTGGGACATGGCTTCGGTATCGGTTCGTAAGGTCGTGAAGGCATCAGCCGCCACGCCGGGGGAAACCTTAAGCTCTTCCGCTATGTTGGTGACACCGGTGCTCAGGGTCCAGAGAAGACTCAATGGAAAGGTGTCCCCTGAAGAGAACACTCTTTCATACGAGGCTGAAGTTTTTCTCAGGGTCACGGTTCCTACGCCGCGAACAACGGCGGTCCCTTGAGAAAAATCCAAGATGAGCGCCGTATGCTCGTCAATGCCGACGATGATGGCATCGAAGGGAAGGAGTTTTTCCAGAACCTGAAACCGCGCCTTTCCCATGTAACAAAAGCGTGTGTCGTGGGTTCCTCCTTCCGCATTGTTCCAATGAGGGACAATGACCAGGCGCAGTCCCCACGGCTCCAAAAGGTCGATGCCATCTGTCCAATGCACATCCATGCCCACCTTATAGATTTCATAGACGGGAAGTGTCTTCCAACCGATACTGAGGGCAGCGGCGCTACTGGCCGTGATCACAGCCCCGTCGGCCAAACGGGATCGAAGAAGGTTCGGTACCGGAGAACCGATCCAGTGTCGAGCGGCGTAAGTGGGGCTCCCTGGACCCATGAGAATGTAATCGGCCTGTTGCAAATATTTGAGTGTCTGGCGTCCCTGGGGTGTGTCCATGTCGTGACGGGATTTCAAAGAGGCCACATGCAAAGGACGACCCACACGGGTTTGAAAATATTCCTGAGCACGCTTGGAAATCTCGTCCACGTTCAGTTGAAATCCGGCCGGAGTATCGATAAAGAAGGCCAATGGATCGGGGCCCTTGGATCGAAGAAGGGATTTGTGCACTTCCACCATGCTGGCGGTTAATTCCCCCGATCCCATGAGCACCAGACAGCCGGCAGGCATAAACTGTGCTTGATGCAAAGGCGAGGAATGGTTCATTTCGATGAACCCTACCTTTTCCAAGTTTTGGTATGGATAGACAGGACGAAAATTAAGGCCTTTGAAAGGGGATGACAAGGTGCGGAACCACCCACGCATGGTGTTGTTCGATTTCGGGCGAGTGATCTCCGCGCCCAAACCGGTGTCACTTTTTGAAAGCTACGAAAGGGAGCTCAACCTGCCCTTGGGAAGCCTGAATCGTATCATGTTTGAGGATCCTGTGTGGGAAGAGACTTTGCTCGGTCGCCGAAGCCTTGAGGAATACTGGCGAGCTATCGGGCCTCGATTGGGCCTGCACGATCTCAGAGCCGTGGAGGCTTTTCGAGCCCGCTACGATGAGGACGAAAGACCCAATGAACCGGTCATCACCATGATTCGAAGCCTTCACGGGCGTGTGCCTCTGGCGGTTCTCTCCAACGCTCCGCGAGGGTTGTCGTCATGGCTGAAGCGCTGGGGTGTTCTGGATTTGTTCGATGCCGTTTTTTGCTCCGCGGAGGAAGGCGTGCGAAAGCCGTGGAAGGAAGCCTACGAGTTGGTTCTGGATCGGTTGAAAGTGCATCCCCATGATGTCCTTTTTATAGATGACACGCAGGAAAATGTGGCAGCGGCTACAGCCTTGGGCATGGTGTCCCATCTTTACCGGGATTCCATAGGGCTTCGCCTTTTCTTGAAAAAGCATGGGCTTGAACTGTGATGGTTGTAGAGCTAGGAAGCTTTCCGATAACCACAAACACCCTAAAGTGGAATGCCGTTTCAAAGGTCGGGGCAAGGGGGCGCCTTACCCGTACAAACCTGAAAATGGGATATTTCCTGGAAGCGCGGGCGTCCCGCCCGCCACATGGCGGACCAGAGCTCCGCGCTTTCAAGGGAAAACCCGACTTGGACAGGTTCCCAGGCAAACCATTAAGCCGTGGCTTTGTGTCGCGTATAATAAACCATAACAAGGAGCTGACATGACAAATCAGATTGTCTCAGGAACCCATCCCTTTCTTTCCCCTTACCCTCCTCAAAGGACGCGCAAGGGCAAGATTGTGAGTGCTCAGGAAGCCGTTCAGGTCATTCGCGACGGCGACACGGTGGCAACGAGTGGCTTCGTGGGTATCGGCTTTGCCGAAGAAGTGGCCATCGCCCTGGAAAAGCGTTTTCTGGAAACAGGAAAACCCAGGAATCTTACACTTTTTTACGCCGCCGGTCAGGGTGACGGAAAAGACCGTGGCCTGAATCATCTCGGGCATGAAGGACTGATCAAGCGTGTGGTGGGAGGTCACTGGGGCTTGGTACCCAAACTTCAGCGTCTGGCCATGGAAAACAAGATCGAGGCCTACAATCTGCCCCAAGGGGTCATCACGCACATGTATCGAGATATTGCCGCCAAAAAACCGCGAACACTCACCACCGTCGGTTTGGGAACCTTTGTGGATCCGAGAAACGGCGGCGGCAAACTGAACGACATGACCACAGAGGATCTGGTGGAACTCATGGTCATCGACGGGGAAGAAATTCTTGCCTACAAGACCTTTCCCATTCATGTGGCCATTATTCGCGGAACCACGGCGGACACCGACGGCAATATCACCATGGAACGGGAAGCTCTGACCCTGGAAACCCTTTCCTTGGCCACAGCGGCCCACAACAGCGGGGGCTTTGTGATCGCCCAGGTGGAACGTATCGCCGAACGTGGAACCCTCAACGCCCGCCAGGTCAAAATTCCAGGAATTCTCGTGGATTGTATCGTGGTGGCTTCTCCGAAAAACCACTGGCAAACCTTTGCAGCGCCTTACAATCCGGCCTTTTCCTGCGAAATTCGTGTGCCCATGACCACCGTGCCCTCCATTCCGCTTGATGAAAGAAAAATCATTGCACGCCGGGCTGCCTTTGAGCTGAAGGCGAACAGTGTGGTCAATTTAGGCATCGGTATGCCTGAAGGGGTAGCCAATGTGGCTGTGGAAGAAAAAGTTCTTGAATATCTCACTCTGACCGCCGAACCGGGGGTGATCGGCGGCATGCCCGCAGGAGGTTTGAATTTTGGAGCTGCCGTGAACACGGATGCGGTCATCGATCAGACAGCCCAATTCGACTTTTATGACGGAGGTGGTTTGGACATTGCCTTTCTCGGCATGGCGCAAGCGGACGCTTTGGGAAACGTCAATGTGAGCAAATTCGGCCCCAAAATCGCAGGTGCCGGAGGATTCATCAACATCAGCCAAAACGCCAAGAAAGTTGTCTTCATGGGAACCTTTACGGCGGGTGGGCTTAAGGTGGCTATCGAAGATGGCACACTGCGCATTCTCCAGGAAGGACAATCGAAAAAATTTGTCTCTCATGTGGAACACGTCACCTTCAGCGGTGCTTACGCCGTTCGGCGCAACAAACCCGTGCTCTATGTCACGGAACGGTGTGTGTTTTCCCTCACCGAGGAGGGCATGGAACTTGTGGAAATCGCTCCAGGCGTGGACCTGGAACGCGACATCTTGGCCCATATGGACTTCAAGCCTCTTGTGCGAGGCACACCCCGTCTCATGGATGATCGCATCTTTTGGGACGAACCCATGGACCTCAAGACAGATTTGCTTTCTCTGCCCTTGGAACAACGTCTTGTCTACGACCCCAAAGAAAATCTTTTCTTCGTCAATTTCGAAGGCTTCAGTGTCAAGACTCTGGAAGAAGTGGATGTCATTCGGGAAGCCGTCGAAAAGATCCTCAAACCATTGGGACACCGTGTGTACGCCATTGTCAATTACGACAATTTCACCATATTTCCAGACGTTGTCGATCCCTACACGGACATGGTCAAATACCTGGTCGACCATTACTACTCGGGGGTTACTCGTTACACGACCAGTGCCTTTTTGCGCATGAAGCTGGGGGATGCTCTGGCCAAAAGGGGTGTGGCCCCTCATATTTACGTGAGGGCCGAAGAAGCTCGAGAGGCGCTGAAGAAGCTGTAGAAGAGGTTTTTTTCAGAAAATGTTTGAGAGGGATTTTGGGGCGGACACATGGGTCCGCCCCTATGAGATCATGGGTTTGCGGGTGGGCACGTCGGTCCCCCCCCAGGGGTTTTTCTGGGATTAAAAGTGAAGGACGTGGGAAGCTCGCATGGGTGTTTGCTAACGAGCTTTCGGCACACTTTCCTGGAAACGGAATAAAACCGACTTTTTTTGCTCCTTCCTCAATAGGCAGTGTTTCCTTTTTTAGGAATCTTTTGACTGGGTGCCGGCAGCCAGTCCTCGGTACGTGCGGGCGACGGCTTCGGCGATGTGACACACTCGAAACGCGCGCCCTTGCTTGTGAGCACCGCCTCGAAGCTGAAGGACACACCCCGGGCAGTCAGTGACCAACATGGAGGCTTCGGCAGCTTCCACGGCATTCAGTTTCCGCTGCAGCAAAGCCGCGGAAATTTCGGGAAATTCCAGGGAATAGGATCCTCCGAACCCGCAGCACACATCTTCGTCTTTTGTGGGCACGTACTGAAAACCGGCCGTTTTGAGAAGCGATCGAGGGGCTTTTTCCACTTTGAGGCCTCGACACAGATGGCACGGGGCATGGTAGGCGGCTTTTTCCTGGGATGACGTGAAAGCATTTGAAGAAATCTGGAGCACATCGTGCAGAAATGAACTGAAATCAATAACTTTTTCGGCGAATTGTCGTGCCTTCTTTTCCCATACGGGATCGCCGGCAAGAAGCTTGGGATAGTTTTCCTTCATGTGCGAGCCGCACGAAGCGCACAGGGTGAGAATCCAATCGGTGCGGCTCAAGTCCACGCTCTTTATGTTGTGCACGGCCACATCACGAGCCGTTTCTTTTTCCGAAGCCATGAGCGCCGGCAGCCCACAACAGGTCTGACCCAAGGGATAATCCACGGCGACGCCGTGATCGGCAAGAAGAGGCAGCACGGCTTCCGCTTGCTCGGGATACACGAAATCCACGAGGCATCCACCAAATAGGGTGACGCGAACTTTTACGTCTTTAACCTGGGGCTGAAGACGAGGCCACCGGTCCCGAAAGGGAACGGCCTGAATCACGGGAAGGCTACGAAATCCGTGTGTTTTGTCAAAAAAGAGCGGCAGATGTCGTAGAAAAGGTTCCTTGCCTGCCAGAGGTTTTTGAGCCAGGGCCGCTCGACGGAGCAGGAAGTGAAAGAGTTTTCGGTCCTTAAGAACCTTGGCAAGCACCATGTTTTTGATAGGCCGGCGGCCTTCCTGGTCCAGAACATGGCGCATGGCGTTCTTGATCAGGTACGGAAGATCGATGCCGGCGGGGCAGACGGCCTTGCAAGCCTGACAGTTCAGGCAGTTCATGACCAAAGCCCGCGCGTTTTCCACGCCATGGTAAAAAGCCGTCAGAATCAGCCCGATAGCGCCGATGTAAACATGGCCGTAATTGTGACCCCCTACCAGACGATAAATGGGACACACATTGGCGCAGGCTCCACATCGCACGCATTGAAGGGCTTGGGAAAAGACCGGATCCTTGGCCAAGGACAAACGTCCGTTGTCCAAAAAAATAATGTGCAGAATTTTTCGATCGGTAGACGAAGCCGCGCACGGCACCGCTCCTGTAATCCATGTGACATACGTGGAAATGATTTGTCCCGTTGCGTTCCGCGGCAAGGCTTTCAGGATGGTTAAAGCGGTTTCCAGGTCGGGCACAAGCTTGTCATAGCCAACCAGTGCCACATGGACTTTGGGAAGTGTAGTTACCAGCCGAGCATTGCCTTCATTTGTCACCAAACCCAGCGTTCCGGATTCGGCCACGGCAAAATTGGCTCCGGAAATCCCCATGTCGGCTTCCAGATAAGCTTGGCGCAGCGTGCGCCGGGCCACTTTGACCATTTTTTCGATGTCGTCGGGATTCTGCTTTTCTCCGGTAACCTTTTCAAAGAGTTCCGCCACCTGATACCTGGAAAGGTGAATGGCCGGAAGCACCATGTGGGAAGGGCCTTCGCGACGAAGCTGGATAATCCATTCGCCCAGGTCTGTTTCCGTGACATGAAAGCCTTGTTGTTCCAAATGGGCGTTCAAAAAAGTCTCTTCCGCCGTCATGGATTTGGATTTGATGATTTTGTGGACTGCGTTTTCACGAGCGATGGCGGCAATGAGTTCATTGGCTTCCTGTGCTGTTTTGGCGGAATGCACCACGGCACCGGCGGCTTCCGCTCGTTCTTTGAACTGGATGAACAGCTCTTCCAATCGTGGCAAGGCCGAGGCTTTACGGCGAGCAATATCGTCGATGAGGGATTCCAGGTCGATTCCTTCAAAGGCTTTGGCGCGAGATTCCCGATACGCACCGGCGAAGGTGTCAAGGGTTTGGCGAAGAAAGGCATTCTCCAGAGCGTGGCGAAGCCTTTGTCGATAAGTTTTGATGTCGCGAGGCGCATGGGTTGTCATGAATGGGCCTCCTTGAGAATCAAGAGGTGCAATTGCTGAGGGCCGTGCACACCGATGGTGAGAACCCTTTCGATGTCCGCTGTGCGGCTGGCTCCGGAGATAAAAGCGACATAGCGAGGGGGATTCCAGTGCCAGGACTTGACGGCCTCGGCCACGTCAAAGGAGGATCGCCGAAGGCGTTCTGGCGAAAGCACGGCCACGTGGGTTTCAGACAACATGGTTGCGATGCGAAGATCTTCCGAAGTGGAATCCAGAACGAATGTGCCCGTTTCCGCAATGCCCCAATCGACGGGAGTGAGCGCCGTGTGGATCTCTTCCATGTGTTGGCGAAGAGGAGGTTCCAGGACACGAAGACCCTTTTGAGCAGCCTCTTGGACGAGAAGGTGTTGTACCTGGTCGGAAAGGCCCCAAGGAGCCATGGTGGTTCCTCCCTGAGAAGCTGTAAGATTTACGGTGTAAGTCACCACCTCGTTCCAGTCGCTACAAAGGCTCACAACGGTCTGCACGGCCTGAGCCTTCTGGGTCATGAGTTCCACCAGATCTTGATCGTTCATCGAAACCTCCTCAAGGCTGGGATGGGACGGTTTTGTCGCCGTCCCCTACGCCATGATGTGGACCTTTCATCTCTTTGCCCAAACTGACGGAGCCATCTCTTTCCCGCGCCCTGTTTTATCGGCCGAAAAAGAGATTGGGAAGCCAGGTGACGGTTCCCGGGAAGACGGCAATGACAACGAGACCGATAAGTTGCAGGACAACGAAGGGAATGATGCCTTTGTAGATGGTCATCATGTCGTAGCCTTTGGGAGCCACGCCGGCAAAATAAAACAATGCATAGCCGAAAGGTGGCGTGAGAAAGGAGGTCTGAAGATTGACGCACATGAGCATGGAAAACCACAAAGGATCGATTTCCAGTTCCAGAACTATGGGCATAAAAATCGGCACCGTGACCAGTAAAATGGCGGCCCAGTCCACGAACATGCCCATGATGAATACGATGAGCATCATGATAAGGACAATGGTCCATTTGCTCAGACCTGAACCGATGAGCAGATCCGCCACCACATCGCCTCCACCCATGCGCAGAAAAACGGCGCTGAAAAATTTCCCACCGATAAAGAGCATCATCACCATGGCCGTGGTGCGAAGAGTGGCATAACTAGATTCCTTGAGGACTTTCCAGGTCAGCTTACGGTTGGCGACGGCAAGAATAAAGGCACCAAGAGCTCCCAGGCCGGCGGCTTCCGTCGGTGTGGCGACGCCTCCTAAAATGGTTCCCATGACCATAAAGATCAAAGCCAGAGGAGGCACCAGAGACTTCATGGTCATGGCCATTTTCTGAGCGCCCGAATAACGTCCGGCTTCTTCCTTGCTGATAGGCGGACCCATTTGCGGGTTGATGAGGCAGCGAATAAGAATGTAGACAAAGTAGAGGCCGGAGAGAATGAGACCCGGAATTACGGCGCCTGCAAAGAGGTTTCCCACGGAGGTTTCTTTGAGCCCTGTGAGGCCGCCATAGACGACCATCATGATGCTTGGCGGAATGAGAATACCCAGGGTGCCGGCCGCACAGATGATCCCCGAGGTCATGGCCTTGTCGTAACCTTTTTCCACGAGGGCGGGTGCGGCAAGGAGTCCCATGGCCACGACAGAGGCGCCGATAATGCCTGTGGTGGCGGCAAAGACGGTGCAGACCACCACAACGGCCAGTCCAAGGCCGCCCTTGACGGATCCCAACACGATGTAGAGAGACTCAAAAAGCTTTTCGGCGACTTTGGAACGATCCAAAAGCTGGGCCATAAAGATGAAAAGAGGGATAGCCACCAGCACATAATTATCCATGATCCCCCAACATTGATTCGCATACATGTTGAAGAGCATCTGGATATTGAAACCGTTATCGATAAGACCGAAAAGAGTGGCCACACCCGCCAGAGTATACGCCAGGGGATGGCCTAGAGCCACGGCCACCACCAGGGTGCCGAACATGGCCACAGTGAGGACTTCAGGACTCATGGGACGTCACCTCGACACTGGGGTTAGGAACGATCTTTAAGAGATGCCAAGTCGTGGAACAATTTGGACAGACCTTGAAGCAATAAAAGAGTAAAGCTGAACGCCATGAGAATCTTGATGGGCCAGATGGGTGGAGCCCAACTGGTCGGGTTCTTTTCCATCATCTTTGCGGAATTGATGGCGAAGACCCATGTCCAGTAGGTGAGCAGGCTGAGGATGGGGACAAAGATCACTAAACTCGTGACGATGGAGAGAATGGTGGCGGACCTCTTTTTGATGCGGGCGGTGAGAATGTCCACCTTCACGTGCCCGTTGTGCAGTTCGGTGTAGGCTAGACCCAGCATGTAATGCAGTCCGTAAAGAAAAGTGGTCATTTCAAAGCCCCAAATGGTGGGGGCATTCAAAACATAGCGCATGATGACTTCATAGATGACAACCCCGCACAGGGGAAGGATCAACAGAGCGCACAAGCGACCTTGCCGGTCGACAAAACCATCCACAAAAGTGCTGAACGGATTGGCCATCATTGATATCTCCACGAAAGGTTCCGACGCCCCTTTGCGAGATCGCCGGAACCCTTGCTCATTGCACGTTTGGAAGATCAAGGCATCCTATTCGGTAACTCGCCCGGAAATATAGATGTCGTAAGGCCAAGGAGCCACGCCGCTTCGAGCGTCACGCCACACGGCGTATTCCTGAAGAAAGGCTTCCTGGGAATCCAGAACCTTTTTCACGTCCGGATATTTTTCCTTCAACGAATCCAGGTACTGCTTCGTGGTCTTGCGGAATTGAATGAGGGCGTCTGTATCCATGCGCACAAATTCAATGCGTTTCTTAAATTCCTGAATGGCCTTGGCGTTTAAAGCGTTGACCCAGTTGTAGCTCCATAGCTGGGTTTCCATGGCAGCGATTTGGACGATCCACTTGAGATCCGGCGGAAGCTCATCCCAGGCCTTCTTGTTGAAAAACACGGCGCACTGGCAACCAGGCTGATGCACGCCCGGCTGAATGGAATATTTGGTCACTTCATCAAAACCCATGGGATAGTTGATGGCCGGAGAAGAGAATTCGGCGGCATCGATGACACCACGCTCCAAAGCCAGATAAACTTCACCACCGGGAAGCGGACTCACGGAAGCACCCAGCATATTCATAATGTCCATGTACCAGCCAGGTGTCCGCACACGCAGTCCCTTAAAATCTTCCATTTTTGTGGCGCGCTTGTTGGAGAATAGACCCATTTCCTGACCTACCTGCCCGCAGGGCAGGGCATGGAGGCCGAAACGGCCATAAAGCTCCTGCATCATTTCCAAGCCGCCCTTTTCATAAAGCCAGATGTTGTAGCCTTCAGCATCCAGCCCAAAAGGCACCGAAGCAAAGGCGACAAAGGCTTCGTTTTTGCCCTTCCAGTAACCGGGCCAGTCATGGCCCACTTCGGCGGTCCCTTGAGCCACGGCATCAAAGGTTTGCATGGCCGGGACCAATTCATCGGCGGAAAAAACCTTGATGTCCAAACGCCCTGCCGACGCCAAGCGAACACTGTCGGCAAAATGTTGGGCGATGTCGTAGAACAAGAGTCCCTTGGTCCAAGGCATCACCATCTTCCAGCGATAGGTCTTGTCGGAAGGTTTGAAATCAACCTTTTTGGCCATTTCGTGGCGTGGATCTTCCGCGAACTTACCGCGTTGCTCCTTGGCTGCCAGAGCCGTTCCCAGTGCTAAAAAAACCGCTAGAACACACACCATTGTCACACTTGCCCAGCGCTTCATTGCCCCTTCTCCTTTGCTCCATTCTGCTGCAGGAATTGACGTCGTGGAAATTCGTTACCCCTTTTGAACGGTTCACCTTTTGATTCCAGGCCTTGACAAAGATTTCGAACCCGGTGCGGCTTGTTGAGACTCCCACCCCCTTTCACGGTTTTTTCACGGTCGACGTGTCCGCTGAGTGCGGCGGGAGTGCGAGCAGGAGCGGCGGGGAAGCATGAAAGGCTTTTGAAGGTTTTTCTTTCACATCCCCAGAGCAAGAACCGGAGCCCACGCCGACACGTATCCCTTACCAAGTGTTCCAATCCGGCTGCTGGCTTGACCACACACTTTGCACAGGCTCCCAGGAGTGTCAAGAAAAATTTTCACAAAATTCTTGCAAACCTCAAAGGACACTGCTAGGCTCCAGGGCGACGGGGCCGTCACCGCCACCTCTTCGGTTTCAATGTCATATGGCCTTACCAGTTGCCATCCCTGCCGTTTCCCATGCCTCGGCGGTCTAGGCTTCGCGGCATTCTTTAGAGGCCCAGTCTTCGTTGGGCAGGCTTATCCACGGAGGAATTCATGATGATGCCGGCACATTTCATTAGGGCTCTTGAAGAAACGGTGGGCAAGGACAACGTCTATACGGACGAGGCTGATCGGGCGGTGTATGCCTATGATGCGGCGGTGTTGGATCCTGTGATGCCGGCCGCGGTGGTGAGGCCTTCAACACCGGAAGCTTTGGGGCGTATTGTTGGACTCTGTAACGAGAACGCTGTTCCCCTAACGGTTCGCGGCGCAGGGACCAATCTCAGCGGGGGTACTATTCCCAAAGCCCATGGTGTGGTTGTCTTAACCAATGCTTTAAACCGTATTTTGGAAATCAACGTGGAAGATTTGTACGCCGTGGTGGAGCCCGGGGTGATCACGGCCAAGTTTGCTGCGGCCGTGGAAGCCCGCGGCCTTTTTTATCCTCCTGACCCTGGAAGCCAGGCGGTGTCCACTTTGGGAGGGAACGTGGCGGAAAATGCCGGAGGTCTGCGAGGTTTAAAATACGGAGTCACGCGGGACTATGTCATGGGCTTGGAATTTTTTGACGTGAACGGCGATGTGGTGAAAACGGGTTCACGCACCGTCAAATGTGTCACCGGCTACAACCTGGCCTCTCTTCTTGTGGGTTCCGAAGGCACGCTTGGGGTCATCTATAAAATCATTCTCAAACTCATCCCTCAGCCTCAGCACCGAAAATCCATGATGGCCGTCTTTGATGCCGTCTTTGGAGCGTCGCAGGCAGTGGCGGCCATCATCGCCGAAAAGATCGTTCCCGCCACTCTGGAGTTTCTCGACAATTTCACCATTCGCGCCGTAGAATCTTTTTCTCGAGCCGGTCTACCCACGGATGCCGCCGCTTTGCTTCTCATTGAAGTGGATGGTCATCCGGCTCAGGTGGAAGAAGACGCTGCCAAGGTGGAAGCCATTTGTCGAAGGCTGGGGGCTCAGAGGCTTCGCGTGGCAGAAACGGCTCAGGAACGAGACAAGGTCTGGGAAGCCCGTCGAGCGGCCCTTTCGGCTCTGGCCAAGCTCAAACCCACGGTGGTTTTGGAAGACGCCACGGTGCCTCGAAGCCGCATTCCGGACATGGTGCAGGCTGTGCAGGAGATTGCCGCCAAGTACCAGTTGACCATCGGCACCTTTGGGCATGCCGGGGACGGAAACTTGCATCCCACCATTCTGACGGATCGGCGAAACACCGAAGAATGGCACCGCGTGGAACGGGCTGTGGAAGAAATCTTTGACCGAGCCTTGGCCTTAGGCGGCACGTTGTCCGGGGAACACGGTATCGGATTGGCCAAGGCGCCTTTTATGGAAAAGGAAACCACGCGAGCGACGCTGGAATACTCTCGTCGCATCAAGCGGGCTCTGGATCCCAAAAACATTTTGAATCCCGGCAAGGTGATCGGGGAGGCGTGAGATGGCCGGCATAAAAGATCTGGCCCGGCTTGTGCGGGAATTGGAAGACCAGATGGTGGTGTGCATGCGCTGCGGCATGTGCCAGGCCGTCTGCCCTCTTTATGCGGAAACGGGCCGAGAAGCCGATGTGGCGCGCGGAAAACTGGCGCTCCTGGAAGGTCTTTCCAAGGAAATGTTCCGCGATCCCAAGGGTGTTTCCGAACGTCTTCACCGTTGCTTGCTGTGCGGCTCGTGTGCAGCCAATTGTCCCAGCGGCGTCAAGGTGCTGGACATTTTTCTGAAAGCTCGGGCCATTCTCGCGGGTTACATGGGGCTTTCCCCGGTCAAGAAGCTCATTCTTCGAGGCATGTTGGCCAACCCCTCCTTTTTCGACAAGCTGACCGAATGGGGGGCTCGGTTTCAGGATCTATTCACCAAACCGGCCAATGAGCTGCTGGGCACTTCATGTGCCCGGTTCACATCCCCTCTGCTGGGGGATCGGCATATCAAGCCCTTGGCTCCAAAACCTTTCCATGCCCAACTGCCTGCCTTGAACACATCCCCCGGCGCTTGCGGAATCAAGGTCGGCTTTTTCGTAGGTTGTCTCATCGACAAGATTTTTCCTTCCGTCGCCCATGCCACTTTGAAAGTGCTTCGGAAGCATCAAGTGGGCGTCTATCTTCCCGACAACCAGGCATGTTGCGGCATTCCCGCAGCGTCTTCCGGGGACTTGACGGCCTTTAGGAAACTCGTGCGTCATAACCTGGAACGCTTTCCCCTGGATCGATTTGATGTTTTGGTCACCTCCTGTGCCACCTGCACTTCCACCATTCGCAAAGTGTGGCCGGTGCTCTTTTCGGAAGACGGCTTTCATATTCGGGATCGTGTGCGAAGTCTGAGCGAAAAGACTATGGACATTCATGAATTTCTCATCCGTCGACTGGGCTTGAACCCGGCAGAGGCCACTCCGGGCCCGGAAGCGGTACCCGTCACCTACCATGACCCCTGCCATCTCAAGAAATCGCTGGGGATCTATGAAGAACCGCGCCGACTCCTGAAATCCCATGCCGCCATTCGGCTGGTGGAAATGACCCAACCGGATTGGTGCTGCGGTCTCGGGGGAAGTTTCAGCCTGGAACACTACGATCTGTCGTCTCGAGTGGGGCGCCGAAAACGGGACATGGTGGCGGCGACAGGAGCACGCATTTTGGCCACAGGCTGTCCGGCATGCATGATTCAGTTCCATGATCGCCTGAGTCAAGCCGGAGATGCCGTGAAGATACGACATGCCATTGAGATTTACGCCGAGAGTTTGGGACCGTGACCACTCTTCCTGTTAAACCCATCAAGCCCAAGCGTGTGGCCGATGAAGTGGCCCAGCAACTGACCGAGCTTATCTACCGGGGGTTTTTGAAGCCCGGGGAGAGGTTGCCGTCGGAGCGGGAGTTGGCTCGCCAGCTTCAGGTGAGTCGTCCCACGGTGCGTGAAGCCATCAATCAGCTTACCGTGATGAATCTTGTGGAGCAGCGTCACGGTCAAGGCACCTTTGTGCGCAGCTTGGATCCCTTGCACGAGAATCCCATGGCGACCTTCATGGAAGGCCAGGATGTGACTCTGGAACATATCTTGGAAGTGCGCATGGGTTTGGAATGCACGGCGGCGGCTTTGGCTGCCATGCGGGCCGACGACCGGGATATCGAACACCTGCGCACCAGTCTGGAAGCCATGAAGGCGGATATTGCCGCCGGGGGTCTGGGGCATGAACCCGATATCAGTTTCCATATGGCCGTCGCCTATGCCAGCCGCAATCCTGTCCAGGTCAAAGTCATGCGCAGCCTTTATGATTTTCTCTTTTTCGGCATTCGAATGAATCTGCAGAAACTCTACGAAGACCCGGAGAATCTGCCTCGAATTGTGGAACAGCACACAGCCGTCTATGAAGCCATCAGACATCGGGACAGTGAAGAGGCCCTCAACGCCATGAGGCGCCACATTGGGTTTGTGCTGGATTTTTTCCGATCACGAAAAGCTCCATGATGCCATGATGATTCGAAGCCTCTGTATTCTTTTCGGCTTTCTTGCTTTAGGGGATTTAGTGAGTTTCATCTTTGGGCTGCCGATTCCCGGCAACGTCATCGGCATGATGCTTCTGACCGTGTCCCTGTGTCGTGGGTGGGTGAATGTCAAAAGCGTCAAACCCGCCGCGGATCTTTTGGTGCAAAACATGGCCTTTTTCTTTGTGCCCCCGGGTGTTGGGCTTCTGCTGTATCTGGATCTTTTGTCCCGTGAATGGATTCCCCTAGGGGTGGCTTACGTGGTGAGCACATTGGTGGTGCTCGTGGTTGTCGGATGGGTGATGCAAAGAATGGAGCGGTCCTGATGGACTTTTTCACTTCCAAGACTTTTTCCGTCTTTATCACCTTCTTAGCTTTTTATGGGGCTCAACGCCTTTACCTTCGTTTCAAGTATTTCTGGCTGAATCCCGTTTTGTTGGCCATTCTTGGCCTTATGGCTTTTTTGACGCTTACGGGTCTTCGCTACGAAGACTACTTTCAAGGTGGCCAGATCATTAGTTTCTTTCTTGGCCCTTCCGTGGTGGCTCTTGGTGTGCCTCTCTATCTACAAATGGAAGAGATTCGAAAGCGGGGTCGCGCCATTGGGGTTTCCATTGCGGTAGCTGCTGTGGTAGGGGTGCTGAGCGCCGCAGGAACGGCGGCTCTTTTAGGCGCTTCCGCTCCGGTGGTGGCGTCCATCGCTCCCAAATCGGTCACCACTCCCATCGCCATGGGGATCGCGGAAAAAATCGGCGGTATTCCTCCTCTGACCGCAGCCATTGTGATTGCCACAGGCATTCTCGGCGCCGTCATCGGTCCTGGAATTCTTCGTCTGTGTGGCGTGCATCACCCCGTGGCCTTTGGACTGGCCATGGGAGCGGCGTCCCACGGCATTGGAACGGCTCGTGCCGTGGAAGAGGGCGAAGTGCAGGGAGCTGCCGGGGGTTTGGCCATCTGTCTCAACGGGATTGCCACCGCCGTGGTCACGCCTTTGCTCATGAAGCTGGTTTTGCTGTGGGTGCGTCTGCAACCGTAAGGGCATTTCTGCAAAAAGATTCGGTGACCAAGGAGTGAAGCAATGGAAACAGGCGATTATTTCGACTGGACGGAAAAGTTGTTTGATCCCGAAGCTGTTTTCAGCAAGCCTGAAGCGCTCAAAGGAATTCGTGTTCTGGAGTTGTGCACACGGGTGTTTGGACCCGTGACCGCCGATTTGTTGGCGGACCTGGGGGCGGAGGTGATCAAGATCGAACTTCCCGGTGTGGGGGACCTCATGCGCTACGTCGCCCCACGGGGTTTTTTCTATAAAAACATCTCGCCGGCTTTCACGCACATGAACCACAACAAGTATCACGTGGCCATAGACATTCGAAAGCCCAAGGGAGCGGAGCTTCTTAAGCAGCTTGTGGCCCGATCCGACGTGTTGGTGGAAAATTTTCGGCCCGGGACCATGGACCGTTGGGGCGTGGGGTATCGCCAGCTCAGGGAAGTCAATCCTCGACTTATTTATCAAGCCAACAGTGGATTCGGGCAATGGAGCGCTTATCGGGATCGGCCATCCTATGACGCCACATCCCAGGCCATGAGCGGGTTTTCGGCGACCACGGGCTTTCCGGGCCGTCCCCCACTCAAGATCGGCATCTGGATCGGTGACTATACAGGCGCTCTTTTTGCCACTCTTGGAATCTTGGCGGCTCTTTACGCACGCAACAAAACGGGTCAGGGCCAAATGATCGATGTGTCTCAAGGGGAGAGCCTGATTCGTATTCAGGATTGGACCTGGCTGTTGTGGAGTCTTTTCGGCAAGGAAAGACGTCGCGTGGGCAATGTGGATGTGGCCATGGTGCCTTCGGGGGTGTTTCGAGCCAAGGATGGTTTCGTGGCTGTTTCCGCCGTGGACGACGGGTCTTTTCAAGGGTTGTGCGAAGCCATGGGGGCGCAGGATCTTTGGGAAGACGAGGAAATCGAAAGCCTTTCCGGGCGGCTTCAGACCGAAAATCAGGAAAAAATCTATGAACACCTATCCCGATGGGTGGCGGGATTGACGGTGCGCCAGGTGGAAGATTTAGGGATTCGCTACGGCTTTTCCGCCCAGAGGGTGGCTTCGGCGCGCGATCACTACGAAGATGAGCATCTCAGGTTTCGAAAAGCGGTTTGGGAATTTGAAGATCCTTTGTACGGGCCTGTGGTGGAATATGGGCCTGGACCAAAACTTTCGGAAACACCTGGGCGTATGCGCTGGATCGCCAAACCCGTCGGGTTTCATAATGACCATATCTTTCGCACCCTTTTGGGTTTGGATGCCGAAACCCTTCGTGCTCTCACGGACGAAGGCATTGTGGGCACATGGGCGGATCGTATCGGCGCGAAGCCACCTGAAGACTGGGACGGCCAAACAGGACGTGTTTTTTGAGGGAGACTCCGGAGGGAAGGAAAGGGCGGACTATGAACGAGAACACCAGGAACTGGTTTGATTGGGCCAAAGAACATTCCGATCCTCGTCGGGCGGCGCAACATCCGGAGGCGTTGGATGATCTGCTGGTTTTAGATCTCAGTTACATGAGCTTTGGCGGTTTGGTGGCCTCATCCATTTTGGCGGAACTCGGTGCTCGAGTCGTTCGAGTGGAACCTCCCGAAGGGGATCCGGCACGGGATTTCAGCCCTTTCGGCCTGAGGCATCAGGACACGGGCCTTGCGTATCTGGTGGAAGGCCGAAATAAGCTTCACATCACCCTGGACCTGGAAGATGAAGAAGGCCGGGACATATTCAAAAAAATGGCCAGGCATACGGATGTGGTCATTGAAACCTTTGAACCCGGTTTCTTAGATTCCTTAGGGATCGGTTACCGCCAGCTTCGAGAACTGCAGCCTCGGCTTATTTATGCGGCGCTTCACACCTACGGCCAGTTCGGTCCCAAGGCCCGTCAGGGGCGCCAGGCTTCGGAAATCGCCAACCAGGCCTATTCCGGTCTCATTTACATCAACGGAGAACCGGAAGATGCTCAGAGGTCTCCTCATGCTGTTCCCACCAAAACGGGCAGTTGGTATGGATGGTATGCCGAAGGCCTTTTCGCCGCCTACGGAATTCTGGCGGCTCTTCTTTACCGACAGCAATCCGGCAAGGGGCAAATGGTGGATGTTTCCGGGGCTGAATGCATCATGAAGTTTATCGACTACAATATGGGCTGGTACCATCTGGGTGGGGCGGTTAAAGAAAGGCTGGGGAACTACGATCCGTCCGTTTTTCCTTACACTTTCATCCAGTGCAGAGACGGCTACACCTTCATGGCCGCCTACAATGAAGAAGCTTTCGCTACCCTGATGGAAATTATCGGTCGTCCGGAACTGACCCAGGACCCTCGTTTTTCCACTTTTATGCAAAGGACGAGTTACGAAAGCGAAGAAGCTCTTCAGCAGATCCTTGAATCGTGGAGCCTTGAGTACACGGTGGATGAAGTGATCGAAAAGGTTGCCGAAGCGACGGCCAAAAAGGAAGGTCGAGCCGCCGCCGTGGTCACCGGCAAGGTGTGTCGACCTTCTCAGACGTTTGAAGAACAGAACTGGTGGGATCGAGGCGTCTTTCGTAAGGTTCAGGATCCCGTCTATGGAGAACTTTCCTACCAGGGACCGGTCTGGAAAATGACGGGGACACCGCCGAGAATCAAATGGGCCTGCCGTCCCGTGGGTGCCGACAACGAAGCCGTTTACGGCCGTCTTTTGGGCCTGGGCCGTACCCAATTGGAGCGTCTCAGAGCCTCCGGAGTCATTTAGCCGATGACCCAAGGCAATGAATCGGCTCATTGTTTCGCGCCATGCTCTTCGTGGGCAACCCCGCCAAGGGGCGGTTCCATTGTCATGCTCCAGGTTTTTTCCCTCTTTGGTATCGCCCTGCGCCCCGAATCACCTGTACGGGCGGCCCCGTGTGTCCACCTGTAGGGGCGGACCGATGTGTCCGCCCCTGGTTTGTCCAGGCTTTTCGTTCTAGGGGCGAACCTCTGAGAGGGAAGATCTGTTAAGGCCCGAACCCTTGGTGAGAAACATCCTCTTTGATCTCGCCCTATGCCCCGAATCACATGTACGGCCGGCCCCATGTGCCTACCTGGAGGGGCGGACCGATGTATCCGCCCCTGAATTTTCCAGAGTCGCCAAAAGCTCACCGCCACCCATGAAGCCTCTTTCCGTCTTTTCCATGTGTTCTTGGCAAACCCTGAGGTCCAAGGCGACCCAGGGCAACCCGTGTGTCACAGGCTGCCTATCCATCTCGTTCGAAAACCGTCCCGTTTCATTGTGTGGCAGCCAGGTAGGCTTCCACCCACGGGACCATTTCCATAAAATGGGCCTTATAGGGTTCGTCGGCGCTCCCGATACGGTGATGGATGACGATGTTTTTTTCAGCGCAGTATTTTTCCAGGGAAGGTTTCGGGCGGCTTGCGATGAGCAAAGCCTTCACGCTCGCTCCCCAAGCGAAATGGGGACCGTCTCCACCGCTGTCTCCCATGATGATGATCCGACCCGGCGAAATCCCGTACTTTTCGGCGACGCTGGCGGAATTGGCGGCTTTATCTTGAATTTCCAAAAGAGGAAGAAAAATCTCAGGGTCCGTGGGAGCTTCCGGGTAGCTGATAAAGGGATGGGCGGACAGGGCCGTAATGTGCGGAAGCCATCCCTTGGCGAGGACACGCTGGGTGTAGCCTCGCATCCCCGTTGTGTTAAGCATGAAAAGAATGTCGTTTTCCTGACACCAGCGCACGAAATCCGCAGCTCCAGGATACGTTTCGTAAGACGCTTCCAGATAGGCGTCCATCATGGGTTCCGTGAGAGGTCCGGGCATCAGAGCCTCGATTTGCCGAATCGCTTCCCCCAAAGGAATCACATTGGACGTATACTGGCGAAACACCTTGACCAAAGGCTCTTTAAGGTCCGGGTAATTGAAAAAGATACAATCAAAAGGCCCGCTTGGGGCCAGACACTCACTCCAATCCGATGAAAACAAAGCGCGATACGTGCGAGGGTTTCGGGCCATGGCGGACTCCTTTACTGTAAACAATACGCCCACACAATGGCCAACCCTCACCAAAAGTCAAGATAAAGTTCCATTGAGTCTGCCTTAAGCGACTCTGCGAAGCAGTTTTTCGCTGGAAAAGGTGCTGTGGGGATTTGGGGAAGCGTTTAGCATACGTCACGTGAAGGCTCAGCTTGTGAATATTGGATCCTCGAACCGTGGTTTCAATCCGTCGCATTCGACATCAAAGGGTGCTATGTGGTAAAGGCGAGCAAAGGAAAGTCTGTTTGTTCGGGAATGGGGGATCATGGCATTGGGAGTCGCGAACCTACGGGAGGAGCCGTCCATGAGCGAGAGATACAAATTCTTTACGCCGGTACGCGTGCGCTACGCCGACACAGACGCCCAGGGGCACGTCTTTTTTTCCAATTATCTCATTTATTTTGATCAAGGTCTGACGGATTACCTCAAGGCCATCGGCTACAGCTACGATGCCATGCTTGAAGATGGCTTTGACTTTTTTTATGTGGAAACCCAGTGCACCTACAAGGGAAGCGCCAAGTTCGACGATGTGTTGAACGTCTACGCCCGCATAACCCATATCGGGCGGACCAGTTTCACCTTTCATTTCGCCATTTACAAACCTGATACGGACGCTTTGATCGCAATGGGCCGTATTGTGGCTGTGGCCGTGGAAAAAGGAGGACGCCGGCCGGTCCCTGTTCCTGAAAAGCTTCGACGCGCCGTAGAAAGCTACGAAGGAGAACCTCTTTCCCAATCATAAGGAATGGTTTTGGAAAAACATCGCGTGATTGGTTCTTTTGTTTTCTTGGGATCGCGGGCCTTCGACCCGCCGTTTGTGCGGGCGGGATGCCCGCGTTCCCAGGGAGAAATGGATTCTCGGGAAGCCTTCAGGAACGCGTGCTCAAATGATTTTTCCGTCAGGAGCATGGGGCGTCAAGCTGGTCGAATGAGCCGACCTGTGACTTGCTCTTCCAGGGAATAGCCTAAATTCGGGCTTGTAGGGGCGAGGCGCCGCCTCGCCCCTACAAAATGGCATGAGAGGCAAAGGTTTTTTGTCGTTTTTGGACAGCCTTCCGGAGTCCTTCCTTTTTGTGAACCAGACCTTTCCCAAGCGAAAAGAAAGCCAAGGATTTGCATACCAAGCGTTACGAAAAATCTTCCGGGCTTTCAGGCAGCTTTGCCGGTCAGATGTCGAAGGGCGTTTCCGTAAGCCCGGGCAAGCCCATCCATAAAAGGACCGTCTATGGGGCCTTTCCATGGGGTCACTTCATAGAACCTTTTCGGGATGGTGACCTGGTCGGGGTCAAAACCTGTGCGGAATCGAAGTTTCCAACGAGCGGATTGCAAGGCCCTTGTGATGACCTCAAGATTGTTCGCCGCTTCGCTGTGGCCGAGAAGCGACAGGGCTTCTTGCAGGCGCTGTTCGGGATAGAGCTTTCGCGCAAACAAGCACGCAACCATGGACGTCAGAAGCACTCGGCGTCTTTCCTCTTCCAGAAGAAAAGAGACCGCCTGGTCGATGCTCTTTTCGAGAACGGTTTGATCATAGGTGTAGCCGGCACTGTCCAGATGGGAATGGCGAAAACCGTAAGCTTGGGAAACGAAGAAAACTTCGCCGGTGGCATAGCCGGCCATTTCTTGACCGAGCACGCACGCAAAGTCTTGGCCACCGTAAAGTCTGGCTGCATGCGGTGTTCCTCGGCTTAAGGCTTGGTAAAAATCATTGACGCCACCTGCCAGATGCACCAGAGCCTGATCGTAAGCTTCGACGTCCCCAAATCCAAGACGGACCATGGTTTCTTTTTCGGTGATGATTCCCTTTTCCAAAGCTTCCGTAGCCCATGCCAAACTGACACCCGCACTGATGGCATCCAAGCCGAGGCGTTCTATAGAATCCAAAAGCCGTAAGACCTGATCGGGAGAAGAAATCCCCAACATGGATCCTGCGGCAAAAATGGGTTCGTGGTCATATGAAACCTGGCGGTAGAGGTATTCGTGTTCCTCGCCGAAGCGTTCCCGCAAAAGTCCGATATGAATGCAGCCCACGGGGCATCCCGCACACGCCGTTTGCCGCAGAAGGAGCTCTTGAGCAAAACGTTCCCCGGAGATGTTTTCGGCCTTGGAATCTTGAGTGGCTTGAAGATTTCGCCAGGGTAACGCCTGAAGAGCGTTCAAAGGGAGAACGTTTTCGGGGGTTCCCAGATCGTGGTACTTGCGCATCACAGGGGATCGCACGGCTTCCTGGTAAACGGTCTTAAAAAAAGAAGCATAGACCTTGGAGTCCGGGACCGGAAGGCTCTTTTCTCCGGAAACCAGCACGGCTTTGAGCCTCTTTCGCCCCATGGCCGCGCCACCGCCTAGCCGGCCGAAATGACGATAGGTGTCCACATTGATGGCTGCAAAGGATACCAAATTTTCCCCGGCAGGACCGATACGCAGAATGCTTCGATGACCGCCTTCACCCGGATGGATTTTTCGCACCCACTTGCCTGTGGCCAAGGTGTCCATTCCCCAAAGATAGTGGGCGTCCCGGAGTCCAATTTCCCGTGAACCGATGGTCAAAAGGGTTGGTCTTGGCGCCACGCCCTTGACCACCAAGGCGTCATATCCGGAAAAACGCAACGCCAGGGCCAGGCGTCCGCCGGCATGGCTTTCCGCGTATTGATCGTGATAAGGCGATTTGAAACCCAACACGACCTTGCTCATGAGCGGTAAATAACCTGTAAGCGGGCCGATGGCGAACACCAAGGGCTGCTCCGGATCGTCCCACGGTGCTTTGGGGTCTCCGTAAGCTTCAAAAAGAGCTGGGGCAAGACCGCTGCCGCCCAGGTGTTCCTCGACGGTCCCGAATTCCACAGGTTTGGACCGGCCTGTGTGTAGATCCACCACGAGGACACGAAAGCAAGATGGCATAGCTCATCCTTATTCCCTTTTCAGGAACCGGGCACTTCACACATTTCCAAACATTCATGAGGACAGAAAGCCGTACATCGGCCGCAATGAAGACATACGATGGGCACCTGGGTTTCAGGATCAACCCAGATGGCTTCCACGGGGCAGGCCTTGGCGCAGGCTCCACAACGAATACACAAATGCCTTTGGACCTTGACGCCGCCTCCCGGTCGTTGAGAAAAGGCTTCGGTGGGGCAGACCGCAACGCACGGAGCCGGATTGCATGCCAGACACAGTTGAGCGTCAAAGCCTGTGCTGAGCCCTCCGGAACTGCGAATGCGAATGCCCGAATGTTGCCAGGAAAGGCAGCGATGCACAAGCCGCGCGCACGCCAGGGCACAGGAATAGCACCCGATGCAGCGTTCCATATGGGAAGCTCGTAAAACCTTCATTTCGCAATGCCTCTAACGCTGGAAAAGGCGACGGATGGCCTCACGCTCTTCAGGAGACAATTGGTTCCATCGTTGCAGGTCCGATTCCACGCGACGCTTTTCTTCCGGAGACATCTGCTGCCATTGCCGCCAGCGTTGTCGATACAGTTCCTGCTGGGCTGGGGGGAGACTGCGGTACTCATCCATACGACGGCGCAGAAGGTCTTTGTCTTGAGGCGGCAGAGACTGCCATTCTTGGTATTGAGGGGCAGGCTTGGATCGGCCTTTGAAATCGAATAAGGGGTTGGATGGGTTTTGACGATCATCCGGACGCTTGGCATAGAGTTTATCGGGCTGTGCTTTGTACGGGCCGAAGACCAGATTTTGGTCGAAACGTGTCATGGCACTGGAAGCCCTTCCCCATGCCGGCTGGAAAAGAATGAAGAGATAACTGCACAAGAAGACTAAAAAAAATCTCCTGAACCCATCGAGAATCCATCGTTTGGGATGGCTTGCAGCACCGGATCTGGTGAAGGATGGGACGGCTTTAGGCATAAGATTCTTTATCCAGATGCGATGAAACCGGGGGCGACGACGCATCGGTTCCGCCTTCCGAAGAGTTTTCTTGGTCTTCTTGATCGACCACGGAAACCAGTTTTCGAATGGTGTCGAGATCTTTTAAGAAATCCAGGTTTTCCACCACTTCTTGGTCTTCTGTGGAAATCGTGCTGGTGGTTACGGATGTGTTCATGGAATCCGTGCCGTAAGGGCTCATCCTCCAATAAAGTCCCCCAGTGAGCAGCGCGACCGTCAAAACAAGCCCGAAAGCCCACGCAGGCTTCCAGCCAAAGCTTCGCCCCAGGGAAGGTTTCCTCTCGCTGAAGGTGACGCGCTCCTTGTTGTTCAATGCCCAGCGCACGTGAGCACTCAGGCGGGCGGCTTCCGATTCGGAAATCGGCTCCGGCATTCCCACCGTCTTTATGATTTTCAGCATCTTGGCAAGCCTTCGACGCTCCGCCGCGCAAAGGTCGCATTCTTTGGTGTGAAGACTCCAGCGGGAATATTCGTCCGGAGTCAGTTCGCCGAACACGTCCAGCATAAGAGTTTTTTCGAAGTCCTTGCAGCCTCTCATGGAGTCGTCCCCTGTGCATTGTCGCCGTAGCCCATGGCCGTCAGGCGGTCTCTTACGGTGCGTGTGGCACGAAACAGATGGGTTTTAACGGTTCCTAAGGCCATGCCTGTCATTTCGGCGATTTCCGCAATGGTTAATTCCTCAAACACCTTTAGGACAAAAACGGTACGTTGCTTGTCGGAAAGACCTTCCATGGCTTTACGCACATCCCTTTGCAGTTCTTTGGTCGAAAGGGCTTCCAAGGGATCTTTCGGGCCCGTGCCGTCATTGTCGTCAGGCAGATCAAAGAGCCGCTCTTCATTTTCATCTTTAGCGAAAAGGCGCCAGGGCAGAATGAATTGAAGACGCCGTTTTTTTCTTTTCAGAGCCAGCAGGCTTGTGTTGATGGCGATGCGGCGAATCCAAGCCCCTAAAGACGATCGCCCTTCAAATTGGTCGATTTTTCGAAAAACCTGGATCAGTGTTTCCTGAGTGACATCCATGGCCTCATCGCGATCGAACCCGCACAGTGGATAAGCCACGGAAAACACCATCTGTTGGTAGGCGGCAATGATGGCGTCCATGGCCGCGGCATCGCCCGCCTGCGCTCGAAGCACCAAGCTGAACTCATCACCGCCTTCTGGATCCGAACCGTTGCCCTTGTCGTGGCGCTCCTTGTCCTGTTCCGGAGCCGCCAAAGGGTTGTCATCAGGCACCTGAAAGGAGTAGGTCACCGAGTAGCCTTCCGTACGGGGTCCGTCGCACGGGCCCTGGTGGCTTAGGAATGCGTCTTACCAGCGGCCGCCCGTTTCAAAAATCAAGGACCATCCCCCGTCCCCCACATATCCCCCGACATAGGAACCTCGTGGAGCAGGGTAAGAGCCGCAGAAAGGATAACATGGTTCGTAGTAATGGTACACATCCACACGACGTGGTGGCGGTGGAGCGTAGCGATACTTCGGATATGGATAATAGTGATGCACGACAGTTTTGGGTGGCGGGCATGGAGCCGGAACATAATGGTAGTTTTTGTGATGTTTCGGTTTATGAGCTTCGGCGTCCACGGCCATACCCAAAGCCGACACAGCAAGAAGAAGGATGACGATCATCAAGGCCTTGTGGTTTTTCTTCATTTTCCCTCTCCTATGAAAGAATCATGATCCCCGTTCATTTGACACCCTTTTAGATGAGGTCTTCCACCAAAGGGTTTACGGCTGTCAGAGAGCATGGGAAAAAAGTTCAAGGGCGACTTGCTCTGAGGATCGATCTTTGCCAATATGCCTGGCAATCCACATGGACCGACATGGAGCATGCCGCTTTGGGAAACGAATGGAGATGAGAAGAAAGGACACACCGATGATGCATGTGCTGGTGGTTGGAGCCGGGGCCATGGGTTGTCTTTTCGGGGCACGATTTGCCATGGCTGGAGCTCAGGTTCTTTTGTTGGATGTGGATGTCAACCATGTGGAAGCCATTCAAACCCATGGGCTGCGTCTTCAGGAAATGGACGGGAAGGAAAAGCTTGTGCGCCTGAACGCCTCCTTTGAACCGGTGCCTTTAGAACAAGGAGCGGATCTGGTTTTGGTCATGGTTAAAAGCTATGCCACAAGAGAGGCTTTGCGCTTGGTGCATCCCCAATCCGTGAAGACTCACACGCTTTTTCTCACCCTTCAAAACGGCATGGGAAACGGAGAAACATTGGCCCATCTGGTCGGTCCGGAACGTGTCCTGGTAGGTGTTACGGCTCAGGGAGCCACCAAGCTGGCCCCGGGAATGGTCCGCCACGGTGGGGTTGGACCCACCTCTTTTGGAAGTTTTACCGGATCAAAACCGCCGAGAATTCAAAACATTTTAAGCCTTTTTGCCGAATCCGGTCTGGAAGCCTATTACCGGGAAGATATTCGCCGGCTTCTTTGGCAGAAACTCTGCGTGAACGTGGGAATCAATGCGGTTACGGCGCTCTGCGGCCTTATGAACGGGGAAATTCCTGGTATCGAGCCGGCACGGGAGTTGTGTGCGGCGGCGGTTCGAGAAGCCATGGCCGTGGCACAAGCCGAAGGGATCCGGCTTCCCGAAGACACGGTGGAACATGTTTTGGCTGTGGCCCAGGCGACGGCAACCAATCGTTCGTCCATGCGCCAGGACGTGGAAGGACATCGACCGACGGAAATCAACGCTATCAACGGAGCCGTCGTGGAATACGCGGAAAAGCACGGCCTTTCGGCCCCTGTCAACTGGACCCTGACCCAACTGGTCAGAATAAAGGAGGGCACCTATGACCACGGACCAGAAACCTGAAGGCCCATCCATGACATCGCCGTCTCGAATCACCGTCCCAAGCGTTCTGGCGGCCAAGGGGCGACGCAAGCTCACCATGCTGAGCGCTTATGACTACTGCATGGCTCGATGGGTGGATCGAGCCGGCGTGGACATGATCCTTGTGGGGGATTCCTTGGCTATGGTCATGCTGGGCCACGAGGACACCCTTTCGGTGACCATGGAAGAGATGCTGCACCACACTCGAGCTGTCGCTCGAGGCGCCCAGCGGGCTTTGGTCATCGGGGATATGCCTTTTCTGTCCTATCAAGCCAGTGTGTCCCAGGCCGTGGAAAACGCCGGCCGCTTTCTCAAGGAAGGGCGGGCTCAGGCGGTGAAGCTGGAAGGAGGCGCTTCCGTGATCAGGCAGGTGGAAGCGATCGTCGAGGCGGGGATTCCGGTGCAGGGGCATTTGGGTTTGACTCCGCAAAGTATTGCCAAACTAGGAGGATTCAAGGTTCAGGGAAAAGATGAGGAGGCGGCCAAAAAATTAATAGACGATGCTGTGGCTCTGGCCCAGGCCGGCTGTTTCAGTCTTGTTCTGGAAGCTATTCCGGCGCCTCTTGCTCGACGTGTCACGGAAGCCGTGCCTATACCTACCATCGGTATCGGTGCCGGAGCGGCGTGTGACGGCCAGGTTTTGGTCATTCACGATCTTGTGGGGTTATTTGACCGATTTGTTCCCAGATTCGTTAAACAATACGATATGTTGGGGCAAAGGCTTATGGAGGCGGTAAGTCGATACCGTCAAGAGGTGGAATCCGGAATTTTTCCAGGACCTGAACACAGCTTTGGCGCCGACAAAGGGCCTTCCTGACCTGGGTAAAGAACGTTTTAAGCGGTTCAGTTCGATGCGCGGAAAACGCCCTCGTGGGCATTAGGTCTTCGTAGATTCGGTGGTTGAGCGAGAAGGTTTTCCACGAACCGGTCGTGGGGCGGACACATGGGTCCGCCCCTACAGGGTTTCAATTTTTGGGCGGTGACATGGGTCCGCCCCTACCGCCTTTTCCCACCGAAGAAACCTTTGGCACATGCCTAAACTTTCCTCTGCTTTATGGCATTCTCTTTACACAAGCTTCCCAATCTCACATGGCACCACAATCCCTTCGGGACCTTCTCCATGCTTGACAGACAGCAGGGTTCTTGCTAGCAGATCGACGTCCAGGTGCTCTGCAGCTTAATAGGGAATCCCGTGAAAATCGGGAACGGACCCGCCGCTGTGATCGGGAACGAAGGCTGCCTGAAGCCACTGCCCTTCATTTCAGGGTGGGAAGGCGCAGCCGGTAGGATGATCCGAGAGTCAGAAGACCTGCCTGGATGCTTTATGTGGCCGTGCCTTCGGGTAGATGAGGATCTCGGCCGAGGAAACCACCGGATGAAAAAGGGAGATCCCGGGTTCTTCAGGAACCCGGGTTTTTTTATTGGATACCTGTTGGCGTAGACCCTTCAACAGGGAGTCTCGTCAGATCGTGGGAGCCGGTTGTAGGGGCGAGGCTCCGCCTCGCCCCTACGGGGATTTGGCCAAGGCGTGCACGTTGGGTGGATCCTCGTGGTGTGTGGTGAGGGGTTCGCCATGGAGCATGGCTTCATGTGAGCCGGTCGAGAATACTTCTCAATCAAAAGAGGAGGAAAGCCCATGGGTCAAAGGGGGAAGCCCCAGTGTCTGGCAGCCATTGTCATGTTCGTGATTTCGGTGTGGGCGATACCAAGCCGCGGAACGGATCAGCCTGCGTGGAAGGCGGAGGATGTGGTGGTGACGGCGACCCGAACGGCTGTCCCGATGCCGTATCTCGGAGTTTCTTCCACAGTCATCACGGAAGAAGAAATCAAGGCACGGCGGGGTTCCGATGTGGTGGAACTGCTTCAGGACGTGGCAGGGTTTCATCCCATTCGGTTTGGATCCCGCGGATCCCAAACCGTGGTTTTTCCGCGTGGTGGAGAACCGAACTACACAATGGTGCTCATCGACGGTGTGCACGTGAACCTGAGCGGCGGCGATTTCTATTGGGAAAATCTCAGCACCGACAATATCGAACGCATTGAAATCGTGCGAGGTCCGCAAAGCGCTCTGTATGGATCCGACGCCATCGGTGGGATCATACACATTTTCACTAAATCGGGATCCGGCCCCGCTTCGGTGGAAGTTTCCACAGCCCATGGAATACGCTCGGATCGAGATCGCTATATGGGAGAGCAAAAGGTGCGTGTCTCAGGCGGAAACGATCGCTTTGGGTATTCCGCCGCCTGCGGCCGAATCGACGACGGAGGTATTCTCAAGATCAACAACGATTATTGGAACAACACCGTGAGCACCCGGTTCGATTTCTTTCCTAAAGACACTTGGGAAGTGAGCTTGACGGGCCGACTGACCAACAGCCGCTACGAATACCCTACGGAAAGTACCGGGGATAAGTACGCCCCCTTGGATCCGCACCAAACCCAGAGGCAACAGGACACCGTGTTGGGTGTTTCCAGCAGGGTTCAAAGCACTCCATGGTGGGAAAACGTGGTCAGTTTCGGGTATCATCAGAACCGACGCCGGAACCTGGATCCCTACGACGAAGTGACCGATTTCGCTGATTCTTACGGCCGCTACAATGAGGCGCGCGCGACTTTGGATTATCATGCGAACCTTTCTTGGTCACCCTGGAAGATGGTCACAAGCGTCTTGACGGTCGGCTACGAACGGGATCAGCAGAACTACAGGCAGGAGACGGTCTATTTCGAGACCACGAAACTCAGTGCGGACCGCTCCAACGATGCCGTCTATGTGCAGGAACAGGTGAAGCTTTTCCAGCGCCTTCACCTGGTGGGCGGTTTTCGGGTGGAAGACAACAGTGCTTTTGGCACCGAAGTGACACCTCGAGGCGTGGCGGCTCTGGACATTCAGGAGACGGGAACCACGCTGCGGGTGGCGGCCGCCAAGGGCATCAAGGAACCGACCTTCTATGAAAATTTCGCCAACGACTCGTGGACCCTGGGAAACCCCGATCTGGATCCCGAAAAAGCCACATCCTGGGAAGTGGGAGTGTCCCAGCGCCTTGGGCCGCGACTCCAGGCTTCAGCCACCTACTTTGAAAGTCGCTATAAAGAGCTTATCGCCTACGTGCCGACCCCTTTTCCGGCTCCACCCGAGAGGACGCCCAATTTTTTCAATATTCAGGCCGCCAAGAGCCGTGGTGTGGAACTGGGCCTGGAAGCCAGCCTGATGGAGAACCTTACGGCGGGAGCCAGCATGACCTTTTTGGACACGGAAGTGACCGACGACGGTGGGTTGGATTCCGTGGCTTTTCAGGAAGGAAAGAAACTTCTACGTCGCCCAAAGTATAGCGCTTCAGGCTGGCTGCATTCCCACTGGAAAAACCTTCACTGCCGTCTCATCGGGCATTACGTGGGAAGCCGTGATGATGCGGACTACCGTGATTGGATGGCCCCGGGACGAGTCCGCTTAGATGATTATTTCGTCCTGGATGCGGTTGTCTCTTATGACATACCGGTGCCCATGCCCATGAAAAATTTGGAAATTTTCCTCAAAGGAACGAACATTCTGGATGCCGATTACGAACAGGTTTTTGGGTATTCAGCGCCGGGTGCGGCCTTCATGCTGGGGGCATCGATGAAATTCTAAAAGGCTTTTGGGGATGGCCTGTGAACCGTGGACTCGGTCATAAATCATGGATCAGCTCAGCACGATGCGCCTTGGCCTTTGTTTTCGGGGTCGTGATCCTTTCCACGTCATGGGTTGACGCTCGTGATGTGGTGGATCTTGTGGGACGACAAGTCCGTGTTCCGGAAAGGCCCCAAAGGATCATCACCCTGGCGCCAAGCCTCACGGAAATGGTCTTTGCTCTGGGGGCGGGGGATCGAGTGGTGGGAGTGAGTCGCTACAGCAATTATCCGGCGCTGGCGGATAATCTTCCTCGAGTGGGCTCCTATGTGCAGCCGGATGTGGAAAAAATCGTGGCCCTTAAGCCGGATTTATGTCTCGCCATCAAGGACGGAAATCCTCGGGAAGCGGTGGATAAACTGGAACGGGTCGGTATCCCTGTTTACGCCGTGAATCCAAGGACTTTGGGCCAAGTCATGGAAACCCTTTTGGCTCTGGGGGATGTGCTTCAAGCGCATAATCAGGCGCAGGCTCTGGTGGCCGACATGCGTCGCCGTGTTCAGGACGTGGAAGAGCGAGTCGGCAGCGTCCTTGAGAGGCCGGGAGTGTTTTTTCAAATCGGAATTTCCCCCATCGTTTCGGTGGGGACGGAAACCTTTGCACATGAAATCATTGTGCGGGCCGGAGGCCGAAACGTGGCGGAAGGACCGGAACCCTACCCCAGGTTCACTCTGGAGCAGGTCATGACCTTAAGGCCGGATTTCATCATTGTTTCGTCCATGGAAAGGGAGCAGGTCTTTGAACGGGTGCGTGAACAATGGCTGCAATGGCAAGGGATACCGGCGGCGGCCATGAAACGCGTGTATATGGTGCCGTCGGATCTTTTCGATCGTCCCGGTCCAAGGCTGGTGGAAGGCTTGGAACTGCTGGCGAAAATTCTTCATCCGGAACTTTTCCATGACCTTCCATCAACAAAATAGGCCTATCGCCGTGGTCACACCGACACGCATTCTGCTCGTGACGATCCTTTGCGCTTTCGTTTTGGCCGGAGCCATGATCTTCGGCATGGCCGTGGGATCTTCGGGGATCGACTTTGCCGCCGTTTTTCGATCCTTTCAAGGCAAAGAAGCGGTGGATGCCACCATCTGGACCATCCTCTGGCAACTGCGTTGGCCCAGGGTTTGGATGGCCTTGGAAACAGGGGCGGCTTTGGCCCTTGGTGGTCTCGTGTTTCAAGCCCTTTTGCGAAACCCTCTGGCGGAACCCTATATCTTAGGCACATCCGGAGGTGCGGCCGTCGGGGCCATTGTGGGAATCCTTATGGGTCTTTCCCTTTTTCCCGGTGTGAGTACGATGGCTTTTCTTTCCAGCGCTTTTTCCCTGACCTTTGTGTTGCTCCTTGCTTCCGGGCGGGGCGGTTTACGCCGGGATACCTTGCTGCTTTCCGGCGTCATGATCAACGCCTTCTGTGGGGCACTCATTTTGTTTTTCGTTTCCACCACTCAGGATGCCCGCTTGCACAGCATCCTTTTCTGGCTCATGGGGGATTTGTCCCGCGCTGAAATGTCCGCCGTGTATGGCTTGGGTGTGGTGCTGGTGATCTGTTCCGGGATCCTTTTTGCCATGGCCCGTCCCATGAACGTTATGCTCATGGGTCGAGAAACCGCGGAAGCTCTTGGGGTTCCCGTCAAAGGGACACGCCTGTTCCTGCTGACGGTAAGCACGGTCATGGTCAGCGCCGCGGTCTGTGCCACGGGACTCCTAGGATTTGTGGGCTTGGCGGTGCCGCACGCTCTGCGACTGCTTTTCGGACCGGATCATCGAGTCTTGGTACCCGCCTGCTTCTTGGGGGGAGGGGCGTACCTGATCATCTGTGATACCCTGGCCCGCTGGATTCCTCAACATGGAGAAATGCCCGCCGGGGTGATCACCGCCCTGATCGGAGCGCCCTTGTTTATTCTGTTGTTACGCCGAGCCATGCGATGAAGACCATGGTGTCTCTTGAGAATGTGACTTTTTCCTACGGGGCTATCAAGGCCCTGAATCATGTTTCCATGTCCGTGGAGGAAGGAGAGTTTTTTATTGTGGCCGGTCCCAATGGGTCGGGAAAAAGCACCCTCCTAAAGCTCCTGGCCGGATTGGAACAGCCTCATTCGGGGACCGTAAAGCTCTTGACCCGATCTATGGCGTCCTATGGTCGAAAAGAACGAGCTCGCCTGATTGCCTATTTGCCCCAGAATGTGCCCTTGGATTTTCCTTTCACCGCCTTGGAAGTTGTGCTCATGGGGCGCCATCCACACCTCAGCTTGTGGCACCTGGAAGATGCTGACGACACAGCCAAAGCGATGGAAGCCATGGCTCTGACGGATGTGGCCCACCTGGGGAACCGCCCCGTCACAAGCTTAAGCGGTGGGGAAAGACAGCGCATTTTTCTCGCCCAAGCCCTGTGCCAGGAACCCCAACTGCTTCTGCTGGATGAACCGACCGCCGCCCTGGATCCCGCCCATCAGGTCCGGCTTATGGATCTTCTGGAAGACCTGCGACGAGAACGTCAACTCACCGTGGTCATGGTCTCCCATGATATCAACCTGGCGGCCATGTACGGGGATCGTGTGCTGCTTCTGAAAAACGGTCAGGTCATACGCCAGGGGACTCCCGAGGAGGTTTTTACTTTTCACACTCTTGAAGAAACTTATGGATGCGTGGTGCTCGTGGACAAAAGCCCACTGGGAAATTTTCCCAGAGTGACCTTGGTGCCAAAAAGATATTTGAAAAACCGGCATGAACCTTGATCGAGAATCAGTAAAGGGAATCTATCAACGTCAACCTAAATGGAGCGTTTCTTTGAGATTGACACGGTGTTTTCCTGAGTAGAGATCAATCGATGTGGTATTTATTATGGAAACAATGCCTGTGATCAACCTAAAAGCTATCATAGTCTCTATCAACCTGCATGGATAAGAACCAGACCCCTGTCTGACAGGGTATCTTTTACCTGAAGTGTGGTCGCCTCCCTGAGTCGCAATGCCAGGGAATAGAACGTCAAATAAAAGGTGTGGCTTTGGAGAGTGGGAAGCGCATAAATAATATGTCGTACTTCGTGAAGATTCAAATGGTGGGAAGCTTCTGCTGACGCTTCCAGTTGATTTCACTGAAGATACTCCAGGACCGCACTTGTGTCCGGGTGAAAAAGTGCTGGATTCCCGAACAACTGATTCGCAGTGGTGCAGCGCTCCAGCCGAATTGGGTTTGCTCACAAAGCCAGTATTGACGCAGATCCTCTTCAGTGATATCTTCTAGCGGCTAGTTGTAGAAGCGCTGTAAACGCAGAACCGAGCTGACATACGATTCCGTACCTCTTTTTGCATAACCTGCTAACTGTAGATCTTCCTTAAAACGTTTGATTAGAGGGCTCATGGTATCTTCCTTTCTTCTGTTAACCTTATCGGGCAGAAGATACCGACCTGCAAGCCGGTGAGAAGATGCCACGAGTCATTTGATCAAGCAACACTGGCTGAAGGGTTTTAATCTGCCGCGTAGCAGCTCACTTGAACAACCGCATCAACTCGAAGTGGGAGAATCTGCGCCGCTTCGCTATGCATCTTCTCCCAGACGGTTATGAAGAGGGTTCGGTGAAAATATAGAATTTGCAGATTGGGAGCCTATCGAATGTATGTACGATCCACCACAAGGAGGTAACCATGAATTCAAAAGATATTTCCATATTCGACCTAAGTCCAGCAGAGAAGTTGCAACTGGTGGAAGACCTGTGGGATGATCTGGCGTCTACTCCCTCAGATATTTCTGTGCATGAATGGCAAAAGGAAGAGTTGGCTCGTCGAAAAACTAACTTGATAAGCAAACCGGCTTCGGGGCTTTCGTGGGAAGAGGTCAAACGCAGGATTCGAAGGTGCTATGGCCGCTGAAGTAGTCATCGCGCCTGAAGCACAACAGGACATCGATGCGGCGTACAGTTGGTACGAAGATCGCCGACCCGGCCTGGGGGAAGAGTTTCTCGGCTGTGTGGACGCCTGTATTCAGGCAATTTGTCGTATGCCCGAACTTTACCCGAAAGTGCACGAGGAGTATCGCCGGGCGTTGGTGAGGCGATTTCCGTACGCCGTTTTTTACGAGCATACCGGCGAGAAGGTGATCGTCTATGGCATCTTTCATGCGTCCCGAGATCCAAAAAAGTGGGGGAATCGCTTAGCTTGACTTTGCCAATCTTGGCCGAACCTATCAGTCCACCTGACCGGTGTATCGCTCCGATTCACACCGGGAGGTCACCTCACCGTTAGTCAGCAAAGGAGGTGATAATGGATATTCTGCTTGGAACCGTATGGCTATTAAGAAAAAAAATCTGAGAAAAGGAATGAGGAAGTCCACCTGAATATTTTAAACTATGTGATTCATCAACTGTTGAAAAACCTTCTGCTGACTTAGAAAATAGTGATTTTGAGGAGGGCAATTTGAGTGTGTGGAAAGCTTGCGGAGATGGCCGGGGACTTGCTGTAGAAGGTTCATATCTCGGGCTTATCTCAACTGGGCTTGGTTACAGAGTAACTTCCGGATCCATTGAACAAAAAGTCTGCCTGCCACCAGATACACAGCGGTTAGAATTTTAAGGGTCCACCTATTTCTACCATCAATTGGTCGAGGTCTACCGGACTCCCAAACGACCCAGGCACCTGAGCGGACAAGTTCCAATGACAACAAGCATGCTGAACGACAAAAGGCATATGATTCACATCCGGTATAGGTTGGAGCGTGAATCCATTCATGTGGAGTTTTACAGTACTCTTCCGCTGCCAACGCGACCGCTTAAAAGCGTATGAGCCCTGGGCGAAAAATCTGTAGTGGAAAAGAAGAAACACAAATTACGCAATAACAGTAACTTACGCCAAAAAGTGACAAACTTGGGTTAAGGGGGATCAGTTCCAAGTGTCGCCAAAGGGTCAATTCTGCGTGTCGCTTGACAAATGCTTCGTAGGGGGAGTTGTCCCGATTGACAACCGGAGGTGTTTTGGGTAAGGAAGGACCGACAATGGCGCCTCGAAGGCGTGCCGAGAAACCATACTCCATGATGGACAGAAAGGCCACGAAGGTCTTCGCTTTTAAGAATAACGCGAAGCATCGTGGCTTTTTCTTTTGCATCGCCCGGCAAGAGGATTTGTGGGGCCGGCACACAAAAGCGGCGGTATGCAGCGGCAAGGGAGGTTCGTGGCTGTGATGGCGTTTCTTGCCAAGGGTGGCATCCTCATGATTCCCATTCTGCTGTGCTCGGTTTTGGGTTTGGCGATTTTTTTGGAGCGCAGCGTCCGTTTTGCGGTGCTTCGACGTCGCGGCCGTTATGTCGCGGATCGAGTTTCAGCCTTGGTTCGTGAAGGGAAGATGAGCGAAGCCTTGGAAGCGGCCCTCAAAAGCCGATCCCCCATGGGGCGGGTTTTGGCACATGGGTTGGAAGTGGTGGAAGCGGATCGAGAGACGTTGGAAACCGTTTTGGTCCACAGCGTCGAAGAGGAGGTGCGGGAACTTTCCCGGTACTTGCAGGCGCTGGCCACAATCGGCAATATTGCCCCTCTGCTGGGCCTTTTGGGAACTGTTACGGGAATGATCAAGGCCTTTATGGCCATTCAGGAACTGGGTGGAAAAGTGGATGCTTCCGTGTTGGCAGGCGGCATCTGGGAGGCCATGCTGACGACGGCGGCCGGTCTGTTTGTGGCGTTGCCCGTGATGGTCGCTCACAGCTATTTGACCAGCCAGGTGGACCGCTATGAAGCACGGCTCCAAGATGGTGTGGTTCGTCTTTTCAAAAGTAAGTCCATGGCCTGCGGGAGTTGATCGCTCATGCTGGTGCACCGACGTAAAAGACCACGCTACACTGTGCAGGCACCACTTACTTCCTTGATCGATATTGTTTTCTTGCTCTTGATTTATTTTCTGCTCACCACCAATTTCCTGACCGAGGAAGGCATTCGAGTGCAGTTACCTCAAGCCGTTTCCGTGATTCCTCAGGAAGACCGGGAAATCATTGTCACCGTAAGCCCTGAAGGGGATGTGTACCTTGGGGCGAAAACCGTCACCTTAGAGGAGCTGTCGGCGGTGGTTAAGCAGAGGCTGGAATCGAATCCAGAAACCGCTGTGGTCCTTAAGGCGGACAGAAGCTTGGTCTTGGATCGCGTGGTTCAGGTGATGGACACCATCAAGGCGGCTGGAGCCGCCCGGCTACGTCTTGCCACGGAGAGGCCGTCACCATGAAAGCGTCTTTGACGAAGCGCTTAGATGCCTTGCCTGACGACTCTGTTTCAGAAAAGAGGGCTGTGCGTTTGGTGTTGCAGGACCCGGAAAGGCTCGAACCTCACGAATTCAGGGCTTCCCGTTCAGTGCTTGCAAAAGCTTTGGTGTCTCAAGGGACCTCTCAGGCTCGATCTCATGGTTTTTTTTGGCTTTTCCTGCTGCTTTCCGGGATTCTTCACGGCATGCTTCTGGCCGGCAATCCCCAGTGGTTTCATAAGAAACCCCTTCAGGTGATCGATCTGGACCTGGTGTCCATGGTGGAGCCACGGAAGCCCTTGGAGCCGGCGCCGTCTTTGGCCATGCCGGACAACAAGCCGCAACGTCGTGAAAAACCCAAAGCGCCTGAACCCAAGCCGGAACCGGCGCCTCAAGCGAAACCCCTTCAGCGCGTGGAAGTGGCTGAAAAAGTAAAGAAACCTAAACCAAAACCGGCACCAGAAAAGAAGGTTTCAGTGCCTCAAGAAACCCCATCTTCGCCGATCGTGCAAGAGGAGGCCCCTTCGGAGATGCCGTCAAGGACCTCGGCAGTTGGTCCGCCTCAAGGACAATCTGTCCCCAAGGCCGCTGGGACTGAAGACCCCGTCAAACTTTTTCTCGCTCAGGTGCGCCAGAGAATCGATCGCTACAAAAATTACCCTTACGCCGCAAGGCGTCGGCAAGTGGAAGGACGTGTGACCGTCCGTTTCGTCATTCGGCCCGATGGGACCATCGAAGGCTTGGAGCTGGTCAAGAGTTCATCCTCGAACCTTTTAGATGAAGCGGCCATCAAAGCCGTCCGGGATGCCGCCCCTTTTCCAGGATTTCCTCGAGAAGTCTTAAGTCGGCCACTGGCCGTGGAGATCGGGCTGGTCTTTGAATTGACGTAGCGAGGATGCTTGCTTTTAAAGACAACGGAAAGCGAGTTTATAGAATGTCCGTAAAGAGAATCTGTGTGATTGACGGCCAAGGCGGCGGCATTGGAGCCGCTGTCATCAAGGCTTTGAAAGCGGCTTTTGGGGAGAGTGTGGAAGTGATCGCATTGGGGACAAATGCCATTGCCACATCCCAGATGCTCAAAGCTGGAGCGAACCGCGGTGCTACCGGGGAAAGTGCCATCTGCTGGACGGTTTCGACGGCGGACTGTGTCGTGGGCCCCATTGCGGTCACATGGGCCCACAGCATGCTCGGGGAAGTGACTCCCAGGATCGCTGAAGCTGTGGCATCCTGTCAGGCACAAAAGGTGCTTATTCCTTTAACTCAGGAAAAGGTGGAAATTGTCGGCGTGGTCAAGGAGCCGCTGCCTCACTTGGTCCAAGCCGCTGTGGAAGGGAAAATCAAGGAGGTGATCAGCGATGTGTGAAGCCAATGCCTATGTGATCAAGGACGGCCGGGAAGAGCTCCTCATGGAATCTGTGGACATTGTGGAACCGGAGGGTGAGGATACCTGGCGCCTTGTGGGAATCTTTGGGGATCGTAAGACAATTCGGGGCCGAATCAAACTCATGAATCTGGTGGATCACAAGATTTTGTTTGAAACCAAATAGTCACATCGAGCTTCGGTGTTTCGACAACTTGTCCAAAAGCGGGCCGCAGGCCCGGTGATGATGGGGCGGAACTGAGTGTGTAGGGGCGGACCCGTGTGTCCGCCCTGTCATCTGCGTTTGTAGGGGCGGACCGATGTGTCCGCCCCGTGTCCGCCCTCCAACGTCCGGGATGCGCACGAAGCGCTTCCCTTGTTGAGCCAGAAAAAGGGCCACGAAGGCTGTCTAAAACCCTAGAAAGGGAAACACGGCTTTCGTGCGCCCTTTTCTTTTTGATGGAAAACACCTTGAAGAAAGGCCGGCTTCATGAGCTACGGGCTTGCAGAAACCTTTTGGCGTAAGGCCAGAAAAAAGCAAAAGCTTCTTTGTGCCTTGGCAGGCGCTACTGCCGTTTTGGCCGTGATCTCGGTGAGTTTCGGAACCTATCCCATGAACCTGGTGCAGCTCGTTCGCTCCCTTTTTCGGCTCGTAGACGACACGAATGTCTTGGTGGTCTGGAATATTCGACTGCCTCGCATCGCCGCAAGTCTTTCCGTAGGAGCGGGCTTGGCCTTGGCGGGCCTTTTTATCCAGACACTGCTGAGAAACCCTCTGGGATCTCCTTCCACGCTGGGAATCAGTCAAGGTGCGGCTTTCGGAGCCTCCTGTGTCATCATGCTTTTTCAGGTCGGCCCCTTTTGGACAGCCGTGGCAGCCTTTGCGGGATCCTTGGGAGCCACAGGGCTCATCGTGGTTTTGGGACGGCTTCGAGGTCTCACGCCGGAGGCTGTCATTCTTGCGGGGGTGGCTCTGTCTTCACTTTTCGGGGCGGCGACGGTGCTGCTGCAGGTGCTGAGCGATGAGTCTCGGTTGGCTATGGCGGTGGCCTGGAGTTTTGGTGATGTGGGGCGATCCAGCTGGAGCCAAATCTGTTGGCTAAGTGTTGCTGTGTTCGTGCTGTGGCTCGTGGGCTATGTGTGGCGTTGGCACCTCAACGCTCTGGACATGGGCGAAGAACCTGCCAAAACCCTAGGCATTTCCGTGGAAACACTTCGCTGGCAAGGACTCATCATGGCGGCTTTGGTTTCGGCTCTGGCCACGGCTTTTCATGGAGTCATCGCCTTTGTGGGACTCATTGCCCCCCATGCGGCACGGCGTATCGTAGGAGCCGATCACCGGTTCCTGGTTCCTGTTTCCGCAGTGTTGGGCGCCGCTTTGTTGCTTCTTGCCGACACCTTCTCACGTGTGGTGTTGGGAACAGGTTCTTTCCCTGTGGGCGTGGTGACATCATTCCTCGGGGCTCCTTTGTTTTTGACTCTACTATTGAAAAGGCGACCATGATCCTTTCCGTGCTGGACATTGAATTTCAGTACAACAGCCATACGGTGCTTCAAGGGGTTCGCTTTGACGTGGCCCCTGGGGAAATGGTGGCGGTGTGCGGCACCAATGGTGCCGGCAAATCCACGCTGCTCAGGTGTCTCAACGGTGTCCTTCAGCCTCGCATCGGCTCGGTTCTATTGGAGGGCGAGGATCTGCGGCTTCTAGGACCCAAAGGTGTCGCTCGAGCGATGGCGTCCGTGCCGCAAAAGGGCGAGGATTCCGAGCTAACGGTTTTTGAAGTGGTCCTCTTGGGGGCTCTTCCTCATCGGCGGTGGGGACCGACCCGTCAAGACGTGCACAATGTGGAACAGATCCTCACGGCCATGGAGTTGGGGCCTTTAGCGCACCGCCGTTTTTCGACCCTGAGCGGCGGCGAAGCTCAAAAAGTCCTTTTGGCCAAGGCCATTGCCCAAAAGCCCAAGGTGCTGCTTCTGGATGAACCGACCAACCATTTGGACTTGAAAAACCAGATGGAAATGATGCGGCTTGTGCGTTGTATCAGCCGTCGGGAATCTCTGGCCGTTATTGCGGCCATTCATGATCTCAATATGGCTCTGCGCTTTTGTGACCGTCTTCTTTTTCTCAAAAACGGCCGTATCGAAAAGGCCGTATCACCTGATGAAATTTCTGCCGAGATCGTGCGCCGCATCTACGGGGTCGATGTGCTGGTGTGCCGTATCGAGGATGTTTTGGTGGTTGTGCCCAAATAAGTCAGGAAGGTCTAGGACCATGTTTTAGGACGAGAAAAACCGTTGCATCCAATGCCATTTTGTAGGGGCGAGGCGGCTCCTCGCCCCTGCAAAACTGAAACGGGGCGATTTTCTGGCGGCGCGGGTCTGCCGCCCGCAGTTTGGACGGGCGGGGGATGACCGTGCTTTCAGGAACCGGGCGCCCGTGAACGAACTCTAGATGGTTTTTGGGCTCAAGGCTTTGGCTCATTCTTTCTGAACTAGGAAACGAGTCAACCAAAGGATGCTTTATGAGGGGATGGATAAGTCTCATTTTGTCGGCCACCTTTCTTGTCGGTTCGGGGTCCTGGGCGGCGCAGCCTTTTTCGGTCATCGACATGGCCGGGCGCACGGTCCACTTCACCCAAACACCTCGACGCATTGTCTGCCTGGCACCTGGAACACTGCGTTTCATCGTCTACTTGCAAGCTCAGGACCTGGTGGTCGGTGTGGAAAGCATTGAAAAAACCAGTGCTTCCGGCCGTCCCTATCGAATGGCCCATCCCCAACTGGCTCAGTTGCCTCTGATCGGTCCCGGAGGTCCCACCAGCATCAACGCGAAACCCGATATAGAGCCGCTGCTGGCTGTCAAACCGGACGTGGTGTTCGTGACCTACATGGATAAGGCTCTGGCGGATGAAGTAAGCCGCATGGCCGGAGTGCCGGTGGTGGTCTTGAGCTACGGGCGTTTTGCTTCCTTTGATGAGGAAATCCTCAATTCCTTGCGCGTGGCCGGAAAGGTTCTGGGCCGTGAAGAACGTGCTCAAAAACTAGCTCACTTTGTGGAAGAACTTCGTGAGGATCTTCGGCGTCGCACGGAGAGGGTTCCTGAATCGAAAAGGCCTCGAGCCTATGTGGGGGGCATCGGGTACAAGGGCGCTTACGGTATCCTGAGTACAGAACTCCACTACGTGCCTTTTCTATGGAACCATGTCATCCACGCGGCGGAATCCATGCAGAGTCGCCTGGGCGGTCACCTGTTTTTGGACCGGGAGCAGCTCCTGGCCCTGAACCCTGAAGTGGTGTTCATCGACGGCGGCGGTTTGCGGCTTGTGGAAGAAGATTTCAGAAAACATGGCGCCTTTTACGGTCAGTTGAAAGCCTTTCAAAGCCGACGGGTTCACCTCTTGTTCCCCTTCAATGCTTACGCCACCAATGTGGAATCGGCTTTGGTGGATGCCGTGGCCGTCGGCAAAGTGCTTTACCCGGAACAATTTGCCGACGTGGACTTACGGGAAGCCGCGGATCGCATTTATGCCACCTTTGTAGGCCGGTCTGTGTACGCGGAAATGGAACAACTGTACGGACCCCTTGGAGGGGTCTTGGGGTTGGAAGCGACCACAGCCCCATGAAGGGTAAGAAACGCGACGCCCCACGAAGGGGTCGAGACGTTGGAGCAGTTGGCATCAGGTTTCGCCATAAAAAATCGGGCATGTGGAACCCGTGTGTCTGCCGCTGAAGCGCATCATCTGAAACGACAGAGCTGATCAGAGGAGGGTTCCATGGAGACGACAATCAGAACAGGGCCAAAAAGAGGCACAAGAAAAGGAAACACACAAGGGCGCCTAAAGGCGTGGCGTATCTGGGTTCTGTGTCCAGCGACTTTGGCGGCGATGCTGTTACCGGCCTTGGTTGTTTTGGCCGACCAGAGCGGGTCTTCAGAGAAACAAGTCGAGGACATCGTGGTTCAGGCCGAAAAGATTCTGACTCCGACTCGGCAAGCCGACGAGACCGTTTACACGGGAACGGCCGTGACCAAGAAAGGCATGGAGGCTCAGGGGCCTCGCGCTTTAACCAGCGTCTATGAAACCTTACGCATTCTTCCCGGTGTGCAGGTGGAAAGCCCGGATCCCTTTGGGTTGGCGGCGGAACAGCAGGCCATGCGCGTTCGGGGTGTGCGTGGTTACTTGGCGGCGCTGACCGTGGAAGGGATTCCCAACTACGGCGGCAATCCTATCGGGCCTCGGGACTACATCTACGACATGATGAATGTGGAATCCCTTTCTCTCTACAAAGGTGCGGTCCCGGGAGATGTCGGCACCGGCATAGGATCCCGCGGCGGCGCTCTGTGGCTGCAACCTCGGTGGCCTCAGGACGATTTTGGAGTGCACCTGGGCCAAAATGTGGGATCGCATTCCTACACGCGCACCGAAGCCCGCGTGGATTCCGGACGTTTGAGCCCTTTGGAAACAAAACTCAGCGCTTCCTATTCTTACACCGAAGCGGACAAATGGAAAGGCCCGGGAAAGGTCGGCCCTCGAAACAACGCCAACGTCATGCTGAGCCAGGATGTGGGCCAATGGCTGAACGCCAAGTTATGGGTGAACATCAACGATTTGGATCAAAACCTTTACAGACCCCTCACATATCAGGAGACTCGAAACCTCTCCAAAAACTATAACAGAGATTACAACTCAGCTCTTACAGGGACACCTTCCACGGACATATATTACTACGACTACAACAAAGGAAGTTACAACAACAGCGACGTGTTGGGCATATTAGCCATGAAGCCCTGGGAACATCTGCAGTTCGTTCTCAAGCCTTATTACGCTGAGGAGGATACCGAAATTTATCAAGGCAGCACGGCTCAGGGAGGTATCATTCAGAAAAGATACCGAGATATCGACCGAAAGGGCATCATAGGCGAAGTGCGAGGAGACCTGGCGCCTTTCGCGGCGACTTTGGGGTACATGTATGAAGCCGCGAACATGAATATCACTTCCAAGAACTACGGCATGGCCGGGACGGACCTTGTTTACAGAGGGGTCGGTGTCGCCGCCACCACGGGAACCACCTACGTGCACAGCCCTTATCTGAAGGTGTCCGGCTCCCATGGCCCCTTCGACTGGCAAGTGGGCATGAAATATTTCCGCTTTGAAGATTCGGAAAGTGAAGGCTATACAACCCCTCCACCGAGTTACACTCCGGTCCCGGCACCGGATCTCAACCGGGAAGCTCGAAACTATGACATCTGGCTCCCGACGGTTGGAACCGGCTATCGGTTTGGAGAGGATTTTTCCATTTATGCCAGTTACGGTAAAAATTTCATTCGTCCTTATGCCTACATGCCTTTGATCAACCTCTACAACACCAACCGGAGCAAATTTCAGGCGGCAGGTATTACCCTGAACGATCTTTTTAAAGGTTACGACATCGAAAGATCCGATAATGTGGATTTCGGATTCCGTTGGCATACGGCCTGGTTCGAGTTGGCACCAACGGTTTTTTACGGGAAGCACAAGAATCTTCTCACGACAGTTTATGACCCGCGGGTCAACTTGAGCTACCAGCAAAACATCGGCAAGGCACGAAGCTACGGCCTGGATGTGGAAACAAACGTTTTTCTCAAGAAAAATCTCACCCTCTTTATCAACCCGACTGTGACGTTCATGGAATATGACGAAGACATCACTTATCAGGGACAGATTTATTCGGTCAAAGGGGACCAGGTGGTGGATACACCTAAGGTCATGGTTCGAACAGGTTTGTTATACAGCTTCAGAGATCTAGAACTTATTCCTTCCTTAAGGTATTCCAGCAAACGTTATGGGGACATTCAGCACAATGAAGAAATCGATGCCTACACGGTCGTGGATTTCGGCGCACGTTACAAAATCAAGAACCTGTTTTTCGACAACACGCTTAACCTCTCTTTGGACATCTATAACCTTCTCAACAAGAAGTACATTTCTCTCGTCAATGTCTCCGACGACAACCGTGGCGGTGCTGCGAGTTATTATCCTGGAGCGCCTTTGACGGTGGCTGTTTCGGCGACTTTAGAATTCTGAGGCTGAGAAGGAACATCGTCGAACATGAGTCTTGCGAAGTCGGGGTCGGGAGAAAAAACAATGCATGCATGGAATGTGGAAGGCGACAAAAACGACCTGTGGGAACAATGCGCGGCGTTTCACGGCCATATGTGTCCGGGGTTGGCCTTGGGGTTTGTGGCGACACGGCTTGCCATGAAGAGGCTTGAGCAGGACCGGGCCGAAGACGAAGAGTTGGTGGCCGTGGTGGAAAACGATGCCTGCTTTGTGGACGCCGTTCAGGTGCTTACCGGATGCACGTTTGGGAAAGGGAATTTTCATCACAAGGATCATGGCAAAATCGCCTTGACCCTTTTCAGTCGGCAATCAGGCCGCGGTGTTCGAGTCTCTCTCAAGGGCAATGTGCTTGGCCACAATCCTGAACATCTTGAGCTGCTCAAAAAGGTCATAAGCGGCCAAGCCGATCCGGCGGAAAAGGCTCGGTTTCATGATCTGCACGCCCAAAGGACCCGAGACATTTTGCAAGCCGACCCTGAATCCCTGTTCCGGACCACATGGGTCGAAGGACCGGTGCCCGAAAGGGCTCGCATGGAACCTTCAAGGCCGTGTGAGGGATGCGGGGAACCGACCATGCCGAGCAAAATGATCAGCACTCCATCGGGGACCTATTGCCGAGCCTGTGCGGAAAAGATTTAAGGAAGATCACGTCATGAAAAGGCGATTAAGTGGACATTGCGACAATGCCGATGGGGCTTTGGTAAATCTTTACGGGCGTGTGGGATTGGAACTCAATCCCCATTGGATCCAAAATCAGCCAGGGCCCGAGGTATCCATCCATGTGTAGGGGCGGACCAAAGTGTCCGCCCGAAAACCTCTGGCGTGGGTTGGTCATGGGGCGCGCACATGGGTGCGCCCCTACGATGGGCTCAGGTGAACGCTGGAGCCTGGGGCGACCATGAGTTGTGAAGGCCCCTCAGGCAAGGGACCGGGCCGCTACCTGCTTAGGGCCGAACGGAACACATGCTCCTGAGAAGCCTGATCTGGATTTTTCTCCACATGCCAAGGTATAAGGAAAACCCGACAAAAAGGGATGGGAGGAAATCAGGCGCTTTTCATGATTGAGATTGAAAACTTAAGAAAACGCTACAAGTCGCTGGAAGCCCTCAAAGGGATAAGTTTACGTGTGGCCGCCGGGGAACTCTTTGCGTATCTTGGACCCAACGGCGCCGGCAAGACGACCACGATTCGCATTCTGACTGGGCTCACTCGGCCCAGCAGCGGGCGCGCTCTCATCGGCGGGGAAGATGTGGAAAAGGAGCCGCTCAAGGCCAAAAGACAACAGGGTTTGGTCCCTCAGCACGTGAATTTGGATGCGGAATTGACGGTCGAGGAAAACCTGCTGATTCATGGAAAGCTGCACGGCATGAACAGCAAGGACATTCGGCAGCGCATCGACGAACTGCTGGACTACGTGGGACTGGAAGAGAAGCGTTCAAGTTTGGTCAAGCTCCTTTCCGGGGGAATGAAGCGGCGGCTCATGATCGCTCGAGCCTTGCTGCATCGGCCCAAAGTCTTGTTCTTGGATGAGCCTACGGTGGGATTGGACCCGGCCATTCGACGTCGCATCTGGAGCTTGGTTAAAAAGATTCAGCAAGACGGTGTGACGGTGTTTCTTACCACCCATTACATCGAAGAAGCCGAATTCTTGGCCGACCGTGTGGCTTTTATCGATGAAGGCAAGATCGTGGTTTTAGACACGCCGAGGCGGCTCATGGACGGCCTGGGGCAATGGGCCATTGACTCCTACCGGGAAAACGAGATGCAGACTCAATACTTTCCAGACAGAGATTCGGCTCGTCGGTATGCCGAAGCCCATCGAAACGGCTACACTCTGCGGCGGGTGAATCTGGAAGATGCCTTCCTGCATTACACGGGAAAGAGGGTGGCATGAGTGGCGCATGGGCCGCTATTTATCTTAGGGAAATCCTTATCTTACGTCGCCGTTTTCTTCGACAGGTGCTTTCCTGGTCCGTAGCGCCCCTGCTTTATCTGGTGGCGTTCGGCTACGGCATGGGTCGGCACGTGCATGTGCAAGGATCCGATTACCTGGAATTCCTCATTCCCGGGTTAGCGGCCATGACGAGCATGACGCAGGCCTTTGCCATCGGAAGCGAGATCAATATTGCAAGGTTTTATTGGCATATTTTTGAGGAGTTTCAAGCGGCTCCCATAAGCCATGTGGATTACGTGCTGGGGGAGGTGCTTGCCGGCGTGAGTCGTGCTGTGCTTGCCGGTTTGGTGATCATCGGGCTTGGGGCCCTCTTTGGGGTTTTCCTTTCGTACAACATCTTGTTTTGGAGCGCTTTTATCCTAAACAGCCTGGTTTTTGCAGGGCTTGCCGTCGCTTTGGCCATGCTTGTGAAATCCCATGCCGATCAAGCTTTCATGAACAACTTCATCATCACCCCTATGGCCTTTCTTGGCGGCACTTTCTTTCCATTGGCCCATCTGCCCGTATGGGCTCAGAAAATGCTTCAATTCTTACCCATCACGCATGCCACATCGGCCATGCGCGAAGCCGCCTTTGGCCGAACCCCGGATGCCTTTCCTTATATCCTGCTTGCCGTCTTAGGTGCAGCCGGTTTCATGACGGCGGTGTTCACCGTGGACCGAGCAAGGGATTAAAGCGTCAGCGCAGCCCCTGCTTCAAAAAATCACTTTGGGAATTCTGACGGAAACTTTTGGAACCAAGAGTTTGCCTCTAGGTTGGGCACTGTCTCGGGCGCAAGGATAATCGAAGGTCTTGAGCACGATCGTCGGGATTTCGATCCTTGCGCAGCGCCGGCCAGTGGCGTAATGTAGCCTTTCGAATAAGCGCCGATGGCGTGCGGAAACAACGCAGGAGTTTGGTTTGTGCCATGGAAATGCCCATGATCCTCTTTCGGGGTGTCAACAAATGGTTCGGCCCGTTGCATGTGCTCAGGGATATCGACTTTGATGTGGCCGCCGGGGAAGTGGTGGTGGTCTGTGGCCCGAGCGGGTCGGGAAAGAGCACCATGATTCGGTGCATCAACAAACTGGAACCCATTCAGAAGGGAACCATCGTGGTCGATGGCATGGATCTCAACGATCCTCGTACAGACATCACCAAGCTACGGGCTGAAATCGGTTTTGTCTTTCAGCAGTTTAATCTCTACCCACACATGACGGCTTTGGAAAACATCACCTTGGCTCCCATGAAGGTTCGCAAGATGTCGAGAAAGGAAGCCGAGGAACTGGCGCTTGAGATTTTAGAGAAGGTCGGGATTCGAGAAAAAGCGAACCATTACCCGGCGCAGCTTTCGGGAGGACAACAGCAGCGGGTGGCCATCGCTCGAGGATTGGCCATGCGGCCTAAGATCATGCTGTTTGATGAACCGACGTCGGCTCTGGATCCGGAAATGATCAACGAAGTGCTTGATGTCATGAAGAATTTGGCAAAGGAAGGTATGACCATGGTGGTGGTCACCCACGAGATGGGGTTCGCTCGGGAAGTGGCGCACCGCGTGGTCTTCATGGACGAGGGGCGTCTGCTGGAAAGCGCCCCACCGCAGGAGTTTTTTACCAACCCGCAGAATGAGCGGACGCGTTTGTTCTTGAGCAAGATTTTGACCCACTGACGGGGTCAGGTTTGGATCGTGGGAAAGAGGAGGTTCTGCATCGAAAAAGGGTCAGTCTTCGTGGGGAGGTTACTATGGAAATTGCCATTCATGCTGTAGCACCGCAACAGAGAAAAGCTCGACCGGCGGATGCGGGATTGGTTTTCGGTAAAGTCTTTACGGATCATATGTTCCTTATGGACTTCAAGACCGACAGCGGATGGATAAATGCCCGTATTGTCCCTTATGGTCCGCTGCCTTTGGATCCGGCCGCCATGGTGCTTCATTACGGCCAAGGCATCTTTGAAGGACTCAAGGCCTACCGCTGCGCCGATGGGCGCATTCAGTTCTTTCGCCCATTGGAGAACATGAAGCGTTTCAACAGGTCCGCTCAGCGCCTATGCATGCCCGAAGTGGACGTTCATTTTCACCTTCAGGCCATTGAAACCTTGGTGCGCCTGGATGCGGACTGGGTGCCTCGAAGCAAAGGCGCCTCCCTTTACATTCGCCCCACCATGATAGCTTCCGAACCCCATCTGGGTGTGCGACCCGCGACGGAATACATTCATTATGTGATCACAGGGCCTGTGGGAGCTTATTATCCGGAAGGGTTTAATCCGGTCAAAATCTATGTCACGGACGAATATGTGCGGGCCGTGCGGGGTGGTGTCGGGGAAGCCAAGACCATGGCCAATTATGCGGCGAGCCTTCGGGCGCAGGAGGTGGCCAAGAAAAAAGGCTACACGCAGGTGCTGTGGCTGGACGCCGTGGAGCGCCGCTACGTGGAAGAAGTGGGCACCATGAACATCTTCTTTCTGCTCAAAGACGAACTGGTGACACCTCCCTTGAGCGGGTCCATCCTTCCCGGAGTCACTCGCGATTCAGTTATTCACTTGGCCAAACATTGGGGCCTTACCGTGCATGAGCGACCCATCGCCATTGATGAAGTCGTCGACGCCATCGCGTCTGGAACGATGAAGGAAATTTTTGGAACAGGCACCGCGGCTGTTATTTCACCCGTGGGTGAGGTCTGTTACAAGGACAAGACTTACAAAGTGGCCGACGGCGGCGTGGGGGAATGGTCCCGACGTTTTTATGACGAAATCACAGCGATTCAGTATGGTGAAAAGGAAGATCCCTTTGGGTGGGTTTATCGTCTAGACATGTAGGGACCTTGCGCCCATCCCATGGCAATCCTGATCTGCGGGATGGGCCCGTTTGCCACGAAAACGTCATCAACGATTCTGCGAGAGGGGTTGAATTCCGTTCAGGACGTCGTTAAAGTAGGTGCAGGTAGGCTGACGCGATGTCGCCTTCTCCTAACCCCTCCTTGGCCTGCCCGGCTCCCCCCTCCGGCCGGGCAGGTTCTTTTTTGAAGCCATTACAACCACACTTGTTCGACGGAAAGAATGCTTGGGTTGTCTCGAAGGGTTTGAAGGGCTTCTTCGGGAGCTTCGCTATCCAGGCGAATAATCGCCACAGCCTTGTCCCTCTCAGGTGTGCGGCTCAGGTGCATATTGGCAATGTTCACTTGATAGGCTCCCAGGGTGGTGCCGATAAAGCCGATGACGCCAGGGGTGTCCTTGTTTTGAACGATAAGATTGATGCCCTCCAGTTCAGCTTCCAGCCTGTAGGTGTTGAGGCGGATCAGGCGGATTTCGTTTTCGGGAAAAACAGCGCCGGTGGCCGATTTCTTTTGGCCCTTGCTTTCCACGGTGACTCGAATGAGACCGGTGTAGCCTCGACTCTCTGAAGTCCGTGTGGCTGTGAGCTGGATTTTGCGTTCCTGCAAAAGCATGGGAGCGTTCACCAAGTTGACCTTTTCGGCCAGAATAGGATCCAAAAGCCCCTTGGCGATGCTTTGAGTCAAGGGATCCAATGGTAATTCCTGAAGTTCCGGACCGCTGTATTCGATTTCCACGCGTTCGATGGGTGTGCTCAACTGGCCGTGAAGGTGTCCCAGTCGTTCGGCGAGGACCATGTAGGGGCGAATACGATCGTATTCTCGAGCACTGATGGACGGAAAGTTCACGGCGTTTCGAATGATCCCCCGTTTCAGATAGTCCAGAATCTGCGTGGCGATGGCTCGGGAGACATTTTCCTGGGCCTGGTAACTGGAAGCTCCCAAATGCGGCGTGAAGATGACATTGGGCAAGGTCAGGAGCGGGCTTCCTTCCGGAGGTTCCTTGGCGAAAACATCCAAGGCCGCTCCGGCCACATGTCCAGCCACCAGCGCCTCGTAAAGGGCCTCTTCGTCGATGAGACCCCCGCGGGCACAGTTGATGATTCGCACTCCCTTTTTCATTTTGGCTAGAGTGTCTCGGTTGATGAGGTTTCGTGTTTCAGGGGTGAGGGGTGTGTGCAGGGTAATGAAGTCGGAGCGCTGCCACAACTCGTTAAGCTCGACCCATTCGGTTCCATGAATGGCCGCTGTTTCCGGGGTGATGTGCGGGTCATGGGCCAGCACGTTCATTTTGAACCCAAGAGCCCGATCAGCGACAATGGTTCCAATTTTTCCCAGCCCGATGATTCCCAAGGTTTGCTGATGAAGTTCGGTGCCCATGAAGCGTTTCTTGTCCCAGCGGCCCTCTCGCATGGACTGGGTTGCTTGAGGCACATGGCGGGCCAGAGCCAACATCAGAGCCATCGTGTGTTCTGCAGCCGCCATGGCGTTGGCTCCAGGCGTGTTCATGACCAGGATGCCACGAGCACTGGCTGCAGGAACATTGATATTGTCCACACCTGTACCCGCTCGGCCGATCACCTTAAGGCGAGGAGCGTTCTCCAGGAGTTCTTCGGTCACCTTTGTGCGACTGCGCACCACCATGGCATCGCACTCAGGCAGCATTTCTCGAATCTGGTCAATGCTGGGCTGATCCGGCGCCAAAACTTCCACGTCCGAATCGGCACGTAAAATGTTCAAACCCTGAGCATGCATCCCGTCACAGATAAGGATCTTCATGGGTTTGCTCCTGTGTGTCAGCCGAGATAGGCTTTTTTCACTTCCGGATCTTGAGCCAACTGATGGGCCGGACCTTCCATGACGATTCGCCCTGTCTCCAGAACATAGGCTCGATGAGCATACCGCAAAGCAAGATGTGCATTTTGTTCCACCACCAGAATGGTGGTGCCTGTTTCGTTAAGTTCCTTGAGGACACGAAACAGTTCCTGCATGAGCAGAGGTGAGAGTCCCATAGACGGTTCATCCAAGAGAATCCATCGCACGCCGGACATGAAGGCTCGGCCCATGGCCAGCATCTGCTGTTCCCCTCCACTCAAGGTGTCTGCTCTCTGGCTTTTTCGGTCGGCCAACCTGGGAAACAGCGTAAAAACCCTCTCCATGTCCTTGGCAATGGCGGCATGATCCTTTCGAGCATAGGTGGCGATGTGGAGGTTTTCCATGACGGTAAGATTCCCGAAAATGTGGCGCCCTTCCGGAACCAAACCAATACCATGCTTAGCGACCACCTCGTGAGGCGGAACATTCAAGAGTTCCACCCCTTGAAAGCGTATGCTTCCCTGGGTCACCACAGGTCCTTCAGGCGGTGGCAGCCGCATGATGCTGCATAAAGTGGTGGTTTTTCCGGCACCGTTGGCTCCAAGCAAAGCCACCATTTCTCCTTCCTGCACGGTGAAAGAAATGCCGTGCAGGGCTTCGATGTTGCCATAGCGGACATGCAGGTTCGTGACTTCAAGCATGGCTCAGTTCTTCACTCCCAAGATAAGCCTGGATCACTCGAGGGTTGCGTCGAACCTCTTCCGGTGGGCCGTCGGCGATGGTTTCTCCAAAATCGAGGACCTGCACGCGTTCACATACGTTCATAACCACCCGCATGTGGTGTTCGATAAGCCAGATGGTCAGTTGAAAGGATTCCCGGATCCATCGAATGGTTTCCACCAGCTGACCGATTTCGCCAGGGTTCATGCCGGCGGCCGGTTCATCCAGCAGCAGGAGTTTGGGGCGGGTGGCCAGAGCTCGTCCGATTTCTAAGCGCCGTTGCATGCCGTAAGGAAGATTGTTCGGGTATTCATGGGCGTAGTGCCGCAACCCCATGATTTCCAAAAGCTCTTCTGTGGTGCGCCGCACGTTTCGTTCCCGCGTGATGTATCGTGCCGTGCGTAACACTGTGTCCAGCAGGCCGTAGCCGAGTCGGAAATGCTGGGCGATACAGAGGTTATCGAAGACGGTGAGGGTATTCCAGAGTCGAATGTTTTGAAAGGTGCGGGCAATGCCCATGGCAGTGACGGCGTGAGGCCGCAGTCCGGAAATCTCCTTATCCTGGAAGAGAATTTGTCCTTCCGTCGGCTTGTAGAACCCGCAGACCAGGTTAAAGACAGTGGTTTTTCCCGCCCCGTTGGGTCCGATCAGCCCTAGGAGTTCTCCACCTTGCAGACTGAGGTTGAAGTTGGCAACGGCGCGAAGGCCTCCGAAATAGTGTGTGAGTTTTCGAACTTCGAGGAGCGCCATCTAGGCCTCCTTTTCCGTGGCAAACCATCGGCGAAGCTTCGGAAAGACGTCCGTCAGTTCCCGATTGCCGAGGATGCCTTCGGGTCGAAGAAGCATGAGCAGAATAAGCAGGAGAGGAATCACCACCCATTTGATGACCTGAAGCGGTCGAAGCAATTCCAAAATGACGGTAAAAACCACCGCGCTCAAAACCGACCCGCTCAAGGATCCCATGCCTCCCAAATAGACCATGACCATGACTTCTGTGGATTTCATGATCGTGAAGGTTCCCGGGTTGATGTAACCCAGAATGTGGGCGAAAAGGCCTCCGGCGATGCCGGCGAGACCGGAAGAGAGCATGAAAGCCACAAGTTTCATGCGCCGAGTGTCCACACCCATGATTTCAGCAGCGATCTCATCGTCTCGAATGGCCACGATCCCCTTGCCGTAAGAGGAAGACACAAACCGGTGCAGGATCCAAACGGTCAGTCCGGTAAACACGAGAACCCACAGAAGCACCCAAGGAATACGCCAAACCGTTTCCATTTCTTCGATAACTTTGCGCATGCCCATGAATCCTCGGGCACCACCGATGGCTTGAATGTTTTCCACGGAACTCTTGACGATGTAGTTCACCGCCAAGGTGATAATAGCCAGGTAGTCACCTCGCGTGCGAAAGGAGGGAAAAGCCACAAGAAGACCCGCCAGGGCGGCCGCTATGCCACCTGCAATCAGGGTCACCGGAAAAAGGTAAACGGCTGCCGAGGGTGTCAGGAGCGGAGGACCGAAAACCTTGTGCGACGTAAACAGCCACACGTTAAGAATGGAAGCCACATAGGCCCCAACGGCCATAAAGCCAGCATGACCGCAGGAAAATTCTCCCATGTACCCGTTGATAAGGTTCAGAGAAGTGGACAGGATAATGTTGATGCCGATGAACATGAGGACCAGTTGCACGTAGGGAGTGAGCCATCGAGCTTGACAGATCCATAAAAGCACAAAGGAAAAGGCAAGGTATAGCCAGAGTCCGAGATAACGTCGCATGCTCTTCTGTCCTGCACTCAGATTTTGGTGGCCCGTGCGACACCAAAGATGCCTGTGGGACGGAAACTCAAGAACACCAACAGAATGCTGAAGGCGATAAGATCCCTCAGTGTGGACGGGAAGAAAGCGGCTACAAAAATCTCCACGAAGCCCAGAAGAAATCCGCCCACAAAGGCCCCTCGAATTTCACCGATACCGCCGATGACCGCGGCAATAAAAGCTTTCCAGCCGATGAGAGCCCCCATGTAGGGTTCGAGAACCGGGTAAGCCGAAGCGAAAAGCACGCCTCCCAAAGCCGCCATGGAAGACCCCAGAACGAAAGTAAAAACGATGACACGGTCCACGGGAATGCCCATCAGGGGAACGGCCATGCGATCATAGGAAATAGCCCTCATGGCCATGCCGAGCTTTGTTTTGCGAACGATGGTCTCCAAAAAGATAAAGACAAGGATCGTGGCGATGATGACCAGGATTTTCACGTTGGTGACAAGCACGCCGGCTACATCATAGACCGTTGTGGGAATCAGAGTGGGGAAACTGCGTCGGCTGGCTCCAAGAAGAGCCAAATTGCCATTTTCCAGCAGCAAGCCGCACATCAGGGCGGTGATGACCACATAAAGACGCGGGGCACCGCGACGTCGCAAGGGCCGATAGGCCACCCGTTCCAAAGTGACACCCACAAGAGCCGTCAAAGCCATAGTGGCTAAAAGGGTAAGCACGAAAACCAAAGGTGGGGAAAGGGTCATGGGTAACTTAAAAGCATAGACGCCCAAGAGGAAATTAGCGACGAAAAAGCCGATGTACGCCCCTACCATGAAGATGTCTCCGTGGGCGAAATTGATCAAGAGCAACACCCCATAGACCAGGGTGTAGCCAAGAGCGATCAGGGCGTAAAAACTTCCCCACTGAAGAGCGTTCAGAATGTTTTGCAGAAGTACATCCACGAGCCGTTCCGTTTTTCTCCAAAGGTTGACGTCGAAGTGCTTTTGGGATTTCCGGAAAGACCCTGCTTTAAGGCAAGGGCTCCCTCGCCGTTCGAGGGAGGGCGAGGGAGCCCGTCCATTTCAGTCATCAAGCAAGGCTTTCGTTCAAACCTGTGCCCACCGAATGATGCTACGAGGGGAGTGCTCCCCGATGGTTTAACATGGTTTCAGAATTCCCCTGAAACCGTCTCTTTTTGCCAGTGTTTATGGATGCCATGAGGTTGGAGCTCATGTTGTTTGCTGTCTTTCAACTGCCTTTTCTCTTTTTCGGACAAGCTCCCGGGGTTACGCGGCACCCATGGGTTACGGGCATACGGACTTGTAGAATTCAAATTCACCCTTATCACTGATCTTCACCACCACGGCGCACTTGATGGGATCGCCTTCAGGGGTGAAAGTCATCTTCCCGGTAATCCCCTCAAAGTCCTTGATTTGGGCCAAAGCATTCTTCACGTTGTCCCGGTCTTTTTCCAGATCCCCGGTAAGCCCCCCGGTGTTTTGAATGGCTTGCACCAGAAGCCGAATGGCATCCCAGGTGAGGGCCGCCACATCGTCCGGCACATACCCGTATTTGGCGTTGTATTTATCGATAAACTCTTTGGTGGCCCCTTTAGCTCCCGCAGCCGCGTAGTGGGTGGTGAAAAAGAGTCCCTTGCAGTCATCCCCGCACAGTTTCATGAGTTCCGCCGAACCCCAACTATCACTGCCCATGATGGGTTTCTTCCATCCCAATTGATGGGCCTGTTTTACGATCAAGGGCACTTCGTCGTAATATTGAGGGGTAAATAGAACATCGGCGCCGGATTTGATGATGTTGGTCAGCTGCGCACTGAAATCACGATCCTTGGTGGTAAAGGTTTCAAAAGCCACCACAGAACCGGGTCCGTGAATCTTTTCAAAGGCTTCCTTGAAATATTCCGCCAGTCCCTTGGGATAATCGCTGGCAATGTCGTAGAGGACCGCGGCTTTTTTGGCTTGAAATTCTTCCGTAGCGAACTTGGCCGCTACCGGTCCCTGAAAAGGATCCAGGAAACAGGCTCGAAACACATAGGGGCGGTTCAATGTGGTCTGAGGGTTGGTCGACCATGGGGAAATCATTGGCGTCTTGTGTGAATTACAGACTTCTCCTGCAGGAATGGCCTGTTTGCTGGCCTGAGGTCCAACGATGGCCAGCACCTGGTCCTGCGTGATAAGCTTCAAGGCAGCGGCCGTGGCCGATTCCGCCTTGGATTCGTTGTCCTCATAAATAAACTGCAGCAAGTAGGTCTTGTCTCCGACCTTGATGCCACCGGCCCCATTCACTTCGGCCAGAAAAATTTCCGCCGCGTACTTGGACCCTTCTCCCACTTTGGGAATGTCTCCAGTGAGAGGAATGTTGAAACCGATCTTGATCGTGTTCGCGGCCGACGCGGTGGACACGTAGCCTACGAAGGCTAAGAGAGCCAAAAGAACAATCAAGGGTTTTCGTCGTGACATGGTTTTTCCTCCTTGGCTTGAAAAGTGATGGGGTTTATGGGACATCACAGTCGATCCAAGACAAAAACCTCTATAGCATAGGCTCGTACGTGCTTTCAATCACGAAGGTTTTCCAACAAAGGAGAAGGATTCATGCACATTGTAGGGATTTACGGTTCACCGCGGGTAGGTGGAAACACGGATAAGATGCTAGATGCTTTTTTGGAAGGAGCCCAAGAGGAAGGGGCTCTTGTCAGCCCCATTTACGTAAGAAAACTTACCATGCAGGGCTGTCTCGGGTGCGGTGGCTGTGATGAAACAGGTCAGTGCGTGGTCAAGGATGATATGCAAGAGGTTTATCCTCTGCTGGAAAAAGCCCAAGGCATCGTGCTTGCGACTCCTGTGTATTTCTACAATGTCACCGGACAGGTGAAGCTGCTGATCGATCGCTGTCAAGCCTTGTTCATGAAAAAAAGCTTAAAAGAAAAAGCCCATATCTCTTCAAAGGCTGAAGAAGAAGTGATGAACAAAAGAGGGTACCTGCTCAGTGCCGCGGCGAGTCGAGGGAAACGTCTCTTTGACTGTGCGAGGCTCACCTTCACTTACTTTATGGACGCCGTAGGCGGCCGAGCGGTCGGGGAGATCTGTTTCAGGGAATTGGAAGGAAAAAAGGATATCGAAAAGGACCCGGCGTGGCTTCGCCAGTGTCGTTTGGAGGGAAAGCATTTCGCCCGCACCTGAGATGACACGTGAAAAAATGACGTTGGAAGTTTTTATGTGTGTCCAGGTTACAGAGTGATCATGGGAAGGGCCTCGGGCGTGACAAGTTGCAGGATGTTTCAGCGAAAGGAAAGCGGCATGAGGTGTCCAAAGTGCCGATGTATTCGGTGATAGCACCGAGACCTTGCTGACGGCAGAACCTTTCGATGCCGTCTAGAATGTCCAAGCTGGCCCTGGGGTGCACAAAATTGGCGGTTCCCACCTGAACGGCCGAAGCGCCTACCAGAAGGAACTCCAAAGCATCCAGGGCTGTTTGAATTCCTCCGATGCCAATCACAGGGCAGGAAACCGCGTGCACGGTTTCGTAGACACAGCGCAACGCGATGGGCTTAATGGCCGGCCCGGAAAGTCCTCCTATGATGTTGGCCAACTTGGGGCGCCGGCTGAAAGGATCCACGGCCATGGCTGAAACGGTATTGATGCAGGAGAGAATATCCGAACCCGCATCCACCACAGCACGAGCGATGTCCGCTATGGAAGTGACATTGGGACTTAGTTTGGTGATGAGAGGCAGGGACGAATGCTTACGCACAGCGGCCACCACCTGAGCCGCCATGAGAGGGTCGGTGCCGAAAGCCATACCCCCTTGTTTCACGTTGGGGCAACTGATATTGATTTCCAAAGCGGCGATTCCGGGGACACCTGAAAGAAGAGCCGCTAATTCGGCGTATTCTTCCACGGTGTTACCCAGAATATTGACGATAATTACGGCACCCCGCTGGCGAAGCAGTGGTAACTTATCCTTGATGAACTTTTCGACGCCCACATTTTCCAAGCCGATGGCATTGAGCAGACCACAAGGGGTTTCGGCAAGACGGGGCGGCGGATTCCCTGGTCGAGGTTTCAGGGAAAGGCCTTTCACAACGATGCCCCCTAGCCGAGAAAGATCCACAAAGTCGGCATACTCCAGCCCGTAGCCGAAAGTTCCCGACGCGGTAAGCACCGGATTGGCCAGTTGCAGCGGCCCTAAAGAGACACGTAGGTCTGGGGCCGAACCATGAGGGGTTGGACTTTGTCCCATCGTATCCTTCTCGGGTCTAAAACAGGACCGTCTTGACAGACATGGAGATAGTGTTCCACCTGCGGGCTGTCGGCAGGCACGGCAGGCAAAGCGCAGCCCAAGCAAGCTCCGAGACCGCAGGCCATCATGGATTCCAAGGACATTTCGACTAAAATGTTAAGCCCTTGAACCCAGCGAGCCAGACTCACCTGCATGGGCAAAGAGCCGCAAGCATAGAGTCGTTCCGGCATTGACGAAAGACCTTCCACGTACTGCTGCACCGCTTCCACCACCGTGCCTGTTTGTCCCGCCGATCCATCGTCCGTGGTTAATACCAGGTGTATTCCGGTTCGTTTTAAAGAATTCAAGGAAATGAATTCGCCGGCCGTACGGACTCCGTAAAAAAGGTAAAGACGTTCCGGGTGCCCCTTATGGGTGGTGGCCAGCACGTGGTCAAGGAGGGCTTGCAGCGGGGCGATCCCGATGCCGCCGGCTACGAAAAACACGGTCTCTTGCGCGCCGGTCGGTAGAGTGAACCCATGTCCCAAAGGCCCTACCGCATGCAAGGGACTTCCTGGGCGGCTTTGCGACAAAAGCTGAGTTCCCCTGCCGACAACTCTTACAAGCATTTCAAAGAGGCCGTCTTCTTTATGAAGACGATGAAAAGAAAAGGGTCGGGCCAACAAAGGATCGGATCCTTCCGAAGCTACCCGTACCATGACAAACTGACCTGGGCGAGCGGTAGGGACGATTCTCGGTGCATAAAGCACAAGGCGGTAGATTCCTTCAGCTTCCTTGTAATTTTCAAGAATTTTAGCTTTTTCCTGAACCCTTGGCACTCGTTTGATCTTTCCCTAGTGTGATGTCCATCCGATGACCGCCGCCATGCGGCCCTTGGTTTTTTCACCGCGGTAACTGAAATAGATGTCTCGACGGCACACGGTGCATTCACCTGCCGTGTAGATGTTTTCAGGCTGCAGCCCGCATTGTGTGAGTTGATATCGACTGATAGCCCAAAAATCGAAATAAGTAGGACGGATTTGAAAGTCCCAAAATTCTTGGGGAATTTCGGAGGCATAGTTGCGGAATTCCGCGCAGCAAGGCCCCAGGGACGGGCTGATGGCCGCCAAAAGATCTTGGGGACGGGTTCCAAACCGGGACTGCATGACCTGGACGGTTTGAGCCAGAATATTTTGAACGCTTCCCCTCCAGCCGCAATGCACATTGGCTACCACACGTCGCAGCGGGTCGACAAGGAAAACGGCTTGACAGTCGGCAATCTTGATCAAGAGCCCGACATGCACCATGGAAGTGACCATGGCGTCGGCCTGAGGGCCGATGACGAGGGAAAAGCCGTTGTCGATCTTTTGAGGGAAGGAGTTCAAAAAGGTTTGATCCACCACGAGCACCTGGGAGCCGTGCACTTGGGGGGCGGTAACCAACATTTTCAAGCCGATCCAGGAGGTGATCCTTCTCAGGTTTTCCGAGACGGCTTTCGGGTTATCCCCATTATTCAAGGCCGAATTGAGTGTGGCGTAAGGCGGGTCACTGACCCCGCCGTGACGTGTAAAGACGGCGTGAACAAGTCCGGAGACGGCGCTGAGTTGCGGCCACACAAAAGGATTCGGGGGGTGCTCGCACGGCGTCATTGGATCCAATCTGGAGTTGGTCAGGAACCTGCTTGAAAACTTATTCCATTCACAGCCGCTTAGACCCGCTGCGGACCAACCCTTTCATGATGCGCCCAGAGTGGAACTTCGTGTTGTGCTTCCTGTTTCCGGCGCATTCTAGAGTCATGCCTGCAGCGTGGTTTGGCCTTATGGGAAAATCCGAGGCCATCCCTATAGCAGATGTGAGGCGAACTCAAGAGAAAAAACCTCGTTTTTGTTTTGTAGGGGCGGACCCGTGTCAATTTCCGCCATTGGACCAGTTCAGGGCCTTCTTTTGTAGGGGCGGACCGACGTGTCCGCCCCCGAAATCCCACCGGCCCAGTTTGGATACGGGGCGCCGACATCGGTTGGCCCCCGAAACGCCGCCGGTCCAGTGTAGGTATGGGGCGCACACATGGGTGCGCCCCTACAGAGGGATTGGCTTGACGAAGAAAGCTCGTAGGCCGCGGCGGACCGATCTCTCCAGCCTGAATGGGACCGGCATCCCGGCAACCCTTTGTAGGGGCGGACCGACGTGTCCGCCCCCGAAATCCCAGCGGTCCAGAGCGGCTATGGGGCGCACACATCGGTGCGCCCCTACGGAATGTGTCCGAACTTCACGTGGCTTGCCGAAAGGTTCCTGGACCGAGCCCAAGCGTCATCCTGCGCTCCATGTCAAAGACCAACGTGGCAAGAAGGGCGCAGCCCGTCCACCCAAACATGTTGTTTTCGGAAAGCCTTCTAGACATCCATGACGAAGCGTCTTAAAGAATGCGGGTAAACAACAAGATTTTCAGTCGTTGACAAAGGAGAATCGCGCCCATGAAAGAAGCTCTGCAAGTCAAACCGTGCATGAAAGTAACCATTGATTTCACCCTGAAAACCATATCGCCCGACGGCACCGTGACTGAAGCCCCTCCAGGAACTTGCACCTTCGTCTATGGTGTGGATGTGCAGTATCCATCGGTGGAAGCGGCTATCATGAACAAAAAAGTTGGGGACTGCGTCTCCGTCTATGTGCCTCCGGAAGAGATCTTCGGTCCCTATGACCCTGAACTGGTTCGAGAGTTGCCGAGAGGAGACTACAAGCCCGAGCGGCTGAAGCCAGGCAAGGTTTATCGAGAGATGCGCAATCGATGTCTTGTGGAATTTTTGGTCCGAGAACTTCGAGATGATGTGGTTGTGGCCGATTTCAACAAACCTGGTGCGGGCACATACGCCGAATTCCACATCGAGATCAAGGATATCTGCGAGGCGTCCAAGAGTGAATTACGGCCATCTTGTGCGGGTGGAGGACGCTTGGAATTTTTCCCCGATAAAGGTGCGCTGGGATCAAGAGTTTCAGCTTGACACAGGGACGCGGGAGCAGGTAAACGGGAAGCGAAGAGGGTTCAAGTGGACGGGCAGGGCTTCATGGCACAAAGGAGATCCATGGTTTTTCCGGTTTCCCGACGATATGACTATTACAGCTACGGCTACCTTAGGCGGTCTGCCCGTCGGTGACGTCGACACTCCGCCAAGTTGGCCGTGGGCAGACCGCAGATCCAGGTTTGCCCACGGCTTTTTTGTTAGGGCCGTGGGATGTTCCCACGGCCCTTTTTTGTCACTCTGGGCACAGGGAGGATCAAGGGATGAAGGCAAAGCAGCGTTGGGTGTGGAGTGTCCTTGGTGTGGTGGTGCTGTGCGCTTGGGCTGTCGGCCTCGTACAGCCGAAGGGGGTTCATGCGGGAAAAGAACCTTACAAGGTCGGTGCCGTTTTTGCCATTACGGGAACGGCTTCTTTTTTGGGGGAACCGGAAAAGAAAACGGCGGAGATGATTCGGGATGAAATCAATAGCCAAGGCGGTATCAACGGCCATCCTTTGGAACTCATTATCTATGATGATGAGAGCGATGCCACCAAGAGCGCGCTGGCGGTCAAGAAACTTATCAAAACGGATCAGGTCCCGGTGATCATCGGGCCGACCCAAAGCGATGCCAGTCTGGCCGTGGTCCCCATCGTGGAAGAGGCGCAAGTGCCTCTCATCTCTTGTGCGGCCAGCTATAAGATTGTGGAGCCGGTGGCCGAACGTCGCTGGGTTTTTAAAGTTGCCGGATCCGATAAGCATGTGGTCGGAAAAATGTACGATTACATGAAAGCGAAAGGCATTTCCAAGATCGGTATCATGACTGCTTCCACGGGCTTTGGAGCCAGCGGTCGAGAGGAACTCTTGCGTCTCGCCCCTGAATATGGCATCACGGTGCTCGCCGACGAAAGGTACGGCCCCAAAGATACGGACTTGACGGCTCAACTGACCAAAATGCGTGAAGCCAAGGTGGAAGCCATTGTGAACTGGTCTGTGGGACCGACCCAGGTGCTGGCCGTCAAAGGGTGGCGGGACTTGAGAATGGAAAATATTCCTTTGTACCAAAGCCACGGCTTCGGCAGCCGAAAGAATCTGGAATTGGCAGGGAGTGCCGCGGAAGGTGTGCTACTGCCGCTGGCTCGAGTGAACGTGGGCCCGCTGCTTCCGGACACGCAGCCGCAAAAGAAGGTCATCATGGCCTACACGGAAGCATATGAGAAGAAATACAACGAGCCGGTTTCTTCCTTCGGTGGTCATGCCTGGGATGCCCTGCATCTGGCTGTTGCCGCTTTGAAAGCCGTGGGGCCGGATCCGGCGAAGATTCGCGACTTTTTGGAAAACACTCGAGGCTTTGTGGGGCAGCACGGTATTTTTAACTTCTCGCCGGAGGATCATAACGGCCTGAGTAAAGACGATTTAGAAATGGTTGTGGTGAAAAACGGCGATTGGGCTTTGGCTCCCTGGTAAAAAGGCAGGGGCATGTTTTCAAGCCGGCGTGCCGACACATGCGGTGACGAGCACGCCGGCTTTTTTAAGGAAGAACGGAGCTAAGGGCGTCTTCATGGGCGACTTTTTTTACGGAGCGGCATGGCTTCAGTACGCACTGGGTGGCGTGACCATTGGTGCCATCTATGCCCTGGTGGCCATCGGATACAACATCATTTACAACGTCACTGAAATCATCAATTTCGCCCAAGGTGAATTTGTGATGCTTGGGGGGTTGTTTGGCGTTTTTTATCATCAGACGTGCGGTCTGCCTCTGGCGCCCGCTGTGCTTAGCGCGGTGATCACGGTGGGAGTTGTGGGATTGTTTTTAGAACGATACGTCATACGGCGAGCTCGGCATGCCACGGTTCTTTCCATGATCATCGTCACCATCGCCTTTTCCATTTTGCTGAAAGGTGGAGCCATGCTGGCCTGGGGCAAGGATCCTCACAGGCTTCCGGCTTTCAGCGGCACCGGAGCTTTTCTCTGGCATGGTGTGGCCGTGCAACCGCAAGCTCTTTGGGTGTTGGGAATCAGCGCCTTGGTTGTTGGTATCTTAACCTTCTTTTTTCGTAAATCTTTTTACGGCAAAGCCATGCTGGCCTGTGCCGACAATCCCAACGCCGCGAGACTTGTAGGCATTCCTGTGCGCACCATGGTGATGATGTCTTTTATTTTGAGCGCCACCGTGGGGGCTGTGGCCGGGGCCGCCATTTGTCCGATCACCCTTATGGAATACGATCGGGGCGCTTTGCTTGGGCTCAAGGGTTTTGGCGCCGCTGTCCTTGGAGGACTCGGACAGTTCTCAGGGGCTTTGGTAGCCGGTCTTCTCTTGGGATTGTCGGAATCCTTTTGCGCCGGTTATCTCTCTTCCGGTTACAAGGACGCCGTGGCCCTTGTGCTGCTTCTGTTGGCGCTGTTCTTTAAGCCCGAAGGTCTGTTTGGAAGCAAAGAGGCCGCCGGGCTGAAGAGGTTTTAGGCGCCATGTCTCTTCGGGAAAAGACCGCCTTTGGTGTCCTGACCATTCTTCTTGCCGTGTTCCCGTGGCTTGCCGGGATCTCTCGATCCTTTTCCCATTACACGGACGTCATGATTTTCGCCGGTATCTTTAGCCTGGTGACGCTCGGTTTGAGTCTTCTCATGGGGTTTGCCGGACAAGTCTCTATGGCTCAAGCCGCCTTTTTCGGTATCGGTGCCTACGGTTCGGGAATTCTCACAGTGCATTTTCATTGGAATCCGTGGGCGGCCTTGGTGGCCGGAGCCTTGGTGGCCGTCGCCGTTGCGTGGCTTGTGGGGAAGCCGGCGTTACGCCTCAAAGGGCATTACCTGGCCATGGCCACCTTGGGTTTTGGGGTCATTGTGCACATTGTCATGAACGAAGAAGTGGAATGGACCGGGGGACCTTCGGGGTTTGGAGGCATTCCCGGACTTTCTGTGGCAGGCCGAAAACTCACGGGGGATATGGCTTGGTTTTACTTGGTTTGGGGCATGGTGCTTCTCGTTTTTCTGTTTTCACGCCATGTGCTTCATTCTCGGGTGGGCAGAGCTCTGCGAGCCATTCACGATGATGAAAAGGCAGCAGAAGCCATGGGGGTTCCCGTGGCGACCCTCAAGGTGCAAGTGTTCATGTATAGCGCCGTCACAGCGTCCATTGCCGGAAGTCTTTATGCCCACTACGTTTCTTTTCTTTCGCCGGGATCCTTTGATTTGATGTGGTCCATTCGGTTTGTGCTCATGGTCGTGGTTGGTGGCATGCAGAATCTTTGGGGCGCCTTGGTGGGGACCGTGCTGTTGACGTTCGTGGGCAATGAATGGCTTCAGGTTTTCGCCGATTTTGAAATCCTTGTCTACGGCGGTGTTCTTTTGATTGTGGCCCTGTTCGTTCCGCAAGGGTTGGTGGTCTGGCTTCAAGGGATTGTGGAACGAAGACGTGGCCTGCGTGAAACTCACTCCGATGGCGGCTCATGACCCATGGGCGAAGGATCCCTGACATCATCGACTGCACCCATTTTAGAACTCCAGGACGTGCGTATGCACTTCGGGGGTGTTGTGGCCCTTAAAGGGGTGACCACCCAAATCCCTCGAGGCATCATTCAATCCATTATCGGACCCAATGGTGCCGGCAAAACCACACTGCTCAATTGCATCAGCGGTTTGCTCAAACCGTCTTCCGGGACCGTTCTCTTTCAAGGGGAACCTGTTCAAGGCAAGCGTCCCCATGAAATTGCACGTCGAGGTTTATCCCGCACTTTTCAGCATGTTGCGTTGTTTTCACACATGAGCGTGTGGGAGAATGTGATGGTCGGGCGTCATGCCCGGACCCGTGCTGGGTTTTGGTCCGCAGGGTTTCGGCTGCCTTCCATGCGCCGTGAAGAGGCCAAGATTCGTGAAGAGGCCGAAGCCTGGTTGGTTTTTGCCGGACTTCAGGACGCTCGCGATTTGCCTGCGGGAGCCCTGCCTTTGGGAAAGCAAAAGATTTTGGAAATCGCTCGAGCCTTGGCGACGGATCCCATTCTGGTTCTTCTCGATGAACCCGCGGGAGGGTTGAATACGCGGGAGACGGAAGAACTTGGAGAACTGCTTCGAAGGATTCAACAAAAAGGGATCACGGTGGTTCTCGTGGAACATGACATGAATCTGGTTATGGATATTTCAGACCAGGTTTTGGTGCTCCATTTCGGCCAGGTGCTCGCTTCCGGACCTCCGCGGGAAATTAAGGACAACCCGAACGTCATTCAAGCGTACCTAGGAGAAGAGTGGGGAAACGGGAACAGTGGACTCCAAAAAAGATCGTCTGGGGAGAACCATGAACCATGAAAAGCCTGGGCTTGATTCCATGAAGCGCGCGAGCCAAAGGGCCTTGTCTGAAAACATCCAAGTCATGAATCGTTCCGGAAAGGAAGAAAAGCTGTGCTGACGGTTAAGAGTCTGCACGCCTATTACGGGAACATTCATGCCCTCAAGGGGGTCTCGCTTCATGTGCGCTCCGGTGAAATTGTGGCCTTGATCGGTGCCAACGGTGCCGGCAAGACGACTCTGGTTCATTGCATCTGTGGGCTTCTTAAACCCGCCAAAGGCGCCGTGCTTTTTGAAGACACAGATCTCGTGCAACTGGCTCCTGAAGATGTGGTGCAGAAGGGCGTTTCTCTCGTGCCTGAAGGGCGACAGATTTTTGCCACGCTGTCCGTGGAAGCCAACCTGGAAATGGGCGCTTTCGTTCATCGTAAAGATCGCCATGGCATGCGCCGGGACATGGATCGGCTTCTGGACAGATTTCCTGTCTTAAGACAAAGGCGGCATCAGTTGGCAGGGACCTTGAGCGGTGGAGAACAACAGATGCTCGCCATTTGCCGAGCCTTGATGGCACGACCTCGGTTTCTTCTTTTGGATGAACCCTCCATGGGATTGGCTCCCTTGATTGTCCGGGAAATCTTCGACATTATTCTGGAACTGCGAGAAGAAGGGCGCACCATTTTGCTTATTGAACAAAACGCTCGTGCAGCCCTTCAGATTGCAGATCGAGGCTATGTTTTGGAAACCGGAAAAATTGTCTTACAAGGCGACGGCCGAGACCTTTTGGCCCATCGTGAAGTCCAAAGGGCTTATTTGGGCAAAGGGGCCAAAGAGATTTGGGAAGCCTGAAAAAAGGTTTTTTCAAGGGTTGGCAGTTCAAGGGTGTGGAGGAACGCTGTGACCGCACCGATTTTTTTGAAAGAACAGAACATAGCGTCCGCCTGGCTTTCAAAGGCTTGAGTTTCACGCGGGGATGGTTCACGAGCCTGTCACCTGGTTTAAGAGTCTTTGAGACGTGCGGAACCGGGTTTTCGAACGATAAGAAGATGTAATGGGTCCGTCGAAGGGGACAGCCATGACACCGGATGCGGTTTCAATTTGGGAACCGGAAAAGGAATGCCTAGGCGTCAAGGAGCTGCGTCAGTTGCAACTGGAGCGGCTTCAGGCCACTTTGAACCGGGTCGATCGCAATGTGGCCTTTTATCGAAGAATGTTTCGGGACATCGGCTTTGTGCCTGAAAATGACTTAGGAGACCTGGAGGATCTCAGAAGACTTCCCTTCACCACTCGAGACGATGTGAGCAACAGCTACCCATACGAAATGTTTGCCGTTCCTCTTCGTGAAGTTGTTCGAGTGCATTCGTCTTCGGGAACATCCGTCAACCCTCGGGTTGTAGGCTACACCAAGAGGGACCTCAAGAATTGGGCGCAGCTGGTGGCCAGAATCCTGGCTTCGGCGGGACTGACGCATGATGATGTGATTCAGGTGACCTTTGCCTATGGATTGCTTACGGGAGGCTTGGGCATTCACTACGGTGCGGAGCGTTTGGGAGCCTCGGTGCTACCGACTTCGGTGGGTCGAACCGAACGCCAGATCAAGATCATGCAGGATTTTCGCACCACAGCCTTGGTCTGCACGCCCTCTTACGCTTTGATCATTGCAGACACCATGGAAAAACTGGGAGTGGACCCCAAGAGGTTGAGCCTAAGGCATGCCGTGTGTGCCGGAGAACCTTGGACGGAAGAGATGCGGCGAGAGATTCAGGAAAGACTTTTTGTCACCGCCACGGACAATTACGGCATCAGTGAAGTCATGGGACCCGGGGTTGCCGGAGAATGCCTGGAACAAAACGGCATGCACGTCCAAGAAGACCACTTTCTCGTGGAAATTGTGGATCCTACAACGGGAGAACCCTGTGAGCCTGGGCAGCTGGGGGAACTGGTCATCACGACACTGACCAAGGAAGCCTTTCCGGTGATACGCTACCGTACGGGAGACCTGTGCCGACTTCTTACGGGACCGTGTCCTTGTGGAAGAACGTTTCAAAGGATATCTCGCATCGAAGGCCGCTGCGACGATGTGGTGGTCATCAAGGGCATCAACATCATTCCTGAACGCATTGGGGATGTCTTGGAACAGGTCAAAGGAGAAAGGCCCACTTATCAGGTGGTGGTGACACGCCAGGGCCATATGGATCAGCTGGAAATATGGATCGAGGTTACGGAACAGTTGTTCTTTGACAAGATGAGGGAGCAACGAACCTTAGTGGACGAAATGCGCCAAAAGGTAGCCAACTTTATCGGCTTGGTTCCGCGAATCAAACTGGTGGAGCGAGGTTCTCTGGTGCGGGAACATGGCAAAGTGAAACCTTTTGTGGACCATCGACGCACGACGACGTAAAGGAGGAGGCGGCCGACATGCATGACCTGCTGATCGGGACTCGGGGTGAAATGAAATTTCTTTTAGGCAATGAAGCCATCATTCGCGGAGCCGTGGAATCCGGGGTGGGCTTTGTCGCTGCGTATCCTGGAACACCGTCTTCGGAAATCATCGACGGCTTTGCTGCCCTGGGTCCGGAAATCGAAACAGAAGTGGAATATTCGGTGAACGAAAAGGTGTCTGTGGAATCCGCCAGTGCTGCGGCTCAATGCGGTGTGCGCAGTCTGGTGTCCATGAAGCATGTGGGGCTCAACGTGGCTTCCGATGCCTTCATGACCTTGGCCTATGTGGGTGTTAAGGCAGGCATGGTGATTGTTTCGGCCGACGACCCTTCCCTGCATTCCAGCCAGAACGAACAGGATAACCGGTATTTTGCCAAGATGGCTGGGGTGCCCATGTTGGAACCGGCCACACCCCAGGAAGCCAAGGACATGGTGGTGAGCGGTTATGCCCTGTCGGAAAAATACGGAATTCCCGTCTTGCTGCGAACCACGACTCGAGTCAACCACTGTCGAGGCCCCGTCACCATGGGAGACGTTCACCCCGGAAAATCGAAAGGCACCTTTACCAAGGATCCATTCAATCTGGTCGTGGTGCCCATGGTCGGCCGAAAGCTGCACCTCAAGCTTCTTGAAAAACTTGCGCAGCTCAGAGAAACGTCGGAAACAAGCCCCTTTAACACCGTGGAAGGCACCGGGTCATGGGGCATCATCACCAGTGGTGTTTCGGCACTCTACGTTCAAGACGCCGTGCGCGAACTGGGGATCAAGGACCGCGTCCGTCTTCTCAAGCTCGGCATGACACATCCTTTTCCCGAAAGGCTTGTTGCAGAATTCTTGAGCGGTCGTGAAGCCGTGCTGGTGGTGGAGGAACTGGAGCCGTTCCTGGAAGAGTCCGTGCGAGGGGTTGCTCAAAAATGTGGATTTCGTGGAAAGATTGCCGGAAAAGAGTTTGTGCCCAGGGCTTTTGAGTTGGACACGGTGCTGGTGAAGAAGGCTGTCGGCAGGTTTTTTGGGGTCACCTTTCAGGATCCTGAACCTTTGGCCGTGCCCAAGGATCTACCGGCTCGTCCTCCCAACCTTTGTCCGGGATGTCCCCATCGGGCCACTTTCTTTAGTGTCAAAAAGGTCTTCGGCGATGAAGCCGTCTATCCGACGGATATCGGCTGCTACACCCTGGGGCTTTTGCCTCCGCTGCAGATGGCCGATTTCTTGATCTGCATGGGATCCAGCATTTCCACGGCCGGAGGTTTCAGCCGCGTGCTGGATCGACCGGTTGTAGCCTTTATCGGGGATTCCACCTTCTTTCACAGTGGCATCACGGGGCTCATCAACACCGTGACCCATGAAAGAAACCTCCTTTTGGTGATCCTCGATAACGGCACCACCGCCATGACGGGCCACCAGCCTCATCCCGGTGTGTGGCTCACCAAGGAAGGCAAAGGACAAGCCAAGGTGGATCTGGAAACCTTGGTGCGCGGATGCGGCGTGAAAAAATTGGCTGTGGTCAACCCCTTGCAAGTAAAAAAGACCCAGCAGGTTCTTCAGGAAATGAAAACAGGCATGAAAGAGGGTGGGGTTTCTGTCCTCATCAGCCGATCCCCCTGCCCGCTTTATGAGCGTCGAATCCTCGGCACGAAACAAAAAGTCGTGTTCCAGGTCACAGGGGATTGTCATCCATGCCGAAAAGATCTGGCGCAGCTCGGTTGTTCCGCCTTTGTGTGGACTCGAGATCAAGCCGACGAAGCCTGTGTTCGCATCAATGAAGTTCTGTGCGGCGGGTGTTCCGTGTGCGCTCAATTGTGTGATGCCATCAAGCCGAAGAAAATCGAGGCCTGATGGTCTGGAGTTTCTCGTTGATAAGCAGCTTCCTCAAGAGACTGAACCAACCATAAGCGTGAAATGGATAAGGGTGCACAGGAGGATGAAACAGTGACAATAAAAAAAAATGGGCGCTTTCAAGGCTTGCGCCTTTTCTTTACAGGTGTTGGAGGGCAAGGAACCCTTTTAGCCACACGATTGGTGGGAGAGGTGGCCTTGGCCGCGGGACTTCACGCGAGCATGAGTGAAATCCATGGCATGGCCCAACGGGGCGGTGTGGTGGAATCTTCCGTCGTGGTCGGAGATATTCAAGCTCCCATTGTGGGAGAGGGCCAAGCCGACGTGCTGGTAGCCTTTGAACCCTTGGAAGCTCTGCGGGCTCTCAATCGGTGCCATCCCAATACCTCTGCCGTGGTGAGTGTGTCGCCTATCGTGCCTTTTACGGTGGCGGCCGGACAAGGTCGTTACCCCGACATTGGGGACGCCGTGAAGTACCTGAAGGAAAAATTGGCAAAGGTTGTCACGTTGGATGCAGAAGCTTTGGCCCGTGACGCCGGTTCCGTCAAGGCGGCCAACATGGTGGTCATGGGAGCCCTAGCGGCCATGCAGGTGCTTCCTATTGCCAAGGAAGCGTGGGATGCCTGCCTTCGTCGGCTCTTTTCGCCCAAACTGTACGATATCAACCAAAAAGCCTTTAACCTGGGCTTCGCCATGGCCCGTAGCTGAAAAAAAGATGCAACGGGTTGCCTCAAAGTGCAATCCGTTGCACACTTCTCTGTGCAGATAGGTTCACATCAAGACCCTAAAGCCTTTTCCAAATTGGGGTCCGATCCCCTCCTCCGGATACCAAACCGCTTCATGAATTTCTCATAGATGTCTTGTTTTCCTAGGAAGTGTGGTAACTTGGATGAACAACGGGAAAATCCGGACCGAAGCCGGGGGAATATTTTGTCGTTTGGTATGGAATGTGCTTCGACTCCCTATGGGCAAGAAGTGCTTATTGACCTTTTGAAAGTTTCCGATTACACAAGTAGCCTTCTGTGATGGAAGGATGCGGAGATCATGAGACCGAGGGGTAACACGGCATGATTATTGGTCACGACATTCTCGAAAAAACCTGCAAGAACATGATCGAGACCATTCTGCTGTGTTTGGATCATGCGACCAAGGGAACCATTTACCGCATCGGTCCCATGCCCGATTTGCGTTCCGTAAGGGTGACTTCCGGCATTCGAGAACACGGCAACGGAACCATTCACTGGGGCCTTCCGGCTGTCTCGGACTACAATCCACCGGGAAAAACCTGGGAACAGTATCGAGATCGCCCCGGCCGTGCCTTGGAGGCCATGGCATGGTGTGTGGAACGGCAAAAGAGCTGGACGGCGGACAATCCCTATGAAGATCAGCGCAGTGTGCGCAAGCAGTTGAGTGGAGAGCCTGAAGACTGGCACCACATGGAGCCGGTTTTGGTGAAAAAGAGCGATCTTTACGGAGACGATCTTACCGGCCTTGAATATCCGCTCAACTGGAAAGGCTCACCCATTTGGCAAGACACGGACTACGTAGTGGTGGCGGTCATCAAGATACATTTTCTACCGCACACCATTCAACGAGGGGATCGTGCCACCAAGGTGATCAAGAAGCTTTCTCGAATTTTGGGAACAGAGATGTTCTCGCTCCATATTCGGGAAACCCTGAACCAGGTGCAAAATGAAATGGCCAATCAACGGTTCGCGTCTTGTAACGCCTTGGCGCATGAGCTTCGTAACACTTTGATGAAATTGAGCTTTATCTTTTCCGCCATCAACGCCGAAGTGGGTTTTCTTCGAGAACAGTGGGAAGAAGAGATTCGAAAACACGTGGCAGGCCTTGAAGACAAGGCCTTCCTTGTGCGCCGCCTGAATGAGTACATCGAGGGGCGTCTGCACACACTCAACGGTCAGGCGGATCTCGCGGCCTTGGGGCGCCATCTCTTGGCTGAGCAGAGAGAATTTTTGGTGACACCCCTGTTGCCGGAACAAGCCGTCAATTGGATCACCATGAAGATTCAGCCCAAATGGGAACGGCTTTTGAGTGAAACTGCGGTGTGGAATGATCTGAGCCGTGAAATTCAAGGGGTTTTGGAACGGTTAAAGAGCGCCGTGTGGGTGGGAACCGACGAGGCATTAGCCGATCGTCTTGAGCATTTGCCGAAAGAGGTGCGAACCTTGTGGCCTCAGGTGGCTTACGTGGAATTTTCCGCGGAAAAACTGCCCATGTTGGAGCAGGTTCTCGAGCTTTTGAACCACCCGGGGATGGATGTGCCTCATAAGAAGCATACCCAAAAGGTGCTTTCCAGCTTAAAAGCCTTGGCGGAAATCATTCCTGACATGGAAACCCGCACCAACCGTATCCTGGAATTCATGAAAAACGGCTCGGCAAAGAACCTTCCTGATTACTGGCGTCCCCTGTTGCGATCCGAGGAAATGTCTGGACCTTCGGAAGAGTTTTCTCCGCAGGAGCCGTAAGAATCACCCTTTGCGTCCTTTTTCCCTCCACATGGCATCAAAGAGATCCGCCAATTCCCGCATCTTTGGAGCTTCCACGGCATCAGAGTGCACGTAGACGAAATATCCGGGTCCTTCTTCGATAATCCGACGGCTGTGATCATCGAAATGAAAACCGAGGTATTCATAGACATGCACAGGCTGGTGCAGGCCCTTCAAGGGGATAGGGCCTAGGTCTCGAGCCTGAATTTTGTCGGCCAGCAGCGTGTAGGTGGCTCGGCTGATCAGGATTTGGTCGGGTTCGGCAATTTGTTGCAGCCTGGCCGCCACGTTGACCTGGGAGCCGATGGCTGTGTAATGAATCCAGTGTTCCGAGCCGAAGCTTCCAACCACACTCAACCCCGTATGCACACCCATGCGCACCTGCAAGGCGTGAGGATAGCCTTTCTGGGTCCACTTGTGATTGAGCACTCTGAGTTTATCTCGCATGGCTGCGGCCATTTGCAGGCATCGGTACGCTCCTTCCGCCGGGTCCATATCATCGGGAGCTCCAAAGAGGACCATCATGCCGTCTCCCATAAGCTTATCCAGAGTGCCCTTGTGCTCAAAGACAAGTGGAATCATGGCGTGAAAGTACTCATTGAGCTGCTCGGCCGTTTCCTCGGGTTCCATGGTGTCTGTTATGGTGCTGAAACGACAGATGTCAGAAAAAAAGATGGTAATCTTCCTGCGTCTATGCTCGAAAAGAGTGCCACTTTCCTCCCTGGCCAGATGTTTTACCAGAGGGTCGCTGACAAACAGGGCAAGCTTTTGATTAAGCCTTGTGATTTCCCGATCTTTTTCCCTGAGCTGGGCAATGGATTCCTTGAGATGGGCTTTTTGGGAAGCAAACCGATCCAAAAGCACGGCCAGAAACACACATACCGCCAGGAAAGCTCCAATACGCACAAATTCTCGAAGGTAGTCCGGCCTGTGTCCATCCATGCGGCTCATGAGGATAAGAAAAGCGAGATAGAGAGACATGTAATAGCAGGCCGTCAGGAGAACACATCGAAAACGCACGTGGCCGGCTAGAAAGAAAAAGCCCATAAGCCATCCAATAAGCATGAGGTCACGGGCCGTGCCGACAGCATAAAAACCGTAGGCGGCGACCGGAGCGAAAAAAAACCAATTAGGTATGAGCACAAAGTGAGGGTCAAAGCGAAAGAGGGAATCCCATCCAAAAAGGACCATGGCCCAGCCGATAAGGTGAGCCAAAGTCGCTGCGGCGATGAAAATGCCGATTTGATGGGAGGTAATGTCACTGTAGCCGAGTTTTTTGAGAAGAACGATGGTGGCCGAAGCGACCACCCATCCCAGGTAGCCGATCCATAAGGCGCTCAGCTTTCTCGATCGTGCCGAGTCGGAAGGTATGATGGCCATGGCAGCACCTCCTTCATACGTCGCCAAGAACCATCCCTTTGGCAGCGTCTTGCGCTCTCAACGTGGGCCGGACGCCGAAAAAGCGTTAGCCCTCCGGCGGTCCTTTCTTTTCGGAGCGTTTGGTCACCGTAAAACGAATTTCCACACGCTCTTGAGCCGGATCGGCCAGCTTCAGGGAAGCCGGTGTGATGATGAGGGGGACGATGAGGGAGCCGGATTGTGTGAGGGTATCCACACGTACGGGTGCGGTGTAGAAGGTATGAATGCCCGCTAGGAGCGTTTTTCCGCCCAGCACTTGAACTTCAGATGGGACGACTTGCACGTCGGTGATCAGGGTGTTGTCCGGAAGCTTTCCTGTCCAGTCCACCTGCACAGGGACAATTTTAGTTCCTGGAACGTCCAGAGTCACTTCCAAAGTGGCCGGGTTGACGCTGTTAAGGAAAAGTCCTGGAGGCATCTGAATATTTTCCTTGGTGATGGGAAAGACATTCAAACCTTCCACAGCCTTGGCAAGATTGATGCGAACGGTGATCTGTTCGGGCCGCAAGGATTTCACAATGGCGCTGGATCCATGAAACTGCAAATGGACCTTGTTGGCGGAAGTGTCCAGGATTTGAAATTGGGCCGGTCGATTGACGAATTCTACGGGGACATCCAGTTCCATAAGGGTGTCTCGGCCTCGAGTGAACCCCAGCCAAATGGCGCTTATGATAAAGAGGGAGAGCACACCGGCCACGGCCAATTTGGTCATTTCTCTCTTGCGGTATTGAGGATCACGCCGGTGGTCGATGCCCAGATGGTTTTCCAAAATGTGGATCAATTCTTCAGGTTGGCCTACCGGCTTGATCCAGGAGTCCTTGGCGGCGGTGACCCGCCCGCGTTCTTCGGAGACGGCCACTACAAGAGCGTCGGAGCGTTCCGCAAGACCGGCGGCCGCGCGGTGCCGTGTGCCGTAAAAGGTGGGCAGGTCCGTTCTTTGGGACAAAGGCAAAAGGACTCCCACTTCCGTCACCTTGTCCCCTTCCACAATGGCCGCCCCGTCATGGACAGGATTCTTGGGCCAAAAGATACTCATGAGCATTTCCTGGGACACACGTCCGTCCCACGGGATGCCGCCGTGAATCAGTTCTCGAAGGTCTTCCTTGCCCGGAAAGACGATCAGGGCGCCCATACGTTTCTTGCCCATTTGAAACAGGGTGTCCACCAGCACCGTGACCGGGGAGGACTTTTCTTCCAAAGGGGATCCCCAAAGAAAGTTCTTGAGGTTACGCGCCTGAAGGGCGGTGCGGATTTCGTTGCGAAACACGACGATGATGATAATGGCGGCAGCCGCCGTAATGGCTTGAAGGGCCCAGCTGGTCAGAATCAGACCCAAGGAGGCGGCTAATTCCTGAATGACCCACAGGGAAGCGATGCCTGCCAGAATACGGAAAGCGTTGGTATGCCGAAAAAGGACGTAGACTCGAAACAGGATGTAGCTGTTGATCAAAATGTCCACCACATCCTGCCATCGAATCGTGGAAAGAATCAGAAGAATGGATCGCATGAAATTTAATCCACAATGCTGAACCGAAGAACGTTCAAAACGCGTCCTTCGGCGTCGGTGATTTCCACTTTCCAGGGCCCCTTGTCAGCTTCGCGAAGCCTCAACACGCTATGGGTCGACCATCGTGGAGGATAAAGTTTCAGCCGGATTTGTGTGGTGAGAGAATCCCGATGGTACCAACGATGGAAGACCACGGTTTGGGCTCGTACCGTAGCGAATTCCGTGAAGCAGTAAATTTGACCTTGCGAGACAGAAAAAACCCACGCGGGGTTGACCGGATTAAGGTTTTCCACAGCCTCGCAAAGGACGGCTCGGCCCAACGTGAGGCCCGCATTGGCATTGGTAGAGGGTTCCGCCTTTTCTTCTGCATGTCCTGTAAGGGGTTCGTGGAAAAAAAGAACGGCGGTAAGCCCCACGATCCCCAAAATAAAAAAGACTAACTTTTGTGAGGTTTGAAAAAAAGAGAGGCGTTTCCGTGCGTGTACGATGGCAGCACAACGTTCGATGCCGACGGCCATGGGCATGGATCGATTCCTTTCGCTTGAACGGACGAGAACACCACGCCTTCAGAAGATGAACCCTAGGTCGCGGTGGTTGACATGAAATACCTAGCCGCTTCGAAGGCCTCATGCCATGAGCCCGAACCTGTCAGGTTGCGGAAAACCTGCATCCTGATTTCTTATGTCATTGCCGCGAAAGCGGGCCTTTGAATTCTTCGGCAAAAAAGAAGGGCTTTGGATTCGTCTTCAGGATGGATACACATCTCGGCGGCATCCACCTGTTCCGGAACTTCTTTGACAGCCTGTCAGGAGCTTGTCCGGAATCTCGCAACACCAAAGTCTTTCATGGCATGTCAGGCTATGGGCGAAGCGCCGCTTTGCCCCTCAGAGCCTGAATCCTTGTCTTTTCTTGGGCGCGAGCCGAAATCCCGCACTTCCAGGAAAGCAAAGGTTTTGGGCCGTAGAGGCACGGCGCGCCGTGCCCCTGCGCTCCGGCCTAGAAGAGCTCATTCTAAATTTTCGGACAGGCTCCTAGACTGCAAAACATACCATGAAAATGGCGGGGGTCAACAGAGCCCGTTCAGAAATTTTTCCAAATCATGCTCCTCCTGAACCGAAACACACGGAAACGGACTTCGATGATGTCCGGTTCTTAGAGTGACATCAAAATGTCGGCATAGATGCGCGCGGCTGTCGCCACCTGATCAAAGGATACGGATTCCTCAGGAGAGTGAGCCTTTTCCAGCTGCCCAGGCCCCAACAAAATGGGTTTGACGCCGGCACTCCACAGGGTGTTGGCGTCACTATGGCTTCGAAAGGGCACGGGATCCCAAGGCAAGGCATGGTTCTCCAGAATTTGGCGAATCTTTTGCACAAAAGGACCACGATCGGGAATGTCATAGCCGGAATGAATTTCCGTGAACCGTAAGCTCGGGATCACGTGAGGGTTATGTTCGCGAACGGATTCCGTGAGCTGTTCCAGTTCCATGATGATTTCGCCCAAAGGAAGGGTCGGTGGAAGGTGCACGTCCAGCCATGCTTCGCAATAATCCGGGACGACGAAGCCGGCGGAAGAACTGCTTAAATCGCGTATGTTGGGAATCACTTCCGGCCAACGTTCTTCCCAGTAATGGAGCAGACGCAAGAGAAAGTGCAAAAGACTTTCGGCTGGATGAGCGGATCGGTTGGCCATGGAAGCGTGCCTTCGCTGGCCTCGAATAACCACTTGCATTTCCAGGTAACCATAGTGCACCAGAGAAACCTTTAGATCCGTCGGTTCCCCGATGATGGCCCATGGAAAATGATAATCCCGAACCAGTCTTCGAGCACCATCCCCTTCTTCTTCTTCGCCTACCACCAAGGCCAAGGCCGCGGGAATGGGTGAGGACGACGCAGCTGAAGCGCTCAGGTACGCCTCAATCATGGCCGCGCAGCCTCCCTTCATGTCGGCGGTGCCGAGACCGAAGAGCTCCCCGTTTTCCTCTTCACAGCCGAAATCCTCCAAATCATAAGCCGAAATGGTATCCACATGCCCAATGAGAGCCAGCTGTATGTCTTCATCCGGGGGCACCACCAGCAGGTTGGATCGTCGGTCGTCCACAGGCTGACGAATGACGGTCACATCGTAGCGCTTGAGAAAGGAGTAAAGAAAATCAATGGCGTCTTCTTCTTTTCCTGACGGGCTGTAAATGTTGACCAAGCGTTCCAGAAGGCGACGTAATCGCGCCGTCTGAATCGCCGGACGAGCGGAAGGGGTCACGAAAACCTCCGGGTTGGCTGTTTAAAGGTTTTTTGAAGGATCCCGTCTCAGGGTGACGGCGATGAGGCCGGAGATGCGGATGGCCTCTTTTTGGAGGCCCTGAGATCGGATCCGGCCTTCTTAAGCCTTTCTGTCAAATTCAGGCTCAGGTAGATGTGTTCCCTAGGATTGCCAAATCCCATTTTCTTAAAAAAGGCCAGTGCCGTCTCGTTGTCAGCCTCGGAATCCACGAAAAGAATGCGTGCCCCCTCTTCCATGACGGTTTCCTTGAAGTGTTCCAAAAGCCTTTCGGCCACATGGGAACGCCTCAAGTCCCCTCGAACACCAAGCCACACCAAGTGCGCGTACTTCCAGGCTGACCGAGGCTTGGAAATGGTCGTTCCCAAAGCAAACCCCACGATACTGTCGTCCATTTCCGCCACGAAGCAGTATTCCCAATCGCTGAGGTAAAAGGAAACCACCTCAAAAGGATCCCATGTGCGATACAAATTGGGGACCTTATCCGCCGTAAAGAGTTCCTCCCCCAAATGGAACACCTCGGCCAGATCGTCGATTTCCATGTGGCGAATGGTCACCGGGGCCCGCTTTTTCTTGGTGCTGGAAGCAGCTGAAACCTGTTCACGTGTGTCTTCTTTCATACCTTATCCTTTGCGTCTTGTTTAACTCTTCCATTTTCTGGATAATCGATTCCACGGAAACCGGTCAAGTGTTTGAATCAAAATGGAGTTCTACATGGGTTTGAGCGTGAGGGGTTGAGGCAGGCTTTGGCGACGAAAGGAAAATCATGCGACCTTTTCTTCCTGCTGCCGCCGTGCGTTCCATAAGGAAGTTGTCCCGTACGGCATGGATCTTGGCTCTGGGCATGTTTGCCATTGGTGCGGAGACCTTGTTTGAGCATCCCTTTGCCAAGGGTGCCGATTCATCGGACATTTTCAGGAGATCCTCGATGCCCACCACCGGCGTGGTGGTCAAGGTGCTCGATGGCGATACGGTGATCCTGCAAGGCGGTCTTGCGGTGCGCTATCTGGGTATCGACACTCCGGAAATGGATCATGAAACGGGACGTCATGATTGCTTTGCTCTAGAGGCTTATCAGCGCAACCGGACATTGGTTCTGGGGCGTTCGGTACGGTTATCTTACGACGTGGTGAAAAAAGACAGTCATGGAAGAATCTTGGCCTATGTGACGACACCTGACGGCGTGTGCGTGAACGCTCAGCTCCTTCGTGACGGTTTCGCGTACGTGTCACGAGGACCCAAAGGGTTTTCTAGGTTTGAGGAATTTCTCGGCTTTCAGCGTCAAGCGGTCTTGGAACGCCGAGGTCTTCACGGGAACTGCTTGGTTCGCGAGGAGTCTTCTTACTTAGGCAACAGCCGCTCTTATATCTTTCACAAGTCCCATTGTCCTTATGGCACAAAGACTCATTCTCAAAGCCGAATTTCCTTTTCTTCTCGATGGGAGGCCCTTCTTAAGGGGTATTGGCCATGTCGCCAATGTCAGCCGTAAGATTTCGGAGCCAGGTTTCATGAGCCATCGAAAATATCCGGATCGGCCCTTGGTGGGTGTGGGAGCGGTGGTCTTTTTTGAAGGAAAAGTTTTGCTCGTTCGCCGCGGCCGAGAGCCGGCCTATGGATTGTGGTCTCTGCCCGGGGGGTTGGTCAAGTTGGGAGAAAGCCTTAAGGCGGCGGTGGAACGCGAGGTTCTGGAAGAAACGGGCCTCCGCGTTAGGGCTTTGGATGTGGTGGCCTGCCTGGATCGAGTCATCAAGGACACGGCCGGGCGCATCGCTTACCATTACGTTCTTGTGGATTTTTTATGTGAAGTGCTCGGCGGACGTCTTCAGCCGGCAAGCGATGTTTTGGATTGTGCCTATTTTGCCATAGAGGCACTTCACAACCTAAATCTCACGCAAGGTACCGCCGAAGTTATTGACAAGGCGAACCAAGCCCGTTTCTTTCACGGTTTCTGTATCTACGATCCGTCCCTTTAGAATTTCCGCGAGCCTTTCTTTCAGCTTGACACACATGGTCTGGATCGTTAAGACGGACCGGTCCGTCACAGCATGCCGGGACAGGGGTCGAAAAGGGTATGACAAAGCCGCAGCCTATGTGGTCAGCCGTTTTAAAAGACGTTGCTATCAGGGAAAAACCTCAGGAACTGGCGCGGCTTTTTTCCGGTTTTTTCCATGAAAGCCAAGCGCAAAATGCCACCGATCAGTTGGTTCAGGCTTTCGAAGCGGTTCTTGGGGAATGGAGTCAGCTTCCCGTTGCTTCCCGCCCTTCGGCCTCGGTTCTTGTGCGCGCGTTTCGTCATGCGGCAGTCCAACACGGTTTTTCGGAACCGGATCTTTTGGAAAAGCTTTTGGCCGTCCTTGTGGAACAGTCCGGTGGCGAAAGGGCTTCACGTCACGGCGAAGGCCGCAACACGCGGGAACGGATTCTTATCGCGGCCCAGGAAGTCTTTTCTCAAAAAGGCTTTCACCAGGCGACCATGGATGAAATCGCCGAAAGGGCCGAAGTGGGCAAGGGAACCATTTATCGACATTTTCCAAGTAAGGAAAACCTCTTTCACCAATTGGTTCAGATCCGCCTCAAGGAACTGGAAGCAGAAGCGGATCGGGTTTTGGACAGTGAAGACGATGTGCTGTCCATGATTGAAAAGTACCTCTACATCTACTTTGCGTTCTTCGACAAAAACCAGGGGCTTTACAGGGTCATGGTCCACGAGCATCCGGATCTGGATGAGCGTCTTCAAGATCTTTACGTAGAAAAAATCATGCGCCGCATTCCACGCCTCAAGCGCAAAATCCGTGAAGCCCGCCTTCAGGATGTGCTCAAGGATGTCAATTTTCACACTGTGTTTCACGGCAGTATGGGTTTTATTCACGGCGTGATTCAACGCTGGGTGGCCCAAGACTGCTCCTATTCTTTGGTCAGGGAACTGCCGACGGTACGGGAAGTGCTTTTCTATGGATTCGTCAATAAGCCTAAAAAACGAGAGGAGGACATGCCATGGACATCAACGCAATGAAAGCCAAAGTGATGGACATCATCGCCAACCAGCTAGGTGTGGAAAAAGACGCCATCACACCCCAGGCTCATGTCATCGACGACCTTGGAGCTGATTCTCTGGATGTGGTGGAACTGATCATGGCCTTAGAAGAAGCTTTTGATGTGGAAATCCCCGACGAAGAAGCAGAAAAGATTCGAACCGTTCAAGACATTTACGACTATATCGAAAAAATACAGGCTGCCTGAATGTTCTGACGCCTTTTGTCCTTGACCTGCAGCCGCCGGCACACCGCTTTGAGGGTAAGTCGGCGGTTTTTTTTATCCCCATGCGACATGTGAAGGCGAGGCCCGGGATATGTCTTGGAAGGCAGATTAGGTCTCTTCGGTCGTATCCAGCAAAGTGGTACCCAAAGCCGAAGCCCTTGAGTCCACAAGAGTATTCTTGACAGCCCAAAAGACAGATCGAAAAGTGGCTTCAAAATTGGTGGGTGACACTCTGCCCAGTTCGATGAATTTAATGACAACTTCCTTGGCAATCTTGAGGATCATCTCGTCGTCGGCGTTCATACTTTTTCTCCATTCTGCTAAAGTGGCTGCGCGAGAAAAGAAAAAGCCTCTGCTGGTTGGAGGGAAGGCCAGACGGGCTTAGCAGAGGCTTTTTAGGCCTGAGGGAAATACCCCGGAAGGCATTTCCTGGGCCCAAACTGCCATTAACATGATTGGTGGGGCGAAGGCAAGCGTGTAGCTTACAGCAGGTCAAAATAAGGGAAAGACTTTTATGGCAAAAGACATTGTGATCTTGGTCCTTCTTTTGGGTATTTCAGCTTTTTTCTCGGGATCCGAGACCGCTTATATGGCCGTGGATCGCATGCGGCTGCGCCAGAAGGCCCGATCCGACAAGCGGGCGCGCTTGGCACGAGGAATCCTCAAGGAACCCGAAAAACTCATTTCCACTTTGTTATTCTATAACAACCTGGTGAACGTAGCCGCTTCCGCCTTGGCAACGGCCTTGGCCATCCAATTTCTGGGCGACAAGGGAGTGTGGGTGGCCACCGCGGCCACCACCGTATGTCTTCTTGTCTTTTCTGAAATAACGCCCAAGACTGTGGGTGTCTATTATGCCGAAAAGATTGTCGTGGCGGTGGCTCCGGTCCTTTTCTGGTGCATTCGCCTCTGCTACCCCATCGTGCATTTCTTGTCCCTGGCAGCGAAAGGCTTGATTCGGCTCACTGGCCTTCGAAAACCCATGCGCCCTGTTCGATGGACAGAAGAAGAAATCGCTATGGTCATTAAGGCCGGAACCGAGGAAGGTATTCTGGATGAGGAAAAGCAAGAGATGCTTCTGGGTATCTTGTCCCTGGAAAAGGTGCAGGTGGGAGACATTGCCGTGCCTCTTCGCGATGTGGTGAGTGTGCGTCTGGATGCCACCTATGAAGAAGTTTACCGGACGATTGAAACACACAAATACGCCCGTTATCCCGTCTATAGAGAAGACCCCAGCAATATCGTTGGCTTTATTCATGAACGGGACTTTTTCCTGCAACCTCGTGGGGCTTCTTTTCATCTGAAAAGCTTTGTGCGGCCTCCCAATTTTGTTCCCGAACTTCGAAGCCTTCGCCAGCAGTTGCTCAATTTCAAAAAGGAACGAGCCCATCTCAGCATTGTCGTCGATGAATATGGAGAGGTTACAGGTATTGTGACCATGGAAGATGTGCTGGAAGAAATCGTGGGAGAGATTCAAGATGAACATGACCCGCAGCGACGTTGGGTGCGAAAAGTCGGTGAGATGACCTACATTGTGGAAGGGCGACTTCTGGTGCGGGATTTGAACCGATGGCTTCATCTGAATCTTCCCGAAGAAGGCGTCAAAACCCTTGGAGGATTGGTCCAAAAGGCCCTGGGACGCATTCCTCAACCGGGGGATCAAGTGGTTTTGGAACCGTATCGGCTTCACGTGTTGGAAATGCGAGGGAAAAGTGTGAAAAAAATACGGCTGGAAGTGCATGCGCAGCCGAAGGTGTTTTAGGAGTGTGTCCGAGCACTTAGAATGAGCCATTTCAGGCCAAAACGTAGGGGCGAGGCGCCGCCTCGCCCCTACCCTGAAATGCCATCACGCTTCCAGGGATGAATTTTCGGTCACCTTCGTAGGGGCGGACCCATGTGTCCGCCCCTAGGCCATTCAGGAACGACAATCCTTGTGGGCGGACACACAGGTCCGCCCTTACAGATGGGGTACCGGCAGGAACCTGCGAGCCCGCCCGACAATGATACAGACTGGGCAACGGTAGGAACCTACGACCTCGCCCGACATTAAAAAAAGACCATGGCTTTGCTGGAAGCTCGATTCCCGCCATGCTCATGATGCGGGCAAGGCGCCCGCGCTCCCAGGGAAAGACTTGGTTCCAGGCTTGTAGGGGCGAGGCGGCGCCTCGCCCCTACCTTGAAATGCCATCACGCTTCCAAGGATAAATTCTCGGTCACCTTCGTAGGGGCGGACCCATGTGTCCGCCCCTAGGCCATTCAGGAACGAGAATCCTTGGGGACGGACACACAGGTCCGCCTTGTAGGGACGAGGCGCCGCCTCGCCCCTACCTTGAAATGCCATGAAACACCTTGGTGTTGCGAGTTCTCGGACAGGCTGTTATGTGTCTGCCCCGTGACCACCAAATTTCAAGGACGGACCCTCGGGTCTGTGCCATGGGCACCTTTCCAGGGAGAAACCGAAACACCTTCCGGGCTCCATGGCCCTTCGGGGGTGGACCGAGGTCTCGGCCCGTACGTGTCGTGAACGGTCAGTGTTCTAAGTCCTTTTCCAAAAGTTTCCAGCATCCATTAACCTAGCAAAGTCACTGGAAAATTCCTGCCTCTTTTTTTCTGAAAAATTTTTTCCTTCACCACTTCCTAGCCCCCTCTTTGCGTTTGACATGGAAAACATGTGGTGCTAGATGTGCTCCAGGTGGGAGAAAGTGGTCAAAAAGGGGGGAAAAGTGGGACTCCTCAAGACGCCGCGTTTTCGAGGTCAATTTGTGGTGCGCTTGGATGACAAGGGGCGCCTTCGGATTCCCACCAAGCTGCGAGAAACATTGCAGCAAAACTATACGGACGGTCTCATTTTGGCCGCCGGACCTCGATGGCTGGATGCCTATCCTCCCGAAGTCTGGGAAATCCTTGAAGAAAAAATCATGGCCAAAGCCGGCCTGCACGAGGACTATCGGGCTCTAATCCGCTATTACATTGCCAGCGGTGTGGAGTCTGAAATCGACAAGCAGGGTCGCATTCTGATTCCGTCCCTGCATCGGGAGCGGGCGAGTATTCAGCAAGAGGTTTTGGTGGTGGGCAGTTTGGACCACATAGAGATTTGGGATATGAGCCAATGGCGTGAATATGACAAATGGGCTGCGGACAATTTTGAGCGTCTCAGTAAGGAGGCCTACTCCTGAGGGGGATGCTTTTTTCTAGTCCGTGGACAGGCTAAATGACGTGAAGCCGACTTGCCCATCTTCGAGTCGCCATGCTCCGGTTCTGCTGAAGGAAGCTATTGGTTTGCTCAGGTGTCGCCCCGGTGGTCGATACGTGGATGCCACCGTGGGGGGTGGAAGTTATGCCGAGGCCATACTGGAAGCTTCGGCCCCGGACGGTCTTCTTCTCGGTGTGGATTGGGATCGAGAGGCTGTGGATCGCGTACGGAGCCGTTTGGCTTCTTATGGATCGCGGGCGATTCTCGAATGGTCTCCTTTTGACAAGTTGCTTGATGTTTTAACCTGGCATGGATGGCCTGCCGTGGATGGTTTGGTGGCCGATTTGGGGATGTCTTCCGATCAGTTGGACGATCCTCGGCGGGGCTTCAGTTTTTTTCAGGAGGGGCCGTTGGACATGAGGATGAATCGAGCGGAGGGAATCACGGCGGCCCATCTGGTCAACACGTTGCCTGAAGAAGATCTGGCGCGTTTGATTCGGGATTTGGGGGAAGAGCGATTCGCGCGTCGTATTGCCGCGACCGTTTGTGCTCGGCGTCAGGTTCGACCCTTTGAAACCACGACGGACCTTGCCGAGGTGGTGGCGGCGGTCGTTCCCAAGAGTGCCGACACACGGCGTCTTCATCCGGCGACACGGACCTTTCTTGCCCTTCGCATGGCTGTCAATCGGGAATTGGAGGTTTTGGAGCGATTCTTAAATGCTGCGTTGCCCATGTTGAAGCCCGGGGGGTGTTTTGTGGTGGTGAGCTTTCATTCCTTGGAGGACCGGCTGGTGAAGCGATTTTTTCAAGAATGGGCCAAATCCTGCCGGTGTCCTCGGGATGTTCCCTTATGCCGCTGTGAAGGCCGTCCTCTGGTGAAGCTGGTGACTCGAAAACCGATTCGACCTCAAGCAGAAGAAGTGGCGAGGAATCCTCGAGCTCGAAGTGCCAGGCTGCGGGCGGTCGAAAAGCTGCCCTGATAGGCATGGCACCTCAAGGAAAAAGAAGCGATGCGTGTGTTGGCGATTCTTTTGGGGATGATCGGAATCGGGTTGGCTGCCTCCTACATGTGGCTTCAAACCCGACAGGTGAGTGACAGTTATCGTCTTATGCAGCTTCAGCAGGAATATGGCAAATGGTTTGAGGTCAAGCGCCGAGTGGAACTGGAGTGGGGAAGGCTGCAGGCTCCCGATTCCATGCGGTCTTTGGCTCACAGTCAATTTCAGTTACGGGAGCCTCGGGAGACGGAGCGATGGTATGTTCCTGAGCCCTGACGGCCGGATATGTGAAGGATTTTTGGGCCAAAGCACGATGTGAATTAAAGGGTGCGTTATGCAAGGGGAAGAGCAACGAACGGAAAAGAAGAGGCCGGGTTTTCGGTTCTGGTTTTCGTGTCGTTTGCTTCAAGGGTTGGGGCTTGTCCTTTGCGCAGCTATCTTGGCCCGTTCCTTTTATCTTCAGGTTTTGGATCATGCGAAATGGAAGGAGATCCACATCGGCCAAGCCCAGAGCGTGGTTGATGTTCCCGTTTATCGTGGCAAGATTCTGGACCGTCGGGGATTAGACCTTGCCCTGTCCCTGAAATCCCCATGCCTGTTTGCAGACGGTGGGCTTATTCAGGATCCGAAAACAACGGCCGTGCAATTGGCGCGCATCGTAGGAGAACCGGCCGACAAGCTGGAACAAAAGTTGCGGCAAAACAAACGGTTTATTCGACTTCGGCGCGGACTTACCATGGAAGAGGCCATGCAGGTTGAAGCTTTGAAGCTTCCTGGGATTGGGATTCTTCCTGAGTGGCGGCGGTACTATCCTTTCAAAAATGCCGGAGGTCATGTCGTCGGTTTTGTGGGAGTTGACGGGGTCGGTCTGGAAGGCATCGAGAAGGTTTATGACGGCCTTTTGAGGCAATCGCCGCGAACAACGACGGCTTTTCGGGATGGAGGGCGTCGCAAGATTTGGCTTCGGGAGACTCCGCCTCCGGTTCCCGAGGAACGTTATGGTTTGCAGCTGGCCCTGGATGGGTATTTGCAGTCGGTCAGCGAGCAGGCTTTGGCAAAGGCCGTTGAGAAGCATCAGGCTGCGGCCGGCCAGGTGATCCTCATGGATGCCCATACTTTTGAGATCATGGCCTTGGCGGTGTGGCCGGGTTTTGATCCCAACAACTACGGCAGCCACCAGCCCGCCGAATGGCGTAACAGAGCCATCACCGATGCCTTTGAACCGGGCAGCTCTTTCAAGACTTTTCTCTTGGCCGCCGTGTTGGACGTAAAAGCGGCCAAACCTGAAGATCGCATCTTCTGTGAAAACGGAAGGATCCAGGTGGCAAGCCATATCATTCGCGATGTTCATCCCCACGGCTGGTTGACCGTTGCGGAAGTACTCAAGTTTTCCAGCAACATCGGAGCGCTCAAATTGGCGGACGCTCTTGGGGCTGAACGGTTTTACAGGTACCTGGATCAATTCGGCTTCGGCAAAAAGACCGGTGTGGATTTACACGGAGAGGTTTCCGGGACTCTTCGCCCTCTCGCCTCCTGGCGTCCCATTGACTTGGCGGTGACGGCTTTTGGGCAGGGTGTCACCGTGACAGGCTTGCAGCTGACCTGTGCCGTGGCGGCCATTGCCAATGGGGGTGTTTTAAAGACGCCGAGAGTGGCGAAAGCCGTCGTCAATGCGCAAGGGCAACTTGTCAAGGTCCTTGGCCAGGATGAAGAACGTCGTGTGCTAAGCCCGGCAACAGCGGCGAAACTTCGAGAATTGATGCAGGGCGTGGTGGAGCCTGGAGGAACGGGAACCAAGGCGGTGTTGGCTCAATACACCACTGCCGGTAAGACAGGCACGGCGCAGGTGGTGGAACCGGGAACCCGTCGGTATTCTGCGGACAAGTATACTTCCGTTTTCGTGGGTTTTGCCCCGGCAACGCATCCTCGTTTGGTTTTGACGGTGGTCATTCATGAACCCCAGCCGGAACACTACGGCGGTGTGGTTGCGGCGCCCGTGTTTCGGGAAGTGATGGAAAAGGCTTTGCCATACCTTGGAGTGTTGCCAGACAAGAAGCCGGAAGAGATGCCGCAAATGGTGAAAATGGTTTCCACCACACGCCATGAAGGCGTGGCGGAAGGTTCCCCTATGACATCCCTGGAAGACGGCAAGGTCATGGTTCCCAATGTTCAAGGTTTGTCATTGAAAGCGGCGGTGATGCTGCTTAAAGAATCGGGCTTTAGTGTACGGCATGAAGGTCGAGGACGGGTTGTTCGACAGCGTCCTGAAGCCGGCGCCTTGGTGCCGAAGGGCGCCGCCGTGCAGATTCAGTTGGAAGAGGTGTCGTGAGTTCCCAAGGAAGCCGAGAGAACCTTGTCAAGCCGTTGGAGGCTTTGTTTGAGCATGTGCCGAGGGCACGCATTCTGGGTCCGCCCCGTGTGCAGGTGACCGGTTTGTGTGCGGACAGCCGTCGAGTCCTCCCGGGCGATCTTTTCATGGCCATGAGCGGGTCGCGTGTGGACGGCCATGATTTTGTGGAGGATGCGGTGCGTCGCGGCGCCTGCGCCGTCCTAGTGGAAGAGCTTCCCCATGTTCCGCTTTCAGTGCCTGTGGTGGTGGTGGACGATACGCGCAAGGCCATGGCCGCGGTTGCCGCCGCCTTTTTTGATCATCCGGTGCGTTCATTGACCCTTGTGGGCATTACAGGCACAAACGGCAAGACCACCACATCCCTTCTGGTGGAAAGCATTTTGGTGCATGCCGGCTACCGTGTGGGGGTCATAGGCACTCTGGGGTATCGATGGGGAACGGTGACGGAAAAAGCGGACATGACCACACCGGATGCCGCTCATTTGCAGCATCTTTTTTACAGAATGAAAAAAGACGGTGTGAGTCATGTGGTCATGGAAGTTTCCTCCCATGCCTTGGAACTGAGCCGAGTGGATGGTGTTTTTTACGATGTCGGTGTTTTCACGAACCTGTCCCAGGATCATCTGGATTTTCACCAATCCATGGACCGTTATTTTGCAGCCAAAAGACGTCTTTTTGCCGAACACATGAAATCTCAGGACCCTCAGACCGTGGTCATAAACGACGATGACCCCTATGGTAGAAGGCTCGCTCAGGATTTCCCTACAGCCGCCTGCACCTTTTCCGTAGAAAATAAGCAGGCTGCCGTGCATCCTTTGTGGTACCGACTTGGGGGGCAGGGCATCGAAGCATCAGTTCAGAGCCCGGCAGGGTTGGTTTCCGTTTCGTCGCCTCTTATGGGTCGTCTTAACTTGTACAATATCTTGGCGGCCATTGGTGCCGTGCAATCCCTGAGCGTTCCTCCGCACATGGTGGCTTCGGGAATTCAAGCGCTTGGCGCTGTGGACGGTCGACTCCAGCGTATCGATAATGACTGCGGCTTTGATGTGGTGGTGGATTTCGCTCACACTCCTGATGCTATGGAGAAAGCTTTGGAATGCCTTCGGGAATTGGTCAGAGGGCGTCTGTGGGTGGTTTTTGGGTGTGGCGGGGACAGGGATCGAACCAAGCGACCCCTTATGGGCGCCGTAGCCGGCCGCTTCGGCGATCTGGTGGTCATCACCAGTGACAACCCTCGAACAGAAGACCCGAACGCCATCGTGAGAGAGATTGAACCCGGCGTGCAATCCGCGGGGAAATCCTGGTTTTCTTTCAATGATAAGGCTCTTCCCGCAAGCGGCTACACCATCGAAGTGGATCGCCGGCAAGCCATTCAGAAGACCATAATGAGAGCCGAGCCCGAGGATCTTGTGTTTATTGGAGGCAAAGGGCACGAAACCTATCAAATTGTGGGCACAGAGGTTCGTCCTTTTGATGACCGTTCGGTGGCTAAAGAAGCTTTGGCCCAAAGGCGTGAAAGGATGTCCTTGAGTCTTGCCGCTGGAGGGGGTTCATGATGTGGACCCTTGAGCGCATGGCCGAAGCTGTCCATGGCGTCCTTATGGGCGCATCCCGGGAAGTTTCTCCGTCTCGAGTGGTCACAGACACGAGAACCCTGAAACCCAGCGATGTTTTCGTGGCCTTACGGGGCGAGCGATTTGACGGTCATGATTTTGTCGAGGAAGCCGTGCGGAAAGGTGCTGTGGCCGTCGTGGTCGAAGGACGGCAATCGGCGCAAAGGGTTTCGGACCGAGCGGCCGTCATCGTGGTTCAGGACACTCTGCAGGCTCTAGGGGATTTGGCGCGATCCGTTCGAGAATCTTTCTCCTTACCCATCATCGGTATTACCGGCAGCAACGGCAAGACCAGCACCAAAGAGATGACGGCCTGTATTCTTTCCAGGCGTTTTAACATTTTAAAAAATCCAGGAAATTTCAATAACCTTATCGGGGTTCCTTTGACGCTCCTTCAGCTGACGGCCGCTCATGAAGCGGCCGTTATTGAAATGGGCATCAACATGGTCGGTGAGATGGATCGCCTGGTTTCCATGGTCCGACCGACGCTGGGGATCATCACGAACATTCATCCCACCCATTTGGAAGGTTTGGAATCTTTAAACACGGTGCTTTCAGAAAAGGGAAAGCTTTGGGCATCCCTGCCGGAAAAAGGTACAGCGATTGTCAATGGGGATGATGATTTGCTTCAAGATTTCGCCGCAACCATCAAAGCTCAATGTGTTCTCTGTTCCCTGAGGAAAACTTCCGCAGATTTTTGTGTGGAAGGATCTGTGAGCGTATTTCCCGGAGAAAGCCGGTTTCGGCTTGTGACACCATCGGGAAAGGCACCGGTTCGCCTTGCGGCCATGGGAGAGCATCATGTTCGAAATGCCTTGATGGCGGCGGCCGCTGCTCACCTTCTTGGAGTTTCTCTGGAAGATATTCAGGCGGGTTTGGAGAGTTATCAACCGGTGAAGCAGCGGATGGCGATTGTAGAGCTGCAGGATGAAATGGTTCTTGTGGATGACACTTACAATGCCAATCCCATGTCCATGAAGGCCGCTTTTCGTGCGGTGAAAGCTGCCGCTCAGGGAAATCCCGTGGCTTTGGTGTTGGGAGAAATGAGGGAATTAGGGGAATCGGCCGCCCAATGGCACCGATGGGTGGGGGAAAAAGCGGCGGAGTCGGCACCAACCCTACTCATAGCCATGGGAATGCATGGGAAAGATATGCTTGACGGGGCGCAAAGCGCCGGGTATGCGCCGGAACGCTGTTACCTGGCTACAAGCCATGAGGAAGCAGCCCAGGTGCTTCTGGCACATGTGCAACCCAAACACTGGATTTTGGTCAAGGGTTCTCGAGGTATGACCATGGAACGGGTCGTGGAAAAGGTTATCGAAAATAAAGGCCTGTGGACCGTAGAAACCGATGACTTCATATCTTCCTGCTGAAAAATCCGATGAAAAACCCCTCCTTGTGGTGGTGGGGCTTGGTGTTTCTGGGCAGGCCGCCTGTCGGTGGGGACTGCGTCAAGGATATCGCGTGCTTGGCATGGATCTGTCCCAGGAACCGCATCTTCGTTCCGTAGCGTCAACTCTTGAAACGGAAGGAGCTCGGGTACTTTTGGGGACTCATCGTTTGGAAGATTTTGAAGGGGCTGACCTGGTGGTGGTGAGTCCCGGGGTTCCCCTGGAGGTGGAGCCTTTCAGAACCGTTCAAGGTCAAGGGATTCCTGTGATCGGAGAACTGGAATGGGCCTGGAGGTTCCTGAAGGTTCCTACCATTGCCGTTACGGGGACCAACGGGAAGACCACGACTACGGAACTGGTAGGCACCCTTTTAAAGACGGCCGGCCTAAAGGTTTTCGTTGGCGGCAACATCGGCACACCCCTTTCCGGCTGGCTTGCAGATCATTGGAAAGACCTTTGTAACGGAATCCCTGAAAGCCGGCTTCTGGACTGGTGCGTTCTTGAGGTGAGCAGCTTTCAGCTGGATACGGCTCCCACCTTTGCGGCTGACATCGGCATAGTTTTGAACGTGACCCAGGATCATCTGGATCGGTATCCAAGTTTTGACGCCTACGCGGCCTCCAAGTTTTCCCTTTTCAAAAACCGACCCAACGTTGTGCAGTCGGCCGTGATCAACAAAGACGATCCTGTCTGTCGTCGTTGGGCTTCCGGAATAAACGCCAACACTCTGTTCTTTTCTCGCTTGGACCCATCTGCGGAGGCTTATACGGACGGACGAATCCTTTGGGCGGTGGATCTTCATGGTGTTCGCCGTGCATTTCGTTTGAACCGATGGGCCCTGAGAGGATGGCATAACCTGGAAAACCTCATGGCGGCTTCGCTGGCGGTGCTTCGTTGCGGCATCGATTCTGAAATCGTTCAGGAAGTGATCGATACGTTTCGACCTTCTCCCCATCGCATGGAATGGCTGGGAACCGTAAACGGTGTGGGTTTCATCAACGACTCCAAAGGGACCAACGTGGGAGCTGTGATGAAAGCTTTGGAAAGCTGCGAGCAGCCGGTGGTTCTTTTGCTGGGAGGGCGTTCCAAGAAGACGGATTTTCGGGAACTGGCTCCTTTGTGCGCGAAAAAAGTGCGGGCGGTTGTGTGTTTTGGAGAAACGGGGCCTCAAGCGGCCGAGGAGCTCTCAGAGAGCATTCCCACAGTGGCCGTCAAGGACTTGGAAGAAGCTTTTCATGAGGCCGTGCTACGGGCTCAGCCCGGGGATGTGGTCCTTTTGTCGCCCGCATGCGCTTCCTTTGACCAGTACGTCAATTACGCAGCCCGCGGAGATCATTTTCGTGCGCTGTTTGAGCGTTACAAAAACAAGACCCAAGGCGTTGTTCGGTAAGGGCTGGCGAGGGCAAAAGGCATGGATCGCCCGGTGTTGACGACAGGCATGATGGCCTATGGGGCTCCGGAGAGAGACGATGAACCGGCAAAGGTGGGGCTGTGGAGTCCCTCCGGACAGATTTGGGCCGTCGTGTTGATCCTCATCGCCTTTGGCATACTGATGATTTGGAGCGCCAGTGTTTCTTCTGGGTTGGGACAAAGCCGGTCTTTCGGCGGCCTGCCTTCTTACCCCGTAAAACAGGCGGTTTTTGCCGTTGTCGGTGTTGCCTTGATTTTGTTTTTTGAACGCTTTCCATACCGGATTTATCAGCCCTTGTCCAAACTGGTCCTTTTGGGACTGATTGTTTCTCTGGCTCTTGTGTGGATTCCGGGAATCGGGGTGGAAATCAACCGAGCGCGCCGTTGGTTCGGCATGGGATCGTTCCTTTTGCAACCTTCAGAGTTCGCTAAGGTGGGCTGGGTGATCTACCTCAGCAGCTATCTCAGTCGAAAAAAAGATAACCTCAATCGTTTCTTTTTCGGCATCGGCCCCTCCTTGGGCGCTCTTGGCGTTCTGTGCTTTCTCCTGCTCCTGGAGCCGGATTTCGGATCCTGCGCTATCCTCACTGCGGTCAGTTTTGTTTTGTGGACAGCCGGCGGGGTGCCTTGGAGACATTTGTTCCTTTTTATTCCCGTTGCAGGGGTTGGGCTGGCTGCCATGGTGATCCATTCTCCTTACCGACTTGCCCGTTTCATGGCTTTTTTGAATCCTTGGACCGATCCCCAAGACACCGGCTACAATCTGATTCAGTCCCTCATTGCTGTGGGATCGGGTGGACTCTGGGGCAAAGGACTGGGCGCCGGCCAACAGAAGCTCTTTTACCTGCCGGAACCTTTTACGGATTTCATCGTAGCCGTGATGGCTGAAGAACTAGGATTTCTGGGCATTCTGTTTTTGTCGGCCATGGTCATGTTTTTCTTTTGGAGAGGCCTCAGTGTGGCTCTCAAAGCCGCAGACGATCTTGGAGGCTTGCTCGCTTTGGGACTGACCTTTCTTATTGTTTTTCAGGCCTGGTTCAATATCGGAGTGGTTTTGGGACTCTTTCCCACCAAGGGGCTTACCTGTCCTTTCATCTCCTATGGGGGCAGCTCCTTGACCGCGAATTGTATCGCGGTAGGCATCATTTTGAGTGTGGCCCGGCGGGCTCGCCTATGAGGCTGTAACGTGTACAAACGGTACCAGCACATTCATTTTGTAGGCATCGGCGGCATCGGCATGAGCGGTATTGCCGAACTGCTGCTCAATCTCGGATATCGTGTGAGTGGCTCAGATCTTCGAGAAACCGAGATCACTCGAAGGCTTCGTGCATTGGGAGCCGAGATTCATATTGGTCATCATGAAAGCCATGTGCAGGGTGCCGACGTGGTGGTGCTCTCCTCGGCTGTGACAGAAAACAATGCCGAGGTCATGGCCGCGAAAAAACTGGGCAAGGTCCCGGTGATTCGCCGCGCGGAAATGCTTGCCGAATTGATACGGCTCAAATACGCCGTTCTGGTCGCGGGCGCTCATGGAAAAACCACGACCACTTCCATGGTCGCCACCGTGCTCGCTCGAGGAGGTCTGGATCCTACGGTGGTCATCGGTGGCAAGCTGAATGCCTGGGGCACCAACGCCAAATTGGGAGCCGGTGATTTCGTGGTGGCTGAGGCGGACGAAAGTGACGGAACCTTCTTACTGCTTTCTCCCACCATCGCCGTTGTGACCAACATCGACTGGGAGCACGTGGATTTCTACAGGGATCTGGAACATATTCGAGAAACGTTCTTGCAATTCATCAACAAGGTTCCTTTTTACGGCCAAGCCGTCTTGTGCCTGGAAGACGAGAACATTCAACAGCTCTTGCCTCGAATTCAAAAACGCTTTGTCACCTACGGCTTTTCCTCCCAAGCTGATTTTCAGGCTCGTGAGGTCACCGTGGACGGCTTGGGAACCAGGTACCGCGTTTATCACAAAGACTGCGAATTGGGGGAGATGGTGCTTCCCCTTCCTGGGCGACACAATGTTCTCAATTCCTTGGCTGCGGTTGCCGTGGGTGTGGAACTGGAATTGGCCTGGGACGCCATTCGGTTGGGGATTCAGGACATGACCGGAGTCCATCGCCGATTTCAGATCAAGGGAGAGCGTTGCGGTGTGCTGGTTCTGGACGATTACGGTCATCATCCTACGGAAATTCGTGCCGTTTTAAAAGCCTTGACGGAAAGCTATCCGCATCGGCGAAAGATCGTGGTGTTTCAGCCGCATCGCTACACTCGAACACGCGGCCTTATGGACCAGTTCGCCACCTGTTTTTACCAATCGGACATGCTGCTCATCACGGAGATCTACGCCGCCAGTGAACCACCTATTGAAGGGGTGACGGGCCAGCACCTTGCGGATGAAGTTGCCAAGTACGGCCATCACGACATTACCTTTTGCCCGACCCTGGAAGATGCCGCCAAAGTCCTTCTGGAGCGAATCCAACCCGGCGATGTGGTCATGACGCTCGGAGCCGGAAACGTGTGGCAGGTCGGGGAATGGATCTTGGAGCGATTAGAAGAGGACCTTTCACCGGCGGTGCCTGGAGAACGCTGCTGATGGACTGGACGCACCAGCTGAAAAACCTGGGCGACGATGTAGAGGTTCAATGGAATGTTCCGGCTTCCACGCTCAACACGTTTCGTGTGGGCGGGACGGTTCAGTGTGTTGTACGTCCGAGAACGGAAGCATCCTTAAAAAGGGTGTTGCAAACGCTGCAGGCCAAAAGTGTGCCTTGGATCATTCTTGGAAAAGGGAGCAATGTTCTTTTTCCGGACGGCCTCTGGCATCGGGTGGTGGTTCTTCTGGACCTCTGTTGTGCTCAGTTTCAGTGGCTGCCAGGGGGATATGACCGTTTCGGGACCGTAAAGGCGGGTGCCGGAATGCTTCTTTCCCGGTTACTGAAACAATGTGTCCGTTATGGATGGAGCGGATTGGAATTCCTTGCGGGCATTCCGGCGACGGTTGGCGGTGCGGTGGTCATGAATGCTGGGACTCGAGCGGGTTCCATCGGAAATGTGCTGCAACAAGTGCGGCTTCTAGACAGAGAGCTTCAAGAACACACGTTGCCCCGTGCGGCTTTGGCCATGGGGTACCGAAACGGGGGGCTGCCTGCCGGGGCGGTGGTCTTGGAAGCGGATTTTCAAGTGACGTCGGCGACGCGCCATGAAGTGGCCCAAAGAATAGCCGAAATCTTGCGACATCGGCGTGCCAGTCAGCCCCGTCGATGGCCTTCCGCCGGTTGTGTTTTCAAGAATCCTGGGAACCAGTCGGCCGGAGCGCTTATCGACCAGGCGGGATTTAAGGGATTTCGTATCGGGGATGCGGAAGTATCCACGGTGCATGCCAACTGGATCGTCAATCGAGGGCGAGCCACGCGGTCTGAGGTGCTTCAGGTCATCGAGGCCGTTCGCCAAGGCGTTCGAGAGCATTTTGGTGTGGATCTGGAGCTGGAGGTGAAGGTTTTGGAATGATTCGTCCCAAAAGAAACAGATACCGAAAAGATCCGCGTCGTGTGGGAGGCCCGATTCATTGGCTTCTGGTGCTTTTGGCCTTGGGAGTCATGGTGGGGACTTCCATAGGCATGAGCTGCCTTTTTTCTCGAGCTTATGCGGCTCTTTTGGACGCGCCGCTTCTTTCGGTAGATAGCATCGAAATACGTGGGGCAGTTAAACTGGATCGAAAAACCATTCTCGATGCGCTCGGTGTGCCCAAAGGCATCAATATGCTCAGGCTGCGACTGGATCTTTTGGCGCAGAGGCTGGAAAAACTTCCTTGGGTCAAATCGGCTCAAGTGGCCCTGGAGCCTAATGGCCGGCTCCTGGTCATTCTCGACGAGCGAAAACCTCTTGCGGTGGTCATGGGTTCGTCGCCCCTGCTCATGGACGAAGACGGGTGGCTTTTTCTCGAAGTCAAGCCGGAATCCTACGTGGAACTACCCTATGTGACTAAGGTGGGGGATAGAAAACCGATGGTGGGGGAGCGCGTTCCAAAAGAATTTCTTGAGGCCTTTCGGGAGCTCATGAAAGCTTTGGAGGGAGCTTCAGGCTTGGATCCGCGCTTTGTGTCGGAAATCCTGTGGGATCCTTTGGAAGGCGTCTCGATTCTTGCCAACCCCAAAGGGACTCGAATCCATCTGGGGGAGGGGGATTTAGCTCACAAGATACAACGCATGCGGCTGGTTTTTAAGGAAGTGGAACGCCGTATGGGTGCCGACGGCCTTGGTGCCATCCAGAGTGTGGATTTGTCTTATCCCGATCGAGCCTATGTTCGGGGTCGATTTCAGAAACCGCAGGGAGTGTGAACACATGTCCCCCTTCGGCGCACTTTGAACCCTGGGGGTCAAGAGGGGATCATGGCGAAAAAAGATGACCTGATCGTCGGCTTAGATCTAGGCACCACGAAGGTGTGTGTCGTGGTCGGGGAAATAACACCCGAAGGGATCGACATTGTCGGCGTTGGAACAACTCCCTCGGTAGGCATGCGAGGCGGCGTGGTGGTGAATATCGATCAGACGGTCAACGCCATTCGCAAAGCTGTGAGCGAAGCGGAGAGAATGGCCGGATGCCAGATATCTTCAGTGTACGCCAGCGTCGGTGGCACGCATATTACAAGCCTCAACAGCCACGGCGTTATTGCCATCAAGAGCCGTGAGGTGACTCCGACGGATGTGCAACGGGTTCTAGAAGCGGCCAAAGCCATTGCCATGCCCTTTGACCGTCGTGTTTTGCACGTGTTGCCTCAGCAATTCATTGTGGACGATCAGGAAGGTATTCAAGACCCTTTGGGCATGTCCGGTGTGAGGTTGGAGGCCAAAGTGCACATTGTCACCGGGGTTTCCAGCGCCTTGCAAAACATTGTCAAGTGCTGTGAAAGGGCCGGATTGCATGTGCTCGATATCGTCATGGAATCCTTGGCCTCCAGCGAATCCGTTTTAGATCCCGATGAAAAGCACCTGGGTGTGGCTCTTGTGGACATGGGAGGAGGCACCACCGATGTTGCCGTATTTCGAGAGCAGGCCATACGGTATTCCTCGGTGATCGGTTTGGGCGGTAATCATATCACATCGGATATTTCCGTCGGTCTTCGAACGGCTATCGATGAAGCGGAAAAGATCAAACGCCAATATGGCTGCGCTTTGATTGACCGCGTGGATCCTCAGGAGGTGATCGCCGTAGGGTCTGTGGGCGGCCAAAAACCTCGAGAACTGGCTCGATCCATCCTGGCGGAAATTATCGAGGCACGTGTGGAAGAAATCTTAAAGGTGACGGAGTTGGAACTCATTCGTTCTGGCTACATGGAATTTCTTCATGCAGGTGTGGTGCTGACGGGTGGAGTGTCCTTGTTGCCGGGGATTCGAGATTTGGCGGAGCGGGTTTTTGATCTTCCGGTGCGGATCGGGGTTCCTTATCGGTTTGGCGGTTTAGGGGATGTGGTGAAAAACCCGGTCTATGCGACGGCGACAGGACTATTGCTTTATGGACGACAGCACGGCCCAAGGCCGCGTGTAAGGTCCTCGGATGGTTCCATGTGGCGCCGAGGCATTGAGTTTCTCAAAAGGGTTTTTAAGGAATTTTGACGCTTAGGCATCGAATGTCACGTTTTTGAGCAGGCAAGGATCTGGAAACCGGTTGAAAGTGTTCCGCCTGAACGGGGCGGGACTGGACGGGGCAAGGTCAACAACCAACAAGGGGGAGTCGCTATGGAGAGCAAACCGGTGAATGGAGCAAAAATCAAGGTTCTGGGTATCGGGGGTGGGGGTGGCAATGCCGTCAACAACATGATCGATGCCGGTATGGAAGGTGTTGAGTTCATTGCGGCAAACACGGACTTTCAGGTTTTGGAAAGGAATAAGGCTCCCGTGCGCATTCAGCTGGGCACCAACCTGACCAAAGGTTTGGGCGCAGGAGGAGACCCGGAAAAAGGAGCCAAGGCCACGGAAGAAGATTTGGACAAGGTTCGAGAAGCCCTTGAGGGCAGTGATATGGTGTTCATCACGGCAGGCCTCGGCGGAGGGACCGGAACCGGGGGGGCTCCTATCATTGCCAAGGTGTGCAGGGAATTAGGAGCCTTGACGGTGGCCGTCGTGACCAAACCCTTTAGTTTTGAAGGTAAAGTCCGGCAACGAAACGCCGAACAAGGCTTGAAGGCTCTGGGAGAAGTGGTGGACACCCTGATCAGTATTCCCAACAACCGGCTGAGCAGTTTGGCGGATCGCCGCGCTACTCTTCTCGAAATGTTTCGCAAGGCCGATGATGTGTTGCTCCATGCCGTCAAGGGTATTTCAGACCTCATCATGAATCCCGGCTTGATCAATGTGGACTTTGCCGATGTCAAGACGGTCATGAGTGAGATGGGCCTGGCCATGATGGGCACCGGCGTGGCCAAAGGAGAAAATCGAGCTGCCCAGGCCGCTCAAATGGCCATTTCCAGCCCGCTTTTGGAAGACATTTCCATTCATGGAGCTCGAGCGGCTCTCATCAACATTTGTGCGGGTCCGGATCTGGCCATGTACGAGTTTGAAGAAGCTTCCACGATCATCTATAACGAAGTGGACAGTGAGGCTCAGATCATTCTGGGCACCACTATCGACGAAACCATGGGCGATGAGTTGCGGGTCACCGTGATCGCCACCGGTATTGGCCAACCCAAGCAACAGGCTAAGCGTGACATATCGCGCCTAAGCAAGCTAAGGCCGGAGCTGGCGACGGAGCCCATTGTGCGTCCCATGCCGGAACCGACGGTATTGCCGACTGCCGCCTCGGCTCCTATTCGAGATGACTTGATCCTTGAGGAGCGCCCCAAGAAAAGAAGTTTCTTCAAGAGACTGACAGGAGGAACGGTCGACGAGGAAGACTGGAACATTCCCACGTTCATTCGCAAACAAGCCGACTGAGTTTTTGCTTCTTTCCATGGTAGGACTCCCCGTCCTGTGGCCATAAAGGAGCGGGATCGGAATCTCGAAAGGGTTCCGTCCCGTTCCTCAAACACAGGCCAAAAGAGGCCAGGTCATTCGGGATAGGGGAAAGGGTTTCCGGCTTACATGCGCGGGCGAGGGGAGTGTTCCCTCTGGAGCCGTTGACCTCGCACGCTGATGAGTTGGAAACAAAGACATCGAGCACAGCTTCGGTTATCCAAAGAGAAAACCATCATCTCCCGAAACCCGGGAGGCTCCCTTCATATTGCCCTTGCCTTTCCCAACACCTACCATGTGGGTATGTCGAACCTGGGTTTCCAGACCGTGTACCGTCTTTTTAACCAAATGCCCCAGGTGACATGCGAGAGGGTTTTTTATCCGGACCCAGAAGTGGTTTCAGAGTTTCGCTCAGGCACAGCGCATCTGGTGTCCATGGAATCCGCTCGTCCCCTGACGGATTTTCACCTCATTGCCTTTTCCATCTCTTTTGAAAACGATTATCCGGCCGTGCTCGAGATGCTTCTCTGGGCAGGGCTTTCAGTTCGAAGTGTTGATCGGCAGGAAAGAGACCCTTTGGTTGCCGCTGGAGGGGTTGCCGTTCTTTTGAATCCGGAACCTTTGGCCAACTTCATGGATTTTTTCTTCATCGGTGAAGCCGAAGGCCTTGTGGAGACGTTCGTGCCTACCTGGAGCGAAGCAGCTGGAATCAGGACATCGCGCCAGGAGCTGTTGGAGCATTTTTCTGAGCAGTGTTCCGGTATTTATGTGCCTCGGCTTTACAAGCCCGTTTATGCTTCAACCGGGGTTTTGCAGGACATGGAGCCACGAGGAAAAGCCCCTTTAAGAGTTTCTGCTGTCAAGGTGGATCCACGTACCAGCAAGCCGGCCCATTCGGTGATCGTCACCGAAGAAACAGAATTTTCCGACACGGCGTTGATCGAGATCGGTCGAGGATGTGGGCGAGGGTGCCGCTTTTGTGCCGCTGGCTTTATCTACAGACCTCCGCGGTTTCACTCGCTCGAAGCCATCACTTCCATCGTGCAAAAGTGGATGCCGTACATATCCCGCATCGGACTGGTCAGTCCGGCCGTATCCGATTATCCGGACATGAATCTTCTCTGCCGCCAGCTTGTGGCATGGGGACTTCAGGTGCATTTTTCCTCACTTCGTGCGGACAGGGTATCTCCTGACCTGTTAATGGCTTTGGGGGAGAACACCTTAAAGGCGGTGGCCATCGCACCGGAAGCGGGATCGCAACGGCTTCGCGCCGTGATCGGCAAAAACCTCACGGACGACGATGTGCTTTTGGCGGCTGAACGTCTTACGGACTGTGGTGTTCAACACCTGAAGCTTTATTTTATGATCGGATTACCTTCGGAAACCCGCGACGATTTGGCGGCTGTGGTGGATTTGGTCAAAAAAGTCAAGCATCGCCTGCTCGAGCAAGGTCGAGGTCGAAAGAAACTGGGGGTTATCACTTTAAGTGTCCATTCCTTCGTGCCAAAACCTTTCACACCGTTGCAGTGGGCCCCTTTTGAAGGCGTAGGAGGATTAAGGGGAAAGGCGAAATGGCTGCAACAGGCTTTGGGGAAGGTGGCCAATGTACGTGTTCATTTTGATATGCCCAAATGGGCTTACGTCCAAGCGCTGCTGAGTCGAGGAGATCGAAGAGTGGGGGATCTTTTGGAAAAGGTGGTGCTGAAAAACATCAGTTGGAGCCAGGTGGCAAGAGAGTCGGTGCTCAATCCTGATTTTTGGGTCATGCGGGAAAGGGAGCTGGATGAGCGATTTCCATGGGAGATTCTGGATCACGGAATCAAGCGATCCTTTTTGCGTTCTCAATACGAAAAGGCCGTGCAGGGCCATCCCTCCGAACCGTGCGCTCAAGAGCCAGGTTGTCGAAGCTGCGGCGTATGTGGAAGCATCTTCCCCAAGACGTGGTCTTGACCAGCAAAGTATGGTAGCCATTGAAGTGCGGACCTTTGCGGACTCTAAATGGACACAGGACTCGAGACGATTTCTCTCTCCCCTTTCGGCTGATATGTTAGTATGTAAGACTCTTAAGAAAGCTTCCAGGATCGTTGAAGGGCTCGGCTGCAGAATTTCAGAAATTTTTTGTGGAAGGACATCACCATGAATTCAAACCATGACGACTACTACACCGTCCTAGGGGTTTCTTCAGACGCCTCGGCGGAGGACATCAAGCGGGCCTTTCGAAAACTGGCTCTGGAAACTCATCCGGATCGTAATCCGGGAGATCCAAAGGCGGAAGAGCGGTTCAAGAAAATCAATGAAGCCTATGGAGTGTTATCGGATCCTCAAAAGAGGGCCGAATATGACCGATACCGTGCCATGGGCTATCAGCCCGGTGGGAACTACGGGCCTGAGGGCGGCTTTGGTTACAGTCAGGAAGACATCTTTCGCGATTTTTTCACAAGCCGACAGGCTCAAGAAATATTTTCGGAAATGCGTCGAGAATTCGAGCGCATGGGGTTTCGTTTTGACGATAGCTTTTTGAACAACATTTTCTTTGGGGGGAGAACCTTTGTTTTTCGAACCACCGTATGGGGAGGTCCGGAAGGGGTTCGAATGTATCGTTATTCGCGAGGACCTGCTGCGGATTCCGCAACCAATCGGCATGGAGGTTTTTCGCAGCCGCCGTCCAAATCTTCGTTCGTTCTTCCCGTATTGAAGATGGGAGCCTCACTTCTTTACCAGGCTGGAAAGAACCTGGGCAAACGTATGGTGCGTAAGGCCTTGGAATGGGTAGGGCTGGCAGATAAAACCCATGGGGATGGGGCACGTGGAGTAGGCGACGCCGATGTGGTGTATCGGCTGACCATTGATTTGGAGGAAGCCATGCACGGGACGGTGATGGAAGTGGCCTTACCCCATTTGGACAATAAGCGTGTGGCGGTGCGAATCCCTCCGGGGGTTTCCAACGGCACGAGGTTGCGATTGAAAAACCTTGGAAAGAAAACCCAGCATCACGGCTTACAGGTGCAGGGGGATACGTATATTGAGTTGCGGGTAGAAGGTTTGTGATCTGCCGTGATTGGGCTTTTGATTTTGACGCACAGCTGAACTTTAAGATGGAAAGGAGCGGAAGCCATGTTGGAACTCATCAGAAAAGGGCTTCTAGCGAGTCTCGGCGCTGTGGTGATGACCAAGGAGCGGGTAGAAAAAGCCACCAAAACCCTGGTTGAAGAGGGAAAGCTTTCTCGAGAGGAAGCCGACAACCTGGCAGAGGAGCTCATTCGCAGTGGGGAGCGACAATGGGAAGAGATTCAGCAGTCGCTTAGTGAAAACATTAAAAAAGCTGTGGAGCGTGTGGATGTGGCACGACGCAGCGAGGTGGAAGGTCTCAAGGATCGACTGGAAAACCTTGAAAAGCGGGTCTCCATGCTGGAAGAACGTTTGAGCAAGATCTAGGGGCCGAGGGCCCGTCACATGGCTCAGGACATGAGGGAGGCCGCGTGGATTTTAAGACACTCATGCACCTGGGGCGATTCAAAGACATCGCCGTGATCCTTTTTCGATATGGGTTTGACGATGTCTTGAACCGCCTGGGGTTTCCCACCCGCCGTCTTCCGGGTATTCGCCATCCCCTGGACCCTGAAACGAGCACGTTTGAGAGAATTCGCCGGGCTTTGGAAGACTTGGGCCCGACTTTTGTCAAATTCGGCCAGATGATGAGTCTGCGTCCGGATCTTCTTCCGTACCCTCTTATTCAAGAATTGAGAAAGCTTCGAGAGGACGTCTCACCGGTTCCTTTTTCTCAGATCCGCACCGTGGTCGAAAAATCCCTGGGAAAGCCTCTGGATGAAATTTTCTCCCAGTTTGAAGAGGAACCTCTGGCCTCGGCGTCCATGGCTCAGGTGCATCGGGCGGTGCTGGCCCAATCAGGACACCCCGCAGCCGTGAAAGTGCAACGTCCTGCCATCGGTCAAATCATTAAAAAAGATCTTTATATCTTGGAAATCGTCGCGCACGAAATTCACGAGAGACTGGAAGATTTTCGTGTCTATGAACTTCCTAATCTGGCAAGGGAACTTCGGCGCACCATGATGCGCGAGTTGGACTTCACGCTGGAGGCAAGAAATATACGAATTTTTCGGGCCAATTTTCATGGCTTTGAGCACTGTTTTGCTCCTCGGGTTTTCGATTCCTACGTCAGTCGGCATGTGCTCACCATGGAACTCATCGAAGGTCGACGACTCTCGGACGTCATGTCCCAGGCCGAATCAGAAGAGAAATTTCAGTTGGCCCGGCGTGGCTTGAAGGCCATGGTCAAGCAAATTCTCGAAGACGGTTTTTTCCATGCCGATCCACATCCGGGAAACATTCTGGTCACGGATCGGGGAGCCATCTGCCTTCTGGATTGGGGCATGGTGGGCCGCCTGAGTCGTGAGATGCGCTATGAGATTATCGACCTCATTCATGCCATTGTGGAAAAGGACAGCGACAGAGTCTTGGAAATTGTTCTGGAATTTGCCCGCGGTGGGGCCAGTGCTCAAGACCGTGTGCTTATTCATCGGGAAATTCTGGACCTTTTGGACGCCTACCACGGGATTCCTTTGGAACAAATCGATCTGGGATCCCTTCTTATGGACATTGCGACGCTGCTTCGGGACTACAAGCTGCATTTGCCATCGGATCTCGCCATGATGATTCGAGCCCTTATCACCGCTGAAGGGACAGCGCGAGAGTTGGCCCCGAATCTCAATGTGGTTGAGGAAGCCGAGGATTTGGTGAAGCGCTTATCCATGGAGCGATGGAAGTTTCAAGAACTGTTGCGGAATTTTCGGCGCAGTCTAAGGCACTTAGGTCAAATGCAAAAGGAGGTGCCGCCTCGAATCCTGCAGATTCTGGACAAGATGCAACGAGGGGAATTCAATGTTCGATTTCAGCATGAAAACCTGGGCGATCTCAGACGCACTCTCGACAGCATGTCCAATCGGCTGACCTTGGGGCTCATTATCGCAGCCATGATCATCGGATCTTCCATGATCATCACAACAGGCGTTGAACCGTACCTGTTCGGATACCCGGCTTTAGGCATTATAGGCTACAGTGTCTCGGGGCTGTTGGGCCTCTGGCTGATTGCCACCATTATTCGTTCCCGCCGGTTTTGAGTGGATGTTGGGTGAGGGTTTTGTGTCGGGCAAGGAAAGAGCCCGAAAAAAGGGCCACTCGGGCCCTTTTTTCGTCCACATTGCTATGGAAGGCAGTTTTGGATTTTCAGCCGCACGAACCGCCACATGAAGTTCCGCAGGATCCTCCACCGATGGGGACTTCCGACAGGACACGGAACCCGGAAATCATGCCGTGATCCACAAAATCGACGGTAAGTGACTTGGTGAGTTCCAGCAAGTTGCGATTCACAACCAAAGTGAAACCATTGATCTTGAAGACAGCGTCCGCGTTTGTAGGTTCATCCAGAACCATTGCCAGCGACGGACCGCTTCACCCGCCTTGCTGCAAAAATATTCGAATGGGATGAACTTCCTTACCCTGGAAGTACTCCTTGAGGACCTCTTCCGCTTTTGGGGTCATGTGAACCATCGTATTCTCCTTGTCCTTTGAGTCTTTTTTTCTCAATTAGGCATGGCCTTGCGCCGTGTCAACTTGAGCAGGCGCGCACCTTAGCAACAATTGATGCGTTTGAGAAGTGAGATTTGCAGTGCCAGCCTTTCAGGAGGAAAGGGAACTGGGTTGTTTCCGCGCAGGGATTCCGGCTAGGATAGGATGCCTTTTACGGTTGATGCGGGTTGGTGAGAGATCCTTTCGGAGGCCGGCGTGGAAGACGTGCATTGGCAGCGTACCTTGTGGATCATGTTCGTGGCTCAACTGATTTCGGCGGTGGGATTTTCCGTCATTTTTCCATTTCTTCCTCTGTATGTGCAGCAGCTGCCTTCTTCATGGCACCTGGATGCCAAGCTCTTAGCCGGCCTTGTTTTTTCCTCACAGGCTCTCACCATGATGATCGCATCCCCCATCTGGGGGAGTTTGGGGGATCGCTTTGGACGAAAGCTCATGGTGAAGCGGTCCTTATTTGGTGGAGCCTTGGTTCTGGCGGCCATGGCTTATGTGCGCACTGCGGAAGAGTTGGTCGCGCTTCGTGCTTTGCAAGGTCTGATAACGGGCGTCATTTCGGCGGCGAATGCGTTGGTGGCAGCCACGGTTCCGAGGCATCGCATGGGCTATGCCATGGGCGTCATGCAACTGGGCCTCACGGCAGGGATCGCCGTCGGGCCTTTGCTTGGAGGCATCTTAGCTGACACGGTGGGCTATCGTGTCGCTTTTCTGATCACAGGAACACTCTTGGCCATGGCAGGCGTCCTGGTGACGGTGGGCGTGCGTGAAGTTTTTCAAGCTCCGGAAGGGGAAAAGCCTCGTGGTTTTTCCTCAGGCTTGTGGAAGTCTTGGCAAAGCGTGTTTCAGCATTCTGGGGTGGGCATGGCCTATGGACTGCGCTTTTTCGCGTATCTCGGGCGCATGATGATTGTTCCCATTGCCCCTTTTTTCATTCAGACTCTTCTTGGACCTGAAGCTTCGGTCAACACCTTTACCGGGCTTGTCTTTGCCGTGGTGGCTTTTACAGGCGCTCTTTCCGCTGTCTTGTGGGGAAGACTTGGCGACCGGATCGGCCATGAGCGTGTCTTGGTCATGTGTGCGCTTCTGAGCGGGATAGCTTATGTGCCGCAAAGTTTCGTTCAGGAAGCCTGGCAGCTGCTGGCCCTTCAAGCTGTGTGCGGGTTGGCCATGGGGGGCACGCTGCCTTCCACCAGCGCTCTTCTTGCAGCTTATACGACCCCGGGAGAAGAAGGGGCCGTGTACGGCTTGGACAGTTCGGTGGTGTCTGGTTCCCGCGCGGTGGCCCCTCTGATTGGTGCGGCGATTGCCCAGGGTTTCGGACTTCGAGCGACTTTTACCGCGACAGGGATTCTGTTTTTCCTAATGGCTCTTTTAGCCCTTCGAACCCTTCCATCTTCACGGTGCCGTCGCTTTGCCAAAGCTTCGTTCAAAAATAACGTGGGAAAGGCTGATTAGAAACTCTTTCAAAAAACTCTGGTACATCATCCTTCATGCAAAAACCCTGGGGTTTAAAAGCCTTTCTTCAGCCGGCCAGTCGGGTGAAAGCTTGCACGATGGTTTCTGCATCCCCGTCTCGAAGTGTTCGCATATCCATGAGAAACCGTTCGGATTCAATGCGGCCGATAATAGGCGGGCTGTTGGCTCGTAGAAATTGTTCCAACTGGTTAGCGCTCCAGCGTTTCGATGAAACGGCCACAACGTAGGTGGGCAGGTTCCTTTCCGGCAAGGCACCTCCACCCACCTGGGAAAACCCTTCACTGACTTGGACGTTCAGAAGGGAACCATCGATTCCTTCTTGAATCTTTTGGGCCAGACGAATAGCTGCGTCTCTGAGGATTTCCAAAGGCCGAGCGATCATTTCCAGGGTGGGAATACGGCGCCAAGCCGTCGGTTCATCGCGGTAAAGGCGCAATGTGGCTTCCAGGGCGGCCAAGGTCATCTTGTCCACTCGAAGAGCGCGGGTCAGAGGATTTTTCTTGCACTGAGCGATGAGTTCCTTTCGACCCAGGATAATCCCGGCCTGGGGACCTCCCAGCAGTTTATCCCCACTGAAGGTGACGACATCCACACCGGCACGCACGGCCTGCTGAGCTGTGGGTTCCTGAGGCAGCCCAACAGGGGAGACATCCACCAAGGAGCCGCTTCCAAGATCTTCCACGACCAGAAGCTGATGACGATGGGCCAATTGAACGAGATCTTCCAGAGGAACTTCAGAGGTAAACCCCACCAGGCGGTAATTGCTGCAGTGCACCTTCATCAGGAGCCGGGTTCGTTCTCCAATGGCGTTTTCATAATCATAGAGGTGAGTCCGATTGGTGCATCCCACTTCACGAAGAATGGCGCCACTGGCGGCCATGACATCGGGAATACGAAAAGAGCCCCCGATTTCCACCAATTGCCCTCGAGACACAATGACTTCCTGCCCTTTGGCAAGAGTATTGAGCACCAGCAGAACAGCAGCGGCGTTGTTGTTGACCACGAGCGCCGCTTCGGCTCCCGTAATTTCTCGAAGAATAGCTTCCGCATGCACGTAACGGGATCCACGGCGGCCGTGGACCAGATCGTATTCCAGATTGGAATAAGAACGGCAGACCACCTGCAGCCTCTCAAGAGCCTCTTCGGCCAGCAGGGAACGTCCCAGATTGGTGTGAACCACGATGCCTGTGGCGTTGACGACGGGTTGAAGGGTAAAGGCATTTTTTTGCTCGCACAGAATCAAGGCCTTTTGCACCAGTTCCGTGACGGAAGGCACGGGGGGCAAGGGGTCTTCCTGGTGCGATAAGAGATGCCGTCGAGCGGTTTCCAGAACCTCCCGAAGACTTGCCACCACAAGTTTTCTGGGGACCCTGGCCAGCAGATCTTGAATGTTGGAATCCTTGAGAAGTTCGTCCACGCTTGGAAGTCTGCGCAGACAATCCTGAAGGGTTCGACTTTGGTCGTTCGACATCTTGGCTCTCCACGTGGATAGAATCACAGGGGTCTAAACGTCCTGAACGCGGCGCCGATTATACCGGATCCTTCACATCAAGAAAAAGGCTCTCCATCGGCATCTTGAAGATCGAGAGATTTTTGATGACAAAATATTTGGAAGTGTGGAAAAGGCATCGTCTTTACGGCAGAACGGTTCAGGATTATGGTGCAATCAAAAAGTTGGGAGGATTGGAAAAGCTTTGCACGCCCCATACGTTCAACCCATGGAAAAGAAACCCCTCAAAAGTTTTGACGATGATCTTTCCCTTTCCGCCTCACACGTGGCGGAATTGGTTCGAAAGGGCGTTAATCCCCTTTCTCTGTCCCACATGCCCTCATCGGCTCTGGCCTTATGGGCGGCACAACTTGTCGACGTCGTGAAACGCCCTGTGGTGGTGATCACTTTTTCCGACCGAGAAGTTGAATACGTGGCCGATGAGATTCAATTCTTTCTGGAATCCCATCGAAGTTCCGACCCGCTGGATCGAAAGCTCTTGAGGTTTCCTTCCCGATTCGGACATCAAGCCCAGGTTTTAGGCAAAATGGAATCCACAGCTCATCGCTTGAGAAGCCTGTGGAGCCTGAAGAACCTGAACAGACCCTTTGTCATGGTCACATCCGCCGCCGCGATTCTTGAAAGAGTGATACCTCCTCAAGTGCTTACGGACAGCACCGAATACCGCGTCGTGGGAGAAACCGTGGATGTGGAAGCCTTGGTGCGACGCTTGGTGGCGGGAGGCTACTACCCTACGGCGCTCGTGGAAGAATACGGGGATTTCAGCCGCCGTGGCGGGGTTTTGGATGTTTACGTTCCCTTGTACCCCTGGCCGGTTCGTATGGAATTTTCCGGGGATGTGCTGGAATCCATACGATTGTTTCACCCGGCGACCCAGCGTTCCCTCGCTGTTTTGGAAGAATTGGTGCTGATGCCGGCAAGTGAAGTGGTGCTTCACGATGAGGGACGCCAGCGCGCACGGCGTCTTCTCATGGAAGACGTGCACACGGGACGGCTCAGCCCTTCCTTGGGCAATGTCTGGCTCGAAAGACTGGAAACAGAGCATCAGTCCTCGGCTTTTGAAGCGGTCCTCTCCGTCTTTTACGAAGAACTTGCCTCCATTTTTGATTACCTGCCCCAAGAGGTCGTGGTGCTGTGGTCCGATTATGCGGAATTGAAAAAAGAGCTGCACGAGACTTACGGCCGGCTTCTTTGGGAATGGGGCCACAAGGACGATCAGGAGGTGTGGCGCCGTCCTGCGCAAGAGCTTCTTCTTTCCCCCGAGTCTGTAGAAGGCTTTACTCGGCGTTTTCAAAACGTGTGGGTCAACGCCATGTCAGATCGAAAAGAAGCGGCCGTCCACTGCGATGTGGGCGTGCGCACGCAGAGTGACTTGTGCTTGGCTTTGAAGTCTCATCCCAAGCGAGAAAGGCTCTTGGAACCGGTCGTGCAGCAGGTTCGTTCATGGCAGGAGCAAGGCTTGTGTGCCGTGATTGTCAGTGATCATCCAGAACAATCCAAAAGGCTCAAGGAACTGCTCACTCATTACGGCATGGAACCTGATGGAACTCTTCGTGGTTCCGATCTGGTGCGACCACGAAGGCCGGAAGGAAGGGAGCTGTATCTGGCCGTGGGGCCGATTCGAGCCGGTTTTCTCTGGCCCGGTCATCACTTGGCTCTTGTGTCGGAGACAGAACTTTTTGGCAAACGCCGGGTGAGGCCTCAGAAAAAGAAAAGCCTGGCCGGCTTGTTTCTCAGTTCCTTTGAGGACCTTCATGAAGGGGACCTGGTGGTGCACGTGGACCATGGCATCGGGGTCTACCGAGGGCTGGTGCATCTGACGGTCGGGCAGATGGAGAGCGACTTTCTTCAACTGGACTATCAGGACAGCGATCGACTCTATGTGCCGGTGGACAAGCTGCACAAGGTGCAAAAGTACCTGGGTATAGAAGGCGCCGATGTGCGCGTGGACAAGCTTGGAGGCAAGGCATGGGAAACAGCCAAGAGGAAAGCCCGCGAATCGGCGGAAAGGGTGGCTCAGGAACTACTTAAGATTTACGCACTTCGTCAAATTCGCCAAGGCACGGCGTTTAGTCCGCCGGATAGTGTTTTTCGTGAATTTGAGGCCACCTTTCCCTTTGATGAAACGCCCGATCAGATTCGAGCCATTGAAGACGTTCTGCAGGATATGTGTTCACCCCGCCCCATGGATCGTCTTATCTGCGGCGACGTGGGCTACGGCAAAACGGAAGTGGCTTTGAGGGCGGCTTTTAAAGCGGCCATGGACGGCAAGCAGGTGGCCATGTTGACCCCTACCACCGTGCTGGCTGAGCAGCACTTTGCAACATTTCAAGAACGCCTCAAGGATTTTCCTATCACCGTGGATGTGCTCAGCCGATTTCGCACCCCCTCGGAACAGAAGCGTATTTTGGAACGGCTTCAGTCCGGCAGTCTGGATATTGTGATCGGCACCCACCGGCTTTTGCAAAAGGATGTGGTGTTCAAGGATTTGGGGCTGCTTATCATCGACGAGGAACAACGTTTTGGAGTGCGCCACAAGGAGCGTATGAAGGAACTTCGCGTTTCCGTGGATGTGTTGACCCTCACGGCAACCCCCATTCCCAGAACTTTGCATATGGCTTTGACAGGGATTCGAGATCTCAGCACCATCGAAACGGCCCCTCAGGATCGCAAGGCCGTGGAAACGATGGTCTGTCCTTTTGATGAACTCACCATTCGGGAAGCCATCACACGAGAATTAAGGCGTGGTGGACAGGTGTTCTTTGTGCACAATCATGTTCAGACCATTCTGCGCATGGCCGACAAGATTCGATCCCTGGTACCGGAAGCTCGAGTGGAAGTGGCTCACGGGCAAATGAAGGAGCGGGATCTCGAGAAAATCATGCTGGATTTCGTGCACAGAAAGGTGGATGTTTTGGTATGCACCACCATTATCGAGTCCGGTTTAGACATTCCGGCGGCCAACACCATTCTTATCAACCGGGCGGACAAGATGGGATTGGCTCAAATTTACCAGCTTCGCGGCCGTGTAGGTCGCTCTGCCGAACAGGCTTATGCGTATCTGCTGATTCCCGGGGAACACCTGATCACCAGGGATGCTCAGAAAAGACTTCGTGCGCTCATGGATTTCAGTGAACTGGGGTCGGGATTTAAAATTGCTTTGAACGATCTTCAGATTCGCGGAGGGGGCACCATTTTGGGATCGGCCCAATCGGGACATATTGCCTCCGTCGGCTACGAACTCTATTTGGAACTCCTGGAAGAGACCATTCGAAAAATGAAAGGTGAAGAAGTAGAAGAGGCTTTGCCCGATCCCGAGATCGCTTTGCCTGTAGCCGCTTATGTGCCCACTTCCTTCATGCCTTTTCCGGACCAGAGACTCGTGGCCTATAAGCGCTTGTCCGGAGCGAAAACCCAGCAGGAAATCGATGATATCGCCAAGGAATGGCGAGACCGGTTCGGGCCTTTGCCTGACGAGGCCAAGTCCCTGCTGGTGCTCGCCCGATTACGCCTTTTGATGAAAACCCTGCGCATCATTCGCCTTGAAGGCACCGGCAGCATCTTTGCCTTCACTTTCATAGAACCGCCGCATTCGGACTCTGTGTTAGAACACCTCAGTGATGCCAAATGCTCGATCACCATGCACGGGGAACGAAAAATGATCGTGGATCTGGAAACGCGCACGCCGCTGGCGGCCCTGGTTCGACTCAAAAGAATCTTGCAAGCGCTTGTGGATCATGTTAGGGACCATAGTCAATTCAATAGGTTAGTTTCGAGCCCTTCTTCCGGCTAAAGTCTATTTGGTCTAGGAAAGGGGGCAGGGTTCCTTTTGACGAGAAAGGACGTGAGAGCCGATGATGTCCGTGGTTTTTCGAACAGTGGCGCTCGGTGTGTTGGTGGCGTGGAGTTTTCTTGGGACGCCGAAGGCAGGCCATGCCAAGACAGTGGACTGGATCGTGGCCGTGGTCAACGACGATGTGATTCTCAACAGCGAACTGCAGCGCCGCGTGGAAGACGTCATCAAAGCGGCCGGTCAACTTCGAGACGCACCGCCCCTCGGATCTGTGGACTCTTTGCGTAAAGAAGTGCTGCAACAGATGATTCGGGATAGGCTGACCTCCCAGGAAGTCGCTCGACTCAAGATCGCGGTGAGCGATGCGGAAGTGGAGGAGGCCTTGGCATCCATCGAAAAGGCCAACAACATGACCCGGCCGCAATTGGAGGCCGCGCTTCGCCAGGAAGGACGCACCTTTGAGCAATTCAAGAAGATGATCCGTCAGGATATGGAAAAGGCAAGGCTTATTGAAAGGGTTTTCAAATCCAAAACGGTGATCACGGATCAACAGGTGCAGGCTGCGTTACGTCGTGAAGTGCGAAGCCCTGAAGAAGAGCGACACCTGGCGGTCATCTTTCTTGCAGCACCTTCAGCACCTGAAGCCAGACAAACGGTACGCCGAAAAGCCGAAGAGATTCTTCGTCGTATTCAACAAGGCGAGAATTTTGCCGACCTGGCCCGCGCCTATTCTCAGGGGCCCGAAGCTCAAAGCGGCGGAGACATCGGCACCATTAAAGCCAAAAACATGGCTCCTGCGCTGGAACAAGCCACTCGTAACCTGCAACCGGGCCAGGTAACCGATGTTCTGGAATCGGCCAATGGGTTTTACGTGGTTAAACTTCTGGACGTCAAAAGGCCTGAAGCGGGTGCCATGGAGGAGAGGTTGAAGGAAAAGGTGCGTCAGGAACTGTTTCGCATGGAAGTCAATCGAAAATACGATGAATGGATCCGTGAGTTGGAGGCCAAATCCTTCATTAAGATTCATTTGGAGCCTCCGGCATCGGGATCCTAGAAGTCTGCTTGAGAACGCATGTTGCCCTGGGAGCGCGGGCGTCCCGCCCGCATAAAGGCGGCTCAGAGGCCAAGGCTTCCAAGGAATAGCCCTGTTTCAGGTTTGAAGGGGCGAGGCGCCGTCTCGCCCCTCCTTTGAGCTAAGGAAAGAGAATGTCCATGGACGCTCTTAAGGATATTGGAGCTTTTCTTGAAAGTGAGCGGAAGAGGCAAAAGATAAGCCTCGAGGAACTTTCAGAACATACCCGGATCAGTGTGCGCATGTTGCAGGCTTTGGAAGCCGGGGAATACGAGGTGATCGGAACCCCTCTGCTCATTCGAGGATTTCTTAAGGTGTACTGCCAAGCGTTGGGCGTGGATCCACGACCTATTTTGGAAGAATATGGATCGGAGATTGGTCGTTACGATAACGAGAGTGAACGGCTGAGACGGTATCAAACATGGATGAAGGGAGTACGAAAGCAAAGCGGCACGTTTCTGGTGCTCTTTGTGGTCTTGGCCCTTGGGGTCACGGCGGCAGGTTTGTGGGCCGTATGGTGGCCGAAGTACCAAATGAAAAGGGCAGCTACATCGAAAGCGCCTTTTGAAGCTGTTTACCCACAGCAGGAACTGCCCGGAGATCTGGCACGAATGCGGGGTGCTGAAGGGAGCGGGGAAAGTTCCGGGAGTGAGCAGGCAGGGACTCATAGAGTTTTGCCGGAGGGAGAAAATCCTGAGCCGTTGCCGGAATCGGGGATCGGGGATACCGAGGTCAGGGGCTCCAAGGAGACGACCCAGCTCAAACAGGAAGGGGGAACGGGAGCAGGTCCCGAACCGAAAACTCCTGGAACGCTCCAGACTTCTTTACCGCATGAAACGGCCGCTTTGTCTGATGTGAACGCCCCAAAACCTGGCATGGCGCCAGATGAGATGCCGGCAGCAACCCACACCTTACACATTGTTGCCGATGAAGAAGCGTGGATTCAAGTGCAAGTGGACGATGAAAAGCCACAGAACCGTATCCTTAAGCCCGGAGAAAGCGCCCAGTGGACCCTTTCTCGATCCGCGCAGCTCTGGACCGGAAACGCCGGAGGCATTCGCGTCTCGTGGGACGGAAAACCTCTCAAGGCGCTTGGCAAAAAAGGTGAAGTGCTGCGGGTGAAGCTTCCTAATCCTCGTTATTTGGAAAGTCCCTGAATCGCTTATGATTCATGTTGAAACGGAAGCGGTGGTGTTGCACACGCAAGACTATGGCGAATCAGACCGTATCGTCACTTTTTTCACTCTGACCTCGGGCCTTGTGCGAGCGATAGCCAAGGGGGCTCGACGCAGCCAGAAACGATTCGTTCATGCCTTTGAACCCAACAGTGTCGTCCAGTTGACTTTTCGGCACCGAAAAGGGCTTGCATGGGTGGAGTCTTGTCGTTTGCTGGAGGGGAACCTGGCTTTGCGCGCCGACCCTGTGCGTTGGGCTTACGCCGGGTTGCTTGCGGAAACCACCCTGCGCCTTCATCCGGAAAATCTATCAAGTCCAGAATTCTACAAGCTTCTATGCCGCGGATTGGAACGCTTGGGGACGGAGCGTGATCCGGTCAATGTGGCGGCTCTCTTCCTGATGCGAGGCATTCACATTGTAGGGGCTTTGCCTTCTCTGGAATCCTGTAGTCGATGTGGGCGAAAGATGAGTGAGAGTTCGGCCTGGAGCTTGTCTTTGAGTGCGGGGCTGTTTCTATGCGAAAGGCATGGCGTAGAGGATGTTCGTGCCTTAAAGTTGGACAAGGGATCCACGGCTCTGCTTCATGCCATGCTTCATGTGCCTGTGGAAAAAATGTGGAGGTTTCGACTTCGCAAGGAGGTGGCCCACAAGTTGGTGCAAGCCGCTGGAGCTTGGGTGGAGGAACAAAGCGGTCAAGATCTCAAGAGCCGGCGGGTTTTGGACGGGGCAGGGAACCCCACATGGGCCGAGCCATGCAGGTCATGACGGCGGCGTGGTAAGGTTCGGTGATGGAGAAGGCATATCCGTGGAATGGATGCATCGCTTTGAAACCTTAGCCGCAAGTGCACCGTATCTGGGAGTGGCTTTGGCTTTTGTGGGTGGGGTGCTCGCCGGGTTCACACCCTGCACCTACCCCATGATCCCCATCACGATAGCCTTCATCGGAAGTCGTGCTCAAGGGCGACGACTCAAAGGTTTTGTCCTGTCCCTTATCTACGTCACCGGTATGGCTCTGGTCTATTCCGCGTTGGGACTGGTGGCAGCTCTTACTGGACGATTGTTCGGTTCCCTCACCATGAACCCGTGGGTGTATGTGGCTGTTGGCAACCTGTGTTTGGTTCTAGCCCTGATGATGTTGGAAGTTGTTCCTGTACCTTCGTTCGGGTTTTTGCATCGGCTTCAGGTAAGGCCCATGACGGGACGGGACGGTTTTTCCAGTTTCCTTGTCGGTGGAGCTTCGGCTCTGGTGGTGGGCCCTTGCACAACCCCAATCCTAGGCGGCCTTTTGACACTGGTGGCTACCGGACAAAAGCCCCTTTGGGGAGCCCTCATGCTTCTGGCCTTTGCCTATGGTATGGGGGTTTTGGTGATTTTGGTCGGAACCTTTACAGGCCTTTTGGCTTCACTACCGCGTTCAGGGCTGTGGATGCGGCGAATTCAGCGGTTTTTTGCGGTCCTTATGATCGGGGCGGCGGAATACTTCTTTATCAAGGCAGGAGAAATGTGGTTGTGAAAAAGCGAATCCAGCAGATATTTGTATGTTTAGTTATCGCGGTTTTTCTCTGTGGCGTGGCACCCGTTTTTGCCGGCTCCATGCTTGACAAGATTATGGGATTGGTAGGCGGTGGAACATTCGGAGGAGCAAAGGACTTCGATTTGCCGACGCTTAACGGTGAACGCGTGCGTTTGAGCGAATACCGAGGCAAGAAGCCGGTTCTTCTGTATTTTTGGGCCATCTGGTGCCCTTCCTGCCAGGCCGCCAAACCGGAAGTGGTGAAGTTAAGGCAAAAGACTTCGGAAGATCAGCTGGAAATCCTTGGCATCAACGTAGGATCCGGAGATTCCTTGGAGCGCGTGCAACGTTATCAGCAGGCACATCCCGTTCCTTTCAAGATTCTTTACGATGCCGAGGGTTCAGCTACCAAGGCTTTCGATGTGCGTGGCATTCCGCTCTTCGTGGTGGTGGACAAGAACGGTGAGATTGTTTATCGTGACCACCAACTGCCTTCGAACATTCGGCGTTTTATCGAATGACCTGCACAGAAAGGTATTGTGCATGAAAGATGTTCTGACCATTATCATGGCGGGGGGACGCGGTGAAAGGCTTATGCCCTTGACACGGGACCGGTGCAAGCCGGCTGTGCCTTTTGGGGGTATCTATAGACTGATCGATATTCCTTTGAGCAATTGTGTGAATTCTCAGCTCTATAAGATCCTGGTTTTCACCCAGTACAAGTCCCAATCCTTGGTGGATCATCTGGAAGACGGCTGGAATATTTTTTCTGGAGCTTTGGGGCATTATCTAAGAATCGTGGCGCCTCAGCAAAGGCTTGGGGAAGATTGGTATCGAGGCACTGCCGATTCAGTGCGCCAAAATATGTATCTTATTGAAAAAGAACGTCCTCGCCATGTGCTCATCCTGTCTGGAGATCATGTTTATAAGATGGACTACACTTTATTTCGTCAGTTCCACGAGGAAAAAGATGCGGACGTGACGGTGAGCCTTTTGGAAGTGGACCGGTCCATAGCGTCTTCTTTCGGTATCGCCGAGGTGGATGAAAATTTACGCATTTGCGGTTTTGAAGAAAAGCCTAAAGATCCCAAACCCATGCCCGATGATGCTTCCCGAAGTCTGGCGTCCATGGGCATTTACCTTTTCAAAAGGGATGTGCTTTTGCGGGTGCTCAAAGAAAGCGATGACGAAGATTTCGGCAAGGATATTATTCCTCGGCTGGTTCGCGAAGCCAACGTCTACGCTTATCCTTACAGACGTTATAATCTCATCAAGGATGAGGTTCCCGTTTATGACCCGGAAGAAGGATATCATTTCAAGACCCAATATCCCACAAGGGATTCCAGCTATTGGCGGGATGTGGGAAGTTTGGACGCTTATTGGAACGCCAACATGGACCTCACGGGAAGTGCTCCCTTCTTCAACCTTTACGGTCGCCGTTGGCCCATGAGGGGCCTTCAGAGGCAGGTGCCTCCGGCCAAGTTTTTGGTTTCCGGGGTGGATTCGGGATCGCAGCGTGCCGGTACGGCTCGAGATTCCGTGGTTCCTCATGGTTGCTTGATCAGTGGTGGTATTGTCCGTCATTCCGTGCTGTCCTACAACGTGATCGTGAACAACCATGCGGAAGTGGATGAATCGGTGATCATGGACAATGTGGAAATAGGGCACCATTGCCGCATCAAGAAAGCCATTATCGACAAGGATAACGTGATTCCTCCCTATACGGAAATCGGTGTTTCTCCTTTGGAGGATCGAACGCGCTTTGTGGTAACACCTCGAGGCATTACCGTGGTGCCTCGAGGCGCCTTTCCCAGAACGTAAAGGCGGCTGCCTACCATTGCCCACGTAGAAGCAGGGCGCACCGTGCCCTTCCCCGTTTCAAGCTTGTAGGGGCGAGAGACCTTGCTCGTGCGAATTCCCGGACACCCTGTAGGCGCTTTTCCGATGGAGATAAGTTTAAGTCTTTCGAGTTCTGGCAGTTTTTAAAAATACGGGCTCAGAGGAGAGCTTTTTTACAGACCGGACAAGGTCACCTTCTTTCTGATGGTGCCTGTGTGAGGGTCTTCCACGGATTTTTCCACAAAGCGGACGGCCTGCACGCTTTCCGTGGCCTTCCACGAGGACTCGGTGCCGACGATCACTGTTCCCGCAGCTACCACGCCTTGAACAATGATCTCAGGCCGATCCTTTTTCATCCTGGCCCACTGCATAAGGGCTTGGGTTTCTTCTTGCAATTCGGCCAGATCTCGAGCGCACTGGGTCCGTCGATCGATCAGCCGCACAAGCGAGGACTTGACGGCGTCCTGCACTTGAAACAGTTTCTCTACCTTTCGTTCTGCATCCGAGATGGCCTCTCTGAGATCCTCTACGCGCACGTGAAGGGATTCGGCGTCGCTTTCGAGGGCCCCCTGTTCCTCAAGCCTGCGAATTTCCAAAAGGGTGCGATCCTGAAATTGCACGACTTTTCCAATGGCCAGCTCGATGCCGCTGAGGGCCTTTCTTTGTCGACTTTCTGCGTTCTTATATCGCAAAGCTCGATCTTTGAGATAATGCATGCGGTCTCGCAGCGAGCTTAATTTTCTTTTCAAAACGGGGTCTTCACCCATAACAAGGCGACAGCTTTTGGATTTTTCTGAGCCTACGTGCAGCAGGAGCATTTTCCCGAAAGCCGTCACCTGTGAGGACAGAACGGTGGCGCTCGGAGCGAGCAAGGATCCCGAGGTTTCGATGGTGCTGTCCACGATGCTGGTGGCAATGGCCACATCACCGCAGGCCTCCACGGTGCTTCCCGCAATATGTCGTGCTTTGACCTGGCCTTCTGCGCGGATCGAGGCATTGATGACACCGCCGGAAATGATCACGTTCCCTTCGGCGATGATTTCACCGCCGTGAATTTCCGAAGCTGTCACCGAGGCCGCTTTGACCCGAAAACCTGCCGTAATGGTGCCACTGATTTTCACATCGCCGTCAAAGATCACATGGCCTGTTTTGAGGCCCACGTCTCCGGAGATTTCCAATTCCGAATGGACACTGATCTTGCCATCGGCGGTCATTTGAGGGCGTCCGGTTCGTGCCGCAAAAATTTGCGTGCCATCTTCGGAACGTATGGTTCCTTTGCCGGAGCGCAAAAGGATATCCCGAGGCTTGGGCGGATCAATGGAACGACCGAAAACGTCGATGCCGGGAGTTCCGGGTATGGGTGGAATTTTCTCAGCCAAAAGATCGCCTTCTCGAACCAGAGGGATTTCCCCTCGGTCACGAAAGTCCACGGACCCTCCTTTTCTAAGACGACCGACCTTAAGAGGATCCGTGTCGAAATGGTACCGAATCGAAGCATCTTGGCCGGGCACTGGGGCATCGCCGCGAGCGACCACGACGGAGCCTTTGGAGCCCGGCTTGGAAAGCCATTGCTGGACAATGTCCGAAGACAATGACCTTCCGTGGCAGATTCCATGCCTGTCAAGAAGGGCGTGCAATTCTTCGACGGTAAGATCTGAAGGAGGCTTCTTTGTCCAGGCTAGAGAGGCTTCGAGATGATCCGACGACACGACGACGTCGAAAAACTCTTCAAGGAATTTGAGACGTTCAGAAGAGACTCTTGAAGCCGTCTCAGAAGCTTGAGGTTCTGTTAGACAGACAGTGGATTCAGTCTCAAGGCGAGGCGAGACACTTGCTGCAAAGGATTCTTTTAAAGCTTGTATGGCGCTGAGGTCCAGAATGTTCTCTTCGTAAAGAACCTGTTCAATGGAATAGTATTTTTTTTCCAGCTTAAAAAGTTCCATCTGACGACCCAGCACACGTTTTTCATCCCGTGGAAGCAAAAAGCCTTTGGAGACCGCATGGGCTAAAAGAGGTTTTTCCCGTTCTCGAAGCTGATAAAACCGCTGCAGCTTGAGAAGAGCTCTCATCTGAACAGGGCTGATGACGCCCATCTCGACGAGAACTTCCCCCAGAAGTTTCTTTTCGCCCGCTGATGCCAGCTTTTGTTGGGTTTCCAAGGCTTTTTGAACGGTTTCCTTGGAAGCCAATCCGTAGCGAATGACCAGTTTGCCGAAAACATGCTGGGCCTTGGCTTTTTGGGCCTTTTCCTCAACGGCCATGGCAAGCCTTTCGCTGTGTGAGTGCAAGGAACACCGAGACATTTTCTATTGCTACAGAAACGTCACAGAATCGTCAAGCTATTGACACAACGAAAACGCTCGCTCACCAGGACCCTGAACAGCTTGACCCCGAGCGATTATAACGGAACCGTGCGCCGTTCTTCTCGTGTGGCCTGTTCGAAATGGTAGGCTGCTCTGAGCACCACGGCTTCGCCCAAGTGCGGCCCGAGGATTTGCAACCCGATGGGTAAGCCCTGAGAAGTGTAGCCACAGGGAATGGAAAGGCCGGGAATACCGGCCAAACTTGCCGGCAGAGTAAAGACGTCGTTGAGGTACATTTGAAGAGGGTTTTGAGTCTTTTCGCCCAAGGCAAAGGCCGCGGTAGGGGATACGGGAGCCAACAGCACATCACAGCGCTCAAAGGCTTTGAGAAAATCTTGCCGAATCAGGGTGCGCACTTGGGACGCTTTGCGGTAGTAGGCGTCATAGTAACCGGAGGATAGGCAGTAGGTTCCTAACATAATGCGGCGTTTGACTTCCGCTCCGAATCCTCGGCTTCGAGATTCCTTGTACATACTCAGAAGATCTCGAGCTTCGGGGGATCGATACCCGTATTTAACGCCGTCGTAACGTGCCAGGTTGGAGCTGGCTTCCGCCGGAGCGATGATGTAGTAGGCGGCGACGCCATAATCGGTGTGGGGAAGAGAGATATCCATGAGTTCCGCGCCGAGTTCTCTAAAGACTTGGCACGCTTTTTCGGTGGCTGCAGCCACCTCGGGATCCATCCCCTCGTTGAAATACTCCGTTGGTAATCCCACACGAAGCCCACGAACAGGAAGTGCCAAGGCCGAAAGGTAATCGTCGGCCGGCCGAGCGATGGATGTGGAATCTTTGGGGTCATGCCCGGCCAGTAGAGAAAGCAAAAGAGCGGCATCCAGAACATCTTTGGTCATGGGTCCGATCTGGTCCAGGGAAGAAGCAAAAGCCACCAGCCCATAGCGGGACACGCGTCCATAGGTGGGCTTCAGACCGACGATGCCGCAGTAGGAAGCCGGCTGACGAATGGAACCTCCGGTATCGGTTCCTAGAGCAGCGGCGCACAGGTCGGCGGCGACGGCCGCGGCGGATCCTCCGCTGGATCCGCCGGGGACATGGTTCATGTTCCAGGGGTTTCTTACGGGACCGAAAGCCGAATTTTCATTGGACGATCCCATGGCGAATTCGTCCATGTTCGTTTTCCCTAGAAGGATGGCTCCCGCAGATTTCAGCCTTTCGACGGCGGTGGCATCGTAGGGTGGGTAAAAGTTTTCAAGGATCTTTGAGCCACACGTGGTGCGAATGCCCTGAGTGCACAGAACATCTTTGACGGCCAAAGGGATCCCTGCCAGAGGAAAGGCCGTGAGACTCTTTCGGCCGGTATCGTAGTCTTGAGCGTCGCTGAGGGCTTGTTCGGCAGTGACCGTAAGAAAGCAATTGAGTTGAGGATTCAGCGCTTCAATGCGGTCCAGATAGGCGCGAACCACTTCCGTCACACTGAGTTTTTTTGCCAGCAGGGCTTCTCGAAGCCCATGAATAGTCAGGTGCGTCACGGACGCTTCTTCCTTTCCTTCATGAAACTTAGATCACTCGAGGAACCACAAAATTAGCGCCATCACTCTGAGGAGCGTTGGAAAGGGCTATGTCCCGATCCAGAGAGTTTTGAACCTGGTCCGGTCGAAACACGTTTTCCTGTTCGATGGCATGGGTCGTGGGAGGCACATGGGTTGTGTCCACTTCGCGAAGTTTGTCCATGTATTCCAGAATCATGTTGAGATGCTGGGTCATGGCCACCTCTTCCTCGGGACTGAGACTAAGCCGAGCCAACTCCGCCACATGCCGAACTTCTCCCAACGTGATCTTTTCCACTCGTCCATCCCCATGTTTCATAACGTCATCTTCTTACTGCCCATGCCGCCTGTGCTTTGGAAGATTATCACAAACCGGCGCAGCCTCACAAGGATGGGTTGCAGTTCGATCTCTTTGCTTCTAAGATTTTCTCGTCTGATTGGAACCAATTCCTGAAGAAAGGAACACAGAGGATTATTCATGGACATTACACTCACACCGGCACAGCAGGAAGCTGTGGAATCTCTCGGGCGCCCTGTTTTGGTTGCGGCCGGCGCCGGAAGCGGCAAGACGCGCACATTGACCGCCAAGATCGCCTATCTCGTCAACGTTCTGGGCTATGATCCCACGCGGATTCTGGCCATCACCTTCACCAACAAGGCTGCCGATGAGATGAAGCGGCGCCTCGAGGCCATGACGGGGCGACCTGCTCACGCCTTTCCCTGGGTGCGCACTTTTCACAGCGCCTGTTTCCAGATTCTCAAGGAACACTGTGAAATCTTGGGCTACACGCGCCCTTTGAGCATCCATTCCGAATACCAACAGCGGATGGACATGAAAAAGGCTTTGGCGGAACTGGACATCGATCACGCGTACCTGAACGCCTATCGAGCCGCCGTTTCTCGAGCCAAGAACAGCGATGATCCTTGGTCGTATCTGGCAACAGGAAGCCGACTGTACCGTGTTCGAGAAGTGTACGAACTGTACAACCGCATTCTGGTTCAACACAATGCCGTGGATTTCGATGATATTTTGGCCCTCACACGAGAGCTTCTCACCAAGAATGAATCCGTACGGCGCCGTTGCCAAGATTTGTTCGATTATGTGTTGGTGGACGAGTTTCAAGACTCCAATGCCGTTCAATGCCGCATCATGGATCTGCTGCTTCGGGACGGTAACCTGACGGTGGTGGGAGACGATTACCAAAGCATTTACCAATTCCGAGGGGCGGATCCATCCTTTTTCATTCATTTTCCGAGGAATTATCCTCAAGCCAAAATCGTTCGCCTTGAAGAAAACTTTCGATCCACACGACCGATCGTGGAGGCGGCGGAAGCCCTGATCGCGAAGAACGTATCGCGTATCGAAAAGAAGTGTTTCAGCCGTCGCGACGGCAAGCCTGTGGAAGTGCGTCGATTCCTTAGCGACGATGACGAAGCGCAATGGGTGGCATGGCATTGTCGAGAACTGCATCTTTCACAGGGCATACCTTTTCGGGACATGGCGGTGCTTTATCGAACCAAATTCTGCTCCATGGTTTTGGAACGGGCCATGCGTCACAAAGGGGTGCCATATACCATGATGGGAGGGCGAGGTTTTTTTGAACGCCGTGAGGTGCAGGACATTCATGCGTATCTTATGAGCGCTCTGAATCCCAAGGATGATGTGGCCTTTGAACGCATTCTGAACGTGCCTCGAAGAGGCTTGGGAACGGCTACCTTGAAAAAAATTTTGGCCACCGGAGGGTCCGCGACTCCACTTCAGGAAAAATGTCGACGTGCTTTGGACCGCGGACTTCTGAGCAAAAAAGTTGCCACCGCTGTCGAGGAACTCTTGAAGCTTCTGGAACACCTTCGAGGCCTCAAGCCTCATGAAGCGATCGAAACCGTGGTGAAAACGTGCCGCTATGAAGATTACCTGAGGGACATCAGTGAAGGAGACGAAGATTTTGTATCCCGTGTGGAAAACATCGAGCAGATGATCTACGCGGCACGTCAAGCCTCGGATATGGAATCGTATCTGGAGGCTTGTGCCCTGATTCGTGAAGACCAAGACGACGCCGAAGCAGGCACCGGGGTTCGTCTGGCAACGTTTCATGCCGCCAAGGGTCTGGAGTTCCAGGTGGTTTTTGTCATCGGTGTGGAAGAAGGCCTGCTGCCCCATTGGCGCTCGGTCCAGCTGGACGGGGGTGTTCCCGTGACGGAAGAAAATCTTCAAGGTCTTGAAGAAGAACGGAGGCTTTTCTATGTGGCCATGACACGTGCCGCCGGCGAGCTGTATGTTTCCCATGCCATGGTGAGAAAAGGGGATGTGGTGAGGCCGAGCCGTTTTTTGTCTGAACTTCCGGAAGAATGTGTCGTGCGACGCAGTTGGTAAGCGAGACGTAAAATGTTATGGAAGGCGGCGACATTTAATGTGAACGGTGTACGGGCGCGCTTGGACCAGCTGTTGGCCTGGATTTCCGAACAACAGCCCCATGTCTTGTGCCTGCAGGAAACCAAGTGCCAGGATGCGGCTTTTCCTCGGCAAGCCTTTGAAGCGTTGGGTTATCAGTGCCTGGTCAAGGGTGAAAAATCCTTTAACGGCGTTGCGATCCTGACTCGGGAAACTCCTGAGTCCGTGGTTATGGAAGCGGGTGATTCCGTGCTGGACCAGGAGGCGCGTTTTTTGGCCGTAAGCCTGGATGGGTTATGGATCATTAACACGTATGTGCCGCAGGGACGATCACCGGAAGATCCCGCTTTTCGCTACAAGCTGGATTTTTTGGATCGTACACGCCGATGGATTCGGGAACGTTTTACGCCTCGGAGTCTTGTCATGTGGACGGGTGACATCAATGTGGCCCCTGAACCCCTGGATGTCTATGACCCTAAACGGTTGGAGGGCGAAGTCGGCTTTCATCCTGAAGAGCGTGCCAAGCTGCAAGAAATCATGGCCTGGGGTTTGGTGGATCTTTTTCGACGTCTGCATCCTCAGGAGAAACAATTTACTTTTTGGGACTATCGACTTCCCAAAAGTTTTGATCGTAACCTGGGGTGGCGTCTCGATCACATGCTGGTCACGGAACCCATGGCGCGTCTCTGTGTGGATTGCTTCGTGGACATGACACCACGGGGACAGGCGAAGCCCAGTGATCACACGCCTTTGGTGGCCGTCTTTGACCTGGCTCAAAGGTAACCGGAGGCTCAAGCCATGGTTCTTGGAATTTCCACGTCTTGGGCGGTGGGACAGATCACCCATGGGCGGGAGGTGGTGGAACGCTGTAAGGCCTTTGAAGTGACAGGGCTGGAATTGGACTACCGTTTACCCCCGCCCATGTTTCAGCAGTTGGCGGCGGCTCTTAAAGGGTCTGGGCTGAAGCTTTTCAGTTTACATAATTTCTGCCCTGTTCCTGATCCGGTGCCTTGGGATCGCGTTTGCTCCGAACCTTTTCTTTTAAGTCATCCAGATCGTGAGGAACGCCTTCGAGCTGTGCGTTGGACCGTCAAGACAATGGAACATGCCCATGAGCTGGAAGCTTCATCGGTGGTGCTTCACTGTGGTCACGTGGCCATGGACGCCGAACTTGGAACCCTCACGACACTTTGGGAAACCGCCGGAGCTCAAAGCTCGGAGTATCGTGCTTTCTTGGAGCGCAAGCTGGCCGAGCGTCGGGAACGGCGAAAACCGTTTCTTGACGGTTTGCTCTGGAGTCTGGACCGTCTGGCAAGGGAGGCTGAACGACGGCACGTCATGCTCGGCTTGGAAAACAGAGCCTACTACCATGAAATGCCGAACATGGAGGAATACCAGATACTTTTCAATGAACTGGAAGGGGCTCCGCTGGCCTACTGGCACGATACGGGACATGGACATTTGATGCAGATTTTCGGTTGGGGAGATCCCATGGAAATGCTCCACGCCTGGAATCATAAGCTGGCAGGCGTTCATATTCACGATGCCGATGGAAGAAACGATCATCTTTCCCCTGGATCAGGTCACATTGATTTGAAGCCCATAGTCCACCTGGCATGCCGTGAAGGGTGTCCTCTGATCATGGAACTTAAAGCCGGGACTCCGGAAAAAGATGTCAAAGCCGGCATCCATCATGTGCGTGAGCTGATGAAAACTTTCCCTCGGGAAGCTGTCCAGGCGCCGCCTTGCCCCTACCATTAACAGCATGCGGTGCAAGGGTCATTGTGCGTTCTTGGACACGCTTCAAGGAGCGGGGGGGCTTTGGCCCGATTCTCATGGGGGTGAGACGAGCGCGCTTCCGGGAAAAAGACGTTTTTCAGACACCCTGCAAGCCAGTGGAGGCTCATCATGAAAGACTATCGACTTCCCGTTTTTACCCATGATCTTTTTCTGGAATCCTACACTCGAGATCCCGCCGCGGCTCCTGGGCGTATAGAAAGTATTCGTGATGCCATCGCTGATCTGAGTGAGTTTCATGAAGCTCTGCCGGCTTCCTGGGAGGATATTCAACGAGTTCATACGTCACGACATATTCAGGAAGTGATTCGAGAAGGCCTCGATCCCGTCGCTTCCCTAGCGGCCGGGGCCACCGTGATGGCTGCCGTGGAAGGCCTGAAAAGGCCTTCCTTTGCCCTGGTTCGGCCGCCGGGACATCATGCATCCGCCGATAGTTGTTGGGGATTTTGTTATTACAACAATGTGGCCATCGCTGTGGAACATCTCAAACACCATGGTTACATCAACACCGCTTATATTCTGGATTTCGACCTCCACTACGGCGATGGCACCGTGAACATTCTCCGCGAAAAAGGCTACGTCGCCATTTTGAACCCTCAAGCCGAGGATCGAAAAGAATACCTTCGCCTTGTGGAAAAGGATCTCGGGGAAACCCAAGCCGATATCATTGCCGTTTCGGCGGGCTTCGATGCCCATCAACAAGACTGGGGAGGTCTGCTTCTTACAGAAGATTATGCGGCCATGGGGGCCATGGTGCGAGAGGCTTGCGAACGGTGGGGTGCAGGATGTTTTGCCGCTTTGGAGGGAGGGTACAATCACGCTGTTCTGGGAAAAAATGTTCGAGCCTTTCTCCTTGGGCTTCTCGGTCTGGAAGGATCCCTCCACGAGGGTGCTTGAGGCTGCCTGGCTGAAAGGCTGTCCAAGAACGACAAGGACCGTCGCATCTCATGCCATTTTGTAGGGGCGAGGCGTCGCCTTGCCCCTACTAACCCGAAACTGGGTCATTCCCTGAGAGTTCGAGGGTTTCGCCTGCCTAAAAAACAGGCGGAAGACCTGCGCTTTCAGGAAAAATCCGTTTTCAAACGCACTCCGGGCTGAAGTGCCTTTGAAAGATCCGGGCCACTTCCCTTGATGTCGATCTTGGGAATGAAGCCTTTTTTCATGAGCCGACACAATTGCTTCGGAGATTGGATCATGTTTTCGAAAAAACACCTGCGATGGTTATGGTTCCCGGTTGTCCTTCTCGTTGCTCCCAAGGCTTTCGGGGGGCTTCCGGAAACCACCGAATTGGTCCGTCGCTCCGTCGTGGCCGTCGGGACGTACCAAGCTCTGCGGCGGCCGCCTTCGGTTTTTCTCGGCACAGGATTCGTCGTGGCCCAGGGTGGGTATATCTTAACCAATGCTCATGTGCTTCCCGAAAAGCTTGACAAAGAACACCGGGAAATTCTGGCGGCATTCGCCGGTCGAGGTTCCCAGGTGCAGATAAGAGAATTGCAGGAAGTGGTTCGGGATGACGAACACGATGTGGTGCTCTTGCGCATGCACGGGGAGCCGCTGCCACCGCTCGGTTTGGACACTTCCCCGGTTCGGGAAGGTCAGGAAATCGCCTTTACGGGGTTTCCCATCGGTATGGTTCTTGGTCTATATCCGGTGACGCATCGAGGGATCGTTTCGGCTGTGACTCCTATGATGATTCCGGTCAAATCCGGCCAAACCCTCACCCCGGATCTCGTGCAGCGTCTCAAGAACGCCTTTGAAGTGTATCAATTGGACGCCACCGCCTATCCGGGAAATAGCGGAAGCCCACTGTTTCATCCGAACACGGGCCGAGTCCTAGGCATTGTGAACAAGGTCTTGGTCACTCAAGGCAAAGAAAAAGTCTTGGAAACCCCCAGCGGCATCAGCTTCGCCGTTCCTATCGTGCATGGGGTGAATTTGATCCGGAAAGTCGGGTTGTCCCCATAGAAAGGGGAAAGCCTTCAGCCGGCGTCTACCTCCGTGGACCGATAAAGAAAAACATACTCCAGATCATTGACGGCAATGGTGCAGTCCGCCCCACGAGACTGGGCATAAACAAGCCAGGCGGGTCTGGATGGCTCGCAGCATTCTACATTGGGCGAAAAAACACCTCGTCGACCGTCGTACCAGGCAAGAAGCATAGGGTTTTTCAATCGTTTGGCCGCTTCATGGTCGGCCCGTCGCCGGGCTTCATCGAAACTCAAGGCTCCCGGTCGCTCCGTAAGATTCACCACGTTTTCAAGCATGGATTTTTCCAAAGGGATACATGTCTTGCTGATGGACACCGTCATGGAACATCATCCTTTCTGAAGAAATGAAGGGACAAGGAAGCTTTCTTTTTTACTTTTCTGACAAAAGCCATGGAATGGTGGCAAAGACACAGGGTCATGAGACCACGTCTTCGTCTTCAAAAACACGTGAAACCCCAGGCTCTGCCTTTTCCAGAGCGTCGATCCATTCCTGAACCCGTTGCTCTCCGTAAGCGGCTTTCCAGGCATCCAAAATGGTTTCTACGGGAATGTCCGCGTAGTCTCCGTGATAGGCCACGTATTCCATGAACTTTTGCTGTTTCTTATTGTAAGGATGAAACAAAGAGTCCTTTCGGCCGTCGAAGTGCAAGGGATCTATGCCGTGTCGAAGGCACAGTTCCTTGTTGAAGGCCGGAGTCGCCTTGACCCAACGCCCCTCGAGAAAAAGATCCGTGTAGCCATGAAAAACGAAGAGGTCGGAGCCTAGGTAATCCAGGAGTTGCTTGGTGGCTAAATGGTTTTTCACGGTGGCAAAACCGACTCGAGCGGGAATACCCTGAGAGCGGGCCACGGCGCAAAGAAGACCTGCTTTGGGAATGCAAAAACTTCGACCTCGCTTCAGGACTTGGCTTGATTGGTAATGTTCCGGTCGATAAAAGGGTGCGTAAGGGTCGTAGCGAATCCGATCGCGAACCGCTTCGTACAATCGAACGGCCTTTTCCACGGGATCCTTGGCATCCTCAACGGCTTCGCGCGCAAAAGCCAAGACTTGAGGGTGGTTCCAGTCCAAAATGGCCGTGGGTTCCAGGTACTGTTGCATCATGAGATTTTCCTCGAATCGTCCTTCCAAGCAAAAAATCCCTCTGAACCTTATTTCGGTTTTTCCTTTTCTCGAAGCATTTCCACATAGATCGCCACGTGGACATCTTTGCCGATCAAGCCTTGGCGAAAAAATTCCCCGTTACCCACTCCAAATTCCAGACGGTCAATGTTCGTCTGGGCTTCAAAACCGATGATTTCTTCTGAAGCATCAAAGGGATGGGGTCGGGTGCCGAGGTACACGAAGGGTAAGTCCAGGGGACGGCTGATGTTTTTGATGGTGAGGGTTCCTCGAGCGACGAACTCCTTTGAATTGTTTCCGGGAAGAATTTGAGAACTCACAAAAGTCATAACCGGGTACTTTTCGGCATCAAAAAAATCAGGGGACCTTAAGTGAGCGTCCCGCTTTTCCACGCGCGTATTAATGGATCTTACGGGAATGGTGACTTCCACGGAACCTTTTTCGGGTTGCGCGGGATCAAAGACGACGTGGCCCTGCACCTCATCGAACGTTCCTGCAACCTTTGCCAAAATGTGCTGAATAGTAAAAGTGACGCTCGTGTGGGAGGGGTCAAAAGTCCAAGCCATTCCATACGCCGCCGTGGCGTTCCAGCCTGCGCTGTAGACCATCCATGCCAAAATCCAGAGGCTCGGTTTTTTCTTCATTTTGCACTCCTTCATAGGTGCCGAAAAAACATGCATGCTCTTCAGAGGATCCTTGGAACGTGCATTCCATGGATTCGTTGTCTCTATTCATTAAGTCTTGTTGTGGCTTGGGTCCAGAGCCGATTTACGCGTTGTTCTTTGAGGTCCTGAAATGCACATGACAGACTGAGGCGCAGATGCTAAAAATGTGGTGAAAAAAGGTGCAAGGGTGCGGAAAGAATGTCGGCGACAATGAGAAAAGTCAGACAAGGGGGACAAACGTTCATGACGACTGTAATGCCTGAGGGGGAAGCCATTCGCAAGGCCGTGAAGTGGGTGTCTTGCTGTGTGCAAGAAAGCCCGGAAAAACCTGTCCAAAAAATTGTTCATGAGGCCATCTTGCGTTTCGATCTTTCCCCCATCGAAGCCCAGTTCCTTATAGACTTTTACAAAGCCAAAGGCAGACCCGAAACCTAAGAGCAAACACGGGCCGACCCCGGGGTTTTGTGCGACTTCCTTCAGGATCAGCAATGGCCTAGAGCCGAGTCTGCGTGCCCATCCGGATGCTCCACCACGCTTTCCACAAGAAGGCTGAAACTGGGTTTTCGCTGGGAGCGCAGGTGTTTCGGCTGTGGAACGAGCGGGCCGAAGGCTTGCGCTCCAAGGGATTTCTTCGACAACTCGCCATACCAAGGTTTTTTCATGGCTTTTCAAGGAAGGGGCGAGTCACCGCCTTGCCCCAAAAGAACCGAAACCAGGCTGTTTCCAGGAGACGCGCTTTCGAATCGCTCATTTTGCGGACGGGACGCCCGCGCTCCCAGGGAAAAGGCGTCCTCGCAGAACTTTGTGGTCACCCATCAGCACACGTAGACCAAACTCAAAGGACGTTGCGCGTAAATTTTGAGACGCCAGTGGTTATGGCAGCCGAGATGGCAGACCACTTTGACTGTGACAAATTTTTGACGGCACGGAAACCATACTTCCTCACTGGCGACGGGTTTTCCGCACACACGGCAGAACCATTGGTAACCGGCCACGTACCTTTGGTGAGAGGGATCGAGGCTTAACCGGAACCTTTCAAAGAGTTGATCCCGATTGTCCCCGTAGGAACCCTTGGAATCCTCTTCGAGGCAGGCGCTTTCCCTGCGGAAGAAATCATCCACAAACAGGTTTTCCGATGTTTCACAATGGCAGCTTGTACAGTTTTGGCAGGATCGCTTCATGTGAGACCTCCTTTGCGACACGGCATTGGAGGTGCTCCGCGAGTGCCCAAGCTCGGTTGATGGCGGTGAGAAGGGTCCTTTGACGGCTTGCCAAAGACCTTGAAAGATCACTCAGGACGCGAGCGACGTCGCTCCACGGCGAGCCGTCTTGCTGCCCACACCGCCGCGGCCGATCCTAAAGTCCACAGGAACAGGTAGCCAAACCAAGCAGAAACACCCATGGTCGCCTCCATGTCTTGTCTCCTTTATACGCCCATGCGGGCGGTTTGCTTTAAGGCGTCTTATTTCCAGCACGAGTTTGACGCCTCTGAGCTGTTTTTGGTTGATGCAATTCCCTTGCCTTTCACTTCCTTTGATCGGCAAATGGAGAAGGAAACATGAATGAAAAAAACGGGGAAATGAGTTGTCAGAGGGCTTGGAATCTGCCATTTTGAAAAAGGGAAAACCTCTCGAGCCTTGAGGAAAACGGCAGGAACACCATGCGCGTGATGACCTTTAACCTGCGTTTTGAAAACGACAGGGATGGACAAAACAGTTGGATTTACCGCCGTGATTTGGTGGTGAAAACGGTGCGTTACTACCGGCCTGACGTGTTGGGAACACAGGAAGGCCGCTGGAGTATGCTTCAGTACTTGGACCAGGAGCTTGAAGAGTATGAAATCCATGCGCCTCAGCGCGTTTTGGATGACACATGCCAATATCCCACCCTCTTTCTCCGTAAGGAGTGGGGCATTGTAGCGGACGGCGCCGAATTCTGGCTGTCTCGAACCCCGGACGTCCATCGAAGCAAGGACTGGGACAGTGCCTTTCCTCGAATGATGAGCTGGGCCAAAGTGGTAGAAAAGGGAACGGGAAAGGATCTGTGGATTTCCGTGACGCATCTGGATCATATGGGCGCTGAAGCCCGCGTGGAACAGGCCAGGATTCTTGCCCGCTGGGTGACTGAACATCCCGGAGCTCACATTGTCATGGGGGATTTCAATGATGCACCGGGATCCTTGGTGCACCGCGTCCTGACCGATCCCTCGGTGGGGTTGCAAGACAGTTGGGCTGCCGCCGGCAAAGAGGAAGGGGAAAGGGAGAAAACGCATCACGGTTTTTCAGGTATGCCGCAAAAAAGCCGCATGGACTGGATTCTGGTTTCTTTCCATTTTGGAGTTCAAGAAGCCTGCATTGTGAGAGACCATTTTGAAGGCCGGTATCCTTCGGACCATTTTCCGTATTACGCAGATCTCGTGTGGAAAGATGCCTCTGCTTTCGATGAAAACGCCTTGAAGGAGCGACCATGAAGGACACCATTCGTGTAGCGATGGTCCAACCCAAGCCTTACGCCGAATTCCATGATCCGAGAAATATCGCTCACGGGCTGCATCTGCTGGAAAGAATTCGAGGTCAACAACTGGATATGGTGTGTTTTCCCGAATACTTTCCTTATTCCGGGGAAGAGGTGCTGGCCGAGGCCGCTCGGGATTTACGCACCTACATTGTGGCAGGAATTGTGGAAAAAGACGGTGAGCGCCTTTACAACACGGCCACCTTGTTCGATCGTTCCGGCCGCCTTTTAGGCCGTCAGCGTAAGTTCAACGTGGGGGCTTTGGAGCGCGATCATCTGAACATCACGCCGGGCGACGGATTCTTTCGCGCTTTTCCCGTGGACTTTGGAAAGATCGGTCTTCCCGTTTGTATTGATTTTTGGGGACAACCTGAAGCCGCCACACAGCTGGTCAACCAGGGCGTGGAGATTGTCTTTAACATCAGCATCTTTCCTATTCTTCGAGGTCATTGGAAAACCGGGGCTTTGGTGCGAGCCTTTGACAATTTCTGTGCTGTGGTGGGTGTCAACACAGCCGATTACAATGCTCTGATCGCCGATCGACGTTACCGGCAACACGGAGGGGGAAGTTTTGTGATTCAGCCGCCTCGATTTGTGGATAAGGCGGCTTTTAGGCGCTGGTTTCGTAGCCTGGATACCTTGGACGATTGGGTGACCGTGGAGCTGGACGCCTTGGAACAGGTCCATGTGGCCGAGGTGCACCTGGGATCGGTGCGGCGGTATCGACGGGAGTTTTGGAATCGGTTCGGTTTTCAGCGGGTTTAGAAAGAGGCGTCGTGTTTGCATGAAAAGAAAAATCTACTTGGAGATGCATACCCTTGCGGAAGCTCGGGAGAAATGGCGCCGGGCGGTTCAGGATCGACGAACGGCGGTGGAGCATCTACCGGTGCCTGAGGCTTTAGGCCGTGTGTTGGCTCAGCCCGTGACCGCCCGCCTTTCGGTGCCCCATTACCATGGAGCCGCCATGGACGGGTACGCCGTGAAAGCCTCGGAAACCTTCGGGGCCAGTGCCGTGCGTCCCAAGCAGCTTACCATCGGCCGCCAGGCCTTTGCCGTCGACACGGGCGACCCTTTGCCCGAAGGCACCGATGCTGTCATCATGATTGAACATGTGCATTCCGTGGACGATCAGACCATTGAGATTCGAACCGCGGCCTTTCCATGGCAGCATGTACGCAAAGTCGGTGAAGACATTGTGGCGGGGGAATTACTCCTGCCTCAGCAACATCGCCTGCGTCCTGCGGACCTGGGAGCTCTTCTGGCTGCAGGGGTTTCCACGGTGGCCGTTTATGCCAGACCACGCGTGTGGGTTCAGCCCACGGGTTCCGAACTGGTTTCGGCGGAAAAAGCTGCGACGGCGGCCCCTGGGCAGATTGTGGAATTCAACGGCACGGTGATTGCCGCCATGGTGGTTCAGGAAGGAGGTTCTGCCCTTCTGCAGGCAGGCATTCCAGACGACGTGATAACCCTGCGGTTTCACATGCAGCAGGCGGCGGCTTCCGAGGCCGACATCATTGTCTTCAATGCGGGCTCTTCCGCCGGCTCAGAAGACTACACAGCGTCATTGCTGCAGGAGCTGGGAACTTTGCTCGTTCACGGGGTTACCATGATGCCTGGAAAACCCGTGCTTTTGGGAATCCTGGAAGGAAAGCCTTTTATTGGGCTTCCCGGGTATCCCGTGTCGGCCATTATGGCTTTTGAGCAGTTTGTACGCCCATTGATCTCCTGGATGCAAGGGCTTGCCGAACCCGGCTGGCATACCGTGGAAGCCGTCATGGGCCGAAAGATGCCTTCCAAACTGGGTTTGGAAGAATTTCTTCGAGTCATTGTGGGCCGCGTCCAGGGCCGCCTGGTGGCTATGCCCCTTCAAAGGGGAGCGGGTGTGATCACATCCTTGGTGCGTGCCGATGGATTGGTTCAGATTCCCCAGGAGTCTGAAGGCGTTCAAGAAGGGGAACCGGTTCGAGTGCGCCTGTTGCGCGCCGAAGAGGATCTGGAACACACATTGGTCATGATCGGCAGTCATGACAACACGGTGGATGTGTTGGCGGCGGAACTCAAACGTGCGGATCCGAGGCTGCACCTTTCTTCCAGCAACGTGGGGAGTCTGGGAGGACTTCTGGCTCTGAAGCGAGCTCAGGCACACTGTGCGGGAGCCCATCTTTTGGATACGGTATCGGGCGATTACAATCGTTCCTATGTGGAACGCTATCTCAAGGGAACCCCTGTGCGTCTTGTGCAGCTTGTCCGTCGACGTCAAGGCCTGGTGGTGGCTTCGGGAAACCCGAAAAACATTCAGGGTGTGGAGGATCTGTTTCGACCCAATGTGCGTTTCGTGAACCGGCAAGCCGGGTCCGGCACACGGATTCTTCTGGACTACGAATTGTCCAAAATCGGACGCAGTCCCGAAGGGATTCAAGGTTACGATTGGGAGGAATACACCCACATGGCCGTGGCGGTGAATGTTTTAAGTGGCAGTGCCGACTGCGGCATGGCCATTTACGCAGCTGCGAAAGCTCTTGGGCTGGATTTCATTTCCGTGTGCGAAGAACGCTACGATCTGGTGGTGCCGGAGGCCTGTTGGCACGATGCCAAAATGCAAACCCTCCTGAACGTCGTTGTTTCGGAAAGGTTTCGACGCCTTGTGGAGGCCATGGGCGGCTACGACCCTTCTCAGTCGGGAACTATTGTGGGAATTTGGAACGGAGAGACCTGGGTAGAGGAAGGCGGCTGTAGAAAGGCCTGACCGAATCTTCGGCCCATCGCAAACCCAAGGCAAAAAAAGTTACGGTGAAGATCATGCCGGAAAGGGCCAGCTGACACAGAGCCTGGAGAAGTTCGTTGCGCAGTCCCCATCGGAGCGGCCAGAGAAGTGCTAGAGCTGAAGGGACGACAGCGGCAAGCGTCACAAGGATGACCCTGAGGGATGGGGTTAAGATGCCTTGAAAAGCTTGGGATCCCATACGATGCTTCCACCACACACAAAGGACCCCCGTATAAAGCGCTACCGAAAAAGCGCTGGCCCCGGCCACACCTCGAGCGCCTCCATGCACGGCCGCAACGTAATACAAGGGAATCACAGCGATAGTGCACAGGGTTCCGATGACCGCCGGTGTGACCGTATCCTGCCGCGCGTAGTAGGCACGTCCTAAGATCTGTTGAATCCCCCAGCAAAACACCACCGTGAGAAGAAGTCGTAGAGCCCAGACGGTTTCCACGGTGTCCGTCACCCCAAAGCGCCCTTGTTGAAAGATGAGAACAATGATGGGCTTGGCGCACAGAATCATCCACATGGAAATGGGAATAAGGATGGTCAAGGTGTTACGAAAAGCGGTGTTGAGGGTTTCAAAAAACTTCGCCATGTTCCCGCTGCTGTAAGCTTCGGCAAGAAAGGGATAGGACGCGGTGCCGGCGGCTTGAGCCACAACACCGACGGGGACAAGCATGATACGACGGGCGTAATTGAGCCAGCTGATGGCGCCGACGGCGGCCAAGGATCCAAAGATGCGTACCAGTTGTTCGTCCAGCACCACGACTGATTGACCGATCATAAGAGGCAGGGCCAGTGCCAGGAATTTTTTCAGCCAAGGGTGCCATAAGGTCCAGCGCCACCGAAAACCGCCTCCATAGCGCACAGCTGTGACGGGCAGAAAAAAATTGCCTAAAAACGCTCCTACCAGCACCCCCCAACAGAAACCGGACATGCCCGATCGGCGCATGAGAACACCTATGGCGATAATGAAACCGTTGTAGATAAGGGGCGTCAGTGCCGGAGCCTGAAACTGTTTTCGAAGATACAAAACGGCACTGAAGCAGGAGCCGAGAAGAAAAAACACCTGTGCCGGAGCCACGATGCGAAGGAAGAAGGCGAGGCGTCTTGCGGCTTCAGGACTTAAGCCTGGAGCCGCCCATCGAGCCAGTGGATGGGCCCAGAGAATCACGGCCGCGCACAGAGCCGAACTCATGATGGTGGTCCAGAAAGTGACGGCTGAAAAAAAGCGCCATGCGTCTTCTTCGTCTTTTTGAAAGAGTTGGGTGAGCAGAGGAATAAGGGTGATGGAAAAATAGGCGCCTGCCAGAAGATAGTTGATGAAATCGGGAATGACGAAAGCCGCAAAATAAACGTCCGATTCTTCCGTCGCTCCGAAATAGTAGGAAATAACCTTGTCCCGAGCCAAACCCATGAGCCGGGACACCAGGACACTGCCCCCCAGCAAGGCGGCAGCCCATCCCATGGCTTGTCGACGATCCCAGAAAGACATGGATTCAGTCCAGCATGGTCAGGATAAGGTCTTTTCTGGCCGGGTCCAGGGACAGAATCTTTCGAGCTTCATCCGGGGAGGCGATGTCACGTCCCGTTTCTCGAGCGATCCGCACAATTTTTTCCACAAGTTTTGGATTGGTGGCCGGGGATCCGTCCGGCATGAAAAGATTATCTTCCAACCCGACGCGCACATGGCCTCCCATGACAATGGCGGCGGTGGCCAGCGGAATTTCCATTTTCCCGATACCGGCAACGCTCCATGTCGATCCAGGCGGAATGCTTTCGGAGAGAAACAGAAGGTTCTTGACGGATCCGGGCATGGATCCAGGAGCCCCGAGCACAAAGTCAAAGTGCAGGGGCGGATGAATAAGGCCTTTACGCTGAAGATAGAGGGCATTGTTGATCATGCCCGTTTCAAAGACTTCAATTTCCGGCTTGACACCCGTTTCCTTGAACACTCCCGCCAGAAATTCTATGAACTGAGGAGAATTTTCATAGACAATGCCGGGCAGGTTGTTGGAGCCTGTGGTGAAAGACGCCATTTCCGGAAGCAGTCTGACAGGGTTGGCTCGAGCTTCCCAGTCCTTGCCGGCCCTCGCTCCCGTGGACAGCTGAAGGATCACTTCCGGAGCAAGCTCCTTAATACGCCGCACATTTTCTTTGTAACGCTTCACGTCCAAGGTGGGCTTCTGAAGGTCATCTCGAGCGTGCACATGAAAAAGAACCGCACCGGCATCCGCACATCGGCGTACGTCTTGAGCGATTTCTTCCGGGGTCATGGGCACATGGGGGTTCATGTCCTTTGTGGGAACATTTCCGGTAAGGGCCACAGTGATGATCAGTTTTTCCATGGAAACCGTTCTTTCTCTCCCGATACGCACTCATGGGGTTGCTTGTTTGGGAATGCGAAGTTTTTGCAGAAAATAGATAAATCCGAAAAGCACCAAACCGATGACGTAAGCCCAATAGCGATGGCTAAAATCCAGCCCGATCCATGAGGCTATCAGTTCCGGGCGCATCATGATCAGGGTCACTCCAAGAAGCAGAGGGACTTCATAGATACGATTCCGGGTGATGAGCCAACCTTGGGTGGCTGCGGCAAAGGCGAAGTTACCGAGGCAGGCCATGGCAAAGACGAGCAAGCCTTGCGACCAGCTGGTCACGCCGTGAAGAATGAGGTCATGATTAAAGATAAACATGAAGGGAAGAATGGCGGTTCGAATGTCATACATGAAGCCCTGAAATCCCGTGCGAATAGGATCGGATTTGGCAATGGCCGAGGCTGCATAGGCGGCAAGACCCACGGGAGGTGTATCGTCGGCAAGAATGCCAAAAAAGAAGCAGAAAAGATGAGCCGCTATAAGGGGCACTTCAAAGCCGTAAGAGCCGCCCACCGTGACGATGGCTGGTGCCGTTAAAGACGCCATGACAATATAAGTGGCGGTGGTGGGCAGTCCCATGCCGATGATAAGGCTGGCAATAGCCGTGATGACTAGCAGAAGATAGATGTTGCCTCCCGAAAGCGCATCCACCACCTGGTTCACCAATCCTCCCAACCCCATGGCCACCACACCGACAATGATACCGGCCGCAGCCGTGGCCATAGCCACACTGAGCATGTTGCGAGCTCCGGCATCCAGTGCCGCGAGAATATCAAGGAAACCCTTCTTCAGGGCGGCCCCTAGGGACTGCTTCTGTTTGATAGCCCGCAGACAGGGCTGCACAAGCATAAGAATGGAAAGAACCCAAATGGCGTTAAAGGCCGACATTTGGGGAGTGTGCCGAAGAACCACCAGTTCATAAATAAGCATGGTCAAGGGGATGAGGTATTGAAGCCCACCGAAAAGGGTTTTGAAAAAAGGAGGGAGTTCTTCACGGGGAAGTCCCTGCAGACCCAGCTTGGAAGCTTCGATATGGGAGATGAAAAGCAGCGCGGCATAAGAAGCGAAGGCAGGAATAGCGGCCGCTTTGACTACTTCAATGTAGGGCACGTTCACGTATTCGGCGATGATAAAAGCGGCGGCACCCATGATCGGGGGAGCCAACTGACCGTCCGTGCTGGCGGCCACCTCGATAGCCGCCGCTTTTGTTGGAGGGTAGCCCACCCGTTTCATAAGCGGGATGGTAAAGGTGCCCGTGGTGACCACATTGGCGATGCTGGATCCTGAAACCAGACCCGTTAAGCCGCTGCTCAAAATGGCGGCTTTGGCGGGTCCTCCCTTGAATCCTCCGAGCAAACTCAGAGCCAACTGAATAAAAAACTGACCGGCTCCGGCCTTGTCCAACATGGCCCCGAAGAGCACAAAGAGAAAAACAATCGTTGCCGAGACGTCAAGAGGAATGCCGTAGATGCCTTCAGTAGACATGGTCATCTGACCGACGAATCGATTCAGGGAGACCCCTTTGAAGGCGATAACGTCAGGCATATAGGGGCCGAAAAAGGCGTAAAGGGTAAACACCGTGGCGATGACGGTCAAGGCCGGACCAATGGTGCGCCGAGAAGCTTCTAAGAGCAGCACAATCAAGGTGAAGCCCATGACGATATCGCGGGGAATGGGAGCGCCGTAACGGTTGACGATCCCTTGATAGTCGAGAAGGACATAGAGAGCCGAAAAGGCAGCAGCGACGGCGAGGATCCAATCCAGCATCGGAACTCGGTCCGTCGCGGCCCAGTACCGGATTCCAAGGCGTGGTTTTCGAAACATGGGAAAGCTGACGTAGACGATGAAAATGGCGAAGGCCAAGTGAATGGCCCTGACGTACCATGAGTCCAAAATAAGCCAACTGGCAATGGAGAGCTGAAAGAGCGACCAACAGATGGCCGCGGTGGAGACGACCCATTTGGAAAAGCCGTGTCTGGCCCGTCCCGTGCCGGCTTCTTGATCGGCAAGTTTCTTGGCGAATTCGAGACCCTGGTCCAGGTCCTTTGGTTCCGGTGTCATGCTGGATCCTTTGAAACAAAGACGATCATAGCGGATCGAGGTGGGGTGGCAAGGGAGACGGGAGTCGGCGGCACGCCATGGCGGCCGCCGGCTCCGAACCCGGCTCTACTTTAGAAGGCCTTTTTCCTTAAAATACTTTTCGGCACCTGGATGAAAGGGAGCTGACAAACCTTCCAGCATGTTGGATGGGGTCAAAACGGCATAGGCCGGATGCAAGGACTTGAAACTTTCCAGGTTATCGAAAATTTCCTTGACAATGGCGTAAACCACATCATCCGGAGTTTTTGCGGAAGTGATAAAGGTGGCTTTGACACCTACTGTGGGAACATCCTCTTTGTTGCCGGCCCCTTCGTACAGGGAGATGGGAATGATGGCCTTGGCGTAGTAGGGGTATTTCTGGATCAAGGCATCCACGGGAGCTCCCTCGATAGGCACGAAACGCACTTTACGATGCCCGGCGGTCGCTTCCTTAATGGCGCCGCTTGGATGGCCGACGGTGTAGAAGAAAGCATCGATGCGTCCGTCTTGCAGGAGCCCCGGAGCTTCCGCCGCTTTGGCTTGTTCCGCTTTAATGTCCTTTTGCCAATCCATCCCGAAGGCGGTCAGAACATCAATGGAATTCTGCAGCTGGCCGGATCCTGGATTCCCGATGTTGACCCTTTTCCCCTTAAGATCTGCAAGGGTCTTGATCCCGGCGTCTTCCGCCGCCACCAATGTCACGGCTTCTGGGTGGAGGGCAAAGACGGCTCGAAGATCCTTTTGAGGTCCCTTATCCTTCCATTCCGCCTCACCCTTCAGGGCTTGATACTGCCGGTCCGATTGGGCGATACCGAATTCCAGATCTCCGGCCAGAACCGCGTTGATGTTGAAAACCGACCCTCCGGTGGCTTCCACGGTGCAGCGAATGCCGTAGGTGTCTCTTTTGTCATTGATCATTTTGCAAATGGCGCCCCCCGTGGGATAGTAGACTCCCGTGATGCCGCCTGTGCCGATGGTGACAAAAACAGTTTTCGCCTGACACGGAATAGAACCCATGGCGAACAAAACCGTTCCCAGCACAAAGACCATGGTAAGAAACAATGCGCTCCTCTTCATGCTCATCCTCCTTTTCTGGTTAGCACATGTTCACCCTTGAAACTTTCTGCCCTACCCCTGCTCCATCCCAGGCTTTTTCAAAGCACAGGATGAAAGAGTGTTTTTCCAATGTCCTTCACCCGACAACGAGAAAGCTCAAAAAAGATCACGAGCCTATAGCGACTTTCTTCCGCTAGTCTCTCGGTAGCAAAAAAACGGAGACCGTGCAACCCTGTTAGAAGCGCTGGCGGTTTCGAAATGGTTCCCTTAGAGGGCGCCATTTTTCTTGAACGATCCTGAAGCGTTTGCTATCTGTTACCGCTCGTTCTTTCCAACGTTTCGATACGAAGCGAGCGCTCAAGACGGCGCAGGCTCATGGATGGTGGGTTCAAAAGACCATGGATTTCATTGCGGTTCTCAAGGAAGGGCTTCCTTATGTGTTCAAGGGCACCTGGGTCACTCTTGTGGTGGTGGCGGGGGCTTTGTCGTTTGGTTTGGCCATCGGCCTTCCTCTAGCCGTTGGAATGGTCTATGGGCCCAGGTGGCTTCGGTGGATCATCGGTCTTTACGTCTGGTTTTTTCGAGGCGTTCCTTTGCTGGTGCTTCTGTTCCTTTTTTACTTCGGCATTTTTCCTTTTCTGGGCTTGGACCTTTCCGCCTTTTCCGTGGCCATTATTGTCTTGGGATGTATCAGCGGCGCGTATCAATCCCAGATTCTCAGAGGCGCCATTTTGTCCATACCCGCAGGCCAGATGCAGGCGGCACGCGCTGTGGGCATGAGTGACCAGCAGGCCGTGGTTTTCATTATTCTACCTCAGGCCCTGCGTCTGGCGGTTCCCGGCTGGTCCAATGAGTATGCGATTCTTCTTAAGGATTCCGCGGTGACGTATGCCCTGGGTGTGGCTGAAATCATGGCGCGCGCTCACCATGTGGCTTCCCGCACCTATCAACATCTTCCCATCTACATCAGTGCGGGTCTTCTCTTCATGCTCCTTACCTTTGTGGGAACTCGCCTCTTGGGAGCCGTTCATAAAAGGGTCCGGATGAAGGGCTACGCTTAAGGAGTGTTTGGCTTAAAGATCATGGAAACCATTCTGGAAGTTCATAAGATTCGTAAGCATTACGGAGACAAGGAAATCGTTAAAGGGGTTTCCTTGTCGGTACGTCGAGGCGAAATCAAAGTTCTTATAGGTCCGTCGGGAGCGGGTAAGAGCACATTGTTGCAGATGATCAACTTCCTTGTCATGCCTGACGAAGGGAGCATTGTTCTGGAAGGACGGCGTATCGATCCCGGCCGTAAAAGGGAACTTTGCGCTTACCGGCAGCAGGTTGGCATGATTTTTCAGGAGTTCAACCTCTTTGATCACCTTACGGCCCTGGGGAACGTGGAAATAGGTCTTCTTCGAGTGAAGAAAATGAATCGAAAAGAGGCGCACCAACGCGCCATGGCAGAATTGGAACGGGTAGGTCTGGCCGAGCATGCCGGCAAGTATCCCGCCGAACTTTCCGGCGGTCAAAAACAAAGGGTTTCCATCGCTCGAGCTTTGGCCCTGGATCCTAAGGTGATGCTTTTGGATGAACCGACCTCGGCCTTGGACCCGGAACTGATCGGGGAAGTGCATGCGGTGATTCGAGATCTGGGAGCCTCGGGCATGACCATGATCATGGCGACCCATCAAATCGGATTCGCCCGGGCTCTGGCTCACGAAATGATCTTTATGGAGGACGGCCAGATCGTGGAACAGGGACCTCCTAACGTTATTCTCGATGAGGCGCGATGCGCCCGCACTCGAGAGTTCTGTGCGAAGATCGATCAATTGGGTGCTCGATCGTGATTTCGGAAGAATTGATTTTTCTCTCGGGAGAACTGATTCCTGCCTTGCTTCGAGGCGCCGCGGTTTCGGTGCGTTTGATTATTCCTTCGGCTGTGTTGGGCTTTGCCTGTGGTGTGCTGGCAGGCTCATGCCGAGTCTATGCGGCGCCGCCTGTCCGCTGGATGGCTGATGCCTATGTGGCCGTTTTCAGAGGTTTCCCGCTTCTGGTGCAGCTCTATATTTGGTATTTCGGAATGCCTCGCCTGGGACTGTACCTCACACCCTTTCAAGCCGCCGTTCTGGGCTTTACGCTTTGCAGCGGGGCTTATCATTCCGAGTACATTCGAGGGGCGCTGCTGTCCATCAAACGAGGTCAGATCCTGGCTGCTCAGGCCATCGGCATGAGCCGCTTGCAAACCATCGTGCATATTATTTTGCCTCAAGCCGTAAGGCGAGCCCTTCCCGGCTGCGGCAATGAATGGATTTATCTCATCAAGTATTCTTCATTGGCCTACATGGTCACGTGCATAGAACTGACAGGAGAAGGCAAAATCATTGCCTCTTCCACCTTCAAGTACACCGAAGTTTTTGCCGCAGTAGGGTTTGTCTACCTCTTGTTTGTCACCCTTGCCACATGGATTTTGAAAGCTTTGGAAAAACGCTTGACCCTTCCTGGTTTTGAATTCCACAGGGTTTGAAAACCTTTTTCGTAACATCATTTGAAGCTTTCTTAAAAACCTGGAGCCAAAAGCTTCTCCGAGAACTCGCAAGACCAAGGTCTTTAATGGCATTTCAAGATAGGGGCGAGGCGCCGCCTTGCCCCTACAAACTGAAACCGGGCTATTTCCTGGAAACGCGGGCGTCTCACCCGCACAATAAGCGGGCCAAAGCCCCGGGCTTCAATGAAATGCTCGTTCTCGAACGGGTTTCAGGGAAGTGGCGTTCGTGGGGTGAAGACCAGAAAAAGTTGGGCACGCTTCGGCGTGCCCACTCAAGCATCGAAGCTCGATGACAGGCATGGCCTCGAAAGTCTTCAGGGTTTCAAAGAACCTGGGCCGATACGGCGGCGAGGGCTTCGTCAAGAATACGCGTCATCTGGGCGATGCCTTCCTCATCAATGATAAAGGGCGGAGCCAGCAGAAGATGATCTCCATGGATACCATCCGCACCTCCGGATCCTGGATACGTGATCAGGCCTCGTTGAAAGGCTTCCTGGGCCAGTCGAGCATTCACTTTAAGGGCCGAAGGAAATGTCTGCTTGGTGTTTCGGTCTTGAACCAGTTCGATACCCGCAAACAGGCCGAGGCCGCGCACATCGCCAACGATTGCATGTTTTCGAAGGTTTTGAAGGTGTTCCAGAAGCACCTTGCCCATGGCGGCCGATCGTTCGACAAGCTTGTGTTCTTCGATGTAGCGCAACACCGCGGCTCCAATGGCGACGGACAAGGGATTCTGGCAGTAAGTGTGGCCGTGGACGAAAGCCCCTGTTCCCTGCTTGATGGCCTCGTGGATTTCCTCTTTCACCACCACGGCTCCCAAAGGCGTATATCCTGAACTCAAGCCCTTTGCGGTGACGATGACATCCGGCACGACTCCCCAATGATCCAAGGCGAACCGCCGACCTGTCCGCCCCACACCGGTCATGACCTCATCGGCGATGAGTTTCACTTCATAAGCATCACAGATTTCACGGATGCGTTGCCAGTAACCGTCCTTGGGAACCAAGGCTCCCGCCGTGGCTCCCACCACGGGCTCGGCGATAAAGGCGGCGACGGCGTCCGGGCCTTCATACTTGATGGTGCGTTCCAGTTGGTCGGCGCATTCCAAATGACAGGATTCGGGTTCCCATCCAAAGGGGCATCGGTAACAGTATGCCGGTTCAATATGCGGTGTATGAAGGAAAAGAGGAAGATAATGGCGACGTCGACCGGTATGACCTCCCAAGGCCAGAGCTCCTGTCGTGTTTCCGTGAAAGCTGGTCCAACGGCTGATCACCTTGTATTTATCCGGCTTACCTACTTCCCTCCAGTATTGACGCACGACCTTGACGGCCGTTTCCACCGCTTCGGAACCTCCGGAAAGAAAATACACGCGATTGAGAGAAGGGTCCGGAGCCATACGGGTTAAAAGGTCGGCGCATTCCAAGGCGGCTTCACTGGTGAAATGGCTGCTATGAGCAAAGCAGATACGCTGCGCCTGAGTTTTCATGGCTTCCAGAATCTCCGGCACGCCATGGCCGATACTGACCACGCACGCACCGCCGGAACCGTCGATGTAGCGACGGCCTTCCTTATCCCATATGAAAATCCCTTCACCACGATCCACGACGGGGTAGGTCTTGCGAAGGTTTCGGTAAAAGACGCGCTCTGAGTTTTGATGTGTTGTCATGTCAAGATTTCCTCTTCCCGTTTTCTTTATGAACTCACCGGTATCGTCGCTGCTGAACACAAGGCCTCTTTATGCCAATCCATGGCTTTTGTGAAGGCTCATGTGCGGCTTCCCTGACGCGAGGGAAAAACCTTGACAGGATCCGGGAACGCCATTTATAAGACCCCGTTACGTCGCTTCTGGAAGGAGCCCGCATGGTATGCGACTGCGAAGCCCTTGTCTGGATTGTGACAAAAAGGACCAGGACAAAAACAAGTGCCTGGAAAATTGTGAGAAACTGAAAGAGTTTCAGGAAATGCTCACACGGAAAGGCACGTACGCTCGAGGATGACAAAGCACTCCGTGCGCCTGTCACCGAGCGGCCGCGGGCCGCTTTTTTTGTCGTGTCAGGAACAAAGCGGAGAGGCTCATGCAGCATAGAGGCGGAGGACGAGCCGATGTACGCGATCGTGGAATGTGGGGGAAAACAGTATAAAGCCGAACCCGGTGCGTTGCTTAAAGTGGAAAAACTTCCCGGAGAAGCCGGCGAAGAGATCCTTTTGGATCGTGTGCTTCTGGTGGCTGATGGGGAAGAGATTCATGTGGGACGCCCTCTCGTTGAGGGCAAGGTGGTGCGAGCTCGCATTGTGGAGCACGGCCGGGGTGACAAGATCGTTATTTTCAAGTACAAGCGGCGGAAAGATTCCCGCAAAAAGCAAGGGCACCGACAGGCCTATACGGCGGTGAAAATCGAGGGGATCGAGGATCGCATGTCCATCACCTCGGAACAGACCGGGTCGGAGGTCAAGGCGGCCGGGAATGAGGAGGCATAAGCCATGGCACACAAGAAAGCAGGCGGCAGCTCAAGGAACGGTCGAGACAGCGCCGGGCAACGGCGTGGCGTGAAGAAATACGGGGGTGAGTTTGTCCGTGCCGGCAACATCTTGGTCCGGCAGCTGGGTACCAAATTTCATCCCGGAAAAAATGTGGGGATCGGCAAGGACTACACCTTGTTTGCTTTGATCGACGGCGTGGTGGCCTTTGAATACAAGGATAAGCAGCGCCAAAAGATCAGCGTCTACCCGGTGGCGGCCCAGACCACCTAGATCGGCGTTGTTCAGAAAGGCAGCCGTAAGTGTTAGCGGGGGGGCGAAGCTCCCCCGTTGTGTTTTTTCAGGAGCCTCTCATGCGTTTCGTGGATGAAGTTCGAATAGAAGTGCATGCCGGTCGCGGAGGCAACGGGTGCGTGAGTTTCCGCCGGGAAAAGTATGTGCCTCGAGGCGGGCCCGATGGAGGGGACGGCGGCAAAGGCGGGGATGTGATTTTAGAAGCTACGGAACGCAAGCAAACGCTCCTGGATTTTCGATACAAGCGTTCGTATCGGGCTCAAAGAGGCCGGCACGGCCAAGGGAAAGATAAACACGGTCGCAGTGGGGAAGACTTGGTCTTGTTGGTTCCGGTGGGCACTCTGGTCAAAGATGCTCACACAGGAGAAATTCTTGTGGACCTCAACAAGCCGGGAATGCGGTGGACGGCGGCTCGAGGCGGCCTCGGAGGGCGCGGGAACGCTCGGTTTGTGACCTCCACACGACAAGCTCCACGCATAGCCGAAGAAGGCAAAGAAGGAGAATCCCGCGAACTCATTCTGGAACTCAAGCTTTTGGCGGATGTGGGCCTTGTGGGATTTCCCAACGCCGGGAAATCCACACTGATTGCCGCCGTTTCGGCAGCACGCCCGAAAATCGCCGATTATCCCTTTACCACCCTTGTGCCGAATCTGGGTGTGGTGGCATATGGGGAGGCTCCCCCTTTTGTGATGGCGGATGTTCCAGGTCTTATTGAAGGTGCTCACCAAGGAGCCGGCCTGGGTATTCGTTTTCTGCGGCATATCGAAAGAACCCGCATTTTGGTGCATGTGGTGGATGCGGTGGCCGTGCCTCCTGCAAATCCTTTGGAACCCTATCGAGTCATTGAAAAAGAACTGGCTCAGTACTCCGAAAAACTGATGCGCAAACCTCGCCTGGTTGCCCTCAACAAAATGGACCTGATCGCCGATCCCGAAGATCGACAACAACTGCTGGAAGTCTACAGGACTCTGGGGCACCCTACGGTGGCCATTTCCGCCTTGACTCGGCAAGGACTCGACGGTCTCCTTCAAACCGTTGTGCACATCTTGGAACAGACATCTCGGGAACCAGAAGAACCACCTGTTGCCGAGCCCTCAGAAAGCCCTTCAGAAGACATGCCTCCTTGGATTTCTCAATAATTCGACCAAGGAATCAATGAACCAAAAGCCTTCCATCATCGGCATGAAGCTTCGTCGGGCAGGTCGCTCAGGGGAATAATGCGGCAAGGGCGCTTAAGATTTTCTTGAAGCCAGCAAGCTTCTCCAAGGGTTGGCACAAAAGCCCACCAGGTTTCGGGGTCCAGCTGATCCAAAAAAAGATCTGCAGGCAGTCTCCACTCCCTTTCCCCTTTCCACGACATGCGGCCAGGCTGATGCAATTGAAACCGGAAACGGTCCTTTGCCGAAATTTTTGCATAATCCTTTTCACCGGCATAGATAACGGGTTTGGCTCCAAGTTCTTGCAGAACTTGCCTTGGGACAGCGATCCCGTAAGGTTCAAAGGTCCATCGAATCAAGGCGGGATTCCACCGTGTAAGTTGAGACAGATCCCCTGGAGGGACGCGTGACCAGGACACCACGGGGATTCCGTGGCGAATCAACCTTCCGCAGGCTCGCACCCGCCGTTCCCATAGGATATGCCACAGGGTGTCCAGAGCTGTGTGGTCGGCCCACGGCTTGGCTTTCAAGAGATCCTCAGCCCATGCACATCGGCTCTGTGCCGGCCACGGTCCGGGACAGGATCTCGTGTAATGGAAAAGAAAAGCTCCCTTTTGATGGCTCAAGGGTTTTGACAAGGAGCGCCTTGTTTTGAGGGCATGCACGGGTTTTGGGGCTGGAAGGTTGGATTTGGTCGGTTGAGGCCATGCTTGGGTACAGTGGGGAAAGGAGTCGAGAATTTTTCGGTTTCCTTCCGTATCCGGCGACCCTTTAGGACTGAGAAAAATCCAGGTGTGTTTAGGGCAGGATGACAACTCGTTCCAAAGGACTTCAGCCAGATTTCCTTGAGCGCGGACGGCAAGCACAAAGAACTGCTGAGCTAAGGCTGCCACAAGACGGTCTCGACAAACCACGTAGCGGGACGGTGAACAGGCGGCACGGCCCGGAAGACAAGAAAGGATCCATGAGGGGTTGAGGTCTGGAAAATAGGAGATCCATTCCTGAAAAACGGGTCGAGTGCGGGAAGGAACAGCCACAAGCACAAGGGGTTTACGGTAAAGTTGCGCCCAACAGGAGGTCAAATCGTAGACAGGTGTTTGATAGCTGCTCACCCATCCTACGGGCTGTTTCGACATGTGTTCAAAAACCTGACGCAAAGCGAGCACCCAAGGATCCTCGCGGTGCGTGTGTTTTCCTTTGCGTGAATTGAAAGCCGCACAGAGGGTGATGTTGGGTTCCGGCGGGGTTCCCCATGTGAAAAGGTATTTGGGGCAGGATTCCAAAGGATGTCCCGGAGGAAACCGGCAACCGAGAACTCTCGTTCCCAGGGCCATCCACCGGTGGGCCAGGGCTTGTGCCTTTTCAAGAATTTTTGGAAGCCTCGGCGATCTGGTTGACGCCCGATGCGCATTCCTGGGAGATTCCCTTTCAGGGTCCAGCCTTGCGTCGGGGCGCCATGTTCGAATCAATTCCTCCAATCGTTCATGTCGCAACGGGCCGCTCAGATTCCCTTCCGCTTCCATCACGGCGGCGGCCCGGAGCAACGCATTGCTCAAGTCCCTTGAAAGATGTATGAAAGAAACACGGTTTTCCATAATCATAATTATGCAAAGTAGTGCTTGGAACGGCAAGATGAAGGGGAAGGCACATGAAACTGGGCATTGTTGGTCTCAGCAGATCCGGAAAAACCACCGTCTTTAATGCGTTGACCCAGCGCACCGGTGAATCCGCAGCCGTTTCCGGGCAAGTCGTGCCGGTTTTGGGTGTGGTGCCCGTTCCCGATGCCCGTCTGGAATGGTTGTCCAGCTTGTATCAGCCTCGAAAAAAGACCCCGGCGCAAGTGACTTATACGGATCTTCAGGGAATTGCGGGAGTAGCTGAAAAGAAAAAGGATTACATGGCCCTGCTGCTGACGCACATGCGCCCGGTGGAAGCTTTTCTCGTCGTGGTGCGCAATTTTTCGGATCCCCTTCTCGGCCTGCCTCATCCGGCACGAGACCTTCGGGACCTGGAAGAAGAATTCCTTTTGGCGGATTTGGCGACGGTGGAAAAACGTTTGGAACGCATCGAGGTGGAACTCAAAAAAGGCCGAAAAACCGCCGCCGTGGAACTGGAACTTCTGCAACGGTGCGCCGAACTTCTCAACCAAGAAAAACCTTTACGAACCGAACCGAGTCTGGCAACGGCTCCGGAACTTAAAGGGTATACCTTTCTGTCGGCCAAGCCCATCCTTGTGGTTGTCAACAATGACGACGATAATCCCGATGTTCCCGACCAGTTAAAAGGTCTGGAGGATGTTTTGGTCATTCGAGGACGGCTCGAAATGGAAATGGCCCAACTCAGTGAAGCCGATGCGGCTGTTTTTCGACAGGATTACGGCATAACGGATTCGGCCATGGACCGCGTGATTCGACGTTCTTTTCAGCTTCTGGGGCTTGGGAGCTTTTTCACGGTTGGAGAAGACGAGGTCAAAGCCTGGACCATTCCTTGCGGACTGCCTGCGGTGGAAGCGGCCGGCGTGGTCCATTCGGACATGAAAAAAGGTTTTATTCGAGCGGAAGTGGTGGCTTACGAGGATCTGCGTCGAGCCGGAGACTATGCCGCAGCTCGAAAACAAGGCCTTGTTCGTCTGGAAGGTCGAGATTACCCTGTGAAAGACGGGGACATCGTGCATTTCCGTTTCAATGTGTAGCTACGTGTTCGAGAACGCAAAATGGGCCGATTTAGGAGGGGGTGAAAGAAGTGTTCTTCTTCATCGGAGGCATTCAGCCCAAAACCAAGACCTTGGATGAAACGCCGCGTTTATGCCCGGCCTGTGGACTGGCGCAAGCACGCCTCAGACGCATCGACCACTACCTCAGCCTTTTCTTCATTCCACTTTTTCCGGTCAAAAAAGGTGAACCTCTGCTCATGTGCGATCGATGCGGATATGCGGCGCCACCGGATGAAGTTTTCCAAGGTAGACCTTCTCCTTCGCCACCTTTACCTGTTACAAATCGATGTCCATCGTGTGGCAGGGCCTTGGAACCCTCTTTTGTGTATTGCCCTTCTTGCGGAAGAAAGGTATAAGCGGGGAACCCGTAAGGGGCGTGTTGACATCTTATCAGGTCGGTGCGGAGTATCGATGAAAAACGAAGCCAACGCCAAAGGGAACATCATTTCCTTTCCGATGGTGGCCAAGCCCAACATAGAGGACATCTTTGCCCAATTTCTCTCGGACCAGAAAAAACGTCTGAAACCTCAGACTTTTCGACGCTACGAAGAGGTTATCTCTCTTTTTCATACCTCCTTGAATCTTTACGGATACCAAGAACTGCCCACGGCCGGAGAAAACACGCTGTACCGGCGCTTGGTGGATTACAAGGATCAAACATTTTGCGCCATTTTCGGTCCGGAAAAGATTCCGTCTGGAGTCTCCACGTTTCTGACATTTTTCATGATCCGCAAGGTCATGGCTTCGGAATCGCTTCTGCGGGCGGCAGGAACGGTCACCAAAGCTCTCATGAAATGGCTGGTTGCCAAAAGCTATGCGCCAAAGGAAGAGGCTCGCAAAGCCATGGACTTGGCGGCGGAGGCCTCCAGGGAGCTTCCAGCCGCCGAACGCCTTGCTCGGTTGCTTTACGACTTTTCCCAAACCCATCCTCCCCGCACCTGGGACGACGAACTGGACGACTATTTTGTCGTGGAGGACATTCGTCCGGGTGTTCTTATCCTTTCCGGAGTGACCATGGACACCGGACCTCTGGAGGTCAAGGTTCCCAAAATCATCACCGACCATTGTAAGGTGGGCTGGCAGATCAACTTGCTGTTGGGAGAGACAAGAAGCGGTTGGAGAATCCTCGAGTCAGGAAATGTTTATCCGCTCTGAGAGGCCAAGAGCCATCGGCCGTCTCATTCAAGTATTTGACGTTTACAACCGTGAAACTTTTCCATGGGCTAAGACGTCCAGCGATTCCCCTGCGATAGAGGCCCTCCGGTTCACGATCCCGTTCCAGTCAGGCCTTTAATGAGGCGGACCTAGAAGTCCGCCTCAAAAATTACCTTGAAAGGACTCCCCTGCCATCGAGATCCTTGAAAACCGAACTCTGTGTTTCTTTCCAACGCATGAGAGCCGCCTTTCAGTGACGGCCGTAAACAATCTGGAAGTGAGCCCTGCGCTGGATCGGCCTTATGAGGCCATGCGCTGAACGGCCATCATCTTGTACAAGTCAAGGGCATGAACCGGCGGAGTCTTTTTTTGGTCTTCCGGTTTGGGTTCCAACGTGATCGCTTCCTGCGGGCAAGTGGGGACGCACACGCCACAGCCGATGCATCGTTTGGAATCCACGTGGGCAATGCCTTCCGCCATGGCAATGGCATCCATCTGACAGCGTTCCACGCAGGTTTCACATCCGACACAGTCCTCTTCACGGACGCGAGCTAGATAATTGCTGACAACAAAGTCGGCAGGTGCAGGAAGTTTTTTCAGATTCTTTAGGATTTGGCAGCAGCATCCACAGCACAGACAGATGTTCATCACTTTCTGAGCGTTGGACGGTTGCAGAACCAGGGCATGCTCTTCGGCCATCTCCAGAATCTTAAGGGCTTCTTCCTGATCGATGGGGCGTCCCAAGCCGTTTTCTTCATAGTATTGGGCCCCGGAGCCGAAAACGAGGCAGGTTTCCAACGGGCGATCACAGCCTTTTCCTACCATGGCGTGTTCTTTGCGGCAAATGCATGGAGCCACAACGATCTTATCCTGCTCCGCAACGATGCGGCGGGCTTCTTCGTAAGGCATAACGCTTTGTTCCGGCGTGATGGAACTGGGCAGAGGAATGGTTCGCAGCTGAGGCGTTTTCAGAGCCAGGCTTTTTTCAAAAAAGACCGGAATGTATTCGTTGACCAAGGCGATAAGTTCTTCGTCCAAAGCGTTCACATGGTATTCCCAGATACCGATGACAAACTGGGCCGCCATGTAACGGGTTTCCGATCCCTTACGCAGGCGAAAAATCAGCCCTTTTTTGGCCATTTCTTCCAATTTGGCAGCCATCTCATGGGGTGGTAATCCGGCTCGTTCGGCGATGCTTTCCACAGGTTCCGGCTTCAAGGAAAGAAGGACTGCCAGCTGGGCTTCTTCCGGCGTAAAGAGTTTCTGAAGGATTTTCAATTCCACGCCTGATTCCGTGCGAGGAAAACCTGCGGGCAGTCGGTCGAGATGTCGTGCGAGCCTTTCGTAGCCGTCGAGTTCGTTCATGGATCTGTCTCCTTCTCGGTTAGCCTTTACGGACGAAAATGCCGTGCCGCCTTTCTTTTCTGGTGTCTTTTCAACCAGGCAGGCTGGCAATAGAAGGCGCATCGAGTCCTGTCAAGCCTTTTTCAAGGGGTGCGGGAAAGGGTCGTTGAAAAGCTGTAGAGATTCTGCTAGCAGAGCGAAGCTTCGCAGAGAGAAAGTGGCGGTGAAAGAAGCAGAGGGGTGTTTTCATGACGTTCAATGAAAGTTTCGAAGGTCTGCTCCATGATGGGGGCACAACGGAGCGGTGGGAAGCCTTGCAGCGGACTCTGGAAAGTATGCACCCGGCCGATGCCGCCCTGCATCTGGCTCAATACAAACCCGAGGATCTCGCTCGCATTGTGGAAGTGCTTGGGCCGGAAAAGGTTCTAACCGTTTTTGAATTTCTACCTTTTGAGACACAAAAAGAAACACTGCCTTTTCTTAGCCGGAATACGGTGGTTAAGCTCATCACCTTGATGCGCCCCGATGATCGGGCCGATCTGGTGGAAGAACTGGACGAGGACTTTCAGGATCGGCTTTTATCCTTGCTGATCAAGGCGGAACGACAAAATCTGCTGAAGCTTCTCACGTACCCCGAAGAAAGTGCCGGGGCCTACATGACCACCGACTACGCCTCCCTCAAAGCCACACAGACCGTTCGGGAAGCCTTGGATGACCTGCGCCTGCAGGCTCCCAAAAAGGAAACCATTTATTACGCCTATGTGGTGGATGAAGGACGTCATCTTGTCGGCATTGTATCTTTGCGGGATCTCATCATGGCCCGCCCGGAAAGTTTGATAGAACGCATCATGTCCCGGCAGGTGATTTCTGTACCGGTGGACATGGACATCGAGTTGGTGGCCAAAGAAATGAGGCATTACGACTTCTTGGCCATGCCGGTGGTGGACGGCGAAAAACGCCTGGTGGGGATCATTACCTACGATGACATCTTTGATGTCATCACAGAAGAAGCCACAGAAGACATGTATCTGTTGGCCAGCTTGGATACGGACGAAAGAATATCGTCGCCGGTCATCAGATCGGTCAAGCTTCGATCTCCCTGGCTTTTGGTGAACCTGGGAACGGCGCTCATCGCCTCCTATACGGTCAGTCTCTTTTCGGAAACCATCGGGCGTTTCGTCGTCCTGGCATCCCTCATGCCTCTCGTCGCCGGCCTCGGAGGCAATGCGGGAACGCAGTCCCTCACGGTGGTCGTGCGTGCCCTTGCTTTAGGGGAAATTCTGGACAAAGGCACATGGCGGGTCGTCTTGCGTCAGATGACCGTGGGATTGTGTAACGGGGCTCTGTGCGGTGCGGTCCTTGCCGTCATCACATTGGCGTGGCACCACAATCCGTGGCTTGCCCTCATCATGTGGCTGGCCATGATTTTTAACATGATCGTGGCAGGATGCTTGGGAGCCCTCGTTCCCATCGTGTTGCGAAAGCTTAAATTGGATCCCGCGTTGGGATCGAGCATCTTTGTGACGGCGGCCACGGATACGGGAGGCTTTTTCTTCTTTCTGGGGTTGGCAACCCTCTTCATGAATCGCATCATGGCAAGCGGTGCCTAAAACGAGCCAAAAGACTCGGCGTTTTCAAGGCCCGCTTGAAGAGGCAAGCATCTCTTCATACAAGGCAACATAAGCCCGTGCTGCTCGATGCCAGCTGAAGTCTTCACGCATGGCCCTTTGCTGCAGGCCACGCCACTTTTCCGAATCCTGAAAAGTGTCCAGAGCCGCCTTTAGAGCCGCTAAAAAAGCCTCCTTGGTGTGCTCGTAAAACTTGAAGCCGGTTCCTGTTTCAGGAAATTGGGCGGCATCCACCACGGAATCATCCAAACCTCCTGTAGCGGCGACAATGGGAATGGTTCCATAACGCATGCTGTACATTTGGTTCAGCCCGCAGGGTTCGTATCGAGAGGGCATGAGAAAGATGTCGCCTCCGGCTTCTAACCGATGAGCCAACCCCTCATCAAAAGCCAGCACCACACGCACACGGTCGGAGTGACACGATTGCGCCTGCATCAGGAGCCGCTCTAAATGAGGATCTCCGGTGCCCAGGACGGCCAGGGATACGGAAAGATCCATCATCTCGTCCAGAGCTTCCAGAACCAGGTCGATCCCTTTCTGATGCACCAGTCGGCTCACCACCACGCACAAAGGGCTATGTCGAACCGCCTCGGGAAATCCCAACTCTTCAAGAACCTTTTCTTTGCACACCTTCTTGCCTTCCAAGCGATCCGCGTCAAAAGGGGCTGCAATGAAAGGGTCTTCGGCAGGGTTCCATTGCACGGTGTCAATCCCGTTCAGGATGCCCACAAGCGCATTCTGACGGCGACGCAAGATGCCGTCCAGGCCGAAACCTTGTTTGGGCTCAAGAATTTCCCTGGCATACCTAGGACTTACGGTAGAAATGCGGTCACTGTAAGCGATGCCCGCTTTAAGGAAATTGCACTGACCGTAAAACTCCATGCCCTCGATGGTGTAAGCTTCCGAGGGCAGGCCCGTCAGGCTGAAGTAGCTTTCTGGAAAGAGACCCTGATGAGCCAGGTTATGGATGGTCAGCAGTGTTCGAACTCGGGCAAAGGCTTGATCATATCGCCAGTGAAAGAACTGACAGGCCGCGGCGAGTGCCGTTTGCCAATCGTGGAGATGCACGATGTCAGGAATCCAATCCAGATGCTTGCAAAGGGGATAAAGAGCTCTTGAAAAGGTGATGAAACGTTCCGCATTGTCTTCGTAATCGCCGCGAAGAGGGTGCACATACAGGTGGGGTCGATCAAAGAATTCGTCTTTTTCCATGAAATAGACAGGGTAAGCCGACGGCCGCATCCATTGCCAGAAATGCACATGGTATGTATGCACGCCGACATGGATGGGAATCCATTCGGCGAGGATCTTGACCGTGTCCCCGTTCCGTTCCACGGCGGGGTAAAGCGGCACGAGAAGCCGCACGTCATGCCCCAAGTTGGCCAAAGCCTCGGGAAGAGCCGCGGTCACATCGGCAAGGCCACCCGTTTTGGCAAAAGGAACGGCTTCCGAAGCACAAAAAAGGATTTTCAACGGCATGAAAGTCTCCCAAGCGTGAAAGGTTTTGGCTTTAACAGATCAAAATGTTTATCATGACAAGGTACGGATGCCAAACTGACTTTTGCAGGCTCCAGGTTTCGAGCGAAGAAAGGGATTTCTTTGGACAGTATCGATCGTCGGCTGCTGGACCACATTCAGCGTTCTTTTCCCATCGAGTCGAGGCCTTACGCCGTGCTGGGGGAAAGGCTCGGCCTTCAAGAACAAGAGGTCCTCTCTCGTATCCAAAACCTAAAGGCCGGGCGCCTGGTTCGCCAGATCAGCGCCATCTTTAACACCGGGGCTTTGGGGTATCAAAGCAGTTTGGTGGCCATGGCGGTGCCGGAAGCCTTTACGGAGCAGGCGGCTCACGTGGTGAATGCGTACCCGGGGGTCAGCCATAACTATCTTCGGCCTGCTTCCTTTAACCTATGGTTTACCATTGCCGTGCCACCCGGCAAGAGCCTAGAGGACGTGGTGGCCAGGCTGTCCCGGGAAGCCGGAGGATGGCCCACGCTCATTTTACCCGCTCTAAAAAAATACAAACTCGCCGTCGTGCTGGATGTGCTGGAAGATTCGGAAGCCGATACTTCAGCAGTAGGATTCCCCGAAGCTTCACTGGAATCCTTGAAACGTTTTCATGCCTCGGAACATAACGTGAGGCTGGTTCGATGCCTTCAGGAAGATTTGCCTATGGTTCCTCGCCCCTTTGCGGCATGGGGTCGGTCTCTGGGCATGAATGATGAAGATCTCATGGACGTTATCCGCCAATGGTTGGCTTGGAGCTGGATTCGACGCTTTGCGGCCGTACTCAATCACCGCCAGGCGGGGTTTGGCGCCAACGGTATGGTTGTGTGGCAATGTGACTCATCACGCATTGACGCTTCAGGCATGGCTCTGGCCGCTTTTCCGGAAGTCAGCCACTGCTACCAAAGACCTCTTCATGCTGAATGGCCTTACAACCTCTACGCCATGATCCACGCCAAAACGGAAAATGAATGCCGAAAAATCGCCGAAAGGCTTTCCAAAGCCGTCGGGCTTGATGAATACCGCATTCTTTTCAGCACTCGAGAATTTAAAAAAATCAGGCTCAAACTTTTTTGGAATGAACCGTAACAGGAGTTTGGCTCGTGGAAGACCGCCAGGAATACGAACGTCGCAAGAAGGCTATTTTTGATCAAATGTCCAAAAGAGGGCAGCAGCGCATTTTGAAAATGGGCTACGAAAACTGGGATCCTTTTCAGGAACCCAAAGATCCTCGAGAACAGATCCGCAGTGCGACGGCTTTACAAGCCGGGATGATTCTTGCCGAGTTTTATCAGAGCCAAGGGCATGATGAGCGGCTGCGAAGCCATCACAAGGAACTGGTGGATCTATGCCGCGGGTTGCTGCGCCAGGACACCAGAGCCATGGCTGTGTATGCTTTTTGCCGCTGGTTCGAACGCACTCAAGGGGAAAAGGCCTGAGCCATTCCCTTCGTCTCCGCCCCAAGGCTTTCGGGTGGGATCAAGCCTGCCGGTGCGTTTGGTGTGCAAACCACTCACAGCTTGTGCCAACGGCTCAAAATTTTTGCTGTCTTCAGAAAACTTTCGGCCCCCTGGATCATCACGACACCCCTTGGCATGGGCGAAGTTCGACCATCTCTTCGGGGGTCAAATCTCGAACCTTTCGAATGCTCACATGATAGTAAAGATCCTGTCCGGCCAGAGGATGATTGAAATCCAAAACCACCCCTTCGGCATCTTTCGATTGAACATAATAGCTATACCGAGCGCCCGTGCGGTCGTTGGAGGCGACAACCCATTTGCCGGGCTGAAGACCACGGCCCTGAGGAAAGTCTTCAAAAGAGCGACGCTTCACCTGGCGGGGATCATAGGGCCCGAAAGCCTCGTCGGCGGGAATCACAAACTCAAGTGTTTCCCCTTCCTTGTGTCCCAAAAGGCGGGCTTCCAGCGAAGGAAGAACCTGACCGTAGCCTACAGCGAAATTCATGGCCGCAGGCTCGTCTCCTCCAAGGATCACAGAGCCGTCTTCAAGGGTGACGGTATATTCCAGCACCACAAGGCGGTCTTTGAGCACTTCCAATGGAGCTTTCTCGTCCACTGACACGATCTTTTCTCCAGGTTAAGGGAACTTTACTTTTTCCTTGAGAGCCTCAGGGAGCTTAGTCCTCCAGAGGATACCCTAGGGCTTGGGCCCGTTGTCGGTGTTTGGCCGCATTCTTCTCGTCCCCCAAGGCTTCGTAGGCCACATAGAGATTGAAATGAGCCGGGGCGAAATCCGGTTTGATTTCCAAAGCTCGAAGAGAAGCTGCAACGCTTTCCTGCCATTCTTCCCTTTGAATGTGGGCGATGGCCAGGTTGTTATAGGCTTGTAAAAGATTCGGCATCAGCTCGACCGCTTTTCGACAGGCGGCGATGGCAGCCTGAGGGTCTCCCTTTTGAAGGTGCGCAAAACCGAGATTGCTATAGGCCATCGCAAGGGTCGGATCCAGTTCCAGAGCTTTTCGGTTGGCCTCGATGCACTTGTCCAAATCGCCTTCCTGAAATAGAAGCCCCCCTAAATTCACATAGGCTTGGGCCATGGAAGGATCACAGGCGATGGCCTGACGAAATTCCGCAATGGCTTCCGCGCGCAGCCCCTTACGAGCGTAGGCTAGGCCTAGGTTGTAGTGAAACACGGGCGAGTCAGGCTCGAAGAAAATCCGCTCACGAAGGTAGCGAATATATTGATTGAGATCCGAATCAAGCTGCTTTGCCTCTTTGGAAGAATCGGTCATGGTCGTCCTCGCACCAATGATTTGTCCGTCCTAGGACGGGGGTGACGGCGTCCCCACAAAAGGGAATTCACACCTGCTTTTGAAATCGCCCGGGGAACCTAACAAGGCCACAAGGCACTGTCAAGAAAAGCTCAAACGAGGGAAAGATTCAGCATCTGTGCCACTCCATCCACCTCGGCAAAACGAACGGTGACGCGGGAAGCCTGCACGAGCACGCACAATGACCATTGCATGGAATGCCATTTCACCTACACCGGATAACGTGAGGAACTCTCGGAGATACTACCGGGCATTGGACGAGGGTTTTGAACGGCAAACGCATGTCCCCGTCGTACAAACGATCTGAAACCTTTTCCCCTTGAGTCCTCTTGGAGGAGATGGTTCTCTGTTTTTGAGCCTACCGGACTTTTCAGCCTGTGACGGCAGGGGGAGCATGGCGTGGAAACCCCAAAGGATCGGCACCCTGGGACGCGCGGTCATCGGCCGGGTTTTTTGTTGACAAAGCTTGAAACCGAAGTTTATAGAGGTGTGGGCTGCGAGTGAATAGATTCACTTTCTCATTTACCAGGGGCGAATGGATCGGCGGAAGCGCAAAGGCTTCCGATGTTGCTGTTTTTCTATCACAAAGGAGAGGACCATGAGTGAAGAGGCCAAGGCAAAGATTCTTGAGTACATGAAAACCCAGAAAAAAACCAAGCTCTACTTCAACGACCTTTGCAAGGCCGTGCCTGAGCTCAAGATGCGTGAAGCAAAAAAGATCATCAACGAGCTTGTGGAGGAAGGCAAGGTCAAGTATTGGTCGAGCGGCAGCACGACCCTTTACATGCTGCCCGGCGTGGATGACGTGGCGGCTGAAGAGGAAAAAATGAAATAGTTTTAGGGGTGTTCGCCCAAGGAAGCAGGTTCGGGCTCAAGGTATGAGCTGGAGCAAGGCTGCCGGAACCGAAGGCTTCTTTGGGCGTCGGTGTGTGAGCGGGTTTTCTCATTCTCTCAAGGAGGTAAAAGGATGGCTTTAAAGCATGCGACCCCAATGCTTGATGAACTGGAAAAGGGTCCATGGCCGAGCTTCGTGACCGACATTAAGCGCGTGGCGGCCAGAAAACCCATGTGCGAAGACCTTCTGGGGCTCTTGGAAATGTCCTATGAGCACAAAGAGGGGCACTGGAAACACGGCGGCATCGTGGGTGTTTTCGGTTACGGTGGCGGCGTGATCGGGCGGTACTGCGACCGGCCGGATCTCTTCCCCAACGTGGCTCATTTCCACACCATGCGTGTCAATCAGCCGGCAAGCAAGTTCTACACAACTGAAGTGCTGCGCAAACTGTGCGACATTTGGGAAGAACACGGCAGCGGCTTGACCAACATGCATGGGTCCACCGGTGACATCATTTTGCTGGGGACCACCACGGATCAGCTGGAGCCCATCTTTTACCGGCTGACCCATGAGCTGGGCATGGACCTGGGCGGTTCCGGATCCAACATGCGGACTCCGGAGGGGTGTGTAGGCAAGGCCCGTTGCGAATGGTCCTGTCTGGACACGCAAGACATCATTTATGACATCACGATGCGGTATCAGGACGAGCTTCATCGTCCCATGTTCCCTTACAAGTTCAAGTTTAAGGCTTCTGGATGCCCCAACGACTGCGTGGCAGCCATTGCCCGCGCCGATTGCTCCATCATCGGAACCTGGCGGGACAAAATCCGCATTGATCAAGAAGCCGTGCGCGCCTATGTGGGAGGCGAACTGGTTCCCAACGGCGGATCCCACGGGTTTGAAAAACGGAAACTGGACATTCAGAAGGAAGTCATTGATCTCTGTCCTACCCGCTGCATGGAATGGGACGGCAAGAACCTGAAAATTTGGGATGAAGACTGCACGCGCTGCATGCATTGCATCAATGTGATGCCTCGGGCCTTGAGGCCGGGGACCGACGTGGGAGCCACCATTCTGTGCGGCGCCAAAGCCCCCATTTTGGAAGGTGCCCAGCTCTCCAGCGTCATTATTCCTTTCTTGAAGATGGAACCGCCTTACGAAGAATTCCACTCTTTCGTGGAAAAGATGTGGGATTGGTGGATGGAAAACGGCAAGAACCGCGAGCGTCTGGGTGAACTCATTCAGCGGCTGGGCTTGAGGGAATTCCTGAAGGCCGTGGAAGTGGAACCCGATCCGCGCATGATCAATACGCCTCGCTTTAATCCTTACATCTTCTACGATCCGGCGGATGTGCCTGGCGGCTGGGAACGCGATGGAAAAGCTTACCGCGAACGGCATCATGCATAGGAGGAGACACCATGCCATTCGATCCTAATGACATCATGAAAGACCGTCTTACCGATATCGGTCCCCCCAAATACGACAAGTTTTTCCCTCCATTTATCAAGGAAAACTACGGTAAATGGAAATATCATGAAATTTTGGAGCCGGGTGTTCTGGTCCATGTCTCCGAAACAGGTGCCGAAGTCTACACGGTGCGCGTAGGGGCGGCTCGTCTCCTGTCGGTGGATTTGATTCGAGACATCTGCGATATCGCTGACAAGCACTGCGGCGGTTATGTGCGCTGGACGACTCGAAACAACATCGAATTCATGGTCGATGACAAAGCCAAACTCAAACCCTTGATCGACGAACTGAAAAGCCGTGGGAACTGGTTTCCCATCGGCGGCACGGGCGCCAGCGTGACCAACGTCGTTCATACCCAAGGCTGGATCCATTGTCATACACCGGCCATCGATGCCTCAGGTATCGTCAAGGCGGTCATGGACGAACTGTATGAATATTTCGGCTCGCACAAGCTTCCGGCTCAGGTGCGTATCTCTCTGGCCTGCTGCTTGAATATGTGCGGCGCCGTCCATTGTTCGGATATCGCCATTCTGGGTGTGCACCGTAAGCCGCCCATCATCGAGCACGAACGTGTTCAGAACGTCTGCGAAATTCCGTTGGTCATCGCGGCGTGCCCGACGGCCGCCATCAAGCCGAAAAAGGTCGGGGACTATAAGAGCGTCGAGATCAACGAAAACCGCTGTATGTTCTGCGGGAACTGCTACACCATGTGTCCGGCCCTGCCCTTGGCAGACGGTGAAGGTGACGGTATCGCTTTGTGGGTGGGTGGCAAGGTGTCCAACTCCCGTGTGCCGCCTAAGTTCTCCAAGCTGGCCGTGCCTTATATTCCCAACGAACCGCCGCGTTGGCCGACTACGGTGCAAACCATTAAGAAGATGCTGGAAACCTACGCTTCCGATGCGCGGCGTTATGAGCGTATCGGAGAGTGGATCGAACGCATCGGGTGGGAACGGTTCTTTGAAAAAACAGGAATCGAATTCCGCCATGAACACATTGACGACTACCGGCTCGCCATGACCACCTGGCGGACCACAACGCAGTTCAAGTTCTAAAAAGGCAGGTGCCGTCGTCCCTTCAAAGGGGGCCGGCGGCACCGCTGGTGAACCGACGATGCTGCACCACACTCCGCGTCTGTTGATCGCAGCCTTGCGGGGAGGAGCCGGCAAGACGCTGGTGACCACTGGCCTTGCCGCCGCTCTGTCTCGAGGCAAGGGGCTGCATGTCGTGCCTTTCAAAAAAGGGCCGGACTACATTGACGCGGGATGGCTCAGCTGTGCGGCGTCCTCACCCTGTTACAACCTCGATCCCTACTTGATGACCCCAAAGAAGATCCTGCAATCCCTCGTGCATCGGGCTCGAGGGGCGGATTTGGCTCTCATCGAGGGAAACCGAGGGCTTTACGACGGGGTGGATGCTGGAGGAACCTGTTCTTCGGCTGAGCTGGCCAAGCTTCTCAAAGCCCCCGTGGTCCTTGTCTTGGATGTCACCAAGGTGACGCGAACCGCGGCCGCTATGGTCTTGGGATGCCAGCGTCTGGATCCTCAAGTGAACGTGGCGGCAGTGGTGCTCAATCGCGTTGCCGGATCCCGCCATGAAAGGGTTGTTGCAGAATCCATTCGCAGGGACTGCGGCGTTCCTGTTCTCGGGGTGCTTCCTAAGGATGTGGGGATTATGTTTCCCGAACGTCACATGGGGCTTTTGCCGGTTCAGGAACACCTGTGTTTGCAGGACACCTTGGAGAGGCTTTCCGAGTGCATGCTGCGGTATGTGGATGTGGACGGCATTCTCAACGTGGCGCGCACCGCGGAGCCGCTCGGGCAGCCTGCTGAAGCGCTCGCGCAGGGCTCCAGCCGTGGTTTTTTGGAGCCCGTTCGCATCGGCGTGATCCAAGATCGGGTTTTTCAGTTCTATTATGCGGACAATCTGGAAGCCCTTCAAGAAGCGGGTGCGGAGTTGGTGTTCATGGACAGTACGACGACACCCGTCTTGCCTGACGTGGATGCACTTTATATAGGAGGAGGGTTTCCTGAAACACACCTTTCCCTGCTCGTTGCCAATGTGACCTTCCGAGAATCCGTTCAAGAAGCTGTCGAAAAAGGACTTCCCGTTTATGCGGAATGCGGGGGACTGATGTATCTTTCCCGAGGCATTCAGACGGCTCAGGGACTCTACCCCATGGTAGGGATTTTTCCCTTTTCGGTGCTCATGGGCACAAAACCTCAGGGGCACGGCTACACGGTTTTGGAGACGGTTCGAGAAACACCGTTTTTTCCTGAAGGGATCCAGCTAAAAGGGCACGAATTCCATTATTCGCGAGTGGTCGATGTGCGTGGACTCGTGGAGTGCGCTTTTCGTGTGAAAAAGGGATTCGGGGTCTTGGAAGGTCGCGATGGAGTATGCTATAAAAACGTGATGGCAACTTATACCCACCTGCACGCCTTGGGCTGTGAAGCCTGGGCCCAAGGGATGGTGCAAGCTGCCAGGCGATACCGGGCGAGCCGGGAAGGGGGGGTGATGCAAGACTGTTTGGCAAGATCCCTCATAGGACAGAGCCCCGTATGACGGTTGTCTACGGAAGATTCCAAAACAAAGGAGGTTGTTTCCATGGCACAAGTTGAATACAAAGGGAAAGTGTTCAACCTTGACGAGGATGGCTTCATCGACAGCTTTGACAACTGGTGCCCGGAATGGGTCGAGTACGTCAAGGAATCGGAAGGCATTCAAGAATTGACGGAAGAACACTGGAAAATCATCCATGTGCTTCAGGACTACTACCGGAAGCACGGGATCGCTCCCATGGTCCGGATCCTCACCAAGGTGACCGGCTACAAGCTGAAATACATCTACGAGCTGTTCCCGAGCGGACCGGGCAAGGGAGCTTGTAAGATGGCCGGCCTGCCGAAACCCACGGGCTGCGTGTAGGGAAAGCGCTTCCCCGAAGGGATTTTTTCCAGCCCTTCGGGGGATTTTTCAAGGCGTCAAACAAGGCCCGAAAAGAAAGACGGCAGGCCTTTTTGGTCCTGGGGCATGAGAAAAGAATCACGAACCGGACCCGAGAAAGGGAGCTTAATTTTCCTTGACTTTGCCCGGCTGGGTCAGTAAAGGCCTTGACGGCATCAGCTAAACGGTACGGGCGGAGGGTCGGCCTGCCGCCGAGTTTTCACAAGATCACATGAGGAGGACGATGTATTATGTTTAAAGTGACGGTAGACAAGAGCAAGTGCACCGGCGACGGCGAGTGCGTGGATGTGTGTCCCGTGGACGTCTACGAGCTCGTGGACGGCAAGGCCGAGCCTGTCAATGAAGACGAATGCCTCGGCTGCGAAAGCTGCGTGGAAGTTTGTGAAAGCGACGCCATCACGGTGGAAGAAGTCTAGAGACAGCGAGCCCCCTTAAAGGCGACCGAAAAAAGCCCGGAAGATGGTTCAATCTTCCGGGCTTTTTACGTCCATGCTTTTCATAAGCAGACGTTTCATCAAAGAAAAACCCTCTCCGCCTTTGGAATAGGGGGAGAGGGTGGGAAGCATGTGAAGCTTCTGAAGGCTCTTTAGCTTTGACCTTCCTTTTTCGGATGGCACTGCACGCATGTGGTGGGAGCGTTGCTTTGAGGATTTTGAGCCTTCAGCTTTTTGTGGCATTCTTGGCAATTGCCATGCATGGCCAGCTTGAGATTCAGCTTTTGTTGCTCCGGAGGCAGCTTCTTTTCGCCTTCAATGGTCGGTTCATTGTGGCATTCCTGGCATTTCTGCACAGGATCTCCCTGCTTCCAGACATTCTTGCCACCCTCGTACTTGTGATGGCAGTCGGCACACGCGATCTTGTAATCTTCGGCATGTTTCTTGTGAGTGAACTGCACATTGCCCTTGGTATGGGAGGGCCACAGGGTGGAATTCATAGTGATCACATCCGGAGCATCTGCGGCCACGGCGACGAGAGCTCCCACAAACAAAGCCACGGCAACACAAACCGACGGAACGAACCAAGCCTTTCTTTTCACCGTGTCACCTCCTTCCTCGTTACAAGTTCTCTTTGTGATTCCATTCACGGCCGCGATTATAGTGACGCTCTTAGGAAAGCGTCAAGATATTTCGGGGCCGAAATCGTTTCTTGACAGGTTCTAAGCCCGGTGGAGTATATAGAGCTAAAATGTTTGCTGGCAGGGGCTCACACAAGGAGGCGCATTATGCTCTTTATGGCCATTTTTAGTTACGCTCCCGAAGATCGGGACCGTGTCATTCAGCGCACGGAACAGCTGCCCGAAGTGCCCGGAACAGAGATGAAAGGGGAGTGGTTTGATGTGACAGGGCATCGAGTGTTTCGACTTTTTGAAGCGGAAGATGAGGCCCATCTAGCGGCTGCGGTGTTTCAGTGGACGGACCTTGGGGTCGCAGAAGTGGTGCCTGTGATGGAGACCAAAAAGGCCCTGAAGCTCCTGCGTCGAACATCTAAAAAGCCTTAGGAAACGGAATCCAAGAACGGAAAGTTCGGCGTCCTCCTCAAGTCACGGCGAACGCGAACATGGCCATCTTGTCAAGGGACGGCCCCAAATGTCCGGCCCTGGAGGCAAGAAAGGGGGATGAGGCTCACTTTTCGAGCGATTGAGCATCGTGGTTTTTGGTCCCACGTGGTGCCCCGGAAAATAAGGGGAGAATAGGGAAGGCGGTGCGAGACCGCCGCGCTGGGCCGGCGCTGTAAGCGGGGATGCCTTCGAAGCAAAGCCACTGCTTCCATTTGGGAAGCGGGAAGGTTCGAAGAGTCAGAAGATCCGCAAGCCAGAAGACCTGCCACGGGGAAAACAAACAGGCCGAATGTTTACCTGTGCCTGAGGGTAAGCCTTCGAGGTCTTGGGACCTCGAAGGCTTTTTTTATGGAACCGTTGAATATCGCCGATGGAGGTTCATCTGCATGGAAAAAGAACTGCACAACATTTTGGAAAGCCTTGAGCCTTTGGACCCTCATTGGGAAGCTCAAGCCTGGGAAAGGCTTCGGTCTCAAATACGGCCTCGAGGTTCTTTAGGGCGTCTGGAAGAGATGGCGGCTCGGCTGGGGGGAATTTCGAGAAGCCTGTCCCCGGATGTTTCCAAGAAACTCATTTTCACCATGGCCGGGGATCACGGGGTTGTGGAAGAAGGGGTGAGCGCTTACCCGCAGGAGGTCACGGCGCAGATGGTTTTCAGTTTTCTTCAGGGGTGGGCCTCCATCAATGTTTTGGCGGACCATGTGGGAGCGGATGTGCGTGTGGTGGATTTTGGAGTGGCTTCCGATCTTCCCGAGGACTGGGGCGTCATACGGCGGAAAATAGGGAAAGGCACCCGCAACTTCACCCATGGGCCGGCCATGGAGCGACACGAGGCCGTACGCGGCCTTGTGGAAGGGGCTCGTCTTGTCTTGGCGGCTGTTCGTGACGAGGGATATGGCCTTATCGGCACGGGGGACATGGGTATTGGAAACACAACACCCTCGACGGCCATTGCGGCCGTTTTCACTGGAAAGCCCGTCAAGGACCTCACAGGTCGTGGTACCGGCATTGACGATGCCGCCTGGGAACGCAAGGTGCGTGCGGTGGAAAAGGCTCTGAGGGTCAACCAACCCAACAGGCTGGATCCGGTGGATGTGTTGGCAAAGGTGGGCGGCTATGAAATCGCCGGGCTTGCGGGAGCGGTTCTGGGTGCCGCCGCGGCGCGGGTGCCCGTGGTGTGTGACGGTTTTATTGCGACGGCTGGAGCCCTTATCGCCTGCCAGATAGATCCCCGAGCCAAGGACTATCTTTTCGTGTCGCATCGCAGTCAGGAAGTGGGCCATGGCGCCATGATCGAGCTTCTCGGACTTCCTCCCTTGCTGGATCTGTCCATGCGGTTGGGGGAAGGCACCGGAGCGGCTCTGGCCATGAGCCTGGTGGAGGCTTCAGCACGCGTTCTTCGGGACATCCGGACTTTTGAGGAGGCCGGTGTCACAGATACCGGCCATTGATCCTATGGCGGTCGATCCGTGGTTTCCGCGGCCGTGCTCTACCGGTCCACGCGCACCACGGCGCCGCCCCTGATTTGAAGGATGGGATAATGACGTTCCATATGGCCGTCGGGGGCAAACCGCATGGGTCCCAAGGGACCATTGGGCAATGCCACTCGCAGCAGCCATTGTCGAAAGCGCATGCGGTCCGGCTTGCCTTCCTTGAGGACCTGTTCGCGAGCGGCCAGAGTCAGCAAGGCCGCCGTGTAAGCCTGAGCGGCCAGAAAGTCTGGTTCTTCCCCGTAGGTTTCCCGATAGTCTCTGGCAAAGGCGTCCTGAACGGGATCTGAGATGCCGGGTCCATCCCCTCGAAAAGCGGATGGGAACAGGGCGCCTTCCAGATAGGCTCCGCCCGCAGATAAAAGGGATTTTTCTTCCCAGAGATTCGTCCCCAGAAGTGTGACCCCCACCACATTGTAATAGGGGAGTTGCGGAGCGATCAGGGCAATGGTTTCGGCAGCATCGGGAATGAATAAGGCGTCCAAAGGGGTTTCCGAAATTTCGGCGCCTGATCCTTTGGGGGCATGTTGAGCGACAACTTGAAGGGGGCCTTTAAAATCCGTCATGCCCGAAGGATAAGACGTATCCACCACCACTTTTCCCCCGAGTTCTTTAACCTTGCGGACAAAAATCTCTCTTAAGGCGCGGCCATAGGGTTCTTCCGGATAAAGCACTCCAAAATTGTTAAACTTCATGGTGTTTCGACAATATGTGACCAAAGCGCCGACCATGTCCTGATGATCTAGGAAAGCGTGAAAGAGAAACGGTGTCTGCTGGGTGACTTGTCGTTTTTCCGTAAAGCTGACAACAGGAATACCTTTTTCATTGACCATGGGCAGGATCACTTCCGCGCTCTTCGGGCTCAGGGGTCCCAGCACCGCCAGAACTCGTTCTTCTTGAACCAACTGGTTCAAAGCGCTGGAGGCCACATCGGGGTTGGCTTGAGTATCCGCGAGGACCAACCTGGCCGGTGATCCATGAAAGAGCTTTTCCCAATGTCTCAGGGCCAAGGCCACACCTTTGACCAATCGTCTTCCGTGTGTGCTGTGCGGTCCGCTTAAAGGGACCATGCATCCCAGCTTTTGGGGATCAGCCGCCGGCAGGGGTGCCATGGTACCTCGAAGTTCTTCGCCAACGTTGAGCGTGACGGGGTGGTCGGGGTATTGAGCCATCAGTTTCAGCAGAGCGTCACGACGACGTTCAGGGGGACTCCATTGAATGCGGCGATAAAGCAAAAAGGGCACAAGTCGTTGGGAACTGTAAGTCTGAAGCGCCCGTTCCACCGTTTGTCCATCGAGGGTCAAGACCAAGGACAATGCTTCATGATCCAGAAGTTTTTGATCTTCGGGGGAAGGTTGAGCGGCATAGCCCTTGTCCAGCCAGAAGAGGGCCCCGTCCACGTTTCCCGCATCGCGGTGGAGACCCACCAAAAGCCGAATGAGTCTCTGTCTCCAGGCTGGCTGGGGTGCCGTGGCTTCCCACAAGGCCTGGGCTTCTTCGATAAGTTTTTTACGATTTTCTCCGTCATGCCATCGTGCCTCGAGGATTCCTAAGCGTGCCGTCACGGCATCACGCCATTGGGGAAATTCCTTGAGGGCCGTCTCATAGGCTTGGCGAGCCGCTTTAGGGTTTTGAACTTGAAGCCAGATGTCCCCTTGGGCCGTGATGGCTGCAGGAGCAATGGCGTTGGAAGGGAAAAAATAGGCGATGCGCTGAAAGGCAGCCAGGGCGGCATCCAAACGACCGGCTTCTCGAGCCGCCACGGCCTCTTTCCAAAGCGCTTGAGCTTCCGCGGGGGGTGGCTCATGGAACACAGATTCAGGAATAAGAACACGCACCTGCTGACGCGGTGCGCAGCTCAAGACAAAGGTCACCAGCAAGAGCGTGCAGGCAAGAAGCCGTGAAGCTTTTTTAGCGGTCATATTGTTCCTTCAAGCGAAAAAATACGCCACGAACAGAAACCAATGCCAGATCTCTCGAATCCGCCGTCCTGGATGGCACAAGGGGCACGTGCGGTGATCACGTGCCCCTTGTGTCTTCGGCTGCCTATCAAAAATCGGCCGAGACCGCAAGACTTTGCGGCTCGGCTTCATTCTTTTTACTTGTCCTTGACCTCTTCAAAATCCGCGTCCACCACATCGTCGTCGCTCTTACGACCCGAAGAGGACGCTCCCGCGGAGGCTCCCTGTGAGCCTGCCTGAGCCTGCTGTTCGGCTGTTCTCTTGTACATTTCTTCGGCCAGTTTGTGAGAAACCTGGGTCAATTGTTCCATTTCCTTTTCGATGGCTCGTTTGTCGTCGCCTTCCATGGCCTTGCGAAGCTTTTCAATCTGAGCGTCAATCTGGCTTCGAGTGGCCGCATCCACTTTGTCGCCCAAATCCCTCAGCGTTTTTTCGGTGCTGTAAATAAGGGCGTCGGCCTGATTGCGCGTATCCACCAATTCTCGACGCCTTTTGTCCTCTTCAGCATGCATTTCGGCTTCTTTGACCAGCCTTTCAATTTCATCTTGAGACAGACCGCTGGAGGCGGTGATTTTAATGGACTGTTCCTTTCCGGTGGCTAAGTCTTTCGCCGATACGTGCACAATACCGTTGGCGTCGATATCGAAGGTCACCTCGATCTGCGGGACACCGCGAGGAGCCGGTGGAATGCCGACTAGATCGAAGCGGCCAAGGGTCTTGTTGTCCGCGGCCATGGGCCGTTCCCCTTGCAGGACATGGATGGATACTGCTGTTTGGTTGTCCGTGGCCGTGGAAAAGATCTGGCTCTTTCGAGTGGGAATCGTGGTGTTGCGTTCGATGAGTTTGGTCATGACACCGCCCAAGGTTTCGATACCCAGGGAAAGCGGGGTCACGTCCAACAAAAGCACATCTTTGACTTCGCCGGAAAGCACCGCCGCCTGAATCGCGGCTCCAACGGCCACCACTTCATCGGGGTTGACCCCCTTATGAGGTTCCTTGCCGAAGAATTCTCGTACTTTTTGTTGTACGCGAGGCATGCGTGTCATACCACCGACCAGGATCACCTCATTGATATCTGCGGCTGTAAGCCCTGCGTCCTGCAACGCTTGACGCATGGGTGGGACGAGCTTTTCGATCAAGTCTTCGGTGAGAGCCTCCAGTTTGGCTCGAGTCAATTTCATGTTGAGGTGCTTAGGGCCCGTGGCATCCGCCGTGATAAAAGGCAGATTGATATCCGTTTCCGTGGTGGACGAAAGCTCGATCTTGGCCTTTTCCGCAGCTTCTTTAAGGCGCTGCAAGGCCATTTTGTCGTTACGAAGATCGATTCCCTGATCTTTCTTAAACTCGTCCGCCAACCAGTCAATGATGCGTTGGTCGAAATCCTCACCGCCGAGATGCGTATCCCCGTTGGTGGATTTCACCTCAAAGACACCGTCTCCGATTTCCAGAATAGAAATATCGTACGTGCCGCCGCCCAGATCAAAGACGGCGATTTTTTCGTCCTTCTTTTTATCCAACCCATAAGCCAGGGCGGCTGCTGTGGGTTCATTGATGATACGAAGCACATTAAGCCCTGCGATCTTGCCGGCGTCTTTGGTGGCCTGCCTTTGACTGTCATTGAAATAGGCGGGGACGGTGATGACCGCATCGGTGACCTTTTCTCCCAGATAGTCTTCCGCGGTCTGCTTCATTTTCATGAGGATGTAGGCGGAAATTTCCGTGGGACTGTATTGCCTTCCTCGAATGAGAATGTGAGCGTCCCCGTTGGCGGCTTCCACGATCTTGTAAGGCAAGATTTCGAGGTCTCGTTGAACTTCTTTTGATTTGAACTTACGGCCGATGAGCCGTTTGACGGCAAAGACCGTATTTTCCGGGTTGGTAATGGCTTGTCTTTTCGCCACTTGGCCCACAAGCCGCTCTCCACTGTCCGTAAAGGCCACCATGGAAGGCGTCGTTCGGCCTCCTTCGGAATTGGTCAAAACCTTGGGTTCTTTCCCTTCCATGACGGCCACAACCGAGTTGGTTGTGCCCAAATCAATGCCGATAACCTTTGCCATTGTTTGTGCCTCCTTGAAGGAAGATCGAAGTAAAAAAGACAAAATCTAAAAATAGCTGTGCCCTTTAAGACACCCCGTCACGAGCCTCAACAAGTTCAACCGGGACTTTCCGATTCGTGGGAAGAGGATACGGTGCGCGACCCTCGGCTCACAGCCACCAAAGCCGGCCTGAGAAGCCGATCATGCAGGGTGTAGCCCCTTTGAAATTCCTGAATCACCGTGTTGGGTGGGTATTCCTGTGAATCCTGCTGCAAAATAGCTTCATGAAAGCAGGGGTCAAATTCCTTGCCTTGAGATTCAAACGGTCTACAGCCAAAACGCGCCAAGGTGTCCAGGAAATGCTTATGGGTCATCTTGACCCCTTCCAACAGGGTCTGATTGTCACTATCCTGCTCCGCATGCTGAATGGCCCGTTCCAGATTGTCGACCACGGACAAGAGTTCCCGAATGAGGCTTTCATTGGCGTATGCGATGGCCTCGGTCCGATCCCGTTCCAAACGCTTCCGCGTGTTCTCCATGTCCGCCGCTTGACGGAGCAGCTTGTCTTTCAAAGATTGTATTTCGGCTTCTTTTTCTTCCAAAAGAGCCTTCAGGTCGCCGCCGAAAGGGGCCTCTTCGCCCGTTCCCGCATCGGTGGACGCGGAAACGTCACCGCTTGGATCCACCCTGGGTTCTTCGTTGGTCCCCGGCTTGCTTTCTTCGTTCATAAGTTAAAGTCCTCCATATCCCCTACCGTTTCCTTAACTGGCATTCTCTAATCATTCCCACGGGCTCTGTCAGCGTGTCCCCGTGGCTGCTGTTCAAGTTTTTTTAGGAAGAGTCGCTTTGTTGCGAAAGGGAGGCTTCTTCCGGTTCTTCCAAGAAGTGACTCAGAAGGGAAGCCGTAAAGGTCACAACGGGAATGATGCGCGAATAATCCATGCGGGTCGGCCCAATGACGCCAAGCACTCCCAAAATGGTTTCGCCTCGACCATAGGGCGAAGAAACCACGCTCATTTCATGCAGTTCGCTGATGTCGCTTTCGGTTCCCAGAATAATTTGCACCTGTCGAGAAGGGTCCAGAGCTCGGTCCAACAATCGAACGATACGCGATTTATCTTCAAAAGCTTCCAGAATACGCCGCATGCGCTCCACATCGGCAAACTCGGGGTTGCTCAACAGATGCTTGTGCCCTTCAATATGCACGTCGGTACTTTCCATGGCCTCCTGCAAAGCGCGTCGGCTCAGCTCCAGAGCTCGAGTGAACAGCTGATCAAAAAGAGCCTTTTCCCCCTCCATTTCCTGAAGGATCCGTTCCTTGACGCGGCTCAAGGGAATGTCCTGAAGAACTTCGTTGAGGTACCGAGAATATTTGTCCAAATTGTCCTGGGGAATGTCTTCGTCCCATTCCACCAGCGTGTGTTGCACCAGCCCAGAGGCGGTGATCAGAACGACCAATATCTGACGAGGCCGCAACCGAACGAATTCAATGTGTTTGAACCGTGTGGCACTCAGCCTGGGCCACAAAACAATACCTGCCTGCCGACAAAACCGCGAAAGCACCTGGCTGGTGCGACGCAAAAGCTCTTCGATATCCACGCGCCCTGAAGTAAAGGCCTTGCGAATCAGAGCCTGCTGTCTCTTTTCCAGCTCTCGAATTTTGAGCATGGAATCCAGATACAATCGCAGGCCCTTGTCCGTCGGAACCCGCCCGGCCGATGTATGCGGCTGATGCAAAAGACCCATCTCTTCGAGATCGGCCATGATGTTTCGAATCGTGGCCGAACTGACGTTCAGCCCATAGTGCTTGGAGACGGTGCGGGATCCCACAGGTTCCCCGCTGCGAATATAGCCGCACACAACCGCTTCCAGGACCTTTTGATTTCTTTCGCTCAGCTTCATGCACTTCGCCCCGTCCGACGTTAGCACTCCATGCCAATGAGTGCTAAGCGAACATAGTGTTATCGTGTAATTTTGTCAAGGTAAGATCACAGATTGGAGGTCAGGAAGGAGCAGGGGGGACTTGGAAATGAACGCCAAGGTTGACGCGAAAGCTTATGGCGCCTTTCAGGTCATTTCCGCGAAGCCTGTCCTCGGTTTGAACACAAAACCACACCGAAGCACTCATCGGTGCTTGGGGAACGGACGTATCCGCGGAAATGACCAATCAGGAGGGTTCCGAAGCGCCCTTATCGGCGGTTACTGTTTCACCATATCGAAATCTTGAAACAGATGAATAAAGTCTTCCTGAAGTTTGAAGCAACTCATCTTAATCCCAGCTTCGGATTGGTTGTGAAAGGTGAGAATGATTTTTCCCGGGGTGGAGGCATCCTTTTCGATGCGGCCGATTTCCTCCAGATCTCGAAGGACCCTTTTTTCATCGCAATCGGGCTTCAATTGAATCCACATCTTTTTCATAGGACCTCCTTTGGGGACCGATCTAAGCGGTTTCAGGCGCCTCTTGATGGTAAAGGGTTACTTCCTTTCGCACCTTTTCCAGACATTTGGAGACGCACGCCAAGCAATCCGGGGCATCTTCGGACTTTTGGCAGTAATCGGCAAAAGCTTGAAGCCAGTCCTGGCCGGCTCGAGGGCAGGTTTTGAGAAATTCCAAAAACTGCACGAGCCGTTCAAAGGCCACGGGGCCGATGGCGTGTTCGATACGGCAGGCATTGGCTTCGGCCTGTTCCGGTTCAAGGCGCAAAGCCGTTGTGAAAAAATCTTTTAGAATTTGATGACGTCGAATGATCTGCTTGGCCACATGACGCCCTTTAGCGGTCAGCGTCACGTTGCTGTACGGGCTGTAGTTGATAAGCCCTCGACCCGCCAAAGCACGCAAGGCTCCTGTGACCGAAGCGCGCTGCACGCTCATTTGATCCGCGATGTCTTTGGCTCGAGCGGCTTGGTGGGCGTTTTCCAGATGAAAAATCACCTCCAGGTAGTCTTCCAAGCTCGCCGAGAGCCCTTCCACGGCATCGTTGGACATGGTTTCTTGTTCCTCAACCTGTGTTTTTGGCCGAAAATACCGTGCCGAGGCGTTCAGGTCAAGAAAGGCAAAAGCATGCAAATCACTTTTCCGCCGTCCAGATCCACCAGGCGGCGCACAGCCCCCACACGGCATTGTAAAAGAAAACCACGAGAGGCGTAAGCGATCCCAAGGTGAGGCCGAACCAGCCTTTATGCAGCACAAACGGAAAAAAATAGAGAAGCTGCACGGCGCTCGGCGCTAAGCTCCATAGAATTCCTCGGCTGAAAACCCCCACGAGAAACCCACCTCGAAGCAGAGGCAGAAGAAAGAGAAACCCCCACAGCCCTCCCCAGACGATTCGAGGGTACACATAGGACTTGCTCCATACAGGAGCGATGGCCACGCCCAGTTTTTGGGGAATACCGGCTTGGCCCAGATAACAGGCCAGCCATGAATTGACCAGACCTCCCAGGCATCCTCCGGCGAACACCACGCTGAGTCTTTGCAAGGCGGACTTCATGAGCTTTCCCTCGTGAAAAAGCTTGGCCGGTTCACGGCCGGGACAGCTTTTTTTAAGCGCACTTTTGCCACCTCAAGAGGTCCTTATCAAGACCTTGTCCTTGAGATGCTTTTTTCAATTCACGTCCATTGATTCCATCACCATCATTGCCGGCCCTGAAAAACACTGAAAGGTTGATATCACAAGGCACAGGAATTATAAAGGGGGGCCAATTCAGAGAAGGAAGGAGACTTTATGAAGATCAGGTGTTCTGTCTGTGACTATGTGGGTGAAGCAACGCTCCTGCAAAAGGGATCACGTTCCAAGGAGATCGCTTTGTGGTGTTGTCTTTTTCTACCCGGGCTTCTCTACACCCTATGGAGGCAGTCCAGCGACGGGCGTTACATGGGATGCCCTCAATGCAAGAGTGCCCAGTTTCGTCCCATCACACGTCGAGAATGGAAGGATCTGGAACGCCAAGGTGCCGTGAAGGTCTAAATTTTTAAAGGAAAGTCGTGTTCTCATGCAGGACCTTGCCATCTATTTGGATTACAATGCCACCACCCCCATTGATCCAAGGGTTGCGGAAGCCATGCGGCCATGTTGGGAGTCCGTTTTTGGGAACCCGTCCAGCGCCCATGTGTACGGAAGAAAAGCCAAGGCGTTGCTGGAAGAAGCGCGCGCGCAAGTTGCCGCTTTGATCCACGCAAGCCCCGAGGAGATTGTCTTTACCAGTGGCGGCACCGAATCCAACAACATGGCGCTGTGCGGTGTGGCTCGAGCCCTCAGGTCAAGAGGCCGCCACATTGTCACCAGTCGCATTGAGCACCCGGCAGTCCTGGAACCCTGTCTGGCTCTCATGGAAGAGGGCTTTGATGTCACCTTTGTGGGTGTGGACACTCATGGCATGGTGGATCCCGAAGCGGTGACGGCCGCCTTTCGTTCGGATACCATCCTGGTGAGCCTCATGCATTCCAACAATGAGGTTGGGACGCTTCAGCCCGTCAAAGCCATTGCCCAGGCTGCCAAGGAGCGGGGCCTGGTTGTCCATACGGATGCGGCGCAAAGTGTCGGCAAGGTGGTTGTGGACGTCGAAGACTTAGGAGTGGATCTTCTCACCGTTGCGGGCCATAAACTCTACGCCCCCAAAGGTGTGGGCGCCCTTTACGTGCGTCGCGGAACACCCATGCAAAGGATCCTCTATGGGGCCGGACAGGAACGCGGGCTTCGTCCTGGCACGGAAAATGTTCTGGAGATCGTCGGCTTAGGTGCCGCCGCCGCCGTGGCCCAAGAGGAACTTCCACGGGAAATTCCGCGCTTGAAGGCCTTGCGCGATCGTTTGCAAGATCGTTTGCTTGATGCTTTTCCAGAAGCACGCCTCAACGGGCACCGGGATCAAAGGTTACCCAACACTTTAAGTCTTTCGTTTCCGGGATGCACAGCCGATGCTCTCCTGAATGCCATGCCGGACGTGGCGGCATCGGCGGGTGCCGCCTGTCACAGCGATCAGGTGCGCATTTCCCATGTGTTGGAAGCCATGGGGGTTCCCAGGGAAATGGCCATGGGGACCTTGCGGTTTTCTGTGGGGAGATTCACCCAAGAAGACCAAGTGGAGACCGCTGCAACCCTCATCATAGAGGCCGTACGGCGCCTCAAAAACTCCGCATAAGAGGGCTTTCATGAAACTTCCAAACCTGCCTTGGGCCGATACGGAAGTCATGCGCCGAAGACTTCAGGAAAAAATCCTGGAACAGGCGTTTCAAGTGTCGGACACTCCGAGTTTCAGACTGGTTTCCGGGGCTGTGAGCCGTTTCTATTTCAATTGCAAACGGGTAACCCTGGACCCTGAAGGTCTGGTGCTCATCGGTCATCTTATTTTTGAACGCATTAAGAACCTTTCTGTTCGCGGTATCGGAGGCTTGACACTCGGCGCCGATCCCATTGCCAATGCGGTGGCTTACACGTCATGGCTTTACGGGCATCCCGTTCAGGCTTTCGTGGTGCGCAAAGCCCAAAAGGAACACGGCATTCCGGCCCGTATCGAAGGAAATCTTCGAGAAGGGGATCGAGTGGTGGTGGTGGATGATGTCATCACCACGGGCGGGTCCACGATTCAGGCCATTCGAGCCTGCAAGGAAGCGGGGTACGAGGTGGTTCGAGCGGTGGTGCTTGTGGATCGTCAAGAAATGAAGGGGCGTGAAAATATCCTGCAGGAAGTGCCGCACGTGGACGCTTTGATTCTTCGAGACGAAATCATGGCCTTGCACGAAGAGCGGAAGCTTCAAAACCTTTGAAAGGGGAGCCCATGAACGTCCTCGTTACGGGAGGTGCCGGCTATATCGGGTCCCACACTGCCAAAACGCTTCGAAAACACGGCCATACACCGATTGTGTTCGACAATTTAAGCCGTGGATGGGCGGAATGGGTTCGCTTCGGTCCCTTTGTCTATGGGGACATTCGCCATGAGGAAGCTTTGTATCAGGCCATGCGGGCTTTCAAAGTGGATGCGGTGATTCACTTTGCGGCGCTGGCTCTCGTGGAGGAATCGATGCGAGATCCGGCGGCCTATTTCGAACACAATGTGGGAGGAACCATTGCCTTGGTGCGGGCCATGGGCCGCGCGGGGGTCAAGCGTTTGGTTTTTTCCAGTTCCGCCGCTGTTTATGGGAAAGCAAAGACAAGCCCCATTCGCGAAGATCATCCCAAGGAACCCACCAATCCTTACGGTTTGTCCAAGTGGCACTGTGAGCAGATTCTCGAAACGGTCGCACCTGTTGCGGGTATTCGTCTTGCCATGCTTCGGTATTTTAACGTGGTGGGCAATGATCCGGATGGAGAAATCTACGAAAGACATGAACCTGAAACCCACGTGCTTCCGAACCTCATGAAAGCCGCTTTCACCGGGGCTCCGTTTTACCTTTACGGCACCGACCATGAGACATCGGATGGGACAGCCGTACGGGATTACGTCTATGTTTTGGATTTGGCTGAAGCGCATGTGGCGGCTCTGGACATTCTAGAGGTTCAAGATCGATTGGTATCCAACGTAGGCCGTGGAGCAGGGGTTTCCGTACGGGAAATGGTTTTAGCGGTAGAAAAAAGCCTGGGCCGAAAAGTCACCGTGGTGGAAAAACCCAAAAGGCCTGGTGATCCACCGGAATTGGTGGCGGACAATAGCTTTTTAAAAACTTGGTTCAACCGTCCTTTTAAGACCTTGTCGGAAGTCATCGAGGACATGGCTCGTCAGCGGGTGTTTCTTCAAACAGCATAGTATCCAGCGAACCAAAGGAAGACACCTGATCGAATCGAGCTGGGTTCCAGCGTGGGCGATTGTCCTTGTCGATGAGACGCGCTCGAACCCCTTCCCAGAAGTCATGATGCCCGATGATCCATGCAGCGGCCTTTTCGTCTCTGGCAAAAACAGTCTCCATGGGACGTCCTTTCTGCACTTTGAGAAGCGTTAATGTCAGTGCAACCGCCGTAGGGGATCGTTCGGAAAGCCGCCGAAAAACCCCTTCACACAAACGACTCTGAATCTGACACTGAGAAAGATTCTCCAGAAGAGTCGGCACAGAAGAAACGCCTTCAAAGTAGTCACGAACCCACGCGTCCATGTGGGGATCTTCGGGAAGGGGATGAGGGCTCTGAAATTCGGCGACCATTTTGCCAAGAAAAGCGGCCGCGTCTTTTCGATTCCGAGGAAGCCACGGGGAGGCTTCTTCCAAAGCTCGAATCAGGCTCTGTTGTTGAGAAGAATCCACAAAGTGTGTGGCCAAACCCACACGCACCGCGTGAGCTCCCACAATATCGTCTCCCGTAAGGGCCAGGTATTCAGGATACCCTGGAGGACATTTGGCAAAGAGCCATGCCGTGGCGCCCACGTCCGGAAAGAAGCCGATCCGTGTTTCCGGCATGGCCATGTGCGTGGTTTCTGTGGCGATGACAATGTCGGCCGCCGCCGCCAGCCCAAGTCCTCCACCCATGGTCACGCCGTGAGCCACAACGACCACCGGTTTTGGGTATCGATGCAAGGACAAATCCAAAGCGTATTCTTCATGAAAAAAAGCTTCCGCATCGGCTCGGTTTCCTGCACGTACCTTCAAGGCCACCCATTTGATGTCGCCTCCGGCACAAAACGCCTTGGGGCCGCTGCCGGTAAAAAGAAGGCAGCGTATCTGGGAATCGTTCTCGGCGGCAGTCAGGAGTTGTGCCAAACGTCGTACCATGGGGAGGGAAAGGCTGTTCAGGGCTTCAGGCCGGTTGAGCTCAATGTGAAGCAAACCTTTCCGGGCCCGAACACGAACGTGACCGTCTTGTTCCGTTATCCCTGCAGGCATGGTGGTTTGTCTCCTCGTCCGTTTTGAGCTGAAGTGGTGTTGGTGAACCCATAGCTGTTTTTAAGCATTCCGAGAACCTCGGTCATTTGTAGGGTCGGGACGCGCTGAGTTTTTTTCAGGGAAGGTCATTTTTCTTGCACCTTCCCTAGGCCGTTGCTATGGTTCAAACACCGCCGACGGACGGTCCATGTCTTTCTGTGCTTCTTTCTGAACATTCTGCGCTCCTTTTTCACGGTTTCGCATGCGTTTCCTCAGGCTCCATGCCTTGTCCATGTCCGCAAGAAGTTGTCCCGGAATTTCGGCCGATCCGTCATCGGCGTTGTGGGATGAGGACCTTGGGGAGACATGGTGATGAGGGGGAGGGAGCATATGCGACTGATTGTCATTGGACAGGCACCTTTTGGGCGCGACTGCTTGCAGGCATTGTTGGATCAAGGAGAAGACGTCGTGGGAGCCATGACAGTCCCCGATGTGCCGGGAGCCAAGAAGCCGAACCCATTCAAAGAACTGGCGGTGGAACGAGGGCTTCCCCTGTTGCAGCCGCGGACCCTCAAAGGACCGGAAGTTCTGGAGTGGGTTCGGGACAAGAAGCCGGATCTGTTTGTTCTGGTTTTCGTGACCCAATACATGGGCAAGGATGTCATCGAAGCCGCCTCCCTTGGAGGCATTAACTACCATCCCTCGCTGCTTCCCAAATTTCGAGGTGGCAGTGCCATTGCTTGGGCGATCATTCATGGGGAACTCCAAACAGGTGTGACCATCCATTATATTGACGACGGCGTGGATACAGGAGACATCGTGCTTCAGGAATCCGTTCCTATCGCATCGGATGACACCACCGCCAGTCTTTATTTCAACAAGCTTTATCCTTTGGGAGTAAAATTGGTTCCGGAGGCTGTGCGCCTCATTCGTGAAGGGAAAGCGCCCAGGATTCCCCAAGATCCTCGTTTGGCTTCCTTTCAACCGGCCCTCAAGCCGGAGCACACGCAGATCGATTGGCGCCAGGGAGTGGAAAACATTTACAATCTTGTTCGAGGAGCTTTTCCTGTGCCGGGAGCCGGCACGCGGTGGCAGGGCAAAGCTCTGAACATTCTCGAAGCGGCTCCTCAACCGGCTCCGGTGTGGGAAAAGCCCAGCCACCTGCCCGGAGAAATCCTGGAAGTGACGGAGGACGGCTTTAGCGTGCAGACGGGCTTGGGGGTTCTGCTTGTGAAAAAGGTGCAGAGCAAAGAAACCGGGAAGGTGAGTGCCGCCGATTTTGCCAAAGCTGAAGGGCTTCGTGGCGGGAATGTCTTTGAAACTTAAGGCCTGAGCCCTACGGGTCCTTAGGCGCATAACTCCTTTTAGGGTGGCCGTTCCTTGGACATGGGAAGGTTCCCTTCACGTTGATCAGAACAGGGGTGAGGGCGAGGCGCCTGAAGTCCCTAGGCATCGCCCAGCCCCTTTGAGGTTTCGAACCTCAAAGCAGTTGCTTGATGGCATCCAGGACAGGATTTCTTTCCTCAGGCTTCTTAATACCGCTGGGCTTTACACTCCCCAATGCCTTGCGGACACATTCGTACTGCTCCCAGCCCTTGATCTGAGAGTCCAAATCCACCTGGCGCCATTTGGGGTGACCGTTTTTCAAAAGCCAATCCAGATTCTCGCGCAGAATGCGGGCGAAACGACCCACATGATCGCATAAGGCAGCGCGGTAATCAAAGGTGATGAGCACCGCCTTGACTGCGGCCGTGCGCACCTCTTCATTTTGCCAGCTATAAGTACCTGCAGGAATGATTGACGGAGTGTAAAACTCTAAAATGTCTTTGTTTTCAATGGGTATAACTTTCAAATTATCGGTGGCTGTAACATTCTCGGTGAAGAGCTTCACAGGATGTCCTGCGACGTAGAACATGGCGTCTAGCGAGCGTTCCTTGACCTTTCGCAAGGCCTCGTCTGTTCCAACGGGTTCCATTTTGCCTGGCTTGATCTGAGAAATTTCAAAAAGCAGTTTCGCTGTAAGATATGTGCCGCTGCCCTCTTCCCCAATGGCCACTCTTTTGCCTTGCAAGTCGTTAAAGTCGGATATGTTTTTGTGGCCGACAAGATGGATTTCCTCGTTATAGAGGGGAAAGACCATCTTGATTTTCTGGGCCATCCTCTTCAGCACCGGGTCGGTGTGCACCTTAGCTACAAAGGCCAGAACATCGGACTGGACAATGCCCAGTTGCACTCCAGGACGTTTGAAGACGGCATAAATGTTTTCCACAGAGCCGTTGGAATTGTGGACTGCCAACTCGATGCCTTGAGGACGCATGAGTTCCTGAAGATTCAAGCCAAACTGGTAATAGGTGCCCTTGGGGCCGCCTGTGACGATTCCCAGTTCTACAGCCTGAATGCTTGAGGCTATTCCCAGCACAACAAACATCAGGGCCAAAATCGTAACGCACGGCTTGGTTCTCATGTTCTCCCTCCTCTTTTTTGTTAAAGCAGACAACCAACGGCACTGGTGAAGCCATCAGCACAGAGCCGCTGATGCGTGATACCCTACGGTGGTGCAAGCATGAGTCTATCAGTCTCAAAACATTTTTCTGTTTTCTATCAAAGGTGCCGTCTTGTGGCAAAGCTTTTGATACCGGTTAAAAATCAGAATCGGTCTTTTCTCCATTCCGGTCGCGTTCGGTGAGATGGCCCTGGTTCCAAAAGGTGGCAAGGGACTTGGGGTGGCTTCGCTGGGTGCATTGGGGCATGCTGCAGATGGGACAGTTAGGATCCCGGCAAGGATCCACGTGCACAAACACTTCGGCGGCCCCCTTGAAATGAGTGCGAAACAGTTCCTCCAGTTCCACCACTTCCCTATGAGCGTCCACCAAGGGAAGATAACGGGGTAGAATGAGATGAAAATCCACGTACAGATGGCGACCGGAACGCCATGCACGCAGCTTGTGGATGTCGATCCAGGTGGTTTTACGATGCTGACTGAGAAGTTCTGAGATTTCTTGAAGCAGAAGGGGATCTGAGGCATCCATGAGACCAGCGAAGGATTCTCTGAGGAGCGATCGTCCGGAAGCAAGAATGTGCAAACCAACCAGAGCGGCGACGGCGCCGTCGATCCAGTAATAGTCGGTGATTTTGACCAGAGCGAGACCGAAAACGACGGCGACGGAAGAAAGAGCATCCGTCATGACGTGTTTGCCGTCGGCGACCAACGCCAAGGAGCGGGTGCGTCGTCCTATGGTTACAAGAAGGGTGCCAAGGGCCCCGTTCATAGCGCTTGTGCTGAGAACCAGCCACAGGCCCATGTCTAGGTTGGGCAAAGGATGCGGCCGGCTTATTTGTTGCCATGCGTTCCAGAAGATCCCTGCAGCGGCAACGACGATCAAAGCCCCTTCAAATCCTGCGGAAAAATATTCCACTTTGCCGTGGCCGTAAGGGTGTTCAGGATCGGGAGGTTTTGCGGCAAGGTGGATACTCCAAAGGGCGAAAGCGCTGGCAATGACATTGACGATGGATTCCAAAGCATCGGAGAGCACAGCTGCCGAATGGGTCAAAGAATAGATGTAGAACTTAAAAGCCATCAACAGGCAGCTAAGAGTCAAAGAAAGGGCAATGGCTCGAAGGCGGGTGCGCTGGGATTGATCTTCCATAGGCGTGTGCCTGAATTGTTTGGCGAAAAGGATTGAGCAAGATGCCGGCTTCTCTTTCCAAGCCTCGATCACATTAGCACGAATGCCTTCCATTCCCAAGGCCCAGTCCATTCCTGACCAGCAAGCCTTGGGGCGGACCAATGCACGTGCCGACAAACAACGGCCTGGAGGGGCGGACCGAAGTGTCCGCCCATCATGTCCACCCCCATGATGATGCCGACCCTTAGGCCACGGATTATCCCGAAGCTCTTTAGGGGCGGACCCATGTGTCCCCCCAGCCCCCCAAGCCCCCAAGTTTTCTTTTCGACAACCACCAAACTTGACCCGGTTTCACCCCTATGTTAAGTGCGCTACGTTTCAGGGAAAGGTTTCGGCGCTTACAGTGCCGGTTTTTGCAAAGTCGGCGTGTTCAAAAAGGATCCAGCCCGTGCACGAAATGGCCATTGCTCAAAGCGTTCTCGACATTGTTCTCGATGAATGCCGACGTCACCACATGGAAACGGTGGATCGTATCCATCTCCAGGTTGGAGCTTTGGCGGCTGTCGTGCCGGAAGCTTTGACTTTTTGTTTTCAGGTGGTGGCGCAGGGCACTCCTGCGGAAAGCGCCGTGTTGGATATCGAAACGGTTCCGGTGGTCATGCGTTGTCCTTTGTGTGGGGATCTTTTTGAAATGGAAGATCGATTGGATATGTGCCCTCGATGCGGCCCCGTGGTTTCAGGACTTTCCTTGATCAGCGGTCGCGATATGACGGTCATGTCCATCGAAGGGCGCAGCAAAAACGATGGAGCATGAAATCTATGGTGGAAATAAAAGTTCCCGTGGTCCGAAATATTTTGGAAGTCAATGAACGGCTCGCTCAGGAAAATCGAAAAATCTTTGATGAAAAAAAGATTCTGGTCCTGAACCTCATGAGTTCCCCCGGGGCCGGAAAGACCTCCGTGCTGGAACGCACGGCCGAAGCTTTGCAAGGCCGTTACACCATGGCGGTTATCGAAGGTGACATTCAGTCTTCGTTTGACGCGGAGCGGTTGCAGCGCAAAGGGGTGCAGGCGGTCCAGATCAACACCGATGGAGCTTGTCACCTGGACAGCAACATGGTTCGCATCGCTTTGGACAATATGCAGTTGGATTCCGTGGATCTGCTCGTCATTGAAAATGTGGGCAATCTGGTCTGCCCCGCCGAATTCAATCTCGGGGAACACCACAAGGTGACAATTTTGAGTGTGGCCGAAGGGGATGACAAACCCGCCAAATACCCTCTCATGTTTCAGATTTCATCGGTTCTCTTGGTGAACAAGATCGATCTTTTGCCCTACCTGGATTGCGACCTCGATGTCATTCACCAAAGAGCCAAGCAACTCAACCCTTCGCAACACATCTTTGATATTTCCTGCCGCACGGGAGAAGGTCTGGAAGCGTGGACGGCATGGCTGGAAGCCCAAATTCACGAGAAAAAAAATCTGCCTTAAAGGTGGCATCCCATGTGTTTCGCCGGGTCGGCATTCACGTGGAGGGGATCGTCCAGGGGGTGGGATTCCGCCCCTTTGTGTTCCAGACGGCGCAGCAGTGGGGCTTGAACGGATGGGTTCGAAACGACGCCACGGGCGTAGAAATCGAACTGGAAGGTCCTCACGAAGCGGTGGAAGGTTTTCTAAAAAGCTTGCATCACGAAGCCCCGCCGCTTGCCTCTATTCGTTCCGTCACGGTGCACGACAAGCCCTGGGAAGGCCTGACCGGATTTCACATCATCTCCAGTGAGACCTCCAGCCTGCGCACGGCCCTGATTTCCCCAGATACGGCCACATGCCCGGACTGCTTGCGGGAACTGCTGGACCCTCAAGACCGGCGTTACCGTTATCCTTTTATCAACTGCACCAACTGCGGCCCCCGGTATACGATTATTCAAGACATTCCTTACGATCGGCACAATACCACCATGGCCGGGTTTGTCATGTGTGACGCGTGCCGTGCCGAATATGAGGATCCTTCCAATCGGCGCTTCCATGCCCAGCCCAATGCCTGCCCTCAATGTGGACCTCAGGTTTGGCTCGAAGACAACCAAAGGCGGGTTTTGGCCGAAAGGGATGATGCCGTCCGCTACGCCGTGCATCTTCTCGAAAGAGGATACATTGTTGCCGTCAAGGGTTTGGGAGGATTTCACTTGGCAGTTTTAGCCAAGGATGAAGCGGCGGTCTCTCGATTACGGCATCGAAAGATCCGTGAAGAGAAACCTTTTGCCGTCATGTTTAAAAACCTGAAGGCCGTGGAATCGGTATGCTTCGTGACTCCGGGGGAAGAAAAGTTTCTGTGTTCCAAAGAACGGCCCATTGTGCTGCTGCGCAAACGGTTCGATTCCCCGTCCTTGGCCATCGGGATGGCCCCGTCGGTCGCTCCGGGAAATGCTTACCTCGGGGCCTTTCTTCCCTACACACCGCTGCATGTGCTGCTCTTTCAGGAATCTTCCTATGACGCTTTGGTGATGACCAGCGGTAATCAAAGCGATGAACCCATTGTTACAGAAAATGATGAAGCTCGAGTTCGCCTTCGAGATATCGCCGATGTTTTTCTCATGCACAATCGCGATATCTACATTCGTTGCGACGATTCGGTGGTACGAATGCTTCCCGGCGGCATGATGCCGGTTCGGCGTGCGCGAGGCTATGTGCCCGTGCCGGTACGGCTTTCACGTTCCGGATCCGTGGTCTTGGGAACCGGTGCCGAATTGAAAAACACCGTCTGCCTCACTCGGGACCAAGACGCTTTTCTCAGTCAACACATCGGGGATCTGGAAAACCTGGAAACTCTTCGAGCCTTTGAAAAAACGATCGAACATCTGCAGAAAATTCTGGATGTTCGTCCCACATGGATCGTTCATGATCTTCATCCCGATTACCTCAGCACCCAATGGGCTGAAACCCACGCCGATCCTTGTCTTTTTGGGATCGCTGGGAATCGTGGCATAAAACCGCCGAAAGAGGATCACCCCTATCGCCTTGCGGTACAACACCATCACGCCCATATCGCATCGGTACTGGCGGAAAAACGATTTGACGGTCCTGTGTTGGGAGTGGCTTTGGACGGGACAGGCTATGGGCCCGATGGAACGATATGGGGCGGTGAGTTTCTTTACGTCCATCAAGAAACCTGGCGTCGATTGGGGCGTTTTTATCATCTTCCATTGCCTGGAGGGGATCGGGCCGTTAAAGAACCTTGGCGAACGGCTCTGGGAGCCCTATGGGTTTTGGCCGGTGATTCCGTGGAAAAACGCTATGCTTTCTTTACAGAACGTTGGCCTGAAAAGGAACGCCGTCTTGTGCTGCAGATGCTTCAGCGCAAAATCAATACCCCTCTCACCTCTTCCTGTGGGCGTCTTTTTGATGCGATCGCATCCCTGTGCGGCGTACGGGATCGGATTAGCTATGAAGGTCAAGCAGCCGTGGAATTGGAACAATCCATTCGGGAAGACTCTAAAGCCTACGGCGCAGCGCTGGAGCAAGACGATGGACTTTGGGTTCTTGACAGTCGTCCCCTGGTGGCTCAAGCCGCTGAGGACCTTCAGCACAACGTGCCTTCGAGTGTGGTTGCCTGCCGATTTCACAAAGGTCTTGTGGCGGCAATCGAAAAGCTGTTGGAAAATCTTGCCCATGAAACGGGTTTGCGCACGGTGGCGCTGAGCGGCGGTGTTTTTCAAAATGTTTTCCTGCATACCAATCTTCAGCGCCGGTTGCGGGAAAGGGGTTGGCATGTTCTAGTGCATGAGCAGGTGCCGCCCAATGACGCGTGTATTTCCCTGGGACAAGTCTACATCGGGCGGTGCGTCGCGGAAAAATGGAACCTGAACGTCCGGCAAGGCACCTGTGGGGGCGGTTCCTAAAAGCAGTTCGCGTGGTGTGAGGCAACCAATGTCGCTCAAGTACATGGATGAATTTCGAGACGGTGAAGTCGCGCGCAAAATCCTGGCGAAGCTCAAAAAGCAATGCACGGGACGAGCGCCTATGCGTTTTATGGAAATCTGCGGCACTCATACGGTGGCCATTTTTCGATCCGGGTTGCGTCCCCTTTTACCTTCCTCGTTGGAACTGATCAGTGGTCCCGGCTGTCCTGTGTGTGTGACGGCTTCCGAAGATATCGATAAAGCCATCTGGTTCGCTTCCCAGCCCCACGTCCTGGTGGCCACCTTTGGAGACTTGCTTCGAGTTCCGGGATCGCGTGCTTCGCTGGCCCAGGAAAGGGCTCACGGAGCGGATGTGCGCATGGTTTATAGCGCCATGGATGCTGTGGAGCTGGCTCAGGAAAACCCCGATAAGGAAGTGGTTTTCATCGGCATCGGCTTTGAGACGACGGCTCCCACCGTCGCAGCGGCCGTGACCCACGCGGAACGCCTGGGACTGACGAATTTTTCCGTTTTTTCGGTGCACAAGGTGCTTCCACCTGCCATGGAAGCCCTTTTATCGTCGGGGGAACTTCGCCTGGACGGGTTTCTCTGCCCCGGCCATGTGACAACGGTCATTGGGGCGAAAGCCTATGAAGCCTTGGCTGCCCGTCACCACATGCCCTGTGTGGTCACAGGGTTTGAACCCTTGGACATTCTCCATGGCCTCTGGATGCTGACCCAACAGCGGTTTTCCGGAACGGCTCGTGTCGAAATTCAGTACCGGCGCGGTGTCACCTGGGAAGGAAATGTGGCCGCTCAGAGACTCATGGCTCAGGTGTTTCGTCCTGCGGATGCCGTTTGGCGTGGTCTCGGGCGTATTCCTCTTTCCGGCCTGGCTTTTCGGGACGAATGGGCCCGCTTCGATGCCACCCAAAAATTCCAAGTACCAAATCTGGATACGCGGGAAGATCCCGGGTGTCGGTGCGGCGATGTGCTGCGCGGCATTCTTTCGCCACCACAATGTCCTTTGTTTCGAAAGGTGTGCACGCCGCAGAACCCCAAAGGACCGTGTATGGTATCCAGTGAAGGCACGTGCGGTGCCTATTTCAAATACGCCTATGAAGGCCCCAATCTGGAAGTCGAGGAAAAATACTGAAGCGAAAACGACCTGGTTGGAAGACGCTTCAGAAAGCTTGAGAATTCTGGAACACATGAGATCGAGAGAGGAAGCGCGCGTGAAGGAAACGCAGGTGTTGTTGGATCATGGCAGTGGAGGTCGAGCGACCCACGAACTTGTGGACCGTGTGTTTGCCCGGTTTTTGAGCAATCCTTACCTGGATGCCATGAACGACAGCGCGGTGATGCATCTTCCGGGACATCGACTGGCTTTCACCACAGATGCCTACGTGGTTGATCCCATCATTTTTCCAGGCGGAAACATCGGGTCTTTGGCGGTTCATGGGACGATCAACGATTTGGCCATGAGCGGTGCTCAACCGATCTATTTGACGGCCGCTTTCATTTTGGAAGAAGGGCTTGAAATCTCTCTTCTGGAAACCATCGTGCAATCCATGGCCGAAGCGGCTCGAGATGCCGGCGTGGCCGTCGTGGCTGGAGATACCAAGGTTGTGCCCAGAGGAAAAGGGGACAAGATCTTTATCACAACGGCAGGGGTGGGAATCGTGGCGCCGGGTGTGTCGGTCCAGGGTCAAAATGCAAGGCCCGGAGACATGGTGCTCATCAACGGAACCATCGGCGATCATGGAACGGCTATCCTGTGCACTCGAGAAGGTCTCTCCATGGAAGGGGACATAAGAAGCGATTCCGCGGCGCTGCACACCCTCACAGCCGCTGTTTTGAACCGGTGTTCTCAGGTGCACGTGTTCCGAGACCCCACACGGGGTGGTGTGGCGACCACATTGAACGAAATTGCACGTCAATCCCGGGTGGGAATTCGTCTTTTTGAGGAAGCCCTGCCCATTAAAGAAGATGTGGCAGGAGCCTGTGAAATCCTGGGACTGGACCCACTTTACATGGCCAACGAAGGGAAGGTTTTGGTGGTGCTTCCTCGAGAAGAGGCCGAACAGGCTTTGCAAACCATGCGAAGCCATCCCCTCGGGCGAAAAGCGGCTTTGATCGGCGAAGTCATCGAAGACCATCCAGGCCGTGTGGTGCTTCAGACCCGGATCGGAGGCTACCGCATTCTGGATATGCTGCGTGGGGAACCTCTACCGCGTATCTGTTAGGATCGTCTGTCAGGGCCCACATGTAGATCCTGGGTCATCGTGGAACCCTGGTGGGGCGGAATTCTAGACCGGGGATCATCATGGAACCCTGGTGGGGCGGAATTCTAGACCGGGGATCATCATGGAACGATGTAGGGGCGGACCGATGTGTCCGCCCATTATGTCGA